>ERZ791802.2-NODE-2-length-426998-cov-9.573276_pt1 | contig 426998 bp, 452 predicted proteins | sample MGYA00510308_ERZ791802 | MGnify/ENA primary metagenome ERZ791802 (study PRJEB30046, sample SAMN00792028) | human gut metagenome | study: EMG produced TPA metagenomics assembly of the A metagenome-wide association study of gut microbiota in type 2...
TATATTGGGCTGTAGCCAAGCGGTAAGGCACCAGACTTTGACTCTGGCATGCGCTAGTTCGAATCTAGCCAGCCCAACCAGTGAAAAATAGCAACTTTTAAGAATTTGAAAGTTGTTATTTTTTTGTATGTAAAAATTTGATATATATTATAAATTAATAGCAGTAGATAATATATTAGCAAAAAGATTTTTTGGTTGATATATAAATTAGAAGATTAAAAAATTTAAACAGGTGAATTTAAACTTGAGGTAATAAGTTTTTATAATAACTATGAATTTGAAACATAAATTAGAAAAATATTTAGGATAAATAAAAAGGAAAAAGAAGGATTTTAATATAAAACCTTCTTTTTTTATATGAATTATAAAAACAAATATTTTTTTAATCGAGCGAATAGTTTTTATTACTAAAAATTAGCAACATCCTCTACCACCACCGCAACAGCAGCATATTAATATTAATACAATTATTATCCAAATGCAGTCATCTCCAAATCCAAAGCCGCATCCGCATCCACAACCTCTGTTTTCTGGCATAAAAATTCCCCCCTTTCAAATGTACAAAAAGTTACAAATCTTTAAAAATTAAGATTAGCAACCACATCCACAGTCGTTATTGCAACATCCTCTGTTACCACAGCTGCAGAAAAGTAGTAAAAATAAAATAATGAACCATAATACTTCACTATTATTACAACAATTTCCCATATTAGTTACCTCCTATAAAGAATGTTTTTCTTGTTCTTTAGTATGGTATATATTATTCTAAAATTTAAAAAGTGTTACATTTAGAAAAAGCATATTGCTAAAATAAAAAAAGTATGAAATAATCTATACAAAAAGAGCAAATTAGTGATATAATTTCAAAAAACATTAAAGGTTATATAGAATTTGGAGGCACAAAATGGGAAATATAGTATTATTAGATGATTTAACAATAAATAAAATAGCAGCTGGAGAAGTTATAGAAAGACCAGCTTCTGTAGTTAAAGAATTAGTTGAAAATTCAATTGATGCAGGTGCAACCAATATATCAATAGAAACAAGAAATGGCGGGATATCATATATAAGAATAACAGATAATGGAAAAGGCTTTTTACCAGACGATATGGAAATTGCTTTTGAAAGACATGCAACAAGTAAAATAAGAAAAGCAGAAGACTTAGAGACTGTAAAATCTATGGGGTTTAGAGGTGAAGCTTTGGCAAGTATTGCGGCAATTAGCAGAGTAGAATTAATATCAAAAACAGAAGAAAATAGTGTTGGATATAAAATTGTAGTAGAAGGAGGAAAGATATTAAGCAAAGAAGAAATAGGATGTCCAAAAGGAACTACTATAACAGTAGAAAACTTGTTTTTTAATACACCAGTTAGATATAAATTTTTAAAAAAGGATTTTACAGAAGCAGGTTATATAGAAGATGCTGTTACTAGAATTGCACTTGTTAATCCAAATATTGGAATACGACTAATAAGTTCTGGAAAAACAATAATACAAACTACAGGAAATGGTGACAGTAAAAGTGTAATATATAATATTTATGGTAAAGACATTGCAGAAAATATATTAAATGTAGATTATACATATGATGATATAAGAATTACTGGAGTAGTTGGAAAACCAGTAATTGCACGTTCAAATAGATCTAATCAGCTATTTTTTGTAAATAAAAGATTTATAAAAGATAAAGCTTTAACAAGTAGTGCAGAACAAGCTTTTAAGGGAATGCTAACAATAGGAAAATATGGATTTTTAATATTAAATATAGAAATAGATCCACATAAAGTAGACGTAAATGTACATCCAGCTAAATTAGAAGTAAGATTTGAAGAAGAAAGTAAAGTATTTAAAGCTGTATATCATGCTATAAAAGAAACTTTACTTCAATCTGATTTAGTAAGAGAAACAGAAAAAAACTATAAAGAAGATAGATCGGAAGAAAAGGTAGAAGTAAAAAAAGAAGAAAGTGTAGTAAATAATATAGTTAATAATAATGATGAAAAGAAAAGCAGTATAGAAAAATTAGAGAGTATTAATCCTGCATTTGCAAGTTTATTTAAAAAAATAATTAGTGATAATTCTGCAAGTGTTACTAAATCAAGTGAGGAAAAAATACAACATAATATAATAGAGGATATATATAGTAAGAAAAATGATGCAAAAGAAGAAAAAGTAAGTATAGATACTTTAAATAATAAAGAAGCAGAAAAAATAGTAGCTAAAGAAGAAATAAAAAATGATCTAAACAAAGAAGAAAACAAAGATGATAAAAATGAGAAAGAAGTTAATATAGAAAATAAAAAAGAAGATATAAACAAAATTGATGAAACAATAGATGTTAAAGAAGATGTTAATATACCTGATCAAATTATAGGAATAAAAAATGAAAATATAGAAAAAAATGAAGAGATAACAAATAAAGAGTTTGAACCAGTAAAAGAAGAGGATATGCAAAATATATTAAAACAAATAAATGCTCTTAAAGAAAATAAGATGGAAGCTGATGACAAAAATTTTGATGAAATGTATGCTAAAATGTTTGGAAAACTACCTATGTCAGAGTCAAAAGTAGAAGATGAAGGTGAAAAGTATAAAATAGATGATTCCATAGTATCTGTTCCTACAGAGAATATAAGCATATTTAATGATGATAGTTATAGTAGTATTCCAAATTATAAATTTATAGGAATTGCTTTTTCTACATATATAATAATAGAAATGGATAAAGAAATGTATATTATAGATCAACATGCTGCACACGAAAGGATAATGTATGAAAAAATAAAAAAGAATTATTATTCAGATGGTCCAAAAGAATCACAACTAATGCTATTGCCAGATATAATTACATTAACACATAAAGAAATGGGAATTGCTAAAGATAATATGCAATTATTTGAAAAAGCAGGTTTTACATTAGAGGAATTTGGAGAAAATACTATAAAAATTTCAGGAGTTCCAAATATATGTATAGATTTAGAAACAAAAGAACTATTTTTAGAAACATTAGACGAAATAAATACTGTTGCAAGAACAGCAAAACAAGAAATAGAAGAAAAATTTATTGCAACACTTGCATGTAAATCTGCTGTTAAAGCTAATATGGCTTTAACAAAACAAGAAGTAGATAATTTGATGAGACAATTACTTGTGTTACCAAATCCGTTTACATGTCCGCACGGAAGACCAACAGCAATAAAAATGTCAAAAATAGATATAGAAAAAAAGTTTTCAAGAAGATAATTAAATAGATAAGGAAAGATTAAAATGATAAAATCAAATGTTATAGTTATATGTGGACCTACAGCGTCAGGAAAGACAGCTTTGTCTATAGAACTTGCAAAAAAAATAAACGGAGAAATTATATCTGCAGATTCTATGCAAATATATAAAGATATGGATATTGGAACAGCAAAACCTACTAAAGAAGAAATGCAGGGCATTAGACATTATTTGATTCGGATGTGTATCACCAGAAGAAAGATATAGTGTTGCAAAATATAAAAAAGATGCTATTATAGCTATTAATGATGTTATAAAAAAAGGAAAATATCCAATTGTTGTTGGAGGAACAGGTTTATATATAGATTCACTTGTAAATGGAATTGAATATGATGATATAAAAATAGATATAAACTATAGAAACGAGTTGGAAGAATTAGCTAAAAAAGATGGACTAGAAGCTGTATATAATATGGCAAACAATATAGATCCAGAGGCAATGAAAAAAATAAGTGTAAATGATAAAAAAAGGATTTTTAGAGTTTTAGAAATATATAAAGCTACAGGAAAAACTAAAACTATGCAAGAGATTGAATCAAGAAAAAAAGATAATCCATTTAATTTTAAGTTGTTTGGAATAAATATGGAAAGAGAAAAACTTTATGAAAGAATCAATTTAAGAGTTGATATTATGATAAAACAAGGATTAATAGAGGAAGTAAAAAATATAGTAAAAAAGTACAATAGTTTTCCTACAGCAATGCAAGGACTTGGATATAAAGAGGTAGTAGAATTTTTAAAAAATGAAATAACAGAAGATGAAATGATAGAAAAGATAAAACGCGAATCAAGAAGATATGCAAAAAGACAAATAACTTGGTTTAAAAAATATGAAAATATAAAATGGTTAGATGGACTAGAAGATAGACAAAATAATATAAAAATTATTTTGGAGGGTATAAAGTGAAAAAAGATGATACAAAAGTAAAAAATAACTTTTATAAAAATAATAAGAAAAAGATTATTTTTATATTATTACTAATAATTGTTGTATATGCGGGTATTATGCTATTTAAACTTATAACAAATCCGGTAGATACTTTTTTGGTGGAAAATCGGCAAACTTTATTTTGAAGAATCAGCAACAGGATATATTATAAGAAATGAAACTGTAGTTGAAGGAGAAAATTATAAAAATGGCTTGGTTCCAATAAAAACAGAAGGAGAAAAAGTATCTAAAGGAGACCCTGTTTTTAGATATTATTCTAATAATGAGGAAAATTTAGTAAAAAAGATAGAAGATTTAGATAAAAAAATACAAGAAGCTATGAGTAAGGATAATAGCTTATTTTCAAGCGATATAAAATTATTAGATACACAAATAGAGTCAAAACTTAGTGACTTATATGAATTAAATGATATTCAAAAAATAAAAGAATATAAAAATGATATTAATACATATGTAACTAAAAAAGCTAAAATAGCTGGAGAACTTAGTCCAGCTGGATCATATATAAAAAAATTAATAGATGAAAGAAGCACATATGAAAAACAACTTAATAATAATTCAGAATATGTTAATGCACCAATTAGTGGAGTTGTTTCTTATCGTGTAGATGGTCTAGAAAACGTTTTACAAACACAAGATTTTTCAGTAATAAATAAAGAGTTTTTGGAAAAATTAAATGTTAAAACAAGTCAGGTTATAGCATCTAGTAATGAAAAAGGAAAAGTAATTGATAATTTTGAGTGCTATATTGCAACTGTTGTAGACTCTGATGAAGCAAAGCAAGCAGAAGTTGGTAAAAAAATAAAGATAAGATTGCCAAACAGCAAAGAAGTTGATGCAAAAATAAAATATATTGGAACAGATGGAGATGATACAGTTCTTGTACTTAGAATACAAGATTATGTAGAAGAATTAACATCATATAGAAAAATATCGTTTGATATAATTTGGTGGAGTGCTAGTGGCTTAAAAGTTCCAAATACTGCAATAGTATATGAAAATGATATTGCATGTGTAGTAAGACAAAGAGCTGGATATTTAGAAAAAGTTTATGTAAAAATATTAAAACAAAATGATAAATATTCAATTGTTTCTAATTATTCAAGTGATGAGTTAGAGTCATTAGGATTTGATCTAAAACAAATGGGAACTAAAAAGTCAATTAATATGTATGATGAGGTTTTAGTAAATATAACAGACGATAAATTTAAGTCAATTAAATAATATTACATTAATATTACAATAATATTAAATTATTGTTACGAAAAGCAAAAGGTATTGACAAATCAAATAAAAAGTTAGATACTATTACCAGTATAAAAATGCAAATGAAGAGAGGTATTAGGAGGTTATAAGGATGTCAGGAGCTATTATGAATAAAGTGTGGGATTTGTTTGGAATGGACACAGCAGAAGAAAAAGAAGATGAAAATGTCTATAATATGGATGATGAATATAATCAAGAAGATGAAGAAGTAGAAGAAAAAAGAGTATGGGGAAAACGTAACAATAATAAAATTGTAAGCATGCCACAAATGCAACAAGTTAAAATGGTTATTTCACAACCAACCTCTTTTGAACAATCAGAAAATATATGTGATTTATTAAAAGAGAAAAAATCAGTAATTGTTAATTTAGAATATGTAAATAAAGATGTTGCAAGACGTATTGTAGATGTTATTAGCGGAGCTGTACATGCATTAGATGGACATATTCAAAAAATTTCAAATTCTATATTTTTAATTGCACCATATAACTATGATATAACAACTGATATGGCAAGAGAAGAAATAAAGAACAAACTTTCAGTTTCATGGCTTAGAAACAATGGCAATGAATAATTGAAAGATTTACGTTCATAAAAAAAGTATGGGAGGAATTAATATGTATACACCACTTGATATAGAAAATAAAAAATTTGCAAAACAAATTATGAACGGTTATAGCGTAGAAGAAGTTGATGATTTCTTAGATCAATTAACTGTAGATTATGAAAAAATGTACAAAGAAGCTTCTGAAAATAAAAGAAGAATAGAAGAATTAGAAAAAAGCATAGAACACTATAAAACAATAGAAGGAACACTTCAAAATACTTTAGTAATGGCACAATCTGCAGCAGATGAAGTAAAAAATATTGCAAAACAACAAGCAGAACAAATAGTTAAAGAGGCAGAAGGATCAGCTAGAAAATCAGCAGATGATTTGACTCAAACTATAGTTCTTAAGAAAAAAGAGCTAGAAGATGTAGAAAAACAATTTGACATCTATAAAGCTAAAATGGAGTCACTTTTGATTTCTCAATTAGAGTTAATTAAAGATATGAAAAAAGATGCGTAAAATAAGGTACACACAAGATAAAGCGGGGGTTATTTTTTAAGATTATAGCCTCTGCTTTTTGTATTGAAAAAAACAAAAAAGTAGTGTATAATATTAAACATTATATATTTAGTATTACAAACGTATTAAATATATGTTACATTTTAATGATTTATATTGACATATTAATAAAAAAATATAAAATATGAATAGAAAAAGAGGGGCCTATGAGAGTAATAAGTGGAACTGCAAGAGGAACTAAATTAGATACAATAGATAGTTTAAAAACAAGACCAACATTAGATAGAGTTAAGGAATCTTTATTTAATATATTGCAAAAAGATATAGATGAAACTACTACTGTATTGGACTTGTTTGCTGGTAGTGGCTCAATAGGAATTGAATTTATAAGTAGAGGATGTAAAAAAGCTTATTTATGTGATAAATCACATGATTCAATAACAATTATAAAGAAAAATTTACAAAAGACAAGATTTACAGAATCAGCAATTGTTATTAACAAAGATTATAAAGCATGTTTGGAAAAATTAAGAGAGGAAGATATAAAATTTGATATTATATTTTTAGATCCCCCATATGATGCAAACATATCTATAGATGCTGTAAAAACAATTTTGTGTTTAAAGTTATTAAAAGAAAACGGAAAGATAATCATAGAAACAGATCAAAAAGAAAGAGATCTAGATGGTTTGAAAGAACTAAATCTTAAAGTATATGATTGTAGGAAGTATGGGCGTGTGAGTCTCATATTCTTAAGTTGAAAGGGGTTTAATCATGGAAATATTTACTTTATTAGAAACTTTAGAAGATATATTAGAGAGAAGCAAAGGTGTTCCTTTTTCTACTAAATGTGTTGTTGATAAAGACGAAGTTTTAGAAATTATAAAAGAAGTAAGACTAAAATTACCGGATGAGCTAAAACAAGCAAAATGGGTTAAAGAAGAAAGACAACGTATATTAGAAGAGGCTCAAAAAGAAGCAGATGATATAGTAAAAGAAGCTGAAAATAGAATAATATCAATGATAGATGAGCATGAAATAACAAGAAAAGCATATGAAAAGAAAGCAGAAATAATTGAAACTGCAAATGAGATGTCAAGAGAAATTTCTAAAGGAACAAAAGATTATGCTGATAACATATTAGCAGGATTAGAAGTAGCTTTAGAAGATGCTTTGAAAATTGTACAAAACAATAGAAAAGAATTACAATAAGATAGTAAAATCAGAAATCGGTTTTGAAAGTCAATTTTAAAAAATTGATTTCCGATTTCTGATTTTTATATTATAGGAAAATTCTCTAGATTTGTTATAATATAAATATTCTATGCAATAAATTTACAAGAATAAAAATTATTAATAAAAACAATTTATTTTTGTAGAAAAAAAAATTTGTTTGTGATAGAATGTGTTTGACTTTATATTATAAGGGGTGGACTGAAATTGGCAAAAGCAAAAAAGAGTAAAAAGAAACAAAAGAAAAGTAATTTAGACGTTGCAGTAGTAGTTATGATTGTTATTAGTATACTACTTGCAGTTTTAATATATGCAGAATCAGGATATATAGGAGAACATTTGAGCCCAATGCTTGGAGGTCTTTTTGGATTTATAAAGTACATAATTCCAGTTGGAACGTTCGCAATAGGGATATATTTAGCATATGATGATAAAGAATATTTTATGTCGAAACTAATACAATATTTAATAGTGATATTATGTGTTTCGGCAGTCATGAGTATATATCAAATATCTATAGGAAATATAACTGAAGAAAGTGAGCTTGGAGATATATTAAAACAAGCATATTCGCTTCGGAGAAAAAAATATAGGTGGGGGTGTTGTTGGAACCCTTGTAGCAATTCCTTTTATAAAAATGCTTGGAATGCTTGGAACGGTTATTTTGGCTTTAGGTGTTACTGTTATATCGATTGTATTTATATTTGGATTTAAACCAACAGAATTTATATCAGACTTTTTATATGATAGACAAGAAAAGAAAAATGAAAGAAAAGAAGAAAGAGCAGTAGCTATAAGAGAACAAAGAAAGCAAGAAGAAAGAAGACCTGTTAAGAGTAATAAAATATACAATGTTGAAGAAGATATAGATATACCAAGAAAAGAAACTAAAAAAGAGCGTAGATTAAGAGAAGAAGAAGAAAGAAGAAGACAAGCTTTAGAAGTAGATCAATTAACAATAAACAATTTAGAAGAAGAAACAGAATCAAAAGGTGGATTATTAAAGAAATTTAAACATAATAAAGATGACATAGTCCCATTAGGAATGAAAGATGAAACAAGTAAACAGGCACCAGACTTTATAGAAGAAAATCTATTTAAACAAGAGCAAGAAACAAAAGAAGAAAAAGTTAAAGAAGTATTGCAATTAGAGCATACTTTAACTGTAGAAGATGAAAATTATGAATTTCCACCAATTACATTCTTAAGTGAAGGTGAAAAAAAGGGCATAAAAGGTGGAAAGAAAGCTGTTACAGATACAGCTTCTAAACTTCAAAAAACATTATATAGTTTTGGAGTTTCAGCCAAAGTAGAAAACGTATCAGTAGGACCTGCTATAACAAGATATGAACTAAAGCCTGCAGAGGGTGTAAGAGTTAGTAAAATAGCAAATTTAGCAGATGATATAGCTCTTAATTTAGCAGCAGAGACTATTCGTATAGAAGCACCAATACCAGGAAAACAAGCTGTAGGAATAGAAGTCCCAAACAAAGAAAATGAAATAGTGCATTTAAGAGATATAATAGATACAGAAGATTTTAAAGAACATAAATCAAAACTTGCATTTGCTTTAGGAAAAGATGTTGCAGGTAAAGAAGTAATAGCTGATATTGCAAAAATGCCTCATGTTTTAATTGCAGGTTCTACAGGTTCTGGAAAGAGTGTTTGTATAAATACTATAATAACTAGTATTATTTATAAAGCAAAACCAAGTGAAGTAAAACTAGTTATGGTAGATCCAAAAGTAGTAGAACTTTCTGTATATAATGGAATACCACATTTGCTAATTCCAGTAGTAACAGATCCTAAAAAAGCGGCAGGAGCTTTAACGTGGGCTGTTCAAGAAATGGTTAAAAGATATAGTTTGTTTGCAAATAAAAATGTTAGAGATATAAAAGGGTATAATGAAGCTGTAACAAAGGAAGGCGGAGAAGAAAAACTTCCTCAAATAGTAATTATTATAGATGAGCTTGCAGATTTAATGATGGTTTCACCAAAAGATGTAGAAGATGCAATATGTAGACTTGCACAAATGGCAAGAGCGGCAGGAATGCATTTAGTAATTGCTACGCAAAGACCTTCTGTAGATGTTATTACAGGTATCATTAAAGCAAACATACCTTCAAGAATAGCTTTCGCAGTATCATCACAAGTGGATTCAAGAACAATATTAGATATGGTAGGCGCTGAAAAATTACTGGGAAAAGGTGATATGTTATTTTATCCTTCTGGAGCAGCAAAACCTGTTAGAGTTCAAGGTGCATTTGTATCAGATAAAGAAGTTGAAAAAATAGTAGGATTTGTAAAAAATAATGGTGAAGCAACATATAGTGAAGATATACTAGATAAAATAGAAAAAGCAAATAATGCAGATAAAGAATCAATGGAACAAGATTCTGATGATGATTCGGATCCATTTTTAATGGATGCAATAGATACTGTTGTTGAAACAGGGCAAGCATCAACATCTTTTATACAAAGAAGATTTAAAGTTGGATATGCAAGAGCTGGAAGAATTATAGACCAAATGGAAGAAAGAGGTATTATTTCTGGATATCAGGGAAGTAAGCCAAGAGAGGTACTAATGACTAAAGAACGCTGGGAAGAATTAAAAATGCAAAATGCGCAATAATATTATTAGTTAAGATTCTAGCGAGAATAGGAGAGGTATATTGAAAAAACAAAAAATATTATCTAGGTTTAATATTAATGTTAAAGATTACAATATAGAATTAGAGGAGATTTTAGACAAAAAAACTTTTAGCGAGGAGGCCCAAAATCTCCTTTTAAGCATATTTTATAAAATAGAAAATTTTTATTCAGATTACAAAGTAGTTAAAAGAGAAGTTCCAACTAGAGATGAGTTTATAGAATCTTTAATAAAAATTATATTTAAATATTGTAACAAGATAGAAGTTATGAAACCAAAAAGTTCAAAAAATCAAAAAAAATATTTTGTTAATTTAGAAGAAGGAAGTTTAAAGACTTTTCCAAGTGAAGATGTGTTACTATATGCAATGTACAAAACAAATCAATTAGAAAAATTAGAGGGAAAAGCTTTTTTGGATAATGCTGTAATAGAATTATTAAATGAGGGAAGAGCGTTAAATAATTCGGAAGTAATAAGAGATTTTAATGGATGGTCATGGACCAGTATGATAGATAATATAAATTCTTTACAATATAATTTGATATATCAAAATTTATTAATATTATTAGGTTATAAAGAGCTGACTAGAATAACTAACCTAGAAGATAAAAGAAAAATAAAAACAGAGATATGTAACAAATTGCAAGAAGAGTATGGAGAGGCAGCTAAAGCTTTTTTAAATAAATTTTTTAGTGCTTGTATATTTATAAAAAGCACTAAAGATGATGAATTTAAAGAACAGGTAATAATCGAAAATGAAAAAATTGATAAAAGGCTCAATATGTTAGAAAACAAAGAGGACTTTTTAAATAGAATAACAAAAGATAAAAAGGAATTAACTGATAAAATTAAAGAAATAGACAAAAAATTAAATGATGTAGATTTATTAAAAGAAGAATATGATAAAAGAAATGAAGCTTTACCAAAAGAAAAAAAGATCTTTAGTATTAGCAATTTAGTAGATATTCTTGAAGCAGAAAGAAATGACTTATTGCAAGAGATAAAAGTATATAATGATTTAATGGATCCTAAGAAATTTATAGAAATGAAGAAACAATTAGAAGAAAATAAAAGTTTTTTTGACAACTTAAATATAAGAGAAGAAAAAAAGGAACCAATCAGTCAATGCATTTTAGAATTACAAAAAGAATTTTTAAATTGTTTTGAAATAAAAATTGATAAGTGTGATTTGAAAAAAAATATGATAGATTTAATTTATGAATATAGATATTATAGATTTTTGAAATATAAAAAGGATAGAACAATAAGAGAAGATAGAAGATTAAACAAGCAAAATGAAATTATAATATCAAGTATTATAAAAAAAGCAGAGGAATTAAAAGTATTAGAAAAAGTATCTAGTAAAAAAGAATATAATAAATCTATTTTAGAAGAGATATTTAATACAAAGATGATTACACTTGAAAATGTACACATAGTTTTATCTCAAGAAGATGAAAAAATAATAGTAAAATATTATGATGGCAATGTATTAGAAACTAAAAAGGATTTTTCAATAAAAGAAAATGATATAAAATTAAGAAAAAAAATAAAATTATTTGTATAGAAATTTTTGTTATGAATAGTTAAAGCTATTTACAATTTATCGAAAGAAGAAAGGAAGAAATTAGTTTATGAAGATTACTTTTTTAGGAGCAACAAAAACTGTTACAGGTTCTAATTTTTTAGTAGAAGGAGCAGGAAAGAAATTTTTAGTAGATTGTGGTTTATATCAAGGGCAAGCAAAAGATGAATTAGAAAATGAGGCACCATTTTTATATGATGTAACTACAGTTGATTTTATGTTATTAACACATGCACATATAGATCATTCAGGTAGAATACCAAAATTATATAATGAAGGATATAGAGGTCCTATATATGCTACAAAAGCAACTTGTGACTTATGTTCAATAATGTTACCTGATAGTGGACATATTCAAGAAATGGAAGCTGAGTGGAAAAATAAAAAAAGACAAAGAAAAGGTGAAAAAGCAATTCCTCCTATATATACAGCTGAAGATGCAGCTAGGTGTTTAGAGGTATTTAAACCAGTAAAATATGATGAAATAATAGAAATTGATCCAAATATACATGTTAGATATAATGATGCAGGACATATGCTTGGTTCTAGTATAATAGAAGTTTGGGTTAAAGAAGGGGAAAAAGAAACAAAAGTAGTTTTTTCAGGAGATATTGGAAATAATGATATTCCATTATTATCAGAACCAACTATGATTGAAAGTGCAGATTATTTGGTTATGGAATCTACATATGGAAATAGATTGCATATAAGAAATGACCAAAAGGCACAAGAGTTTTTAAGAATTGTTTCAGAAACGTTATCTAAAGGTGGTACTGTAGTAATTCCTTCTTTTGCTGTTGGAAGAACGCAAGAGATATTATACGAATTGAATAATTTAAAAGATACTGAACATAACGAAGAATTTTATAAGGAGTATCAGACTCTTATGAAAGCTCCTGTTTACGTAGATAGTCCACTTGCAATATCAGCAACAGAAGTTTTTGCAGAAAATATGGACTTATTTGATGAGGAAACACAAAAACTTATAAAAAGTGGGGATAATCCACTTGAATTTCCTGGACTTAAATTCACAAAAACTGCTGAAGAATCAAAAGAATTAAATGAAAGAAATGAATCTTCTATAATAATATCTGCAAGTGGTATGTGTGAAGTTGGTAGAATAAAACATCATTTAAAACACAATTTATGGAATCCAAAAAGTACAATTTTATTTGTAGGATATCAAGCACCAGGTACGCTTGGAAGAAAAATAGTAGATGGAGCAAAAATTGTAAAAATATTTGGGGAAGATATTGCAGTAAATGCAAGAATTGAATATATAGAAGGATATTCAGGACATGCAGATCAAGAATGGTTACTTAACTTCGTATATTCATTCATTAGAAAGCCTAAACATATATTTTTAGTTCATGGGGAACCAGAAGGACAAGTTGTTTTAAGAAATAAAATTATTGAAACTACAAATATACCAGTTACAATACCAGATTTTGGTGAATGTTATGAATTAGATGATAAGATAAATGTAGTTGGAAAAGTAGAAAACAAACGAGCAAAAGAATATGTACGTTTAGAAGTTCTTGGAAGAATGCAAACATTGAAAGAAGAATTAGAAGATATGGAATCAATTGTAAAAGAAGATATTTTAACAGAATATGCTAATGATGAAGAAATTGCAAAATTAAATGATAGGATAAAAGAGTTAGAAAGACAAATTGTAAAAATTGTCGAAAATAAATAATGTCTAAGTTAAGAACAAAAGAAAAAGGAAGGATTTTTTATGGATAAATATATTAATGATGCTTTAATAGGAAATGGGAGAATGCTTGCTAGCTATTCTGATAAAGGAGAATTACTTAGAATAGCTTATCCAACGGTAGATTATAAACAAAATGTTGATTTCTTCCATGTTCGGAGTTAAAATAAATGATTCTGCAATTATATATTTACATGATGATATAAATAATCATTATAGTCAAAAATATGTAGAAGATACAAATATTTTAACTACTAATATAGAAAATACGTATTTTAATTTACAAATAGAACAAATAGATTTTGTTACAATAAAAAAAGATATAATAATAAAACAATATACACTAAAAAATAATAATTCTATAGATTTAAAAATAGACTTTTTAATTCATTCTGGATTTATGAAAAGTGTAAATGATGCAGTATCAGCAAGAATTTTTAATGATTCTTTGTTACAGTATAGTTATGATTCCACATTTGCAATTTTTTCAGATAGAAAAATTGCGTATAAACAACTACATAATTCAAAAGATAATATAAGAAGCGGAGTAATTTATGGCAAAGATTATATTGGAATGACAAATGATTCTAGCATAGGATATGACTTAGATGTATTAAAGCCAGGAGATACCAAAAAGATATGTATTTATGTTTATGCAAAAGATAATAGTAAGTCTGGTTCTTTTGAAGATATAGCAAATGAAATAGACAAAATTAGAAAAATAGATTCGCAAAAAGAATTTAATGTAGTAAAAAAGTTTTGGGAGAAATATATAGAAAAATATTATAATTTAAAAGAAAAAAACTATGGTGATAAAGTTTATGATATCTATAAAAGGACAATATTATTATTTCCACTTTTAACAAATCAAAAAACAGGTGGAATTATAGCAAGTATGGAAATGGATGAAAATAGACAAAAAAGTGGAGGATATCGGATATTGTTGGACAAGAGATGCAATATTTGTAACAAAAGCTTTAGATTTATTAGGCATGTATGATCAAACAGAAAAATTTTATAATACATTTTGTAAAAAAACTCAAAGCAAAAATGGAATGTGGGAACAGAGATTTTTTACAGATGGAAGACTTGCACCTTGTTGGGGATATCAAATAGATGAAACAGCAAGTGTAGTATATGGAGTATATGAACATTATAAAATAAAAAAAGAAGAAAAATTTTTAAGAGATAATATAAAAATGTGTGAAAAAGCAATAGAGTTTTTAATTAAATATGTTAAAAATCTATTGGAAATAGAAGAAACTGATAAAGTAAAAAAAGAACTAGAAGAAAAATATGGATATAAAGACAGCTTGTATAAACATGTAAGTTATGACTTGTGGGAAATGAATGAAGGAATTCATTTATATTCTCTAGCAAGTATTTGTGCAGCTTTTAATTCTATGACTAATATATATGATGTAATATATGAAAGTTATAAAAACAATAGAATAAAACAAGAAAAAATAGAAAAAGTTAAAGCTGAAATTGAAAAGTATAATGTTGAGATAAAAAAATACATATTAAATAATTTGTATGATGATAATAAAAAAGTTTTGAAAAGAAATACATTAGATGAAAATTCAGATATTAGTATTTTAGGAATAGTAACTCCATTTGAAATTTTTTCGCCAAGTGAAAAGAAAGTGCAAAACACTGTTAATAAAATTGAAATGACATTAAGGACTTTTTCACGGAGGTTACTTAAGATTTGAAAAAGACAATTATATGTGTGGAAATAACCCATGGCCAATTGCAACTTTATGGATGTCTTTATATTACAGTAAGTTAGGAAATAAGGAAAAGGCTTTAGAATGTCTTGAATTTGTTGTAAATACTGCAACAGAGCACGGATTTTTAGCAGAACAAGTAGATAATTCATCACTAAAGTCTAATTGGGTAGTTGGGCTTGGATGGTCACATGCAATGTTTATAATTGCTTTAGATTCTTTAAATGAAAATGTATGGTAAAAATAAATTAATTTAAGATAGTTAAAAAGTTAAAACAAGCAAAAATTAACAGATGAGATTTCTGTTAAAGTACTAAGTTAAAATAGGGTGAGCTAATATGTTAGACTTACAATTTTAACTTAGTATTTATTATGGGAGGATAAAATGGCGAAAACAAAAACAGTATTTGTGTGTAATAGTTGTGGATATGAATCTGCAAAATGGCTTGGAAAATGTCCGCGGATGTAATGAATGGAATACATTTTTTGAAGAAAAAATAAAAAAGGAAACATCAAATTTACTTGTAAAAGGAGAAAATAGTAAAAAAAGTGCTATTCCAAGAAGTTTAAATGAAGTGGTAGGAAAAGATGCTACAAGAATAAGTACTCGGGTCATCCGAATTAGACAGAGTATTAGGAGGGGGACTTGTAAAAGGATCACTTGTATTAGTTGGTGGTGAACCACGGAATTGGTAAATCTACATTAATTTTACAATTATGTGATAAAATACAAAGTGAACGGAAAGGTTCTTTATGTTTCTGGAGAGGAATCTGCAGAACAAATAAAAATACGTGCAAATAGACTAAAAATTAATAATGATGATATTTTATTTTTAGGAGAAACCGATATAGATGTGATACAAGAACAAATACTTTCAATAAATCCAAAATTAGTAATAATAGATTCTATACAAACAATGTATTCAGATGAAATAACATCTGCAGCAGGAACTGTAAGCCAAGTAAGAGAAATAACAGCTAGAATAATGAAAATATGTAAGACAAATCAAATAACTACAATTATAATAGGACATGTAACAAAAGAGGGAAATATTGCTGGACCTAGAGTTTTGGAACATATGGTAGATACTGTGTTATATATAGAAGGTGAAAGATATTTTTCATACAGAATTTTAAGAGGGGTAAAAAATAGATTTGGCTCTACAAATGAAGTAGGAATGTTTGAAATGCAAAATGAAGGAATGGTGGAAATAACAAATCCATCGTCAATATTAATTTCTGACAGAGAAGATAATCCACCAGGATCTGTTATTGTTGCAAGTATGGAAGGAACAAGACCACTTTTAATAGAACTTCAAGCTTTAACATCACATACTGTTTTTGGTCTTCCAAGAAGAACTGCAAATGGAGTAGATTATAATCGTTTAACACTTCTTATGGCAGTACTTGAAAAGAAAGCAGGAATAAATCTTTCAAGTCAAGATGTGTACTTAAATGTAGTAAGTGGAATTAAAATATCAGAACCAGCAGTTGATCTAGGAATAATTACATGTGTTGCATCAAGCTATAAAAACATAAGTATACCAAAAGATTTATTAGTTATAGGAGAAGTTCGGACTAACAGGAGAGATTAGAGCTGTGAATTTTATCGATAAAAGATTAAAAGAAGCGGAAAAACTCGGATTTAAAACTTGTTTAATTCCAGAAAATAACAAGAAACTCTTGAAAGAAACTTATAAATTAGATATAATAGGCATGAAAAATATAAATGATGCAATGAAAAAATTAGGATTAAAATAAAATTATAAAAGTGGTAAAGTGAAAAATAAATAACAAATTTATGTAGTAAATAAATATAAATTAGTAAAAATATTTTTAAATTTAGAAATTTAAAAGATTTTAACTTGAAATTTGAATGTTGTCAGAATGTTTTGTTTCATTTTTGACGATTCACATTTTAGAGGAGTGGATTAGTTTGGCATTAAAAAAAGAAGATTTAATTACAGATGTATTAAAGCTAATTGCACCAGGTACAGCAATTAGAGAAGGACTAGAAAACATTCTTAAAGCTAAAACTCGGAGCACTTATTGTTATTGGTGATTCAAAAGAAGTTTTAGACTTGGTTGATGGAGGTTTTCGATTAGATGTAGAATATACATCATCTAGATTATATGAACTTGCAAAAATGGATGGTTCTATCATATTAAGTGCAGATTTAAAACGTATTTTATTTGCTAATGCACAATTAATACCATCTTCAGACATTCCTACAAATGAAACAGGAACAAGGCATAGAACAGCAGAACGTACAGCAAAGCAATCTGGAGAAGTAGTTATAAGCATATCTCAAAGAAGAAATGTTATTACTATATTTAAAGGAAATTCTAGATATGTGTTAGAAGATACTTCTAAAGTAAGTGCAAAAGCAAATCAAGCACTTCAAACAGTAGAAAAATACAAAAAAGTTTTTGATAGCAAGTTGAGTTTATTAAATGAATATGAATTTAATGATATTGTTACACTAGAAAATGTTATTGTTGCAATTCAAAGAGCAGAAATGGTAATGAAAATCGTAGATGAAGTTCAAAGGGCAATTTATGAACTTGGAGAAGAAGGAAGGCTTCTTGAAATGCAATTAGAAGAATTAATAGGAGATTTAGAAGAAGAAGAACTTTTAATAATAAAAGATTATATAGCATCTGGTAAAAAGAAAAACTCTAAAGAAGTATTACAAGCAATACAAGAATTGTCACATGACGAATTAATGAGACCTCAATTAATTGCAAGAATTTTAGGATATGAAGATTTTGATAATTATGATGAGGTTGGAGTATATACAAAAGGTTATAGAATATTAAATAAAATACCAAGAATGCCAAGTAGTATAGTAGAAAATTTAGTTAAATCTTTTAAATCTTTCCAACATATATTAGATGCAGATATTCCTAAATTAGATGAAGTAGAAGGAATAGGAGAGATAAGAGCAAGAACTATAAAACAATCTTTAAAAAGAATGCAAGAACAGTTTGTTTTTGATAATTTAATGTTATAATATAGATTAATAATTGATAAAAAATCAATTTTAATAAAACTCTTGTAAATAATAAAAAGAGTAGTACAAAAAAGATAAAAAGGAATTGGAGGAAAAACAATGGAAAAAGGAAGAAATGTAATGATAGGAATAGCTATTATAGTAGTTATTGTATTAATAGGGATAGTAGGAGTTGGAGTATATAAAAATGCTACAATGGAAGTAAAAAATCCTATAGCTACAATGGAAGTAGAAGGATATGGAACTGTAAAAATAGAATTATATCCAGATCAGGCACCAAACACTGTTGCAAACTTTATAAAACTTGCTAATAATGGATTTTATAATAATTTAACATTTCATAGAACAATACCAAACTTTATGATTCAAGGTGGAGATAAAAATGGAGATGGAACTGGAGCTCCATCATTAAAAGATTTAATTGGTGATAGTGCAGAAGATAAATCTTATGCAATAAAAGGTGAATTCTTAGCTAATAATTACGAAAATACATTAAAACATACAAAAGGTGTTATTTCTATGGCAAGATCAGATTATAGTAGTATGGGGTTAACAGAACAAGGGTATAACTCAGCTGGTTCACAATTTTTTATTATGACATCTGATAATACATCTTTAGATGGATCTTATGCAGCATTTGGAAAAGTAATAGAAGGATATGATATAATAGAAAAAATATCAAATGTAGAAGTTACATATAGAAGTTCTGAATTAGGAGAAAATGAAGAAGCTCCAAAAGATGAACAGGGAAATACTTTATCATCAGATATGCCAAAAGAAAAACCAGTAATTAAAAGTTTATCTGTAGAGACATATGGAGTTGATTATGGAACACCAGAGACTGTTGAACCTTTTGATTATCAAAGTTATTTAAGTAAACTATATGGAACAAATGGAAACAGCACAAATTCATCAGTAACATCAAATACTTCAACAGAAGAAAATTCAGATAAAAACAATACAAATGATACAGCTTCAAATGAATAAATTTGTGTAAAATAAATTTAGATTTATAGAGGAAGAGTAGTAAAAATAAAATTTATTGATTATTAATTAATTAAAGTTTTAGTAAATAATTATAAAAAATAGATTATATAATTTGAATTTATTATAGAATTAAAAATACAATAAAAAAGAATGGAACAAAGGCCATTCTTTTTTTGGGTAAAAGAGAAGATTTTTTGGAACTTCTAGTATATAAAAAATTTTAAATATTAATTAAGAAAAAATTATTTAACAATTTTTTTAGCTAAAAATTTTTGTTTTTCTTTAAGATTTAAAATATAATAAAAACATAAAACTTAGATAAAAGTTTTTGATAATGAAACTTACTTTAGATAAAATTTTACATCAATATTTTATTTGATTTCTACTATAGTAACTCCCATTTCACCTTCACCGAATGTTCCGAGTCTAAAAGATTTTACATGTGGATTGGTTTTTAAAAAAGTATGAATACCTTGTCTTAGTTTTCCTGTACCTTTGCCATGTACTATTCTTACAGGAGATATTTTGGCTAAACTACAATCATCTAAGTATTTATCAATTACAAATATTGCTTCATCAACATTTTGACCAATAACATTAATTTCACTTGATATATTTTTTGATTTTAAATTTATAGATTTTTTTGTATAAGTACTTGATTGTTTTTCTGCATTTGCTTTTTCTAATTTGTTAATATTCATTGTCGTTTTTGCATTTCCAATTTGTAATTGTACTTCATTAGACTTATTAGGAAGACTTAGAACTATAGCTTTAGTATTAAGTGTTTTAACTAAAACAGTCATTCCAATAGTAATATCTTTAGATGTTAAGCTTCCAATATCTGTTTTACCTAAGCTTGGAGTATAATCTTTTAAGGAAGTGTTTAATTGGTTTCTTAAATTATTTGCATGTTTTAAAGATGTGTTAGATTCAGAAAGTTCATTTAAATCTTTTATTATATTAGTTGCTTTTGCTTTTGCATCTAATAGAATTTGCCTTGCCTCTTTTTTTGCTTTTTCTAAAATTTCTTTTTCTTTTTGTTTATGGTTATATAAGTCAGACTCTAAAGAATTTCTTAATAATTCTACTTGATTTAAGTTCTTATCAATAATTTCTTTTTCTTTTTCTATTTGTAATTTGTTATCATATATAGATTTTAACAATTCTTCAATATTTATATGATCTGTTGTTAAAAGTTTAGAGGCTCTGTTTAAAATATCTTCTTGTAATCCTAAACGTTTACAGATTGCAAAAGCATTACTTTTTCCGTGGAACACCAATTAATAATTTATATGTTGGTGCTAAATTTTCTATATCAAATTCGCAAGATGCATTTTCAAATCCTTTTGTTACTAATGCATAATTTTTAATTTCAGGATAGTGAGTTGTAGCAAGTGTAAGTGCATTATGATTATAAAAGTATTCTAAAATACTTATTGCAAGAGAGCTACCCTCAATAGGGTCTGTTCCAGAACCTAGTTCATCTAATAGAATTAAACTATTTTCATTAAAAGAGTTTAAAATTTCTATAATGTTTAACATATGTGATGAAAAAGTACTTAAAGATTCTTGAATACTTTGTTCGTCACCAATAGATGCAAAAATTTTATCAAATACAAATATGCTACTGTTTTCATTTGCTGGAATATGAAGACCACTTACAGCCATTAATGTTAAAAGACCGAGTTGTTTTTAAAGTAACAGTTTTACCACCAGTATTAGGTCCTGTTATTATTAAAGAATTATAATTTTTTCCAAGAGAAATATCTATTGGTACAACTTTAGAACTATCTATTAAAGGATGTCTTGCTTTTATAAGATTAATTTCTTTATTTTCATTAATGTGTGGTTCTATTCCAGTTATATTTTTAGAGTATAGAGCTTTTGCAAAAATAAAATCTAATCTTCCAATTAAAAAAGTATCTTCTTTGAGATTTTCACAAATAGGCAAAATAGATTCAGAAATATTTTTTAGAATTTTTTCTATTTCTATATTTTCTTCTATTTTTAGATTAGAAATTTTTGTGTTTAATTCAAAAACGGTAATAGGTTCTATGAAAACAGTTGATCCACTAGAAGAAATATCATGTATAAAGCCTTTTATATTGTCTTTGTACTCTATCTTTACAGGAATAACATATCTATCATTGCGAATAGTTACTATAGGTTCCATAATGTATTTTGAATAACTTGAAGAATGAAGCATAGAGTTTAATTTATCTTTTATATCTTGTTCTAATCTTTTTTTATTACGTCGAATTGAAGATAAAGTAGAAGAGGCATCATCTGATATAGTGTTTTCATCTATAATACTTTTAAATATTAAGTTTTCTAATTGCGTATTAGTATATAATAAATTAAAATTACTTAATAATATTTCAAAATTTGAAGCATCTATATTAGAATTATTAAGAAAAAAGTTTTTTAATTCTCTCGATACTTTTAAAGTTTTTCCAATTTCTAATAAAGCTTTCGCAGATAAAGTATGATTGCTTTTTAAATATTTTATCCATAAATCTATATTAGGTAAAAAACAAAAAGGAGGAGTACCTGCCTTTGAAATAACAATAAGAGCTTCTGAGGTTTCTTTTAGTAGGTGTTTTACTTCTAAAGAGTTATTAGAAGGTAATAAGTTTAAAGCTATGTTTTTTCCAATATCTGTTTTACAATAAGTAGATAATATTTGTAAAATTTTGTCGTATTCTAATTTATAGTAACAATTTTTCAATGTGATTTCCTCCTTATATTTATATAAAAAATTAAGTAATATTCTTGAAATTTTCTTTTTTATTGCTATTAATTATTACATAAAAAATGGAAAAAAACAAGTAAAATGCTTGCAATTAGCAAACTTATATAGTATAATTAATATGCTAAATAAATTGACAAAAAGAGTGGGAAACAAAGACCCACTCTTTCATCGTAATTAAGGAGGAAAAAATTTGGCAAGTATAGAAGAAAAAGTAGAAAACCTAATAAAAAAGCCTATAAATGATTTAGGTTATGAATTATATGATGTGATTTATACAAAAGAGGGAAAAGACTATTTTTTGAGAATTTATATAGATAAAGATAATGGAATAGATTTAAATGATTGTGAAAAAGTTAATGATGCAATTTCAGATTTGTTAGATGAAGCAAATTATATAAAAGATCAATACTTTTTAGAGGTGTCTTCACCAGGAATAGAAAGAATAATTAGAAAAAATGAGCAACTAGAAAAAAATATAGGAGAAACAATTTATGTAAAATTGTTTAAACCATTAAATAATAAAAAAGAATATGTTGGTATATTAGAAAAGTATGATGATAATTTTATAGAAATAACAGATGAAGATTTAATAAAATTAGATAGAAAGAATATATCAATAATAAAAAAATTTTATAATTGGCAATAATAAAAAAGAGGAGGATAAAAATGAAAAAAGAATCAAAAAAAGCATTAGCAATAGATAGTAAAGAATTAATAATAGCAATGGATGAATTAGAAAAAGAAAAAGGTGTGAAAAAGGAAGTTTTATTAGAATCTATAGAAGCAGCATTAGTAACAGCATATAAAAGAAATTTTGATGCAAATATTGATAATGTAAAAGTTACTATGGATGGTGAAACAGGAGAAATACATTTATATGCAGAAAAAGATGTAGTAGAAGAAGTAGAAAATGACAAATTACAAATTAGTTTAGAAGATGCAAAAAAAGTTAGTAAAAAATTAGAAATAGGAGATGTAGCTGAAATAGAATTAGTACCAAAAAATTTCGGTAGAATAGCTGCACAAACTGCAAAACAAGTAATTATTCAAAAAATAAGAGAAGTATCTAGAGATGTATTATATACAGAATTTAGTGATAGAAAAGGTGAAATCGTTTCTGGAATAATACAAAAAGCTGATGGTGGAGTTGTTGTAATAGATTTAGGAAAGTTAGAAGGTGTAATGCCATTAAAAGAACAAATTCCTACAGAAAGATACAAAGTGAATGATAAAATAAGAGCATATGTTTTAGATGTAGAAAGAGGAGTTAAAGGTGCACCACAAGTTATAGTTTCAAGAGCACATGCAGACTTTGTAAGAAAATTGTTTGAACTTGAAATACCAGAAATATATGAAGGAGTTATAGAAATAAAAAGTATTTCACGTGATGCAGGAAGCAGAAGTAAAGTAGCTGTATATTCACCTAATGAAAATATAGATCCAGTTGGTTCTTGTGTAGGTCAAAAAGGAATTCGTATACAAAATATAATCAATGAACTAAATGGAGAAAAAATAGATGTAATTGAGTGGAATCAAGATCCATCAATATATATATCTGCTGCAATATTGCCAGCACAAGTGTTAGCTGTAGATATTAAAGAAGAAGAAAAGTTTGCACAAGTAATAGTTCCAGATGATCAATTATCATTAGCAATAGGAAAAGCAGGACAAAATGCTAGACTTGCAGCTAAATTAACAAATTGGAAAATAGATATAAAGAGTGAATCTCAATTTAGAAAAATGATAGAAGAAATGAATAAAGAAGAAGAAAATAAAGAAGAGTAAAAATAGAATAATGTATAAAGCAGAAGTAATACAATATAAGTAAGGAAGTGAGCTGTTTTGAAAAGTTTACCACAAAGAAGTTGTATAGGGTGCAATACAAAAAAAGATAAAAAAGATCTTATAAGAATAGTAAAAAATAAAGATGGAAATATAAGTATAGATAAAACAGGAAAAGCAAATGGCAGAGGTGCATATATTTGTAATAATGTGGAATGTTTGGAAAAAGCTATTAAAAGTAAAAGATTAGAAAAAACTTTTGAAGAAAAAATTGATAACGAAATCTATGAAAATTTAAGAGGTGTAATTATTGATAAATAAAGAAAATTTATTAGGATTATTAGGACTTAGTTCAAGAGCTGGAAAAGTGATTTCTGGAACTGATGCGTGTATAGAATATATAAATAAAAATAAAATCAAATTAATGATTTTAGCAAAGGATGCATCTGATAGAACTAAATTAAAATTTAATCAAATTGCAGAAAGTAAAAAGATACCAATTTATGAATTTGGATCGATAGATGAAATTAGCAAATCAATTGGAAAGAAAAATAAAGCTATTATAGGGATTACAGATATAAACTTTTCAAAAGAGATAATTAAGAGATTTGATGGGGGTGACGTTATTGGGTAAAGTAAAGATACATGAAATAGCAAAAAAATTAGGATTAGCCAGTAAGGAAGTAGTTGCAAAAGCAAATGAGATAGGAATAAAAGTAACTAGTCATTTGAGTTCTGTAGATGAAGAACAAGAAAAGAAAATATTAGAAAAATTTAATTTTAAATCACAAAAGGCAAAAACTGAAATAGAAAAAAATAAGTCAGAAAAAGTAAAAGAAGAGAAAAAAACAGAAACACCAGTAATTATAAGAAGAGAAGTAATAATTAATGATTCTGATGAAAAAAAAGAACAAGAAAAGAAGAAACAAGAACAAAAAAGAAAAGAAGTTGGTTTTGTAGAAAGAAATAATTCAAATTATAATATAGTATATAGAAATAAACCTCAAAAACCACTTACAGTAAATGAATTGTTTGGAATAAAAGATAATAAAAAAGAAGAAGTAAAAAAAGAGAAAACTAAAAAAGAAGATGTAAAACAAGAAATAAAACCGGAAATAAAGAAAGAAGAAGCAAAAGAAGAAAAAGTCCAAGTTCAAAAACTTGAAGAAGAAAATAAAATTGAAAAAGAGAAAATCGTAAGTACAGAAATAAAAAAAGAGATTGGAGAAAATACAGAGAAAAAGGCTATGGTAGAGGATAAAGTACAAAAAGAGTCAGTTAATACTGGATATAATGGAAATAATAATTTTATAAAAAATGAAAATAGACAAGTAAATAATAACAATTTTAATAAGAATAATGATTATAGACAAGGTAATAATAATTACAGAAATAACAATAGAAATAATGATGGACAAAATAGATACCAAAATAATAGAAATAATTATGATAATCAAAATAGATATCAAAATAACAGAAATAATGATGGTCAAAACAGATATCAAAATGGTAGAAACAATGATGGACAAAATAGATACCAAAATAATAGAAATAATTATGATAATCAAAATAGATTCCAAAATGGAAGAAACAATAATGGTCAAAGATTTAATAATGGAAATGGTCAAAGAAATAATAATTTCAATAGAAATGATAGAAGACCACTTGATGAAAAAGGTATAGATAAAAATATTAAGAATATTATGGCTACAGAAATTGTTGAAAAAGAGAATCAAAGAGATTATAGTACAAAGTCTATAGATAAAGAAAAGTTAAACAATAGATATGATGAAAACAAGAAAAAGAATAATAAATCAAGAAAAACAGGCAGATTTGATGAAATTGATGGTGGAAAATTAAAAGATTTAAAACAAGTAGATAAATTATCAAATATGTTTGATGAACAAGATGGAGGAATGCTTGATTATTATGATTTAACAACAGCAAGAGGAAAAAGAAATAAGAAAAAAAATACAAAGAATAATGAGGAAAGAACAAAACAAAAAATATTCCAATTAACTGAGATAACTATTCCAGAGTCAATAACTGTAAAAGATTTAGCAGCAGAATTAAAAAAGACAAGTGCAGAAGTTATTAAAAAATTATTTGGATATGGAATAATGGCAACAATAAATAATGTAATAGATTTTGATACCGCTTTTTTAGTTGCAAGTGAATTTGGTGTAAATGCAGTTAAAAAAGAAGAAGTAAAAGAAGAAGATATATTATTTGACGATTCAGAAGATTCAGAAAATGAATTAGAAAAAAGACCACCTGTAGTAGTTGTTATGGGCCACGTAGATCATGGTAAAACATCTCTATTAGATGCTGTTAGAAGTACAAATGTTATAGAGGGAGAAGCAGGAGGAATTACACAACATATAGGTGCTTATAAAGTAAATGTAAATGGAAGAGAAATTACATTCCTAGATACACCAGGACATGAAGCTTTTACAGCAATGCGTGCAAGAGGTGCACAAATAACAGATATAGCTATACTTGTAGTAGCAGCAGATGATGGTGTTATGCCACAAACAGTAGAAGCAATAAATCATGCTAAAGCAGCAGAAATTCCAATAATAGTAGCTGTTAACAAAATTGATTTACCAGGTGCTAATGTAGAAAAAATCAAACAAGAATTAATGCAATATGAACTTGTTCCAGAAGAGTGGGGCGGAGATACTATATTTGTTCCAATATCTGCTAAAAAACATATAAATATAGAAAACCTATTAGAAATGGTATTACTTGTTGCTGATATGAAAGATTTAAAAGCAAATCCACATAAACAATCAAAAGGTGTTGTAATAGAAGCAAGATTAGATAAAGCTAAAGGACCAATTGCATCTATGCTTGTACAACGTGGTACACTAGATGTAGGAGATACAATAGTAGTGGGAACATCTATTGGTAGAATTCGTGCAATGAAGAATGATAAAGGACAAATGGTTAAAAAAGCAGGACCATCTACACCTGTAGAAATAATGGGATTAACAGAAGTACCAAGAGCAGGAGATACATTCTACGAAGTTAAAAATGAAAAAATGGCTAAACATCTAATTGAAAGAAGAAGACGTCAAGAAAGAGAAAAGAATTTAGCTCTAGATAATAAAGTTACTTTAAGTAATTTATTTGAAAAAATGGAAAATGAGAATTTAAAACAATTAAATTTAATAGTAAAAGCAGATGTTCAAGGTACAGCACAAGCTGTAAAACAATCATTAGAAAAATTATCTAATGAAGAAGTTAACGTTAAGGTAATTCATGCAGTAGCAGGAGCTGTTACAGAATCTGATGTTCAACTTGCAAAAGCAGCAAAGGCAATTATAATTGCATTTAATGTAAGACCAGTAGGTGCAGCAAAGGAAATGGCAGATAAGGGAGAAGTTGAGATTAAACAATATTCTGTTATATATCAAGCTATAGAAGATGTGGAAGCTGCAATGAAAGGAATGCTTGATCCAATATTTGAAGAAAAAGTTATAGGTAATGCAGAAATCAGACAAACATTTAAAGTATCTAATGTTGGAACAATAGCAGGATGTTATGTTTTAGATGGAAAGATAGAAAGAAATGCCGGAGTAAGAATTATTCGTGATAGTGTAGTAATTCATGAAGGTAAACTTGCATCTTTAAAAAGATTTAAAGATGATGCAAAAGAAGTAGCAAAAGGATATGAATGTGGTGTTCAGATAGAAAATTATAATGATTTGAAAGAAGGAGACATCATAGAAGTTTTTGTTATGGAACAAGTTAAAAGATAAAATTATGATAAAATACGAGGAGGGAAAAAAATGGCAAAAAATGATACAAGACTTGGAAGAATCAATGAGGAACTAAGAAAAGAAATTAGTCATATTATTAGTTTTGAATTGAAAGATCCGAATTTAACAGGACTTATTAGTGTTACAAGAGCCAAAATAACTCCTGATTTAAAATATGCTAAAGTATATGTTAGTATACTAAATGCAAAAAGTGAAGAAAAAACAATGAAAGCACTTCAAGATTCAGCAGGATTTATTCGTACACAAATTGCAAGAACTATAAATTTAAGAATAACTCCACAAATTATATTTGAAAAAGATGATTCTATTGAATATGGTGCAAAAATTGATTCAATCTTAAAAGATTTAAATTCAAAAGACAAAGAGTAAAATAGCAATTTGAAGCACATTTTATATATTATAATGTCTTTTATATAAAATGTGCAGATAAAAAGCTTTATACTTAAATTAATTTGAAATTTTGTTAAGCAAAATAAAAAGGAGAGCTTAGATGACATTAGATAATATTTTAGAAGAGATAAATAAAGCAAAAACTATTGTAATATTAACACATGAAAACCCTGACGGTGATGCAATTGGAAGTAGTTTAGCTTTATATAATGCACTTAAATCCTATGGGAAGAATCCAGATGTTATAATACCAGAGTATTCTAGAACATTTGAATTTTTACCTGGAACAAGTGAAATAAAAAAAGAAAGTAGTATTGAAAAGTATGATTTAGCAATATCACTTGATTGTGCAACAATTAAAATGTTAAATGGATTTGCTAAATATTTTGAAAATGCAAAAACAAAGATTGCAATAGATCACCATGGCACAAATACTATGTATGCAGATTTGAATTTTGTAAATCCTGATGCACCAGCTTGTGCACAAATATTAATTGTTATATTAAATTATTTTCATATAGAAATAACAAAAGATATTGGTACTTGTATATTGGCAGGAATTATAACAGATACAGGTGGATTTAAATATTCTGGAGTAACTGCAGAAACATTTGAATTCGTAGCATGGTTATTAAATAAAGGAGTAAATGTTTCATCTGTATATAGAAAAGTTTTACAAACAAGAACAAAATCAAACTTTGAATTAAATAGAATAGCATCTGATCGATTACAATTTTTCGAAGATGGAAAAATTGCTTTTACATATATAACTAAAGCAGATGAAGATAAAGTAAATGCAGAAACAGGAGATCATGAAGGAATTGTTGATATAGGAAGAGATATTGAGGGTGTTGAAGTATCAATATTTATTAGAGAAGTTCCTGAAAAAGGACTAAAAATTTCACTTCGCTCAAATGAATATGTTAATGTTTCTGATGTGGCATTATTGTTTGGTGGAGGCGGTCATCCAAGAGCAGCAGGTTGCAATATGCGGATGTTCTATAGAACAAGCTAGAGATAAAATAATTAATGAAGTTAAATTATTTTTAAAATAAAAAATAAATAAGGGCAAGAAACTTTTTTACGTTCTTGCTTTTTTATATAATAGTAAAATTATCAAAGATTCTCTATTATATAAAAATATTATCTTAAGGAGAAAAGATATGGATGGAATTATTATAGTAAATAAACCAAAAGGAATAACATCACATGATGTCGTATATAGAGTGAAAAAAATATTTAAAGAAAAAGTAGGGCATACAGGTACTCTTGATCCAAATGCTACAGGTGTATTACCATTATTAATAGGAGAAGGTACGAAATTATCTAAATACTTAATAGAACATGATAAAATATATGAAGTTAGATTGTTTTTAGGAAAAAAAACTGATACATTAGATTCAGAAGGAAAAATAATAGATGAGAAAAGTATTGATAAATCTTTATTGACTATAGAGAATGTTCGGTAAAGTATTAAATTCTTTTGTTGGTAAAATTAGTCAAGTTCCTCCAATGTATTCTGCAATAAAGGTAAATGGAAAAAAGTTATATGAGTATGCAAGAAAAGGACTAAATATAGAAGTAGAGCCAAGAAAAATAGAAATATATAATATAGAATTACAAAATATTAATGATAATAAAATTGATTTTAAAGTGCACTGTTCTAAAGGAACATATATAAGAAGTTTATGTGAGGATATTGCAAAAAAGTTAGATACAGTAGGGTATATGGAAGAACTTAAAAGACTAAAAGTTGGAAAATTTGAGATAAAAGATTCTATAGAAATAGAAGAATTGGAAAGAAATAAAGAAAATAAAGAAATTTTAAAAAAATATTTTATTACTTTGGAAGAATATTTTATAAATAATGAAAGTATAAGTTTAGACGATAGAAAATTAAATATGTTTTTAAATGGTGTAAAGCTAACATATAAAATGCCAAATGGAATTTATAAAATATATAATAATAATAAATTTATTGGAATTGGAAATATTGATAATGAACTCTTAAAAAGAGATATAATTCTAAAATGAAAAAATATTAAAGAAATGTAAATTTAGACCTATATAAATCATGAATTTTATAAATTTAATAATCTACAGAAAAAATGTATTAAAATTAATAAAATAAAAATATAAAATGGTCATAATTTTATTAATTGTAGCATAATATTAAATAAAAATCAAATAATAAATATATATGATTTAAGTAGAAAAAGTAAAAAAGAGAGAGCTTTGTATTAATTAGATATATTTTTACAATATAATTTAATAAAAAAACTTCTTGAAATAATTAATTTAATATGCTAATATATAGTTACATTAGAAAATAATAATTTTCTAAAAATAAATTTAACTTTTTTATAAGTTAGAAAATAAATAAGATATTAATTTTCCCTGCATAGTACGTGTAGACTGAGATTTTAGAACCAACAAACATTAAACGGGAGTCTGCCTTTAATTGTGGCGTGTATGCTTGCATTTATGTAAGAAACCCATAAGCATTTAACAAGACACCCACCTGTGAAAGCAGGTCCTTAAAATTTCATTCACCTTGCGGCTAAAGCGGGGCTTTTTTTGTGTTTTTTAGTATTTAGTCAAAAAGTAAAAAATATATATTTATGTTTAAAAATATACAGCAAATATTTAGATAATTAGAAATGACTTAAAATAAATGAGTTTTGATAAATTGTGATAAAAACAGAAGATTTGATTATATATAGATTTTATGTTAAAATAATTAATGTTAAAATATGGAAGGATGAAATTTAATGAAAAATTCATATAGGATAATTACCAAATTTAGTTATAAAAATAAACAATATTTTATTATATTAAGTAATGAAAATAAAATTGCATATGTAGTTTATGAAAATAAAAAAGTTATTACAGATATAGATAAACAAGATTTAAATATTTTAAATTTTGTTTATAATTCTTTAAAGATAGATAAAGATAGTTCAATAGAATTAGGGAAAAAAGAATTATATGGAAAAAAGTTTGAATTCTTTTATGATATAAATAAAAAATTATATTATTGGTGTGAAATTATAAATAATAAACGAAAATTGGCAGATGAAGAAGATAACCAAAAATTGAATTTTAGATATAACAATATGCCAATAGTTCTTTATAATAATCAAGAAAGTGAAAATAGTGAAAATCAAGAAAATAATAAGAAAAAAAGTTTTATAAATAGATTACTAACATATAAAGATAGAACATTATTAGTTCTAGTTGCAGCAGGAATTTCATTAAATCTTATTTCAAGATGTTCATTTGCAAAAGATGAATATAATCCTAGACAAGAAGGAATGCAATCTAGTTTTGGGATAACAGAACAATATGAACTAGATTTATTTAAGAAAAAAGAAAAATTTGATTATGGGAAGATACAAAAAGCTATAGAAGATAATCAAAATTTAAGTAATGGAGAAAAAGAGATTATTAATAAATTGAAATTTGTTTTTGATGAAAACTACGAGTATATGGATCTAGATTTAATAATAAAAAGATTATCAGATTTAAAGATCGAATATATAGAAGAAGAAAATGAAAATAGTCAAGTAACTGCAGCATACTATATAAATAAAAATGTGATACAAATATATAAAGCAACAGACTTAGAAAATGCTGATTTAACGGATTTAGTACATGAAATATTACATGTTTTTCAAGCTAGTAATACAAATAGACTTACTTTAGAACTTAGTAATGAATTAACTACAAGAGAAGTACTAAGGAGATTGAATGAAGAAGGTCTTATAGAAGAGAATTATCAATTCTTAAATAGTATTAATGAGTATTCTAATTATGGAAAAGGATATGAACCTTGCATTAGAGCAGAATATTTATTAGCAAATATCTTACCAAGAGATGTAATTAAAGCATATCAATTTAAACCAGAAGATGCTATTTTATTAGCAGCTTTATTAAATATAACTGAAGAATCAAAACAAAAAGAATCTAAGCAAGATAGTTTAAACAGAGCTTGTGATTTGTTAGACTCTATAGACGAATTGGTAACATATGATGAATCTGGTAATATAAAAATTAGTTATACTGATGAAAAATATAAAAGAATATATGATCAAATAAATTATTATTATAAGATAGAAAATGGAATTACAATGGAAGAAAGCTTAAAAGCAGATATATTTAAATATGATGCGAGATATAGTAATGTACAATATGGTACTTCAGAAGAAAGTATACAAGCAGCTGAAATAACATTTATAGATTATATTAGAGATAATGGAGCAACATCAACAGTATTTGGTATGGATAGATATGTTCTACCTAAAACATATTTATCAGATGAACATAAGAATCCAATAATAATGTTTAAAGTTCCACTAGAAGATGAAAGAGTAGAAAAAATAGAGATTACAGAAGACTTAGAAAAAAAATATAGAGATAATTATAAAAAGTGCAAAGAACTAAGATGGGGATATAATAGAGATTAAATAAAATATAGGGGGACTACTTTTGAAAATAAATGAAGCTATAAATAAAGCGAGGAGTTTATTAAAGCAAAATAATATAGATGATGCAAATTTACAAGCAAAAATATTAATACAATATATATTAAAAGAATCACAAAGTTATGTAATAGCAAATGGAGAAAAGGAACTAGACGAATATGAATTAAATGAATATATGTTGTATATTAATAAAATTGTAAATGGATTACCAATTCAATATATAACTAATAAACAGGAATTTATGAAATTGAATTTTTATGTAGATGAGAATGTTTTAATTCCACAACCTGATACAGAAATTTTGGTGGAAGAAGTTATAAAAAATTATAATAATACTAAGGAAAATGAATTAAAAATATTGGACTTATGCACAGGGAGTGGGGCAATTGGTATAAGTTTAGCAAAATATATCAAAAATGCTAAAATAACTTGTACAGATATTAGTATGAAAGCATTGCAAATTGCAAAATTAAATGCTGAGAGAAATCTTGTGCATAAAAATATGCATTTTATTTTATCTGATTTATTTAATAATATAAATGAAAATTGTTTTGATATTATTGTTTCTAATCCACCATACATAAAAACTGAAATTATAGAGAGTTTAGAAAAACAGGTACAAAATGAACCACATCTTGCTTTAGATGGAGGAAAGGATGGTTTAGACTTTTATAGAAATATTGTAAATAATGCATTTAAATATTTAAAAAAAGATGGAATGTTATATTTGGAAATTGGGTATGACCAAAAAGATGATGTTATTAGTTTGTTAAAAAATGTTAAGAATTATGGAGACATATGCTGTGTAAAAGATTTAGCTGGAATTGATAGAGTAATTATTACAAAAAGAAAATAATCATTAGTAAACTATAAACAAAAAATAGAGATTTACTATAAAACTGTATATATAAATTTATAAAGAAAGGTGTGATTTTATTATATGTCTTTTTCTTCAGATATTAAACAAGAATTAAGTAAGTTAAGCAATCTTAATAATAAAAAAAGTGTAAAATCAGAATTATTAGGATATTTAATAACTAATAATACTACTGTAGAGAATAGAATTGTTAAATTTTCAACAGAAAGTGAATATAATATAAATCGATTTAGTAAATTGTTAAGTAATTTAAATATATTAGATCATGAAATTGATATTCAAGGTAAAATTTTCACTATTTCTTTTGGAAAAGAAGATCTTTTAAGCAGAATTGATAATAATATTGAAAATGGAATAATAAAAGAAGACTTAGGAAATTTTGACGAGGCTAATAAAAAGGCTTTAGTAAGAGGAGCTTTTTTAGGAGGTGGTTCTGTTAATAATCCAGAAAACAAATATCATTTAGAAATTGTATTTACATTAAGAGAAAATGCTAAATATATTGCTGATATTTTAAAAGAATATAAAATAGAATGTAAAATATTAGATAAAAATAATAAATATTCTCTTTATAGTAAAGAAGGAGAAACAATTTCTAAGATATTAGCTTTTATGGGAGCAAGCAGTTCAGTTCTAAAGTTTGAGGAAATTAGAGTTGTAAGAGATATGAGAAATAATGTTAATAGAATAGTAAATTGTGAAACAGCTAATCTTAATAAAACTATTAATGCAAGTTTGAAACAAATTGAAGATATAAAATTTATAAAAGATAAAAATAAATTTAAAAATTTGCCTAAAAATTTACAAGAATTAGCAGAACTTAGATTGAAAAATCCAGAAGCATCATTAGCAGAACTTGGAAATATGTTAGATATTAAAACAAGTAAATCTGGAGTTAATCATAGAATGAAAGCTATATCAGAAATTGCAAATGAACTTAGAAAAGCAAATGAAAATAATTAATAAAAATGAATTTTAGAGAATTTAGAAAAGAGGTAATAATATGAAAAAAATAGGAATATATGTACATATTCCTTTTTGTATGAAAAAATGTTTTTATTGTGATTTTGTTAGTTATTGTAATAAAGAAAATTTAGTAGATGAATATATAGAGTGTTTAAAAAAGGAGATAGAAAGTAAAAAAAATAAAAGTAAATTCGGTATAGATACAATTTATATAGGAGGTGGTACACCATCTTTTATAAATGAAAATCATATTAAAGATATTATATATATATTAAAAGAAAGTTTTGATATAGACAAAGAAACTGAAATAACGATAGAAGTAAATCCAGGAACAGTAAATGAAAATAAATTAGAAATATATAAAGAAGTGGGAATTAATAGACTAAGTATGGGGTTGCAATCTACAAATAATGAATTGTTAAAAATGTTAGGAAGAATACATACATATGAACAATTTTTAGAAAGTTATAATATGGCAAAAAACATAGGTTTTAAAAATATTAATGTAGATTTAATGATAGGACTTCCAAACCAAAAGTTGGAGGAAGTAAATGATTCTGTAAAAAAAGTAATTAATTTAAAACCAAACCACATTTCAGTATACTCTTTAATTTTAGAGGAAGGAACTAAAATAGCAAAGAAAATAAAAAAAGGAGAGTTAAGCCTACCAAAAGATGAATTGGAAAGAGAAATGTATTGGAATGTAAAAAATCAGTTACAAGATAATGGATATAATCATTATGAAATATCAAATTTTGCTAAAAAAGGATTTGAATCAAAACATAATATGAATTGTTGGAATCAAAAAGAGTATTTAGGTTTTGGAGCTGCTGCACATTCATATTTTAAATCTATTAGATATTCTAATATAGAAAATATAGAAGAATATATTAAAAATATAAAAAATAATGAATTTGAAAAAAATAAAGAAATACACGAAATTCAAACTATAGATGAAGCAAAAAAAGAATATATGTTATTAGGTTTAAGGAAAATAGAAGGAGTAAATATTACAGAATTTAAAAATAAATTTATAGATAATCCTTTATATTTATTCAGGAAAGAACTAAGTAAATTAGTTGAAGAAGAATTAATTGAAATAGATATAAATACAATAAAATTAACTAATAAAGGTATAGATTTAGCCAATATAGTTTGGGAAGAATTTGTATAAAAATTGCCCCACTCCCCAATTTTTCAATGGGGACGGGGCAAAATGGAAAATCCTTTTTGCTGATGTAAGTGCTACCAAAAAAGTAGGTGTTATACTACTTCAATGATAAACGGTCCACCAACGAGTTCGTGCTTGCCAGGGATAGACTTCGAAATTAAATCAAAGTTAAAATCTGCATCATGGTGAGTGGACTTGTAACTCATCCAATCTGCGGGCGAGATGTAGTAGTGAAAAACACCACCACTTGCATTGGTGAAACATGCAACCAGTACGCCCTTTTCAAGGCAAATTTTTTCTCCGGTTGCGCCGATTGTGTAGATATTTGATGTTTCCATTTTTTTTCCTCCTAGGAAAAATCAATCCATTGGGCGAATTTGCAAAGAGTAGAATTGAAACCATTTTTTATGGTTAGGGTACCTCTTAGCAAATTTATACGATTTGTATGAATCTATTATACAACAAATTTACATAAAATGCAACAGCTTGGAAAATATATAACAAAAACATATAAAATGAGACTGAGAAGCACTAAATAAATTAAATGCTCCTCAGTATTTTTTTAACAAGTAGCAGCTTTGACAGCAAGAAAGCCTGTGCCCAAGCCGTTATAGGAATCATACCAACTAGTATTTAACAAGTTGGATGTTAGATCAACTAGGAGAGTTTTACCTCCTAAGGATGTGATGACTTTACAGAAATCTAAGATTCCTTTAGCTTCATCGAGAGTCATCTCCTTGGGAGAATAGTCTCCATCCTGATCTTGATTCCATGCTTTGTTGTAAAGGCTTGCCAATATAGCAGCCTTATCTAATGAAGAAATGTCAATTAACATGACAAAATCCTTTCCAAATTCCTTTTGCGTAGCAAGTTATAGTACGGAATTTAAAATACAACAACTGCTTTTTGCATATGATGATAGTTCAAAATTATACCACTTGTTTATGTAAATGTCAATTTAAATATAATTTTGATGTTATTTTTAATATCAATTCTAATTAAAAATAAGGTAATATATATTTACATAGAAATATTGTTTTATTATAATAAGTTTAGAAAGTTGTTTTTAAAGTGAGAGGAGAAAATATGAACAAAATTCAAAATTTAAAAATAATATTAGGAAGAAGTTTTGGAAAAACATTTATGTATGAATTTGATTTTATACTGAATGAAGAGACTGTTATTGAAATATTAGGTAAAAGCATAAGCAAAAGGAAATGTAAAATAGAAGATGGTGTATTAGAATGTACATATGAAATAGAAAAAAACATTAATAAATTAAAAAGTGTAAATAGTAATAGTAATGTTATTGATGGTTTGATAGTAGAAGTAGAAATTAGATATAATGAACAAAAAGCAGAGAAAATGTTTTATAGAAATAAAATTCCGAATGAAGTAAAAAAAGTGATAGAAATGGTTAATATTAATAATGAGGATAAAGTACAATGGAGATAAATAAGAGGATATTTGATAAATATAATATTAAAATGGAAGAAATAGCACCAAAGATTATAGATGCAGTAGTAAGTGTTTATGGAGAAGAAAATAGAGATTTAATAGAAGATAGATTAAAAAGAATCTATATAAATTCATATGCAACATATGACCAAATGAAAACTAATTGGTATCAAAAGAAAAATAGAAAAGAAAGATTACTAGGAATAAAATTTTTAAGAGAAATTGGAATGGAAATTTCTGATAAAGTAGAAGACGAAGTATATAAAAATGGATATAGTTCACGGTTTTACAGAAGAATGCTCAGATATATTAAAAGTATATTTTAGTTTTTTAGGAAGATTTAGTACTAATGGAAATATATTTGACTTTGATGATGATAAGTTAAAAGGAAAAAGTTCATATACAATAGAACATGTTAAAGCGAATAGATGTAAAGTATTACAGTTTTATGGTCTTTCTATAGATGCTAAAAATTATGATGAAGTTATTACATCTGAAGAAGGTAAAAAAGCATTAGAGAAAGCAAAAAAAATTTATGAGATAGCAGCAAAATATAAGGAAGAATATGAGGCTTTTGAAAGAGAAAACAAAGACATAAGGGAATATTTTGAACAATGTAGTAAAATAAGAAAAGATATAGATTTAGAATACGAAAAAAATTTTTTTGAAAATATTATGCCATATGTAACAAAAACAGAACAAGAAAATATAAAAAAAATGTTAAGTTTAGATATTAAAGATAAGTGGCAACTTGAAAATATTGCAGATCCAAATGGTATGTATTCAGGTAGCTTTATTTTAGAATCTTTTAATAGTAAATATGATGGTATTATTCATGAAAATACTTATGAAGCTCAAAAAGCAAGAGAAAATAGAATTAAATATTTTAAATTAAAAGGAATTGACCTTGGAAATGATTATTCTGCATATGAAAGTAATGAAAATGTAAAAAGTATATTTCCAAACAAAATGTTTGTAGATAGAATTTGTGAAGAAAAAGAGAAAAACGAATTAAAAAAAGAAAAAGAATTTTTTTTAAAAACAAGTAATTATAATGATTGTGCAGGAATTTTAGAAAATTTTAATTTGGGTATAGAAGATGAATTTGGAATGGATTTTATGAATCAACATGTAACATGTATATGTCCAAATGTTATAAAAGATGAAAATGGTGAATATACTAATTTTAATATTTTACACTTTCCAATAGATATGTTAGGTGATCAATATGGAGATGTAGTACTTATACACGAGATATTACACGTTGTAGAGTTGTCAATGAAGGAAACTAATGATGGTAAATTTCATATAAAAACTGGATTTGATGAAATGGACGAAGAATTAGTAACAGAAGAAGAAAAAAATAAAGGAGATAAAACTGAAAATAAATATGAGCATAATATAAGAAAATGTGAATTGTTATCTGAAAATTTGCATCAATATTTATCAGGAGTAGTTACGAGCAGGCTGCATAATCAAGGAGTTTATTTAATAGATGATGAAAAAGCATCAACTGTTTATGGATATACATCATATGAACAAATGAATGTAATAACTAAAAGTTTTGTTTTAGCTTTTGCAGCAGAATTAGCTAAAGCAATGATAAGTCAAGATATGGAGTATGTATATAACATTTTTGGAAAGGAAAATTTAGAAGAATTAAATAGTACTATTGAGGAATATAGACGTTTACCATATTTAAGTTTGATGCAAAACCTTTTTGATAAAAAAGATACAGAACTAACTAGAAAAAGAACAGAGCTAATAGCTAAAAGTGAGAGTATTGTAGTTGAAATGGAAAAAAAGAGAGCAGAAAATTATCAGATAACAACACGGAGAAATTGGAGAAGCTACGGCTAATCAGAGACAAGAAGATAAAGATGAAGCTGCTAGAAAATTAAAAGATGATAGAGTGAAAGAATTAAACGAAAGAGAAATTTGAGAAGGTGATTAATAAAAAATGATTAATAATTATCCTAAGGCATATGTTGAAGTTTTAGAAATATTAAAGTATATACCGGCTGAAGAAAAGAAAAAAATACCATATGATATAATAGAAACTTTAAAGAATAAAGCAGATTTAAATTATGTTTTTAAAATTGATTTTAATCTTTCTTTTGAAAAACAAAATTTATTAAATGAAACTAAGTCGATTTTAGCTAATTTCTATAGAGATTATTGGACAACAGATGTTCAAAAACAGCAAATTCTAAGTAAAGAAAGAAAAGAGAGAAGTAATAGAGAAAGTTTTAATTATGATAATTTATTTAAAAACAGAAAAACAGAAAAAATAGATAATAATTCTATAACAATATATAAAAAGAATAGAAAATGGTATGCGTTTTTTACTGAATTTTTGAACAAAATTTTAAAATAAAAAGAGGTGTAGTTTAAAATATATTTTAAACTGCACTTCTTTTCTTAATTAAAAAATAGTAAAAGTATTTTTTTACTTTTTCACTTCTTGTAAAATAGTTTTTTTCTTTATTCAAATGACTAAAATAGTTAAATAAATATATTTGATTTTATAAAAACAAAAAAATGTTAGTTATTATTCATTAATTTAAGTAATCTATCAAATGCTTCTGCATGAGCTCTTTTGAATTTTCCAGCGTCTCTTAAAGCTTGGATATCTTCTAAAGAATCCCATTCAATAGATTCAACTTCTTCTTCTTGAAGAACAAGAGTGTTAATATCAAGATCTTTTTTCATATAATACAAATCAAAAAATACTTGATCTTTATCATCACGGTCAGAATAAAATAATTTTAAATCATCTTTTTGAACATCTAAACCGATTTCTTCTTTTATTTCTGTCATCATTCCTTGAATACTGTTTTCACCAGTTTTAGGATGACCTCCAGTTGAACCATATTTACTGTCTTTTAATTTACTTCTCTTTTGAATCAAAAAATCACCTTTTGAGTTTTGAATAAATACAAGAACTACCAAAATATATCTGTCTTTTGGTGTTTTTTCATCTTTAAAAATTGTTTCTCCAGTTAGGTTTCTATTGATATCATATAAATCACGTTTTTCCATAACTTATCTCCTTATTATAAATTTATAAATAGTATACTACAAAAAATCTAAAAAACCAATAGATAAAAACATAGATAGATTTTTGAGAAAGTTATAAATAGGATTATATCGTATATTTAAATTGTAATAAAAATAGTAAAATTTAGACTATTTAAAATATTTACACTAAAAAATCTTTTTGATATAATCTTAAAAAATATAGAAGGAGAGATTTATGAAGATTGCTATTATTTCAGATATTCACGCAAATTTGGAGGCTTTAAAATCAACATTAGAAGATATAAAAAAAAGAAAAGTTGATAAAATAATATGTTTAGGAGATATTATCGCAAAAGGTGTTCATCCAAAAGAATGTATAGAGTTAATAAAGGAAAATTGTGATATTGTGTTAAGAGGAAATTGTGATAGGTATTTTTCAGAAGAACATAATGATATAAATGAACTTTCAGAAGAGGAAGTAAAAAGAATAAATTGGAACCAATCAATGTTAAATGATGAAGAAAGAAAATATTTATTAAATTTACCATTTTCATATGAATTTTATATGAGTGGAAGTTTAGTTAGACTTTTTCATGCAACACCAGAAAAAGATAATATAGTCATTATAAATAATGATGAAATACAAACAAAATTGAAAATGTTTTACCCAAGTAATAATACTATGAGTCAAAAAAATGCAGATGTTGTTATATATGGTCATATTCATCATCAATATATGGATAAAATATATAATAAGACGATAATAAATGTTGGAAGTGTTGGAAATTCATTTGATGTTATAAGAAACCCTTTGAAAGATAGTAATGTAATGGAAACAACAAAAAGTAATTATTTAATTATTGAAGGAGAATATGATAGTAAAAAATATTCTTCAGATATTTCATTTCAATTTATTAAAGTCCCATATGATATAGATAAAGAATTATCATCAGATAAATTAAATATTGAAAAAGAAAATTATATGTATGAATTAAAACAAGGTAGATACAGAAATATGACTAAAATATATAATAATTTTAAAAGATTAAATGTGGATGTTGAAAATATTTAGTGAAAAAGTAGTTGTATAACTAATAAAAATTGATAATTATATATCAAGCTATTGAAATAAAAAAAAGTTAATGCTATATTAAAAAAGTACAATAGAAAAAATTAAAAGAAGCATAAGAAAAATAAAAAGGAGAGCGAAAATATGAGATATGAAATTATAGGAAAAACTGTACCAACAGTAGAAGTTACACTAAATAGAGGAGAATCAATGTATTCGCAAAAAGGTGGAATGGTATGGCAAACAGAAGGAATAAATATGACAACTAATGCAAGAGGCGGAGTAATGAAAAGTCTTGGAAGAATGTTTACAGGAGAATCAATTTTTATGAATACATATACAGCAGATATGGATGGAGCTAAAGTCGCTTTTGCATCAACAGTGCCAGGAGATATTGTTGGAATTGATTTGGGAGAACATCCAAGGGGATTTACAATGCAAAAAAATTCATTTTTATGTGCAGAGCCAGGAGTAGATGTAAGTATAGCTTTTACTAAAAAGTTTTCTGCTGGACTATTTGGAGGAGAAGGTTTTATATTACAAAAAGCTGCAGGAAATGGAATTCTTTTTTTAGAGGTAGATGGAGATCCAATAGAAAAAGTCTTAGCACCAGGAGAAGTGTTGAAAGTAAATATAGGAAATGTAGTTGGATTTGAAAATACAGTTTCATATGAAATAGAAACTATAAAGGGATTAGGAAATATATTTTTAGGAGGAGAAGGATTATTCTTAACAAGGTTAGTTGGTCCAGGAAAAGTTATTATACAATCACAAAACTTTTCAGAATTTGCTGGAAGAATAATTAGTTTAATTTCAAATAAAAACAATAATTAAATTTAAGATAAAAAAACATAAGATTATATATCAAAAAAGGAAGAAGTCAAATAAAGTACCTTCTTTTTTTTTTGAATTATATATTTATAATATTGGAATAATAGTCAATAGAAGTTCTTGAGAAAAAAATAATGATATGTTATATTTAGATAAACAAATGAATGGAGGAAAAACGTTGGTAATATTTGGGTATGATGTAAAAGTATATTTTTTGCTATTTATGATATATGCAATTTTAGGATGGATAATGGAAGTAACATGTAAATTAGTACAATACAAACGATTTATAAATAGAGGTTTTTTAATAGGACCGTATTGTCCTATTTATGGTTATGGAGCTTTACTTATAACTATTTTATTAAAAAGATACACAAGTGACCCAATAGTTTTATTTGTTATGGCAATTGTAGTTTGTGGAACTTTAGAATATTTGACTAGTTATTTTATGGAGAAGATTTATAAAGCAAGATGGTGGGATTATAGTACTAAAAAATTTAATATAAATGGAAGAGTGTGTTTAGAAACAGTAATTCCTTTCGGAATATTAGGATTATTAATAATGTATATTCTTAATCCATTCTTTATAGGAAAAATAGAGGCTATTCCACCAATAATATTAAATGTATTGTCAGGAATATTATTAATAATATATACATGTGATAATATTATTTCAGGAATAGTTATAAGATATGTAAAGAAAACTGAAAAAGATCTTGGAAAAGAGCTAGATAATACAGAAGAAATTACTAAAAAAGTTAAAGAAATATTAGAAAATAAATCTGTACTTCATAGAAGATTAGTTAATGCATATCCAAAACTTCAAGCAGTGAAATTTAAATTAAAAGAGAAAAAAGAAGAAATCAAGAAAAAAGAAAAAGCGTTAAGAAAAAATGTAGAAGAAAAAACTAGTGTAATTAAAGAAAAAATTAAAGGTGAAGATGAAGAAAAAAATGAAAAATAAAAAAATTATATTCTTAAAAAATATATAATTAAAATTTAAATATTAGTAAAGATTAAAATAAATTGATATTATTTTAATCTTTTTTTTAAAAAAACAAAAAAACTATTTACAAAATATGTAAATCATGATATGTATAGTAAAAAGCAAAATAATTATATATTTATAAGTTTACTACAAAGTAAAAATATAAATATTTTATAAAAGTTTAATCTGTAATTTAACAGTTAGTAGTTCTTTATAATTAATAATCGATTTACAATATATAAAAATTATATTAATGCAAAAATCTAGTTAATTTAATTCTAAAAAAATTTCCCAAAAAGTAAAAATAAAAATGAAAGAAGGTAGATATTAGTTTGTTATCTATTATAAAAAGTATGTCTTTAATAGGATTAGAAGGATATTTAGTAAATATAGAAATTGATGTGTCTGCAGGTATTCCTTGTTGGGACATTGTTGGGCTTCCAGATGCTAGTGTGAAAGAAGCAAAAGAACGAGTAAGAACAGCTATAAAAAATTCTGGATATGATATGCAAAGTAGAAAAATTGTAGTAAATTTATCACCAGCAGATATAAAAAAAGAAGGCTCTTTTTTTGATTTACCAATTGCAATAGGAATACTTGCATGTAGTGGAAATATAAACAAAAAAAGTATTGAAGATACAATATTTATTGGTGAGCTTTCTTTAGATGGAAAAATAAATAAAGTAAATGGTGTATTACCAATGTGTATAGAAGCAAAAAAATTAGGAATAAAAAGAGTTATATTACCAATAGAAAATACAAAAGAAGCAGCTGTAGTAAAAGAAATAGAAGTTATAGGTGCAAAATCTTTGATAGAAGTAGTAAATTTTTTAAATTATAGAATACATATAGAAAGTACAAAATTTGATTTTAAAAAATTGTTTCATAATAGAGAAGCAGAAATTTTAGATTTTTCAGAGGTAAAAGGACAAGAAAACATAAAGCGAGCTCTAGAGATAGCTGCTGCAGGAGGTCATAATTGTTTATTAATAGGGTCGCCGGGATCTGGAAAAACAATGCTTGCAAGAAGAGTACCAAGTATATTGCCAGACTTGACTTTTGAAGAATCGTTAGAAACAACAAAAATCCACAGTATTGCAGGAATTTTAGAAAAAAATGTGGCTTTAATTACTAAAAGACCATTTAGATCACCACATCATACTGTTTCTAGTATATCTTTAATAGGAGGAGGAAGAATTCCAAAACCTGGTGAAATAAGTTTAGCACATAATGGAGTTCTATTTTTAGATGAACTGCCAGAATTTAATAAAAATACTTTAGAAGTTTTAAGAGGACCTTTGGAAGATAAGGTAGTAACAATAAGCAGAGTTAATGCAAGCTTGACATACCCATGCAATTTTATGTTTATTGCTTCAATGAATCCATGTCCTTGTGGATATTTAGGTTCTAGAGAAAAGGAATGTTCTTGTTCAGAACAATCTATATCTAGATATATAGGAAAAATTAGTGGTCCACTATTAGATAGAATAGATATACAAATTGAAGTTAGCCAAGTGAAATATCAAAACTTAGAAAATAATACTAAAATAGAAACATCGCAGGAAGTAAAGAAAAGAGTTAATGATGCAAGAAAAATTCAGCAAGATAGATATAAAAAAGAAAAAATATATTCGAACTCTGCTTTGACACCAAAATTAATTGAAAAATATTGTAAGTTAGATAGTAAAGGAAAACAGATATTAGAATTAGCATTTAATAGGTTAGGGCTATCTGCAAGAGCATATGGAAGAATTTTAAAAGTAGCAAGAACTATAGCAGATTTAGCAAATGAAAAAAATATACTGAAAACGCATGTTGCAGAAGCTGTACAATATAGAAATTTAGATAAAAGATATTTTAAAAATTAAAATGTGATTATAAATTTAAGAAAGGTAGTAAAAGCTATTTATGAAAACAATAAAAATTACAGATATTAAATATCCTAAAAGATTGAAAGAAATAAAAAATCCACCAAAACAATTGTATATTGAAGGTGATGAAAAACTTTTAAACAATAAGTCTATAGCTATAGTAGGTTCAAGAAATTGTACAAATTATGGAATAAAATATGCAGAAGAATTTGCAAAAGAGTTATCCAAAAATAATATAACAATAGTAAGTGGACTTGCTATTGGAATAGATACGGTAGCACATGAATTTTCAAAAGATTATAAAGGAAAAACTATAGCTGTTTTGGGGAGTGGATTAGATATAATATATCCAAAAGAAAATAAAGAACTTTATAAAAAGATATTGGAAAATGGGGGATGTATTATTTCGGAATATGAAAAAGGAACTAAAATAAATTCTAAAAATTTTCCAAAAAGAAATAGAATAGTTAGCGGGATTTCACTTGGAATACTAGTTATAGAAGCTGCATATAAAAGTGGAAGTACAATTACAGCAAGATTAGGGTTTGAGCAAAGTAAAAAGGTTTTTTGTTTACCAAGAAATCTAGGAGAAGTTAAAGGGAGAGGAACTAATGAGTTAATAAAAAAAGGTGCAATTTTAGTTACAGATCCTAAAGATATACTAAAAGAGTTAGAAATAAAAATAGAATATGTAGAAGATGATAAAAATATAGAAAGAATAGATTTAGAAAAATTTAATAAGGAAAAAATAATAGATGAAGAATATATAGAACTTTATAATTTTATACGGATATTATCCAATAAATATAGAAAGTTTATCAAGAAAAAGTAATTTAAAAATAGAAGAACTGAATCAAAAATTAACAATGATGGAATTGGAAGGTTTGATAAAAAATCTGCCAGGGAATAACTATGCAAGACTATAAAAAATTATACAATTATATGGAAGATATAATTATATATAACAAATAAAAAGATTAATAAAGAAAGTGATGAAAATTAATGTATATAAGACATAATTTGGGAAAAACTGGTGAAGAAATAGCAGAAATTTATTTAATTAAAAATGGTTATAAAATATTAGAGAGGAATTTTAGTTGCAGGCAAGGCGAAATTGATATAATAGCTAGAGATATAAAAGAAATTGTTTTTGTTGAAGTTAAAACTAGAACTAATAAAAAATATGGAGAACCTATAGATTCGATTACATATTATAAGAAAAAACATTTGATAAAATCAATTCAGTTTTATTTGTATTTGAAAAAACTAGATAATGCTTTTATTAGAATAGATATAATAGAGATATATAAAAAGGATGATGGATTTTTAATAAAACATACAAAAGGTGCAGTTTTGAGCAAATGAAAACATTGTTAAGCAAAAATGAAATAAAAAAGTTAAATATAACATATGTAAAGTAAATAGGTAGGAGGATTTAATACATAAGTAAAAAATAAATATGTCGGTAAGAACTTTTGACTTATACATATAAAGGTGATATAATTTCACTACAACAAAAGTTGATAATCCCTGCAGCAAAATGCTGTGAAGACCAAAAGGAGGAAAATATGGCAGGAGGAATTATACTTGTAGCACTACTTGTGCTTGGAGTAGTTGTTCTAGCTCTGTTTGAAAAAAAATAGAGTTTATAAGAACAAACCTTGACTATCCTCCTTTTATAGGGGGATGGTATAAAGTTTTGTGGTTTAAATAATATAAAATAATATATGTAATAATATAAAAAACGTACCGAAAAAGGAAAATCCGAATTTCGGCACGCTTTTTTTTCGTCAATCTCTCTTGGTTGTCAGATAGAACCGTTCTCTACAATGGGCAACAGCTTTTTCAACCAAAATTGATTTGATTGTATCAGAGATAGTAGGCGAAAAGTACGAAGAAGTAGAAAAGTTTCCTGTTTTTGAAATTATAACATTGACTTTTCCAATTTCTTCAATAGGATCAGGATAATTACCTGATGTGAAGAATACGTTGAAGGCTGCAAAGTCAAATGATATTGACAAGCAGTCCGAATGAGATAAAATATACATAAACTATCCTTTCTCCACTTAGCTGTGGAATCAACGAACTAATGCTTTTGCGTACATGTATATTTTAGCAGGTTTGATTTAGTGTGTCAAATAAAAGATTATAGAACAATTGAATATAAAAAGAAAGTTTGGTATAATAACCAAAGAATAAAGAATGGAGAATAAATATGAAGTTTAACAAATTAATACCAGAATTATCAGTTAGTAATTTAAATGAAAGTTTGAAATTTTATGTAAATAGTATTGGGTTTAAAATAGAGTATCAAAGACCTGAAAATAAATTCGTATTTATTTCTTATCAAGGAACACAGTTTATGTTACAAGAATTGGAAGAAAATGAAAAATGGAGTATAGGTGAATTAAAACACCCATACGGAAATGGTGTTAATTTTCAGATAGAAGTAAGTAATGTAGAAAAAATACATGATGCTTTGAAAACTAGTGGATATAAAATAGCTTTTGATATTGAAGAAAATTGGTACAGGCAAGATAATAAATTGTTAGGAAATAAAGAATTCTTGATTCAAGATCCAGATGGTTATTTATTAAGATTTTCAGAGGACTTAGGAGAAAAATAAAGAAATTAAAAAAGAAAAATAGATTATTAATAAGTATTATAGGAGGAAGTAAAATGTCAGAATTTGTACATCTGCATGTGCATAGTGAGTTTAGTTTATTAGATGGAGCAAATAGAATAAAAGATTTACCAGTAAGAGCAAAAGAGCTAGGAATGGATGCAATAGCTGTCACAGACCATGGTGCAATGTTTGGTACAATAGACTTTTATAAAGCATGTAAGGCAAATGGGGTAAAACCAATTATAGGATGCGAAGTGTATGTAGCACCTAGAACCAGATTTGACAAAGAGCCAAATATAGATAATAAATATTATCATTTGATACTGCTTGCAAAAAATAATGAAGGATATAAAAATTTAGCTAAGTTAGTGTCTTTGGGATATGTTGATGGATATTATTATAAACCTCGTATAGATAAAGAAATATTAGAAAAATATCATGAAGGTTTAATTTGTTGTAGTGCTTGTTTAGGTGGAGAAATAGCTCAAAGTATTTTAAAAGATGATTTGGCAAAAGCAGAAGAAATTGCTTTATGGCATAAAAATATTTTTGGAGAAGATTACTATTTAGAGGTACAAAGCAATACTTTACGAGAACAAATTTTAGTAAATCAAAAATTAGTAGAATTGGCTAGAAAACTAAATATTCCACTTGTTGCAACTAATGATTCACATTATTTAAAAAAAGAAGATTATTATAATCATGAAGTTTTATTATGTATTCAAACAGGAAAAAGAATGACAGATGAAGATAGAATGAAATTTCAGACAAATGATTTTTATATAAAATCTCCAGAAGAAATGAAGGAGTTTTTTAAAAATATACCAGAAGCTTTGGAAAATACTGTTAAAATTGCGGAAAAATGTAATGTGGATTTTGAATTTGGACATACTATTTTGCCAAATTATGATGTGCCTGAAGAGTTTGAAACACATTATGATTATATAAAAAAACTATGTGATGATGGAATATTATCAAGATATGGCGAAAATCCAACAAAAGAGATCTTAGATCGTGCAGAATACGAATTATCAGTTATAAAGAAAATGGGATATGTAGATTATTTCTTAATTGTATGGGATTATATTAACTGGGCAAAATCACAAGGAATACCAGTAGGACCAGGTCGTGGTTCGGGAGCAGGTTCTATTGTTGCATATGCAATTGGAATAACAGATATCGATCCTATAAAATATAATCTTATTTTTGAAAGATTTTTAAATCCAGAAAGAGTAAGTATGCCGGATTTTGATGTGGATTTTTGTTATGAAAGAAGACAAGAAGTAATAGATTATGTTTCTAGGAAATATGGAGAGAATCATGTTTCACAAATTATTACTTTCGGAACAATGTCTGCTAGAATGGTAATTCGTGACGTTGGAAGAGCTTTAGATGTTTCATATGCCGAAACAGATAAACTTGCTAAAATGATTCCAAACGAATTACATATTACAATAAAAAAAGCATTAGAGCAAAATAAAGAGTTAAGAGAATTATATGAAAATGATAATACAATAAAACAACTTTTAGATATAGCAATGGCATTAGAAGGACTTCCAAGACAGGCTTCTACTCATGCTTGTGGAATAGTTATAACAAAAGATCCTGTAGATACTTATGTTCCACTTTATGTACGTGAAGGAACGATTTCTACTCAATATATAATGACAACTTTAGAAGAACTTGGTTTATTAAAAATGGACTTTTTGGGACTTCGTACATTAACAGTTATACAAGATACAATTAATTTAGTAAAACATACAAGAGGAATAAATGTAGAATTTGATAAAAATATGAATGATCCAAAAGTATACAAATTATGGCAAGATGGAGACAGTATAGGTATTTTTCAATTTGAAAGTCAAGGAATGACAAACTTTATGAAAGAATTAAAACCAGATTGTTTAGAAGATATAATAGCAGGTGTTTCTTTATATCGTCCAGGACCAATGGACCAAATACCAAGATATATTGCAAATAAACAAGATCCAGAACATGCTGTATATACACATCCGGCACTTAAACCAATTTTAAAAGTAACATATGGATGTATGGTATATCAAGAACAGGTTATGCAAATAGTACGTGATTTAGCAGGATATTCACTTCGGAAGAGCAGACTTAGTAAGACGTGCAATGGGAAAGAAAAAATTAGATGTAATGGCAAAAGAAAGAGAATATTTTATACATGGGCAAACAGATGAAAATGGAAATATTATAATTCCTGGATGTGTGCGTAATGGAATAGATGAAATGTCAGCAAATAAAATATTTGATGAGATGGCAGAATTTGCAAAATATGCATTTAATAAATCACATGCAGCAGCATATGCAGTTGTATCTTATCGTACAGCATATTTAAAAGCCTATTATCCAGAAGAATTTATGGCAGCAACTTTAAATAGTTTTTTAGGAAATTTAGACAAAGTTCCTATGTATATTGATGAATGTAAAAGAATGAATATTGCAATATTAAAACCAGATATAAACAAAAGTTTTACAAAGTTTACAGTAGATGAAGGTAAAATTCGTTTTGGGTTGGGAAGTATAAAAAATGTAGGAACCTCTGTTGTAGATACAATTGTTAAAAATCGTGAAGAAAAAGGAAAGTTTGAAAGTTTTACAAATTTCTGTGAAAGAATGGAAGGTGAAGCAGTAAATAAAAAATGTATTGAAAGTTTAATAAAAGCAGGAGCATTTGATGGATTTGAACAAACAAGAAGTACATTAATGGCATCTTTTGAATCAATTATAGATTCTATTTCTGATAGTTCTAAAAAAAGTTTAAAAGGACAAATTACTATGTTTGATTTAGGCGGATCTGAAGAAGATGAAAAAGAAATGGAAAAAATGAAATATACGTATACTACATTAAAAGAGTATTCTGAAAAAGAATTACTATCTATGGAAAAAGAAATGTTAGGTCTTTATATTACAGGACATCCTTTAGAAGAAATTAGAGACGAAATAGAGAAGCAATCTAATATTAATTCTATGCAAGTAAGAGAAGCGGGAGAGGCAATTCAAAATAACGAAAAGTCAGAATTTAGAGATGGGCAAAATGTAAAATTTGCTGGTATTATTGATAGTGTTAAGAAAAAATATACAAAAACCAATAAAATAATGGCTTTTATAACTATAGAAGATTTATATGGAAGTATAGAAGTAATTGTATTTGAAAATTGTTACCAATCTTGTTCAAATATATTAATGGAAGATAGAGTTGTATTAGTAGAAGGTAGATTAAGTATAAGAGAAGATGATGAACCTAAAATTGTAGCAAGCACTATAAAAGAATTTGGGGCTATAACAAAAAATAAAGCTTTAATTATAAATATTACTAATTTGGATAATAATCAAAAAGCTAAATTAAGAGGAGCATTAAAATTTTTCACGGGTGAAAAAAATAATATGCAAGTTTATATATTAAATGGTGATAGAAAAGATCCAGCAGGTGGAATATTTATAAATAATCAAATTCTGAGAGAATTTGAAGAAATTGCCCGGTGAGATAAATGTAAAAGTAGAATAGCAAATATATAACAAAGGAGTAGGTTGATGGAAAAAGAAGATCTAATAAAAAAAATAGAATTATCTAATAATAAATTAAGTATATTTGCAGATACAAAAGAAATTGAAAAGTATGATTTGGATGAGGTTACTTTACTAAATTTAATAAATAGATTTTTAACAGATAATGAGAAAACTAAATTATTTGAATTTGAATACTTTAAAAGAGCGCCAGCTAATGTAATTAGAGATATAGTATATAGCATATCAGAAGACAAACTAAAAGTATATGTACTTTTAGATGTATTTTTAAAAGATAAGAAACTTTTGGAAAAAACAGGAAAAATTGAAATGATAAAAATTATAAAATCATTAAATGATGATCAAAAAATGCAGATATTAAAAAGTAAAAATTTTGAAAAGTTTGATCTAGAAAAACATGATATAGAAGCTATATTAGAATCTATGACTGATGAAACTAAAAAGACGGTTTTAAAAGATGAAGACTTACTTGCAAAACATTTGAAATTAAGAAAGAATAGTATTATTGGTATTATAAACAGTATAAAAAGTGATGAGATAAAGTTAGATATAATAGATGAAATAGGAATAGATAAACTTTTGGTAAGTTTATCTGGGATATCATATGAAAATAAAAGAAAAGTATTATTGGAAAACAGATATAACATGAATAAAGAACAAATTGTTTGGCTTATTTCATCAATGGAAGTTGATTCTTTAATAGAATTTTTGAATGAAAATCAAAAATTTCTATCAGAAAACAAAATTAAAGCATATGAAATTATTTATGAATTAGGTTTAGATGAAAAAAAACAATATGAGGTTATGGCAAAATTTGGTAGAATAAAACTTGGCATTCGGAGATCAGAAATTAATTTGTGCAATTTTAGAAAAAAAAGTAAAAGAATTCATAGATTTATCTAATTTTCCAGATGAATGTAAAAGAGTTTTAGAAATGAGTATAGACTCATATGGAAGATTAAATGTAGATTTAGATAGTGATTTAGAAAATTATAGAGGTTTAGATGAGATAATAACAATTAATCCAACTCATATGTCGGATGAAGAGAAAAATAAATTTTTACAATTGTCAGCCATATGCCCAAATTTAAAAGTAATAGATGATTTAAAAATGATAAGTGTTACATTAGAAGAATATGAAAAAGCAGAAAAATGGATAGAAGATACTATTAAAAATATTAATCCAAATTGGACAAAACTTCAAAAAATAGCATATATAGATAATGTTATTGGAAAAAAAGTAAGTTATAGTCCGGATTTTGAAACAGAGGTATTTGATAAAGGTGAAAGTAGAAATATATGGAAAATAATAAATAAAGGTTATGGAGTTTGTAATGGAATTGCACAATTAGAACAATATATGTTAAATAGAATAGGGGTAACTTCAGAGATAGTTACAAGTAAAGTACATGCGTTTGTATTGATTAAAGATATTCAAATTCAGATAGAGGACGGAAATTATGTAGTGGGAGATACTATTATAGATCCAACGTGGAATTTGGCAGCACATAGATATGGTGGAAGACCAAATGATTTTTGTGTAAGCTATGAAAGAATAAGAAGTCATGACATAGAGGAAGATGGCAAAGATTCAAAAGCACATAAACTTGATGAAGAAAATATGGAAACAATAGAATTAAGTGAAAAAGGACTGCGAGAAGTTTTTTCTAGTATAGGTATTGCAGACCAAAAAGGAAATTTTCCAATAAAAGAACTTATGGATATGTCCAAATTATTAGATGAATTTGATTTTTCAGGAGAAGAAAATTTAGAAAAACAACTATTATTACTTACTAAGTATTATAAAGGTTTTGCTAGTTGTCAAAATTCGACAATAAGAGTTTTGGTAAGTATGATAGACAGTACAAAAAATCTAGAATTTAATAAATGTATTATAAATAGAGTCTTTGATAGAAGTGATAAGAAAAAGGAACCTGTTTTATATGTATATGCGAATTTCAGAGAAGGAACAAAAAGATTTTGGGTTGCTGATAAAGATTTACATGGATTTGTTAGTATATCAGAACAAAAATTCGAAGAAAAATTTAAGTGTTATGATGAAGACTTAAAAAAAGAAGATGGAATTAGCCCATGGAAAGCAAAAAATATAGAGAAAGAAGAAGACTTAACTAGAAGTTCTGGAGAAATACAGATATAGAAGAAAGGATAGATATAAATGAGTTTTATAAAGAGAATAATAGTATTTTTCAAGAGAAAATTTAAAAATAAAAATAGTAAAAAGTTGCTTGTTAGTTCTGAAAAAAATAATAATAAAGAAGATTTTAGAAAATCACTAACAGTAAAGACAAAGTATAAAAAAGAAAAAATCAATAAAGTAAGTACATTAACATGCACAGGAGATGGGCTTGGAATAGAAAATAAGATAAGTTATTAAAAGTTAAGGAGGATAATAAATTATGAGAATTAGATTAGCAGGAATTATTCCTATGGAAAAAGGTTTTGGATTTATGCATAGACAAAACGTAAAAAATCATCCAATTGGTGATTACTATGTGTTCCCTGGAGGCGGAAGAGAAGGAGACGAAACTTTTGAAGATGGAGCAATAAGAGAGATTAAAGAAGAATTTGGAATAGATGTAAAGGTGGTAAAAGAATTATATCAAACAAAAAATGAGAAAAAAGGAGAAGAACATTTCTTTTTATGTGAATATGTAGCTGGGATATTTGGTACAGGCGAAGGTCCAGAGTTTTCCGGAGATCCAAAATATATAGATAGAGGAACATATACTCCGGAAATAATAAAAAAAGAAGAGGTAAAAAATATTACATTATTACCACCAGAAGTAAAAGAAATGTTAGTAAAAGATATAGAAGCGGGGATATTTGATAAATATTTTAAATAGAAAAATTATTGGTTGTTAACAAAAACATAGCAATGGATTATGTTTTGAGGCAACATAAAACAAAATAAAGATAAATTTAAACATATATTAAATTTTTTACTTTGTAGTAACATAAGGCAAAATATATAGATAAATGATTGACAAGTATTTGATAATATGTTAAAATATACATCTGTAAGCCGCCTGAGTCGGGTTTAAAATGCTAAAATGTTTTAGCTACCTAGTATTTTATGCTTAGCGAGTATACATATAAAGGGAGGTGTACTTAAATGTACGCAATAATCGAAAGTTGTGGAAAACAATACAAAGTTACAGAAGGAGATGTAGTTTACTTCGAAAAATTAGATGCAGAAGAAGGTAAAAAAGTTACTTTTGATAAAGTAATATTAGTATCTAAAGAAGGTAAAGTAGATGTAGGTGCTCCATATGTAAAAGGTGTTAAAGTAGAAGGAAAAGTAGTTAGTCATGGTAAAGGTAAGAAAATTATCGTTTACAAATACAAAGCAAAGAAAAACTACAGAAGAACACAAGGACATAGACAACCATATACAAAGGTTGAAATAACAACAATAAAAACAGCTTCTGCAAGAAAAGCAAAAGAAACAGTAGAAGCATAAATAAATATATAGTTTATAATCTACAAAATGGAAGGAGTGAATAAACATGGCTCATAAGAAAGGGCAAGGTAGCGTTAAGAACGGTAGAGATAGTGAATCAAAGCGCCTTGGGTTAAAAAGAGCTGATGGACAATTAGTTCAAGCAGGAAACATCTTGATAAGACAAAGAGGAACAAAAATCCATCCAGGAACAAATGTAGGAATCGGAAGCGATGATACATTATATGCTAAAGTAACTGGTACAGTTAAATTTGAAAGACTTGGAAGAGATAAAAAGAAAGTAAGTGTTTATCCAGTAGAGGAAAAAAATGCGTAAATAAAAAAAATATAAGTTAAAGTTTTTACTTTAATTTATATTTTTTTTTATAAAAATATAAATTAAAAAATAAGTTTAAAAAGAGAACAATGAGTTACATAAAACGTTGACAAGAAATACCAAAAAGTGGTATAATAATTGTTAAAGGGGATGATAGAATGAATAAATTAAAAAAAGTGTTAATTGGACTAATATTTATTGCATTAATCATTGTTTTAAAAAATTTAAACGAAGTACAAGCAGATACTACATATAGATGGCCTGTAGGAGGAAACAACTCAAGTGAAACATATAGAGATTATCGTTACTATGGATCTAATAAAACAGGTCCTGCAGATGATGGAAAATATGGAAGAGAATATATAGTAGATAATACAAAATGGCCAAATGAAAAACAATACTATGCAAAATGTGAATCACACTTTGGTATGGATATATCAGGAATAAATGGACATACATATGATATAGTATCTGTAGTAAATGGAAAAGTTATAGCAACTAGTGGAGATAGAATAATTAATCCAAGTGTAAATTATGTAGATAGAAATCAAAGACGTACACAAGGAGGATTAAATGATGGTGGAGGATATGGAAACTATGTTATCATACAAGAAAATGGAACAGGAAGATGTTTCTTATATGCGCACTTAAAAGGAGGATCAATTAAAGTTAAAAAAGGTTCTACTGTAGGAATAGGTACTTCAATTGCTACAATGGGAAGTAGTGGAGACTCTGGACATATGCATTTACATTTTGAAATAAGAAAAAATAAAGCTTCAGTGATAAGCGAAAACAGATATGGTAAACATTATTTAGTAACAACTACAAATTCAACAAACCTAAATCCACAAGATTACATAGGAAGTGCACCATCTAATACACATTTACCTTTTGAAGATTCTAAAAAAGTAAAAATTAGTAAAGATGATTCCAAAATATATATTAAATATTTATATCAAAAAGTTTTAAAAAGAACACCAGGAAGTTCAGAAATAGAATATTGGGCTAATGTATATACATCATCAGGAAGTATATCAGAAGTAACAAAGGGAATAATGCTTAGCAAAGAAGCTGAAAATAAATTAGGAAAACTAGATAATACAGCATTTGTAAATAAATGTTATGAAGTGATTTTAATGAGAAGTAATACACAAAAAGAAGCTGCCCGGACATATTGAAAAATTAAATACAGGAGTATGGATTAGAAGAGATGTAATTAATTTATTCTGTAATTCAAACGAATTTGTAAATAGTGTTCTTCCAAACTATATAAATAAGATTAAAAGAGAACAACAAAATACAGAAGAAATACCAGGTTTAGCAAGTGTAGATAAATTAAAAACAGTAGGAGATCTTAATGCAAATGGAAAAATAGATGTTGATGATGCAAGAATTTGTTTGACAATTATAGCCAAAATAGGTGCTGGAGCTTATAAAGTTGATGATACGGTAAAGAAATATGCAGATATGGACGGAGATGGAAGAATTACACCATATGATGCATGTCTAATATTACAAAAATATGCAAGAAGAATGGCTGGATATACAGATTAGAAAAATTAAATAATAAATAAGATAGATGGAAAGTATAAAAACTTTCCATTTACTTTTTAAGTAATAACCTTGCAAATATAGGCTAAATAAAGTATAATCTATAAAAATTGTTTGTAAGAAATTATTAGGAGATGGATATAAATGATTAATGAAGATAAAAAACGTATTTTGACAGGAGATAGACCAACTGGAAAAATGCATATAGGACATTATTTTGGGTCTTTAAAATCAAGAGTAAAATTACAAGATGAACATGAGACTTTTATTGAAGTGGCAGATGTTCAAGCACTAACAGATAATTTTAATAATCCAGAAAAAGTACAAAAAAATGTAAGTCAAATTGTAATGGATGAATTAGCTGTTGGAATAGATCCAAATAAAGTTACATTCTTTTTACAATCTATGATACCGGAAATAGCTGAACTTACAGTTTTTTATTCTAATTTAGTTACAATTGCAAGATTACAAAGAAATCCTACAGTGAAAACAGAAATAGCACAAAAAAGAAATATATTTGGAGAGAGTGTAACATATGGATTTTTAGGTTATCCTGTAAGTCAAGCAGCAGATATAACAGCTTTTGAAGGAACTATTATACCAGTTGGAGAAGATCAACTTCCACTAATAGAACAGGCAAGAGAGATTGTTAGAAAATTTAATAGTATTTATGGAGAAACTTTATATGAACCTCAAGCGCTTCTTTCAAAAGAAAAAAGGATAAAAGGTTTAGATGGAAATGAAAAAATGGGAAAATCTTTAGGAAATGCTATTTATTTATCAGATCCAGAAGAAGAAATTAATAAAAAAGTAATGCAAGCTGTTACAGATCCAGGAAGAATAAAAAAGGATGATCCAGGAAATCCAGATATATGTATGGTTGCATATTATCATAATTTGTTTAGCAAAGATGAAGTTAAAAATATATGTGAAGAATGTAGAAAAGGTAAAAGAGGTTGTGTTGCTTGTAAAAAGCAATTAATAAAAAATATAAACAAAGAATTAGAACCAATTAGAGAAAAAAGAAGATACTTTGAAGAAAGACCAAATGAGGTAAATGATATATTAATGGCTGGTACTAACCATGCTCAAAAAGTCGCAAAAGAAACAATGAAAAAAGTAAAACAAGCAATGAAACTAAATTATTTTGAATAAAACTAAAAAATAAAATTATAATTAGAAAGATAGTAAAAGCAAATTTATAAAAGGAGGCTATAAAAGTGTTTACCGATTATGCAAAAATCCTAGTTAAATCAGGAGATGGCGGAGATGGAGCTATTTCATTTAGAAGAGAAAAATATGTAGCGGCAGGAGGCCCTGATGGAGGAGACGGAGGCAAAGGTGGAGATGTATATTTTGTTGTTGATCCAGATTCTAATACATTAGTAGATTTTAGATATAAAAAGAAATTCAAAGCAGAAAATGGGAAAAACGGAGAAGCAAACCATCGTTATGGAAGAAGCGGAGAAGATTTATATATAAAAGTACCGATGGGAACTATTATTAAAGATGCTGAAACAGGAGAAATTTTAGCAGATCTATCTGAAAAAGATCAAGTGGAGAAAATATTTCCAGGAGGAAGAGGTGGAAAAGGAAATTCACATTTTGCAACATCAACAAGACAAGCACCTCGTTTTTCTCAAGGAGGAGAAAAAGGGATTGAAAAAGAAGTAATACTAGAATTAAAACTTTTAGCAGATGTTGGACTAATAGGATTTCCAAATGTAGGAAAATCTACATTTTTGTCTGTTGTGACTTCTGCTACTCCAAAAATTGCAGATTATCATTTTACAACACTAGAACCAAATTTAGGTGTAGTAAAATCAGAATATGGTGATAGCTTTGTAATAGCAGACATTCCTGGTATTATAGAAGGAGCAAGTAATGGAACGGGACTAGGATTGCAATTTTTAAGACATATCGAAAGAACAAGATTATTATTACATGTTATAGATGTATCTGGTGGAGAAGGAAGAAATCCCGTTAAAGATTTTAAGACTATTAATGAAGAATTAAAAAATTATAGTGAAAAATTGAGTAAAAGAAAACAAATAATAGTTGCAAATAAAATAGATAGTATGCAAGATGAAAATTTATATAAAAATTTAGAAGAACTTGCAAATGAAAATAAGATGGAAATATACAAAATATCTGCTGCAACAGGACAAGGTATAAAAGAACTACTTACAAGAGTTTCTGAGATACTAAAGCAATTACCAAAAGAAGAACTAATTAAGAAAGAAGAGAGAAAAATATATACATTAGAAGAAAAAGACGATGGATATACAATAACAAAAGAAAAAGATATGTGGGTGGTAGATGGACCTGCAGTACAAAGAATTATGAGAAGAGTTAACTTAGAAGACAATGAATCAATGCATTATTTCCAAAAGTGTTTAGATAGCTTAGGGGTTAATCAAAAATTAAAAGAAGCAGGAGTACAAGAAGGAGATACTGTTAGAGTAGTAGATTGGGAATTAGAATGGTATGATTAAAATATTACAAAAAGATTACTAATATATTACAAAAATGTTAAAAAATAGAGATTTTGTTTAGAAATCTTTATTTTTTTTTCTTTTAGTGTTAGTATAAAAAAGTAAAACAAAAGATAAATTGTTGTTTTATAAAATATTTTTTTATAAAGAGGGGGAAAAAATGAAAACAAACAAAATTTTAAGTGTAGTATTAATAATTTTATTAATGTTTACATTGGTAGGGACAGTTAATGCTGCAGAAACAAAAAATTATACAGTAACTTTTGGACAAGTAAAAAGTGGACAAGTAGATGTAACTGTTAAATTTAATAATGATTTGTCAACAGATTTTGATCAAAAAGGTTGGAATAAAAAAGATTCAAAAACAATAACAAAAACATTTAAGCAAGGTGCGTATGAAGTCTTTTCAATGAATGGTAAAACTGAATGGGTTGATATTGCAGTACCATTTGAATTAGAAGTAGGGAAAAAAACAAATTGTTTAACTGAATTAACTGATTATAAAAGTAGTGATTCAAGTGTATTAAAAATTCAAAATGGAGAAATAATAGCAGTAAGTGAAGGAAAAGCAACAATCACAGCTAAAACTACAGGAAGTCATGTGTCAGTTCTTGAATTTGAAGGAAATGTAAAAAAAGCAAGTTCAAATAGTAGTGATGATACAGATGCTCAAAACATTAAAATAGAAACTTCATTAACAAGTTTAGCAAATATTAAAGTAGAAACAAATTTAACAAAAAAAGATGATAAACAATATTATATTTATATATCAAAAAAAGCTGATGAAAATGTTACATCAAAAACAGCTGGTGTTACAGCATTATCAGCAAATTCTGATGGGAAATTATGTGCTTTTATATCAAAAAATTACTGTGAATTAGTAGGAACAAATTATGCTTATATTATAGAAAAAACATTTTCAAGTAGTGAAGAGAAGGTAATTCTTAAAGGTAAAAAAATTGAAGATCCACAATTGCCATCATTAGGAAATAGACTAGATATTTGGCTATATGATGTAAATAAAACAGGGGTAACAAACAAAATATCTATGTCAAAAGATAGAACAATAAAATACAAAATAGGAAAAATAGATTCTAATGATATCTTAAAATCTTTTAAAAATGAATCTTCTGATAAAGCTTTTTCTAAGTTACTAGAATACTCTAAAAATGCAAAAATATTAAAAGAAGGATCTATTACAGTAGATGGACTAGACTATAATTTAATAAAAGATGTAAATATAGAAAATGGTGGATACTATTTTGTATATATGGATGCAGATACACAAAATGGAAAGTACAATAAGTTGGAAGATATTGCTATCTATACAGAAAGTAATTTAAAAGAAGGAAATGCATTAGTACATTTTTCTTTTGCTGATATAAAATTAAAAGAAGAACAAAGTGGAAATAGTGAAAATAAAGAACAAAATCAAGAAGATAATACTAAATCAAACAAAAAAATACCACAAACAGGTGATAAGCAAACAGTAGCAATAGCTATGGGAACAATAGCTATTATAGGAGTAGCTTGTTATATTGGATATAAAAAATATAATGGAATAAAATAAAAATATATAAAATTTAAAATTAAAAGTATTTTTAAAACCTATGAAATACGAAAGAAATGTCAAAACTTTTGTTTGACATTTCTTTTTTTGTATGGTAAAATTAACAAAACAAATTTTTTGTAGGGGGAATCTTAAAAAATGGGGAAAAAAGAATTTGATGATTTAAATAAGAGAGAAAAAGCTATATTAAAGTATATAGAAAAACAAATAAAAGCGAATAGCTATCCACCATCAGTAAGAGAAATAGGAAAGGCAGTAGGTTTAAGTTCAACAGCAACTGTTCATGGATATTTAGCTAAACTAGAGGAAAAAGGATATATAAAGAAAGAATCGCAAAAAGGAAGAACATTAAGACTACTAAAAGGCATTTTAAAAGAAGAGAAAAAAGAAGAACCAAAGCAAGTATATACTAGTAGAGAAATGGTCGATGTACCAGTTATAGGAAAAATAACAGCAGGAGCACCTATTTTAGCAGTAGAAAATGTTACAGATACATTTCCTATTCCTATAGACTTTGTAGGAAATAGTGAAAGTTTCATGCTAACTGTAAGTGGAGAAAGTATGATTGAAGCAGGTATATTAGATGGCGATTATATATTAGTAAAAAAACAAAATACAGCTAATAATGGAGAAATTGTTGTAGCATTAATTGAAGATGAAGCAACTGTAAAAACATTTTACAAAGAAAATGGTCACATTAGATTACAACCAGAAAATAGCACAATGGAACCAATTATAGTTCCTAATTGCGAAATATTAGGTAAAGTAGCTGGTGTTTTTAGAAAAATGTAATATATTAAGAATGGAGAAAATTTTATGGATAGACTGAAAACTTTTCTTATATATCTAATATTATTTATTGCATTATACTTTTTTGTGGATTTTGCATCATTTGCATATATTAAAACAACATATAATGATTTAACTGATTTTACTATAGATGTAGAAAACCCAAAAATAAAAATACAAGAAGCTAAAGTAACATATATAAATGGATATATAAAAGGAACTATATTAAATAATACAAATGAGGAAATACGGAAATCAATATTTGAAATTTGAGTTCTTTTCAAAAAATGATACTTCACTTGGCAAAAAATTTATAAAAATTGAAAAATTAGGTCCAAATGCAACAAGAGATTTTGAAGTGGATTTTAATTTTGAAGAAGTAAAAAGTTATAAAATAACAGTAGCAAATAGCACGGAAATAGAAAATGCATCTGATGCAGAATTCTTATCAGACCCAAAGACAAAGGGATTCTTATTGTTAACTACATTGGTATTTTTATATTTTTAGAGATTATTAAAAGTATTGCAAATTTATATGCAATACTTTTTAATAATCAAATGAAAAAATTTTATAAAAAAGTTAAAAATATAAAATGAAAAAAATATAAAAAAAGGTTTGCTATTTTAAAAGATATGTAATATAATTGTAACAAAAATGAAAACATAATGTAATAAGTATGTCTGAAAGGAAGATGCAAATGTTCAGTTGGGGGCAAGATATTGGAATAGATTTAGGAACAGCAACTGTTATAGCTTATGTAAAAGGAAAAGGTATAGTTTTAAGAGAACCTTCAGTAGTGGCAGTAGATAATAATACAGGAGATGTATTGGCTGTTGGAAAAGATGCAAGAAGAATGCTTGGTAGAACGCCTGGAAATATAGTAGCAACAAGACCTTTAAGAGATGGTGTTATTTCTAACTATACAGTAACAGAAAAAATGCTTAAATATTTTATAAATAAGGTATGTGGCAGATTTGTTTTTTCACCTAGAATAATGATATGTATACCTTCACAAGTAACAGAAGTAGAGAAAAAAGCTGTTATAGACGCTGCATCACAGGCCGGAGCAAGAAAAGTGTATTTAATAGAAGAACCAATAGCAGCAGCAATAGGTGCTGGAATAGACATATCAAAACCATGTGGGAATATGGTTGTAGATATAGGAGGAGGAACTACAGATATAGCTGTAATTTCACTTGGAGGATCTGTTGTAAATACATCATTAAAAGTAGCAGGTGATAAATTTGATGAAGCCATTATTAGATATATAAAAAGAAAACATAATGTTATGATTGGAGAAAGAACAGCAGAAGATTTGAAAATAAATATAGGATGTGTATATCCAAAAATTCAAGACACAGAAATGGATGTTAGAGGAAGAGATTTAATAACAGGTCTTCCAAAAACAATAACTATATATTCTAGTGAAATGCTAGAAGCACTTATAGAACCAGCATTAATGATTGTAGATGCAGTACATTCTGTATTAGAGAAAACACCACCAGAGCTTGCAGCAGATATTAGTGATAGAGGAATATATATGACAGGTGGAGGTTGTTTAGTAGATGGATTAGACAAGCTCTTACAAGAAAAAACAGGAATTAATGTGATGATTGCACAAGATACAGTTTCATGTGTTGCTTTAGGAACTGGAAAAGCACTAGATAATTTAGATGCTTTAGAAGGAAAAAGTAGAAAATAAAAATTTAAATAGCAAAAAATGAAAAATAATATGTGAAAATACTATTTTTCATTTTTTTATTGCATATTTAAAAACATAATTATATAATATATAAAAAATAATGTAAAAGGTGAATTTATGAATAAGACAAAAAGAAAAATTTTTGAAACATCTATGAAATTATTTGCAGAAAAAGGGTATGATGCAACAAGCATAGAGGAAATAACAGCTACGGTAGGTGTTGCAAAAGGAACTTTATATTATCATTTTTCTAGTAAGGAAGAAATCTTTAATTTCTTAGTAGAGGAAGGAGTAAAATTATTAAAAAATAGTATTGCAATTAAAACTGCAAATTTAGATAGTAGTGTAGATAAAATAAAAGCTATAGTATTAATTCAATTAAAAGTATTAGTAAAATATGAGGACTTTATGGCAATTGTTCTTAGCCAAATATGGGGGACGGGGGCAAGAAGTCAAATTTGTAAAAAATATATATTTGAATATATTACAATGATTGAGAATATTGTTAAAGAAGGAATAGAGAAAGGTGAGTTATCTAAAGGCGATCCAAATGTAATTGCATCTGGAATATTTGGAATAGCATGTTCTAGTTTAATTTATAAAATGAGAATAGATAAAAAAATTGAAATAGAAAAACTATATCATGAAATAGATTCAATTTATATAAAAAAATTAAAAAAATAGGAGTGAATAAGATTGAGAATACTTAAAGATTTTAAAGTACCAGATTTTAAATTTCCAAAATTTAAAATGAAAGAAATATCAGAAATAGACGAAGTTAAAGTAGACTATGATAAAATAAAAAAGGCAGAAGAAAATAAAAACAAGAAAGAACATAAAAATTACGAACAAACACATTACAAAACAATAAAAGAAGTGTTTTTACGCTCTATAAAAGAATATGCAGATTTACCTTTTATTTTAGAAAAATTTAAACCAAAAGAAGCTTTTACAGAAATTACATTCAAGAAATTTGGGGAAGATGTAAATTCATTAGGAACAGGACTTGTAGAAAAATATAATTTAAAAGATAGCAGAATAATAATTATAGGCGAAAATACATATCATTGGTATGTATCATATATGGCAATGCTTTGTGGAGTTGGAATAGCAGTACCAGTAGATAAGGAGTTGCCAGAAAACGAAATAGAAAATGTAATTAGAAGGTCTAAAGCTTCAGCAGTTATATATTCTACTAAAAAGAAAGAAGTTATAAAGAAAATAGAAGATAACTTACCAGAGGTAAAATATTTTATCCAAATGAATTCAAGTGAATCTTTAAATGGAAGAGATGTAGGATTAGATGCAATTATAAAACAGGGAAAAGAACTAATAGATTCAGGAGATAAAACTTTTGAAGAAATACAAATAGACCCAGAAGAATTTAAAGTACTTATATTTACTTCTGGAACAACGTCAAATTCAAAAGGGGTAATGATATGTAATAGAAATTTAGCAGAAAATATTAATGCTGTTTCTGCATATGTAAAATTAACTCCAGAAGATAGACTTATGTCTATTTTACCATTACATCATACGTATGAATCAACAATTGGATTTTTATTACCTATGGCAACAGGAACATCAATTGCAGTATGTCAAGGACTAAAATATATAGTACCAAATTTGCAAGAAACAAATCCGACAGCATTATTAACAGTTCCATTACTAGTTGAAAATTTATATAAAAAAATTAATGCTAATATTAAAAAGAGCAAAAAAGATGGAATGGTTAATTCAATGATACATGTTACTAATGCATTAAAGAGTATAGGAGTAGATATAAAAAGAAAAGTATTTAATGAGATATATCAAAACTTAGGTGGAAAAATTAGAATAATTGTTTCTGCAGCAGCTCCAATAGATGCTAAAATAGGTAAATGGGTTGAAGATATAGGAATTACTTTCCTTCAAGGTTATGGATTAACAGAAACAGCACCAATTGCAGCACTTACACCAGATTTTAATACTAAAGTTGGTTCAGCTGGTAAAGCAGTAGTTTGTGCACAAATAAAAATAGATAATCCAAATGAAAAAGGTGAAGGAGAAGTTTTAATAAAAAGTTCTACTTTAATGCTTGGGTATTATGAAGATAAAGAAGCGACAGACGAAGCTATAGTTGATGGATGGTTTCACTCTGGAGATGTTGGATATTTAGATGAAGATGGATATTTATATATAACAGGAAGATCAAAAAATGTAATAGTAACACAAAATGGAAAAAATATTTACCCAGAAGAAATTGAATTGATGCTTGCAAAAATACCAGAAATAAATGAGTGTATGGTATATGGAAAAGAAGAAAAAGGAAATAAAGAATTAACAATTACAGCAAAAGTTATTCCAAATTATGAAGAAATTACTGAAAGACATGGAAAAGATTTATCAAAAGATCAGATACATGATATAATTTGGCAAGAAATTAAAAATGTTAATAGAAAATTAACATCATATAAAGCTATTAAAAAATTAGAAATAAAAGAAGATGAATTTGAAAAAACAACAACAATGAAAATAAAAAGATATAAAGAAATAAAAAAAGATGAGGAAAAAAACAAGTAATATTTTCGTAATAAAAATGTAACAAAATCGAAATATAAATTTTTATAAATCCTCTTGTAGTTTTTTGTTGAACAGTGTATAATAAATATTGTTAAAAGTAATACATAGGACAAAGGGGGGGAAAGTTTACAATGTCTAAATCTGGCATAGTAAACGTGAGAATGGTAATCACGGAAGAAAAAATATTATCCAATATAGATAAGATACAAAAATTAATAAATCCAAAAAGCAAAAAGCAAATTGTACAATTAGAAGAAGATACAGCTTTTAAAGATTTAGTACAATCTATAAAAGATTATTTGATTGAGTATCCAAATAAAAAGAACTTTCCAAGTAGTGTATACAAAGCTGCCTATGAATTAGTTGAATATGCAACAAATCAATTTGAAGAAAATACTAAAAAAATAGAAGAATTGATAATCCAAAGAGAAAATAATATTGCATTAGCTGCAACATTAAAAAAGGCACTTAACCTAGTAACAGAAAAGGAAGATGATTGGAAAAACGAAGTACAAAAATTATCAGAAAACTTTTCTGAAGAAATAATAGATACATTGGGATCTATAGGAAGAGCAAGATCTAAAAAATCTCAAAATTATCAAGATGGTGTTAAATTAATTAATGCTAAAATAGCTAATTTAGAGGCAAACCTACACATTGAAATAGATATGGAAAGAATAGAAGACAGATCAAAAGCTTTAAGCTTTATAGGAATAGAAATAGCAGAAGCTCTTAAAGAAATTCCAACACCAGAAGAAAAACAAGAAAATGTACAAGAAGTACAAGAAGTTACAGCTGAACAAGAACAATATATTAACGAAACAAGAGTTAATGTAAAACCATCATTATGGGAAAGATTTAAAAATACAAAAGTTATAAGAGCAATTAGATATGTAATGAAAATAAAAGTTGTGTTAGAGTTCCCAGCATTGCCAGAACCAACACAAGAACAACACTAAGATAGTTAAAATTGTTTTGGGGTTTGATGATTTTTCATTATCAAACCTCAAAATATATGGTTATAAAAAAATAACTAAAAATATTATAAAAAATGCAAATAAAGTATTGACATATAAAAAAAAATAGTATATACTTAATCTCGCATTAGAGAGATGCGCCCTTAGCTCAGTTGGTCAGAGCAACCGGCTCATAACCGGTGGGTCCAAGGTTCGAATCCTTGAGGGCGCACCATTTTAATTTAAAAACAAATAATTGTGGCACAGCCACTTTTATTTTATACGGGTAGTTGGGTGAGTGGCTAAAACCATCAGACTGTAAATCTGACCTCATTTGAGTTCCCTGGTTCGAATCCAGGACTGCCCACCAAAGTAAGTTTTCGTTGAACTCTTTCAAAGTATTGAAAATAGTGAGATTAGAAAAACAGAAAATATGAACCGATAAATCGATTCATATTTTTTTTGTTTTCTTTTATATTGGTATCAGAAAATGATGAAATAAACCTCATTGATGTAATAATTCAAGAAGATCATTTTAATAAATTTTTTGTGATAATATAATTTGTATATTGTATATTGTATATTGTTTACAAAAAAAATAAAAAAGTGTATAATAATTTTGGATATTAAATACAGAGGTGAAATATGGATTTAATTGGCAGTTTAACTGATGTAAATAATGTTAGAGGAATAACATTAAGTAGTCAGCAAATAGATTTATTTAATATAATAGAGCAAGCACAAAGTCGTGAAGAGGCAGTAAAAAAAGTTTATGAATATTTAGACGGAATATTGCAAGCAAATAAAATGTCTAAAGAAATGAATTTACAAAGGTTAAACACGGCTCAGAAGATTAAAAGAGTTGTAGATGAGAAAGTAATTAGTGTACCTAATAAAGATGAGTTTCTAAAATTTTTATTAGGAAATGCAATGCAAATAAGAGCAAATTGGGACCAAAAAGAAAGTTTAGAAAAATTATTTGAAGGTAAAGATATTGATACTACATATATTGATACAATTTTAGATATGAAAAAATATTTTGCACATCAAACACATGGGATTTTAACATTTCTTGTAGATAAAGATGGACAGACTATTAATCCAGATAGTGAAGTAATAGAAGTTGACAAACAAAAAACTTATCAAAAAGTAGAAGCATTATATGAATATATTGTTGGAAATTTAGAAAATGGAGATAATAGATTTAATAGATTAACACTAGATGGACAAGGAAAATTCGGTACAGTAGCAGGTGTTATGCAAACTGAAAAAGAGGCACAAGCAAAACCTAATGATTATAATTTACAACCATTAATACAAGGTTATGAATTTGCAAGAAATCATAATATGGATATAAGAATAAATGCATTAGTGTTTTTTAAAGACTTTCCAGATAGACTTATAGGAGAAAGTGCAGATGCTTATAAAACTGCATTAGAAAGTTATGGTAAAGCAATATCATTTGTAGCAAATGAATATGCAGCAAAAGGTGTACCAACTACAATAGATATGTTTAATGAATTTGTAGATTATAATGCACCATTTTCAGAAAGAACAAATAACTGGATGTCAAAATTAAGTGTAGAAGATTTATGCAAGATTGCATTAACATTAAAACAAGAAATGCCAGATGTAGATTTTGGTTATAATGATTGGAATTTTGAAAATCCAGACAAGAGAAAAACAATATTTGAAGTTATTAGAAAAATACAAGAATTTGAAAGACAAAATAATTGTAAAATTATAGACCACATTGGAACTCAATGTCACACAAGTATAAATGATATTGAGGAGTTAAGAAAATCTATTGAAGAATTACAACAATTTGGTTTACCAGTAGATATAACAGAATTAGATATCTCTAAAGGTTTAAAGGGTGTAGATTATGAAAGGGCAACACAAGAGGAATTAAGAGCAATTAGAAAATATGAACAAAAATTACAAAATGATATGATGAAGATGATGAGTGAATTTGTAAGAGATGGAAAAGTAAGAGGAATTACATCTTGGAGTATAACTGATGAATTGTGTTGTGATTTTTGTGATGGAAAACAAGCATCTGTTACAGATATGAGTTATGATAGTAAAACAGGTTTTACTTTTTCTGGTAAAGATATGGATAAAGAAATTGAAATGACTTTAGAAGAAATGCAGCTAATACAAGAACATATATTAAGAATTAGAGAAAGCAAAAAACAAGAAATAAATCAAAATCCAACGCAGGACTTTTGTTTTCATACACATACACAAAGATGTGGTCATGGTGCGAAAGACACAGGAGATGAAGAATGGGTTGAACATGCAATAAAAGGTGGAATTAAAAAACTAGCATTTACAGACCATATTCCACTACCAGATGGCATGAACCATATAGCAAATTCAAGAATGGATATTGCAGAAGTAGATTCATATCTTGCGTCTATTCATTATTTGCAAGAGAAATATAAAGGACAAATAGAAATAGAATCTGGTTTTGAATTTGAATATTCTAAAAGAGATGAAGACCATTTAAAAGAATTAAAATCAGAAACAGATAAAATGGTATTAGGACAACATTTTGTAATAGATGACAGTGGAAAAGAATATGAAATAACAAGAGGAAAAGGTGGAAAACAAATAAGTGATGAAGTATTAGATTTATATGCAGAATCAATTATATCAGCAATGGATAAAGATTTACCAGACGTTATTGCGCATCCAGATTTATTTATGCAAGCAAGAGATAGTTTTGGAGCAAAAGAAGAAGAAATTACAAGAGCAATTTGTAGAAAAGCTATTGAAAAAGGAATTCCATTAGAAATAAATTTTGGTAAAATAGCTTCAAAAGTTGAAAGCAAAATGCCATTAGATGAATTGAAAAAAAGAATCCCTTATCCATCTCCAGAGTTTTGGAAAATAGTTGCAGAAGAAACTAGAATTGCAAAGGAAAATGGACAAGACTTATTTGTAATTTATGGAAAAGACGCACACTCCCCACAACAATTATCAACTGAAAAAGATTATGAAATAGCAAGAGCAATTATAGGAGAACAAATTTTAGAACAATTACACATAGTAACTGAACATAAGGAATTAGAAGAATCAACTAAAAAGCAAACAAAAACTAAATCTATACAAGGTCTAGTGCAAGAATCAATAGAAGGTGTACCAGACTTAACAATTTTAGATGATATAGAACAAGCACAAGCAAGGCAACAAAGAACGATTATTGAACAAAGAGAAGGACAAAACTATTCACAAAATATAGGAGATTAGTAATATGGTAGATAATAAATATGCGATAGCATATAGTGAAATATTAGAAATCTTAAAACATATTCCAATAGAAGATTATAATAAAATACCAAAAGATAAAATAGAAATATTTGAAACATATGCAAACAAAGAGTATAATTTTGAATATGATCCTCAAAAGACACTTAAAGAACAAAATGTTTCCAATATTACAAAAGGAATTATAATACTTCTATTTAGGGATTATTGGGCAATAGAAATGCAAAAAAATAAAATTATTGCAAAACAGAATTATGATAGGATGAAATTAGAAGAAAAGAAAAAAGAGAAATATAATCTTGATAATATTTTAAATAAAAATCAAGTCATAAATAAAATTACTGAAAAGCATAGTATCGAAGAAGAAAATATGGATATGGTTAAATATAAACAACTAAAATGGTATAATCAAATATTTGATAAAATATTAAATATATTTAGAAAAAAATGAATTATATATTGTTATTAATACATATATAAAAAATATATAGCTGATTTAATTTAAAATGGGCGAAAGAATGTATGATAGATATAAATAGACGTAGATAAAAATAATTAAAGGACTACTAAAACAACTTTTAGTAGTCCTTTAATATAATATGAAAGTTTTGCTAAACATAAATACTAAAAATTATTTTTAAATTTATGTCATCTATTCTTTTAACGAATAGATTTTAAATCCACTCACCATATTTTTTTATATATAGTTTCTTTACAAATAGTGCAAGGAAACAGTATAGTATAGGAATAGTTATTATTAAAGCTATATATTTTAAAGGAAGTGCAACTAAACCAATAAAGTTTCCTATAAATGTAAAAGGTATAATTAAAGCAACAATACTTAAAGTAATTGAACTTAAGTATACACCTTTTGATGCATGGCTTTGGAAAAATGGAATTTTAGATGTTCTAATTACATGTAATCCTACTAAATTAGAAACAACTCCATATGAAAACCATATAGTTTGAAATAACGCAACATCTGGAGCTCTTAATTTAAATCCATACCATAATATAGAAAATACTAATAAATCAAATATAGAACTTGTAGGTCCCATAAATAGCATGAAATTTTTTATACTTGTTAAATTCCATCTTCTAGGTTTTTCTAGGTATTCTTTATCAACATGATCGAGTGGTAAAGAAAGTTGTCCAAAATCATAAAGTAAACTTTGAACTAATAATTGAATTGGTGTGATTGGCATAAATGGAAGTAAAATACTTGCTATTAAAACAGAAAGAACTTCACCAAAATTAAAGCTAACTGCCATTTTTATATATTTTAATAAATTACCAAATGTTTTTCTTCCTTCTACAACACCATCTACTAAAACATGAAGATCTTTTTCTAACAAAATTATATCAGCAGTTTCTTTTGCAATATCTACAGCAGTATCTACAGAAATTCCAACTTCAGCATTTGTTAAAGATGGGGCATCATTTATACCGTCACCCATATATCCTACAATATTTCCAGATTCTCTAAGTAATCTTACGATTCTAGCTTTTTGAATAGGGGAAAGTTTAGCTAAAACATTTGTTGAGCGTAGTAATCTAAGTAAAGCCATATCAGATAGTTTATCTACTTTATTACCTGTTAAAATTCTTTTTGTGCTGATATTTACTTTTTCGCAAATAGCTCTTGTAACATATTCATTATCACCAGTTAGAACCATAACTCTAACTCCATATGAGTTTAAACGCTCAATTGCAGATTTAGCGCTTTCTTTTGGGGGATCCAAAAATCCAATAAATCCTAAGAATGTCATTTTAGATTCATCCTTTACAGAAAATTCAGAAATATTTTCTATGTCTGTTTTTTGGCAAACACCGATAACTCTCATTCCCTGTATGTTAAGATTTTTAGAAATAGATAAAATGTTATTTTTTATATCTGAAGTAATAGGATTTATAGTGTCTTTATAATTTACAGTTGTACAAACAGATAAAATTTCTTCTATAGCACCTTTAGTTATTAATTTTTTACTAGTTCCATCAGATACAATAACAGATAAACGTCTTCTAGAAAAATCAAATGGGATTTCATCTATTTTTTTATATTTGCTAGCAATTACATTAATTTCTTCTTTTTCAGCTCTTTTTATGACGGCTTCGTCTATATTTCCTTTTAAACCAGTTTGAAAATACGAATTCAAAAAAACATATTCTAAAATTTTCTTATCTTCATTACCTTTTATATCTAAATATTTTTCTAATACAATATTATCTTCAGTTAAAGTTCCAGTTTTGTCTGTGCATAAAATATTCATGGAACCGAAACTTTGTATACTATCTAGTCTTTTAACTATAGTTTTCTTTTTAGACATTTTTACAGCCCCCTTAGAAAGACTAGAAGATAGAATTACAGGCAAAAGTAAAGGAGTAATTCCAATAGCTATGGCTACAGAAAATGTAAAGGCTGTAAGTGATCCATGTTTTGCATTATTTAGTAAAAATGTAATTGGAATTAATATAAGCATAAATCTTATTAAAAGTTTACTTAAATTGTTAATACCTTTTTGAAAACTGGTTATTGGTTTTCCAGAAGTTATAGTGTTTGCAACTTTTCCAAAGTATGTGCTATCACCAGTTTTTATAACAATAGCTTTTCCACTTCCACTAGTAACATTAGTGCCCATAAAGCAAATTGTGTCTAAATCGGTTATACTTTCAATTTCATCAATAGACGGAAGTTCTGTTGATGAAGATTTTTTTACTGAATCAGATTCACCAGTTAAAGATGATTGAGTGATATATAAATCTTTTGCTTCTAATACTCTAACATCTGCTGGGATGATATCACCTGCAGATAAAAGTATTACATCACCAATAGTAATTTCATTTAAAGGAATTTTTATTTTAGTCTCATTTCTGATAACTGTACAAGTAGTAGCAACTAAATCTTTAAGTTTTTCAGCAGCTTTATTTGAATTATAAACTTCAAAAAATTCAAGTAAGGTACTTGCCAAAACTAAAACTAAAATAACAATAATATTTGCATAACTAGGGGGAGAGGTTAATATTATATCTGTATAAATAAGAATAATAGTGATTCCCATAAGTATTATATTAAAAGGACTAAGTAAACTATCCCAAAGATAGTTATACCATTTTTTTTGTTTTTTTTGTTTCATTTCATTTTTTCCGTATGTAGATAATCTGTTTTCTACTTGCTCGTTAGATAATCCTTTTTCAAGATCGATTTTATATTTTTTTAAGAAATCTTCCTTTGAAGATATACATTCAAAACCATATAATTTTTTTATGTTTATTTTTTCTTCTTTTTTGGACTGTGCCATAAAAATCAACTCTCCTTTTTGTTTATATATTTCTTTTATTGATAAGTAAATTTAGTTATTCTGTATTTAAAGTATTAAGTAAATTATCAGAATCTTCTTTTGATAGATATCCATATTCAACCATGGAATTAATTACTTTTTCTTGTCTTTTTTTAGTTAGTTTTGGATTAACACTTGGGGAATATACACTAGGAGCATTTGGAATTCCAGCAAGCATTGTACATTCATATAGGTTCATATCTTTAGGCTGTTTATTTAAATAGCCTTTTGATGCTTGAGAAATGCCGTAGTATCCATCACCAAAATAAATAGTATTCATATAAAGTTCAAAAATTTCATTTTTAGAATAATTTTTTTCTAAATCATACCCAATTAAAATTTCAGCTATTTTTCTACTAATAACATGTTTTTCAGAAGCAAAGTATAAATTTTTAGCAAGTTGTTGGGTAATTGTACTACCACCTTCTTTTAGTTCTTTTGCTTGTAAATTAGAAAAGATTGCTCTAGATATACCTATTGGGTCAATTACACCATGCTTTTCAAAACGGTGGTCCTCAACTGCTATTACAGCATTTTTAAAATTTGACGGAACATCATTAATAGAGATAAAATCATCTTTTTCTTTAATTTGTGTTATTTTATCTTTAATGCTTACCTTGGTAATAGCATCTTTATAAAGCAAATAGCCACTAGCGAAAATAGAAGAGAAAATAATTATAAGTATAATTAATATTATAAATAGTATGTGCCTAATAAATTTTTTCATGCAATTTTACACCCCTCCTTGGAGATTATTATACAACAAAAAGAAGAATAACGAAAAAAATTTTAAAAAGTTTTGTAAAAAAATGTTTTATTAGAATATAAAGAAAAATTTAGTGAAAATAATAACCAATTATCTGATAAAAATGCAAAAGTGATATAAATAAGTAAATGCAAGATTTTAATTATAAATATAATAATAAAATTCAAAATATTTATCTATTTTATTTGACAAATTTACATAGTTAATAGATAATATATTTTGAGATAAACAAAAGAGAGTTTTTAAAAATAAAAAACTGGAAATGATACAAAGGAGGAAAAAAATGTATATTTTTAATAGAATTACGGTTACACCACAATTACCTAAAAGAATAGAAAATTTAGGGAAAATAGCTAATAACTTATGGTGGTCATGGAATACTGACTTTTTGAAATTGTTTAAACAAATAGACATAGATTTATGGGAAAGAGTAGGAAAAAATCCTATTAAATTTTTAAAATTAGTGTCACAAGAAAAATTGGAAAATGCAGTAAATAATCAAGAATTTTTAAAAAGTTATGACAAAATAAATAGTAACTTTGAAGGATACATGAACAATAAAAATACATGGTTTTCTAAAGAATATCCAAATAATAAAAGCGATTTAATAGCATATTTTTCAGCAGAATATGGATTAGACGAAATATTGCCTATTTATTCTGGTGGACTTGGAATTTTATCTGGAGATCATCTAAAATCTGCCAGTGATTTAGGTATACCACTTGTGGGGGTAGGACTTTTTTATAAAAATGGATATTTTCACCAAAAAATAGATGGAACTGGCAGACAAGAAACAGAATATACTGCTGTAGATGAATCTACATTACCAATGAAGGTAGTAAAAGATAATAAAGGAAATGATTTACTTATATTTGTTAAGTTCCCAGAAGGAAAATTATATTTAAAAGTATGGCAAATAAATGTTGGTAGAGTAAAATTATATTTATTAGATTCAGATATAGATGAAAATATAGAAGAATATAGAAATGTTACAGCTACATTATATGGTGGAGACCAAGAAATGAGAATAAAACAAGAAATAGTTTTAGGAATGGCTGGAACTAATTTATTAAAAGTTTTAGGATTAAATCCAACAGTTTATCATATGAATGAAGGACATTCATCATTTTTGATACTAGAATTAATAAAAACAATTATGAATGAAAGAAAGGTATCATTTGATATCGCAAGAGATATAGTATCTGCTAAAACTGTATTTACAACACATACTCCGGTTCCAGCTGGAAATGATATATTTCCACTAGATTTAGTAGAAAAATATTTTAAAAATTATTGGACAAGATTTGGAATAACAAAAGAAGAATTTTTTAGATTAGGAATGAAACCAAATGCTATTATTGCAAATAGTGGATTTAATATGGGAATTCTTGCTTTAAAAGTAGCTGGAAAGAAAAATGGAGTAAGCAAATTACATGGAGAAGTATCAAGAGAGTTATTTGGAGAAGTTTGGCCCAATATTGCAGCTAGTGAGTCACCAATAACTTATGTAACTAATGGAATACATACATGTTCATGGCTTCCAGCTAATTTAAAAGAATTATATAATAAATATTTAATTCCTTTCTGGCAAGATAATATTCATGATGATAAAGTATGGGAAAATATAAAAAATATTCCAAATGAAGAATTATGGAATGAACATCAAAAAAGAAAAGCTAAACTAATCGAAATGGTTAAAGATAGTACAACTAAAAGATTAAAAAGAGAAGGATATAGTTATGAAGAGATATCACAAATTATATCAGGGTTAAGTGAAAATAATTTAACAATTGGTTTTGCAAGAAGATTTGCAACATATAAAAGAGCAACTTTAATTTTTAGAGATTTAGAAAGAATTACACAAATATTAAATGATTCTAATAAACCTGTACAATTGATTTTTGCAGGTAAAGCACATCCAATAGATAAAGAAGGACAAGATTTAATAAAATTTATCCATGAAATATCTATGAAACCACAATTTAAAGGAAAAATATTCTTATTAGAAGATTATAATATTGGTATGTCTAGGTATTTGATAAGTGGTGTAGATGTATGGCTTAATAATCCAAGAAGACCAATGGAAGCATCACGGAACAAGTGGACAAAAGGCTTCTGTAAATGGTGTTATAAACTTTAGTGTATTAGATGGTTGGTGGGCTGAAGGCTATAATACAAAAAATGGATGGACAATTGGAACATCTGCAGAATATGAAAATTATGATATTCAAGACAATGAAGATAGTGAAAATATGTATATAACTTTAGAAAAGAAAATAATTCCAATGTATTATAATAAAGATGAAAAAGGTATTTCAAGCAGATGGATGGAAATGATGAAAAATTCTATAATTACTACAGGAGGAAGATTTAGTACAGCTAGAATGTTAGTTGATTATACTAAAAAATTATACATTCCATTATGTAATTTAACTAATAAATATTATAATGATTTAGCAACTGTTACAGAATTTGATGAATGGAAGAAGAATTTAAATAGAAATTGGAATGATATAAAAATTATTGGAGAAGAAAGTAATGTAGATAATATTACAGTAGATGCAGGAAATACAATAGAAGTAAAATGTAGAGTAATGTTACCTAATATAGAAGAAGAGGATGTAGAAGTTCAAGTATATTATGGACAAATAATGGAAAATGGAATAATGGAAAATATTAATATTATTCCAATGAAATTAGTAGAAAAAAATGTAGAAAATAAAGAATATGAATATAAAGCAAAAGTTGAACTTTCTACAGGAGGAGACTTTGGATATACATTTAGAGTTGTTCCAAAAAGCAAAATGGTATTAGACCAAGAAAATTTGAATTTAGTAAAATGGGTTAAAAAATAGTATTAAAGTATATGTAAAAATAGTTTGAAAAGACAAATAAAACACATACAAAATACATAAAAAAAGAGTGTATACCTTGAATATGCTCTTTTTTAATGATATAATACAAATTGTGTTAAAAATATTTATATTTTACCAATGTATCGTAAAGTATAAGCAGATGGAGGGAAAATGATATGAAAAAAACAAAAATAGTATGTACAATAGGACCAGCAACTGCAGATGTTGAAGTTTTAAAGAAAATGATTCTTGCTGGAATGAATGTTGCAAGATTAAACTTTTCACATGGAGGATACCAAGATCAAGAAAGATTTATTAAAGCAGTAAAACAAGCGAGAGAAGAAGTAAATATGCCAGTAGCATTATTACTAGATACACAAGGTCCAGAAATAAGAACTGGAAAATTAGAAGAAGCACCAGCTTTACTAAAAGCAGAAGAAGAATTTACATTAGTAAATGAAGATATAATAGGTGATAATACAAAAGTTTCTGTAACTTATAAAGATTTATATAAGGATGTAAAACCAGGAACAACAATACTTATAGATGACGGTAAAATAGAAATAGAAGTAGATAGAATAGAAGGAAAAAATGTTGTTTGTAAAGTAATGAATGGTGGAGAATTAGGAAATAGAAAAAGTATAAATGTTCCTGGGACACATATTAATTTACCAGCATTAAAAGATAAAGATATACAAGATTTAAAAGATGGATGCAAAGGAGATTTTGATTATATCGCAGCATCATTTATTAGATCAGCAGATGACGTTTTAGCTATTCGTAAAGTTTTAGATGAAAACGGTGGAAAAGATATAAAAATAATTTCTAAAATAGAAAGTCAAGAAGGAATAGATAACTTCCAATCTATTTTAGAGGTTTCAGATGGTATTATGGTTGCTCGTGGTGATATGGGAGTAGAAATACCAATGGAAGAAGTTCCAATTGTTCAAAAAAGATTTATAAAAGAATGTAATAGAGCAGGAAAAATGGTTATAACAGCAACTCAAATGCTTGAATCAATGACAACAAATCCAAGAGCTACAAGAGCAGAAGTTTCAGATGTTGCAAATGCAGTATTTGATGGAACTGGTGCTATAATGTTATCTGGTGAAAGCGCAATGGGTAAATACCCTGTTCAATGTGTTGAAACAATGACAAAAATTGCTACAGCAGTAGAAGCTTCTATAAATTATGGTAGAAGATTTAAAAGAAGAGAATATGACTTAGAGACAAAAAATTATGAATTCTATTTAGCACATTCTATATGTTCTACAGCATTACAAATGAATGCAAAAGCTATATTTGCATATACAGAATGTGGTGATACACCAAAATTATTATCTAGCTTTTTACCATGTTGTCCAATATATGCAGTAACAAGCAAAGAAAAAACATATAAACAATTAGCATTAGCTTGGGATGTTACACCTATACTTGTAAAAGAAGATGTACCAGCTAAAGAATTAATTGCAAAAGGAATAGAAGTTGCAAAACAAGCTGGGTATGTAGCTTCAGGTGATATTGTTGCAATCGCTGGAGGAGAATCAATTTTACCAGGAAATAAAGATGATGTAATGAATAGAACTGTTGGTGGAGTAATTAGAATTTAAAAATATTTGATAAAAGCTAAAAAATAACTGATAAATATAAAATAACTAGTTAAAAAATAAATAAAAAGTCTTAAATTATTAAAAAATAATAATTTAAGGCTTTTTTTATAGAAAAGATTTTTTTCGAAATTGCATGGTATATAAAAAAATTTCTAACATTGATACTAGAAAAATTGGTTTGGGATTCTTCTATAAAGCAAATTTTTATGTTTTTAGAAATCTTAAAAATAGTAATAAGAAGCATAGATTGGAGAAAAAGGTTAAAAAAGCAAGGTTTTGTTATGTTCTAAAACATGTAACATCTAATGTGGATTTGTCATAAAATGTATTATAACTATAAATAAGGAGGAAGTTAAAATATGTATAATCGTAGATACAATAGATGTTGCTGTCAGAAAAATTACAATGAAAAAGTAATAGAAGACATATGTAATGATGTAGGAACTACAGCTGAGTATAAGTGTGAATGTACAAATTCTTGTGGCTGTAAAACCACATGTGTTTGTAGTAAAAATAATTGTGGTTGTGGATTTGATGAAGAAGAATCTGTTTTTCCACAAAATCCAATGTTTGGCCAAAGTTATGTTCCAATTCAGGAGATGGATAAGACATTCGTACCTTGTGTTGGATTAAAAATGGGGACTATATTTCCAGAATTAGTAAGTCCATATGTTCCATGCCAAAGTATAGAAGAAAATGCATTTATAAAAGCAAAAAATGAAATAGGAAAGGGGTGCAATAAATGATGAACTTTAACGATAATTGTGATTGCGGTTTTGAAAAGCCAATTTCTTGTATGCAAGATAAATGCAAATGTAATTGTAAATTTGAGTTTGAACCTAAAATAGAAGATGTATCAGATGAGATGACAAGAGAAGAAATGGCTAAAAAATTAAAATGTTACAGATTTGCAATTATAGAACTTGGATTATATTTAGATACACATCCAGATGATGAAAAAGCAATATGTTTGCATAAAGAATATTGTAATAGATTTAAAGTATTATCAGATAAATATCAAAAAGTATATGGGCCATTAACAATAATGTTCCCATGTAATAAATGGAGATGGCTTGAAGAACCATGGCCATGGGAAAGGGGGAATTTTTAATGTGGACTTATAACAAAGTTTTAGAATATCCAGTAAATATAAAATGTCCAAATCCACGTTTAGCTAAATTTATAATTAGTCAATATGGCGGTCCTGATGGAGAACTTGCAGCATCTCTTAGATATTTATCTCAAAGATTTGGTATGCCAGATCAAAAAGCAAAAGCTATATTAAATGATATTGGTACAGAAGAACTTGCTCACTTAGAAATGGTTGGAACAATAGTACATCAACTAACTGATGGAGTATGTCCAGAAGAACTAGCAAAGGCAGGTCTTGGAGCATATTATACAGATCATGGTGTGGATGTTTATCCGCAATCTGCTGCAGGAGTTCCTTTTACAGCATCATATATTGCAGCAAAAGGTGATCCAATTGCAAATCTTCAAGAAGATTTAGCTGCTGAACAAAAGGCGAGAGCTACGTATGAAAAATTAATAGATCTTTGTAAAGATGATCCGGATGTAATAGATCCACTTAGATTCTTAAGACAAAGAGAAGTAGTTCATTTTCAAAGATTTGGAGAAGCATTAAGAGGAGTACAAGATAAACTTGCAGAAAAGAAATTTTATATGACAAAAATGAATTGCAATCAAGAAAATTGTGAATGTATGAACATGAATAATAACTGTAATTATTAATAAAAAATATAAAAAGGCCAGAATTATTTGTTTAATTCTGACTTTTTTTAGTTTATAGTAAACTTGTGTATTATTATAAAATTTAATTTTAAAAATTTTTTTTACAATAAAAAAGATATAAAAATATTAGTAACTACATGTAGTAATGTTTTAATTATATGTTATAATAACAGTAAAAATAATACGAAAAGAGAAAATATATATCAGTCTATAATAGAAACATTGGAGGAATATATGTATAAATTATATGAAAAAGTACCAAAGAGTAAAGAAAATTTATATGGACAAAGAGAGATAAAAGAGTCCGAAAATCCTTTTTTAGAAGGACCATGTCTTTTATGTATTTCGGCTGGTGGAATAAGTATGAATAGAAATGTCTTTGGAACAACAAAAGAAGGCATGAAAATGGCAAGAATGAGAGTAAGAGGACAAAAAAATGCAGGATTTGATTTAAAAGATTTTCCTGTTAAGTTTTTATCTTTAAAATATGATACTATAGGCGAAGAAAAGAATACAACAGAAAAGGAAAAAATAGATGCATTTGTAAATCAATATCTACAGTCACTAATTGCAAATAATGGGCAGAAAATAGACTGTATCCAAGCAATGAAAAATATGAGAAATATTAATATAATGAGTTATTGTGATGGTACAAAATTAGTACAAAATATTGAAGAAAATCTCACTGAGAAAATGCAAAAACTAGGATATACTGATGAAGAAATTAGAAATATTCAATCTCAAATGTGTATGTTTCCAATTGCAACATATAGATTAGCAGGAATGCAAAAGTCAACATGTATATCATTTAAAGATATACATGATACAGAGGTTAATGATAATGTTACAAAAGAAGAAAATGATTTAGTAGAACAATCTATAATTGGAGAAGATATTTTCAAATATTCAGAAAATGAAATGGCATACCTTTTTAGTGGAGATGGAACGCATAGTTTATCAAAGTATACAAGTGATGGAGTTGCTATGCCAGTATGTTTATCAAGTGCAATAAGCAAAGCTTTAGAAAATTCTATATTAAATTCTTCTGGAAAAGATTTTGTGCCAATAACAGCGCGGACAACTTACATCTGATTTTAAAGATATAATAAAAAAAGCTTCAGAGGGTATAAAAACTCAAAAATTAATGAATGAATTAGATGAAAATTTAATATATGGTGGTGCAAGAAGAATTTCAGAATATGAGGCAGAATTATTAGATCAAATTGATGATATTTCAGATGCCCAAATAAATATGCAAACAAATTTGAAAAGAGCTTTGGAAACAGAAAAAAGCAAATTAGAAAAAACAGATAAAGCAATAGAAATGTATTGCACAGAAACAACAAAGAAAAAGATTCTTGATACAAGTGGAAGATGGCAATATGGAAAAGAAATAAAAGAAGCTTTAAGTGATAAAGAGCAAATAGAAAATTTAAAACAAAAAATGAATAAAAAAACAACTGTAATCTCAATGCAATCAGTTGTAGAAAATGCTATTAATAATGGAATTACAAATGAGCAAGTAAATAAAGCAGATTATCTTACAAAACAATTAGAGCAAAGAGAAGATGGATTGGAAGGAGTTTTTAAAGATGACTAATGCATATACTAGAGCATATACAGAGGTTTTAGAAATATTAAGTCACTTTTCAAAAGAAGAGTATGCTAAGATTCCAACTAAAAAAATAGAATTTTACAGGAGCAATATGGATAAAAAATATAATTATAAAATTAATCCAGAAGTAAATTTGGCAGAACAAGAAATTTCTAAAGAAGCAAATGCGATTTTAATTACATTATTTAGAGATTATTTTGCTAGCGAAAAGCAAAATATAGCACTAAAAAAATTATTAAACCAAAATCAGTTAAAAGAAGAACAAGAAAAAATAGAGAAATATGATTCAAACAGTATGTTTAAAGATAAAAAAAATAAAACTGAAAATATGCAACTAAAGCAAGTTTCAGTAACTAAATATGAGGAGTCTTTTTTTTCTAAAATATTTAATAAAATTAAAAAAATATTTAATAAATAAAATAATATGAAGTGAATTATAATTAAGCTTAGTTTAGATATAAAAACTTGAATGAAAAAATAATGGATTAATGTTGAAAAAACAAAGAGCTTAATATATAATACAAAAACAAGTAGGAACAATAAAGAAAGTAGGAGAAAAATTGAAAGAAAAGAAAAATTCATTCATGGGGAATGTTTTAATGTTAATGTTTTCTCAAATCTTAATAAAAATATTAGGCTTGGTATATAGATTAGTAATAATGAATGTACCAGGATTTGGAGATTTAGGAAATGGTTATTATTCAGCAGGATATCAGATTTATGCAGTGTTATTAACAATTTCATCTCAAGGAATACCAAGTGCAATTTCTAGATTAGTTTCAGAAAAAATTGCTATTGGAGAATATAAATCTGCACATAGAATTTTTAAAATTGCAATGGGATTATTTGCAATAGTGGGAGGATTCTTCTCTTTATTTTTATATGTATTTTCAGACTTTATAGCAAGTCATATTTTAAATGTGCCAGATGTTAAATATGTATTAAGAGTATTGGCACCAGCTATATTCTTTGTTACAACATCTGCAGTATTTAGAGGATATTTTGCAGGTCTTGGTACAATGAAGCCAAGTAGTGTATCTCAAACACTAGAACAGTTATTTAACTGTACGTTAACAATTACTTTTGTTTATGCATTAATAGGAAAAGAGCCATATGTTATGGCAGCTGGAGGAAATTTATCTACAACACTTGCAATATTAATTTCATTTTCATATTTGCTAATGTATTATAGAAGAAACAATAAAAAATATGCAGAAAAATATAAAAATGTGGAACAAAAACCAGATACAAGATCTGTAAAGTCTGTTGCAAAGACAATTTTAATGTCATCAATTCCAATTACAATCGGATCTATTATATCAGTTGTAAGCACATTAATAGATACAGTAACAGTAAGTAATTGTATTCAAATTGCATATCAGGGAATAATTCAAAGTAAGGAACTACTAGAACAGCAAGCAATGAGATTAACTGGTATATTATCCAAGGTAGATACACTTGTTAATTTACCGATAGCTGTTAATTTAGCATTTTATTCAGCTTTGGTACCAGCAATATCATCAGCTATAGCGAAAAAAGATTATAGTTCTGCATCAAAGAAAATTTCTTTTTCTATATCAGCATCTTTATTAATAGTAATACCGTGTGCAATAGGTTTTATAGTTTTAGCAGATCCAATTTTGAGAATGCTTTATCCTAATGCTTCAGATGGAGCAGGAATATTGCAAATTGCAGCAATTACTATGATTTTTGTAGCAATTAATCATACACTAAATGGTTCTTTGTATGGATTAAATAAATTATATATACCAGCAATAGCATTAACTTTTGGAAGTATAGTAAAAGTTATTTTAAATATTGTTTTGATTAGAAATCCAAATATAAATATATATGGTGCATCAATTAGTTCTTTAATTTGTCAATTAATTACTTTTGGAATTACATATAGAGCAATAAAAAGTGCAATAGATATAAAAATTAATGTGAAAAATACTGTGATTAAACCAATGATTGCAGGAATTACAATGGGAGTAATAATATTTTTAATTAATTATTTATTTAAATCTTTAATAAATAATTATATATTAACAATATGTAATATTGGAATTGGAGCAATAGCTTATTTACTTGTAGTAGCGTATTTGAAAGTGCTAAATAAAGAAGAAATATGTGCATTACCAATGGGAAATAAAATTTATGGAGTATTAACTAAATTAAAAATATACTAAAAGGAGAGAAAGGGAGAATGAAAAAATTAAAATTTTTATTAGCGTTATGGGTAGGAAAAATTATTGTTGTATTAACAAAAATTTTATCAAAAGAAAGAGGTACTAATGTACCAGGAGTATATGCTTTTAAGATATCTAAAGATTTTATTAGCAATTTTTCAAATGTAGATTATAATAAGGTTATTTTTGTAACAGGAACAAATGGTAAATCTACTACTAATAATATGATTGTTCATTGTATGAGAAGTGCAGGAAAAACTGTTGCAACAAATTTAGAAGGAGCCAATTTAATTACAGGAATAGCAACAGCAATGATAAAATACTCTAGTCTTTTAGGAAAAATGAAAACAGAATATATGGTATTTGAAACAGACGAAAGATACTTACAGTATATTTATAAGCTGCTACCAGCAAAAAATATTTGTATAACTAATATTCAAAAAGATCAGGTACAAAGAAATGGAGAACCAGATTATATTTATAAAAAAATAAAAAATGTTATACAAAAAGATACTATAATATATGTAAACAATCAAGAGCCAAGAAGTAAATCTTTTGAAGATTTTGTAGACAAAGTTATTTATTATGGTGTAGATAAAAATTCTAAATCATATACAAAAGATGAATTATATGATGTTACAATGCCATGTCCTAAATGTAATGGTAAAATTAAGTTTAACTACTATAATGTAGACAATATAGGTGATTTTGAATGTACAGAATGTGATTATAAAAGTGAAAAAAATATTAAGTTTTTAGCCAATAATGTAAATTATGAAAATAAAACATTTGAATGTCTTGGAAATAAATTTAGTATAAACTATACACAACCATTTTTTATATACAATTATACTTTATGTATTGCAATTTGTGAAAATTTTGGTATAACAAATGAACAAATACAAGAAGCTTTTAAATCTTTTAAGAATATTGGAGGTAGATTTGAAGTTGTTAAATATGGTCAAAAAGAAATAAAATATGTAAGAATGAAACAAGAAAATCCAGAAACATTGCAATCAGCATTAAATTATATAAGCAGTGATAGCAATAAAAAAATCTTTGTAATGGGATTATCAGAAGTTAAAGATTTTTATCCATATTATTCAAATACATTTTATACTTTTGACTGCGATTTTAAGGGAATTGAAAATTCAAATGTGGATAAATATATATGTTTTTCAGAAGCGGTAGCTTATGATAGTGCTAATAGATTAATTTATGCAGGTATACCTAAAGAAAAAATAGAAATTTTGCCAACAGAAAATGTAGAAGAAGTATTAAAAAAATTAGATGAATATGATACTAATAATATATATCTAATAACTTTATTAAAGAAATTTGAAGAAATACAAAAATGTGCAAAAATGAAAGGAAATTAAATATGAAAAAAGAAGAGTTAAATATAACTTGGCTATATCCAGATGTTTTAAATTTACATGGTGATAGAGGAAATGTAATGGCTTTGCAAAAAGTAGGAGAAATGTTAAATTTAGAAGTTAATATTAAGAGATTGGATTCATATAGTCAAAAAATTGATTTTGATAATACAGATATAATTTTAATTAATCCAGGAGAAGTAAAAGTAATTTCAAAAATTGTAGATGTATTAAATAAGCAAAAAAAAGAATTAGATAAATATGTAGAAGATAATAAAATAATATTAGCAATAGGTACATCAGGAGCGATATTAGCTAAAACAGTTGAATACCTTGATAAAACAAAAATTAATGGTTTAGGGTATTTAGATATGGATGTTGTACGGAAGAGATACTGTATATGGAAATGATATATTATATACATTAAAAGAAGATGAAAATCTTGAAATTGTAGGAAACCAAATACAGCTAATAGATGTAAAAGTAAAACAAGAAAAAGCTCTTGGAAAAGTAATTTATGGAATGGGAAACAACAGTGATAAAACAGAAGGATGTAAATATAAAAATGTGATTTTTACAAATGCTTTAGGACCAGTACTTGTAAAAAATCCATGGTATGCAGAAAAATTAATAAGACAAGCAATGAAAACAAAAGGAATAGATTTAGAAGAAAAAAAATTAGACTATGAATTAGAATATAAATCTTTGGAATGCATAAAGAATTTTATTAATGGAAAGGGCGAATAAAATGTATCCGGAAGTCGAAATTAATATAGATAATATTGTAAAAAATGCAAAACTAATAGAAAAATTATGTGGAAATACTAGAAGTTTGACTCTAGTAACAAAATTATTAGCTGGAAATATTGATATAGTAAAAGAAGTTATAAATAAAACTGAAATTAAAGATATTGCTGATTCACATGTAAGTAATTTAAAATTATATAAAGAATTACCAGTTAGAAAATGGTTAATAAGAGAACCTGGAATTAGTGAAATAGAATCTGTTATTAAATATGTAGACATTAGTTTTAACAGTGAACTTGATACAATAAAAGCGCTAAATACTGAAGCTAAGAGGCAAAATAAGATTCATAATATTATATTAACATATGAGCTTGGAGATTTAAGAGAAGGCTGTAATAAAGAAGAACTATTCAAATTAGTTGAAGAATGTATGAAACTGGAAAATGTAAAGATATATGGAATAGGAGCAAATTTAAGCTGCTTTGGAGGAATTATTCCAACAGAGGACAATATGAAAGAACTAAAAAATGTGTCTTTAGAAGTAGAGAGTAAATTTAATATAGATTTAACTGTTGTATCTGGAGCAAATACTAGTGCTATGCATATGTTAAAAGATAATGAAATTCCAGAAGAGATTAATAATATAAGAATAGGTGAAGCAATATTATGTGGATATAATACAGCTTTTTCTGAAAAAGTTGATGGATTTAATACAGATACATTTAAATTAAAAGCAGAAATAGTTGAGATAAAAAATAAACAATCCATTCCAAGAGGAATTTCTTTAGTAGATGCTGCTGGAAATAAACCTGAGTTTGAAGATAGAGGAATTAGAACAAGAGCTATAATTGCAATAGGAAATGAAGACGTAAATATTGGAGAGATTAAACCAGTAGATAAAGAAATAGTAGTTCTCGGAGGATGCAGTGATTATACAATTTTAGATATAACTGATAGTAAGAAAAATTATAAAATTGGTGATATTGTAGAATTTAATATGAGTTATTTTTCTATATTAAAATCAATGATATCTAAATATGTATATAAAAATATTATATATTAATTTCGTTTTGAGAAAAATAAAATAAAAAAATAATAGCTATTTTTAATAGCTATTATTTTTTTTATTAATCTAAATTTTCTAATATTTTTGGTAACATTTGTTTCTTTCTAGAAACAACATTTTCAAGCATTGCTGTATGATCATCTAAAGTTACACCATAAGCTTTTTCAACTATATTAGAATCATTTCCTAAACTTATAATTTTAGAGTTAGAATTTAATATATCTGTTGCAGCAAAAACATATAAATCTAAGTTTTCGTTTGCAATTTCATTATTTATAGCTGTTTCAAAATAAGCTTTATTTTTAAATACATCATCTATATCAGCTGTATTAATTTGAGCTATCTTGAATTTTTTACCACCTTTTTCAAATAATTTGCTATCTATATTAATAACCTCTTCAGGAGTAAAATCACTAATATCTGTACCAGCTTTTAATAAATCTTTACCATATTTTTCTAAATCTACTTCTGCAATCTTTGCTAACTTTTCTGCAATTACTTTATCTTCTTTTGTACAAGTTGGTGATTTTAATAATAATGTATCAGAGATAATAGCACTAAGCATTAAAGTAGCAATTGTTTTTGTTATTTCAACATCATATTCTTTATACATTTTGTAAAGTACTGTTGCTGTACAACCAACAGGTTCAGCTCTATAATATAATTGGTATGGTGCAACAAAGTTCATTGTGTGGTGATCAATTACTTTTAAAATGTTTGCATTAGAAATATTATTAGCACTTTGAGTGCTTTCGTTATGATCTACTAAAATTACATTTTGACCATCTTCAATATCAGATATTTCTTCTGGTCTTTCTATTTGCAAATAATTAAATACATATTCAGTTTCTTTGTTTATTTTTCCAAGACGAACTGGTATTGCTTCATTTCCTAATTGATTTTCTAAATTAGCCATAACAATAGATGACATTATAGAATCTGTATCTGGGTTTTTATGACCAAATATAAGTGTTTTATTATTAACCATAATTTAATTCCTCCTTAAAAAGACAATTTCTTTATCTTTAACACTATTTTATTATACCACAATTAGGAAAAAACGTCAACAATTTACATAATTCGAAAGTGCGAATTAGGAATTAAAGATAATGTAAGATATATTAGAAGTTTAAATAATAGGGTTGCAAATAATAAAAAAAATTGATAAAATGAAAACGCTTAAATAAAATTTGCATATAATAACAGTAGAAAAGGATGGTAAACATGAATAATGAGTTTGAAAAAGTAAAACAAAAGTTAGAAAAATATAATCAAACTAATTTAATTAACTTATTAGAAAGATTAAAAAATAAAGATGAATTAATTAAGCAAATACAAAGAATTGATTTTGAACAAATTATGGATTTATATAAAAAAGTTAACGAACATAAAAACATAGATATAAATAAAATAGAACATATAAATTATGTTGATAAGTCAAAATTGACAAGTGAAAAATTAGAAGAATATAGTAAAATTGGTGATCAAGTTATAAAAAACGGTGAATATGCAGTTGTAACAATGGCTGGTGGTCAAGGAACAAGACTTGGACATAAAGGACCAAAAGGAACATTTAAAGTAATAGTAAATAATGAAGAAAAATATTTATTTCAAATAATTGTAGAATCACTTCAAGAAGCTAATAATAAATATAATGTAATTATACCTTGGTACATAATGACAAGTAGTGAAAATAAAAAACAAACAGTAGAATTTTTAGAAGAAAAAAATTTCTTTGGATATCCAAAAGAAAAAGTAAAATTTTTTGTACAAGGTAATTTACCGCTTGTAGATCAAAAAGGTGAGTTAATAATAGATAAAAATTGCTTAATAAAAGAAGCATCAGATGGAAATGGAAGTATTTATCAATCTATGAAAAAAGATGGAATTATAGAAGATATGAAAAAAAATAATATAAAATGGGTATTTGTTGGAGGAGTAGACAATATCTTATTAAAAATAGTAGATCCTGTTTTAACAGGACTTACTATATCAGAAAATAACAAGATATCTTCTAAATCTGTTGTAAAAACGAATCCTAAAGAAAAAGTAGGAGTATTTTGTAAAATAGCAGGAAAACCAAAAGTAATAGAATATACAGAATTACCAGAAGAAATGGCTTGCAAAAGAGATGAAAATGGAGAACTTATTTTTGGAGAAGTTAATATATTAAGTCATTTATATTCAATAGATGCATTAGAGGAATTATCTAATAAAAAATTACCATATCATGTAGCTTTTAAAAAAGCAAATTATTTAGATAATAATGGTAATTTTATAGAAGTAAAAGAACCAAATGCATATAAATTTGAAGCATTTATATTTGATGCTTTTGAAGAATATTCAGATATGAGTATATTAAGAGTAAAAAGAGAAGAAGAATTTGCACCAATAAAAAACGCAGAAGGGCAAGACAGTCCAGAAACTGCTTGTAAATTATATACAGATTTTGTTAATTCAAAAAATAAAATTAATGCAGTTACTTGTTAGTTTTATATAAAAATAAATTATATTGAAATTAATATAATTAAATTTAAAAAATGGAAAATTTAGATTATTATTAAAAACCTCATATTAGTTTGTATTATAAGATTTCTAAGATACAAACTAATATGAGGTTTCTACTTTTTTATATAATTAATATTTGTTAAAAAATTCAATTATATAAAAATGAAATTTATATTAATATAATATTAATATAAACTACATTTGTTGCTCACCAGGTAGAAAATAATCAACTACACCATAAACTATTGCACCTACAATAGCTGCTATCCAAGAAATAGTATAACCTGCAACAAAATATTGAGTAACATATAAAACTACTGCGGAAAGGACAAAACCAACAAAACCCTTACCAAAAGCACTTGCATGAAGGCCAGTAAATTTTACTATTAAATAATCTATTATAGTAAGCACAATTGCTGCTGCTGCTAGTGCCCAAAAGTTACTTATACTAAATCCAGGAGTGAAAAACGCAGTAATTGCAAGTACAATGGCAGCTGTAACTAATCTACCAACTATTTGCCAAACTGTACTAGTAGAATTTTGTGATCTACTATTTATTTCATTATCTGACATAATAAGAACCTCCTTGTGATAAAATATCAAAATAAAATGTGGTTTTATAATTTTATTATTTACGAAATTTTAAGTTTTATACAAAAACATGTGTATATTTTTATTAATAATTGGCAAAATAATAAAAATAAATAAGATTAAGGAGAATTCAAATGTTAATTACATTTATAAGAGCAATTATTTTATACATAATTGTTTTGATAGTAATGAGATTAATGGGAAAGAGGGAAATTGGGCAATTACAACCATTTGAACTTGCAATTGCAATTATGATTGCAGATCTTGCATCAATACCAATGACTGAAATTGGTATCCCGATTTCTAAAGGAATTATACCAATACTTGGACTTTTAGTAATGCATTTATTAATATCTTTTATTAATTTAAAAAGTATAAAATTAAGAGAATTAATTTGTGGAAAACCAGCAATACTAATATATAGAGGAAAAATAGATGAAAAAGTATTAAAAAAAGAGCGCTTTACTATTAATGAATTACAAGAAAGGCTAAGAGGAAATAATATTGTAAATATTGGAGATGTAGAATATGCAATTTTGGAAACGAATGGAGAAGTAACAGTTATACAAAAACCAAATAAAAGAAATTCAATTCCAGAAGATTTTAATATTATGCCAGATTATGAAGGTATACCATATGATTTAGTAATAGATGGAGTAATAATGGAAGAAAATTTAAAAAAGATAGGGAAGAATTATATTTGGCTAGAAAGACAAGTAGAAAAATTTAATATGAAGCCAAAAGATGCGCTAGTTGTTACATTAGATGGAAAAGGTCAAATTTTTTGCCAAAAGAAAGAAGAGAAAGGAAATTAAGATATGTATAAAGAAATAATAATTATTATATTGATTGTTATTTTAATAATTGTAGGAAATGTTATTACTCAAAATTATACAAAAGATACTGTCAAAATCATGCAGAACGATTTAGATTTAATAAAAGATGATTTTAAAAAAGAGGAAAAAACAAAAGAAATAGAAAAGGTAGTTGAAAAAAAAGTACAAGAAGCAATTAACCATTGGAATAGTAAAAAAAGTAATTTAGCATATTATTTGGAACATGATGAATTAGAAAAGATAGAAGAAGAGTTAGCAGCACTTAATGCCAATATAGTAACAAATGATTATGAACAGGGAATAGAAAATTTAGATAGATGTTACTTTTTATTAGAACATGTTAAAGAAAAAGAAACTATAACATTAAGTAATATTTTTTAGAAAAATAGAAAATATATAAAAAGAGTGCAAAGAATGTAAGAAATTAGATTAAAAATAAGAGTAATATAAAAAGAGCTTAAATTTTTATTAATGTGTTTAATAGAATTTAAGCTTTTTTTACATTTTAGATTTTATGTGCATTAATAAAACTTGAGTTATTATTGATATGTAGTACTAAAAGAATAAATAAAACTTATTCTTTGGAAATTAAATCATCCATATTATATAATCCACTTTTTTTATTAACAATAAATTCAGCTGCTTTTAAAGCTCCTTCTGCAAAAACAGATCTAGAATATGATGTGTGTTTTATTTCTAGTGTTTCATTTTCTCCATAAAATTGTACAATATGTTCTCCTACAATGTTTCCTCCTCTAATTGAAGAAAAACCAATTTCATTTTTAGATCTTTTTTCATGCTTATTATGACGATTAAATTCATATTTTAAAGTATTTCCTAAACTTTCGTTTATTTTGTCTGCAAGAAGAAGGGCTGTACCACTTGGACTATCAATTTTTCTGTTATGATGAGTTTCTATAATTTCAATATCAGTATTTTTTAAAATAGGGGCAATAATAGTAAGTATTTTTGCCATTAAATTTATATCATAAGACATATTAGAAGATTTGAAAATTGGAATATCTTTTGAAAAAGAATCTATTATATTCAATTCTTCTTCTGAAAATCCTGTTGTAGCAATAACAATTGGAACTTTCTTATTTTTAGCATAATTTAATATATTTAAAGTGGCTTTTGGAATAGAAAAGTCGATTATTACATCTGGTTTTACATTTATAGAAGTAATATCTGTAAAAACAGGAAATGCAAATAAGCCTGTATTTTCTTTATCAAATCCTCCGGATTATATTCATATTTTCATTTTTCATTATCAATTTTCCAACTTCTTGTCCCATATGTCCGATTACATCCATTAATTAATATATTTATCATTTTTTTCCTCCATAAATTTATAATAAAATTAAGCCTCTAAAAAAATATTTTAAAGGCTAAAACTTTTTTATACTATTCTAAAGAATACTAGGCATAAGAAAATATATGCATATCTGAATAATTTTCTTTTCTTAAAATAGTTAAAATAATGATTATAAGATTCTTCAAGAGCACAGTATTTGTCGGTTAAAGTTATAATATATCCTTCTATGTACTTTGGTGGAATAATAGTTATTGGCCACATATGTTTTAAAATAATATCTTTTTCCTTTTCGTTTAGATCAAAAAGTTTAGAAGCATTATTTAAAGCTATACGAGGATGTCTAAAACCATGAAATCTTTTGTGTTCTGGTTGCTTTTTACGCCAGTCGTATAAAAATAAATCATGAAGCATTCCTGCACGTGAGACAGAAATATAATCTAAATTTAATTTTTTACATATTAAATAACTATAAAATGCAACATTATAACAATGATCAAAGCAATTTGTATCATAATGCTGTCTATATAACTTCATTTTTTGTACAGTTGGATGATTTGCTAAATCATATATAATCATATTAAATTCTTCAATATCTTTTGTTAATGATTCTTTCATAAAAACTCCTAATTTAAAAGTTATTTTTCACTATAAAACAATTATAACATTTTTATATGCTTTTTACAATATACCATATTTAGTCATTTCAGATTTTAATAAATCTATTTTAGAAGAACTTAAGTCTATTAATGGTAATCTTGGACTACCAAAATTATATCCCATTAAATTTAAAGCCATTTTGACAGGAATAGGGTTTACTTCGCAAAATAGAGCTTGGATTAAAGGTAAAGCCTCTAATTGCATAGAAATTGAATCTTTAATATTTCCACTAAAAAAGTTTTTGGTAATAAGACTTGCTTTTTTAGGTGCTATATTAGAAAGAACAGAAATAACACCAAGGCCACCAAGTGAAAGAACAGGAAGAATTTGATCATCATTACCAGAATATATATGTAAATCATCTTTACATATATTTGCAATTTCAGCAACTTGTGAAATATTGCCACTTGCTTCTTTTATAGCAACTATGTTATCTATTTTTGATAATTCGAAGCAGGTTTTTGGTAATATATTTAAACCTGTTCTACTTGGAACGTTATATAAAATTATAGGTAAACTAGTTTCTTTAGCTATAGCTTCATAGTGCTTTATTAATCCGATTTTGAGTTGTTTTGTTATAATATGGAGTAACAATTAACAAGCCATCTACTCCAATTTCTTCTGAATATTTTGATAATTCTATTACAGATTTTGTACAATTACCACCAGTTCCAGCAATTACAGGAATTCTTTTTCTTACAGTATCTACTGCAAATTTGATTGTTTGTTTTTTTTCTTCTAAAGTCATGGTAGAAGATTCACCTGTTGTGCCACAAACGATGATTGCATTTACTCCTTCTTTAATTTGAAATTCTAATAATTTTTTAAATTCAGAAAAATTAATCCCATTTTCTGTAAAAGGGGTTACAATAGCTGTACCACAGCCTTTAAATAATATTTTTTTCATAAAATCACTCCTTATTTATGAGAAGTATTAATAATTGTAGATAATATATTTATATAATCTATGCAATGATTATATGATAAGTGAAAGAAAAAATAAATGCTTTTAGATATTTTTATATAGTTATTAATTGTAAAAGTTAGTATAAAATATTAAATAATAGAAATAATAAAAGAAACAATGCAAATGTAACGAAAATGAAATGAAAAAGTAACGAAAATGTAAAAAAAGAGCAAAACCTAGAACCACAAGGAATCTAATCCTGGAAAAATAGGATAAAATAGAAAGACATATTGCAAAATAATATTAAAAATGTGTATACTAAAGAAGTAAAAAATAGGACGAAATGTCAAAAAACTAAGGAGGAGTATATAATATGAAAAAAATTAAATCTTTAAGCATATTAATAATAGCTGCAATGTTATTAGCATTAATATGCCCAATTACATCAAATGCTGCTACAACTATTCAATTTGAAGATAGTGAATTAGCAGGACAAGTACAAAAATTTTTAGGAGATAAAGCCACTATATCTGGTAGTACTGTAACAATAACAGATGAAAGTGTACTTGCCAACACATCAACACAGATTGATGTAGTTTTGTCAAACTGCAAAAGTTTAAAAGGGTTAGAAACTTTTATGCAAAAAGCTTCTAAAGTTGAAGGGGTAAGATTTCAACTTAACGCTGAAAATTTTAACTTGGATTTGTCACCATTAAAGAGTGCAACTAATTTAAAACATTTAACAATTTCTGGATCAAATAAGACAACAACTTTAAATATTTCTGGATTATCAGGTTTAACTAAAGTTGAAACATTAGGAATGAGTCATGTTAGTATTGATCAAAAAGTAGTAGAAGAAATTTCAAATATGAAAAGTTTAAAAAGTTCTACAGGAAGTGTTTGGAATAGTAAAAAAGTATTTATAAATTATAGTTCAAACATTATTTGTACAACAAGTGAAACAGCAGATAGTAATGGAAATGTAAAAATAAGCTTACCAAGCTATTTAGTAGATCCAATAAGATATCATAAAGATCATAAAGATGTTTTTACAGCAGATAATGGAATCTCTTGTGAAGTTGTACCAACAGATAAAGCAACTTTAACTATAGTAGATGATGACAAAAATCCAAGTGTAACTGTAACAGCACCTTTAGAAGAATTACAATCTGGTAATGTAAAGATTAAAATAGGAGGTTTAGGTTCTATAGCTTCATTAACTGAAAGACCTATCTCAGATTCAACAATTAGTTTTAAATATGTAAAGACAGCACTTAAAGTTGATGTGAAAAAAGATCCAACAACAAAAGATGCTGAAAAAGTAAAAGTAACAATAACAGCAAATAAAGAATTAGATCCTGATAAAACACCTAACGGATGGACTTTAGGAGAAGATGGAAAAACTTTAACAAAAGATTTTGATAAAAATGGTAAAGAAGATGTAAAAGTAGTTGCAAAAGATGGAGACGAAACAACAGTGAATGTTGCTGTAGACAATATCAAAGAAGCAGATGATAAAAAAGATGATTTTAAAGTAATCAGCAAAACAGATGAAGATCAAGGAAATGATAAAGTTAAAGTAACAGTAACAACAAATAAAGAATTAGATCCTGATAAGTTACCTAATGGATGGACTTTAGGAGATGACAAAAAATCAGTATGGAAAATAATGGACAAAGGTGCAACAGAAGAAATAACATTAGTTGCAAAAGATGGAAGCACATTAACTTATAATGTTTTAGCTGGTGGAGATAAAACACAAGCACCTACAAAAATACCTCAAACAGGTGTTAAAAATACTGTAATTGCAGTAGTTGCAGTAATTGCAATTGGTGGAGCAGTATTCTTTGTAAAATCAAGAAAAATGTTAAAATAATTAAAGAAAAATAAAAAAATGTAAGGTTTTCCTTACATTTTTTTGTTTTATTTCTATTAGTTTTTATAAATTAATTTTTCTAATATTTGTATGGCATTAGTTGCAGCTCCTTTTCTTATATTGTCTGCAACAACCCAAATATTAATACCAGATTCAACTGAAAAATCTTGTCTAATTCTACCAACAAAGACTTCATTTTTACCAGAGACAAAAGAGGCAATTGGATATTTTTCTTTTGATGTATCATCTTCTACTATTATTCCGAGGAGAATTTTTTAATAAATTAATTACATCTGCTATGCAAACTTTTTTTTCGAATTCTATATTTATAGATTCACTATGAGAATTAAAAACAGGAACTCTTACAGTGGTAGCTGTTACTTTTAAATCTGGTTTTCCTAAAATTTTTCTTGTTTCGTTAATCATTTTTTCTTCTTCTTTAGTATAGCCATTATCTAGAAATGTATCTATTTGTGGTAAACAATTGTTAAAAATTGGATAAGAAAATTTTTGAAGATGATAAGATTGATTTTTATTAGAATAGCACATAATACCATTTTTTAAATCATTAATACCTTTTAGGCCAGCACCAGAAACTGCTTGGTATGTAGAGTAGACTACTCTTTTTATAGTATATTTGTCATCTAAAGGTTTTAGGGCTACAACAGCTTGAATAGTAGAACAGTTCGGATTAGCAATAATGCCTTTATTATTATATACTTCATTGCCATTTACTTCTGGAACAACAAGAGGAACATTTTTATCCATTCTAAAAGCATTACTATTATCTATAACAGTACATCCTTTAGAAACTGCAATTGGTGAAAATTTTTTGGATGTATCTCCTCCAGCAGAGAATATTGCAAAATCAAAACCTTCATCAAATGAATTTTCAGTTAATTCTTTAACAATATATTCGTTTCCTTTAAAGTTAATTTTTTTTCCACTAGAACGATATGATGAAAAAAAAGTGTAATTAGAAATTGGTAAATTCTTTTCTTCTAATATTTTTAAAGCTTCAGTACCAACAACGCCAGTAGCACCAACAATAGCTAATTTATAAGTTTTCATAATTCAACCTCCTAAAAAAAAATTAGTATATTTAAAGATTTTATATGAATATTATATGTTTAAAAATAAAAAAATAAACCGAGATAAAAAATATTTACAAATAAATTTTATTATGTAATAATAGAACTAGCGTTTGGAAGGAGATAAGTTTTATGCTAGATTTAACAAAGGATGTAAAGTATGTTAAGGGAGTTGGACCTAATAGAGTTAAACTATTAAATAAAATAGGGATTTATAATTTAGGAGATTTAATTACATATTATCCAAGGGACTATGAAGATAGAAGTAAACCAAGAATGATTCAAAATTTAGTAGATGGAGAAGATAGCTTAATAAAAGCTCTTGCTGTTTCAAGAGTAGTTGAAATACGATTAAAAAATAGAATGTGTATGTATAAATTAGTAGTACAAGATGAAACTGCTAAATGTACTATTATATGGTTTAATCAAAGCTATTTGAAAAATAAATTTATAATAGGAGAAACTTATTATTTTTTTGGAAAAGCAAATATTAGAATGGGAAAATTTGAGATGAGTTCTCCTGCTTTTGATGATGTTAATACTAAAAATAATACAGGAAGAATAATTCCTATTTATTCTTCTACATATAGTTTGTCTCAAAATACTATTAGAAAAATTATAGAAAATGGTTTAGAAATGGTAGATGGAAATTTAGAAGAGAATATGCCTGAATATATATTAGATAATTATAATCTTTTAGGAATAAATGAGGCCACAAAAAAAGTACATTTTCCAGAAAGTTTTGAAGAATTTAAAGAAGCAAGAAAAAGATTAGTTTTTGAAGAACTGTTAACTATGCAAGTTGCCTTACTTGGACTAAAAAATAAATATAGTAGAGATATTAAAGGAATAGAATTTGCAAAAGAATATAAATTTAGTGATATAATAAATGACTTACCATTTAATTTAACAAATGCACAAATAAGAGTTTTACAAGAAATAGAAAATGATATGGAAAAAGATAAGTCTATGAATAGATTATTACAAGGAGATGTAGGATCAGGTAAAACTATAGTTTCTATAATAGCTGCATATAAAGCGGTAAAAAGTGGATATCAGGCAGCTATTATGGCACCAACTTCAATACTTGCAAGTCAGCATTTGGAAAGTTTTACTGAAATATTAGAAAAATATAATATTAGATGTGAATTACTAATTAGCAGTATTACTAAAAAGAAAAAAGAAGAGATTTTGGAAAAATTAAAAAATGGTGAAATAGATGTACTAATTGGTACGCATGCAATATTAGAAGATAATGTTATTTTTAAAAATCTTGGTTTGGTAGTAACAGATGAGCAACATAGATTTGGAGTAAGACAAAGAAGTAAAATCGCATCAAAAGGGAAAAATCCAGATGTTTTAGTAATGACAGCAACACCTATTCCAAGAACATTAGCACTTATTTTATATGGTGACTTAGATATTTCTATTATTGATGAATTACCACCAAATAGAAAAAAAATAGATACTTTTGCAGTTACTAAACAAATGGAAGAAAGGGTGAATAACTTTATAAAAAAGCAAATTGAAGAAGGAAGGCAATGTTATATAGTTTGTCCACTTGTAGAAGAAAATGAAGAAATAGATGCTAAATCTGTATTAGAACTTGCAGAAAAATATAAAAATGAAACGTTTAAAGAGTATAAAGTTGAATATATACATGGAAAAATGAGACCAAAAGAAAAAGATGAAATAATGTTAGAATTTAAAGAAGGAAAAATTGATATTTTAATTTCTACAACAGTTATAGAAGTAGGAGTAAATGTTCCAAATAGTAGCATAATGGTTATAGAAAATGCAGAAAGATTTGGTCTTGCAGCACTTCATCAATTAAGAGGAAGAGTAGGAAGAGGTGAATATAAGTCTTATTGTATATTAAAATATAATTCTAAATCTGATGTTGTAAGACAAAGAATGAAAATAATGCAAGATACAAATGATGGATTTGTAATTGCAGAAAAGGATTTAGAACTAAGGGGAACAGGAGAGTTTTTTGGGACAAAACAGCATGGAATTCCAGATTTTAAAATAGCTAATTTATTCGAAGATATTCCTATTTTAAAAATGGTTCAAGATTTATCTAAAAAGATTGAAGAAGAAGATCCACGGATTAGAGTTAGAAAAAAATAGAAAATTAAAGAATATTATAAATAATAAGTTTAAAGATAGAATTGAAATCTAGTATATAGAATAGATATAAAAAATGTGAAAAGTAGATATATTTAAAGATTAAAACAAAGGAGAGCTGATAATTTTGCTCTCCTTTTATAAATTTTATATAAAAAGTGCATAAAGAAAATAGTAAAATATAAATTTAAAAATGCAAGTTCTTTCCTTTAGATTGATTTATTGAAGATAGCTCTGTACTTATTAATTTATATGTTTTGCAAATATCACAGTCAGTGCAAATATATAATCTTTTTTCAAATATAGATTTTAGAGTTTTTATAAAATCATCTTCTATATTAATTAAATGCACATTAATTTTTTCAGGAAGTAGATCTAGCAATGTATTTAATATATAGTCATTAGAAGAGAAGGTAATATCTGATAAATATTTTGCATTAAAAACATTTTTAGAGACAGATATAATATTTTTATTTTCATCTAAAAGTATTGAATCTTCACCCATATAAATCAAGTGAATTAGTTCTTTATTTGGTTTTTTTGAATATATATATAATTTTAATAGATCAATAAATTCTCTATACTCTTTTTCCAAAATGAATTTATTAACAGAAACATCTACAATATAGTCTAAAGATTTTGTATAATCAGAAATTCTAAAATTTACAAATCCTGAAAGAATCATAGAGTTATGTTCCATTATATATTCAAATACAGAAACCCAAATTGTTTCTCTTTTATTTGCATAGTTGGATATGTTTTTTAATTTTAAAATGTTAAGGCAATCTTTTTTTATTTCATCTTTTTCATAGGAGTCGAAATAAAAATAATTAAAGTTAATAATGTGACTTAGTATTTTTTCTTCATAAAATTTTATAATGCAATCAGTAATAATATCAGATAATTGATTAAAAAATAGGTATAAATCGTTACCTGTGTAATGTATAATAACATTTTTATATAATCTAAATTCATTATTTCTATAATATATATTTTCGATATTTGAATCTGAAAATCTTTTTAGTAGATAGTTTATTATGTTGGTATTATTTGTTTTTATACAAAAAGATTTCATGAATAAAAGAGCTCCTTTCTATTATATAAGAATAGTATCTACTAAAAAATCGATAGATATACATATTTTATTCAATAAGAGAAAAAATGGTAACTTGTATGTTATAAAATTAATAATGAATTAGTATTAAATATAAAAAATAAGATTTTGAAAATATATTTTAATTTCTTAGATATAGAACTAATAATAAATTAATTATATATTTGATAAATAAAATAAATATAACATCACGGAATTATGTAAAACACATATAATATAGTAGTAACAAAAAAATATAAATTTTAATGTTACTATAAGGGGGAAAATATATGATGGAAGAATATATGTGTGAAAAAAAAGATTGTGGTAGAAAAGAGAAAAAGAGATGTTGTATAGATTTAATTATAGTTATAATATCAATAGCGTTAATATTTACAATAGGATTAATAGTTGGAGCTTTAGTTTCATCAACAATAATTTCAGCTTTAGCATCAATAATAGTGCTTGCAATAGTATTTGCAATACTTTTATTAATAAGAATTATAATGTTAATATGTTGTAATAAAAAATGTTAATTTTAATTTGAAATAATTGGATTAATTATAAAAATACAAAAAAAGTAAATTTAGAGAGATGTGTTTTTATTAAACACATCTGTACATAAAGAAACAGATAAAATAATAGATTTATTTGATTAGAAAATATATAAGTAGCAAAAATAAAAAAGAAAAATTTTAAATTTATAATATATTAGTTTAGCTAATTTAATATAGGACAGACTATTAAAAAGTATTAAACACTTGTAGGATTTTTTCCTTGCTTTTCTTATATGGATATAGTATCATATAAGTATGAGTTATTTGGAAAGGAAGATGAAACTTTGAAAATATTAGCAGTTGGAGATATAGTAGGCGAAAATGGTGTAAAAAAATTAAAAGAAGAATTGCCTAAAATAAGACAAAAAAATAGTATAGACTTTTGTATTGTAAATGGTGAAAATGCAGCAGGAGGAATGGGAATTACTACAAAAATTTTTAATGAAATGTTAAATTTAAAAGTTGATGTAATTACGATGGGAAACCATACTTGGGGAAAAAAAGATATTTTTAGCTTTATAGATCATCCACAAATAATTAGACCTGCAAATTATTCAGCAGGAGTTGTTGGAAAAGGTATGGGAATTTATAATTGTAAAGGTAAGAAAATTGCAGTTATAAATTTAATTGGAAGAACCGATATGAATGTATTGTCAGAAAATCCATTTTTGGTTGCAAAAGATTTAGTAGATAAAGTAAAAAATAATGTAGATATTATAATGGTAGATTTTCATGCAGAAGCAACAGCAGAAAAAATAGCTATGGGATATTTCTTGGATGGAAAAGTTACAGCTGTTTATGGAACACATACACATGTTCAAACAGCAGATGAAAAAATACTTGAAAATGGTACAGCCTATATTACAGATATAGGAATGACAGGTCCATATAAATCTGTAATAGGTATGGATGCAGATGCTTCAATAAAAAGATTTGTTACATCATTACCAGAAAGATATAAATTAGCAGAAGGAAAATGTAAACTTAATGGTTGTATATTTGATATAAATGACGAAACTTGTCGAGTTGAGCAAATCACTAGATTAAATATAAAATAAATGCCGAAAAACAGAAAAAAATGCGATGGCTTTTTCCTTATTTTTCCAAAAATTCACTAGACATTTTCTAATAAATGTAGTATAAATATATTTGTAAAAAGTAAAACAAAAATAAAATTATAGGAGGCAAAAAATGGAAGTTTTAAAAATCTCATCAAAATCAAATCCAAATTCAGTAGCAGGAGCAATAGCTGGATTGGTGAAAGAATCAAATCAAGCAAGAATGCAAGCAATTGGAGCAGGAGCATTAAATCAAGCTGTTAAAGCAGTGGCAATAGCTAGAGGTTTTGTTGCACCATCAGGAGTTGATTTAGTATGTATACCAGCATTTGCAGAAGTGCAAGTAGAAGGAGAAGAAAGAACTGGTATGATGCTTATAGTTGAAGCTAGAAAATAATAATAAGTGTATATAAAATTTAAATTTAAAATATATGGGGCATGAAATTATAATATTCATGCTCTTTTTGTATTAATAAATATGAAACTATAATTATAGATTAATAAATAAAAGTGTAAATTAAAAATATTAAATACTTGAAAAATAAATGCTATTAAGATATGATAGCAAAAGAGTTATATGAAATTTATAGAAAGGTTATGCTGGTAACTACAGTTATTAGCGTAAAAATATATAATTATGAAACCAAATTTTGTTAAATATATTTTTATTATTATAGTTATATCATTAATATGTTTTGCTGTTTATTTTATCTATAACAATAACAATAATAAAAATCAAAACAATATTCAAGAAGAAGTAGAAAAGGTTAACTATTCAAAAGAAATAACAATGGGAATTTCAGAATATGATACTATAAATCCTAGTATAAGTAACAATAAAGAAGTAATAAATGTAAGTAAGTTAATATTTGAGCCATTAATTCAAATTGATGAGGAATATAAAATTAGTTTTTGTCTTGCAAAAGAATGTGCAAAGATAGATTCAAAATCATATTTAATAAAAATAAATAATGAGGTCCAATGGTCTAATGGAGAAAATTTAAAAGTAGAAGATATAGAATTTACAATAAAAAAATTAAAAGAAGGAAAATCAATATATTCTGTAAATGTAAGTGAAGTAAAAGACGTTCAAATAATAGATAGTTCAACAATTAGAATAGATTTAGATAAAGAAGATGACTTTTTTCAATATAATCTAGTTTTTCCAATAATGAAGAAAAACAATTATGAAAATGGAGACTTAGCAAAACCAAATACATTTGATATAGGAACAGGTATGTATAAAATAACTAGCATAAGTTCAGAGAAAATAGTTTTAGAAAAAAATAGTAATTATAGAGAAAAAGATAAAAATCCTAAAATAGAAAAAATTAATATTTTGTTATTTTCAAATATGGGAGATATGTATAATAGTTTTAAAATAGGAAACATAGATATGATTCATACATCAAATATAAATTATCAAGAATATATTGGAACAATGGGATATAAAGCAAAAGAGTATAAAGGAAGAGAATATGACTTTTTAAGTATAAATTGTGAAAATGAAATATTATCAGAAAAAGAAGTGAGAAAAGCAATTAACTATGCAATAGATAAATCTAATATAATAATGTCTATATATAATAATAAATATTATGTATCAGATTCTCCAATAGATTATGGAAGTTACTTATATGAAACTGAAAATGTTAGTTTAGGGTATAATCCAGAACAATCTAAAAAAATATTATCTGATGCTGGTTGGACATATAAAAATAATAAATGGCAAAAAAAATTAAAGTCTGGAAGTAATAAAATTTTAGCATTTAGTTTAATTGTGCAATCAGATAATTCTAATAGAGTTAAAGTGGCGGAAATAATTAAAGAAAATTTGAAAAAAGTTGGAATAGAAATAACAATAAAAAAGGTATCTAATATACAATATAATGAATACTTACAAAATAAAAATTATGAAATGATTCTTACAGGAATTAATAATGGTTTTAGTAACAATCTAGAATATTTTTATGGAAAAAGTAATATTGCAAAATATAACAATGACGAGGTTAAAGAAATTATAAATGAAGTGAAAAATATAACAGATGTAAATAAACTTACAGAAAAATATAAAAGGTTATTTGAAATAGTACAAGACGATGTTCCATATATTAGTTTATACCGTAATAAAAATATTTTAATACTAAATCAAAAAGTAGGAGGCGAAATAAGTCCTACAAACTATTCTTTATTTTATAAATTTTGGACTTGGTACAAACAAGAATAAAGAAATTTGATTAGTAAATAGTATAAATAAAATTAAAAAATATTGTAAATTAGTATTGACAAAAATAAATAATAATATATAATAGCAATACAAACAAATGTTTAAAAGATGGAGGAAATATTATGAGCGCAGAAAATGTTGAAAAGAAAAGAGCTTTAGAAGCAGCTTTAGGTCAAATAGAAAAACAATTTGGAAAAGGTTCTGTTATGAAATTAGGAGATTTTTCAGCTATGAGTGTAGAAGCAATACCAACAGGAGCTTTAAGTTTGGATGTGGCCTTAGGTATAGGAGGTATACCTAGAGGAAGAATAATCGAAGTATATGGTCCAGAATCATCAGGTAAAACAACACTTACATTACATATGATAGCCGAAGCACAAAAAATGGGAGGAGAGGCAGCTTTTATTGATGCAGAACATGCATTAGACCCTGTATATGCAAAACATTTAGGTGTAGATATAGATAATTTAATTGTGGCACAACCAGATACTGGAGAGCAAGCCCTAGAGATAGCAGAAGCATTAGTTAGAAGTGGAGCACTAGATATAATTGTGGTAGATTCTGTTGCAGCTTTAGTGCCTAAAGCCGAAATAGATGGTGATATGGGAGACTCTCATATTGGACTTCAAGCAAGGTTAATGTCACAAGCATTAAGAAAACTTGCAGGAGCAATTAATAAATCAAAATGTGTTATAGTCTTTATAAATCAATTAAGAGAAAAAGTTGGAATTATGTTTGGTAATCCAGAAACTACAACAGGTGGTAGGGCTTTAAAATACTATTCATCAGTAAGATTAGATATAAGAAAAATAGAAAATTTAAAACAAGATGGAGAAGTTGTTGGAAATAGAGCAAGAGTAAAGGTAGTAAAAAATAAAGTTGCCCCACCATTTAGAGAAGCAGAATTTGATATTATGTATGGAAAAGGAATATCAAAAGAAGGAAATATAGTAGACTTAGGAGTTAACTTAGATATAATAGAAAAAAGTGGTTCATGGTTTAGTTATGATGGAACTAGAATTGGACAAGGTAGAGAAAATGTAAAAAGATATTTAATTGAAAATCCAGAAATCATGAAAGAAATAGAAAACAAAATTAGAGATAATTTTTCACAAGCTTTTGAAAAAAGTTTAGCTGATGATGAGCCAAAAAAAGATAAAAAAGATAAAGAAGATGAAGAATAAGAGAGGTTGTTATTTTGTATACGATTGAGGAATTTGATAAACAAAAAACAAAAGTATTAAAATATATAATATTTAAGAAGAGGACAGAATATGAAGTAAGACAGAAATTCCAAAAAACGGTAGAAAAAGATTTGTTAGAAGATATTATTCAAGATTTAAAAGAAAATAAATATATAAATGACAAGGATTATATTGATAGAGCTGTAAATGAATTTATGGCAATTAATACTTTATCAATAAAACAGATAAAATATAAATTATATTCAAAAGGAGTAAATAAAAATCTAATTGAAGAATATATAGAAAACAATAAAGAGGAGTTAGAAGAATACGAAAGAAATAATGTAGAAAAAATTGTTATAAGAAAATCTAATACAGCAGAAATAGAAAAGATAAGAAACTTTCTTAAGAGTAAAGGTTATAAAGAAGATAATATAAGAAATGCTTTAAATGGAGGAGAATAATGCAAAACGTATTAACATTAGAAACTAATAAATATGCCATAAAAATAGAAAACTTTGAAGGTCCACTAGACTTATTATGTCATTTGATAGATAAAAATAAGATGGATATCTGTGATGTAAAAATTAGTAATATAACAGATCAATATATAGATTATATTAATAAAATGGAAGAATTGAACTTGGAAATAACTAGTGAATTTTTAATTATGGCATCAACATTATTATATTTAAAATCTAAAACTTTATTACCTGTAGATAATGAAGAAAAAGAAGAAATATCTGAAGAAGAGCTTCTAAGAAGAATTATTGAATATAAAAAATATAAGGAAATAACTAAAAAATTAAAAGAGTTTTATTTAGAAAATAGCAAAAGAATAAGTAAAAATCCAGAAGAAGTAGAATTACCTAAGCAAAAATTAGAAAAAGATTATAATAAAGCTCTAATTCCAGAAATGTATTCAAAAGTAATTAATAAAAATAAAACAAGGCTTAATAAAAATGCGAAAAACATTCAAAAAATAGCTATTACAGAAACATATAGTGTTGGTAGTAAAGTAAAAGAAATGTTTAGAGAACTAGTTAAAAATAAAAGATTTGTTTTTAATAGAATGTTTTCTGTTAAAAAGTGCAATAAAAATGAAGTTGTAACAGCTTTTTCTGGATTATTAGAAATGTCTAGAAGAAGTAAAGTTGTTACAAATCAACCTGAATTGTTTGGAGAGATAACAGTAGAAAAATCTAGAAGAGAAAAAAAGTTTAATGAAAAATAAATTAATAGATAATATAAATATTTAAATATAATAAATACTAATGTAATACAAAATTAAGAATAATAGCATAATATAGAAAATATAAGTATGTGTGTAGATAACCAATATGAGCAAAAGAGAATAATATAAAAATAGTAAAAATAAATAAAACTAATGATTAAAATAATAAAAAAGTGGAAAAAATAGTAGTATAGAACAAAAAAGAGGGAATGTCTATGTTACTATTTTTTTTATGCATAGTAATTGTTTTTATATTGATTTTTCTAGCAATTAGGTTTTCATCAATAAGATTTACTGTTATTAATTTGGACATAAATACTACAGAAAAAGAAATAATAAATGATTATCAATTTGAGTTTGGAATATATCTTTTTAATAAAGTAAAAATTTTAAAATATAAAATAAATGAGAGAAAAATAAATAAAATAATGAATTCTAAAATCTTAAAGAAATTAAGCAATAAAGATTTTAAAAAAATAACGTTAAAACTTGAAAAAAAGGTGTTAATAGATATTGAAAATAGACAATTAGTAAAAGATATAAAAAAATTAATAAAAAATATAAAACCAGAAATATTTAAATTTAAGTTAAAACTAAAAATAGGCTTGGGAGATGTTATATTTACTACTTTTATGATTCCTATTATTTCAAGTATAATATCTTGTGTATTAAATAAAGGCAGTATAAATTTGTATAAGAAAAATAGTAAACAAAAATATTATTTTAAAATAGATCCAGAATATAATAAAATTGCAGTTAAATTAAAATTAAATTGTATAATAAATGTAAAAATGGTACATATTATCAATATAATTTATTCATTGATAATAAAGAAAAGGAGAAGTGATAAATATGAACGAACATCCTATTGAAGGTCTTATGGTTACAGCCATGAATAGTATTAGGGATATGGTTGATGTAAATACTATAATAGGAGATCCAATTGAAGCACCAGGTAATATAGTAATTATACCAATTTCAAAAGTGGGCTTTGGGTTTGCATCTGGAGGAAGTGAATTTAATGGAGAAACAATAGATGAATATAAAAAGAAAGATAAAGAAGAGCAAGTACAATACAGATTACCATTTGGAGGAGGTAGTGGTGCAGGCGTAAGCATTACTCCAATCGCTTTTCTAGTAGTTCAATCTAACAATGTAAAATTACTTCCAGTAAGTCATACATCATCTATTGATAGATTATTAGATTATGTACCAGATTTAATAGAAAAAGTAAACAATATGTTAAATAAGCAAATGCAAAACAAGAAGGATGAAAAAAGAGAAGAGAAAGAAGAAAAAAGAAAAGAAAAAGAATATGAAGAAAAAATGGAAAAAGAAAAGAGAGAGTATATAGAAGAATTAAAAGAAGAGATTGGCCAAGAACGTAGAGCAAAGGCAAAAACATCTAAGAAAAGTAATACACCAAAAAACAAAAAGAATATAAATATAGAGTATAGTGATGAAGATTTTATTTTTGACGAAGATGAATAAATTTAAAAGCCATTTCGTAGAGTAGTACAAAATGGCTCTTAGTTATTTAAATATTTCTTAATAAACAAAACCAATTTTTATATAGATATGATGACATATTTACTAAACCATTAGTTTTAATAGTTCTATCTGCTATAATATCTACACAACCAATAACTTTTCCTTCCAAAGAAAATGTTATTTCACCAATTTTTTGATTTTTTAGTATTGGTGCAGATAAATTTTCACTAAGTGAAATGTTTTGAGAGATATTTTTATCATCTCCTTTTTTTAATAGAGTACCAAAATCTTCTTTGTAAGTAGCATTTAATTCATTTTCTGTACCTTTAGTAATATTTACTTTTTTTATTATAGAGTCTTTTTTAGCAAGTTCCTTGTAAGAGTAATTGTTAAATCCATAATCTAATAATTTTTGTGCTTCAGAAAAGCGTAATTTAGTAGTAGGTGCTTTCATTATTACAGCTATTAGAGAAAGTCCATTTCTAGTAGCACTTGCAGATAAATTATATAGAGCAAGCGAAGTGGAACCTGTTTTCAAACCGAGTTGCACCTTGATAATTTCTAATTAACTTGTTTGTATTTACAAGTTCAGATTTCCCATCTCTTAAACTATCCATCCATATACTTGTATATTGTGTGATAGAAGGATGTTTTGTTAATAATTCTCTAGACATGATAGCAATATCATAACTTGAAGTAATATGTCCATCTTCATCTATACCATGGCAGTTTTTAAAACAAGTATCATTCATGCCAAGTTCTTTTGCTTTTGTATTCATTTTTTCCACAAAAGCTTCTTGGCTTCCAGCTATATATTCTGCCATTGCTACAGTACAATCATTAGCAGAAACTACACACATTGCTTTTAACATTTCATTAACTGTTAATTCTTCGGTTTCATTTAACCAAATTTGTGATCCACCCATAGAACTTGCATTAGAGCTGCAAGGAACTTTATCTTCCAAAGTTATTTTTCCTGAATCTAAAGCTTCCATGACTAATAATACACTCATTATCTTTGTTACACTTGCAGGACGTAATTTTTCGTGGATATTATGTTCGTACAAAATTTGACCAGTAGATTGTTCAATTAAGATTGCACTACCAGATTCTAAATTTAGTGTATTAGAATTGGTATTGGGATTTGAATTACTTTCAGAATTTAAATTAGAATTCTGTCCATTAATAGGAGCATTTGTTTTTAAAGATTGTTCAAAATTACTAGAATCAGACCAGATATATGAAGATTCTATTGCAAACGAAGTTGCTGAATAAACAAGACAAAGAATTACTATTAAAATAAATAACAATTTTACTATAAAGTTTTTTAAAATCATATAAAAAACCTCCTAAATAAGATATTAAATATCTATTCAGAAGTATAACAAAATATTCTATAAGATAAAAAAAGACACTAGTATTTTAATACAAGGAGGACTATTTATTATGATTAAATATATTTAAGATAATAAAGATTTTATATAGCAAAATAAAAAAGTCTCCAAATATAAAACTTAGAGACTGAAATTAACTATGATAATTTAACTATTTTTACTGTAACTGTATTTCCATCAGTACTTACATACATCTTTATAGTGTTTTGTAAATTATTTTTAAATTTTAAATCTAGTGAGTTATAAGCAACAGTAGCGTCTTTTCCTTTTTCTATATATGGAACTTTTTTACCATGATCATGATGTTCAGTAACTTTTAAACCTTCACTTGCTAAAACAGCATTATATAAAGTTGTACTTACCTGACAATTACCACCACCTAGAGCTTGAGTTGTTTTTCCATCTACAAGGATATCAGCTTCTTTATATCCTTGTTCAGCAGTTGATTTTCCGAACTGTGTTACAGAAAGAAAATGTTTTTCCACTTTCTACAGTAAGACCATTTAATTTAGAACAAGTTATTCGAATATTGTTTTGTCTATTTTCACGTTTATCTATAATGTTTGTAGAAAAAGTTCCGAGATCTGTTTCAACAGGAATAGGAGTTGAAGAAGGAGAAGCAGAATTATCATTTTTATTTTCAGGTGTATTTTTATTTACAAATGTATTATTATCATCATTACTACTTGAAGGAGGGGAAGTATTTGTAGTTGTACTCAATTTACTTATTTCAGTATTTGATGTATTTTGATTTTCTTGTTTATTATTTTCTTCTTTTTTTGTGCATCCAGATAAAATTAATAATATTGTACATATTATAAGAAAATAACTAATAAATTTTTTTTTCATATAGCACCTCTAAAATATTTAAATATATAGTAATAGTATTTGTATAAAAGATAAACAATATTCAAAAAAATTATAAAAATATGTAGATAAATTAAATTAGATGAAAAATCAAAAAATATATAATAGGATTATTAAAATTATTCAAAAAATTTAATAAAATTTGGAATCAAATGTATAAAAATACAAAAATAAATGATATAAAAATATAAAATAAAAGTATAAAATAGAAACACAAAAATAAATTAAACATTAAATCAAAAAAAATTAATGTTTGTTAGAAAAAATAACAAAATGTGGAAATAAAAGACTGCCAGGCAATATTTTTGCAAGGCAGTTTATAAAAATTTAATTTAACTAAATATAATTTTAATTAGCTGATTTTACTAGGTCTTTTAAAGTATCCATAGGGGAATAGTGTACTCCTCCTATATTGTCATAAGCATCCCAGTATGAGCAATTAGTGTAAGCTTTATGTTTATCAGCGAAAGCTTTATAATCTTTAAGATTATTATTTTTATAATAATCATCTAATAAGTTATAATATCTTACAACATGCAAAACATGAAGGCTATTAGAAGCTGAGCTTTTTAAAACATCGAAATTAGTAACTATTTGAAGCATATTTTTATATTGGGCTTCGATTAAAGTCTTTTTTTCTTCTGATAATTCATCTAGATAAGACACATAAAAGTCTCCTGTAGTATGTTTATCATTAAGAGATTGAAGATATGAATATAATTCAAAATCTTTCTTTTGAGTTAAATAGTCTCCAATTTTTAGTAATTTTGAATTAACATCACTATTATCATTAATAGAGTTTATCATAAAGTCACTGGACCTTCTGTATTTTATAGAGCCTTTAATATCTGTATCAAGTACTTCACCAAGTAAATATGATTGTGAAGAATTAGAAGAATGTCCAGAAGCAGCTTTATAAAGAATACCAGTAATTTTTTTTCTAAATATACTATCAGGAGAAATTCTTACTTTTTTTGTAGAACTATTAAACTAGATATTGATAGAGTTGTGAGCTAAAAGAGGTAATTTATTAGATAGATAGTTCATAACTTTAAAAGTATCATCTATGGTTTGATATGAATAGATAGGGACAAATTCCTCATTAGCTTTTTTATTTTCAGAAAGTTGTGAGTTGTAGAAATCAGATACATGGTCCCAATCTTTTGTTATATAATATACTTCATATGATATTAAAGATAATGAAAATGTTATAAAATAAAGATGGACACATATTTAAAGCTTTAAATAAAAGAATAAATAAAAATTGTAAAAGTACTTGTAAAATATAAAATTATTGATATAATATTAAAAACATAAGAAAAAATTTACAATTTTATGGAGGAAGTTTATGATTAAAAAAGTAGCAATACTAGCAAATGGTGGAGATGTTTCTCGGGTTTAATGCAGTAATAAGGGCTATTGTAAAAACAGCAGAGCACAATAATATTGAATGTTATGGATTTATAGATGGCTATAGAGGTTTATTAAAAAATAATTATGTTAGATTAAGTACACAAAATAGTAGTTCTGCTTCAGGAATTTTACCAAAGGGAGGATCAATTATTGGATCTTCAACAAATGCTAATGTATTTCATTATAAAGTAGAAGAAAATGGAGAGATCGTATATAAAGATTTATCTGATAAATGTGTAGAAAATGTTAAACAAGATGGTTTTGATTGTATATTCACATTAGGTGGAGATGGAACACAAAAATCTGCAAGAGATTTTTCTTTAAAAGGAATAAACGTAATAGGAGTACCAAAAACAATAGATAATGATGTAGCATGTACAGATATTACATTTGGATACAATACAGCAGTATCTGTTGCAGCAGAAGCACTAGATAGACTTCATACAACAGGAGAAACACATCATAGAATTATGGTGCTAGAAGTTATGGGAAGGTATGCTCGGATGGATTGCTTTAGAGTCAGCTATAGCAGGAGGAGCAGATATTGCTTTAATCCCAGAAATACCATATGATATACAAAGTGCTGTAAAAAAAGTAGAGGAAAGAAGAAAAAAAGGAAAAGAATTTAGTATAGTTGTAGTAGCAGAAGGAGCAATGCCAAAAGGTGGAACAATAACTGTTGCAGCAACAAGAGATAATGGAATAGGTGTAGATAACACAAAATTAGGAGGCGCTGGAGAAAAAGTTGCCAGAGAATTAGAAAAATTAACAGGTTTAGAATCAAGATGTACAGTACTTCGGATATATGCAAAGAGGAGGAACTCCAACAGCATTTGATAGAGTATTATCTACTAAATATGGTGCAAAAGCAATGGAACTTGCAATGGAAGGTAAGTTTAATGTTTTGACAGTAATAAAAGATGGAAAATTAGATTCTGTTTCATTAGAGGATGTTGTAGGCCAAAATAAAAAAATAGGTGCGGTATCTGGAAACACAAAAGAAAGTAATATAAGAAAAGTTACTATGGATCACGATTTAGTTAAAACTGCTAGAAGTATAGGAATATGTCTAGGAGATTAACAAAATAGATAATTAATTTATATAGTCAAGAAATAAAACATTAAAATATATTTTCTTGAAAAGAAAGGGGTATAAAAATGGAAGAAAATAATCAAAATCAAAACCAAAATATTAATGCAGAGGATATTAAAAAGGAAGCAAAAGAAACTGTAAATCAAGTAAAGGATTCTTTTAAAAATGTAGATGTTAAAGAAGAAACAAAAAAAGCTAAAAATTTCTTCTCAGGAATTTTCAGCACACCAGTTAGTAAGATAAAAGAAATAGCACATGATAACACTAATAACTTTTTTAAAACAGCAATAGTTTTAGTAATTATATGGATTGTTATAGCAGGATTCCAACAAGTTGCAAGTATTTTTGGAACAATATTTAAATATGGATTTAAATATTTTGAATTTTCATCTATTTTCAGAATTATTAAAGCAGTAATTACACCAATATTAACTGTTGTAATAGTTTCTGGAATTATATACATATTCAACTCAAAAAATAAAAAATCATTCTTAACAGTATTAAATACAGTAGTTGCTGCTTATTTTCCAGTAGTAGTTGCAAAAGTTGTAAGTTTATTAAACTTAATTCAAGGTGCATATAGAATTACATCACCAATTAATGGTGTTTTAAATATTATATCTATAATATTCACATTCTTTGCTATTAAAGAATTAAGTGATGAAGAAGATAATGATAAAGCTGTAAAACAATTTATAATAATTGAAGCTGTATATTATGTAGTTTCTTTTGTTTTATCATTCTTGAATTTAAATGTATAATATAAAATGTACTAAAAATAAAGAATAAAATAATAATTATTAATAACAAAATAATTAAATAAATAAAAGCTCAAGTTGTTAAAATTTTTAAATTAGCAACTTGAGTTTTTTTATTTTAAATTTTTATAATATTATACAGATTAATCCGCCACTACCTTCATTTATAATACGTTCTAAAGTATCTTGTAGTTTTAGTTGAGCATCTTCTGGCATTCTATATAATTTGTTTTGTAATCCTTCATTTACAAGTTCATGCAAACTCTTTCCAAAAATATTAGACTCCCAAATTTTTTGTGGATCATTTTCAAATTCTGAAAGAAGATAATTTACAAGTTCTTCAGATTGCTTTTCACTTCCAACAATAGGAGAAACTTCTGTTTCTATATCAGCTCTAATCATATGAATAGATGGTGCTGTTGCTTTTAATTTCACACCAAATCTAGAGCCTTGTTTAACCATTTCAGGTTCATCTAATATTAGTTCATCCATAGATGGTGTAACAATGCCATATCCTTTTGCTTTTACTTCTTCTAATGCATAGGCAATTTTATCATATTCTTTTTTAGTTTTTGCTAAATTAGTTATTGTAGAAAATAAATCCCCTTCATTTGAAATTTCCACACCAGAGATTTCTGTTAAAATTTTGTAAAATAGATTTTCTTCTAAATTTATAGAAATATTAACACTACCAGTACCAAGTTTTACTTCATTTAATACTGTAGAAGATATAATTTCTGTCTTTTGTAATTTAGATATACTTGCATCTACTTGATTTAATATTTTTACATTTGTAAAAGCATCTTTTATTTCAGAATATAATTCTTTTTTTAGCCAATGATCATCACATAAGCCGTCAACCCACTTTGGAAAAACAATGTTTAATCTTTCTATTGGAAATTCATATAACATTTTGCTAAATATAAAATTTATATCATCTATATTTAAGTTTGCACAATTAGTAGGAATTACAGGAACCTCATATTTACTTTCTAGTTTTTTTGCTAAACTTTTTGCAAAATCTGAATTACAGTCTTCAGAATTTAAAACTATTACAAAAGGTTTATTTAGTTCTTTTAATTCTTTAACGACTCTTTCTTCAGCTTCTATATAATCTTCTCTTGGAATATCTGTTATAGTACCATCTGTTGTAACTAAAATACCAATTGTAGAATGTTCTTGAATTACTTTTTTAGTACCAATTTCGGCAGCTTTTTCAAAAGGAATTTCATCCTCAGACCAGGGTGTTTTCACCATCCTTGGCATTTCATCTTCTAAATATCCAATTGCATTATTTACAAGATATCCAACACAATCTACCAATCTTGTTTTTAAAGAAATATTATTTCCAAGTTTAATTTCAACTGCTTCATTTGGAATGAATTTTGGCTCAGTAGTCATAATAGTACGACCCGCAGCACTTTGAGGTAGTTCGTCTCTTGCTCTTTCTTGTTTATATTCATTATCAATATTAGGAATAACTAATAAATCCATAAAGTTTTTTATAAAAGTAGACTTTCCTGTTCTTACTGGACCAACTACACCAACATAAATATCGCCATCTGTACGTTTTGCTATATCCTCATATAATTTTAAATTTTCATCCATGTAATAATTTACCCCCTTAAAAAATGTTTGTACAATGCTTTAATTAATGTATATTATGTTTTTTATTAGATATGCATAAAATTTAAATAAAAAATTGAAACTGGATATATTGTTATGTTAAAATTTTGATAGATGCAAAAGAAAAGAGGGGATAATATGTTTTGTAATAAGTGTGGAAGTTCAGATACAGAATATGCAGGGGTGACATATTTTCCGTATATAGTAATAAGACCATCAGAAGTAAAAAATTCTGAAAATTTAAAATTAATATATACACATGAATTGTTTCATCATTTTCAAAAATATTATTGCGGAGATGGTAAATATAAAGATGCTTCTTCAGGAGATTTTACTAGTGAAACAACAGCCAATTGGGTTAGCGCAAGTATAAATGATTCAAAAGATGAAAAGAACGTTTTTAGTGGCTGGGCTACACATTATGTTTTAAATTCTAATAAAACAATAAATACGGAAAGTGGATATCAAAGTTTTACTTTTGCTAAAGTGTATGAAGAAATTGTAACAGACGGAAAAAAGAAGATGTTAGAATCAATGAAATATGAAGATGCATTGGGATTTTTAGTAAAAAGTGCAGGAGAGAAATTTCCAGAAGTGATGATGGAGTTAGCAAAAAGAAATGTTACAAATGAGTATGAACATCAAACTTTTAAAGCATATAAACTTCCTAAAAACACAAAAAAATTATCAGAATCATATCAAAAAAATGAAGAAAATGTTTTAGGGTATGCAATGAATTACTATTATATAGAAAAAGCTAATTTTAAAAATAATACATATATAGATATAAGTAGTGAAAATAATTTGAACTATGTTATTATAGGAAGAAAAAATGTTGTTGGGCTTAAAAGTAATAATTATAGTGAAATAAAAAGGGGAAGTTTAAGAAAAGACAGTCTTGAAATAGAAACACAGAAGTATTTTGAAGATTATGATCAGATTATTATTGCTATAATAAATCCAAATAAACCAAGTCTTAGGTATAATATAAATTGTATGAGAGAAAATTTCTTTAAGTTAGTTTCGGCCGATGATATGACAAACAGAGAAAAAAGAGAAGAGATTTATCAAAAAAATGATTATATAGAAATAAAAATAAAAGATATAAAGGAATTATTGAATTCAATAATAAATATTGGAGAAGCTGGAATACAAGATGGAGATAATGAAAGTGTAAGAAGTCAAATAAGTAATGCTATGGAAGAATTAAATAACGAAAATATTCAATTAGATAAATTTAATACTGTTAGAATATATGAACTTGACCTTGGAAAAATATCATTAACTGAGGATGTTAATGATAGAATAAAGAAAATGTATTCAGGTTTGACTTTTAAAGTGTTTGATAAAACTAATCCGCAAGGATTAAGAATATGTGTTGGAGTCAATATAGGTGCGCTTTCTAAAAATAAATTTAATTTTTATTTAGTTTTTACAGATGATGCAGGAAATGCGAATGCATATTTAGTAGAAATTTTAGAAAATTAGAAAATTTTTACTTTGGGTTGACAATAAAAAAAAATCATAGTACAATAAAAATATGTTAATAAAAAACGAAGAATAAGACAAAGTAAAATAAAGGTTATCTATAGAGAGGATTAGTCAAAAGGCTGCAAGCTAATCTAGAAAAACATATTTGAAAAACTACCTTATTAGTTTCTAGAACAAAAAACTAGACGTATACTTTGCGTTAAAAAGTTTAATTAAGTAAAAAATAGGATGGAACCGTGTTTATATAAAAGCACTCCTATAAATGCACAAATAAGTCATTTATAGGAGTGTCTTTTTGTGTTATTTAAAATTATAAAAAGTAAAAGGAGGAGTATAAAATGATTAAAATTGAACTGAAAGATGGTTCTATAAAAGAGATAGAATCAGGAAAAAGTATTTTTGAAATTGCAAAAAGTATAAGTGAAGGATTAGCAAGAGTTGCAACAGCTGGAAAAGTAAATGGAGAAGTAAAAGATTTAAGAACAATAATAAATGAAGATTGTAGATTAGAAATATTAACATTTGATAGTTGTATAGATGGTAAAAAAGCTTATTGGCATACAACATCACATATTATGGCACAAGCTATAAAAAGATTATTTCCAGAAGTAAAACTTGCAATTGGACCAGCAATAGATGAAGGTTTTTATTATGATTTTGATACAGAAAAACCTTTTACAGATGAAGATAAAGAAAAAATAGAACAAGAAATGAAAAAGATTATTAAAGAAGATTTAGCAATAGAAAGATTTTCTTTACCAAAAAAAGAAGCTTTAGAACTAATGAAAGATGAACCATATAAGCAAGAATTGATAAATGATTTAAAAGATGGTGAGGAAATTAGTTTCTATAAGCAAGGAGAATTTACAGATCTTTGTGCGGGACCACATTTAATGAGTACAGGGAAAGTTAAATCAATCAAAATTTTAAATTCATCTGGTGCATATTGGAGAGGTAGCGAAAAAAACAAAATGCTTCAAAGAATTTATGCAATATCTTTTCCAAAATCAAGTTTGTTAGAAGAACATATGCATTTATTAGAAGAAGCAAAAGAACGTGATCATAGAAAAATAGGTAAAGAACTAAAATTATTTATGACACATAAACTAGTTGGTTCAGGGCTTCCAATGTACTTACCAAAAGGAGCAACAATAAGAAGAACATTAGAAAGATATATACAAGATAAAGAAATAGCTTTAGGATATAGCCATGTATATACACCATCACTTGCAAATGTTGAGTTATATAAAACAAGTGGACATTGGGATCATTACAAAGATGATATGTTCCCAGCAATGAAGATGGATACAGAAGAAATGGTTTTAAGACCAATGAATTGTCCACATCATATGTTAATATATAAAAATGAATTACATTCTTATAAAGAATTACCTATAAAAATAGGCGAATTAGCACATGATTTTAGATATGAAAATAGTGGAGCTGTTTGTGGACTAGAAAGAGTACGTCAAATGTGTCAAAATGATGCACATTTATTTGTAAGACCAGATCAAATAAAAGAAGAAGTAGGAAGAGTTTTAAATTTAATTTTTGAAGTATACTTAAAAGACTTTGGATTCCCAAGAGAATCATTTTCATTTAGACTATCATTACGTGATAAAAATAATAAAGAAAAATACATAGATAATGATGCAATGTGGGAAACAGCAGAAAGTCAATTAAGAGATATCTTAAAAGAATTAAACATAGACTTCTATGAAGCAGAAGGAGAAGCGGCTTTTTATGGTCCAAAAATAGATATTCAAATTAAAACAGCTTTAAATCATGATGTTACTATTCCAACATGTCAACTAGACTTTGCATTGCCTGAAAGATTTGATTTGACATACATTGGTGAAGATGGAAAAGAGCATAGACCTGTTGTTATACATAGAGCAATACTAGGATCTTCAGATAGATTTATATCATTCTTAATTGAAGAAACAAAAGGGGCTTTTCCAACATGGCTTGCACCAGTACAAGTAAAATTATTACCAATATCAGATTCACAAGTAGAATATTGTCAAAAAATAAAATCAGAACTTATGAAAAATAAGGTACGTGTAGAATTAGATGACAGAAATGAAAAGATAGGATATAAGATTCGTGAAGCACAACTAGAAAAAGTTCCATATATGTTAGTAATAGGTGATAAAGAAGTAGAAGCAAACACAGTTTCAGTTCGTTCAAGAAAAGAAGGAGATATAGGAGCTATTAAAGTAGAAGAATTTATATCTAAAATAAAATATGAAATTGAAAATTATGTGAAATAAAATAAGCTATAAAAAATAAGAAAAATAGTAATAAATTAATAGAAAATAATAAGCAAAAATATTGCTTATTATTTTTTTTATTGATATACTAATATAAAATATTTTAGGAGGTAATTATGCCTGGGGATGTAAAAGAACTGAAAAATAGTATAGATGATAAACTAAAATATATAGATCTAGATTTAAGTAATATACCAACTAATCTAAATCAAGAGAAAAAAATAAATTATAAGATTTTGAAAGAATTTGATGATGCAACATATAAAGTGTATAAATATATATCTGTTGATGAAATTGAAATATTTATTTGCAAGGCACCAAGACTTGCAAGTCTCAAAGAAAAATATAAATCAGCTACACATATATCAAAATATTTTGAGGATAAAAAACAAAGTGAATTATTAGAAGCATTATCTAACACTAATATAGAGGAAATACAGGAAATAGAGCAAGAACAAAAGATATTGAATGAAAAAATGCCATACAGTATAAAATATAAAAATGGTTATAAGTGGCAAATTTATTATTCAGAAAATGACAACAAATATTTTATGTTGGTTCCATTAAGTGAAAAAGATAATGCTGCTTTGTTTTATTTGATAAAAGAAAAAATTAGTTGTTTAAAAAATAATATAGATAAAAAAATTTATGTGCCAATATGTCATGAAGAATATTCTGAAGGACTGCTTAATAAAAAACAAATAGCAGATATAGAAAATTATTTATGGTTTTTTACTAAAAAATGGCCTGCTGTATATGAAGTTTATGACAAAGAAAATAATTTAGAAATACAAATTGTAGGAAAAACTAACATATATAGAGGAGTCGAAAGTGACTACAAATTAATATTAAACAATAAAAGTGAAGCTGATGAAAAATATAAATTAATGAAAGCTTTATTTATTATAGGATCTGATTTAAAATATCTTTATAAATTTGAAAGTAATATAGATGATGATGGTTTATTAAAATTTAGTTTCGATGAGCAAGAAATAGAATTTAAAGATATGGAAGCTTTTATAAAAGAACAAGTTAACGAACAAATAGATACTACAAAAGAACTTATAGAAAAAAATAAAGAATTCGAAGAAAAAATTAATAACTTAAAAGATGATTGCGAAAAGAAAAATCAAGAATATAGTAGCAAAGAAAAACAAATAGTTATGTTTTTGCAATGTAAAAAAACTTTTATTGGAAGATTTAAATATTTTTTCAAATCTAAAAAAAGTAAAAAGAAAATGAATATAAAAAGATTAGATGATATTCCTAAAATAATAGAATTTGCAGAAAATGAAGAAAATGAAGGCGAATTTAATTTCGAAATAAAAGATAGATATACAATAGAAGATTTACTTACTATTTGCCATATATTAGAAAAAAAAGATACAATATATAATAATAAAATATTAGAAATAAAATCACTAGAAGAGAAAATTAAAATTTTAGATAAAAAAATAGAAAATGCAGATTTATATATACAAGAGATAGAAGAACATAAACGTAGCATATTTGAATTTTGGAAATTTACCAATAAAGATGTTCCAAATGCTTTAACAGAAGCAGAAAAATTAGAACAAGAGCAGAAAAATAAAGCTAAAAAAGTGTTTAATTACCAAGAAGATTTAAAAGATTTTGGAAGAAAAATGGATGCTTTACAAAGAAAATTACTATCTAAAAATGAAGTTGATGCATTATATGTTATGAAAGATTATGTAGATATTATAAATATATTTTGTAAAAAAGAAATAGAAGAAGAAGACAATTTATATATTAGTACAGTACTAAAACAAGAAAAGTTGAAAAACGAAAAAGAAAGTAAAGAAAGAGAAGTTATATATTTTGATATATTTGGAAATATAGATAAAAAGCCAGAAGAAATAAAAAAAGAAGAAGACAAAAAAGAAAGAAAAGATAAATATCAAATACTTCATTTAGGGGAAAAAACTACAGTAAAAGATTTTAAAGAAAATATAAGCAAATTTAAAAAAATATTGGAAAAAGAATATGATAAAATAACAATTCCATATGATATTTCTTTATATTCTATATTAAACCAAAATACTATGTCAGACTGGTGTATAGCTAATATTAATCCAGATAATATAATAAAAAAAGAAGCAACAGAAAAAAGTATGGATATAATAAAATATAATCTTCCAGAGGGCTCACCACTACTTTTATACACAAATTGTATTATGTATAAGGGGAATAATATAGAAGAGGGAATAGAAGATAACTCAGAAACTTTATTATATTTGAGTCGATTTGATAGAGAGCTAACAGGAAAATTAAAAAGAAAAATTAGTTTTGCAAAAAACGAATATGAGAATGTAATTAAAACAATAAAGATCTATGAATATAGATTAAAACCAAAGGAGGAAAATGATGATAAATAGAGCGATTATTATTGTACTTGATGGATTTGGAGTAGGAGAGCTTCCAGATGCTAATGTATATGGTGATTGTGGAAGTAATACTTTAGAGGGAATTTATAACAACACATCTCTAAAATTACAAAATATGAGAAAATTAGGGCTTTATAATATTGATGGACTAAAGATAAATGAAAAAATAGATAAAACAACAGGATGTTATGGAAGACTTGCAGAAAAGGCATGTGGTAAAAATAGTCCTGTAGGACATTGGGAGATGTCTGGATATATAAAAAATCCAGGATTTACAACATATCCTAATGCTTTTCCAGAAGAAATGATAGAAGAATTTAAACAAAAAACTGGACTAAAGGGAATCCTTTGCAATGAAGTTGGTTCTGGAACAGAAATATTAAAAAGATTTGGTGAAGAACACATAAAAACTGGATATCCAATTGTGTATACTTCTGCAGATAGTGTTTTTCAAATAGCAGCACATGAAGAGATAATACCTGTAGAAAAATTATACGAAATATGTAAGATTGCAAGAAAAATGTTAGATAATCCAAAATATAATGTAGGAACAGTAATTGCAAGACCTTTTGTAGGAGAAAAAGCAGATAATTTTGTAAGAACATATAATAGAAAAGATTTTGAATCATCTACTTTTGGGAAAAACATGTTGGATGTAATAGAAAAGAATAATAAGTATGAAGTTATTGCAATTGGAAAGATAGAAGATTTGTTTTCAGGAAGGGGAATAACAAAAGCAATTCATACAGAAGGAAATGCAGATGGAATAAATAAAACCATAGAATGTATAAAAAAAGATTCGAAAGGATTAATTTTTACAAATTTAGTAGACTTTGATATGTTGTATGGACATAGAAATAATATAGAAGGATATGGAAAAGCTTTAGAATACTTTGATGGAAAATTACCAGATATAATAAATAGTATGAAAAATACAGATATGTTGATTATCACAGCTGATCATGGAAATGATCCAAGTACAAAAAGTACAGATCATTCAAGAGAATATGTTCCGGTATTGGTATATGGAAAAAATATAAAAGAAAATGTTAACTTAGGAACAAGAGAGACATATGCAGATATTTCAGCTACAATACTAGATATACTTGGACTAGAAAAATTAGAAAATGGAACAAGTTTTAAAAATGAGATTTTACAAGATTAATAAATTATAAAATAATTGTTTAAAGCTAGAAAAATTGTTGGATAATAATAAATAGTTTGTAGTATTTATAAAATAAAAAATATAAGCAATAAATAAAAAAAAGATGGAAACTTTAGAAATACAAAAATAATATTTTATAGTTTTCATCTTTTTTTTAAAATATAAATTTATGTGTTTTTTATTTATACATTTAAACTACTAAAATATTTTTAATATAGCATTAGTAGAATTTGTTTCTTTATTTTTGATTGTTATTATATTAGAATCTTCTAATTTAGAATATAAACAATCAACAGTATCACCAGTTTTTATTTGTTTTTTATATAATATTTCAATGTTTCTAAAATCAAATGAATAAATATCTTCTGGTAATGTTTCATATGCTAAGTTTATATAATTTAAATTGTGCATATGGCCATTTACATCTATATCATATTTTCTACAAGTATATGAATATTTATATTCAGAAACATTAGGTTCTTTTAATTTAGGCACTGTTAGTATATTAAAAACGCTTTTTTCTTCTGGTTCATACTTTCCGAATTACATTGTCTTCAATTTTAATAATGCTACCCATATTAATATCTATTAAAACCCACTTCGAAGTTGCAATAGCAAGTAAGTTATTATTACTATCATAAACTTCAAAATCACGATAAGAACAAATTTTATTAGCATTTCTTGCCCAAGTTTTTATTTTTAAAAATTCACCATATCTGCAATGATTAATTAATTTTAATTTCCAATTAATTAAAGCCCAAGTTAATTTAGTTTTATCAAGATCGTTAAGACCAAGTCCTACACTTGCAGAATGCATTTCTGCTACTTCTTCTAATATAGCTAATAATCCGGACTAAAGTAATTTCACCGATTTTGATTAATATGATTTAATCCTACACGAAATTTTGATTCAAAGAACATATTTAAAAATTCTATTCCATAGAGTTTTGCATTATAGCATATATATCTGGATGAACTTTTTTTGTGTTAATAGGATGTAAATCTTTATTTACTAATGCATGCATAGTAGTTCCAGTACTTATAGGCTTTTCGTCAGGAAATCTATATACTTCATAAGAAAATTCTACTCTTGCAGGTGTTAATTTACTTATTCTAGTTTTTATTTCTAGAGTATCATCATAAAAAGCAGGCTTTATAAATTTGCAGTTTAAACTAACAAGTGGTGTTAGTACTCCGGCTTTTTCCATTTCTTTATAAGGTAGTCCAGCAGCTTTACAAAAATCTGTACGTGCAACCTCATACCAAACAGCATAAACAGAATGATGTACAATACCCATTTGATCTGTTTCTGCATATCTAACATTTAGTTTACTAGTTGAAATCATTATTATATTCCTCCTTTACAAGATAAAATTATATCACTAAATTTTAAAAAATAAAAGAAATTTAAGCTTTTTTTAAGTTTTAATTAATATGCTTGGGGAAAATATGAATTAATATAACAATCATGTCGAAAAAGAAAATACGAAAAAGCAAAAAAGTAGTAATAAAACTAACAAAATAGTGAAATACATGTTATAATTTATTCATGTTTAATTCTCATATATAGAAAGGATAAAAATATGGAATTAAAAGCAAATGAGAAAAAAAGTTTAGAAATAACTGTTGGAGAAAATACATATTGCAGATATGCAATAAAAACTCATTTTGTAAAATTAAATGAAGATTATATAGATATAATTAATAAATATGTTAAACCAGTATATGAAGAAGGAGACAAAATTAGTATAAGTGAGAAAATGATTGCATTATGTCAAAACAGAGTGGTATATAAAGATGAATTACATATAGGATTTTGGGCAAAATTTTTGTCAAGATTTGCAAGTAAATCTACAGCTGGACAAGGAGTAAATAATACTTTAAAAATGGCATATTGTATACAAAAAACAGGATTATTAAAAACAATATATGCAGCTATTTGTTCTGCTATAGGTAAAATTTTTGGTAAAAAAGGAATATTTTATAAAATAGTAGGAAGAGATGTAGCTGGACTAGATGGTTTTTATTCAAATGTTTTTGAAGAATATGGAAATTATGGAATAGAAAATCCTGATAGACCATATGATGTATGTAGAGAAATTGAAGAAAAAACCAAAATACCATGTATGATAGTAGATGCAAATGATTTAGGTCAAGATTTATTAGGGTATTCACCAAAAATGAAACAAGAATTAACAGAGCAAGAAATGCTTGAAATAATAAAAGATAATCCAGCCGGGCAAGGAAAAGAATTAACACCAATTATACTAATAAGAAAAAAAGATAATATAAAAATAAAAGAAAAAGTAGGATAGAAAAATGAATGTAGAAAAATATCTAGAAAAATGTGAAATTTGTCCACATAAGTGTAAAGTAAATAGATTAAATGGTAATATAGGAAGATGTAAAGCAACTGATAAAATAAAAATAGCATTAGTGTCATTACATCAATATGAGGAACCATGTATTAGTGGTGAAAGTGGTTCTGGAACTATTTTTTTTTCAAACTGTAATATGTCTTGTGAATATTGCCAAAACTATGAAATAAGTCAAAAAGGAAAAGGCTATGAAGTAACAATACAAGAACTTGCAAAAATAATGATTGAGCAACAAGAAAAAGGAGCTCTAAATATTAATTTAGTAACACCTACAATGTATGCAATTCAAATAATTGAAGCAATAAAAATAGCTAAAAAGAATGGATTATATATACCTATTTTATATAATACAAATGGATATGAATGTGTAAAAACAATAAAAATGTTGAATGGATATGTTGATGTATATTTACCAGATTTAAAATATTATTCTGATGAAATTGCGAAAAAGTATTCTCATATAAATAATTATTTTAAAATTGCTACAGAAGCAATAAAAGAAATGATTAGTCAGGTTGGATATCCTGAATTTGATGATAATGGAATAATAAAAAAAGGTGTAATAATAAGACATTTGATATTACCAAATTATATGCAAAATACTAAAAATATTTTAAAATGGATTAAACAAAATTTAGGAGATAATGCTTATATTAGTGTTATGGCACAATATTTTCCTACATATAATGCTAAAAATATAGAATTATTAAATAGGAAAATAACTAAAAAAGAATATAAAATAATAGAAAATTTTTTATATACATTAAATTTAAAAAATGGTTATATTCAAGAATTAGGAGAACATGAGGAAGAGTATGTTCCTGATTTTTAAGTACAGGTTATATATAAGTAGATAAAAATATATATTTAAGGAAAATTTAAAAATGTAATTTTAACAAAATAGAATTAATACATAAAAGCACAAGATAAATAATAGATTAGAACTAATATTAAAATCAAAAATTAAAAGATAATTAAAAACTTAATACAAATAAAATATTACGAAAAATCATAAAAAAACTTGCGCAAAATGAACTCTTTTGATATATTAAAGAAAATTTGAATGTATTAAAAGAGTTTTTGATTTTATATATTATAAAACTTTAAAAGTAGGGGGCAGTTTAATTATTTTTGGGAGGACTGCATATGGAAATAAATAATTTTAAAGATAATAATTTAAGTCAAAATATGGATGATAAAATATATTTAGCAAATATATCACATTTTTTAAAAGAGCTTTCAGAAAGGATAGAGAAGATGCAAGATGTTTTAATAATAGATAGGTTTGAAGGTGAATATGCTGTTTGTGAAAAAAGCAAAACAAAAGAAATGATTGATATAAAAATAGAAGATTTGCCAGAAGGTTCAAAAGAAGGAACAGTATTAAAATTAAAAAATGGCAAATATGAAATCGATTTAGAAGAACAAAAGAAAATAGAAGATAGAATAAAACAAAAAATGGATAGTTTATGGAATAATTAGGAAAAAATATTTTGGGGGCAAAAGATGAGAAAAGTTAAAGAAAATAATATTATAAAACTAATTATAACAATTGTTATTGGAATTATACTTTTAGTTTTAGGTGGAACAAATGGTCAAATAGGAAAGTTTGCAGAAAAAAGTACCTCTGCAGATGTAAATAAAGAGTCTTTGGATGGAATAACTATATCATATGGAGAAAATGTAATACAGAAAATTACAGATACAAGCAATCTTAAAGTATATTATTTTGATGTAGGACAAGCCGATAGCATGTTAATAGTTAACAATAATCAAACAATGCTAATAGATGCAGGAAATAATGATGATGGAGAACTAGTTGTAAGTAATATAAAAAAGCTAGGAATAACAAAACTTGATTATGTAATTGGAACACATCCACATGAAGATCATATTGGAGGGCTAGACAATGTAATTGACGCATTTGATATAGGAACTATATATATGCCAAAAGTACAAGCAAATACCAAAACTTTTGAAGATGTACTAGATTCAATTAACAAAAAAGGATTAAGTATTACATCACCTAAAATAGGAGATACTTTTAAAGTTGGAAATGCCAACTGTGAAGTGATGTCAACAGGTGAAGATTCTTCAAATTTAAATTCTACATCTATAGTAATTAGAATGCAATATAATAACAAAAGCTATCTATTTATGGGAGATGCAGAAAAGGTGAATGAAGATGCAAGAAAATGGCCTAAAACAGATATATTAAAAGTTGGTCATCATGGTTCGTCAACAAGTTCTTCACTAAACTTTTTAGAACAAGTACAACCTAAAATTGCTATTATAGAAGTAGGTACAGGAAATAAGTATGGACATCCACATGAAGAAGTGGTTAAAAGATTAGAAAAAATAGGTGCAACAATTTATAGGACAGACTTACAAAAAGATATATTAATAGAACAAGAATAAATTTAATAGATTTTATCAAAAAATAACTAAAAAAGAATATCTAAATTATAGATATTCTTTTTTGATAAAATAAAAAACAACCAAATTTTTATTTTTGATTGTTATATAATGCATTGCTAAATTTAAGATATGGAATATGTAACTGGTGCCCAAGGTGGGACTCGAACCCACATGGTTTCCCGCACGATTTTGAGTCGTGTGCGTCTGCCAATTCCGCCACTCGGGCATGAAAAAAATTTCAAATACCTATATATAATAACAGAGATTATAAAAAATCGCAATATATTTTATTGATTTTTTTATGATTTTTGAAAATTAATAGATAATAAATTTAATAGATAGTAAATTAATAGTTTTTTAGAAAAATAAAAAATAAATGTAACCATTTTTTTCACTGTTTAACAACTTTTTGTTAGAATTTTAAGGAATACATTTATTTTTTATTAAATAATAATCTAATAAAAGATAGAAAATAAAAAATTAATCGTCGAATTCTATGTGATATGAATCTTCTATATATTTATATCTATCTAAATGATTATTAATATATACTAAAATTTTATTTTGTGGACTTTGTCTAGCTGCTTTTTTTATTTCTTTTTTTCTTTCTTGGTTGGCAGAGCAGATAACATTTACAGGGAAAACGTTATTATCTTTGTCTGTAAAATATTTAGAAATATCAAAATGAGGAATGTCTAAATATGGAAGTTCTAGATATTTCATTGTGTTTTCTAATGATATTTTTGGATAATGGAATGTACAAGGAAATAGATAGCTTGGTAAATGTACGGACAATATATATTTTGATTGATCTATAGAATCTTGTGTAATTCCCCAATTTGGAATAAGAGAAAAACCATGATTAAGACTTTCGTCTAATAAACGGTCTATAAGTATACTGTTAATATATGTATCTTTAGATGAATATAATTCACCTTTCATATATTCAAAAGCTCTTATTAATTTATAATCTTTTGCAAGATTCATATGTGTATTAAAAATAGGTGATAATAATTGTGAATATGAGTCTTGGAAAAAATTGATATATTCAGTTTCTTGATCTTTATTAAAACTAGAATTATATATTGTTGATAAAAATTGTTTTTGCTTTTGAGCAATTAATAACAACTGATCTTTTTGTGATGTAGATAAAGTACTTGTATCAATATAAGAACTGTCATAATCTAAAAGTATTTGTCCTTCCATAGAATCTAGATATTTAATAAATTTATTAAGCCAAAAGGCAGTTTTTATATAACTTTCAGATTTTGAACAACGTGAATTTCTATCAAATTCAGCATTTAATTGTTCAGGTGAAACATCTAAAACTGAAAGTTTATTTTTAGCACAAATTTTGTTATGTTTATATAACAAAGTATCTATACAGCCGTGTTTCTTGTAAAGCTTTGCATAAATTGCTTAAATTTGTATTTAAAAGCTCACTAAGTTTTTGACTTTGAAATTTTGGCTTTAAATCTGTTTGATTAGAGTCTATTTTAACAATCATAGATTCTATTGATTTAAAATCAGTAAAAAATTGTGAATAAATTTTTAAAAGATGTGTTGCTACTGACATAAAATCAACATCTCTTCCTGGAAATGCTAATTCTAGTTTTCTTTTATAGATATCATATTGTTTTTTTCCTTCAAAAGTAAAGGCAATATCTTTAAATAATGGAGAGTTATTTGAAACTGCTTTTTGTAAAAAATCTAAAGATTTATCAATTTTATAGTTATGCATATTTTATAGTACTCCTTTCATATAATCATATATGTTGATTAAATCATATGTTCTATCAAGAAGAGAATCTTCTGAATCAAAATAGATATATAATATTTGATTTAAAACTCTTTTTTCTCCGAGGGTATAATTTACTAATAAAAGAAATAGTAGTTATAAAATTAATTGGTTCTTGATTTATATAATTTTTTTCTAATAGTATATTTTTAAACAAAGTATTTAATTTATCAATTGTATAATTGTATTTAAACTCTATATCATCATAATTATTCATATATAAAATTCCTTTTTTTATCATAATATATAAATTATAGCATAAAATACATCAAAAGTCTATATTTATGTAAACAATATTATAAATTAGATATTTAATAGAACGTACATAAAAAAATCTATCTTTTTTAGTAGCTACATAAAAAAGATAGATTTTTTTATTAATAATAAATCATATAGTCTATTTCAGGGAAGATACAGTCTTTTTTCTGAATTGATTTTAGAAAATCTTTATCAATTTCATCAGCTTTTATTTGATTATATAATTTTGTAAATCTTCCTATATGATCTTTGATTCTTTTTTTAGCATAATCAACCATTGTTCCGTTTGTTATAATAAATAACCAATCGCTACTTTGAGCTAAGAGAAGTTCTCTTGCACATTGATTTAGAGCTTCTCTTTTTATTGTGTCATTTTCGTTTGGAAATGTATGACATAATTCTACCATTCTATCACCAGCAACATGTAAATGTCTATGGACGTAGTCATTAGTAGGGTTAAGCCAAACTTCGCTATAACCATTTGCACCCCAACTAGAACGGCAAGGAGTACTTTGTTGGATAAGAGGGTATTTATCAATATATTCACCAGGTGTGATTAATTTAAAATTATCTTGGTCGAAATGTATTTTTTTAAATAAAATGTACAACCAATAAGGACCTTCATACCACCAGTGCCCATAAAGTTCAGCATCGTATGGACATAATATTATTGGCGGATTTTCCATTAAAGGGGCAAGATTATTTATTTGAGCTGTTCTACTATCTAAAAAGTGACCAGCTTGTTTTTCTGCTGAATCTTTTGCCCATTGTAAATTATAATAATCTTTATTTTCTGTTTTACCTGTGATTCTATAATATTTTATTCCAGTATGAACTCTTGCTCCGTTTGAGGCAATATATGGTTTTATATATTCATAATCAGCTTCGTAGCCAATATCTCTGTAAAACTCACGATAATTAAAGTCTCCAGGATAACCATTAATAGAACTCCATACTTGTCTTGAAGATTCTATATCACGCCCAAATGCAACAATACCATCTGGAGAAACTATTGGAGCAAATGTACCATAAATAGGAGTAGGGTCAGCATATAAAATACCATGTGATTCTGTTATGATATATTGTATTCCAAACTCCCTTAAATATTTATCTGCTTCAGGAACATAACCGCATTCTGGAAGCCAGATTCCACGAGGATTTTTTCCAAAATATTTTTTATATGTTTGTACACCAACTGCAATTTGAGCTTTAACAGTTTGCTCGGTTGTATAAAGAATGGGAAAATATCCATGTGTTGCTCCACAAGTGATGATTTCTAAAACACCTATATCTTGGAAGTGTTTGAAAGCAGATATTAAATTACAATTATATACATCTTTAAATAAATGTAGATCATTAGAATATCTATCTACATAGTATTTTGAAAGACTGTTTAATCGTTCATCATATAAAGTTCTTTTTAATTCTTTTTTTGCAAGTTCTATATGTTTTTTTAAATATTTTATATATCGTTTTTGTAATAATTTATTATCTAACATATTTAATAGAGGAGGAGTAAGTGACATTGTTATTTTAAAATCAACGTTCTCATCTACTAATTTTTGAAAATTTGTAAGCAATGGTATATATGTTTCAGAAATTGCTTCATATAACCATTGTTCTTCTAAATAATCTTCACTTTCAGGGTGATGTACAAATGGTAAGTGTGCATGAAGTACAAAACTTACATATCCTTTTGGGTTACTCATATATTAATTCTCCTTTGTTTATATTATATTGTTATTGGTATATTGTTGAAATTTAGAAAAAGTATGTCAAAGCTAAAAAGTATGACATACTTTTAATTTATTTAAAAAATGAAGATGAATTACCTGATGATGGATTAGTAAAGTCAAAATTCTTAATATCTTCAGATGGATACATTTTTTTATAAACATCGTAAATATTATAAATTTTTCCTATATTTTGTATAAATGAAAAAGAGGTTATTTTTTTACCTTCTATAATGTTCGTTTTTACATTTCTAAAATAAACTGTATCACCTAATTTATCAAATAAAATATGGTCATTTGGAGCTTCTAATTCGTTTGAAGAAGTTATATAAATATAATTTGTTTTAGTGTGGTTAATATTGTTTTGAATATTTTGTTTATAAATTGGTCGTCTTCCAAGTTCGATATTATATACACATTTGCTATCAGGGATGTGTAAGTACCAACTGTTTGCAAAGTCATTAATATCTACTTCAAATGAATAATTATTTGTTTCATTATGAATTATTAATACAGGTTTAGTTTCTTCAAAAAACTTTTCTCCATAGCTTTTTATTAAATTTTCTCTATCTGAATCTGATATATCCCAATAAACAAATAAAGTTGTTGGAGTTTGTGCTAATAATTTAACAACTGTTTGATTATAACGATAAGGTAAATCGTAGTATTCTAAAATTTCTATTTCCTTTTTTGAAACAGTTTGTTTTTTTGATTTAGAAGTAGCTACTTTTTTTGCTTTTACAACTTTAGTTGTTTTAGAAGCAGTGCTCTTTTTTGATTTAGCTATAGTTTCTGAAATTTTATCAGATTTTCTTGAGTTTTTGTTTATTTTTTTAGATTCTACCTTTTTAGCAGTGGTAGGCTTTTTTTCTTTCTTTGCTGCATTAGAAACCGTTTTTGAAGGAATATCTTCTTTTTTTATATTTTTTTCTACGCTAGTTTGCTTTTTTGTTGGAGTTTTTTTTGAAGAAACAATATTATTTTTTTCTTCTTTATCTTTAGATATTTTTGGCATTTTTTCCTCCTTAGTATAATTCTCATATTTCCTTAGATATACTATAACAGAATGAAAAAAAATACAATAGAAAAAATAAAAAAATGTCTAAAAATATATATTGACTTTTGAATAAAAGTTATATAGAATTATTTGTAGAAAAATAGGGAAATACTAAAGAAAACTGAAAGGAGTAAAAGGGCTAAAATGAAAATTTTGATGTTAACATGGGAGTACCCACCAAGAATAGTAGGAGGAATTGCAAGAGTTGTACATGATTTGTCACATAAATTAGTGAAAGATGGTCATGAAGTTACTGTTGTAACATATAAAGATGGAAATGCATTAGATTATGAAGATGATAAAGGAGTTAAAGTTTATAGAGTTAATAATTACATGATTAGCCCTAATAATTTTATTGACTGGATTATGCAATTGAACTTTAACATGGTAGCAAAAGCAAGTCAAATTATTAATGAACAAGGAAAATTTGATTGTATACATGCACATGATTGGCTTGTAGCATATGCTGCAAAAACATTAAAAAATTCATATGAAATACCAATTGTAGCAACAATACATGCAACAGAATCAGGAAGAAATAGTGGAATACATGATGAGACACAAAGATATATTAATGATACAGAATGGCTTCTTACTTATGAAGCTACAGAAGTAATAGTTAATAGTAATTATATGAAATGTGAATTGCAAAGATTATTTGGGCTACCTTTTGAGAAAATAAATGTAGTTCCAAATGGCATAAATCTTAATAATTTTTCAGGAGTAGAGAAAGATTACGACTTTAGAAGACAATATGCAATGGATAATGAGAAAATAATTCTTTATGTAGGAAGATTAGTTTACGAAAAAGGAATACAAAACCTAATTTCAGCAATGCCAAAAATATTACAAGGTTATCATGATACGAAACTTGTAATTGCTGGTAAAGGTGGAATGTTTGACGAATTAAAGGCTCAAAGTGATAGCATGGGGCTTGGAAATAAAGTGTATTTTACTGGATATTTAAATTCAAAACAGGTACAAAAAATGTATAAATGTGCGGATATAGCAGTTTTTCCAAGTACGTATGAACCTTTTGGAATTGTAGCATTAGAGGCAATGCTTGCAGGAATTCCTACAGTTGTATCTGATGTTGGGGGATTAAATGAAATTGTAGAACATGGAGTAGATGGAATGAAAAGTTATGCTGGAAATCCAAATTCAATTGCAGATTCTGTATTAACTTTATTATATGATCATCAATTATGTGATAATATTTCAAAAAATGCAAAAAATAAAGTTAAAGAACAATTTAACTGGAATAAGATTGCTCAAGATACACATTTTATTTATGAAAAAGCTATTTGTCAGACTATGGCAGAAAAACAAGCAAGAGAAATAGAACAAGAAAAAGCTAAAAAGACAACAAAAGCTAAAAACACAGATAAAGAGATTACAAATTTATTAAGCTTTAAAAAGAGACATGCATATGCATAAAGTTAAGAAAGGAATGAAAGTTTTATGAACAATGTATATGATACAGCAAACAGACTTGCTTATGAAATAAAAGAATCTAAAGAATATAAAGATTATAAATTAGCAAGACAAAAAATAAACGAAAATCCTGAATTAAAAGAAAAAATAGATGAGTTTGAGAAAGTAAGATATGAAGCGCAAGTACTTTCTATAAAAGCAAGAGAAGAAGACAAAGAAAAGATACAAAAATTACAAGAATTATATGATATATTAGTAAAAAACAGTGATATAAAAGAATATTTTGATTTAGAAGTGAAATTTAATGTTATGATAGCTGATATAAACAAGATTATAGCAGAATCAATAAAAGATGTATTAATTTAAAACATTTTATGACGGAGCAATTTTTTAGTAGTATTAAAAATATAACTAGCAAAGAAGCTGCTCCGTCTAATTTTATTTTTAACAAAAATAAAAAGAAAAAGGGAAAAAATGGAGTATATTATTATAATAATTATTAGTATAATTTGGTTAATTATTTTGGCACTGGTATATCAAATTAAAGTAAGTGATATTAAAAAAATAAAAGAAATAGGTTTTTCAGAACAACTAAACAAAATAACAGATAAGCTTCCAGAAAATGAGATTGTTTGTAAACAGATTTTAAAACAGTTAAATAGTGATAATAATGTAAAAATAGTTAGCAATGATAATGCAAAAGCTAGTTTATATATTGTTGCAACTAATACAATTAGCATAGCTAAAATAAAAGACTCTTTTACAAGAATTCAAACAATAGCTCATGAATGTATACATTCTGTGCAAAATAAAAAAATAATGATATTTAATTTTATTTATTCTAATTTTTATTTATTGTATTTTGTATGCATTTGTTTGCTTGCAATATTTAATAAAACAGCAAACCAATTATTACAAATATACATATTAACATTTCTAAGTTTTATTTATTACAAAGTTAGAAGCTATTTAGAAACTGATGCTATGACTAGAGCTCCATATGTTGCAAAAGAATATATAAAAAAATGTGGTGATATTTCAAAAGATGAATTAAGTATAATTATGAAAAATTATAATGAAATTAATGGGGTTGGAATAAAACTAGTTAATTTTAACTTGTTTGCAAAATGTATTATAAAAATTATTATATATAGTATTATTTGTTTAGTATGATAAACTTAGTAGTAAAACTATATATAAAAGGAAAATATAAGGTATTGGAAAAGGATAATTAGTATTATGGAAAAAGAAGTTAGATATTATTATTCTTTAACAGAAGAAGACAGAATAATAAAATTTTTAAGAGAAATAAAAAAGTTAAAATATATAGATAGATTTTATGAAAAAACTATTCAGTATGATCATCCAATAGAAGCGGAATCTTTTTATAAAAAGATTGTAGATGGTAGGTTTAGAGTTAGAATTTCTAAAGGAGAAAAACAAACTAAAGCGATGATTACTTGGAAGAGAAGATTAAAAGAAGTTTCTTTAGATGAAGTTAACACAGAAGAAGAGATTGAAGTTAGAATTAATCCAAAAGATTATGACAATCAAATTTATATTATAGAAAATATTTTAAAAATGAAAAAAGTAGAAAGCTATGAAAGATATAGAACAATTTTTAAAAACGAAGAAATCGAAATAGCAGTTGATAGATATCCTTTTGGAATAGCTTTGGAAATAGAAAATAAAATGGACGATTGCAAAGGTGATACAATTATAAAAAAATGGCTAAATATACTAAAATTAGATATAAAAGATTCATATAAATTATCCTGGGATGATAAATATTCTGAATTGTGTAGAAAGCAAAATTTAAAGCAAAGCAAAAATGTTAATTTTAATGTAAAAATGCCAAGCGAGACTAAAAAATTTAAAAGATAAATAAAGTGATAATGAGAATATAGATGATACTTATATAAAAGAGCAATGTAATTTATGAATTAAAACATCTTGTTTAATTCATTTTTTAGAAAAGCTCTTTTTTTATTTTGAACTTTATATTTTAAATATATTGCGTATTTATTCACACTTTTTTTATAAATAGGCTTTAAAAAACAGGAAAAATAGTATACAATATAAGAGAATTTTTAAAAATTAGGGAGAAATATATGAACAAGAAATGGGAATGTTATAATAATAATATTGAAGAAGTACAAAAAATAGCAAAAAATTTTAATGTAAGTAATTTGTTAGCAACAATTTTATCAAATAAAAACATTTCTTCAGAAAACGAAATAGAGAAATTTTTAAATCCTACAAGAAATGATTTTTATGATCCATTTTTAATGCCAGATATGAAAATAGCAGTAGATAGAATATTAGAGGCTATGAGTAAAAAGGAAAAAATAATAATATATGGAGATTATGATGTTGATGGCATTACAAGTATAACTGTTTTAAAACAATTTTTAGAAGACAGAGGAATAGAAGTAGGTCAGTATATACCAAATAGGTTAAATGAAGGATATGGACTAAATAAAAAGGCTATAGAAGAAATAGTAAAACAAAAGTATACATTAATGATTACAGTAGATTGTGGAATTTCAGGAGTAGAGGAAGTTGAATATGCAAATAGTTTAGGAATAGAAACAATTATAACAGATCACCACGAACAAGGAGAAGAAATTCCAAATGCATTAGCAGTTGTTGATGCAAAGAGAAAGGATAATAAATATCCATTTAATCAATTAGCAGGAGTAGGTGTTGTTTTTAAACTTATTCAAGCATTGGGAATTTGTCTTGGATTAGAAGAAAAAGAATATTTAAAATATTTAGATTTAGTTTGTGTAGGAACAATATCAGATATAGTTCCATTAGTTGATGAAAATAGAGTAATTGCAAAACTTGGCTTAAAACTTGTACAAGTTACAAAAAATATAGGGTTAAAAACTCTTTTAGATACAGTAGGATATAAGAAAATTGATTCAATAACAATATCATTTGGAGTTGCGCCTAGAATAAATGCGTGTGGAAGAATGGGATTTCAAAATGAAGCATTAGATTTATTTTTAACTAAAAGTGAAAAAGAGGCAAAGGAAATATCTGATAGATTAAATGAATATAATAGAGAAAGACAAGATACAGAAAAGAAAATTTTTTCAGAAGCTCTTCAAAAAATAGAAAAAAGTGAAAAAGATAAGCCTTGTATAATATTAGGTAGTGAAAATTGGCATCATGGAGTAATTGGAATAGTTGCCTCAAAAGTAACCGATATGTATTTTAAACCAAGTATACTAATCTGTTTTGAAGATGGAATAGGAAAAGGTTCTGGAAGAAGTGTTCCTGGTTTTGATTTACATGAAGCACTTTCTAAGTGTGATAAATATGTTGAAAAATTTGGTGGACATTCAATGGCAATAGGAATAACTGTAACACAAGATAATTTTAATAAATTTAAAGAAGAATTTGAAGAGTACACTAAAAATAGTGATATTGATAAAATAGTTCCAATTATTTATATAGACCAAGAAGTTACTTTAAAAGATATAAATTTGAAAGCTGCTAAAGAATTGCAATTGTTAGAGCCTTTTGGTGAAGGAAATAAAATGCCTCTATTTTTATATAAAAATTTAAGAATAGATTCTATAAGAGCTCTATCTGAAGGAAAACATTTAAAACTAACATTAAAAGATGATAATTATATAATTGATGCAATTGGATTTAATATGGGAGCACTTGCAGATGAATATTTAATAGGAGATAAAATAGATGTTGTTGGAACTCTAGAAATAAATAGTTTTAACAATGTTGAAAAAATACAAATAAATTTAAAAGATGTAAGAAAGTCTTATTAAAAATATAAGCTAAAGGGAGGATGTTGCCTATGTCTGAAATAAAAGATGTAACAATAGATGATATAGTAAAAAGAATGAAACAAAATAATAAAAAAGCAGATACAAAAATAATAATAAGAGCATATGAATATGCTAAATCTCATCATGGGGATCAGTTAAGAAAATCGGGAGAACCATATATTATACATCCAATACAAGTTGCATATATATTAGCCACACTAGAATTAGATGAAAGTACAATATGTGCAGCACTTTTACATGATGTTGTAGAAGATACAGATGTAACTATAAGAGATTTAGCAAAAGAATTTTCAGAAGAAATTGCTCGGAATGGTAGATGGTGTAACAAAACTTGGAAAATTAAAATATACAAGTGCAGAGGAGCAACAAGTAGAAAATTATAGAAAAATGTTTTTGGCTATGGGAAAAGACATTAGAGTAATTTTGATTAAACTTGCGGATAGACTTCATAATATGAGAACTTTAAAATATTTAAGAAGAGATAGACAAATAGCAATTTCTAAAGAAACAATGGATTTATATGCACCGCTTGCAAATAGACTTGGTATGTACAGCTTAAAGTGGGAACTAGAAGATCTATCTTTTAAATATTTATATCCAGAAGATTTTAAAGAAATTGTAGAAGGAATAGACAAAAAAAGAGAAGAAAGATTAGAATTCATTGATAATATAATGGATGAAATAAGAGCAGAATTAAAAAAAGAAAAAATAGAAGCGGAAATAACAGGAAGAGCAAAACATTTATATAGTATATATAGAAAGATGAAAAGAGATGGCAAAAATATAGATCAAATTTATGACTTATTTGCATTGAGAATATTAGTTAATTCTGTAAAAGATTGTTATGCTGCCCTTCGGAGTTGTTCATGAATTATATAATCCTATGCCAGGAAGATTTAAAGATTATATAGCAGTTCCAAAACCAAATATGTATCAATCATTACATACTACACTTATTGGACCAAAAGGAACACCTTTTGAAGTACAAATTCGTACATGGGATATGCATAGAATAGCTGAATTTGGTATTGCTGCACACTGGGCATACAAAGAAGCAAATAAAGATAAAAAAACATCAGTAGTGGTAAATGAAGATAAACTTGCATGGCTTAGAGAAACATTAGAATGGCAAAAAGATATGCAAGATCCACAAGAGTTTTTAAACACATTAAAAACAGAATTATTTGAAGATGAAGTATATGTTTTTACTCCAAGAGGAGAGATAAAAGTATTACCAAGAGGAAGTACTCCTATAGATTTTGCATATAATATTCACGAAGAAATAGGACATCATATGACAGGTGCAAAAATAAATAGCAAAATGATGCCAATTATTACACACTTACATAATGGAGATATTGTAGAAATCATTACATCAGACCAAGCAAAAGGACCAAGTAGAGATTGGCTAAAATTTGTAAAAAGTTCAAGTGCAAAAAATAAAATTCAAGGATGGTTTAAGAAAAACCAAAGAGAAGAAAATATAGTAAAAGGTAAAGATTTAATAGAAAAGGAAATAAAAAGACTAGGAATAAGTTATTCTAGTTTATTTAAAACAGAATATATAAATGCAGCTTTGAATAGATATAAATTTAATACAATAGATGATATGTATTCTAGTGTCGGTTTTGGAGCAATATCTGCAGGAAAAGTAATTGCTAGAATGTTAGAAGAATATAGAAAAGAACACGAGACAGAAAACTTAGAAGAAAAGCTAGAAGAATTGTCAAAAGAAAGAGTAGTACATTCTAAACCATCTAGTGTTGGAGTAGTAGTAGAAGGTATAGATAACTGTTTAGTAAGACTTTCAAAATGTTGTAATCCGGTTCCTGGTGATGAAATAGTTGGATTTATTACAAGAGGAAGAGGAGTTTCTGTCCATCGTAAAGATTGCATTAATATGAAAGATTTGATTAGTCAAGATGGTAGAATGATAGATGTATACTGGTATGATGAACCACGAGCATCTTATAGTGTTGATATAGAAATATATGCAAATGATAGAGCAGGACTTTTATCAGATATTATAAAAGAAGTAGGTAATAATAAATGTAAGTTGATTGCTGTAAATTCTAAGGCAAACAAAGAAAGAATTGCAATGACAGAAATAACAGTAGAAGTTGAAAATTTAGAGGAATTAAATAAAATACTAAAAAACTTAAGAAAAGTTGATAGTGTTTATGAGGTTAAGAGAAAGAAATAAAAAGAAGGGATAAAATGATACTAAAGAGAATAAAAGTAAGAGCTATGATAGATGAACCTACCAATTGTTATATAGTGCAAGATGAAATCTCGAAAGAGACTATGGTTATCGATCCTGGAGCAGAGCCAGACAAAATAATAGAGATGTTAGATGTATTATCTGCAAAAGTTAAATATATATATTTAACACATTGTCATGGAGATCATATAGGAGCAGTTAATGATGTTAAAGAGAAAAAAGGTGGAAAAATATTAATTCATAGATATGATGCAGAAGGACTATATAATGATAGCATTAGTTTATGTTCATATATAGGAATGGAACCACCAAAAGAACTTGAAGCAGACTCAAGAGTTGATGATGGTGATTTGATACATGTTGGAAACTTAGAATTTAGAATAATTCATACACCAGGGCATACAAAAGGAGGAAGTTCTATTTATTGTAAAAAGGAAAATTTACTGTTTTCTGGAGATACAATATTTAGAGGAACTTGGGGAAGAACAGATTTACCAACAGGTAGCTTTACAGATATAATAGATTCTATTATGAATAAAATATTAATTTTACCAGATGATACAATTATTTATCCAGGACATGGAAAATCAACTAAAATAAAAGAAGAAAAACCAATATATTATGAGTTACATGCAAGAAGAGATATGTAATAAAAAAGAGAGGAGGAATGTAGATGATACAAAAACCAAAAGGTACAAAGGATATATTGCCAAGTGAAATATATAAATGGCAATATATTGAGTCTGAAATAAAAGATATATTTGAAAATTATGGATTTAAAGAAATTAGAGTTCCTGTATTTGAAAACACAGAATTATTTCAAAGAGGTGTTGGAGAAACTACAGATGTTGTACAAAAAGAAATGTATACATTTAATGATAAAGGTGGAAGAAGCATTACATTAAGACCAGAGGGAACTGCAGGGGTTGTTAGAGCCTATATAGAAGATGGAATGGCAAGTTTACCATCACCTATAAAAATGTGGTATAACATGTCAATGTATAGATATGAAAATGTTCAGAAAGGTAGATTAAGAGAGTTTCACCAAATTGGGGCTGAAATGATAGAAGCATCTTCATATTTAGCTGATGTTGAAATTATAACAATGGCAAATGAAATTTTTAATAGATTAAATATTAAAGATGTAACTTTAACTATAAACAGTATTGGATGTCCTTCATGTAGAAAAAAATACCAAGAAGCATTAAGAGAGTTTATAAAACCAAATCTTGAAAGCTATTGTGAAACGTGTAAAACTAGATTTGAAAAAAATCCAATGAGAATATTAGATTGTAAAGAAAAAAAATGTAAAGAACTAAATCAAGGGGCACCAATTATTTTAGATTACTTATGTGAAGAATGTAAAGAACATTTTGAAAATGTAAAAAAGATGCTTGATAATTTAGGAATAGAATATATTATAGATCCAGGTATAGTAAGAGGTTTAGATTATTATACAAAAACTGTATTTGAATTTATTTCTAAAAATGAAGGATATACTGTTTTGGCTGGTGGCAGATATGATGGATTAATTAAAGAATTGGATGGAAAAGAAACTAAAGCAATTGGATTTGCAATGGGAGTAGAAAGACTAGTTGAGGTTTATGAAAAATACAATAAAGATAATATGGTAAAAGATAAAACAATGTCTTTATATATAGCCAATATAGGAAATGAAGCTAATATATTTGCTTCGAAATTAGTACAAGAATTAAGACAAGCAGGAATTTTTGTGGAAAAAGATATTTCAGAAAAAAGTTTAAAAGCACAATTAAAGTATGCTGATAAGAAAAACAGCAAATATACAATAATTATTGGTGATGATGAAATAAAACAAGGTGAAGCAAAAATAAAAAATATGGATTCAGGTGAAGAAAATAAAATTAAATTGACAAAAGAAGATATTATAAAATTTATAAATAGATAATAAAACTATCATATTTTTTTATGTACAAGCATATATTTATATAATAGGAAGTTTTTATATAGCTTGTGACAAAGGAGAAAAATATGGTAAGTGTAACAGTTGTAAATAGAAAAGATGCAGTAAAATATCTAGTAAGAATCGGAATAGCTATTATTATAGTTTGGATTTTTACTAGGTATTTTTGTAGTTTAAAAGGTAAAAATACATCTAATGAAGAGGTAAAATGCGAAAATCAAAAAGTTTTTATATCTTGTTTAGATGATACAATTCCTACAATTAAAGAAGTGAATAATGAAGAAAATGATACTGAAGATTCAGTAGAACCATTAAAACTTGCACTAACAAAAGAAATTACGGCATTAAATTCACTTATAGAAAAAGAAAACTTAGAGGATTTAAATTTGGAAAAAGTAGAATCTAGTATAAGTGAAAATGAAGTAAGTAATGTAGAAGAAAAAACAGAAATACAGAAAGCTGCAACAGGAGTTACAACAGAAGTTCAACCGAGTAAAGTTCCGCTAAAATACACAAATACGCATAATGGAGTACAAATAAAAAATGAAAGTAAAAAAAATTTAACAGAAGAAATGTTAAAAACAGATTCTGTAAATGTTAACAATAAAAATGTATTGATTTTTCATACTCATACTTGTGAAAGTTATACAGAAACAGAAAATTCAAAATATAATCAAACAGGAAATTTTAGGACAACAGACTTGAATTTTTCTGTTTCTAGAGTGGGAACAGAACTAGAAAATCAGCTTAAATTATATGGATATAATGTATTACATGATAAAACATATCATGATTATCCATCATATACAGGATCGTATGGAAAATCTTTAGAAACAGTACGAAATTTATTAACAACTAACAAAGATTTTGATGTTGTTTTTGATATTCACAGAGATGCAATTGCAGATAGTTCATATGCTCCTACAGTGAAAATAGGAGATGAATATGTATCACAATTAATGTTTGTAATAGGTACTGACGGATCAGGATTAGAGCATAATAATTGGGTACAAAATTTAAGGTTTGCAATAAAAGTTCAAGAAAAAGCAAATGAAATGTATCCAGGACTTTTTAAACCAATAATTATTAGAAATTCAAGATATAATCAACATTTAGCAAAAGCTGCAAGTATTATAGAAGTAGGAGCTACTGGAAATACTTTAGAACAATCTAATAATAGTATGAAATATTTAGCAAAAGTACTTAGTGAAATTATGAAATAAAAAATAGTGTTAGAGATTACAATTGATATAAAACAAATTTTAATATTATATTGCATAACAATAAGTTTTAATATAAAATTAAAACGATAAATATAAAAATATTATATTTGTTATTTACAAAAGAAGGGTGGCATGATAAAAATGGCGAATATAAAAGTTGACTTTAAAAATAGTGGAATTAATGATAGGTCTATAATGTTATATAAATACAGAATAGAAGATATCCACAATAAAATACATAATAATGCCAAGAAAAAAGAAGAATTTTTAGGTTGGTTAAACTTACCAAGTAATTATGATAAAAAAGAGTTCGAAAAAATAAAACAGAGTGCTAAAAAAATACAAGAATCATCAGATATACTGCTTGTAATAGGAATTGGTGGTTCATATTTAGGCGCAAGAGCAGTTATAGAGTCTTTAACAAATACTTTTTATAACATGCTAGATAAAGAAACAAGAAAAACTCCTCAGATTTTATATGTAGGAAATAATTTAAGTCCAAATTATTTAAATGATTTAATTGATGTTATAGGAAATAAAAATATTTCAATAAATGTTATATCAAAATCTGGAACAACAACAGAGCCAGCTATTGCATTTAGATTTTTTAGAGAATTTTTAGAAAGTAAATATGGACTAAAAGAAGCAAGAAAAAGAATATATGTTACTACAGATAAAAATAAAGGAGCTTTAAGAGAACTTGCAACTAAAGAAAAATATACAACGTTTGTTATACCAGAGAATGTTGGTGGAAGATATTCAGTATTAACAGCTGTTGGATTATTACCAATAGCAACTGCTGGAATAAATATAGATAAACTTATGGAAGGTGCAAAATTTGCGCAAGAAAAATATTCTGATCCAGATATAAAATATAATGAGTGTTATAAATATGCAGTTGTGAGAAACAATTTATATAGTAGTAAAAAAGATATCGAAATTCTAGTTACATATGAACCAAAATTACATTATATTATAGAATGGTGGAAGCAATTATTTGGGGAAAGTGAAGGAAAAGATGGAAAAGGAATTTTTCCAACAGGAGCAGAATTTACTACAGATTTACATTCATTAGGTCAATATATACAAGAGGGAAGAAGAAATTTATTTGAAACGGTTATTAATATTGAACATAGTAAAAGTGATGTAAAAATTAATTCTGATGAAGATGATTTAGATGGATTAAACTATCTTGCAGGAAAAAAGTTATCATTTGTTAATAAAAAGGCTATGCAAGGAACAATAAAGGCTCACGTTGATGGAGATGTTCCAAATATATTAATAAATATTGATGAGCTAAATGAAGAAACAATAGGTCAATTAATATACTTTTTTGAAAAAGCATGTGCTGTTTCAGGAATGCTTTTAGGAATAAATCCATTTAATCAACCAGGAGTAGAAAAATATAAAAATAACATGTTTAAACTATTGAATAAACCAGGGTATGGTAAAGAAAAATGATATTAAATATAAAAAAATGGTTAAAAGAAAATAAAATATCTTTAATAATATGGTTAATATTTGAACTAGTTGCAATTATACTATTTTTAACAACACATAAAATTTTTTATTTATTTAATTTTACATATATAGGTACATGTATATTTTTAGGTGTATATTTATTTTCACATAAAGTTAAATTTGCAAGAAACCTAGTTCAATTTAGTGTTGGATTATATATGCTTATATACTTAGGAATTATATGTCGAGAAAATATGCAGATAGAAGGATTTTGGTATTATTTATTTTTAGGCGTTTTTGAAGCTGCAACAATTCATTATTTTGTTGCCAAAATATGTGGTCCACTGTTTTTTGGTAGAGGTTGGTGTGGATATGCCTGTTGGACAGGAATGATATTAGATTTGTTACCATATAAAGTTCCAAAAGAAGGAAGAAAAAAGTTGGGATTTATTAGATATATAGTATTTCTAATATCACTACTATTTGTTGGTGCTTTGTTTGTTTTTAAAATAGAAAATTTAGAAAGCATTATGTTTTGGGCTTTCATAATAGGAAATATAATATATTATATAATAGGAATTTTATTAGCCTTTGTATTTAAAGATAATAGAGCTTTTTGTAAATATATATGTCCTATTACAATATTTTTAAAACCAGCTAGCTATTTTTCTTATATGAGAATTATATGTAATAATGAAGAATGTATTAATTGCAAAAGATGTATAAAAAATTGTCCTATGAATGTTGATATATTAGACAATTCGAGAAAAAGAAAAAATGGAACTGAATGTATTTTATGTTTGAATTGTATTAATGGATGTCCGAAACATGCACTAAAATTAAAGTAAAGTTTATAAAAAATTAAGAGGAAAATTAACAAAGTTATATTGATGTATTTAAATTTATAACTTATAAAATAAGAAAGCCTCCTTGAGATATTATCTCTTGGTGGCTTGAGCTTTTTATTAGAAAATAGTATAATAAGAATGATTTTTTTAGAAAACTAAAGCTAGTTGTTAAATAGTAATTTATGGAGGTAAAATAACTATGAATATAAAACAGCAAAAACAGATAAAAGCATTTTTAACTGAAAAATTTGGAAATGATAAGGGAAAGAATTTATTTAATAAGCAAGAAATAATACTTAATGAACTTATTAAAAATATAAAAGACAAGTCAGAAAATCAGATGAAAGTGCTTGTACAAACTATTCTTCCTCGTATAGCTTTGTATAAAGTTTTGGCAAAAGATGGTTTTTCGGAAGAGGATGCATATAAGTATATGCAAAAATATATGATTGATAAGGTTGCAACAAAAAAACATTCATCTACGGCAAAAATGGAAATAATACCAGGATTTTACTCAATTTACAGTAATATATTTCTTAAAATCATGCGCAGAACTGATTTGCAGGAAAGTGTACAAAATTACGGTAAAGATTATTTTGATGTAACTATAAAAAAATGTCTTTGGCATACGGCTTGTGTAGAAAATGGTTGTGAAAAGTTATGTCGTCTGTTTTGTGACGTTGATGATGTGACATATGGAGGGTTAAGAAAGATAGGTTTTACACGAACAAAAACATTAGGCTATGGTGGAGATTGTTGCGATTTCCATTTTTATAAAAAATAGTTGATAATATTTATGTAAAAATTTCTAATTTAATGCTTTGGTAGTTAATTAGATAAATAAAAATTTATTATAAGGTAAAATAAAAATTGCATAGGTGAGAAATAAACAGGAATATAGAAATTTAAAAATTATTATTTTGTTATCTTGCAGTTATGTTTTTTAGTACTAATAAAGAACTACTTTATTCAAAATTGTAGTGCTTTATTAGTACTAAAAATTTTATTCTACAATAGGTGGAATAAAATTTTCAATTGCATTTCGAAGTTTTGGATGATGAATTACAAAATGAATAGAAGGACTATTTGCTTTTGAAATCATAACAAAATTTTTTTCAAATATTAAAATTTGTATATTTTTAAATGTAGTATTATTATTGATACTTAACTTATAATTATTATTACTTTTTTCATATTTTTTTGTTAAATTTAAATGCTCTTGATACTCTTCATATGTATAGTAAATCTTTTTTTCATAAAAGTTATCTGCAAGAAAAAGTGAAAGAGGAGATGTTTCAAATTCTTCGAGTGAAAGATTGGAAAATTCATCTTTAACAATATTGTTCTCAATTGTTTCTTTCAATATATTTTTTTGCATATCTACTGCTTTTTTTATTCTTTCAATTTCTTTATCTGAAATATTATTATGCTTTAGTATTCTTAAAAGCAAATCATCAGAAATAGTATGAATTGGTAAAGAAGATAAAATTCTTATACGATTAGCTTTTATTCTTACACTTGAAGCTAAAAAGGCATTATAAGCATTTTTAGAATCTTCTTTATATATTTCCATAAGAGGTGTAGCTTTTCTTAATAAGCACTCTGCTTTTGTTTTATAATATGAGATATCAGTTTTATTAGTAGTTAAAGTATATTTACCCTTGTCGTGATATCCATTTATACATTCTCCAAATAGAGCAACAGTTCCAGATACATAATTAAAATGACAATATATATTATCTTGTGATTTTTTTAAAAAATATGGAGAAATTTGCCCTGTCATATAAATTGGTAGCCAGCTTTCTAATCCTAACATCATTTCATTAAATGGTCTATCAAGATTATGAATAATGTTTAAATGTAAGCCCTTTTTTAGCATTATAGCAATAGCATACATCCATTTTTTACCGAATTCAATATCTTGTGCCATATCTTCCATGGGCATATCACTACACATAAAAATAGAATCATTACTTTTTGAAAGAACAGTTGCTTTAAAAAAGTCTAATTCTCCTTTTTTCATTTCCTCTATACCATAATATGTTTTAGAAAATGCCCTATAAAAAGGAACAATAGGTACTTTTATTTCATCAAAATGTATAGCTTTTATATATTCACCTAGGTTAAAATTATCTAAATTACTCAAAAAATCATTTATATAATTATGAGATGGGATTGAGTTAGTAGAAAACCAGTTTAATAATTTATTATAATAGTTAGAGCTATCTTTTAATTCTTCCAAAGTAGAACCAATGAGAAGAGCTACAGCTTTTTTATCATCTTCTGTTTTGTACTTTTTTACAATAAAATTACAAACAGTTTCAATAAAGTCTTTAGGTTTTGCTGGATTTCTATTTCCAGTACGAATTTTAGAAAGTAGTGAAGAATCATAAGTGCTAGAGCGAGACAACTCAGCCATATTAACATTTAATGTTGTAATAAGTTCGTTAAAGTTTTTATTTAATTGTTCAAAATCAATAGAAATATCATTTAAAGTGTTAGATAAGGTAATATAAATTTCGTCACGTGTTATATTTAATTCTTTAAGATTAGAAAGTTTATATAAGCCATCTACAAGTTGTTCTAATTGCTTACTTCTTATATTTGGATTTCTATCTCCTCTGCGGTAACGGCTAATGACAGAAGTAGTTAAACCTGAAGCAGTTACAAGTTCTTGAGAAGAACATCCTATTTGTTTTATATAATCATTTAATTGTTCACAAAAATTCATTAGAAACCTCCAATACTAATAATTCAAATTTATTATAATATAGCATAAACGCACAGGGAAGACAATCGCCAAATTAACAATGAAACTTTGGCGAAAGATATAAAATAAATAAATTATTATGGTAGAATAAAAAAAATTAAGAGGGGAGGAAAAAAATGGTAAAAGCAAAAGCGTTATCAATATTGTTTATATTTTGCTTATTAGTTAGTCTAATATTTCCAATGTCTATAAGCAAAGTATATGCAGAAAGCCAAAATGAAGTAACATTAAATTTTAAAGGTGGAACAATTCATGATGGTTATGTAGAATATAGCAAAATAGGAAAATTACAATTATTCAAAGGTGAAGAGTTAGTTACTAATATTTCAAATAATATGGTAATAGATTTAAATGAGGCAGAATACAAGTTTGTAATTGAAGAAATTCCAGCTGAAGCTGTAGGTGTTACAAAACCTGCACCAGTAAGATTAAATATTAATCATTGGTATTACCCTATTATGACAACAATAGTAGGTGAAACTAGGTCTACATTCGAATTAGAATCAAGTAAATTTAGTAGAACATTAGATGTTAAACTTGAAAGAATAAGAGCAGCCGTTAATACAAAAGTTGAAAATGTTTATGAAAATATAACATCAAAAGGTGTAATTGATTTAACTGATGGAAAAGAATATGTAATTGATTTTTCTAAAAGTGATGAGTTAGCAGAAGGGTTAAAATCATTTGCAGATTCAGAAAAAACTCTATATTATAAAAATGTTAATGGTGGTTTACTTACTACAGATAATGTAAGTGAAGCTGTTATAAAGATAGTGGGAAATAAATCAGAAAATAAAGCAATATTAACTGCAGTAAATGTAGGAACTAAAAAAAGCGAAAATTTTAAAGGATTTCATACTAAATATACAGGTTCTGCATTGAATTATGATGGCACTGATAGTGGCATTATAAATGAAACAAGAACTGATTATTATACTAGATGTACTTATGAATTTACATTCCAATATGTAAAAAAAGAAGCTGAAGCAAAAGAGTATAAGTTTATCGAAGGAGCAAATCAAACATATATTATTGGCAAATCAAAAAATGCAACATTTAGAATAGATGCAGACTATAGCTTATTTACAAATAAAGTATATGTAGATGAAAAATTAGTAGATTCTACAAATTATGACTCAAAATCAGGAAGTACGGTTATTACTTTAAAAGATGAATACTTAAAAACATTATCTGTTGGAGAACACTCATTAAAAGTTGCTTTTTTAAATGATGGGAAAGCAATAACGAAATTTACAATAAAAGAAAAACAACAAAATGAAGTACCAAAAGATAATAAAAATACAGAAAACACTGAGAACACGGAAAATAATAAAAATGAAGAAAAACAAGAAAATAAGAATTTAACTAACAATGATGTTCAGAATGATAATACAAATGCAAACCCTAAAACAGGAGATAATATTATAGTATATGTTGCAATGTTTGCAATTGCTCTACTTGGAATAATTGCATTAATATTAGTTAACAATGCAAAAAGAAAAAACTCAAGAAAACACTAGGAGGAAAAGAAAATGAAAATTAAAAAAAGTAAAATGTTTATTATTAGTATGTTAATACTTTGTTTTGCTTTATCTATTATGCCAATGAAAGTATTGGCAAATTCAGAAATTGGCGATGTAGATATTGAGGGGGTAACTTTTAATTATAATCCAGGTGATGCTCCAAAAGCAACTGCTTACAAATGTGATCCATGGGATGAACAATATGATATAGAATACGAATACTGGGAAGAGATGGAAAAGAATGCAAAAGGTGAATCTGTTCCAGTAAAATATTGGTACTCTGATGAGAGCAAGAACAATGCTCTTTCACAAGACAAAAAAATAATTACTTTTGAAGAAGGCAAAACTTATATGTACAGTATTTCTCTTAAAGCAAAAGATGGAAATACATTTGCAACTAATAAAAAAGTAATGGTAAATGGGAAGTATGTTAATAGTGCAAATGTAACGAATTCTGGAACAAAGCTTTTTGTAGTTGCTGTAAAAACAATAAAACCTAAAACTGTCACATATCAACATATTAGTGAAGTTGAGATAAATAATGCAACAATTAGTTTTAAAGTAGGTGATAAGCCTGTATTTTCAGGAACAACACCTGAAAATGTTCCATATATTTATCAATCTGAATACTGGAGTACTGATGGAGGTAAAAAATATTATTATGCTGCTGATTTTTGGAATATCAACAATCCTGATGATTTATTTACCAAATTTGAAAGTGGTAAGTCTTATACTTATGGAATATATTTTAAGGCTGCAGAAGGATATTGTTTTACAACTGGTACTAAATTAAAAATAAATGGTAAGTATTACGATTATGACACTACTGACTATGACACGATGTTACAATATAATGAAGGTGAATATGCAACAATGTGGGTTGACACAAGTTTGATAATTACACCAACAGAAAACTCAAAAGAAAACCCAACAACACCAAGTGAGCCCGAAAAACCATCAGATAAGCCAGTTACACCAACGACACCAACACAAGAAAAAGAGCCACAAACAACAGAAAACAAAACAGAACAAACCAATAACAAAACTAATAATGAAACAAATGAGGAAACAAATAATCCAAAAACAGGAGATAATATTATAACAAGTGTAACGCTATTTATAACTTCTATAACAACTATTGGAATGCTAACAGTAATAAATAGAAAAAAAGCAAAAAAATAATATATCAAAATATATAGAGGCTAGCTAGAGTTATTGGCTAGTCTTTATATATGAAAGGACAATGTAAATAATGAGAAAGAAAAAAAATAAAAAATATAAAAAAGTAATTTTTAATCTTATTGTTTATATGATTCTAATTTTGGTATTGGTATATTCTGGAGTTAAAATTTATAAATGGTATAAAGATAATAACAAAAATAACGAAATAGCAGAACAGATAAAAGGAACAGTAGTAGTTGAAGAAAAAAGTGAAGACAAAGAAGAATATACAATAGACTTTAATAAACTAAAAGAACAGAATAAAGAAACTGTTGCTTGGATTAAAGTAAATAATACAAATATTGAGTATCCAGTATTAAAAGCAGACAATAATAATTTTTATTTAAATCATAGTTTTGATAGAAGCAAAAATTCCGCAGGGTGGATTTTTGCGGATTATAGAAATAAGATTGATAATACGGATAAAAATATTGTGATCTATGGACATAATATGAGAGATGGTTCAATGTTTGGTAGTATGAAAAACATATTAAATTCTGATTGGTACGAAAATGAAAAAAATACTAATATTACTTTATATACTGAAAATGAAAAATGTATTTATAAAGTTTTCTCAATTTATAAAATAGAAAGTGAAGATTACTATATAAAAACGGGATTTAATAATGATGATGATTTTGAAAAGTTTATAAAAACCATAAAAGCAAGAAGTATAAAAGAATTTAATGTAGATTGTTTAAAAAATGATAGCATTTTGACATTATCTACTTGCTCTAATAACAATAAATATAGAGTTGTTTTGCATGCTAAAAAAATATAAGAGGAGGAAACAAATGAACGAAAGTAAAAAGAGTAAAATATGGATGATAATTTCTATAGTGGCAGTAATAGTTATTATGGTTCTTATAGCAATGCTTATGAATAACAATAATAAAGAAAATAACAATAAATTAGCAAAAACAGGAAGTGAAGCAAACAAAGAAAATGTAAAAATACTACAAAGTGAAGTAAGTAAAATAACATTAGAAGAATATAAGTCGGATATTTTTTCAATGAAAAAACCAAAAGGGTGGACAGTTGAAACAGGTGGTACAGGGATATTTTATACAATTAGAGTATATGATCCACAAAATACAAATAATCAAGTATACTTAATGACGAAAATTCAACCATTACTAAAAAGTGCATCAGCAAAAAGCTATTGGCAGAATTATTACAATTTAAGTGGAAGTAATTCTCAATATAGGTTATTTGCAGATGCAGTGGTTTTAGATAATCCAACAACAGATGGATTTTACAAAAAGTTTAATGAAATAACAACATACATAAATTCAATAGATCCATCTTTTTCTTCAATTAGATTTCCTAAATTTACTAACTTTAAAAAACAAGAAGAGTTTGAGTCTAGTGCATCTATGAAAAGTGTTGCATTAGATAGTAAAGTATTAAGAGGAACTTTTACTGGAGACAATAATAAATCAGGTGAAGGATTATTTATGGCATCAATAGTTAATTTTGGAAATCAATATAATGGTGGAGTGGATATGCTTTATTATATGGTATATGATATAATGGCAATAACTGCAGAAAAAAATGAATTCATAGACTACAAAGATATATTGCTAGAATCAGTTAATTCAATAGAATTTTCAGATAGCTATATTAAAACAACTATTGATGATGGAAATGCAAAAACAAAACAAGCTCTTGAATTAAATGCTTCAACACAAAAGGCCTTTGATTCATATATGAGTGCATGGGAAAGCAGAAGTAAATCTTATGATATAATGAGTCAAAAACAAAGTGATGCAACATTAGGATATGAAAGAGTATATGATACAGAAAATGGAGATATCTATAAAGCATACAATGGTTTTACAGATAATTATGATGGAGAGAGATATAAACCAATTACAGATGATATGTATACACAAAAAACTTATGGATATATAGAAAAATAGGTAAAAATTAAATATTTACAACTTTTTTTATTTTAACAATTACGATTATTAATTGATGTATAAAAGTAAATTATACTTGAAATAGATTCAAAATGGTATATAGTAGTGATCTTTCAAAACAAAGGAGCCAGCAAAAAAGCTGACTCCAATGCTCCAAGAAGTGCAATGCTTGTCCTAGAAAAATAACTAACTTTAACTTTAAGCAATAGAAGTCTGGCGAGCCTGACGAGCAGCATCCCTTAACATGAACCAACGAGATTGGTATGCCATAGGGTAGTCCCAATTAGAGAATGGAACATAGAAAGATTCCTGCTTAAAGTTGGCATAAGAAAGTGCACTGTCCAGTGCCAGGGTGTAAGGTGCGACGTACAGATTGTGTTTGTAAAAAAACGCAATTGTACTATTGTTGAAGGAATAGCATCCATCAAACTTAACGCAGTTTTCCCGAATACCAGTCAGTGGTACGATAGTGTGGTCGTCGAAAACGGCAGACATTCCATCGCAGACACAAAGAGCCTTTTCCAGTACTTCTTCACCCAGAGTTTTGTAGTTGTTAGCCATTTTTAATTACCTCATTAAAAAACCTAATTATGTAAAAATTATTGAAAAAATACCTTGGTATCCTGGCAAAAAGAGTAATGAAATGTTTGAAAAATTGAACTTTGAATCTCATTCTATAACAAAAGAAGAATTAGATATTATTGATATTCCTACTTTAGTTTGTAATGGAGGTATTAAAGATTTAGTGCCAAGAGATGAGGTAAAATATATTTCAAACAATATTAAAAATTCAAAAATGTTTATTTTAGAAAAGGCTGGTCATTGTAATTATATTTTTAATAATAATGATTTTTATAATAAATTATATGAATTTTTAGAGGAATAAATTATAGATAATAATACTGGAAGTAAAAATGGATAAACAAATAACAGTAGATGTAATAAGAAAATTTAGTAAATAATATAATGAGAATTAATTAAATAAAATAATTAAAAACTCTATTATCAAAAGTAGAATTGAAAGATCATGGATAGATAAAAGACGTTTTTTTGAAAGGAAAAAAGTACTATGGACAAAAATTTAGTGATAATATCAACTATTTTGGGATTATTTTTAATTTTATTTTTTATAAAATTACGTTATTCAAAATCAAAGTGCAGTAAAAAAATAGAAGCAATATACTTGAAATGTAATAGTTATACAAGCACAGGGGGACGTGGATGGGTAACAAAATATGCACCGGTATTTAAATATAGTTTTAATGATAAAAAATATATAAATCAATCATTTCAATTATTATCTAAGAAAAAAATACAAAAGTTCATATTTGGTAAGAATTACACTATAATTATAAATGAAAAAAAACCAAACAAATTTATCTTAGATAAAAAGATAGAATTGGATGAAATATTAATATTATTAATGGGAATATTTTTCCTCTTAACAAATATAGTAAATATTATTTTATAAATGTATTTTTAAAAAATTAAAGATGTAAAGCTATGAAATGTTTTCATATGCTGATTTCTTTGATAAAATTTTTAGAGATTATAATGCAAAATTAGGATTTCATTATACAGTTTTAGATGATAAAATAATGATAATTGGATTTGATAGTATTAAGAAAATGTATAAATTCAAAAGATACAAAATGTGTGAGGGAGATATGAAAAAAAGACAAGAAGTTTATGATTTGTATTGGTATTTTGCTTGTGAAAGACAAAATATATTTATAAAAAAATTAAATGGTGAACCTGCACCATGGACAAAAGACCATATATTGCAAGAGTATAAATTTTGTAATAGTTATAGAGTTAATGATAGAGTTAGTCAGTATTTATTAAAAAACGTAATTTACAATGGTAAAAGTTATGCTGATGAAGATATGTTGTTTAGAATACTTTTATTTAAACTATTTAATAAAGAATCGACTTGGGAACTTTTATTAAACAATTTTGAAGATATTAATTTAAAAAATTTCAATTTTAATGAGTATGGTAGTGTATTAGAAAAAGCTATTTCAAATGGAATAAAAATTTATAATGATGCTTATATTAGTTGTGCTAATAAAGCTTTTGGATATGATAGAAAGCATGATAATCATTTAGCGCTTTTAAACAAAATGTTTAATGAAGATAAAATTCAAGAAAAATTTATTAAATGTGAAACTATGCAAGAAGCATTTAATATAATTAAGAGTTATCCATTAATTGGAAACTTTATGGCTTATCAATTAGTAACTGATATAAATTATAGTGAAGTGGTAAATTGGAAAGAAAATGAATTTACAGTTGCAGGACCAGGTTCACTTCGTGGAATTAAAAAATGTTTTATTGATAAGGGTAAAATGAGTAATGAAGATATTATTAGATATATGTATGAACATCAAGACGAAGAATTTAAAAGACTTAACCTAGATTTTAAAAGAATTGGTAATAGGCCTCTACAACTTATTGATTGCCAAAATATATTTTGTGAATTAGATAAATATTGCAGACAAGCATTACCTGAATTAAAGTCAAATAGAACTAAGATAAAAAAACATTACGTTCCAAAGAAAGAACGAATAGAATATGTTTATCCGTTAAAATGGAATTTGAAAGACTAACAAATCAATTTTATATTTAGAATTTAAAGGGAAGATGAACTTATAGAAAAATTTGATATAAAGTACTAGAAAAAGACTAAGAAATATAATTGAAAGTGTGAAATAGAAAGAGGAGAAAAAATGAGTAAATATTACGATAATGTTAACAAAGATATAAAAGAATATTTTAAAATATTAGAATCAGATTTTCCAGAGTGGTTAAATGAATATATAGATACAAAGGAATTATTATCACAACAATATATTAGCGTTACTTGTGGCACTATATATTCTAATTTGTTTGAAAGCGATTTTTTCTTTTCAAGTTTAGATCATTCTGTTGCAGTTGCTTTAATTGTTTGGCATTTCACACATGATAAAAAACAAACTTTATCTGGATTATTTCACGATATAGCAACGCCTACATTTAAGCACTGTGTAGACTTTCTTAATGGAGATTATATGACTCAAGAATCAACAGAAGATTTAACAACAGAAATAATAAAAGGTTCAAAAGAAATTATCACATTATTAAAAAGAGATAATATTAAAATATCAGAAATAGATAATTATCATTTATATTCTATTGCTGATAATGACACACCTAAATTATCTGCTGATAGGTTAGAGTATTCATTATCAAATGCTTTATTTACATATAAATTATTAGATAAGGCAAGTATTAAAGAAATATATGATGATATTGAGATACAAACTAATGAAGAAAGAGAAATAGAATTGGGATTTAAAACTAAAAAACATGCTAGAAACTTTGTTAATGTTACAAGCAGATTATCTGTTATATATCGTGAAGATAGAACTAGATATTCTATGCAATTAATTGCTGATATTTTAAAAAGATTAAGTGATGAAAATAAAATATCTAAAAAAGATTTATATGAATTAAAAGAAAGTGAAGTAATAGATATTATAGAGTCTTCTAAATATAATGATATATTTAATATTTGGAAAAATGCTAAAAAAGTAAAATTATCAAAAGAAGAGCCTCAAAATGTTTATTATGTACATCATGGAGCAAAGATTAGATATATTGATCCATTATTTAATGGTGAAAGAATTTCAAAATGTTGCAAAATTGCTAACAAAATGATTGAAAATAATTTATCTTATGATATGAATAATTATGTATATTTAGATTTTAATTTTTAGTAATAATAAAAAGAAAAGAGGATAAAATTAGTTAATAATTTTTCCTCTTTAATATATAATAAAGATACAATAGATTATGAAGTGATTTCTGATAAAGTTTATAACGATTTTATGATGCATGAATGCATTGCATTAAATGATAGAAAGACAATTATTGATTATTGGTTATGTGTTATTGCTTTTATTTATGATTTAAATTTTACTGTTTCTTTAAAATATGTTAAAGACAATAATTATGTTAATAAGCTTATCGATAGATTAGATTATAAAAATATAGAAACTAAACAAACTAAATTTGACATTAATATTATATGATTTGGTTTATAAATTTATACTAATTTTTAATTAATTACCGACTATAGCAATATTATTGAAACTTGGTTATGTCATCAATTCTTCCAGCAAAATATGGTTTTGTTTTACCTTTTTCTCTTAAAAAGATTGCGAATGTATCATCCACATAAAAATATCTTGGTTCATCTGCTTTTGGCTTTGACACTACTGATGTTACACTTGCCGTCATATCTATAGCTGCTTCACTTTTAATTTCTCCACCTTTTTCATCTAATGAAAATTTTATAGTTTGTATTGCTTTTTGTATCTCTGCTGTATCATAATATGGATCTGCTGTTTTAAATTCTTTATTTGCCAATTCTGTATACTCTTTTTTCTCATCAAATTCTAAATTTGGAGCTTTAAATTCATCTACATTTTTAAAAGATCTGCTTCCTGTATATTTATTAGATTCATTATTCATATTTTCATATATTTCATTAAAATTGCTTCCATTAGGACTTTTACAGAAAATTACTTCATCATCTGTTTTAGTATTTACAATAATTGCAAAATCATCTTTTGAATTATAATATAATACTGTAATTTGATTTCCTACGGAATTTTCTGTATTTTCATCTATACCAAAATATTGAACATCTTTATATTTATTTCCAAATTTACCATTATCAAGTTTATCAAACTCTTGTAAAAATTCGAATTTTCTATATAACATTGTATAGAAAAAATATCTTCTTACATTTGGATTATTAGGATTATCTAGTTCACTCTCTGACCAATTAAAATCATTTAATATATCGCTTGTTTGATTAAATTTTTCTTTTAGTCCATTCTCTAATTGTTCTTTTAAAGCTAGACTTTTTAGTCCATAAATCTTATAATAGTAATCTTCAGAAAGCATTGTTTCATTAAAATCTTCTTTGTTTAAATTTTTTACCATATCTAATTGAGGATTAAATATAACATCTTTCTTTACAACTTCATTTTTCATATCATTCCATACTAATTGAAAAGTTCCACACCAACTACTATCAGCTGTTATTGTATCGTTCATTGTAGGTACAACTGTAATTCCTTCAACTGATTGTAATTTTGTTACTTTTTTGCTAAATATATTTGCTTTGTTTATTACAACAAATACAATTATAAATAATATTATTAAAATTCCAAATATTATTAATATTTTTCTTTTTTTATTCATATACATCATCTCCTGATTTTTATTCTATCATATTTGTTAAACACTGTATATATTTTTGTCATATTTAGTTATTAATTTTTTTATCATTTCTTTCAAATTTTTATAAAGGGTTTGGGATTGAGTTCCATATTTCGAATTTTGACTAGGGAGGAAAAATTCAGTGCTTGTTAGGAACTATATGGGTGTACAAAAATATCTGCTATGCCTAACTTAAAAAACTTTGTTAATTGTTCAATATAACTACTTCTAAAATTTATTTTATCAATATAAAAATAAAATTCTTCGTTTTTTGTTCTTTAATAATGTCATTGATTCAATAAATTTTGAAATAAATTCTTGCTTTTCTTCTTTTGATTTTTTGTTCCTCCAGAACCTTTACATTTCATAATTCTGCTACATTTAGGACATTTTAGTTTTTGAAAAAATATATAAACTCTATCTCTTGTGTAACTTCTTTGATTTTTCTCTTTTTGATGTTGTGCCTCATTCCACATAGCACGACTAATTATTGGCTCTACTACATTCATATAAATCAAAGTATCTTTATTATTTGATTTTCCTTTTTCAAGATAAAGGCGAAAAAAAATCAACCTTTACAGTTGATTTTTCAATACTTCGCCAAAGTGCGACGATTTTACTTAATGGAGCGGTTAAACAGCAGGTTACGAACCATAATGCTCTCTTTCTAAAAATATTATATATGTGTCGTTATTAAATTTCAATAGGCATATGGAAAAAAAGGTCTAAATATTGTATAATTTTTATAGTTTAAAATTAGTAAAAATTCGGAGGATATACATGAAGATAGGAATAGATATAGACAATGTAATATCAAATTTTAATGATACTTTATTAACTGAGTATTTATTACATGACAAAGAATTGAGAAATTCGGGTATTATAAATAAAAACGCTGATTATATTAGAAAAGGAATGTTTGATTGGAATGAGGATGAAGAAATCAATTTTTACAAAAATAATATAGAAAGAATAGCAAAAAAATTAGGCGTTATTGAAGGTGCTAAAGAATACATAGATAAGCTTCATGATGATGGTCATATTATTTGTATTATCACAGGAAGAAATAATGGAGAATATACAGATCCATATAATATGACAAAAAAGTGGCTTGAAGATAATAATATTTATTATGATAACTTGATTTTAACAGATGCCTATGATAAATGCGCTAAAACTAAGCAATGTTTAAAGCATAATATTGATATTATGATTGATGATTCTGTTCGTATATGTAGTGATTGTATTGAAAATGGAATAACAACAATTTTAATGGATACACCTTATAACAGATATTCTAATATACAAAGAGTTAAAAGTTGGAAAGAATTTTATAGATATGTCTCAAATAATAAAAAAAAATTAATTTAATATTAGATACCGATACTTATAATGAATGTGATGGTCAATTTGCATTATCATATTTAATAAAATCAAAAGACTTATTTAATATTGAGGCAATAACAGTTGCACCATATTCTCATACAAAAAGAGATGTAACAGTAAGAGATGAACAAGAGTTAAGTTATAATGAAATTTTAAAGATATGTAATTGGTTAAACTTTAATACAGATAATAAGGTGTTTAAAGGTTCAATGGATAAATAAAAATTGGTTTGAAACGGAACAAATAAGTTGTCCCAATATAAGAAAGAATACTTCTTATGAAGTATTGGACTATAGACATAATATTACTTTGGTTACTAAATTAGATAGAAATAAAATATATGATGATTTATTTAAAAAGTTAGGAGAATAAAGATGATATTAACAAGTAAAGAAGCAAGAACATTATTAGAAATAGAAAGAAAAAATACAACAGATGATAGATGGATAGAACACTGTATATCTGTAGGTGATAGTGCTGGAAGAATTGCTAAAGCATTATGTGAAAAAGAAATAAATGTAGATATAGACAAAGCAATTACTCTAGGATATTTACATGATATTGGTAAGTATAATGGTGAGTCACATGGACATGTTATGAGAGGATATGAATATTTAAAAAACAAAGGATATGATGATGAATATGCTAATATATGTTTAACTCATTCATATTTAAATAATGATATAATATGTACTGCAGGAGGAGTTCCAAATCCAAAAGATAATCCGTTTTTAACAAAGTTTATAAAAAATCATGAATACACTATAGAAGAAAAATTAATAAATTTATGTGACTTGATGTGTCCACAAGGAAATAAAGTATTTACAATTGATAAAAGGTTGATTGATATAATGATTAGAAGAGGTGCATATTCTAACACTCAGTATCATATTAAAGAAACATATAAATTAAAAGAATATTTTGATAATTTATTAGGATATAATTTGTATGATTTGTTTCCAAAAATAAAAGAAAATTTATAAAAGGGTTTGTTGCTACAATACTTCCAAGAATATCTTGTACGGTTTTCCAGAAAATTCTAATTCAATAAAAATCACATTTCTACTTGCTATAATTGTATATTTTGCTTTATTTATATATGTTAAATTTAGAAATAATGAAAACACTAAAGACAATGCTTAGTTAGCATTGTCTTTAGTGTTATAAAGTATTAGATTTATAAAAAATAAAATAATATACTTGTTACTATAATGGAATCAGGTGAATGTGAAGCTGCTATATTATCATATTTTTAGTAAATTATAATAGCTTTAAATAAGTTTTTCTAAATTGGACTAGACCCATTAACACCAACATTATTAAAAAGATTAATACGTATATAAGTGAATACTTGAGTAATATTAAAGATATACAACATCCAAATATTGCCTTAAATATTTTATATGAAAGTGACAAATATGTAAGTGCTGATTGATGTTCTTCTGAATTTGAATTTCTTAATATTGCATCTTGAATAACAGCATTGAATGAGTCTATCAATACTACAATTATTGCATAAGCAAAACCCATAATTGAAAATTTAATTAATAAATTACTTATTAAATAATAACTAAATATTAATAAAATAAATGATATTAATAGTAAAATAGGTAATATATAAATTAATTTCTCTCTAAATTTAATATATACTTTATTAAAAATTATGTTAGATATAATTCTTACTATTCTTGATATAAATATGATTATACCAAAATAATATGTTGTATTTGTAATATCAAAGAAAGTTTTCAAATTATCCTGTATAAATAACTCTGTATTACTAAATCCTAAAGCTATACATGCTCTTATTATTCCAAAAAATAAAATAATATTAAATATTGTATTACTTTTTGGAATAATCTTACTAAAATTGCTTTTTTCTTCAATCTCTTCTGTACTTAATAATTTTACATCATTTATAAATAAAGACATTAAAGAAATTATTATACAGGAGCCAGCACAAAAAAACATAGGAAGGTAATGATTTAAATTAAATAAATAACTTGCTAATAATGCTATTATTGCTGTTAAAACTGAATATAACAAAAATGATTTGTTCTTATATTTAATATATTCATTATCTTTATTTAAAAATTTTAAATTATTACGAAGTATTATATTTATCATATCATTAAAAACAAAAGCAATTGACTCTAATATAAATCCCAACATTATTATATAAAAATTTCCAAAAGTAATACATAATACTGATATTAATAACATAAATGCGCCTATGCGTACAGAATAGGTGTTACCAATTTTCTTCATAATTTTTAAAATAAATGGTTGAGATATTATGCTTATTATTGTTGAAATTGTACCAAGCATTGTTATTTGCGATAGGCTTAAATTTTTAGCTATTGTAAAAAATAATGTACTTATTGGAGTATAAAATAATAATCCATATGAAATTCCCATATACCAAGGAAGTATTTTTAATATTTTTTTTGATTTATTTATTTGATCCATTTGTATACCTCATCTACTTAATTTATATCAATTTATTAGAGTAATAAATATAGAGTATCTTCAATAATTACTTTGTGTAGTTCAACATATTAATTATTCTAATCATATCATATCGCACTTTTCTTTGCAATAACGCACAAAAAAATCAACTATTACTAGTTGATTTAATCATTAACGTCACATTGGTGCAACGATTTTACCTTATGGAGCGGTTAAGCAACAGCTTACGAACTAAGTTCTCTTTATAGAAATATTATATATGAATTATTATTAAATTTCAATGGTAGTGTAGAAAAATTTAACGACTAATGGTATAATTTTTTTAGCTAGTTAATTATAAATTGATTTTATAATTTGTATACAATAAAAAAATAAGGGGTAGAAAATGAAAAGATTATTTCGAATAAGTTTTGATATATTTTTAACATCTGTAACACCAATTTTAGGATGGTTTTTACTTGGTATTTTAGTGGATAAAAATTTAATTAATATATTTTCACTTATATATCCAATGCAGTTTGTTATAAGTAGTATACAGAGTATTTTTGGAACAGGTGCCAATATAAGTGCTATTAAGGATGATAATAAAGATAGTGTCTTTTCAGGATTTATATTGGGTACAATTTTAGGAGTATTAATATTAGGTAGTATTGTTTTAAATATAGATAAATATATAACATTTATGAATATGGATATACAAACATATAGAATATTTGCGGTTTATGCTGTAATTCAAATGTTCTTACAATTATTATTGAATCTTGCATTGTGTAAGTTGTATTATGAAGATAATAATAAAAGAGCAAACAAATATAGTTTCTTTTTTAATTTAATAAACTTTTTGACATTAGTAATTATGAGTATAATAACAAAAAATCAAATTGTAATTTCTAGTACTTCGTTATTTGCTACAACAATATTTACTTTGCTTATGATATTTAGAACAGTAAAAATAACTGGATTTAAAATTAATTTAAGAAATTGTATCAAATATGATTCTGTTTATTTATTTGCAAAAATCAGTATGTTTATAATTTATTTATTTGGTTTTAAGAATACATTTAATTTTGGTGCAAAATATATTTTAGCAACTTCTTTTGCAGTCTTAATAACTGATACTCAATGGGATATATCTTATGCCATAAAAACAGTTGCTCAAATTGATATTACAAAAAGAATTTTTTCATATAAACAACATATAAAAAATAGTAGAAAACTAATTTATATTTTGATTTTATCTACTTTTATAATGGGAGTGATTTTATATCCAAGTTATAAATCAGATTTAACTGCTACATTATTTATTGTAAGTATAGAATTAATATCTTTATATTTATATCCTGTTTATATAACAAAATTGACATTTATACAATTAGAGTATTCTGCTATAAAAGCAACAATTAGTAAACAAATTGCAAATATATTGCGTATATTTTGCTCTTTCATACCATCGCCATTTTGTACTTCGTTTGGACTTGCAGCTTCTGTTGTTTATCAGTTAACATCAACACATTATATGATTAATAAAAATAACCTTAATCTAGAAATGATAAATAATGTACAAGATTTAGGTAAAATAAAAACTTACGAATAATTAAGTTCGTAAGTTTATTTCTTATGGAGCGATTAAGCTACAGCTTACGAACTACAACGCTCTCTTTCTAAAATTATTATATATGAATTAGCATTAAATTTCAATGGGAGTATATGAATATTTTAGTATTTATTGTATAATTAAATCATGGGAGGATTTTATGCTTGATAATTTAGTGGATAATAGAAAATTAGAAAAATATAACGAACATATAACTAGATTAGAGGATTTATTTAAAAGTGTTGTAATTGTAGGAAATTATGAAGAATATCGTTTAGCACCTTGCCTTATGCTGTTTAATTTTATTGATTTATTAAGAGGTGTTACTATTTTAGATTCTAACCATATGGTAACATCTGGAAATATTATTATTCGTTCAATGTTTGAAATTTTACTTGATTTTTTATATTGTGAAACGGATAGAAAGTTGTATTTAAGATTTGGGGAATATCAAGATGTTAATCGTGTACTGTTATATAAAAGTGTGCCACAAAATATTAAAGATAAGGTTGATAAAGAAGATTATAATAATATAACAGTCCCTAATTTTGAAAGGTTTAAAATTAAATATAATATTAAAAATGAAAAAAAAGAACTTTCAAATTGGTGCGGCAAATCAATATTTCAGAGGGTAAAAATAGTATCTAAAAAAATTCCAGAAATATTAGATTTATATTATAATATTTACAAACTAAATTGTGATTATACTCACAATTACGCTGGAACTATAACGCAGTATGTTAATTATAATAATAAGAGTCTCAATGCTAATTATAGTAATAAACATAATAAAGATAAGTTTTGTTTAATAAGACAAATAAACAGTCTTACTGACATCTTTTATAATGAATTTAAAAAACAATATGCAAATGTATCTTTAGCAAATTTAGAATTTTAAAATAGGGAGGTTATAATTATGTTGCAAGAATTTTATGAGAGAATAAATCTTAAAACTGATTTATCTCAATTAGCAAAAATAATATGTAAAAAATATAGTTTAGGAGAATATTTATCTGAAGAAATGATTTTAGTTGGATATGAAGATTTTAATTTTATATTAACAACTAATAAAGGAAAATACTGTGTGAAAGTATTTAATAAAGATAGAACTTTTGAAGATGTAAATATGTATATTGATAGAATAAAATTAGCAAATACACTCAAAATAAATACTCCAAAAGTATATGAATGTGATAGTGATATATTATGTGAGATAGAATTAGATAATGTTAATTTTAGGTTATGTGTATTTGAATATGTAGATGGCAAAAGTTTCTATGACTTAAATGAAATACCAACCGAAAAGGAAATAAAAAATATTATTTCTCAAATGGCACAGATACATAATGCTAAATTAGAATCAGATTTTATTTATGATAAATGGACTATAACTAATTTTATTAAAGAATATGAAGAAAAAGGAAAGTATTTAGATAGTAAATATAATAACATTTTTGAAAGTTTAGTAAAAAGATTAAAGAATATTAAATTAGATAACTTGCCAACAAGTTTTGTACATGGAGATATTATTAGTCCAAATGTTATGAAAGATAATAAAGATAGATTATGGATTATTGATTTTGCAGTATCAAATTATTTACCTAGAATTGTTGATTTAGCAGTAACATCTTGTAATTTATGTTTAAACCCAAATAATAAAGATAAGACAATACAAAGTACAAAAATGATATTAGATGAATATCAAAAATATAATAAATTAACTGATTATGAATTAGAATGTTTTCCGTTATTTTATGATCTTGCAAATGCAATGGGAATATTACAGATTAGTTATCTAAGTAGTCTTGGAGAAACATCAGAAGAGGATGAATTTTGGTTAAGTGAAAGTGAAAAAGGATTAAGTTTTAGTACACCATGTTTTTGGAAACAAATCATTAAATAAATTTAAAGGGTATGGGAATTCCCATATAAGAATTTGTATGGGAGTACAAATTCAGTGCTGGCTAGACAAGAACTTTACTCCCATACTTAATAAAATAAAAAAAGAGGATTAAATTATTTTGATAATTTTTTCCTCTTTTTTGATGATTATTTATACAAAAACATATTCATTTAAGACAATTTCTTCAGCCATATTTTTGTAATTATTCATTAACTTTGTCCATTCAATTGAATTTAATTTTTTACTTTTTTCAGATAGTTTTTCATCATTTTTAATATAATTTTCCATTAGTATTTTGTATAAACTTTCACAAGAATCACTAACTAAAAGGAGATGATGAGTTAGTTTATTTGTCATCAAAAGTGTCTCATAAAGTGCTTGTTTATTTTGAACAATAAAGTGTAATCTTAGTATTCCATATTTGCCAATTCTGCCGCAATCTTCATCCTTTTCTAAATATAAATTTGGTATTAAATAATCTCCTTGTCTTGTATATTTTATTTCCATAATTTTATCATTCCTTTCTTTGTTTTTAAAAATTTATTAGTTCAGTTTTTGGTATTAGAATTAAAGTATCAACTATATTATTGCCCTCAATATAAGGACAATTTATGATTCCATCTACATAGAAATGTTCCTTAATTAAATCAATATAGTTATTTAATTCTTCTTCAGAATATAGATTATTTTCCATTTTTTCTAACGACATAATAGTATAATCTTTTTCTAATTCTTTTAATTTTTCTTTATTGATTTGTTCCTTGTAAGTTATACCAATATTGTTATCAGTTAGCAATTCATTTAAATAATCAATATAATCTTTTGTACTTTTTGAGATAAATTCTTCCGTAAATTTGATATTCTTAATCTCGATATTGTAGTTATCATCTCTAGTTATTTCAATAGAAGATATTAATCTATTTATTAATTCTTTTTGTGCTTTTCTATTTAGACTATCAAATAAATATGCAAAACTTAAATTGTTTTTAAATATAATATCTTCATTATCTCTTTCACAATCTAACTTTTTAAGTAGTTCTACTGTATATTCTTTAAAGTCATTATCTGGATCAAGAGTAGTTTTCTTTTTAGTTAGTTTATCAATTTCTTTTTTAATAATATCGTTTTTATGATTAATAGTTTCTACATCAAGAGTAGAACTTAAATACAAATCAACTAATCTTTTTTCTTGAACTTTTAATTTTTTAATGGCTTTTTCTATTTCTTTTATTTCTTTGCTTTTAGTAGAACTACAAGTTATTATTTCGTTAGAATTATCATACATAAATCTAGTTAATTCATTTAAAATTCTTTTTAGTTTGTCTTCAATTTTATCTGAATTATAGTGATAACCATAACCTTTACAATTAGAGTTTTTACATCTCAAATGATAATAAATTTTAGTTTCATTCTTGTATTTCTTAAATGATTCACTAGCAGCAAGTATTTCACCACATAAAGGACATTTTACTAAACCTGCAAATAAATGAATATGCTCTCCATAATTTGGATGTTTATTCTTTTCAAGATTTGCTCTTGTAATATTCCAAGTATTGATATCTATTATAGGTTCACAATAATCTTCAACTTTTAAAACATCTTGAGGTTTTCTTTTGTATTTTCCATATTCAAATATACCAATATAAATAGAATTAGTAAGTATCTTATAAACTCTATCTGCCTTCCATTTGCCTTGTTTTAAATAAGCATTATTATCTTTCATAATAGTAGCAATATTTCTTATTGAGTGTCCTTTTTTACATAGTTCAAATATTTCTTTTACTACCTGTGCTTCAATTGGCTCTACTTCTAAATGACCAGTATCTTTGTTTCTAATATAGCCATAAGGTGCTTTACTAGGGTGGACTTTTTCCAGTGCCATTTCTTCCATAGCGCGTTTAGTTCTAGCTCCAATTTCTTTTCTTTCTCGTTGCCCAAATACCAGATTCATACCGAATATCATTTCACCATTAGCAGTAGATACATCATAAGGTTCAAGTATTAGTTCAATCTTAACATCGTGTTCTTCACAATAATTAAGTAACCAAAAACCATCATAGTTATTTCTAGTTAATCTATCTACTTTAATAGCAACTAACTTATCAATCTTCTTTGATTTGATATCTTTAAGTAGTCTTTGCATTTCTGGTCTCATTAAATCTTTTCCAGAATGACCCGCATCATTATAAACATCTACAATATCATAATCATTTTTTTCACAGTATTCTTTAATCATTCTAAGTTGTGAATCAATAGAATAACCATTATCTCTTTGGTCATCAGTAGATACTCGTACATAAACTCCACATCTCATAATTTTCCTCCTTTCCTTAAATTTTGAGAAATATTAAAATACCTCTCATATGTTTCCTAACTCAAACGCAAAATAACAAACACCAAATTAAAAATTTTTAATATTTTTCATTAGTTTCCTCATTTAAAGTGAGTTTTACGAAGTCTAATTTTAATACTTCTCTATATGTTTCCCCACTTAAACGCAAAAAAGTGTAGTCTAAATTTAAAATTTTTTTAAAAAAGTTTCAATTTCTTTCAAATTATACTTTTCTTTACGCTCTTTAATGTAGAATGGTTTATTACTAATCTCATTTACTTTATATTCAAGTATAGTAAGAGTAGTTGGATATGTAATTAAATATTGGGTTGGTACAATAAACTGTAAATTAGTATTTAGAAGAACTTTAACTTTTCCTTTTTTAGTTTTATAAGTATAGTTTTTTATAAGTTCTAATAGTTTAGGATTAAGTTTTAGTTCTTCAATAGTCTTAAATTCAAGCATAAAAAATGTCCTCCTTCCTAGAAAGAGAACTTTTTAAATTTTATATAAAATAAAAACTTACGAACTTTAATTAGTCCGTAAGTTGATTTCAAATGGAGCGGGTAGCGGGAATCGAACCCGCGCTATCAGGTCGGAAGCATGACATTCTACCACTAAATTATACCCGCATATAAATAACATTATAAAAAAATCCACATTGCTTATAAATAAACAATGTGGTTAATTTTATGGAGCAGGTAGCGGGAATCGAACCCGCATAGCCAGCTTGGAAGGCTGGAATTCTACCATTGAACTACACCTGCATCTCTTCTCAAGAACAGTACTTATTATAAACAAACTAAAACTGATTGTCAATACTTTTTTATATATTTTTTTAAAATTTATTAATTGACTAACAAATTTTAATGTAATATTATATATCTAGATTGTTAGTAAGTAGAAAAAATCTAAATTTTAGGGGAGAAAGAACATATGATATATGAATTTGAAATACCAGGGAAAATAATAGGAAAGGGAAGACCAAGATTAAACAGTTATACAGGAGCAGTATATACACCAACAAGAACAAAGGATTATGAAAATTTAGTTATGCAATATTTTATGATAAAATATCCAAAATTTAAACAATTAGAAGGAAGAGTATCTGTAGAAATTGTAGCTAATTTTGAGGTACCAAAAAGTACAAAAAAACAAGATAAAATACTTATGCTAGAAAATAAAATAAATCCAATAAAAAAGCCAGATATAGATAATATTGTAAAAATTATTTTAGATGCTATGAATGAAATTGCATTTAAAGATGATACTCAAATTACAAAGTTAAATGTAGAAAAAAAATATTCTGAAACAGAAAGTGTATTTGTAAAAATAGAAGAATATTAATAAGAATTAAAAAAAATATTTTAAAAATAACAAAATAATAGTTATAGTTTTTAGGCTATAACTATTATTTGTTAATATTTACTTTTTAAAGATCTTGACATTTTATTATATTATTTAATATTTCGTCTTCAGTTTTGAAAAAATCGAAAACTAAATGATGACATTGTTTTTTATTAAAGAAAGCTTTTAATAAAATTAATTCAGTTGCCCAGTAACCAATTCCTCTTTTGGTTAAATATTTACAAGAATATAATGTACAAGCTAAACATTTAGCATCACATTTTCCACTTTTTAAGTGTGAGCAATGTCCAAAATTTGTATAACAGCATCCATTCTTTCGTGTGATAGGGTATGTTCTAAATAAATGTCTTTGTAATACACACTTGTTATTGCAAAAATTACAATAGCAATTTGAGATAAAATCTTTTTGTAAATAATTATATATATTGTTATAAATTTTTTTGTTTCGCTCTTTTGAATTAGTTATATTAATAATATTAAACGCTTCTTTTAGTTGGTCTTCTTTGAAAAGAGCTTCTTCATTAATTTCTTTTGCAATAAATGTAAAATTAAATTCTTTGTTTAAATTTGATTTTTTTTCTTTATCAAGATTTTTTATAAAATCAACAATATCGATTTGATCGATAGGTTTTAAAAATTCACGTTTAGGTTTTAAGTAAATAGCTTTGTGCAAAAATTTATGAGGATTATTTAAAATGTCATCTATATTAGTATTTGATATTAAATCTACAATCTTTGATATTTTATATTTCATTCTAGTGTGAAAATAGGGAGCAACCCAGATTGTATCTAAGTCAATAATATTGCTATCTAAGCAGGTAATTGAGTTTGAATTAAGTATAGATGTTTTTTCTCTCATTTCAGAATAGCTTTTTCTATCTTTTAGATATGAACTACATAGTCTTATTATAAGATCTGAATCTTCTGTATTTAATTTTTTTATTATATTCAATTTTTCTAATAAAGCTTCATACATTTTTTTTCTCCTATCTTTTTAATCTTAAGTAAACTTTATACTGATCTATTAAAATTGCCGTTTGTAAAATCTTTTCCCTCTAATTTAGTGTCATTTAATACATTTGATATTAATGTATTTATAGTAGATATATCTTCATCTAGAATATCTAATCTGATAGATCCACAATTGATTTTTGAAGAGTTTATAAAAGTAATTTTACTATTATAAATAGTAGTAACTGTATCTATATTATCTGGTATAACTCTAAAATCAAAACCAAGTCTATCTTTAATATAGAATTTGTTATTTGAAGTGCATTTGTGGCAACAGTTTAAATAACAGTGATTAGATTTTCCAAGTAAACAATAATTCATATTCATAATAGGCGTATTTCCATAAACAATCATTTCACAATTGTCCTTATTTTCAAAATTTATTAAATCATCTTGATTTAATTCTACTGAAAATGTTGATATATCAATTCCTAAATCTTCTAGACTATTTTTAGTTAAATTATTAAAAATATTAAAAGTATAATTTCCGATAAAATCATATTTTGATTTATAATCTTTTAATATTTCGAAATTACTAATGTTAGATAATACAAATCCTTTTATATCAAAGTTTTTTAATATATCTTTTATATTATTTTTTATTAGAGTAATATAACTTTTTCGCATTATTGTAGGCATATATATATATAAATTATAATTCTTACTAAATAACTTTAAAACATTATAATAATCTTTATTAACAAAATATTTTAAAGGAATATATATATTATTAACATTTTTTAGTAAAGAGTAATCAAAATTTTTGTTTAGTAAATTAAGTAATATAGAAATTTTTGGCCTTTTTAATTTTATGTTAGATAAATTATTAAAATTATGTGAAATAAATGTAGGAAGAGGAGAGGTATCTAATTTATTATTACAATATTTTTCTTTTATTATATTTTGTAATTTTTCAATACAATTTCTTCTTAACTCATTTAAATCAGATATATGTGGAATGTAGATATTATCATCTAAATTGACATAGATTTCTCTAAATTCATATGGAGTATTAGATGTTTTGGAAAGTTGCTTTATAATTCTTTCTTTAGTTATAGGTTGATTTATAGACTTTTCTGGGATTATATTAGATATAATTGTAAAATCTATATTATTATAAAAACTTTCTGTTTCATTTATAGTTTTTATATTTATTTTTATAGGAAGATTATATTGTACATCTATAGTACAGAGTAAAGGAATCTTTTTATTTTCGCAATTAGAATATGAATTTAAAGCTTTTAAAGATAACTCTTTACTAGCTATTTTAAATACATTGCTTCCATATTTTATATTACCTTTCATTCTACCAAGTTTTACAATATTTCCAGATGAAGCAGTAGGGGAGTTTTTATTATTTATTAGTAGTTCAGAAACTTTATAACTTCCACTTTCACTATCAATTGAAATTGAATCTCCTATACTTATAGAATCTAGCAATTTTAATGTTATATAACCTTTAGCTGAATTATAGTTAGTTATACTTCCTAGAGGAATTCCCATATTATTTTGTTTTTTAGAAAAAACTAGTGATTTATTAGGTTTAGAAGATAAATGACCACTAGAAAATAGGCCTCTGTTAAAAACTTGTAGTAATTCCTTTTTGTCTTTTTCATCTATAACATAATTTTTATTTGATAAAACTAAATTTATATATTTTCTATATATCCTAGTTACTGTTGCAACATATTCAGGGGACTTTAAACGACCTTCTATTTTAAAGCATGTGACACCAGCTTTTATTAATTGTGGTAAATATTCTAAAGAGCATAAATCTCTAGTACTAAGTAGATAACCATCATCTAATTTTAAAACTTTATCTGAAGTTTCTTCAAATAGAGTATATGGAAGTCTACATGGTTGAGCGCATTTTCCTCTATTTCCAGAACGACCTCCAATCATGCTAGAAGCTAAACATTGACCGGAATATGAAATGCAAAGAGCACCGTGAACAAAAGCTTCTATTTCTACAGTAGAATTTTTACAAATATATTCAATTTCATTTGCAGATAATTCTCTTGAAAGAACTATTCTTTTAAATCCTAAATTTTGCAATTTTAGGGCACCTTCTAAATTATGAACACTCATTTGAGTACTAGCATGAATAGGCAAATTTGGTAAGTGTTTTATTAAAAATTCTGCAAGACCTAAATCTTGAACTATAATTGCATCTATTCCAAATTTATAAGCTGTTTTAGCAATCAAAATTGCATCATTTAGTTCATTATTTTTTACTAGAGTGTTTAATGTTAAATTGGTTTTTACATTTCTTATTTTACAATATTCTATTGCATTTTTTAGACCGCTGTTATCAAAATTACTTGCAGAAGCTCTAGCATTAAATGAACTTGCTCCAAAGTATATGCTATCAGCTCCATTTTGAACAGCAGCTTTTATACATTCAAAATCACCAGCAGGTGAAAGTAGTTCTATTTTGCTCATATATATTCTAAAATTCCTTTCTTAATGTAAGTTTATATAAAATAAAAGATTTTTCTATAAATTTATACATAATATTATTCTTCATAATTGTAACACAAAAATTAAAATTTGCATATGATATCATATAAAATAAAAAGGAGGGAAAAGGATATGCCAGAAGAAGGAAGAAATTGCGGATGTGGATGCAATAATAATGGAGGATTTTTAAATGGACTATTTGGAGGATGTGGATGTGATAGTGAAATTTTATTTTTTATAATAATATTTTTACTTCTTTTCACAAACTTTGGATGTGGATGTCAAAGATAATTTAAAATCGAAATACTTAAGAAGTGATTATAGATATATTTTGAAGAGTTATAGCAAAAAAAGCTATAACTTTTTTTATGATTTAATTGACTCGAAAAAACAAGAATGATATACTATGATTGCAAAAAATGTAGCAAAAGAGGAGGATAAAAATGTTAAGTAATAATGTTTTTATAGAAAATAAACATAGAATAAAAGAAGTCATAACAATAGTAATGATTTTAAATATATTAGTATATTTTGTTTTAGGTATATTAGGTGAAAATAAAGTATACGCTACACAAACAAAAGAAAGTGTATCAAGCAAGCTAAATAATTATCCAGGATATGCAGAATTAATTAATAAATTAAGAGCAGCACATCCAAATTGGAACTTTACAATTTTTTATACTGGATTAAATTGGAATCAAGTTATAAAAAATGAAACAACAGCATGGCATGGAAGAAATTTAATAAGTTCAAATAAAACTGGAGATTGGATTTGTCCTACATGTAATGATAAAAAATATGATAATGGTAGCTGGAGATGTGCATCAGAAGCAACAGTATCTTATTATATGGATCCAAGAAATTTTTTAAATGATACAGATATTTTTCAATTTGAACAGTCTGTTTATAATTCTTCAATACATAGTGTAGATGGAGTTATGAGTATGACAAGTGGTTCATTCTTAGCAGGAAGAAAAAATGCAGAAGCAATGATAGAAGCATGTAAAAGGGTTAATATAAATCCATATCAAGTAGTTGCAAGAATATTACAAGAACAAGGAAAAAATGGTTCAACTATGAGTAGAGGAAACCAAGGGTATTATAATGTATTTAATGTTGGTGCTTCAGGAAATACATCAGCACAAATTATTGCAAATGCAACAACATATGCAAGAAATAGTGGATGGAATACTTTGGCAAAATCAATAGTTGGAGGAATAGATTTTTTGAAATCTAAATATATTGGAATAGGACAAAATACTTTATATTTACAAAAATTTGATGTTGATAATAGTGATGGAAGCTTATATTACCACCAATATATGCAAAATGTTTCAGCAGCAATAACTGAGAGCTATACTGTAAAAAATGTATATCAAAGAATGGGAACAATAAATAATAGTGTTAGTTTTTTAATACCTGTTTATGAAAATATGCCAAATGAAAAATGTCCAATACCAGGAACTCAGGGAGTTGTTACTCAAAATGTAAAAATAAAAGGTAGCAATATAAACATAAGAGAAAGTAAAAGTACAAGTTCTAATATTTTAGCAACTTTAAATTCTGGAGATATAATACTTAGAATAGAAGTAGCAAATGTAAAAGAAAATGGATATTACTGGGATAAAGTAGTTTTATCAGATGGTAGAAAAGGTTATGTTTCAAATGCATATGTAGAAAAAATAAATGATGTAACAAACTGTAATGATAGTGTAATAGCAAATACTGATGTTAATTTAAGAAACGGACCAGGAACCAATAATACGGCTGTAATTACAACATTAACAAATGGCCAGGCACTAACAAGAATTGAAACAGGTAAATATAATGGACTTGATGGATATAATTGGGATAGAGTAAAATTATCAGATGGAAGACAAGGGTATTTAGTAAGTTCATATATAAGTAAAGCAGGAGAGAGTAATGGAGGAACAACAACGAGTGAACTTGTAAAGGTAATTTGTGGTTCTGGATTAAAAGTTAGAGAGTCTCCTAGTACAGGTGCAAATGTAGTAACATATCTTAATAAGGGGGATATAATAACTAGAATAGAGAAAAATTCTTCAAACGCAAATGGATATGTGTGGGATAAAATAGTTACAGGAACAGGTGTTACAGGATATATTGCAAGAGGAGATAGTAAAGAAAGCTATATAGAGGTGGTTTCAAGTAATAATAACAACAATAACAATAATAACCAACCAGCATCAGAGAGAGAATGTGATATAGATGGAAATGGAGTTGTTAATTCAGGAGATTTATATCAAGTAATAAAATTTTTAAAACAAAATACAAATGGATATGATAAAAAATATGATGTTAATAAGGATAATAAAGTTAATTCAAGTGATTTATATCAAATTATATTATATTTAAGACAACATTAATAAAAAACGGAGGATAAAAATGAAAAAAGTATTTTATAAAATAGGATTAATAATGTTTTTTGCAATTGCTTATTTGCTTATCAGTAACTCTACCAGCAATGCAGCAACAGCAGGAATTTCAGCAAGCAGTAGAAGTGTTAGTGCAGGAGATAGTGTTAGTATTAATGTATCTGTTAATGCTATTGCATGGAATTTAAAAGTTAGTGGATCTGGAGTATCAGATTCAATTGTTGGAGGAAATTTAGATGAATTAGCTAATAAATCAACAAGTAAGTCATATAAACTAAATACTTCTACTCCAGGAACTTATACAGTTAACTTATCAGGAGATGTAACTGATGCAAGTGGAACAACTACAGATGTGTCATCATCTGTAACTGTACAAGTATCAGCAAAATCAAATGCAGATTCAAATGCTAATACAGGAAATACAGGAAATACAGGAAGTACAGATAAAAAAAATGAAGAAAAAACTACAGAACCAACTTTTTCAACAGTAAACCAAACTGTATATTCTACAACAGAAGGCATAAATGTTAGAAGTAGCTATAGTACATCAAGCAGTAGTGTTGGAACTTTAAAAAAAGGAGAATCTGTTACGAGAATAGGTGTATCAAATAATGGGTGGAGTAAAGTTAAATATAATGGAGCAATTGCATATATTAGTAGCAGTTTATTAACAACAACAAAACCTGAAGAAGAAGATAAATCTGATGTTAAAGCACTAAAATCTTTAGTAATAAGTCCAGGAACTTTATCTCCAGAATTTAATGCTGAAACAACAAAATATACAATGTCAGTTGGAGCAGATGTTGATAAACTAAACATAGAAGCTTTATTAGAAGATGAAAAATCAAAATTATCAATTTCAGGAAATGACAGTTTGGAGATGGGAGAAAATACTGTAAAAATAGTTGTTACAGCTGAAGATGGAACAGCAAGAACGTATACAATAATAGTTACTAAAGAAGAACAAGAACAAATTAAATTATCAACTTTAACTATTAAAGGAGTAGAATTAGATCCTAAATTTGATCCATCAGTGTACGAATATACAGTAGAAGTAGATAGTAGTGTATCAAAATTAGATATACAGGCTCTATGCGATGTAGAAAATGCTACAGTAGAAATATTAGGTAATGAAGATTTAACTATAGGTGAAAATACTATAACTATAATGGTAAAATCAGAAGATGGAAAACAAAATGTAACATATCAAATAGTTGTAAATAAAACAGATAAAGCTGCTATAACTCAGAATACTACTAACACAGATGATAATATGAAATATATTATTGTGGGTGGAGTTTTAGGAACAATATTACTTATAATAATTATTGTATTAATAGTAAAAAAAGTAAGAAAAAATAAATCTGATGATGGGATAGAATTAAACTTCATGGACGATATAAAAAAGATGGACGAAGGTGAAGATAAATTAGATTTTTATAAACAAGATAGTAATGATAATAAGTCTAAGGAAGATTATAAAGATGATGGATACATAGAAATGAATACTAATTCTAGTATAAAAACAAATAAACTATATAATGTAGAAGATGAAGTCGATTTTAGTGATGTTGATAAAGATAAAAAAAGAAGAAAAAAAGGTAAACATTTCTAAAATGACATATAAAATAAAAATGGCTATAAAATGAAATTAACTAAAAATAAAAATATAGCCATTTTTATTTTTATAGAATTTATAAAAAATAGAGTGAGGGATTTTTATAAAAGTGATTGAATTTTAGAAAAAATATGTTAGAATAAAAGTATATTAATATATAAATGCTTCTATAGCTCAGTTGGTAGAGCAACAGATTCGTAACCTGTAGGTCGCCAGTTCGATTCTGGCTAGAAGCTCCATTTGAAATCAACTTACGGACTTAATTGTTCGTAAGTTTTTTCATAAAAAGTGCAAAAAAGTATTTAACAAATATAGAATCATTTAATATTCAATTAAACATTGTTTTTTTATGTCTAATTATTTTAGATAAAAAATGAAATAGAAAAATATGTATAATAAATAGGTAAAAGGAGATTTTGTTTATGAATAAAAAAATTAAAAACATATTAAAATTTGTAGTACCAATAATCATAGTTTATTTAATTATTAGTTCAATATATATTTTTGCTCATATAGGTATTGGAACTGCACAAAGTTTAGGATGTAAGGAAATTAATAGAGCTACAAATGTATTACGAGTTTTTATGGGATTACCAAGTACGCAATCTGCTTATATGGGAGTAGATCAGACGTATTTGATACAAGTTGCCATAAAAATTGTTATAGCGGTAGTTCTTTTGATTTTTTATCCAAAAGTGACTGAAAAAAATAATAGAAAATGGACTATTATAGCAATACTAGTATTAATAGTAACTACATTGTGTATAGGAGTTAAAGTAATAAAAAATAATATACAGGTAGATGAAGAAGTAGAAGGAAAATATACAGGGTACCAATTAATTTTAAGAGCTGATTATGGAGGCTCTGGAATAGCTGGTCAAGATTTAAGCAGTGGAACGATTATAAAAGTATATAATGTCAATGATAATGATACTTTTTTTGAAGACATATTTGGAGGAATATGGGAACTTAATATTGAAAATATTTCAGAAAAAGGGAGTACAATTCTTAAAATTAATCAAATAGGAGAAGAAACAATAGAAATAGAATATAAAGATAAGAAATATACAGCAAAATATGGTGAGATAATTAAGATACCTTCCAATATATCTGTAGAAGATGGATTAAACTATTATTATACAATACAATTTTGTAAATACAAATAGATTATTAAATGCTTGAAAATATAATATTTTAAGATAAAAAAGAACATGTTTTTTAGGCGTAAAATTTATATAAAAACTAGATCCTAAATAAGGACTCTAGTTTTTATTTTTATAGTGTTAAAATAATTAAAAGATAGTTTATAAAAATAAAATACTTGACATTAACAAACAAATGTTTTAATATATATAACTAAAAGGAGCTACAATATGAGAAAAAAACAATTGATATGTCAAGAAAAATTCTTAAATAAAGATATAAAAGATTTAATATATACAATAAGAGGGATGCAAGTTATGCTAGATAGTGATGTTGCAAATCTCTTTAAATATACTACTAAAAACATTAATAAAAGTGTAAAAAACAATGCAGAGAGATTTCCTGAATATTATTGTTTTCAACTTACAACAAAAGAATATAATTCTCTAATGACTAGAAGATATAACATAACAAAAATTGGAAGATGTAATAACAGAAAGTATTTGCCATATGTATTTACTGAATATGGAATTACTATGCTTGCGGCATTATTAAAAAGTGAGGTAGCAGTTAATATAAGTATAAAAATTGTAAATATATTTATGCAAATGAGAAAAAAATTTTCTGAAAATAATCAAGTATTTGAAAGATTAACGAGCTTAGAATATAAATTATTAGAACAGGAGAAAAAAATAAATAATATTTTGGGTGATCTGAAATTTGAAGAAAATATTAAACAAAAAATATTTTTTAAAGGTCAAATCTATGATGCATATAGCATTATTATTGATATTATAAAGAGTGCAAATAAAAAAATATTAATAATAGATAATTATATTGATGATAATGTACTAAAAATGTTATCTAAAAAGAAAAAAGATGTAGAAGTAACTATTTTAACATCAATTAAAAGTAACATCGAAAAATTGGATATAAAGAAGTTTAATAAAGAATATCCTATTCTTAAGCTTGAAAAAACCAATAAATTCCATGATAGATTTATAATAGTTGATAATAAGGAAATGTATCATTTAGGTGCATCAATAAAAGACTTAGGAAAAAAATGTTTTGGAATTAATAAAATAGAAGATATAAAAATTGTTGAAAAAATTATTAATTTATAAATAAAAATATTAAAAAGCTAGTTAGAAATAACTAGTTGCTACTTTTACTATTTTATGCTATACTAACAAAGGTAATTAATCAAATAATTATTAGTTAAAAATAAAAAATATTTAATATTATGTACAAAAGGACGGAGGAAATTGAATGGGCTTTTTTAGTAAATTAAAAGAAGGTTTAAGCAAAACAAAAAATTCTTTTAATGAGAAGATGAACAATGTTTTTAGCAATTTTAGAAAAGTTGATGAAGAATTACTAGAAGAATTAGAAGAAGTGCTAATTATGTCAGATGTTGGAGTTGAAACATCACTAAAAATTATAGATAATTTAAGAACAAGAATAAAAAGGGAAAAAATAGAAGATGAAGAAGGGGTAAAAAAAGCTCTTAGAGAAGAAATTAAAAAAATATTTGATGATGTTCAAGAAAATAATGAAGAAAAGAGCAAGCCATCAGTTATATTGGTCGTTGGAGTTAATGGTGTTGGAAAAACTACATCTATTGGTAAAATTGCCAATAGACTAAGGCAAGATGGTAAAAAAGTAGTAATTGCAGCGGCAGATACTTTTAGAGCAGCAGCGGTAGAACAATTAGAAATATGGGCAGATAGAGCAAACTGTGATATTGTGAAAAGAAAAGAAGGTTCAGATCCAGCGTCTGTTGTATATGATGCTATAAAAGTTGCAAAAGAAAAAAATGCAGATATATTAATATGTGATACAGCAGGAAGATTACATAATAAAAAATATTTAATGGACGAATTAGAAAAAATAAAAAAAGTAATAGATAAAGAACTACCAGATTCATCTAAAGAAGTTTTAATGGTGTTAGATGCAACAACAGGACAAAATGCAATCTCACAAGTTAAGGCTTTTAAAGAAACTGTAGATATTAATGGAATAATATTAACAAAATTAGATGGAACAGCAAAAGGTGGAGCTATAATAGGAATTGTATCTGAAAATAATATACCTGTTAAATTTATTGGAGTTGGAGAACAAATAGATGATATGGAGAAATTTAACAGTGAAGATTTTGTTAAAGCTTTAATATAAAATAGGAAGGTTAGTGATAAAATTGGAAGAAAATAATAATGTAAAAACAGAACAACCAAACAATATAAAAAAAGCAGAAAAAAGCAATAAAAAACAAAGAAACAAAAGAAATATTTTAGTAATAATAGCATGTGTTATATCTTTAATAGTAGCATATGTATTATTTAGAGGTTCATACCTAGAAACCTTAGAAATAGGCGATAATTATATTAATATATTTTGGCAAAATATAAAATATATGTCAATTACTTTGATTATTAACTTTTTTATTGTATATACTATGATATATTTGACAACTAATAAGATAAAAACAACATTAAAGGATTTCTTTAAAGCAGAAAATAAACAGGTGCCAAAGTTACCTAATAAGTCTATATCATTTATATTAGGAATTCTAGTAAGTGCATTTACATCAAAATTTATATTAGGAAAAATTTTATTGTGTTTTAATGCAACTTTATTTGGAGAAACAGATCCTGTGCTTGGATATGATATTGGGTATTTTATATTTCAAAAACCGTTTATAGAATTAGTTATAATGTATTTTTTAGTTGCAATAGTTGCGCTTTCAATATATTCAGCAATTTATTATATTGCTAGTTTTAATATTTATTTTGAAGGAATAGATAGACAAACTCTAAGAAAAAGTGCAATATTGAAACAATTAACTAAAAATATAAAAATATTTGCAATTTTAATTGCAGCATTTGTTTTTATAAAAACACAAGATGTAGGATTACAAAAGTTCTTGAATATTAAAGATGATTCAAATACTTATTCGCTAGTAGGAGCCGGATTTACAGATGCAACTATAAAATTATGGGGATATAGAATACTTAGCATTGTTATTATAGTTTCAGTATTTATGGCAATAAAAGCCTTTTATGATGGAAAAATAAAAAAAGTTATTACATCAATTGTTATAGTACCATCATACATAATAATATTATTAATTGTTACTATAGGATTTAATATAATTTTTGTTAATTCAAATGAACTTGATAAAGAAAAGAAATATATACAAGCAAATATAAATTATACAAAGAATGCATATGGAATAAATATAGAAGAAGTTAATGTGGAAAATGGCGGAACGATAACAGAAGAATCTGTAAGCAAGAATGCTGATTTATTAAATAATGTAGCAATTGTAAGTAAAGATATTGTTCTTAAAGATTTAAAGGGGTCTCAAACAAGTAAAGGATACTATTCTTATAGAGATACTAAAATAGGCAAATATACAATAAATGGAAAAGATAAATTAGTATATGTTTCACCAAGAGAAATTGTAAGTAGTAATGGAACATATAATAATAAAACATATGAATATACTCATGGATATGGAGCAATAATTACATCAGCTTCAACAACTAATAATAGTGGAAACTTAGAACATATTCAAAAAAGTTTTGAAAATACGGATGAAGCTATAAAGATAACAGAACCAAGAATATATTTTGGATTAGAAACAAATGATACTGTTGTTACAAATAGTAGCACAAAAAAAGAATTTGATTATCCTAATTTAGATTCAAGTAGTGCAGATAACGCAGAGAATATATATAATGGACAGGCAGGATTAAGTTTGAATTTTTTAGATAGAGTTATTTTATCAATAAAAGAGGGAAATTTAAAATTAGCACTTACTGGTGATGTTACAAGTGATAGTAAAATATTAACTAATAGAAATATTATAAATAGAGCAAAAAAGATTATGCCATATTTAACATATGATGAAAATCCATATATGGTAGTGAATAATGAAGGAAAATTAATTTGGGTATTAGATGCATATACAACTTCTAATGAGTATCCATATTCACAAAGAACTATATTAAATCAAAACTCAGTGGCAAAAACAGAAATAAATTATATCAGAAATTCTGTAAAAATTTTAATAGATAGTTATGATGGAACTATGAAGTTTTATATAACAGATAGAACAGATCCTATAGCAATGGCATATAGAAATATTTATCCAGATCTATTCGAAGATTTAGAAGAAACAATTCCAGAAGATATTAGTAGTCACTTTGTGTATCCAGAATATTTATATAAAATTCAGGCAGAAGTGTTAAAAAGATATCATAACATACAACCTGATGTATTATATAGAAATGATGATGTATGGGATATAGCTACACATAATACTGGAAAAGTATTAACAAAAACAGGAACTGAAATAGAACCATATTATACAATGTTAAAAACAAAAGATAGTGAAAGTTCTACATTGGGATTAGTTCTACCATATACACCATATGATAAACAAAATGTTATTTCATATTTAGTTGGAACATATGATGAAAATGGAAAAGCAAGATTAACTACATATAAATTCCCAGATGATAGTAATGTACTAGGACCAATGCAATTAGATACCCAAATAGAACAAGATGAAACAATTTCTAAAGATATAGAAAGTTTAAATGTAAATGGAACAAAAATTACTAAAAATATGGTGATAGTTCCTATTGATGATACATTATTATATATAGAACCTATCTATCAACAATATATTAATGAGGAAAATGCACTTCCAACATTAAAGAAAGTAGTTGTTGCATCTGGAAATAAGGTAGCAATAGGTAATAATTTTAAAGAAGCATTAACAAATTTGGTATCAAGATATGCAGTTGATATTGAAGTTGAAAATACAGATAGTGTTGAAGATTTAGTAACAGCTATTGTAAAGGCAAATAAAAATTTACAAACTTCTACTAACAACAATGACTGGGAAATGGTAGGAAAAGATATGAAAAAATTACAAGATTTAATAAATAAATTAGAAGTTGTAAAAAAAGAAGAGGATGAAAAACAAAATGAAATTTTAAATCAAACTAAAAATAATACAGTAGATAATACAGTTTCAAATAATAATTCTGTACAATAAAGGAAAGTTTACTTTAAATATTTGACAAAAAATCCATAACAAGTATAAAATATAAATGTAAACCTAAGTAAGGTATTGCAAGTAGTATTTTACCCACAGTAGCTTTATTAAGGAGGGACATTGTGTTGTGGAACAGATAATGCAATTGATTTTTTGCATAGAGTTGCTTATAGTGCTTATTCTTGCGGTTATTGCATGTGTACTAAAAGCAAAGCAAAAAGGAGATAAGCGGAATTACAAAAAAGAACTTAACTATCTAGAATATGCAGTTTATTTAGAGTTGTTTTTAATGGTGATTTCTGTTCTATTATACGTAATTTTCAAAGTATAACGATAAAGAGAAGCAAAGAATATACTTAAAACCAAATGATCGTTGGAAAGTATAAACTTTGCTTCTTTTTGTTTTTTTTCTATATTACGAAAATATTACGCTGGTGTTACAAAAATATGAAAAAACAATTAAATTAAACAAAAATAATTTGGGATATGTTATAGTATAAAATAAAGGAGGGCACAAAAAATATTATAAATAAATGAAAAATAAAATATGAAATTAAGAAAGTGTTATAAAGGGGGAAAATAATATATGAAAAATAGGAAAATAATATGTATTATATTAATGATATTTTTAACATTTTTTATTACAAAACAAGCATATGCAGAACAAGATAATGAAATAAATGAAAATGTTAATATAAATAAAATGGAAATAGAACTTACAGGTGTGGATGCTGGAAAGAATTGTGAAAATAAAGAAGCAATGGTAGATGTAAGTATAAATAATGCAAACTATGTAAATGGTGGAACAATACAAATTAAATATGATTCAGATTTAACTTTTGTAAGTGCAGAAAATAAAAACGAGAATTATTCTATGGAAGTAGTAAACAATCAAGATGAAAGTATATTAATAATTGCTTTTACATCAAATGAAGGACAATCAGGAGATATTAAGCTATGTTCTTTGAAATTTAGATTACCAAAAACAATAAAAGAAGAAAAATATTATAATATATCTTTTGGAGAATCAACCAATATAACAACAACGCAAAATTTAGGAAGTGAATATAATCTTTTTCCAACAACAATACATTGCGAAAAAAGCAATAAAACTATGACAATTATTAAATGGATATTAATTATTGTTGGTATAGTATTAATAGTGGTAATTATAAAAAATTTGATAAAAAATAAAAAAAGAGGGTGAGATTCAATGAAAAAAAGTATAAAAATATTAATAGTTACATTTATTATTATAGTAATATTAGGAACAGTATTTTATGCAATAGCAAATAAAAATAAAGAAAAAAATATTAGCGAAGAAGAAGCTTTAGTAATAGCAAAAGAAAAATATAATTTATTATTAGAATATGCAGAGGCAAACAATATGAATTTATCTGGTAATAGTGATAACCAGGAAGGGTATTCTTTTAATGGGGAATATTACTTAAAGATTGATAATTATGATGATACAATAAAAGCTAATATTGCAGATGAAGATATAGAAAACTTTAAAAATATAGCGCAGATAATAGAAAATAATGGAAATTATTATATTAATGTAGATAGAGTAGGATTAAAAAAAGATTCTACATATAGTTCTACACAAATAGTTTTAAAAAGTATAACAAAGGATGAAATTGTATGTAATGCAGAGTCGTTTTATATAAGTTATGACGAACAGGGAAATAAACAAAATAGCAAAATTATACAAGAATTTAAATTAAAAAAGGTAAACAAAATTTGGAAAGTATCAGAATTTGAATTACCATATTAAATAAAAAAATGTATAAATAGAAAGGGATGTAACAAGAGATGAAAATTAAACGAAAATTAAAGAAAATTCAAATGTTTATATTAGTAATAGTTATGCTAAGCTCATATTTTATTATAATACCAAAAAAAGTTTTTGCTAAAGAAAGCAAATATTACTATTATTCAAAAAATAGTTCTATTTCAGCAGTTGGAAATGAACTTAAAGGAAAGTATCAAGGAGCTCCTGTAAAGACAATAAGGTTAATAAGAACAGAGCATAAATATGATATAAAATCAGAAACTACAAATTCAGTAACTGTTTCTGGGTATAGCTATTCAGGAGCTAAAAGTGCACTAGGAAGAACAACATATAATGGTGGAACTGTAATAAGTGCAAGCATGAGTCCATCTGTTTATAATTATGGTGCGAATGAATATAAACAATATAAAGTAACATATAAAGTAAAAAATTCTACACAAAAAGTAACAGATTGGATGGTAGGAGCAATGAAAGACGGAACAATAGTAGATACAAGATATTATTATGAAATAACTACTACTACTGAATCTCCAGAGATATTAACAGATGAAAATGGTGAGAAATATAAAAAAACATCTTATTTAAGTAATGGAACAACTTTAGAAAAGACTTATGTAAAAGATGATGGAACAGTTAAATATGTAAAAAAATATACAAAAGATGGTTCGTTGGAATGGCGAGTTGAATATTATCGGACCTGGTAAGATATATAAAAAAATTAAATATTATGAAAATGCCAATTCAAAATCAGAACAATCTTGTAGAAAAAACTTTGAGGTTGTATACGATGCAAATGGAAATTGGACTACAAAAACTTATTATAATGATGATGAAGCACAAAAAGAATACTTTAAATTGGTAAATAAAAAAGATGATATATATGAATTTAAATTTAGTAACGGAGAAAATGAGGCGAAGTTTGAAGTATACGAATCAAAAGATAAAAGTGAAGCACCAACTGTAAGGTTAAAAGGAAAATATGACAATAAAGATAAAGAGACTTTTTTGTATGAAATAATTAGTTCAGATGGAAAAGTGATAAAGTCATATAGTGTTGATGATATAGAGGCATATAAAAATAAAAAAGAATGTAACATGACAATAACATATTATAGCTCACTTGGGGATGAAACCAGCTATAAGGCTACTGAACAATATTGCTATAAATTACATCGAACAAATGACAAACAAAGTAATTTTGATTTAGATTTATATACAGCTAAATATAATAGATATGATACAAATAATGGTTTTGCTTGGGGAAGTGTTATTACATATAATACTGTAAATAAAGAAGAAGGATATATAACATATTATAATCATGATGGCTCAAAAAAACTTACAATGACTCTAGAACAAGCTAATAAATCTTTTCCATTTGCAGATGATAAAAAAAATGATAAGACTAATTTAGAGGAGACTGCTAAAGATTATAAAGATAAAGTAGAAAAAGCAAGTGAAACAACTAAAGAAGAAAATAAAAAAGCAAACGAAATAGCCAACAAGTCAAATGAAATTATAAATTATTATAATGAAAATATAAAAAATGAGAATTATAGTGATACATCATCTGGAAGTAATGGTACTACATCAGGAATAGATTTATCAGATATATCAAAAGGAGATATACTAAAGTTTAAAGGGTATGCATGGTATTTAAGAGATTTATCAACAAAAGAAACATTAAATAAATTTATAAATGAAGGAAATACTTTAGAAGTATTGGAAGTAGAAAATAATTACTTAAAAATAAAGATGTTAAGTGGTGAATATGAGAATCAAGAATTCTATATAAAATATGGATCAGATGGAAATAAGTATTTTGAAAAAGTATCAGCAGTGTCAGCAGGAGATTCAAATTCAGATAGTAAATTTAGCCAAACAACAGATGATGAAAAAAGTGATTCACTTTTAAAAATTTTCTTTAAAAAGATATATTTAAATTATTTTAAGAAGACAGAAGAAGAAACGAATAAATTACTAGAATCAGAGATGATTACAACATATATAAATGATATAAAAAGTGGAAAATTAACTATATGTGATGTAATAGCAAAGATATTTACAGAAGATGTAATATATGATAGTAAAATTAGTGATGAAGAATTTGTGAAAAGAGTTTATGGAGCATTTACATATAAAAATCCAACAGCAGATGAAATAAAAGCATATACAAGTAGAATAGGAAGCAATACAGACAACAAAATGTCTCGTTCAGAAGTGATAGAATCAGTACTTTTATCAGAAGATTTTAAAAATGTATGTAAAGAACTTATGATAGATGAAAAAAATATTGGTAAATATACTGTAGTAAAAGCAAATGACGAAATAGATAAAGATAAAGCAACTGGATTTATAAATGATATATATAAAATAGCCAATATAACTATAACAAATGATGAAAAAGACAAAAAAGTTAATAATGTAATTAATTCTAAATTATCTGGTTCTGCAATTATAAAATCAATTGTAGAAAGTGAAGAGTTTAAAAATTTAGGATTAACAGATGAAGAATATGTAAAAACAATAGGAAAAATTTGCTTAGATGAAGATTTATCGAGTGATGAAGTAAATAAATATGCAGAACAATTAATATCAGGAACAAATAGAAATGAATTGTTAAAAACATTTATAAATAATAATAAATTTGTTACAAAGTGTAATAAATTTGGTTTAGAAAAAGGAGAATATACAGCATCAAAAATAGTTTCTACTAGTAAATTAGCAGAGGAATATGTGAAAAATGCATATGAGGAGTTAATAAACAAAAATTCAGATAACTTAGGAAATATAAAACAAGAAGTTGCATCAGGAAAAACAACAGTAACAAAAATGTTACAAACATTTATAGAATCTAATGCATTTAAAAATAGAAATTTAAGCAACGAAGATTATGTGAATTCTTTGTTTAAGGCATCTTTAAATAGAGAACCAAGTAGTGAAGAAAAGGAAAAATATACTAAAGAATTGGAAACAGCTTCTAAAGAGGACATATTTAAAGAAATAGTAGATACAAATGAATTTAAGAAATTATGTAATAAAAATTATTTAGTTGCAGATAAGGTTGTAGAGGTTATTCAAGATAGTGAAAAACAGCAAACTGAAACTCATGGTAAATTACAAATAAAAAGAAGTGAAAAAACAACTAAAGATGGTAAAAAAATAGTATATTTAGACGATGTTGTGTTTGATTTATCTAAAAAGACTAAAGGTGATGTAAATGGAGATGGAAAAGTTAGTGTAGAGGATGCATCATATGTTTTAACAAAAACTGTTGCTTTAATGCTTAATGATGTTGAACTTAGTCAAGATGAATTAGAATATGTAGATATAAATGGAGATAAAATGATAACAGCAGAAGATGCAAAATTAATATTAGTATATTATGCAAAAACAGCAGCAGGTTTAAAACCAACATGGGAAGATGTTATAAATAATTCAAACACAAGCGATAAATAAGAAAGATAAAAAGTATAAGGCTACAAAATTAATGTAGTCTTATATTTTTTGTTTAGTGATACTTTTCACTTTCTATTGATTTTTTATTTTGAATTGTATATAATTTAAGAAATTTAAAACCAAGGAGGAAAATATGAATTTAGCAAATAAATTAACAATTTTTAGAATTATACTTGTTCCGATTATGGTTATAATACCTTTTTTAGGAATAAATGGAGAAGTGTTTAATGTACCATTAACATGGATTATAATAGACTTTATTTTTATACTAGCTTCAATTACAGATAAGTTAGATGGATATATAGCAAGGTCTAGAAATCAAATTACTACATTTGGTAAGTTCTTAGATCCAATTGCTGATAAAATACTTGTTTTAGCAGCAATGATAATGCTTGTAGAATCAAATAGATTACCAGCGTGGATTCCTATTATAGTTCTATTTAGAGAATTTATTGTTTCAGGATATAGATTAGTGGCAGTAGAAAAAGGTGGAAAAGTTATTGCAGCATCAATTTGGGGAAAATTAAAAACTGTTACGCAAATGTTAGCATTGGTGTTAGCAATTATCGATGTAAATCCATTTTTTGAGAGCTTTAAAGGAAGTTTGTCTGGCACAAGTTTAATAATAAATGGTGCTTCAACTATATTGATGATTATATCAGTTTTTGCAACAATTTTTTCAGGTGTTAATTATATAACTGCAGGAAAAGATTTGTTTAAAGAATAAAACTTATTCAAATTAGGAAAGGAAGAAAATAATACTAAAAAGTATTATAAAAAATTATGAAAGAAAAAGAAGCTAAAATTAAGATTGATGAATTAAAAGAAAAGTTAGAATATTATGCTAAGAAATATTATGATGATGATAAGCCAGAAATATCAGATTATGAATATGATATGATGATGCTAGAATTAAAAGCTTTAGAAAAGGAGTTTCCTGAATTAATTACTAAAGATTCACTGACACAAAAAGTTGGTGGACATGTAAAAGAAGGTTTTAAAGAAGTTGTACATGAAGTTCCTCTTCAAAGTTTACAAGATGTGTTTTCTTTTGAAGAATTAATGGAATTTGATAATAGGGTAAAAAAACAATTAAATAAAGAAGATATAAAATATGTTGTAGAAACAAAGATTGATGGACTTTCACTTGCGCTTAAGTATAAAGATGGCGTTTTAATACAAGGTGCAACAAGAGGAAATGGATTGATTGGAGAAGATGTTACAGACAATATAAAAACAATAAAATCAATTCCAGCTAAGCTAAAAGAAAATGTAACAGTAACAGTTCGTGGAGAAGTGTTTATAGGAAAAAAAGAGTTTGAAAAATTAAATGAAGAAAGAGAAGTTTTAGGGGAAAGTTTATTTGCAAATGCAAGAAATGCAGCTGCAGGATCTTTAAGGCAATTAAATCCTAAAATTACTGCAAAAAGACCGCTTGATATATTTATATTTAATGTTCAAAAAATAGAAAACAACAATTTAAATTCACATTATGAACAACTACTGTATCTAGAAACATTAGGATTTAATGTAAATCCAGTAAAAATATACTGTAATGGAATAGATGAAGCGATAGAAGCAATAAAAAAAATTGGAGAAGATAGGGAAAAATTAAAATTTGGAATAGATGGTGCTGTTGTTAAAGTAGATAATTTAGAAGATAGGAAAATTTTAGGTACAACATATAAAGTTCCAAAATGGGCAATTGCATACAAATATCCACCAGAACAAAAAGAAACAATTTTAAAAGATATAGTTTGCCAAGTAGGAAGAACAGGAGCAATTACTCCAATGGCAATTTTAGAACCAGTAAAAGTAGCACGGATCAACTATTTCAAAAACAACATTGCATAATGAAGATTTTATTAAAGAAAAAGATTTAAGAATAGGTGATACAGTAGTTATCCAAAAAGCAGGAGATGTAATACCTGAAGTAGTAGAAGTAAAAAAAGAAAAAAGAACAGGAAAAGAGATAGAATTTAAAATGCCAGATAGGTGTCCTGTATGTGGAGCAGAAGCAGTAAGAGAAGAGGGAGAAGCTGTAAAGCGTTGCATAGGAATTGAATGTTCTGCTAAAGCTTTAAGAAGTATAGTACATTTTGCTTCAAAAGAAGGAATGGAAATAGAAGGTCTTCGGATATAGTATTATAGAACAATTAATAGATAAAAAATTAATAAAAAATATTGCAGATATATATAGTTTAAAATTAAATGATATTGCATCATTAAAAAAGAATGGAAAGAAATTTGCAGAAAACTTGATAAATGCAATAGATGAAAGCAAAAGAAGAGATCTATTTAAATTAATTACAGCATTGGGAATTAGGCATGTAGGTGCAAAGAGTGCAAAAAGTTTAGCTAAAATTTATAAAAGTTTAGATAATTTAATGAATGCAACTTTAGAAGATTTAAGTAATCAAAATGATGTTGGGGAAATTACAGCTAAAAGTATATATGAGTTTTTTAGACAAGAACAAACTATAGATTTAATTAATAAATTAAAAGTTGCAGGTGTAAATACTATTTTACTAGAAGAAGAAACTTCGGATAATCGCTTTGAGGGCAAAACATTTGTATTAACGGGAACTTTAGAAAAATATACAAGAGATGAAGCAAGTGATATTATAGAGAAATTTGGTGGAAAAACATCAAGCTCTGTTTCTAAAAAAACAAGTTATGTATTAGCCGGACAAGAAGCTGGAAGTAAACTTATAAAAGCTCAGAATTTGGGCGTTGAAATAATTACAGAGCAGCAATTTGAAGAAATGGTAAAAGAGTAAAAATACTATAATTAAAAATAAAGAAAAAGAGCGCCAGAAAGTCACACTTAGTGTAGCGTAAGTTTCTAGCACCCTGTACCAATCCAAATGGTTTTAGCGAATATACCAGGACTGGATTTTGTCCAAGAACATATTTATTGCATAAATAATATCCTGGAGCAAGTTCACCAGGGAAACCCCGATAAACTTATACATGCCGAAATCAATCAGCATCAGCAAAACGATGACGGTCAAAGCCTTCAACAAGCCAATGCCGAGAGATTTTGCAAAACCGACGAACTTATCCATTTGTTCGTCTCCTTCCTAAATCCTTTGATTCTATACCCATTACCTGCCGGATTTAGAGGCAAACCTAATAGGGGTGAGCTCGAATTAGCTCAAATGCAATTATATTATAACATCTTTTTATGTAAATAACAAGCTGAAATTAAAAAAAAGGAGAAATTTATGAATTCAAATTATACTTTTAAAGAATTAGAAAAAAATTTAGATGATGGTTATCAAATTTTTTGTACATATGTTAGAAATAGATATTTAATATTTAAAACTGCAGAAAATTGTTATACACAGAAATTATTGTCTATTGATGAAAAAAATCCACAACCTAGGAATATAGTTATAACACATAGAAGATTAAAAGAAATGTTTCCTTTTATGGAACATATAGAGTATAAAGTTGGAATATAATCTAGAGGTGAAAGTTTAGAATGGATGATATAAAGACTATAAAAGAAAATAATGAAAATAAGGAATATATATTAAAAATAGTAAAAGAAAAAGGGAGTTATCTCGAATGGGCTTCAAAGGAATTGCAAAATGATAAAGAGGTTGTGATGGAAGCTGTAAAGCAAGATGGAGGAGCTTTGGAATTTGCAAGTGATAATTTAAAAGATGATAAAGATATTTTGATGCAAGCATTAGAGAAAGTGGGATGGGTTGCATGTTATGCAAGTGATAGATTAAAAGATGATAAAGATGTAATATTAAAAGCAGTAAAAAAAGACGGACAGATATTATATTATGCGAGTGAAAAACTAAGAAATGATAAGGAAGTAGTTTTAGAAGCTGTAAAAAATAAAGCCATTATTTTAAAATATGCAAGTAAAGAATTGAGAGAAGATAGAGATATTGCAATAGCAGCATTAACACAAAATAAAAAATCTAAAAGTTATATCTCAGAAAAATTGCTTGATGATGAAGAAATTAAAAATATTTTAAATAGTTAAAATATAAATATGAGTGAGTATAAAAATAAATAAAACAAAGATATAAACAATGTAAAAATTTAATATATTTTATATTGAGTATATCTTTGTTTTATTTTTTTAGTTTTAATAGTAAAATTATTAGTAAAAATATGAGTAAATATATGTTATAGTCAAAAAATGTTTACTATAATTATTGTTAATAAAAATGTTTGAATAGAAATAATTATAATAATTATTTTTTAAAAAAGAAAAATTATTAATTATGCTTTGGATATAGGATTAACATATAATGTTTTATTATTTGTATATATTACCATTCCGAGGTTTACTTCCAGAAGGCTTTTTTACATATTTTACAAAAGTATAATCTACAGGAACGTTACTAGAAAGTTTTGCTTTAGAAAAATGAGCTGCTAAACTTGCACATTTTTCTAATACTTCTATAGGAGGAGTCTGTCCATTAGTTTTTAGAATTATATGGCTTCCGTGAATGTCTTTAGTATGAAACCAAATGTCATCTTTTTTTGCAAATTTTGTACTTAAATAATCATTTTGCTTGTTGTTCTTACCAACAAATACAGAGAAGCCATCTACTTGAAATGTTAATGGAGAGATAGAACTTGAGTATTTTTTGGTAGAGACTTTTGTTATACTCTTATTTTTTACTTTTTTTATATTGTCAAACAATGAACTCTCTGAAATCTCACTATATATTTCATCTATATCAGATATAGTTTTTGCAGTTTCTAATTCATAAATTATACTTTCTAAGTAGTTTAATTCTTTTTGTGCTTCTTTTTTTTGAATACTTACTACTTCTAAAGCACTTTTTAATTTATTATATTTTTTAAAATAATTTTTGGCATTGTCTGAAATAGAAAACCTAGTATTTATAGGAATTGTAATTAAGTTATTATTATCATAATAATTTTCTAATGTAATACTTTGACTAGTTTCGTTATTAAGTCTATAAAGATTAGCAATAATCAATTCGCCATATAATTTATATAAATCCATATTTTTACATTCTTTTAATTTGGTATTGATGTTAGATAATTTTTTATTTACTTTTTTTAGTGTTAATAAAACTAGTTTAGATAAATTTGTTCTGTATTCGATAAAAATATTTTCATTTTCTTTTTTTGTATAATAATCATCAATAAAATAGTTAATTTGTAATGGTAAAGTATTTGGAGTTATAGTAATAATATAGTCATTTTCAATTTCTTTACAAGACAGATTAGTTGTGCCAATATTGTTTAATAAACTTTTTAAATAATTATATAATTTGTAGCTGTTTTCAGAATTTATATTATTGTTAATTCCTAGAACTTCTATAGTATTTTCAATAAAGAAATAGCTTATTCCATTAAAATTAGAAGAAATTGCTTCTGCTAGATTTTTATAGTTTTTATTAATTATTGAATAAAAATCTTCAGAATTTGTAATTTTATATAAATCTTCTTTTTCTGACGTAGGAAAAACATATTCATGTGCGGGTAAAATGTCACGGTAAGATTTAGAGTAAGTATCTAAATGTCTAAGACTATCTATAATTCTATTATTTTCATTAACAAGGATAATATTGCTGTGTTTTCCCATGAGTTCAACAATTAACTTTTTTCTTATTAAATCATTAAGTTCGTTGTAACATTCAAGTTCAAAAATAACTACTCTTTCAAGTCCAAGGTTATATATTTTTCTTATTTTGGAACCGTGTTAAATGCTTTCTAAGAAGCATGCAAAAACCTGGTGCATTAAAAGGATTAGGCTTGTTTGCTTTAGTTAAGCAAAGTCTGTAATTTCCAGAAGAAATGCATAAATCAAGGGAGTAGTTATTACCATTTGAATAAATTCCAAAAATAATTTCGTTTTTGTTTGGCTCAAATATTTTATTTATTTTTCCACCAAGAAGTGAGTTGTTTAGTTCACCAATAATACTTTTTAAAGTAATTCCATCAAAAGACATAAAAAAATCTCCTTTTATTAATTTTATAAAATAATACATAAAAAATTAAATAATAACATATTTTTTTAGATTATAGTATAAATACAAGAATTTATCAATATTTCAGCAAATTTCTATTGACATTAAAAAGATTACTAGATTATAATACATACGAGAATAAAAAGCATATCATCAGAAGGGAGAACATAAAAACTATGAAAGATAGTAGAAATGTGTGGAATTCTACAAATGTAAATTACGATAATATAGCAGATGAAGATTTAATTAGAATTATTAAATCTGGTGATAAGCAAGCACTTAATTATTTAATAGACAAATATAAAGAATTAGTTAATATAAAAGTTAGCAAGTATTTTATGATAGGAGCAGAAAAAGAAGATATTATACAAGAAGGATTAATTGGCTTATTTAAAGCTATAAAAAGTTACGACTTAGACAAACAAAATTCTTTTAAAACTTTTGCTAATCTATGTATAGAAAGACAACTTATTACAGCAATAAAAACTTCTAATAGACAAAAGCATTCTCCACTAAATTTTTATTTGTCTTTAAATGTATCAGCTTATGATAATGACGAAACAGATAGTTCTCTAATAGACATTTTTAATTCGAACTTAATAGAAGATCCATTAGATACTATTACTAAAAAAGAATATTATGAAACAGTGGAAAATACTATAGATAAACATTTAAGTGACTTCGAAAAACAAGTTCTTAGTAAATATATAAACGGAAAATCATATGTAACAATTGCTCAAGAGTTAAATACACCTGTTAAATCTATAGATAATGCTATACAAAGAATAAGAAAAAAAGCAATAAAAAATATAAACAATGATGAATAAGAAATTTAATATAAATATATAAATTGTATTTGAATCTTATTCTTTTAATTTGCTTCTATAGCTCAGGAGGTAGAGCACTACCTTGGTAAGGTAGAGGTCACCGGTTCAAATCCGGTTGGAAGCTCCAAACTAATTTCACTTAGGAGGAATAAATTTGAATAAAATATTTAAAAATACTAATTTGATGATATTTTTGTTGGTTGCTATTGTTATTGTAACCAATATTATTATTATATATACATGTACATATACTTTTTCAAGTAAAGAAAGAACTGTGCAAGAAGTAACTGTTAAAGATATTAGTCAAAAATCTCCAATAGTTGTAGAAGCCTTGGAAGAAAACGAAGAAAATTTAGAAGAAATTTATCCAACAGGAACTACAAAATATTACATAAAAGTAAATTGCAAAAGCCAAACTGTTAATGTATATGAAAAAGATGAAAATAATAAATATTCAAAACCTGTTAAGGTTATGTTATGTTCTACAGGAGTTGAAACACCCAAAACAGGAGTTTATAAGATAACAAGTTTTAAACAAGAATGGTTAGGTCTTCAAGGAAATGTTTATGGACAATATTGTACTCAAATTGTAGGAAATATATTGTTTCATTCAGTTCCATATATAGAAAAAAATAATCCATCAAGTTTGGAATATTGGGAATATGATAAACTTGGAGAAGAAGCATCTCTAGGTTGCATTAGATTAACAGTAGAAAGTGCAAAGTGGATTTTTGATAATTGTGAAACTGGTACACAAGTTGAATTTTATTCATCAGAAGATCCAGGACCATTGGGAAAACCAGAAACGCAAAAAATATCAGACTATTCAGAAGAATTGAAAAATTGGGATCCAACAGATGAAAAACAAGAAAATCCATGGATTATTTATAAGAAAAAAGTAAAAGAACAAGAAGAATTAAGGAAAAAACGTTATGATGCGGCAATACAAGCAACTATAAATGTTAGTAAGTTTAATAGATAAATAAAAGAAAGAAGGAAGAAAAATGAAAATTGGTATAGTAGGACTTCCTAATGTTGGAAAGAGTACTTTATTTAATGCAATTACTAATGCAGGAGCAGAATGTGCAAATTATCCATTTTGTACAATAGAACCAAATGTTGGGGTTGTTCCTGTACCAGATGAAAGATTGGATGAATTAGCTAAAATGTATAATCCAGAAAAAGTAACACATGCAATTATAGAATTTGTTGATATTGCAGGGTTAGTAAAAGGAGCAAGTAAAGGTGAAGGTTTAGGAAATAAATTTTTATCACATATAAGAGAAGTTGATAGTATAGTTCAAGTTGTAAGATGCTTTGAAGATCCAAACATTGTTCATGTTGATGGAAGTGTGAACCCATTAAGAGATATTGAAACTATAAATTTGGAATTAATATTTGCAGATATAGAAACAGTTGATAAAAGATTAGATAGAGCCAAAAAGATGCTAAAAGCAGATAAAAAATATCAAGCAGAGATTGATGTATTAGAAAAAATAAAGAAAGTACTAGAAGAAGGAAAATCTGCAAGAACAATAGAACTTTCAGATGAAGAGAAAGATCTTATAAAAGAAACATATTTGCTAACAATGAAGCCTATTTTATATATTGCAAACATTTCAGAATCAGATATAGAAAATCCAAAAAGCAATGAATTAGTAAAACAAGTAGAAGAATATGCTAAAGCTGAAAAAGCACAAGTCATACCATTATGTATAAAAATTGAAGAAGAACTTGCAAGCTTAGATGGAGAAGATAAAAAAGAAATGCTAGAAGCTATTGGATTAAAAGAGTCTGGACTCGATAGAGTTATAAAAGCAAGTTATGATTTACTTGGACTTATGTCTTTTTTAACAGCAGGAGAACCAGAAGTTAGAGCATGGACTATAAAAAAAGGTACTAAGGCACCAGAAGCTGCAGGAAAAATTCATTCAGATATTGAAAGAGGTTTTATACGTGCTGAGATAGTATCATTTGATGATTTAATTAAAGAAGGTTCGATGGTAGCTGCAAAAGAAAAAGGATTAGTTAGATCTGAAGGTAAAGAATATATAATGAAAGATGGAGATATTGTATTATTTCGTTTTAATGTGTAATTTTTTTGAAAAAAATGTTGACTATATAAAAAATTAAGTATAAAATGTAATAGAAAATAAAAAAGTTGTTTATATTTTTTTGAATATTAAAACAAAAAAATATAGATAATAATAGTAATATCAAAAGAAAAAAGGAGAAAAGAGTTATGAAAAAAGTTAGTAAAATTTTAAGCGTGATGTTAATGGTTAGTTTAATGTTTGTTCTTTTACATTCTACAGTATTGGCTACAGAAGACAATTATCAAGATATTTTGGATGTATTAAATGGTGATACAAACAATACAACAAATACAGCTACAAACGAAGCAACAAATAATGCTGCAAATAATGCAACAAATAATACAGCAGCTAATACAACAAACAATACTGTAAATAATATAGTTGAAAATACAAATACAAACGCTTCAACAAACGAAACATTACCTAAAACAGGTGTAACAGAAGATTATGCAATAATAGCTTTTGCAGTAGTATGCGGAATTTCAGCAATATATGCTTATAAAAAAGTAAAAAAATATAATGTTAAATAATATTAAAATAAAAAAATGTTGTGCTATAAATATTCTAGTATAAGTCTAGTATATTTATAGCACTTTTGCTTTTATTTGTAGTCTTTTTCCAGATATGTTGTTACAAGTAATTAATGTTACAATTATATTTCCATTTGTTTCTTGAGATGTACAAGATAAATCTGTCGACAATATTTCTCGTTTTTCATAAATAATATAATCCAGTTTTTTCCCAGACAAGTCATATATACTAATTTTATCGTTTAAAGATAATTCTTTTAATCTTCCAAAAAAACGTTTATCTGCATAATTGTGACCAGCAATACATAAATTTCCTACATTGTTAGGAAGTGGACCTGCAAATCTACAAGGAGAAATTTCAAGAAGTTCTTTACTTTGAGTAGATAAAATCGGATAGTTTAGTTTTATTTTTTCTATTTCTATAATGCCGATTACAAAAGAGTTATTATTTACTTTAGAGATAATGTCATTTTGATAATTAGCATATAAAGAATTACTGAAGGAATCTAATAATTCTTTTGAAATTTCTTCGTTTTTAGACTTGCTATATGTTAAAGTAGAAAAAACAGTTGTTAGAATGATAAATAGGATAGCTGAAATATAAAATTGCAACTTAAATCTAATTCTTTTTTTTCGTGATTTATAAATATATTTTTTAGTTATTAATATTTGATTCATATCTTTAATAATCAATCAAAAGTATAAAATAATAGATTGAATCCTTTCTTAAATAAAATAGTTGTTTATAATATTTTTTGCATAAAAAATAAAATTATTAAGGGAATAATTGAGATTTTAAATTTAAAATCATAAAAAGTGAAATAAAAAATAAAATTGAAAATATTATAAAATTTCTGATTTATAGTACTTTTTATTTATATATTTTTTATATAACAAATTTGATAAAAAATTATAAAAATTTTCAAAAAATACTGCAAAAATCTTTTATTATATGGTACAATAGCAAAGTATAAAAATATAAAGGAGAGAAAATAATTATGTCTGATATTAAATATAAGAGAGTTTTATTAAAATTAAGTGGAGAAGCTTTGGCAGGAGAAGAAAAACATGGAATTTCACCAGAAGTATTAGGAAAAATTTGTGAACAAATAAAAAACATGTTAGATTTAGGAGTTCAAGTAGCAGTAGTTGTTGGTGCAGGAAATTTCTGGCGTGGAAGATATGGAAAAGAAATGGAAAGAACAACATCAGATTATATGGGAATGATTGCAACAACAATGAATGCATTAGCACTTCAAGATGCATTAGAAGCTAGAGGAATGTATACTAGAGTACAAACAGCAATAGAAATGAGAGAAGTTGCAGAACCATATATAAAAAGAAAAGCTACTAAGCATTTAGAAAAAGGAAGAGTTGTAATTTTTGCATGCGGTTCTGGTAATCCATTTTTTACAACAGATACAGCAGCAGCATTAAGAGCAGCAGAAATTGAAGCAGAAGTAATATTAGTTGCAAAAACAATTGATGGTGTTTATTCAGCAGATCCAAAACAAGATCCAAATGCTATAAAATATGACGAAATAACTTATCTAGACATATTAAATAAAGATTTAAAGGTAATGGATTCTACAGCAATATCTTTATGTAAAGACAACAATATACCTCTTATAGTATTTGCAATGGATAATCCAAGCAATATAATAAAAGCTATAAAAGGTGAGAAAATAGGAACATTAGTTAAATAATATAAAAAATTAAAATGAAAAGGAGAAATTTATTATGGATTATACAAGTTTAGAAGAAAAAATGAAAAAATCAGTTAGTGTTTATGAAGAAAATTTAGCAGAAGTAAGAGCTGGTCGTGCAAATCCAAGTATATTAAATAAAATAAAAGTAGATTATTATGGAGTGCCTACACCAATAAATCAAGTAGCTGGAATTTCTGTTCCAGAAGCAAGATTAATTGTAATTCAACCATGGGATTTAGGAATTTTAAAAGAAATAGAAAAAGAAATATTAAAATCAGATATTGGAATTAATCCAAATAATGATGGAAAAGTAATAAGATTAAATTTTCCAGAGTTAAACGAAGAAAGAAGAAAAGAATTAGTAAAAGAAGTTAAAAAAATGGCAGAAGAAGCTAAAATAGCTGTTAGAGCTATTCGTAGAGATGCTATAGAAAATTATAGAAAAATGCAAAAAGATAGTGAAATAACAGAAGATGAATTAAAAACAGCAGAAGAAGATGTTCAAAAAATAACAGATAAAAATGTAAATGAAATTGATAAAATTCTTGAAAATAAAGAAAAAGAAATAATGAGTATATAAGAAGAAAGGAAATAATAAATAAAAATAATATTTTTTGATATTTAATATTTATTATTTGAGAAAGAAATATAGTTATGGAATTAAAAAATATGCTAACAGAAGATGCTAATATTATAAATAATAGTTTTGAAAAATATTTTAAAAGTGAAGATTGTCCAGAAGGAATATTAAATAAATCTACAAAATATAGTTTAACAGCAGGTGGAAAAAGATTAAGACCAATATTAATATTAGAAACTTATAAGTTATTTAATGATAACATAGAAGAATGTTTACCATTTGCAGTTTCTATGGAAATGATTCATACATTTTCTCTTATTCATGATGATTTGCCAGGAATTGATAATGACGATTATAGAAGGGGAAAATTAACAAATCATAAAAAATTTAATGAGGCAACAGCAATATTAGCAGGAGATTCTTTATTAAATAATGCATATACAATAATGATTAATGATATTATCAATTGTAAAGATGAAGAAACTAAAAAAAGAAAGCTTACTGCAATGAAAGAAATTTCAATTGGAGTAGATAGAATGATTGCTGGTGAATATGTAGATACAGAATATGAAGGAAAAGAGATATCTAATAAATATTTAGAATATATGCATCAAAATAAGACAGGAGCACTAATAAAGGCTTCTGTTAGAGTAGGAGCAATTATCGCAGGAGCATCTGAAAAAGATATTAATGAATTATCAGTATATGCTGAAAAAATAGGTTTAGCTTTCCAAATAAGAGATGATATATTGTCTGAAATTGGTGACGAAAAAGTTTTAGGAAAACCAGTAGGAAATGATAAAGAAAGAGGAAAGTGTACATATGTTAGCAAATATGGATTAAAAGAAGCCGAAAAAATGCTTGAGAACATAACAAAAGAAGCAATAAATATTATAGATAATTATAAAACAGAAGATGAATTTTTAAAAGAATTAGCATTATATATCGCAAATAGAAATAAATAAAAGGAGAAAAGTATGAATAATATAAGTTCCGAACAAAATAATTATCCAGCACATATTGCAATTATTATGGATGGAAATAGAAGATGGGCAAGACAAAAAAATTTAGATATTAGAGAAGGACATAAAAAGGGTGCAGAAACTTTAGAGAAAATAGCAAAATATTGTAATAAAATAGGAATAAAATATTTAACAGTATATGCGTTTTCTACAGAAAACTGGAAAAGAAGCAGTGAAGAAGTAGGAGCTTTAATGATTCTATTACAAAATTATTTAAATGATTTTTCAAAAAGAGCTAATACAGAAAATATTAAGATAAAAGTATTAGGAGATATATCAGTTCTTTCAAAAGGAATGCAAAATAGTATAAACAAAGCAATAGAAAGAACAAAAAAAAATACAGGTCTAACTTTAAATATTGCTTTTAATTATGGAGGAAGAGCTGAAATAACATATGCTCTAAAACAAATAGCTGAAAAAGTAAAAAACAATGAATTAAGTATAGATGATATAAGTGAAGATTTAATATCAAATCATTTATATACGAAAGGACAGCCAGATCCTGATTTATTAATAAGAACTAGTGGTGAGTTAAGAACAAGTAACTTTTTACCTTGGCAAATAGCATATACAGAGTTCTATTTTGATAACAAATATTGGCCTGATTTTTCTGAAGAAGATTTGCTAAAAGCAATAGAAATATATGAAGGTAGAAATAGAAAATTTGGAGGAAAATAATAAATGAATTTAAATCGTATATTAACAACAGTTATAGGATTACCAATTGTTATTGTTATACTAGTATTTGGAAACATATATTTAATTGATGTGTTATTTGCAATAATTGCAGCAATGAGTATACATGAATATTTCGATAGTTTTAAAGGTAAAACAAATCCTGTTTCTTGGCTGGGATTTGTAGCTTGTGGTTTAATTGCTTTTATACATTTAATACCAAAGCAATATACTATTATAACTATAGGAATATTAGTTCCAACAAGTATATTAATATTATTTTTACAGGTAATAATTTCTAACATGAAAACTAATGTTCAAGATATAGCTGTTACTTTTTTGGGAATTTGTTATATACCATTATTCTTGATGTATTTACCATTATTAATTGGATCAGAAAATGGAAAAATACTAATTTGGTTTGTAATTATTGCAGCATGGGGAACAGACATATTTGCCTATATAATAGGAAAAAAACTAGGCAGGCATAAATTTAGTAAAATTAGTCCTAATAAATCAATAGAAGGTTGCATAGGAGGTACTTTAGGTGCAATTATTATAGCTTTAATTTATACATTTGGTATAAATGCATGTTTGAAAATGAATATAAATTATTTGTTTATAACTGTAATTACATTATTACTAAGTGTAGTTGGTCAATTAGGAGATTTTTCAGCATCAAGTATAAAAAGATATGTTGGAATTAAAGACTTTAGTAATTTGTTACCAGGACATGGAGGAATGTTAGATAGAATTGATAGTCTAATATTTATAGCTCCATTTGCATATTTTTTATTAAATTTATTATAATGGAGGAAAGAAGAATTGTTAACTTTTTTAATAAATGCTATAAAAATAATATTTCTTTTAGGCTTATTAGTTTTCATTCATGAAGGTGGACATTTTATAGTGGCTAAACTTTGCAAAGTAAAGGTAAATGAATTTGCAATAGGATTTGGACCAATAATTTGGAAAAAACAAGGAAAAGAAACAAAATATGCATTGAGATTAATTCCATTAGGGGGATTTGTCAGCATGGAAGGTGAAGAAGAACGCTCTTTAGAAGAGGGTTCTTTTAGTAAAGCTTCTATTCTAAAAAGAATTGCTATAGTAGTAGCTCGGTCGGAATGGTTAATATAATATTTGCAATAATTATATACTTTTGTCTAATGACAACAAATAATAATTTTACAACTAATAAAATAGAGTTGGTATTAGACGGGTATAATGCTAAAATAGCAGGATTACAAGCAGATGACGAAATAGTAAAAATTAATGGAAAAAGAGTTATTAATCAGGAAGAAATAAATAACCAGGTATCAAATTCTAAAGGAGAAAAAGTAAAAGTTCTAGTAAAAAGGGAAAACGATCTAATAGAATATGAAATTATTCCAAATGAACAAAAATATAAAGAAACAGGAATTTATCTAAAAGATGGAGATTCTACTAAAATTGTAGCACTGCAAGAAAACAGTTCAGCAAAGTTGCAAGGAATGCAAGAAAATGATGTTATATTAAAAATAAATGATGAAGATGTTGAAAATAATATAGAAAAACTTATAGAATCAATTAATGAAAATGAAAATAAAGAATTAAGGATTTTAGTAAGAAGAAATAATGAAGAAAAAGAATTTACAATAACTCCAGAAGAAAAATCTAGGTATTATTTAGGAATAAATTTAAAAGTGGCAGAAAATACAGTTGGAAATAAATTATATTATTCATTTCATGAAACTTTAGATTTCTGTTTTTCAATAATAGAAAATTTAAAACAGTTATTTACAGGAAAAGTATCGACAAATCAATTAATGGGACCAGTCGGAATATCAAGTGTTGTTTCGTCAACTGAGGGCTTAAAAGAATATATTTATATTATTGCATTAATATCTTTGTCTTTGGGAGTTACAAATTTACTTCCATTTCCACCACTTGATGGAGGAAAGATTCTACTTTTAATAATAACAGCAGTTAGAAGAAAAGAATTTGAAGAAAAAACGGAAATGTTTATACAATCTGCAGGATTTTTTATATTAATTACTTTATCGATATATATAACCTGCAATGATGTATGGAGAATTTTTAAATAAAATTAAATAAAAAAAGGAGGATAAAATATTAAAAATATGAGTGATACAAAATTAAAAATGCTAAAAGAAGTTTTTAAGGATTTTGAAGTAAATAATAATATAATAAATACTAAAATAGAATCTATAAATTTATATAAAAAAACTAATAAATTAGAAGTTAATATTTTATCCGACAAACCTATAAAAGTAAAAGCTGTTGGATACTTTGAGAGATATCTTGTAAAAAGATTTATGCTTAAAGAAGCTGTAATACATGTTAAATATATAGAAGATATTTCTCAAGATTTTACAAAAGAATGGGAAGATATTCTAGATTATTTATCATATAAACATCCACTAACAAAAGCATTATTAAGAGATAGTGAAATCTTAGTTGAAGATAATATTATTAATATAAACTTGAAGTTATCAGGAGCAGATATACTAGTTGCAAGAGGAATGGATGTAATACTTTCAGATTTATTGTTTAACGTATTTGGAAAGCGATATAAAGTTAAATATATAGATAACAATTCAGTAGAAACTAAAAGAAAAGTTGAAGAATATACTAAAAATGTTCAAACAGAAGTTATCAAAAAATTCCAAGAACAATTAGTTGTTAATGAAGAAAAAGAAGAAAAGGTTTCAAAAGAAATACTTAAGGAAAAACAAGAAAATAAAGTAAAACAAGATAGTAATAAGAATATAGAAAAACAAGAAAATAAAGAAGAAGTAGAAGAAATTACTCCTTTAATTTTAGGAAGGAATCAAAATATTAAAGAACCATTAGTAAAAGTAATAGATGTATCCATAGATAGTGGAAAAATTGCTCTTGATGGTGAAGTAATAAATACAGACTCAAGAGAATTAAAAAATGGAAAGTTTCTATTTATGTTTGATTTATATGATGGTACAAGTACAATAACTTGTAAATCTTTTATAGAAAAAGAAAAATTTAAAGCTGTTTCTCGGAAGAATAAAATCAGCTAAAGGAATAAAAATAGGTGGAACAGCACAATTTGATCCTTTTGCAAAAGAATTAGGAGTAATTGCAAATACTATTGTAGAAACATCTGGAATTAAAAGAAAAGAAAGAAAAGATGAAGCAAAAGTAAAAAGAGTAGAACTTCATATGCATACACAAATGAGTCAAATGGATGGAATGACTTCTGCAAAAGATTTAATAAAAAGAGCAATGAAATGGGGAATGAAATCTATTGCAATAACAGACCATGGTGTTGTACAGGCATTTCCAGAAGCACATAAATTATTAGGTTTTGATAATAAAGATATGAAAGTAATTTATGGAGTAGAAGCATATTTAGTGCCAGACAAAACTCCTTGCGTATCTTTTCCAAAAGGACAAGATATAGATACTACTTATTGTGTTTTAGACTTAGAAACAACAGGTTTTTCTTTTAGAACAGAAAAAATTACAGAAGTTGGAATAATGAAATTTAAAAATGGTGAAGTAATTGATGAGTTTTCATGTTTTGTAAATCCAGAAAAACCAATACCACAAAGAGTAATCGAAGTAACAAATATAACAGATGATATGGTAAAAGATGCAGAAACAATAGAAAAGGTTATGCCAAAAATTATAGAGTTTGTAGGAGATAGTGTTTTAGTTGCACATAATGCAGATTTTGATATAGGATTTTTAAAATATAATGCAAAAGTATTAGGACTTTCTTTAGAAAATACATATCTAGATACTTTAAGACTTGCAAAAGAGCTTTTTCCAGAATTTAAAAAATATAAATTAGGACTTATTGCAGAAAAATTAGGAATAAAAGTAGAAGTTGCACATAGAGCTTTAGATGATGTAGATACTACAGTTAAGGTATTAAAGGTTATGCTTGATATGTTAAAAGAAAAAAATGTAAAAACAGTAGATGATATTGATAAACTTAATATAGGAAAAGCAGATTATAAAAGATTACCAAGTTATCATGCAATAATTTTGGCAAAAAATTATGTAGGACTTAAAAACTTATATAAATTAATATCACTTTCTCATTTACACTATTTTTATAAAAAACCTCGTATTTTAAAATCTATATATAAAAAATATTCTGAAGGTTTAATGATTGGTAGTGCTTGTGAGGCAGGAGAACTATATAGAGCTATAATTGCAGGAAAAGAAGATGAAGAAATAGAAGATATTGCAAAAGATTACGACTATTTGGAGATTCAACCAATTGGAAATAATATGTTTATGGTTCGAAATGAAACAGTTCCAGATACAAGAGCGTTAGAAGAAATAAATGAAAAAATTGTTCATTTAGGAGAAAAATTAGGTAAACTTGTAGTAGCAACCTGTGATGTGCACTTTATGGATCCACAAGATGAAGTATATAGAAGAATATTAATGGCAGGACAAGGTTTTGATGATGCAGACCAGCAAGCACCACTTTATTTAAGAACAACAGAGGAGATGCTTAAAGAATTTGAGTACTTAGGAGAAGAAAAAGCATATGAAGTTGTTGTAACAAATACAAATAAAATAGCTGATATGTGTGAGAGGATAAGTCCAATTTCTCCAGAAAAGTGTCCACCATATATCGATAATTGTGAACAAACAATAAAAGATATTGCATATACAAAGGCACATGAACTATATGGAGAAAATCTTCCAGAAATAGTAGCAAATAGATTACAAAAGGAATTAGATTCAATTATAAAAAATGGGTTCTCTGTTATGTACATAATTGCACAAAAATTAGTATGGAAATCTAATGAAGATGGATATTTGGTTGGATCACGTGGATCTGTTGGATCATCATTTGTTGCAAATATGACAGGAATTACAGAGGTTAATTCTCTTCCTGCGCATTATAGATGTCCAAATTGTAAATATTCAGACTTTACAGACTATGGATATAAAAATGGATTTGATTTACCAGATAAAACATGTCCTAAATGTGGTCATAAGTTAGATAAAGATGGAATGGATATACCTTTTGAGACATTCCTTCGGATTTAATGGGGATAAAGAACCAGATATAGATTTAAACTTTTCAGGAGAATATCAAGCAAAAGCACATAGATATACTGAAGTGATTTTTGGAAAAGGAACTACATTTAAAGCTGGAACAGTTGGTACTGTTGCAGATAAAACAGCATATGGCTATGTAAAAAAATATTATGAAGAAAGAGGAATTCCAATAAATAATGCAGAAGTTTTAAGACTAGCATCAGGATGTACAGGAATAAAAAGAACAACAGGTCAGCATCCAGGAGGAATTATAGTTGTACCAAAGGGAAGAGAAATATACGAATTTACACCGGTACAACATCCAGCTGATGATCCAAATTCTGATATTATAACAACTCATTTTGATTATCACTCTATAGATCAGAACTTACTAAAACTAGACATTCTGGGACATGATGATCCGACTATTATTCGTATGCTTCAAGATATAACAGGAGTAAATCCTCAAAAGATACCACTTGATGACCAAGAAACAATGTCAATTTTTAGTTCAACAGAAGCTTTAGGAGTAACACCAGAACAAATAAATTCACAAGTTGGAAGTTTTGGGGTTCCAGAGTTTGGAACAAAGTTTGTAAGACGGAATGCTTTTAGATACAAGACCAAAAACATTTGATGAATTAATTCGTATTTCTGGATTATCACATGGTACAGATGTATGGCTTGGAAATGCACAAAGTTTAATAGAAGAAGGAACAGTAACATTAAATGAAGCAATATGTTGTAGAGATGATATTATGATTTATTTAATAAAACAAGGATTACCACCAAATCCAAGTTTTAAGATAATGGAAACAGTGCGTAAAGGAAAAGCACTAAAAGATCCGGCAAAATGGGAAGAGTATAAAGCTTTAATGAAAGAACACAATGTTCCAGATTGGTATATTAAATCTTGTGAAAAAATAAAATACATGTTTCCTAAGGCCCATGCGGCTGCATATGTAACAATGGCCTTTAGAATAGCATGGTTTAAGGTACATATACCAAAAGCATATTATTCTGCATATTTTTCTATAAGAGCAAAACAGTTTGATAGTGAAATAATGTGTCATGGAAAAGAAAGAGTAAAAAATAAAATGAAAGAAATAGATTTAGAGGGAAATAGTGCACAAAATAAAGACAAAGAAATGTATCCGGTTTTAGAGCTTGTTTTGGAAATGTATGAAAGAGGAATAAACTTTTTACCAATAGATTTATATTTGTCACACCATGATAAATTTATAATGGAGGAAGATGGAATTCGTCCACCACTAAATGCTATTCCTGGACTTGGACCAATAGATGCAGAAGGAATATATAATGCAGCAAAAGAAGGAAAGTTTATGTCTATAGATGATATGAAAATAAGGTCAAAAATTGGAAAAGTTGCAATAGAAACATTAAAAAATGTAGGATGTTTAAAAGGAATGAGCCAAAGCAACCAAATGAGTTTATTTGGTTAATTCATAATTTTAATTATAGTTTTATAAAGGAAAAAATATATAAACTAAGCATTTTATAAAAATATTTAATTTTGTAAATATTAGAGAAGGTTATAAAGTAATAGAAAGGAAGAATCTTATATGAATCCAAGTGTAAATATGACAGATGTGTTTAACATAAGAAATATAATAATTTATTTTATAGCAATTAATATAATAGCGTTTTTAGCAATGTGGATAGATAAAGAAAAAGCAAAAAGGCGGTTCTTGGAGAATTAAAGAAGCAACTTTATTTATGTTTGTATTACTTGGAGGAGGAATTGGAGGAATAGCTGGAATGTATACTTTTAGGCATAAAACAAAAAAGATTCAGTTTGTGATAGGTTTTCCAGTTATACTAATTTCTGAAATAATATTATTAATATACTTAAAAGTATATATGTTTTAAAATTATAAATTATTAAAATAGGAAATATAGAAAGTATAGATAATAATAGAAGATCTAATAATATTAAATTATATGTAAAAAATAAATATAAAAAAGCAAAGAGCATATACTATTTTTTAGTAGTTTTGGTACTTTGCTTTTTTTATGTTAAAAGTTAAAATTTTTACTAGAAAAAAGGTGTTACTAATTTTGTGAAATATTATTAGTAATAATAAAGAGTATTAAGGTTATTTTGATTCATAAAAATTTAATATTTGGCAAATTGAAAAAATGTTTTACAACTTTTTGTTTGATAAACATAATGAAATGATACATGCTGTTATTTTGCGGATGCTATGAATGTTGAAAAGTATGTGAATAAAATGACCTATAAAACACATACATATCAATTATTCACAAGGTTATCCACATTATCCACAAATACAATATGAAATTAAAAAACAAATAGAAGGAAACATAATATTTGTAAATGAAATGATTAAGCAATAATTTTGTAATATAAGGCTAAGATTTGTAACAGTATAAGCAAAAAAATATATATAAACAAAAAAATCGACAATAAATAACATATAAAATAGAGTAAAATGAATTTCTTAAAATATATTTAAAAAATATATTAAATATGATAAAATACGATGTGTAAAAAAATAGATAACTAAAGAATAAATAATTATTTTACCAAACATAAAGTAAAAAGTTAAGATAGGAGAGATACAAATGGAAAAGAAAATTGAAGAGTTAAATGGTTTTAAAGATTTAAGGATAGTAGATAATTTTTATCAAACATCAAGTTTTTTTCCAATGCCAACAACAGAAATAGGAACATTAAGTGAATCAGGAGAAACAAATTTAGGATCATATTCATTATGTTTCCCATATTACATAGCAGGAAAAGATTATTATGCAATGTTATTGTGTTGTAGAAATAATTCAAATACAGCAAAAAATATATTAAGAACAGGAAAATGTTCAATCAATTTTATAACAGATAAAAGAAAATATTTTAAAGAAGCAGTAAGATTAGGATATCCAGGAGAAACAACAGAAGAAAAAATGAAAGATTGTATATTTAATTTGGTTGATGGAAAAAGAGCAAGAGAAAATCAAAATGAACAATATCCAAAGATAATTAGTGAGGCTTTTCAAGTATTTGAATGTACTTGGGTTAAAGAGTTAGATGGTGCAGAAAATGACAAAGTACAAGATGAATATTTACCACCATATCATCAATTTAATGGTATAACAAGCCAATATGGAGCACACTTTATATTAAAAATTGATAATATATTAATGAAGCCAAAGTATTATAATGCAATATTAAATGGAGTAAATGCAAATGTATTTCCACGAGTTCCAGTAGATTATGGATATCGTGATAATAAGAACTTTTGGTATACAAGATTTAAAAGACCAATATCTGAACCAATTCCAGCGAATAAAGGAATTAGTTTAAATACAGTGAAATATGCAGCATCAAGAATTGATACTGAAGTTAAATTTACAGATGAAGCATGTGCAAAATTAATAAAAGTTCCAAGAGTGTTTTTAAATACTGTTTTAAAAGGTTGTGTCGCCTGGGCAAAAGAAAATAATGTAACATTAATTACCGAAAAAGAAATGGAGATAATTCAAGATAAAAGAAGTAAAGAAAAAAATAATTAAATAATATAAATAAAATAGTAAATTTCTTTTTGAAATTATAATGTACAAAAGTTAATAATATTTAAAGCAAATAAAAATTTATATAGAAAAAAAATGGAAAAGTTAAGTGATTAAAAAATAAAGAAGTATAGCTCTTTAAATATATTAAGTAAACTATTGACTTTTAAATCTATAATTGATAAAATAAAACAAATTAAAAAGGTGTTGAAAAAGAAAAAATATATTTTATTATTAAAAAGAGAGTTAGTAATAGGTGAAAGCTAATAATAATAAATATATGGGGAGCTTTGGAGCCAAGACAAAAATAAAGAGGATAGATATAAAAATATACTATCAATTAGGGTGGAACCGCGGAATTTATAAACTTTCGTCCCTAGCTTTTAAGCTAGTAGTGTGATGAGAGTTTTTTTGTTTTAGAAAAAATTTAAAATGAAAAACTATTAGTTAAATTTAAACATACTAGCAAATATATTATTTTAGGAGGTAGATTTTATGGAAAAATTAACAATGGACAAAATAGTATCACTTTGTAAAAACAGAGGATATATTTATGCTGGTTCAGAAATTTATGGTGGATTAGCTAATACTTGGGATTATGGACCATTAGGAGTAGAATTAAAGAATAATATAAAAAATGCTTGGAGAAAAAAGTTTATACAAGAAAACAAATATAATGTAGGTCTTGATGCAGCGATTTTAATGAATCCAGAGACATGGGTTGCATCAGGGCATGTTGGAGGATTTAGTGATCCATTAATAGATTGTAAAGAATGTAAAACAAGACACAGAGCAGATAAATTAATAGAAGAGTGGGCTCATAATAACGGAAAAGATATGATTGCAGATGGAATGACAGATGATGAAATGATAAAATTTATGAATGAGAATAATATAAATTGTCCAAATTGTGGAGCTCATAATTTTACAGAAATAAGAAAATTCAATTTGATGTTTAAAACTTTTCAAGGAGTAACAGAGGATAAAACATCAGAAATTTACTTAAGACCAGAAACAGCACAGGGAATCTTTGTGAACTTTAAAAATGTACAAAGAACAACAAGAAGAAAATTGCCAATGGGAATTGCTCAAATTGGTAAAGCTTTTAGAAATGAAATTACACCAGGAAACTTTACATTTAGAACACGTGAATTTGAACAAATGGAACTTGAATTTTTCTGTAAACCAGGAACAGATTTAGAATGGTTTGAATATTGGAGAAGTTTTTGTAAGAATTGGTTATTGAATTTAGGAATGAAAGAGAATAATATTCGTCTTCGTGATCATAGTAAGGAAGAATTAGTTTTTTATAGTAAAGGAACAACAGATATTGAATTTGCATTTCCTTTTGGATGGGGAGAACTATGGGGAATAGCAGATAGAACTAATTATGATTTAAATAAGCATATGGAACATTCTAAACAAGATATGTCATATTTAGATCCAGAAACAAACGAAAAATATGTACCATATGTAATAGAACCTTCACTTGGATGTGATAGAGTAGCTTTAGCATTTTTATGTAACAGCTATGAGGAAGAAGAAATTGCAGAAGGTGATACAAGAACTGTACTTCATTTACATCCAGCTTTAGCACCATATAAGATTGCTGTACTTCCACTTTCTAAAAAGTTAAGTGAAAAAGCACAAGAGGTATATGAAAAATTATCAAGTAAATTTATGTGTGATTATGATGAAGCAGGAAGTATAGGAAAAAGATATAGAAGAGAAGATGAAATTGGTACACCATATTGTGTAACAGTAGATTTTGATAGTTTAGAAGATAATTCTGTAACTATTAGAGATAGAGATACAATGGAACAAATAAGACTTCCAATAGAAGAAGTAGAATCATGGGTTTCAGAAAAGATTGAGTTTTAAAAATAAAAAATATAATAAAATGTGATAGACTTTTTATAAAAGCTGAAATAAAAGTTATATAGAAAATAGTGTAAATGTCTAAAATTAATAAAAAGAAAAATACCAAGTAAAAATGATACTTGGTATTTTTGGTCTTAAATTATTTTTTAAAAGAACTAATAATTGTATCTATATTTTCTTGATTATAGTTTTCATTTCTAGAAGTTATAGTTAAAATATATGCAGTATTGTTATCAATAAAACATATTTGAGTTGCTTTTACTTTAATATCATTCTGAGATATTGTATAAGAAATGATATAAGCATCTTTTCCATTTAAACTTACAAATTCTTTAGATATATCTCCATCAAGTTTATCTCCAAAAACTGATTTTAAACTTGATATAGTTGCATCTATATATGAAGATAAAGTATATGAGCTTGAGACTGAATCTGTTACTAAGTTTATATTTGAACCAGTTGTAGTATCTGCAAATATTATACCAGTTTTACCAGAAGGTGTTACCCAAGATTCAGGATAAGCAAATTGTATTCCGAGTAGTAGAATCTTTATAAACTGTATATCCAGTTAAATCTTTTTCTGTAATAGTTTTTTTATCAGCGTCTGGATCAAGTTTTGACAATATATCTTTTGGAAGATCAATTCCTAAAAGTTTTGCTTTTTCAGGTAAAACCTTTTGTAAATTTGAATAAATTTCTTTGTAAAGATCATTCATTTTTGTGTTAGATATAGTATTTAAAAGTTCACCATTATTTGAACTTAAATCATCAATATTAATATCATCAGTATAAGTTGTAGAATTATTTAAATTTAAGTTTATTTCTAAATCATCCTCTTCTTTAAATTTCAAATTACAAACAGTTTCTATAGTGCCTTTACCAATTTGACCATTAGAATCAATATTTAATTCAAGAACAGAATTAGAAGAGTCATTAATTTTAAAATTAATTTTATTTTTATCTTTTTTATGTTCTATATATAAGTTAGCAAATTCAGTATCATTATCTTCATAAAGTACGATTGTTGCTTTTTTCTCTTTTTTTGAAGAAGAATAATTAGCTTTTATATATGTAGTATCGTCAGAATTAAGTGTAATTATTTCTTCAGATTTATTGTGTGTTATTTCTATAGAAAAAGCAGAAGTTTCATCACTACCATTTTTGAATTCAATTTTAGCTGTTTTTCCTTTATACGAATAAACTATTATTTGAACACTTTCATCAGCTGAGAAGTTGTCTTTTGAATCTTGCAAAGATTCAATTAAAGTTTGAATATCATCTTTTAAACTGTCTTTAGTAAAAGTAATTTGAATTTCATCATCATTATTATCAGATGATATAGAATATATAGAACTTTGGATATTTTCTTGAGTTTCGTAAGCTTTTGTAACACCAGATTTTTCACATTTTTCTATAATTAAATCTAATGTTTGGTCATCATCTTTTAAAGTTTGGAAAAAGCTAAGTAAAATATCATATGCATGTTCACCATTTATAGTTAAAGTGTATGCATTAGCTTTTACATTTGTACCATTTACAGATGTTGTAACTTTTTTGTTTGATGTAAACATATCTTTTGTTAACTTTGAGTCTAATAGTTTTTGATATCTATCAACAATTTGAGTTCTTGAATCAGCAGAAATGTTTAATAATTCATATATATCAACTTTTTCAAGCTTATCTGGAATATATTTAGAATCTATTCCAAATTTAGAAACAAGAGTTTTTAAATTATTGTTTTCAAAATATACATATTTATCATATAAATCTGTACATTTTGCGCCATAACTATCATTATCTGCTAATAGTTCTAGATTAGTAATTTCTGAATCATTGTAGTTAGGTTTTATACTAGCGTGATATTTATTCTTGCTTGGTATGGATTCTATAGAATATTCTATTTTAGAATTGTTAATAGCATCTTCAATAGATTTAGATGATGAAGATGTGTTTGATGAATTATCAGTAATTGAACCTGTTATTTCACCAGTAGATTTTGAAGATTTTTGAGATAATTCTTTATAGTTTGCTAAAGATTTATCATAGTTAAAGTTTTTTGTTGAAGATACAGACTCTCCAAGATATTTAAAAAATAATTGCTTTGGAGATTTAAAAAGATCTGTTTTAAAATATAAAAATGCAGATACTCCTGCTAGAGCTACCAATAGTATAATTATGACAATTGGTATAATTAGTATTTTTTTGTTTTTCATTTAATAAATTCCTCCTTTTACTTTTGTATAGAATAAATTATAACATAAAAAGTAAAAAGTAAATATATAAATGCATAAAAATAAAAAAATAAAATAATAAAGATAAAAACAATAACTTGGATATTTTACTTTATTACTTTATTTTTTTATAAATTTTATTCCATAATATATGTAGAGTTTGAACTTGCTTGAGGAGTATATATTGTTTCTTGTTCCAAAATAGACAAACAATCATTTAAGGAAGGAGAAACACAAATACTATTAGGTAAATTGTTATTTTCTATTCCTAATTCGGAAAAGGTTATGTATTGTTTTAATAAATTATCAAATGTATGATTTTTATTTACTAATATTAATTTCTTTAGACTTATTGGATCTTCTGTTTGAGTTATAAGGCTTCTATTTAACATAGAAAAATAATAAACTAAATCTGAACCACCATGGTGCAATATTACATAATCAAAATTATTACATAATAATTCTGCTGGATTATTAAAGAAATAATTGCTATTAATACGAGGAAAATATTCAGTTTGTGTAGGAGCATTTCTTATATCAGAAACACTTACGGTATTTGTAGTAGTAAAAATATTTCTGTGATAAGAATTTTTGGAATCTCGTGGAAAGATCTGATTAAACGTATTAATATTATTAGGTGAATCAAATATAACACTGGCGCTTCTATAACTAGTGTTATCTAGATATGTTGTGATCAGATTTTGAAGTAAACCATCTTTATATTTAAAGCAAGCTAATTGTGAATATTGGATATTGGAATCTGAAGCAATTTGTTTAATAAAATTTAAACTTTCACTAAATAATTCACTAGTTTTTTCAGAAAGTTCTTCATCTTGAGTTACTAATAACATTTTTTTCATAAAAAGCACCTCGCACAATAAATATATTCTTTAATATATCATATTTACATAATAAAATCAATGCAAATATGCCAAGATATATATATTTAAAATAATTGCCCCGTCCCCAATTGAAAATATTTTTTTATTATGATAATATTCTATAAAAATTATAAGACGAAAGGAGTTAATTATGAGATATCCAGATTTTATAAAAATTGGAGATACAATAGGAATTACAGCGCCATCTGCAGGAATAACTAAAAAGGAAGATTGGTTAAGATTGGATAATGTAAAAAATAATTTTGGAAGTTTGGGATATAAAGTAAGAGAAACTGAAGATGTTCGAAAATGTGAATTGGGAAGAAGCGCGGATGCTAAAAAAAGAGCAGAAGAATTTATGGAGTTATGGAATGATGAAAATATTTCTGCAATTATTATGGCAACAGGAGGAGATTTTTTAGCAGAAATTTTAGAGTATTTAGATTTTAATAAAATTAGTAAAAGTAAATTAAAATGGATTCAAGGATATTCAAATATTACAGTAATCTCATTTGTTTTTACAACTATGCTGGATATTGCAACAATATATGGACCAAATATAAAAGCATATGGAATGAGAAATTTATATAAAAATTTAACAGATTCAATCAGAATGCTGGAAGGAAAAGATGTTATTCAAGAGAGTTTTGAAAAATGTGAAGATAAAAATTTAATGTGTGAAAGAGTAGATCCACTAGAAGAATATAAACTAGAAGTAGTGTCATCTTGGAAAAGTTTAAATGGTGATGAATTTTTAAACTTCTCAGGTAGAAGTATTGGTGGATGTATGGATGATATATTAAATTTAATTGGAACTAAATATGACTTTGTAAATCAATACATTGAAAAATATAAATATGATGGAATTGTATGGTTTTTAGAAGTATATGAAATGAGTAGCAGTCAGGTTATGAGAAATTTATGGCAAATGAAAAGTGCTGGATATTTTGAAAATTGTAGAGGAATAATATTTGGAAGACCACTTTTTGTAAGAGAGGATTATGGAGTTAAATTTTACGAAGCAGTTTTGGGAGCATTAAAAGATTTAAATATTCCAATTATTTATGATGTAGATATAGGTCATGTAGCGCCTCAAATGGCAGTGGTAAATGGAGCTATAATAGATGTTGTTTATGAAAAAGGAAAAGGAAAAATAAAAACTATATTCGAATGATCAAAACTAAAAGGATGAAAAAAGTAAATAAAAATTAAGGGGAATAAGTATAAAAAGAGAAGCTATTTAATTAACAAAATAACTTCTCTTTAAATTTTATATAAATAATTATTTTTTTGAATTTATTAATCTATTTCATCAAAATTTGGAAGTGGGTTAATGCTTATAGGAGCTGTTTTAGAGTTATTACTATAGTCACTATGTTTTGGTTCAAACATAGAACAAATTGAAACTGAATTTCCAGTTGATAAATCTGACTGATAAAAAGCATCATGTAAAGTTTGTGGAATATTATTTAATAAGCTTATATGTTGGATGCAAGTTGGTTTAGAATCTCTAGAATGGCGTAAATAATTTATAATAATAGTTTTTAAATTTTCTTGAATTTGTGGAATTATGCAAGACATATCTAGTTGTGCTAATTCGTTTTCAATACTATTAATATTATCTATTGTGATATTAGTAGGATGAGTTTTAAAAAACTTTAATATACTTGTAGATATATTTTGAGGCAAATCGTAATTAAATAAGTTTGTGTCTTTATCATAATAATTGTTTAATACAATAGGCAATCTTTCTATTAAATCAGCTCTAAAGAGATAGTCTGCTGTAAGTGAATTTTCTTTGCGTTTTTTTCTTTCTTTTAAATAATTCATAATATTTCCAGGCTTTAAAGGTTCATTTTGCTTTTCTTCTACTTTTGGCATATATTTAGAAATAGGACCTTGATATGTAAGAATATTTGTTATTTTAAAAAAATCTTTAAGGTCGATAAATCCTCCATAAACATAGCTGCATAAATCACATAGAATTATGTGTGAAAGTGGTGAAAAATCATAAAAAGATAAATCATGTTGTTTATAATAAATTCCAACTTCTACAATTTTATTATTTAAAGTTGTAGAAATATTAGGAATTTTATCAAAGTCAATAGCAGTAAAGTATGAAGGGTCTGCAGAAGCATATAATTTTATATTATGAATAATATTTTTTATGCGATTGGATAAATCATAAATACCACTAAAAAAAGTATCTATATCATCATTTGGTGTATTTTGCATGTAATAAACCTCCTGTAAATTGAGTCAATATATTATATTATAACATAATAAGTAAAAATAATCAAATAAATTAGATAGAAAAAAGAGCACTTTTTTGTCTTATTTTGTGCTCTTTTGTCGTAAAAAATAAATTCTTGTTATAAGTTATACATTATAAAAAATGTTAATCTAATTTGTTTTGATTATTTGAGTTGGTATTTGATGTAGTAGAATTTGTAGTGTTTTTTGAAGTGGAAGTATTAGTGTTAGTATTTTTATTTGATGTAGTATTATTGATGGTGTTATTTTTTGTAGGATTATTATTACTTGTATTTGTATTAGAGGTATTATTATGTGTAGTATTATTATTTTTTGTAGAGTTTGATGATGTGTTATTGTTTGTATTGGTGTTTGTTTTATTAGTGATATTTTGGTTTGTATTATTTTGGGTTGTATCATTTTCTATTATATTATTTTGTGTAGTGTTAGTTATAGAATTGTCGTAAATGGAGTTATTAGAAACATTATTGGATATTGTATTATTTTGGTTTTGTATAGTGTTAGTTTTGTTATTCTTATTAGAAGAATTATGTTCTTTACAAGTAGATGGAAGAGTACCTTTTAAATAGTATTCTGTATAAGTATCTGGACAATTTCCATTTGCAAGTTCACCAGATGAAGAACAAATAGTTGCACTAAGTACATTATTTGGCTTTTGGAATTTACTTTTGTCTAATTTTTTATGAATAGAAGACATGACATTAGACCATAAAACACTAGCAGGATTTTGATTACCAGCAAAATCAATGTTTTCATTAAAATCGAAACCATACCAAGTAACGGCTGTATAATAATTTGTAAAACCGCAAAGCCAACGATCATAATCATCATCTGTTGTTCCTGTTTTTGCTGCTACATCCATTCCTGATATTGAGCAATTAGTAGCGGTACCATGTGAACCAGTTACAGGACTAGTTAGTAAGTTTTTTATAATGTAAGCAACAGAATTAGAAATAACTTTTTGTCTTTTTTGTTTTTTAGTAACTAAAGTTTTTCCATTAGAATGTGCTATTTTTGTATAAAAAATAGGTTCGATATATACTCCGTCATTTGCAATGGAACTGTAAGCTCCAGCCATTTCAAGAGGACTAACTCCTTTTTCTAGGCCTCCTAATGCAAGAGCTAAATTACTATCTTCTTCTGTTAGGGTAGTAATTCCCATTTTCTCTAAATATTTTATAGAAGTAGCAGGAGTTATTTTTTCCATCATTTCAACAAATGGGATGTTTTGTGATGATTCTAATGCTCTTCTTACAGTTATTTTTCCTAAATAATTAGCATTATTTGTAGGAGAATAGTTTTCCTTCTTTTTATCTAAAAATGTCGTTTTAGTATCATCAAATATAGTAGAAGCTGTAAAAAGTTTTTTGTCAATACCAGGAACAAGAACAGTTAAAGGTTTACTTGCAGAACCGGTTTGTCTAATTCCTTGAGTCGCACGGTTAAATCCTCTAGAAGTAGTTTTTTTACCAAGTCCACCGAACACACCCAACAACATATCCATTAGTATGATCAATTATAACCATTGCAGCCTGTGAAGTAGTAGAAGAATCATTTTTAGATTTTATTTGATATTTAGTTTTTTCAAATTCGGTTTCCATTTCTTTTTGAATGCTAGAATCTTGTGTACTATATATAGTAAGACCAGCCATATTTAAGTAATTAGTTGCAAATGTAGTATCCATTTTTTGCTTTTTTTCAATATCTGAAATTATTCCGAGATATTACAGCATCAGTATGATAAGAATATACAACATTATTTGAAGCAATATCTCCTTTTTTAAAATTTAATCCTTTTTCTAGATTAGAAGTGGCAGTTTCATAATCTTCATTAGAAATATAGTTTAATTCTAACATTTTATCTAATACTAATTTAGTTCTCTTTTTTATTTTTTCAGACTTTTTATCTGTGTCTTGAAAAGGGTTATATGAATTAGGACTGTGATTTATACCTGCTAAAAAAGCACATTCTTCTAATGTAAGATCTTTGACATCTTTATTAAAGTAATATTTAGCACCCATTTCAACTCCATAGATGTTTGGACCAACATAAATAATATTTAAGTATGATTCTAAAATTTCTTCTTTGGATAAACAAAATTCTAATTCAATAGCCTTAGACCATTCTTCTACTTTTCTGGAAATAGAGGAAGCATCATTTCCAGTAATATTTTTTACTAATTGTTGAGTTATAGAACTTCCACCAAATGAAGATGAACCAAAATGTATTACATATGAAAATATTGCTGAACTTGTTCTTTTTACATCAACACCATGATGTTTATAAAATCTTTCGTCTTCTATAGCTACATAGGCATTTTTTAAATTGTTTGGCATTTGTGACAAAGTAGTATTTTTATGAATCTTTTCAGTTCCTAATGTAGCAATAGTATTTCCGTCTTTATCTAAAATAATAGAACCTGTATTTGTAACCATTTCTTTTGCAATAGATTGCCATTTGTGAATAGATATTCCTTTAACAACCGCAAAAATTATTATAAAAATAAAAAGAATAATTAATGTTATTTTTTTTATTTTTCTTTTTAATTTTGAATCACTTTTTTTTATTTTTTTAGAATCTTTTTTTCTTCTCTTTAGTTCTTTTTCAGAAAAATTCTGTTCCAATTCTTGGGTATTTGTATTATTTTTTTTGTTTTTTCTATTTTTAGTATTATTTTCTTTTTTTATATCTATTTTCTTTTTTGAATGTTTTCCCATAGGTAATCCTCTCAATAAATTATTTTTTGCTAATTATATCATAATATATATAAAATGAGACAATTTTTTTGTGAAGAAATAAATAATATTAGATTTTGACTTAAATACATTTTAATCTTAAAATAAAAAAAATTTAAGATTTATTTGACTTGTTTTTTTCTTTAAGTTATATAATATATATAATCCTATGTAAAACAAAAGAAAAAGGAGATTTTAATATATGAATCAAGAAGAAATAGATAAATTATTTGAAGCAATGAAAAAGGCAGATAAAAAATATATTTTAGAATGTGCGGAAGTAGAATGTGATGTTACAGATTTTTATGAAAGAGAAGATGAGATATATAAGAAAATTGTTGAGAAAATAGAAAAAAGTGATTGGCAGTATTTTTTGACATATAAAGAAAGTAAAGAATATAGTAATTTGTTTTCAAGATTATTGATTTTTTCAACAGACACAAATGCAATAAAACAATATGTAGAAAATAGTGAAAGATTACGGTTTATATGGTGATATAGTATTAAAATTAATAGCAGCAACTAAAGATGATAATTATATTAGAACTTTTATAGAAGATAAGCAAAATATAAAATTTAATAAAAAAGAAAATGGTGCTAATCTCAGTATTTTGGATAAATTGAATCTTATGAAAAGTATGCAGAGCGATGAGTATAAAAAAGAAATCATTTTTAATGTTAATAAAAGAAAAGAATTAGGAATAAAAAGTTATCAAATAAAAGATTTAATAAAAAGCATGCATGATATAAAATATATAAGAGAAATATTAAATGCAAATGACAAAATAAGGTTACGTAATTATGAAATTGCTGATATATTAAAAAATATTGATGTAGTAGAAGCAGATAAATTTAATTTAATAAGTGAATGTATAGAAAGAAGAGAAGAGTTTGGAATAACAGATGAAAATGTAGAAGAACTGATACAATCAACTAATAATATTGATTTTGTGTTACAAGAGTGTAAAAAACATGGTGATGAATTAGGACTAAGTAAAATTGATATGATAGTTCAGATGATGATAAGAAATGATAATGAAAATCTTATAAAAAAATGTATAGATGGAAATAGTGACTTAAATTTAAGTACTGAAGAAAGAATTGCTATAATAACAAAATTACCACAAAAAGGAATAGCAGAAAAGTGGATTGAATTAAGAGATGAATATGGATTAAAAGATAAAGAAATAGCAAAATTAGTGGATAGAGTAATACTAGAAAATGAGAGTGATAAAAATAAATATATAGAAAAATTAGAATCATTAGGTTTGGAGAAATTTTCAGAATATTTAAAATTTTTAGAAGATGAAGAATATAGAAAGCAAGTAATAAAAAGTGAAAATGATAATTATAAAGGTAAAATAACTATTCCAGAAGATATGACAGTAGGAATGGAAATAGAATGTGTAGGAGTACATTCACATTTTATAAAAGAACATAATAAAAAAGTTAATTTTTTAGGAGATTGGATGTGTGATTTAGATAGTAGTGTTGAATCAGAAAATGTAATTGAAGGAAAAGGAATTGAAGTTAAATCTCCAATTTTAACTGGAAATCAAAATGAAACTACTAATAACATAAGAAATGTATCTACAATATTAAAAAAATTTGGACAATATACGAATGATACATGTGGTGGTCATATACATATTGGAGCAGATTATTTAAAAAGTGCTAAAGCATATCAGAATTTGATAGAAATTTGTGGAAATGCAGAAGCTGTTATGTATATAATAGCAAATGAAGAAGGAACTATTCCAAGAAAGTTTGACTATGCAAAACCAATGTCTAATAAACTAGAGGAAGCATTAGAAAAAGGTACTATAGATATAGAAGGAGAACAAGATTTAGAAAAATTTAAAGAAACACTTTTAGAATTTCAAGGTGCAGAGAGGTATATAGGAGTAAACTTTATGAATTTGGAGCAAGGAGGAAAAGGGACAATTGAATTTAGAATGCCAAATGGAACTGTAAATGCAGATACATGGATTGAAAATATAAATTTGTTTGGAGGAGTAGTAGAGATAGCTCAAAAATTAGCAGTGATACAAGAAAAAAATGATTATAAGAGAAGCAAAGAAGAAAATGAAATGTTAGAAAATTTTGAAAAGCTAAAATTAGAAGGAATAGAGGAAAGAGAAAAATTAGAAATTTTATTAAAACTAGTGATACCAGAAGAACAAAGAGAAATTTACGAAAGAAGATATGATAAAAATAGTAGATTACTTAATGAAAATCCTGAAAGAAATGATGAATTAAGAAGAAATATTACAAAAAAACCGATAAGAATATCAAAAAATAAGGTGGGAAAAATAAGTTTTACAGGTGAAAATCCAATAAATGCAGATGAATTAAGTAAAGTTTCGGAAATTATATCTAGAGATATGAAAGGAAAGGAAAAAGAAGAATATGTTAAATAATCTAATAGCTATAGAAAAGAAAAATGATTATCAATGTAATACAATTAATGAATTAGTAAAAAAATTAATTGATGAAAAATATTATGAATTAACATTAGAACAAAGAAAAAATAAAATGAAAATGTTAGCGATGGCAAACACATTAAATAAAAAAATGGAAATAGTGGATAATTGTAGTTGTGATAACATTAATGGAAAATTTATAATAAAAGATGAATTTACTTATATTTTGTCTTTATTAATGTGTGGAAATATTGTTTTATTAGAAAAAAAAGAATCAAATGTATTTATTAAATATACTAATGTTCCTGAAAGCAAAGATAATTATATTATAGTAAATAAGTTTGCAAAAGATATATTAAAGAGCTATTTAAAGGAGCAAAGAGGTGAATAACGAATGATAAGAAGCGAAAATATTCCAAATGCCTATAAAGAAGTGTATACGATTTTAAAGTATGTGAGTAAAGATGATGTAAATTTAATTCCAAAGAATTTTATAAAAATGTTGAAATCAAAAATGAATGTTAATTATAAATTTGAATATAATGAAAATTTAGACTTAGAAAATCAAATAATATTAAGAGAAACTAGAGCTATTTTAGGATATATATTTTTAAACTTTTGGGCTAATGATATTCAAAAAAATGCAATAACTAAAAAATTAAATGAAGATAAATTAGTAAAAGCTGGAGAAATGAGATTGAGATATCAGAATCAAGATATTTTTAAATCAAGAAATATTAAGAATGAAGAATATAAGTATGATAAGAAAGAAAAAAATAATCGGATTAATTATAGTAAAAAAAGAAAATATATTTATACGAATAATAAATAAAATAAAGAAAATAATAAAAAAATATAAATAAAATGTAACATATGCGTTATGTGTTAATTAAATATAGTAAAAAGCTAATAAATTAAATAAGAAATGAGAAAAATTTTCAAAATAAAGTTTACTAATATAGCTTTATTTTGCAAAATGTAAAAAAGTTTAATTATAAATAATTTATGATTAAACTTTTTTCTATTTTATATTTAAAGATGAACTATAAGATAAGGTTGTCTAGTAAAATATAACTTAATAAAGATTTATATATTAATATAATAAAGTAATTCTGTTTCCACTTTTTTCGATTATACCATCAGATTTTAAAATGCCAAGTTCTCTCATCATAGCACTTCTATCAATGCTTAAATAATCTGCTAGATCAGTTAAAGAAAAAGGAATTGTAAAAGATTTACTAATATTTCTAGTAGATATGATAGTAAAATAAGCTAAAAGTTTTTCTCTTATTGTTCTTTTACTTAAAAGTTCTATGCGCATATTTAATTCTATAATTTGGTTTAAAAATAAAGATGGTAAAGTTTGTATTAATTTATTATGAAATGTGCAATTGGTGTCACATTTGTTTTCTACATTATCATAACTAAAAAACATCACTGTACTATTTTTTTTTGCTTCTACAAATAATTCATTATTTGTGTTTACAGTATAAAAAATTTCACCAAAAATTGCACCTGTAGAAAAGTGTTCAACAATAGTTCTATTACCATTAAAGTCATAACGAATTAAGTTTGCTTCTCCGGATAATAGTAAACAAAATTGATTTCTTTTTGCAATATAAGTAGTTATAATTTCGCTTTTTTTGAAAGATTTTTTCTGAGTTTTCGAACAGTTTTTTGCAAAATCAATAAAAAAGTCTGAATAATTGTCCATATATAAATACACATCCTTTATGTTTTTATTAGTAAAATTATTGATATTAGCTATTATACAGAAAAAGTGTTGCAATTGCAACTAAAAAGAGATAGACGTAATAACTTTGTTACAAAAATGTAATAAAAAAATTTAAAATGTTAACTCCTTAGAAATAAGGAAAATAATAAAAATGTAACTAGTTAAAACCATAATCTGTTGCAATTGCAACAGAAAAACATGGAAGTTAATGTATAATTAAGTCATCTTACACATAGGGGAGGAATATAGAAATGAAGGTAATAAAAAGAGACGGAAGAGCAGTAGATTATAATAGAGATAAAATTATAACTGCAATAGAAAAAGCAAATAGTGAAGTAAAAGGAAGACAAAAAGCGACAAAAGAGCAGATAAAAGAAATAACAAATTATATAGAAGATTTAGATAAAAAGAGAATTTTAGTAGAAGATATTCAAGATATAATAGAGCAAAAATTAATGGAGTTTGAAAAATTTGAACTTGCAAAAAAATATATAGTATACAGATATACAAGAGCATTAGTTAGAAAACAAAATACAACAGATGAATCAATACTTGGATTAATAAAAAATCAAAATAAAGAACTTGCAGAAGAAAATTCAAATAAAAATACAGTACTTGCATCAACACAAAGAGATTATATAGCAGGAGAAGTTTCAAAAGATTTAACCAAAAGAATGTTATTACCTGAAAAAATTACAAAAGCACATGAAGAAGGAATTTTACACTTTCATGATGCAGATTATTTCTTACAACCTATTTTTAATTGCTGTTTAATTAACATTGGAGATATGTTAGATAATGGAACAGTAATGAACGGAAAGTTAATAGAAAGTCCAAAAAGCTTTCAAGTAGCTTGTACAGTAACAACACAAATAATTGCTGCTGTAGCAAGTAACCAATATGGTGGACAATCTGTAGATTTAAAACACTTAGGAAAATATTTAAGAAAAAGTAAAGAAAAATTTAAAAGAGAATTAGAAAATAGTTATAAAGATAAATTACCTCAAGAAATTATAGATAGTATTGTGGAAAAAAGATTAAAAACAGAACTTGCAGCAGGTGTTCAAACAATACAATATCAAATTAATACATTAATGACTACAAATGGACAATCTCCTTTTGTAACATTATTCCTAAACTTAGATGAAGAAAATGAATATATAGAAGAAAATGCAATGATTGTAGAGGAAATTTTAAAACAAAGATATGAAGGAATAAAAAATGAAAAAGGGGTATATATTACACCTGCATTTCCAAAATTGATATATGTTCTATATGAACATAATTGTCTAAAGGGAGGAAAATATGATTATTTAACAAAACTTGCTGTTAAATGTTCTTCTAAGAGATTATATCCAGACTATATATCTGCAAAAAAAATGAAAGAAAATTATGAAGGTAATGTATTTAGTCCAATGGGATGTAGAAGCTTCTTATCTCCATGGAAAGATGAAAATGGAAATTATAAATTTGAAGGAAGATTTAATCAGGGTGTTGTAAGTATAAATTTACCACAAATTGGTATTATAGCAGATGGTGATGAAGATAAGTTCTGGAAACTATTTGATGAAAGATTAGAGTTATGTTATGAAGCATTAATGTGTAGACATTATGCATTACTTGGAACTTTATCAGACACAAGCCCTATTCATTGGAAATATGGAGCAATTGCTCGTTTAAAATCAGGCGAAAAAATAGATAAATTATTAAAAAATGGATATTCAACATTATCTTTAGGATATATAGGGGTGTATGAAGTTACAAAATTAATGAAAGGTGTATCACATACAACTAAAGAAGGTCATGAATTTGCAGTAAAGGTAATGAAACATTTAAGAGAGACAACTGATAAATGGAAAAAAGAAACAGGACTTGGATTTGCTTTATATGGAACTCCAGCAGAAAGTTTATGTTACAGATTTGCAAAAATAGATAAAGAAAAATTTGGAGAAATTAAAGATGTAACAGATAAAGGATATTATACAAACTCATATCATGTTGATGTAAGAGAAAAAATTGATGCTTTTAAAAAATTATCATTTGAAAGTGAATTTCAAAACATATCTTCAGGAGGAGCTATTTCATATATAGAAATACCAAATATGAGAAATAATTTAAAAGCATTAGAAGAAGTTGTTAAATTTATATATGATAATATTCAATATGCAGAGTTTAACACAAAATCAGATTATTGTCATGTATGTGGATTTGATGGAGAAATTATTATTAATGATAATAATGAATGGGAATGTCCTCAATGTGGAAATAAGGATCACAATAAAATGAATGTTACAAGAAGAACATGTGGCTATTTAGGAGAAAACTTCTGGAATGAAGGAAAAACAAAAGAGATTAAAGCAAGAGTATTACATTTATAAAACTAAAGAAATGGGGGATTAACTATGAATTATGCAACAATAAAAGAATGTGATGTAGCAAATGGACCGGGAGTTAGAGTTTCACTTTTTGTGAGTGGATGTAATCACCATTGTAAAGGATGTTTTAATGAAATTGCTTGGAATTTTAATTATGGAAATGAATTTAATGAAGAAACAATAAATAAAATCTTAAAAGATTTGGATAGAGATTATATAGAAGGACTATCTTTACTTGGAGGTGAACCTTTAGAATATGCAAATCAAAAAGGGTTAGTAGAATTAGTAAAAAAAGTTAAAGAAAAATTTCCAAATAAAACAATATGGTGCTATACAGGTTTTGATTTTGAAAAAGATGTAATGGGAAAAATGTATAAAAATTGGGAAGAAACAAGAGAGCTTGTTGACAATATTGATGTTATAGTGGATGGAAAATTTGAAATAGAGAAAAAAAATCCTTCATTAAAATTTAGAGGATCAGAAAATCAGAGATTAATAGATGTTCAAAAAAGTATAAAATTAAATAAAATTATTTGGGCAGATATAGAAGATGAAGAAATAAAAAAAGCAAATTAATAAATTTTATAAGAGTCTTAAATTGTTAGTAATTGTTTAGCAATTTAAGGCTTTTATAAAATTTGCAAAAAAAAGAAAAATTTGATTCTCATAAAATTATAAAAATTGTGTAAAATATAAACGAGTATAACTTAGTAAAGATTATTTTTAATTGTTACACTAATATGGCAGAAATGTGAATATTATGTGAATATTAGCAATAAACACTTGACTCTGCTAAAAATAGTAATATAATACAATTATAAAAAATAAAAAGTACTTTTTATACAGTGTGCTAACGATAAAAGTGTCAACACATAAAAATTTTTAAAGGAGTGATTTATTATGATGATGATACCAAGAAGAAAAAATGAATTTGATTTGTTAGATGAAATGTTTAAGGACCCATTTTTTATTAATGATGGAGAAAGTAAAATGATGAAAACAGATATTAAAGAAAAAAAGGACAAATATTTAATTGATATAGATTTGCCTGGTTATGAAAAAGAAAATATTAATATTGAGATTGAAGATGGATATTTGACAGTTCATGCAACAGTAAGTAAAAATACAGACGAAAAAGAAGAAGGAAAATTTGTGCGTAAAGAAAGATTTTCAGGTGAATGTTCTAGAAGCTTTTATGTAGGAGATGAAGTAAAAGAAGAAGATATTAAAGCATCTTTTAAAAACGGAACATTAAAAATAGAAGTTCCAAAGAAAGAAGAGAAAAAAGAAAAGAAAGATAAAAAATATATACAAATAGAAGACTAAATATTAAATATTAATTAATAGTAAAAATGATTTATTAGCAATTTTATAAAAATAAAAGATTCAAATACTAAAGTAAAATTTAGTATTTGAATCTTTTTGATATTACATTAACTTCTTTTATTATACAATCTATATACATAAAGTAAAATTACATGAGAAATTTGGGCTGAATAAATGTAAGATATAAGATAAATAATAATTTATAAAAAAATTTACAACTATAAAAATATTTTTTATAAATGTACTTGACAAGAAACTGAATAATGTGCTAATATTATTATTGTCAATCAAATGCGGATGTGGCGGAATTGGCAGACGCGCTGGTCTTAGGAACCAGTGTCAACGACGTGGGGGTTCAAGTCCCTTCATCCGCACCAAGACAAGTTTTCGTCGAACTTTTTGAAAGTCTTGATATAACTTAATTCCAAGACAACAAAAATTTTGATGAACACAAAAATCTTAAACCGTTTCAAAAGAAACGGTCTTTTTTTGACCAAAAATATTGAAAAAAGGAGGTTTTTGTGGTATTATGTTACATATAATTAAAAAAGAAATCAATATGAGTAAAGAATTACTCTCTAAAATTGAATGGACTTGCAAAATGAAAAAGGTTAAACCAGAAATTATCAATGGTACCTTAAGAATTGTGGAACATACCAATTTAGCGTATGTAGAGCCACACAGAGTAATTATTAAAGATAAGCTGTACTTATTCTTTAATGAGCAAGATTACTTTTACATAGATAGTTTGGAAAATAAATATCCACTATCAAAATTTAATGAATACATAACATAGCAAGTCAAAATGTTGATATTTTAGAGTTTTTAAAACATTGTACTATATTGATTTATTAATTGTGTTTAAAAGAAAAGATAGAGATAGTTAAAACAATAAATAAAAACTTTAAAGTGTCAATAGCTAAGCCGATATGCTATGTGGCACTTTTTTGCGTTACGCATATAATGATTTCTAATGGCTAAAGCCATAAGACAATCATTTATAGTGTCTTTCTATATTCATTAAAAGAAGGAGGTAATGTTGTAATGAATGAAGAAAGAAAAGTCGCAGGAATTTATATTCGTGTAAGTACAGAAGATCAGGCAAGGGAAGGATTTAGTTTAGGAGAACAGGAGGAAAAGCTAAAACAACTTTGTGAATATAAAGATTATAAAATTTACAAAGTTTATAAGGACGCAGGAATATCCGCAAAAGATATGGAACACAGACCAGCTTTTCAGCAAATGCTAGAAGATATGCGAGCAGGTAAAATTAATTATATTATTGCATATAAACTAGATAGAGTTACAAGGTCTGTAAGAGATTTAGAGGTTTTAATATCAGATTTAGAAACACATCATTGTTATCTTGTTTGCGACCGTGATGATGTAAACACCAGCACGGCTAATCGGTAGATTTTTTGTCCGTATGCTAACTGTTTTATCACAATTAGAAATTGAAATAGTAAGCGAAAGAACAAAATTCGGTCTAACAGGTGCTATAAAATGTGGACATATTCCACGGAACTTGCCCACTAGGTTACAAAAGAGATGAAACAAAGAAAGTGAGAATTGATGAAACTACAAAAGATATAATTGTTAGAATATTTAATCTGTATCTTGAGGGGAAAAGTTATCAGACAATAGCTAATATTCTAAACGAAGAAAAGGTTTTAAGTCCAAAGAAATGGAAAGATTCTAAAATTGAAAAAATAATCAATAATAGAATTTATGTAGGAGATTACGAAAGATTTAAAAGAGTCGCAAAAGAACAAGGAAAAGAGCCTGTAATATATCCTAATGTTGTAGAACCAATAATAACAAGAGCAATGTTTGAAGATGTTCAAATTCAAAAAGAGAAAAATCAAAGAGCATATTGTAGAGATAGAGTTTATATATTTATGCAGAAGATGATATGTCCAAAATGTGGCAAAATAATGCAATGTAAAGGAACTGGTGGTAAAAAGAAGAAATATATGTATTACCATTGTACAGATTGTAAAATTTATCTTCGTGAAGATTTAATTGAAGAACAGGTAATGCCAATGATAATGGACTTAATTGAATATGATATGACAGTAAAGAAATACTTTTATCCTGTTTTAGCTGATAAGAAAGAACGAAATACAGCCAAACTAGATAAAGAAATATCATCATTACAAAGTAGAAAGAACAGAATAAAAGAAGCATATTTAAAAGAAATTGTTGATGTAGAGGAATTTTCAAAAGAATATAAAGAAGTTGATGAAAAGCTAAGTCTGCTTGAACAAAAACGCATTGAAGCCATTGACTTAAATAAGCAAACTTTTTCTCCACAACACTTAATGGCTGATAGAGATGTGGAAAAAGAAAAGTTAATTCGTTCTAATAAATTTTACGATATGCTGATAACAGAATGGAACAACAAAAGCAAAGAAGAAAAACAAGAATTTATATCAAAGTTTTTGGAAAGTATTACTATTGAAAAAGATAAAAAAGGAAACTACAAATTAGTTAATATGAAATTAAGAAAAACATTTATAGAAGCAGTATATAAATTAATGCAAAACGGAATGTTTGATATGACTATTGCAGATGAAAAAGGTAAAGATGTTAGAACAACAATTATGATGGACAAGCAAGAATTACAAGACTATATCAATAAATTAAATGAATATTATGAAGTATCTTATTACGAGATTGCAAGATTAGATGAACCAAAGAAAGGTTATCAGAAAAAATATCTTACGATAGATGAAATAAATGAAAATGGAGAAAAGCTTTTTAAATTAGTTGAACTAGTTACAGATGATAAAAAGTTCCCACAGAAAAAAGTAAATAGAATTGTTGGAGCAATTAGAATCAAAGAACGAGAAAAAGTTAGTTAAAAAATTTAGTAAAAATGGAGGAATTGAAATTATGGAAAATAAAGAATTAAAAGAAAACAATATTGATAATAAATATGGAATTGAATATACAAAAGTAGGAGATTATTATATGCCTAATTTAGTTTTAGAGAAAGAAGAAAAGATTATACTAAATAAATATGGAAGATTAAGACTAAAATTTTTAAAAGAAAATAAGAAAGCAGAATATACAATAATGTTTATGAACGGAACATTAAATAATCATTTAAAAGAAATACAAGAAACAGCAGAAGAAAAAGTTAATCTTATAGTCGAACAATTAAAAAAGGAAAATAATTTAACAGAAGAAATGAAAAATACTAATCAATTATATTGGGTAGGAATGATGAACAATTTTAAAAATGAGGCAGAAGAAATTGTATTAAAGGAATTAATTTATGTATAAGAAATTGATAATATAACTACAGAACTAAATGTATATACAAATTTGATGTCTATAAGTGTAGCGAGCATAGGATTTGTATTGCCACAAATCCGACATCTTACGATGAAAGGGGACTTTGTCCCCTATAACCCCTATCTTAAAATTAGAATAATTAAAAGCAAAATGAAAAGACTTTTTATAAAAAATGAACTAAAATTTTTGAAAAAGGATGTGGAAAAATATGAGAAATAGAACAATAGGAATTAATGTTAGAGTAAGTGAAAATGAAAAGAAAAAATTACAGAAAAATGCCCAAAAGGCTAACTTGAAATTATCGTCTTATTTAAGAAAAGTTGGATTACAACAAAAAATTTATGAAATACCAGATGAAGAACTTCGTAAAATTTATGCAGGAATTGTTGAACTAAAAAATGAATTTCCTTATATGAGTAATGAAGAAATAAAAGAGAAAATAGCAAAAATGCAAAGTGATTTTTTAGACATTTACAATCACAAAAAAGATGGTGATGACAATGGCAACAACGAAAATATGGGCAATTAAAGATAGTCTTTCTCGTGTAGTAAATTATGCAAAGAATCCAGAAAAAACAATATTCTCTGATTTGAAACAGGTACTAAAATATGCAGAAAATAATGAGAAAACTATTGATAAAAATGAAAAAACTATGTATGTAACTGGAGTAAATTGCAATAGAGAAACAGCTTATGAAGAAATGACAGCAGTACAGAATAGATTTGATAAATCTACAGGAAATATTGCTTATCATGCATATCAAAGTTTTAAAACTGGAGAGGTTTCACCAGAATTGGCACATAAAATAGGAGTAGAACTGGCAGAAAAAATGTGGAGTGAGCATCAAGTAATAGTTGCAACACACTTTAATACAGGCACATATCATAATCATTTTGTTGTAAATTCAGTTAATATGTTTACAGGTAAAAAATTTAATTGTAATAAAGGAGCATATTATCATTTTAGAGAGTTATCTGATGAATTATGCAGAGAATATGGACTAACAGTTATAGAAAAGCCAAAAAGAAAAACACCAAGAAATATATATTTTGCAGAAAAACGAGGTGAGCCAACCAAATATAATCTAATGAGACAAGCTATGGATGAAGCAATGGAAATATGCGTAAGCTATTCGCAATTTAAAAAGGTAATGTATAAAAAAGGCTATATTATAAATGATGATAATAATAGAAAATACCCTACAATTCGTTCAATAAATGATAAAAAAGCAGTAAGAATGTATCAGTTAGGAGAAAAGTATTTGCCGAAAAATATTACAGAAAGAGTTTTTCAAAATCCATGTTATGTGCAAGATGAATATTATAAATTGATAAAACCAAAAAATAATTATACAAAATATAAAGTTTATAAATATAAAGGAAATTTAAAAGATATTAGTAAAATGAGTGGAATTGATGTACTTTTTATATTACTATTTCATCTATTAGGCTTAATACCAAAACGAGAAAATTACAAACCATTATCTCCAGAAATGAAGCAAGAAGTTAGAAAAATGGAACGATATACTAATGAAATTAGACTTATTGTGACAGAAAAATTAAAAATATTAGATGATGTAAAAAACTATATTTCACAAACTGAAAAAAATATAGAAAGTGTTACCAATTTAAGGCAAAAATATAGAAATAAGCTAAGAAATTGTACAGATGATAATCTAATAAAAGAATACAAAACAAAGCGAGATGAATGTACTACTATGCTAAATAAGTATAGAAAAAATCTAAAAATAGCAAATTATATTTTAGAAGATACACCAAAAGTTAAGGAAGTTATAAAAATTGAAACACAAATGAAGAAAGCTCAAGAAGATATTACTAAAACAAAGAAAAAGGATAGAAATTTAAACAGATAATAATACAAAGAGGTTGTTATATATAAAAGTGGCAATCTCTTTTATAGTAATTTCTGGAAATAATTGTTTTTATATGGATTTTATGATATAAATAAGGAAAATACGAAATTTGCGACGTTTTTATAGCAAGTTTTAAAAAGGAGAAAAATAAGAATGGATAAAAAAACTATTATGATTGATATGGATGAAGTTATTGTAGTAGGGAAGTTCTCAAATTATTTAATAGAATTTTTAGGAAAAGTAGATTTTGACAAACTACATAGTCAATATAGACAAGATTTAATAAAAGGAAAAGAGGAAGAATTTAAGACAATATATAAATATAAAAATTTATATAAAAATAATAATGGAGACTATATTGAGCCATTACCTAATTGTATAGAAGTAATCAAAGAATTAAATGAAAAATATGATGTTTATATTGCTACAACTTATATTTGGAAAGAAGATGTAATTGATGCAGCTACTAATTTAAAAAATAAATTTGAGTATTTACATTATTGGCTTCCTTTTATAGATACAAATAATTTTATATTTATGACAGACAAAACAAAAATAAAATATGACATAGGAATTGATGATAGAGTATCAAATTTAGAAAATTGTGATAAAAAGTTATTATTTACAGAATTTAGAAATAAAAAATTAACTGATAACGAACTTAAAGCTAAAGGGATAGTAAGAGTAAATAATTGGTTAGATGTAAAAGAAGAATTGATATAATTAAAATTATAAGGGATTCAGAATATATATAGGATTGGAGAGAAATATTATGGACAAGCCAATAAGAAAGGCAGTACGATGCTATTTAATAAAAGACAATGAAGTAGTGGTAACAAAATATAAAAAAGGTAATAAAAAAGAAGGATATTACGATATACCTGGAGGCAAAATTGAGGAAGGAGAAACTCCAAAACAAACAGCAATAAGAGAAATGAAAGAAGAAACAGGAATAGAAATACAAAATTTAAAATATAAAGGAATTATGACAATAGAATATCCAGATAGAATGTTTATATTTGACACATTTATCTCTAAGGAATATGAAGGAGAACCACAGGAGTTTGAGGAAAATACATCAGAGTGGATAGATATAGATGAATTATTGAAAAAAGAAAAAATATTGTCGAATATAATATTATTAGATAAATTTCTTATAAAAGGATTAATAGATGACAATCGCAATTTTAATTTGTATATAAAAGTAGATGAGCAAGAGAATATTTTGGGAATAGACTATAATGTAGAAAAAATAATAAACAAAAAATAAAATAGAATGGAAGTCATAAAATAATGAAAATAGCAATTATTTCAGATATACATGGGAATTTAGAAGCATTAAAAGCAACTCTAAAAGATATAGAAAAAAGAAAAGTAGATAAAATTATATGTTTAGGAGATATAATAGCAAAAGGAGTACATTCTAAAGAATGTATATCATTAATAAGAACAAACTGCGAAATAGTATTACAAGGGAACTGTGATGTTCATTTTTCAACAGAACATAAGAATATTGATGAAATGAATGAGCAAGAGCAAAAAAGAATAAAATGGAATAAATCATTAATAAATAAAGAAGATAGAGAATATTTATTAAATTTACCATTTTGTCACGAATTTTATATGAGTGGAAGTTTAGTAAGATTATTTCATGCAACACCAACTGTTAATAATAAAGCAATAATAAATGTTGATAGTATTGAAACAAAATATAAAATGTTTTTACCAAGTGAAAAAACGCAATCTCAAGATATTGCAGATGTTGTAATATATGGTCATATTCATCATCCATATATGGACAAAATATACAATAAAACTATAATAAATGTAGGTAGTGTAGGAAATTCTTTTGATGTTATAAGGAATAAAAGTAAAGATAGCAATGTGTTAGAAACTACGAAAAGTAATTATCTAATAATTGAAGGAGAATACGGAAGTAAAGAATATTCATCAGAAATTTCATTTCAGTTTATAAAAGTACCTTATGATATTGACAGGGAATTAGAAGATCAAAATTTGAATATTGAAAAAGAAAATTATAGATTTGAGTTAAAACAAGGTATGTATAGAGACATGACTAAAATTAACGAAAATTTCAAAAAGTTAGGAATAGATGTGGATAAAATCTAAGGAGGAAAGTTGTGATGGAAATTATTGTAGGAGGAATTATTGAAAAAGACAATAAAATATTAATGGTAAAAGAGGCAAAAAAGAAATGTTATGGAAAATGGAATGTACCTGCAGGACATTTAGAAAATGGAGAAACAATATTTGAGGGCGCTATTAGAGAAATATTAGAAGAAACTGGATGTAAAGTCAGATTAAACAAAGTACTTCCAATAATGAGTAAAGATATAGAAGATACTACATTGATAATAATAACATTTACAACAGAATTATTAGAAGAAAATATTTCATTTAACAAAGATGAAATTTTAGATGTAAAATGGATTTCTAAAGAGGAATTAATAAATATGACAGATAAAGAGTTAAGAGACGAAAAGAGAATAAAAATAACATTGCAAATGCTTGAAGAAAATAAAGCATATCCTTTAGATACAATAAAAATATTAGAATACATTAATTCATGGAAAGGTTTAAAATGAGATGATTGATTTTAGAAAAGCACAGGAAAGTTTCAAAGAATACTTAAAAGACTATGATTTAGAAAATGGCAGTATTAAATTAAAGATAAGACATACATACGAAGTAGTTAAAAAAAGTGAGTATATAGCAACAGGGGTAGAACTAGATAAAGAAAATATAGAACTTGCAAAAATAATAGCATTGTTGCATGATATAGGAAGATTTGAGCAAATAAAAGAATTTAATGAGTTCAGCGATAAAAAAATAGAACATGCAGAATTTGGCGTAAAAGTATTGTTTGAAGAGAATTTAATAACAAAATTTATAGAAGATAGAAAATATGATAATATAATTAGTAAAGCAATATATAATCATAATAAATTAAAAATAGAAGACGACTTAAATGATATTGAATTACTCCATTGTAAAATAATAAGAGATGCAGATAAGATTGATAATTTCAGAGTTAAACAAGATGAAAAATTTGAAGATATGTTTCCAAAAATATATAATAAAGAAACTATAAATGATGAGGTGGTAAGTCCAAAAGTATATGAAGACTTTATGAAACACAAATGTATAAAATTGGAAGATAGAAAAACAATAATTGACTATTGGGTTTGTGTAATAGCTTTTATATTTGATCTGAATTTTGATATATCTTTAAAATATGTGCAAGAAAATAATTACATAGATATTCTTGTAGATAGAATTGAGTATAAAAATGATGATACAAAACAAAAGATGGAAGATATAAGAAAATGTGCAAAAGAATATATAAAAAATAAACATAATTAAATTTTAAAGTAATTGTTTGAAAGGATTGATTAAATAATATGAATATTATAAAAATATATAATAAATATCATTTACCAGAAAATCTACAAATGCATATGTTAAGAGTGGCAGCATGTAGTAATCTAATAATAGATAATTGGAATGGACAGAAACTAGATAAAGAAGCAATTATTAGAGTTTGCTTACTACATGATATGGGTAATATGGTAAAAATACCAGAAGATTTTTCAAAAGATGAAGAGTTTATAAAAACAAGAAAAAAATATTTTGACAAATATGGAACTAATGACCATGAAATCAATTTAGAAATTGCTAAAATAGAGGGACTATCCGAAAAGGAATTAAAAATTTTAGATGGAAAAAGGTCAAGAAAGAACGAAGAAACATTAAATTCAAATTCTTATGAAATAAAAATATGTGCTTATTGTGATCAAAGAGTAGCACCTAATGGAGTTGTAGGAATAAAAGAAAGATTAGAAGATGCCAAAATAAGATATAAAAATAAGCCATTGTCAGTATGGGCTAATGAAGAAAAAGCAAATTATTTAATACAATGTTCTTTAGGTATAGAAAAACAAATTATGGATCATTGTAAATTAAAACCAGAAGATATTAATGATAATACTATAAGAGCATATATAGAAAAACTAAAAATGTACGAAATTTGAAAGTGAGGTATGTAAAAAATATGTCAAATGAAATTGAATTGTTAGATGATGACTTTGTAAAAATTGTAAAAGATATTGAAAAGGATATTTTAGATACAAGATACAATATCATTTCAAAGGCTAACAAAGAAGTTGTCAATTTTTATTTAAGGTTGGGAAAAATAATTAGTGATAATGCTAAATACGGGAATAATTTTATTAATAGATTATCATTTGCATTAAAGTTAGATTTTCCAGATGAACAAGGCTTTTCAGCTCGTAATCTAGCAAGAATGAGAAAAGTATACGAAGCATATAAAGATTTAGCCAGTATTCCAGAAGAATTGGAAACAATATCATGGTCTCAAAATTGTATTTTAGTAGATAAAATCAAAGATATTGATAAAAGAGTTTGGTATGCCAAGCAAATTATTGAAAATGGTTGGTCTAAAACTGTATTAAGCCATCAAATTGATTTAGAATTATATGAAAGACAATCATTACCAGAGAAAATGACAAATTTTGATGATAAGCTACCTATTGCACAAAGCGAATTTGCTAGAGATATGATAAAAGATCCATATATTTTTGAATTAGCTAACATAGGAAAAAGAGCAAAAGAAAGAGATATTGAAAAGGCAATGTTAGAAAGAATAAAGAATGTATTACTTGAATTAGGCAAAGGTTTTAGTTTTGTTGGAAATCAATATAAAATTTCAACAAATGATAATGATTATTATATAGATTTATTATTTTATCATTTGGACTTAAGATGTTTCGTGGTTGTAGAATTAAAAAATACGGAGTTTAAACCTGAATATGTTGGACAATTAGGATTTTATGTAACAGCAGTTGATGAAACTTTGAAAAAAGAAACGGACAATGAAACGATAGGATTATTACTTTGTGAAGATAAAGATAAATTAACAGTTGAATGGTCTTTAAAAAGTGTAAATGCACCAATAGGAGTAGCGTCATACAAAGTAAAAAATATTATTCCAAAAGAAATAATGGAGAAATTGCCAACGGAAGAAGAATTAAATTTATATATAAAAAAATTACCGAATGAGGAAATTGAAGAAGAAAATAATTAGTATTTTGAAATTTGCCACCAGTGGCAAATTTGTAATAAAATTAGAATATTAGTAATAAATACATCAAAAAAAGTATCAAGGAGAAAAGTTTATGAAAATTGGAGCAATTGGATTTTATACAAATTTTAATCACAATAACATAGAAAATATAAAATATAGTAGTGAACAAACTATACTAGAATATGATATGCTAATAATAAATGTTAATAATATTTATGAGGAATATGAAATAGTAGGTAACTATCAAGGAATCCCATCATTAACACATCAATCATCAAGATATATAAGAGATGATATAGATAGAAGAAAAAAAGAATATGAAGCATATTTAAACAGTGGAAGATCTATTATAGTTATAACTCCTTATAGTGATAAAAGAACAATATATACGGGTAAACAAGAAATTTCTGGAACAGGAAGAAGTGCAAGAATAACGAATATAGTTGATTTCATTGATACTGAAAAATTTTCTCCTATGGGATTTAATACTATAAGAGCAACAGGAGAGAATATCGAATTTATCAATAAAAATGCAAAAGAAGTATTTAATAAATATATTGATTGTTTTGAATATAATAGTTTTACAGATAAAGAACATGTACAAAATCCTATTGCTAAAATTACAGGGACTGATGAAATTGTTTTTTGGTATGAAAATATTAATAATGGGATAGTAATGTTTATGCCAGATGTTTATTTTTCACAATATGAAAAACAAAATGGTTCTAAGAAAGAAAAAAATTTTTTAGAAGATATTTATGAATTTATTCAAAATATAAATAAAAAATCAATGCAAGATATTCCAAAATGGCTTAGTAGTTACGAAACATCCGAAGAAAAGGAACTGAATAAAAAAATAAACAAAATAGATAATGATATTAAAAAATTAACTACTCAAAAAGAAAAATTAGAAAACAAAAAGTCAGATATCGATTACATAAAAAGATTATTTACTGCATCCGGAGAGGAACTTGAAGATATAGTAAAAAAGATATTTGAAATGTTAGGTTTTAATATTATTAAATCAGGTGGAAACGAAGAAGATTTAGTATGCGAATTAAATGGAAAATATTTTATTTTAGAAATTAAAGGTGTAGATGGAACAGCGACAGAGAAACATACTGCACAAACACTAAAATGGAGAACAAATTATTTTATAAATACTAGTATTGAAGGAAAAGGAGTATTAGTTATAAATGGATTTAAAAATAAAGAATTAAATTCTAGAAATAATATATTTCCAAATCAGATATTAAAATATGCTAAATATCAAAATTTATGTTTATTATCAACAGTACAACTATTTAACATATTTGAAAAGTTTAAAGAAGGCAAAATTACAGTTGAAGAGGTTGCAGATAATATTTTAAATCAAAATGGTATTTATGAAGATTTAAAAGAATGGGACTTATATATAGATAAAAAATAATTTTGCCACTAGTGGCAAAATTTATTCAAAAGGTATTGCCAAATATAAAAAATTATGTTAAATTAAAAACATAGTAATAGAAAAAAATACCGTTGTGGGTATACATATCTTTGAAACTATTGCTATAACTGATTTTGAAACGAATAATAAGGTGCTTTTGTGCGAGACATTTTTCGAATACGTCCTCCGCTAACGCACCAATATACGTTTTCGATGAACTAACTCTTTTTTGCTTTGCAATGAGAGAAGCCAAAGAAAACAGAGTGTGAATATATCACAGCCTATGTAAGTCGATTTAGTCGGCTTATTTTTTTGCCTTTATAGGCACAAAATATTGAAATGAGGAAGTTATTATGATATGATTTGTGTAGTTAAAAGAGAACGTACGATTGAGAAAAAATTACGTTCTAAGTTTGAATGGGCTTGCACTTTTAGCAATTGTGTATCAAAGATAAATAATGGTGATTTGAGAATGTTTGAGAAAAGCAAAGATATATTTAAGAAGAACAATAAAGTGTAAAAAAGAGAAAGCTGCGTTAATTAGTGATTGTAAAAATAAAATCTTTATTAAAAAAATGATTTATATAAACATTAGTTTTTATTAAAATAAGGTGGTAAAGAGTAATATGATTAACAAAAGAGAAGCAATAATATTTTTAATTGAGGAATGTTATAGAAAATCCCCAGAATTAATGGAGGAGATTCCAAAAGAAGAAATGTATAAAACTCTGATGAGTAATGTTTCTGTAATAGAAGCAGGAGGCAAAAGCCAAGATGCAAATGGATTATATTCTTGTGAATTAAAGACAATAAACATATTGAATAAAGGAAAGATGGATCTAGAAGATATAAAAAAAGACCAGGGCACAACGGAAACATTAGCACATGAAGGAGTACATGCACTGTTTAGAAAATCTAAAACAAAAACACGGAATATATTCTTATTCAAGAAAAATAAATATAAAATGTTTTATGAAATTAAGAAAAGTAAGGTATAAATCTTCAACAACAGTTTTAGATAAGATACATAATTTAAGTAAGATATCAGAAGACTATATAAGAAGTCGTCAATTTCATGTAGCATTAAATGAAGGAATAACTGAATGGATAGCACAAAAAACAGTATCAGTATCAGGACATAAAGCATATGATAGTGAAGTTAATATAGTAAAGCAAATAGAAAATATAGTTGGAGCAAAAAATATAATAGAAATTGTTAATAAAAGACCAAAAGAGATGAAAGATTTATTAAATATGAATAAGAAAGAATTTATTACTTTTTCTAATCAAATGGACTATATTTTATTCTTAAACATATTGAAGAATAAAATGGAACATTATGAAGGGAATGGACAATTCGATCCAAAGTTTGCATATTTAAATGACGAAATAAAGACTACAACTCTAAATATACAAACTCAATTGATAAAGAAACTCATAATTCCATATTTTGAAAATAAACAACAAAATAATAGTGAGAATTTTGATAAAGCTTTAAAATGTATGGAGTTAATAAAAGATTATTTTTATATTAATGATGTGGGGACAGATGTTTTTGAGAAATTTATGAATACAGATGCACCTAAAGAGCTGAAAGATGTTTTAGATAAAATAGTTATTCAGTATGCAAAGCAAAATTTTCAAAGCATTGATAAATGGGATAAGAAAAAAATCTTCGAAATGGATAAAAAGCTATCTAGGTATGGATATGTAAGTTTTGATGAATATTATGATAGATTTACAAATAAAATTGTTAGTCGAATAGAAGAATTAAGATTAATAGAAGATGCAAGTATAATAGAAAGAGTAAAAAAAGATCTATCTAACAGAAGTAGAATTGATGTAAAATTACTTGCAAACGATTATGTTAACGAATACTCGTCTATTTATATTAATAAGAAAGTAAGAGAACTAATCTTAAAAAGAAATTTAACCGAAAGTCAAGATAATGATTTGATACAAGAGATACAAGTTTATCGTGATTGTGGTAAAATAATAAGCAAAAAGGATATAAAAAGGCAAAAAAGTGATGACGGACATATAGAGTATTTTGTTATGATTGATGGTAAAAAATATACAAATGAACATTTAAAAAAAATGAAATATGGTAGAAAATTTCTGGATTCAAAACGATATGAGGTCATTAATGAAGAAAAAGAAGATGAAGAACAACAAAGTAATGAAGATGTTGCATTGAGTGTTCTAGATGGAAAAAAGCAAGGAAAGCTTGCAAAATTTATTGACTTTTTTAAAAAAAGATTTTCAAAGAAAAAAAATGAAACAATAGAATATAAAACAGATTCTCATGTAGAGGATTTTAGAGCAAGTTTAAAGGTACAATCTAAAAGAACAACTAGCAAATCAAAACAAGAACAAAGTCAAAGCAGGAATTTTATTGAGAAAGACGAAATATGAAAACTGGATGCATACTATAGTAAACGCAAGGATGGAAACATTGCTAATATCCTGTTTTCAGTCTGAATATTTGAAAAATTGTTAAAAATCTAAAAATTTGACTAGTAAATTTTAGGCTAGTATAATGTTACTATATGAGAAAAAATAAGGAGGAAAAAATGAATTACAAAGAAGAATCATTAAAAAAGCATTATGAATGGAAAGGAAAAATAGAAGTAAATGCAAGAGCAAAGGTCGATAATAAAGAAGCATTAGCTCTTGCATATACTCCAGGGGTAGCAGAACCATGTCTTGAAATACAAAAAGATTATAAAAAAAGCTGGGAATTAACACGTAGATGGAATATGGTAGCTGTTATAACAGACGGAACTGCTGTACTTGGTCTTGGAGACATAGGGCCAGAAGCTGGAATGCCAGTTATGGAAGGAAAAAGTGTACTCTTTAAAGAATTTGGAGATGTAGATGCATTTCCTATTTGTGTTAGAACGAAAGATGTAGATGAATTTGTTCAGACAGTATACAATATAAGTGGTTCTTTTGGAGGAATAAATTTAGAAGATATTTCTGCACCACGTTGCTTTGAAATTGAAGAAAAACTTAAAGCAAAATGTGATATTCCAGTTTTTCATGATGATCAGCATGGAACTGCTATTGTTACAAGTGCAGCAATTATAAATTCAATGAAAATTATAAATAAATCTATAGGAGATTGCAAGGCAGTAATAAATGGAGCTGGGGCTGCTGGAATTGCTATTGCAAAATTATTAATGACATTAGGATTAAAAGATGTAATATTATGTGATAGAACTGGGGCTATTTATGAAGGTAGAGAAAATTTAAATAATGTTAAAGAATCAATTGCAAAGGTTACAAATAGAAGTTTTACAAAAGGTACACTAAAAGAAGCTATAGTGGGAGCAGACATTTTTATAGGTGTTTCTGCACCAGGAGTTTTAACAAAAGAAATGATAAAAACAATGAGTAAAGATCCAATTGTTTTTGCTATGGCTAATCCAACACCAGAAATAATGCCAGATGAAGCAAAAGAGGCGGGTGTTAGAATTGTAGGAACTGGACGTTCGGATTTTCCAAACCAAATAAACAATGTAATTGCATTTCCTGGAATTTTCAGAGGAGCGTTAGATGTTAGAGCAAGTAAAATAACTGAAAATATGAAAATAGCAGCAGCATATGCAATAGCTTCATTAGTTAGTGATGAAGAATTAAATGAAGAATATATTTTACCACAACCGTTTGACAAAAGAGTAAAAGATACAGTAGCAAAGGCTGTTTCAGAAGCAGCTATAAAAGATGGTGTTAATAGAATATAAAACTTTAATAAAAATTTTGATATTTATATAATAAAAATATATAATATAGCCAATCTAAAAGTAAAGTATGTAAAAATTATTTTTAGATTGGTTATTTTTTATATCATAAGACTATTAAATTTTAATTCGTTGTTATATAATTAATGCAACAAAGAACAAAAATAGGGAGGACAATTATGTATGATTTAATTGTAACTAAAAAGAAAAATAATAAATCAAAAATTTTTATTATATTATTAATCATATGTGTTATATTAATATTATTTTCTATAGTTGGAATTAAAAAAATTAATATGGATAATAATAAAGATATACAGGTAGCAAAAATACTAGATGTAAATATTAATATAGATACAGCCATAAAAATAAGACAAGAAAAACAGGAAAAAGAAAAATTAAAAAATAAAGATCCTCTAAGTCAAGAGCAAATAGAAAAAATCAGTAAAATATATACTGCAAACGATGGAAAAAGAGTTTTTTTGACATTTGATGATGGTCCATCCAAAACTGTTACACCATTAATTCTTGACTTATTAAAAAAAGAAAATATTAAGGCAACTTTTTTTGTTTTAGGATATAATGCTGAAAGAAATCCTGAAATATTAAAAAGAGTGTATGCAGAAGGTCATTATATAGCAAATCATGGATATTCTCATAAATATAATGAGATATATAATAGTGTTGATACTGTAATTTATGAATATAATAAAACAGAACAATGTATAAAAAATGCTTTAGATAACCAAAATTATAATTCAAGAGTGTTTAGATTCCCTGGAGGATCTGTTGGAGGAAAATACAATCAAATAAAACAAGAGGCAAAAGAAGTTTTAAAACAAAATAATGTTGCTTTTTTAGATTGGAATGCACTTAGTAATGATTCTGCAGGAGCCCACACAAAAGAGGATATAATGGATAATATTACCAAAACAGTAGGAGAGAAAAACAATGTTGTTATTTTAATGCATGATGCAAGTGATAAAATATTAACTTATGAAACATTACAAGATGTAATAAATTTTTTAAAAAATAAAGGATATATGTTTAAAAATTTATATGATGTATTATAATTTAGAACTTATGGTTCGTAATTTGTAGTTTATAAAATATGGTTTGGAATTTTTTAAATTAGAAGTTATAATTATATTTTATGGTTTGGAGGACTTTTTTATGTATGATGCAATAGTTATTGGTGGAGGCCCTGCACGGAGTGTCAGCAGCAATTTATATGAAAAGAGCAAATTTAAACATATTACTTATAACTAAAGGGTATGGAGCATTAGAAAAAGCAGGAAAAATAGAAAATTATTATGGAATAAATGAAATTAGTGGTATCAATTTGCATGAAAGTGGAATAGAGCAAGTAAAAAATCTAGGTGTAGAATGCATAAATGATGAAGTAGTCCGGGCTTACTAAAGAAGATAATTTTAAAGTGGAAACTGTTAATTCAGAATTTTATGCAAAAAGAGTTGTACTTGCAACAGGAAAAAATAGAATTATACCTGATATAAAAGGAATAAAAAAGTTTGAGGGAAAAGGAATTAGCTATTGTGCAATTTGTGATGCTTTCTTTTTTAAAAACAAAAATGTTGCTGTACTTGGTAGCGGAAATTACGCAGTAAATGAAGCAAAACAAATAATGAATGTAACAAAATCTGTAAAAATATTAACAAATGGAGAGAAGTTAGTAGAAAATAGAGATATATCTTTAGAGTCTAATGAGAAGAGAATAAAAGAAGTTAGGGGAATAAACAAGCTTGAAGAAGTTGAATTTTATGATAATACTAAAATGAAAATAGATGGTATGTTTATAGCAATAGGAACAGCCTCAAGCACAGATTTAGCAAGAAAAATAGGTGCAGTGATTGAAAATAATAATATAAAAGTAAATGATAACATGCAAACATCTGTAAATGGATTATATGCTTGTGGTGATTGTATAGGGGGGATAATGCAAATATCTAAAGCTATATATGATGGAACAAAAGTTGGGCTAGAAATAATAAAGAATAATAAATTGTAAAATAAATGTTAATGGAGGTAAGTAAAATATGAATATTTTAAATTTAACAAGTGAAAATTTTGATAAAGAAGTATTACAATCAGATAAAACAGTTTTAGTAGATTTTTGGGCAAGTTGGTGTATGCCTTGTAAAATGATGTCTGGAATAGTAGAAGAAATTGCAAATGAAATGGAAGGAAAAGTTAAAGTTGGAAAAGTAAATATTGATGAAGAAACGGATTTAGCAGTTAGATTTGGTGTGATGAGTATTCCTACATTTTTGATATTCAAGAATGGAAAAGTGGCAGAAATGACAGTAGGAGTACAAGAAAAAGAAAAAATAACAAAGTTATTAAAATAAAAAACAATATATCGATATATCGAGATATAAGATATAAAGATATTAAATAAAATTAAAATTTTTATTTGTATTTTTATATATTATAATATATAATTAGAAAAAAATATGGGGATAAACAAATGAAGAAAAAAATTTTTAGCATAATAGCAATAATTTTAGTATTATTATCAGTCTTGATATGTTTACTAATATTAAAAGATAATCAAAACAAGAGTGAAGAAGCTCTAAAAAATGATACGATACAAGTAGAAAATGTAAACAGTACAAATAATAATATAGAAAACAATATTAAAGTTAATAAAGAAAATGATAATATGAAAGTTGAAGAAAATAATCCGGTTAAAGAGCATGGAAAACTAAAAGTAGAAGAATCAAAATTGGTAGATGAAAAAGGAAATAATGTTCAGTTAAGGGGAATAAGTACTCATGGTATTAAATGGTTTCCAGAATATATAAATAAAGAATCATTTAAATATATGAAAGATGAGTGGAATATAAATTTAGTTAGACTTGCTATATATAGTGAAGACTATGATGAAAGTCAAAATAAAATAATAGAAGATGGAATAAATTATACCACAGAACTTGGAATGTATGTGATTGTAGATTGGCATACATTAAATGATAATAATCCAAATACTAATAAAGAAAAGGCAAAGAAGTTCTTTACTTATATTGCAAATAAGTATAAAAATAATGTTAATATAATTTATGAAATATGCAATGAACCAAATGGAAATGTTACATGGCAAAATGACATAAAACCATATGCAGAAGAAATGATTAATTTAATTCGTGAAATTAATGAAGATGCTGTTATTTTATGTGGAACACCTAGATATTGCCAATTAATAAGTGAGGTCGCAAAATCACCGATAGTAGGGCAAAAAAATATAATGTATACGTTTCATTTTTATGCAGCAACGCATAAAGAAGATTTAAGAGAAGAACTAAAAAAAGGATTAGAAAGTAATCTTCCAATATTTGTTTCAGAATTTGGAATTTCAGAAGCAAATGGAAATAATAATATAAATATAGAAGAAGCTAATAAATGGATAGATTTATTAAACAAGAATAATATTAGCTTTGTATATTGGAATTTATCTAATAAAAATGAGGCAACAGCATTGTTGAAAGATACAACTAAAAAAACATCAGATTGGAGTATAGAAGAATTATCTGATGCAGGAAAATGGTATATTAATATAGTAAAAAACAAGTAATTAATAAAAAAACATAAAGAACAATATTTGTAAAAGTACAAATCATTCAAAAGATAAAGGAGTAAAGTAATATGATTAGAGAAACTGCTAATGATATTTTAAAATTATTAAAAAATGGAAAAGGACTAGAAAAAGATAAAATATTTGAAAACCAAAGTAGAGATGTTCAAAAAATAATTGCTATAATATTAAATGAATGTAGATGTAGTGCAATAGATAGAAGCGGTATTACAAAAAATAATGAATCTAATATAGATATTGTGAAAGTAAGAAATGTTGTAATGACTTTTCTTAGTGATATGCAAGAATTACAAGAAGAGTTGGTTTTGTCAGTTTTAACAAAAGAAGAGATAATAGGACCATTTATAAAGTTAAAATTTAAAAAAATTTATGATACAGATTTTGAAAAATTTGATATAGAAATAGAAGAACCATTTGAAGATGATTTTACAGAAATATTAGGCTGCAATAATGATGATATAAAAGAAAGAGTCATAGAGGAAATAATAAAACCATATGTGAAGAATCTAGTACATAATGATAGAATTCTATCACAGAGAGATAAAATAGGAGAATTTATAGATAAAATATTTAACAAAGGGAAAAATCAAGATGAATTAATAGAAGAATATAAGCAAATATTAAGAGAAGTATCAACTATGGGAGAAGAAAAAGTATGTAATACAGCAAATTATATTTTAAAAAATATAATGGAAAATAGATACTTTAGAAATGAAATTATAAAAAATGCAATTAAAGATACAGATTTACAAATACTAGGAAGAAGATATGTTACATTTAACAATTTAGTAAATTCTATGGCAAACGAAACATATGAAATGTTAATAAAAAAAGAATCACCAAACAAGCAAATTAATGAAATAAAGCAAATTTATTATGATATAGTAACTCGGACTATTAATTTTATCTACAGATTTTAATCAATTAACTAAATCTAAAATAGAAGGACAAATAAAACAAATAAATAAGGGAATAAGCAGTAATTTATACGAAAACAACAAAAAATATGTTAATCCAGAAACTGGATATAGAAATATAGATACTAGTATAGAAAAAAATAATCGTGAGATAAGATTTGTGAAACATGGTGACATAGAAGAAGCGATGAAAAATTTAGTAATAACAATAAAAAAATTGCTTAAAGAATCTGATAATTTAGATACAAGAAGTTTTATTAAGGAAGTTACAAGAATAAATTATCGTTTGGTAAGGATAAATCCATTTATAGATGGAAATATAAGAACTAGTAGGGCAGTAGCTAATATTTTACTACAAGATAAAGATATTTTGTCATATTTTGATAAAGAAGAACAAGATGAGTATATAAATACGATTAATAAAGCACATTTACTAATTGCAGAAAATACTAAGATAGAAAAGGAATATATGAAAAATTTAGTAAGTGATCCTGATAAATGCAAAGAAGTAGAAGATAAATTTTTGTCTATGTGGATGTAACTAAAAAATATTAAGTATATTAAAAAAGAATTATAAAATCTATTTTAAATAGAAACTTTATAATTCTTTTTTTATACAAGAGATATAAAAGAAACACATTTTAGTAATTTTATAATTTTTTTATAGCGTTTCTTGCAAGTTCATCACATCTATTATTAAACTCATTATCACTATGACCTTTAACTTTTATAAATTTTACAGTGTGAATTTTAGTAAGACTATATAATTCTTGCCAAAGTTCTTTATTTTTAACAGGTTCATTTCCTGCTGTTTTCCAATCTTTTTTTACCCAATTATATATCCAACCTTGATTAAAAGCATTTACAACATAAGCACTATCACTATATAAATTAACTTTGCAAGGAAATTTTAAAAGTTTTAAACCGTTCAATAACAGCAGTTATTTCCATAATATTATTAGTTGTGTTTTTATTTGAACCTGAAATTTCTTTTGATGTATTTTTATACATAAGAATAGTACCCCAACCACCAGGACCAGGATTACCAGAACAAGCACCATCAGTATAAATTGTAACTTCTTCCATAATTATCAACCTTTCTTAAATTATAACTTAGTATTTTAAATAAAATGTGTTTAAATAAAAATAATTCTATTGGCACATTACGTAATTTGTGATATTATATCAGTAAACTACAAGTATGTCTAGATAAATCGAATGGAAGAGGTGAAAAAGTATGGCGAGAGTTTTAGGAATAATTGCAGAGTATAATCCTTTTCATAATGGACACTTATATCATTTACAAAAATCTATTGAAGAAACAGAGTCTGATTATGTTATTGCAATAATAAGTGGTAATTTCGTTCAAAGAGGAAATACATCTGTTATAAACAAATGGAAAAAAGCAGAGATGGCATTAAAATGTGGAGTGAATTTAGTAATAGAATTACCAACATTATATAGTATATCAAGTGCTGAAAATTTTGCATCTGGAACAATAAAAATATTAGATAGTATGAAAATTGTAAAATCAATTTCTTTTGGAACAGAAACTGGGGATATGGCAGCACTAAATAATGTTGCAAATTTATTAGTACAAGAACCAAAAGAATATGAAGTTTTGTTACAAGAAGAATTAAAAAAAGGAGTTTCATATCCAAAAGCAAGAGAAAATGCTGTGTTAAAAATAATGAATGATAATACAAGATATGGAAATATATTATCTAGTCCTAATAATATATTAGCAATAGAATATTTAAAATCCATAAAAAAATTAAAAAGTACGATAAAACCTTTTTTAGTAAAAAGAGAAAAAGTATATTATAATGATGATGCTGTTGTTGACGATTTTGCAAGTGCTACAGCAATAAGAAGACTACTTGCAAGAAATCAAACAGAAGATTTAAGTAGAGTATTGCCAAGAAGTTCATATGAAATATTAATGGAAGAATTACAAAAAGAGAATGTTGTATTTGATTTAGTTAATTATGAAAAAGAAATTATATATAATCTTAGAAATATGACTTTAAAACAAATACAAAATATTCCAGATGTATCAGAAGGTTTAGAAAATACAATAAAAAATGCAGCAAATTCATGTAATAATTTACCAGAATTAATAAATATGATAAAATCTAAAAGATATACAACTACTAGAATTCAAAGGATACTACTTTGTTCTTTACTAGGTATTACAAAGAAAAAAATGCAAATTGCAAAAAAAATTAGACCATATGTAAGAGTTTTAGGTATGGATGAAAAAGGTAAACAGTTATTATCAAAAATGTCAAAAGCAAATCCAAAATTAGATATTGTAACATCTGTTAAAAAATTTACAGAAAATAATCATAATAAATTTATTAAAGAAATGTTAGATGTAGATATTAAAGCGACTGATATATATACTTTAGCATATGGTAAAAATTCTTTTGCGGGACTTGACTATACAAATAAAATTGTTATTGTATAAAAATGTTTTTTTGGTTTAGAAAGGATAGTGAATTTTGAAAATTATTGGAATAACAGGAAATTCTGGTAGTGGAAAAAGTAGTGTATCAGAAATAATTGCAAAAAAATGTGATAATTCAATTATAATTGATGCAGATAAAATTGCTAAAAGTATGGCATCTATTAATACAAAATATTACAATGCTATTAAAAAAGAGTTTGGAAAAGATATATTAAAGGCGAATCTAGAAATTGATAGAAAAAAATTAGCCAATATTATATTTAATAATGATGAAAAAAGAGATGTTTTAAATAGAATAACTTTTAAATATGTTGTGTCAAATATAAAACAAAAGATAAATTTTAATAAGAATAAAGAAGTAATAATATTAGATATTCCATTACTTTTTGAAAGTGGTTTAGACGAAATTTGTGATATAACATTAGGAATAATAGCAGATAAGAATGTAAAAATAGAAAGAATTTGTAAAAGAGATAAAATAAATATAAATCAGGCAGAGAATAGAATAAATAAACAACTTGAAGATAAAATTTTAGAAAAAAATTGTAATTATATTATAGAAAATAATGGTAGTTTAAAAGAATTGAATGAAAAATTACAAAACTTTATTATTCATTTAAAAATTTAATAATAAAGAATATTAATAATAAGAAATATAACATAGGAGGAATAAAAATGAAAGAATTATTTGCAGATTTACATGTACATATAGGAAGAAGTGAAAACGGAAAACCAATAAAAATAACTGCTGCAAGAAGTTTGAATTTTGCAAATATTGCTAAAGAATGTGCAGATAGAAAAGGAATTAGTGTTGTTGGAATTATAGATTGTGCATCACCATATGTAATAGAAGATATTGAAAACTTTTTAGCTACAGGAGAAGCATATGAAATAGAAGATGGTGGAATTATATATAAAGATAAAGTTTGTATAATTTTAGGAAGTGAAATAGAAACTGCAGAAGTAAATGATGAAGGAAAGACAGGAAGTGCTCATAATTTATGTTATTTTCCAAAATTAAAAGACATAAAAGGTTTTTCAAATGAAATGAAAAATCATATAAAAAATATGACATTAAGCTCACAAAGAGCAGATTTTTCAGCGTATGATTTGTTAGATGTTGTAGAAAAATATAATGGAATTTTAGTTCCTGCACATGCTTTTACACCACATAAGAGTTTTTATGGAAATTGTACAGATAGAATGTCAAAAATATTTAAAGAAAAATTTAATAGAATTCATACAGTTGAGTTAGGATTAAGTTCAGATACTTTTTTGGCAGATGAAATATCAGAATTGGAAGATAAAACATTTTTGACGAATTCTGATGCTCATTCTTTACCAAAAATAGCAAGAGAATATAATAAAATTTTAGTAGAAGATATAAGTTACAAAGAATTATTAATGGCACTAAAAAATGAAAATGGAAGAAAAATTGTATGTAATTATGGATTAGATCCAAAACTTGGAAAATATCATAGAACATTTTGTGAAGAATGCGGAAAATCTATAGAAGGAAAAGCTCCAATATTTAAATGTAATAGATGTGGAAGTGAACATGTTACAATGGGAGTTTTTGATAGAATAGAAGTTATTAAGGATAAAAAAGAAACAAAATCTCCAGAATTTAGGCCACCATATGTTTATCAAATACCACTAACTTTTATGCCAGGACTTGGTAAAAAAACGATAGAAAAGTTATTAGATAATTTTGAAACAGAAATGAATATTTTACACAAATTATCATTTGATGATATAGAAGGAGTAGTGGGTAGTAAGATAGCAAATGTAATTGTAAATGCAAGAGAAGGAAATGTAAATATAGAAGCTGGTGGAGGCGGAGTTTACGGAAAAGTAACTACAAAAAAATAAAATTAGTTCTAAATTTCATTTTATAGAATAGACATTATGTATAAGTAAGCTTATGCATAGGAGGAATAAAATGAGAGTAGACAATAGGAAAAAAAAGAAGAGTATAAAAAATTGTATATTAAATCATGTAAATAATAATTTAAGAGAATATATAATATTAATTATACTATTTTTAATAGGAGTTGTAGCAGGAGTAATATTTATAAACAATGTAAATGAATCTCAAAAGCAAGAATTACAAACTTATATTACAGGATTTGTACAATCATTAAAAGGAGATTATCAAATAGATAAAACAAAATTACTAAAAACATCTATTATAGAAAATGTAAAACTAGCAATTATATTATGGTTTGTAAGTTCAACTGTAATAGGAATATTTTTAGTATATGGGATAATTATATTTAAAGGCTTTTGTATAGGATATACAATGGCCTCAGTTTTAGCAACATTAGGAACCGGAAAAGGTATATGTTTTGCCATAACATCTTTATTATTACAAAATATTTTATTTATACCATCAATATTAGCATTGGGAGTAAGTGGAATGAAATTATATAAATCAATAATGAAGGATAAAAGAAGAGAAAACATAAAAATAGAAATATATAGACATACAATTTTTTCAATTATGATATTAGTTTTTTTTATAATTTCATCTTTTATAGAGACGTATATTTCCTCTCCACTTTTGATGAATACAGCTAAATATCTATAAAATTGTCATAATGACAATATACATAAAATATTAATTTGTAAAATATAAATATTTGTAGAATTTTGCTAAAATGTATTTACATTTATTAATGAATCTGATATAACATATATAGTTTATGTTAATACGGCTTTGCGCATGCCAGAAATGTGCAAAAATCTTAAAAAAGTAGGGGAGCTCTAGAATGGAAAAACAAATAACACTTTTTTTGGAATTTCTTCAAAATGATAAGAAATTGTCAGATAATACACTTCAATCATACAAAAGAGATATTATGCAATATCACAATTATGTTGACGAAAATAGTATAAATTATTTAAAAGCTGATGAAAATAAAATAAAAGAATATTTACAATATTTACAAGAAATTGGAAAAAAATCATCAACAATTTCTAGAAGCTTAGCTTCAATTAGATCTTTTTACCAATTTTTAATAAGAACAAAACTTATAAAAGAAGATCCAACAGTAAATATTCAATCACCAAAAATTGAAAAAAGAGTACCAAGTATTCTAACATCAAAAGAAATTGAATTACTATTAGACCAACCAAAAGATGTTGATTTAAAAGGAACAAGAGATAAAGCAATGCTAGAGTTTGCATATGCTACAGGAATGAGAGTTACAGAAATAATATCTTTAGATATAGATGATGTTAATTTAGAAGAAGGATATGTAGTTTGTAGATTTGGTTCAAAACAAAGAAATATTCCTCTTGGTTCATTATCATTAAAAGCATTAAAAGAATATATAGAAGAATCAAGACCATATTTAATTAGAGATGAGAATGTAAAAGCTTTATTTGTTAATATTAACGGAAAAAGATTAACAAGACAAGGTTTTTGGAAAATAGTAAAATATTATAAAGAACAAGCACATATTACTAAAGATATAACACCACATGTATTAAGACATTCTTTTGCAACACATTTACTACAAAATGGTGCAGATTTAAAAGCAATACAAATGATGCTTGGACACTCAGATATATCATCTACACAAGTATATATGCAATTCCAAGATGAAGGAATAAAAAATGTATATAGAAAAGCTCACCCAAGAGCATAAAATTAGAAAATATAATAGTATATAAAATATATATCATATGAAAACTCTTTATTTTAGATTATTTCTAAATAAAGAGTTTTTATAATATAAAACTTCTTTTATGTTTAATATAATGCATATAGATTTGATTTATTATGTTAATTGTGCTATACTAATATATAGTTATCCTGAATAAGGAAAATAATTTTTTGGTAATCTACCGTTAATTTGGTAGTTCATATAGTAGGATATAAGCCAAAATGTATACATATATAAAAGTATGTGTTACATGCAACAACATAGAAAGAAGGGAAAACAGTATGAGCTTTTTGGAGTTAAAAATCCGTATTTTGGAACGACAAATTATAAGTATGGAAACCAAAAAAGCCCAGATAAGATTAATGGATCTGAGGCAAAAATGTATCTCTTATATGGAGATATATGAACTGGATTGCGAAATTCAGAAAAAAAAGCTGAAGCTTGAAAAGCTAAAAAAGCTTTTGCTTGAAAAAGCATATTAACGAAAGGAAAAGACTATACATATAAAAAGTATGGTCTTTTTCCATTATAAGTGAATGAAATAACATAAAAATCACTTGACAGTTTACAATAATACATATAAAATATAAATGTGAGTTGAAATATATTCAAAATAGAATTATTTATATATATTTTTATACGGAACATTGAAAATTAAATAGAAAGAGGTGTGAGATTATGCAATATGTAATCTATATCGCCATTTTTTTAATCTCAGCAGTTATATTTACAATGGTAGGTGTTACAATAAGAAAGAAAATAGCTGAATCTAAAATGAAAAGTGCTGAACAAGAAGCAAAAAGAATAATTGATGCAGCAGTTAGAGATGCAGAAAATAAGAAAAAAGAAGAAATCTTCAAGGCAAAAGAAGAAATTATGAAGGCAAGAGAAGAATTAGATCAAGAGGTTAAAGAAAGAAGGGGCGAAGTACTTTTACAAGAAAGAAGAATTGTTCAAAAAGAAGAAAACTTAGAAAATAGAACAAATAATTTAGAAAAGAAAGAAAAAGATTTGGAATTTAAAAACCAAAAATTAGATGAAAAGACAAAAGAAATAGAACTTACATTAGAAAAACAAATGCAAGAATTACAAAGAATCTCAGGTTTATCAAAGGACGATGCTAAAAAGCAATTATTATCAGAGTTAGAAAAAGATTTAACTTTGGAAAAAGCAAATCTTATTAAAGAATATGAGAATAAAGTAAAAGAAAACTCAGAAAAAACAGCAAAAGAATTAATAGGATATGCTATTCAAAAATGTGCGGCAGATCATACTTCTGAAACAACAGTATCTATAGTTGAATTACCAAATGATGATATGAAAGGTAGAATTATTGGTAGAGAAGGAAGAAATATTAAAGCTTTAGAAACTTTAACTGGAATAGACTTAATTATAGATGATACTCCAGAAGCTGTTGTAATTTCTGGTTTTGATCCATTAAGAAGAGAAGTGGCAAAAATTGCTCTAGAGAAATTAATAAATGATGGAAGAATACATCCTGCAAAAATAGAAGAAATGGTAGAAAAAGCAAAAGAAGAAATTGAAGCAACAATAAAAGAAGAAGGAGAAAGAGCAGTACTAGAAACAGGAGTAGTTGGGTTACATCCAGACATAGTAAAGTTAATTGGTAAACTAAAATATAGAACAAGTTATGGTCAAAATGTATTAAACCATTCGATAGAAGTTTCTAATTTAGCTAGAATTATGGCAGAAGAATTAGGACTAGATTCAAAACTTGCAAGAAGAGCAGGATTATTACATGATATAGGTAAAGCATTAGACCATGATATGGAAGGTACTCATGTAGAAATAGGTGTAGATATACTTAAAAAATACAAAGAAAATGAAATGGTTATAAATGCAGTTCAAGCACATCACGGAGATGTAGAACCAAAAACAATAGAAGCTGTATTAGTTCAAGCAGCAGATGCAATTTCTGCTTCAAGACCAGGAGCAAGAAGAGAAACATTAGAAACATATATCAAACGTCTAGAACAACTAGAACAAATAGCAGATTCTTTTGAAGGTGTAGAAAAATCATTTGCAATACAAGCTGGTAGAGAAATAAGAATTGTAGTAAAACCAGAAAAAGTAAATGATGCAGAGATGACTCTAATGGCAAGAGATATAGCTAAAAAAGTAGAAGATGAAATGGAATATCCGGGACAAATTAAAGTAAATATAATAAGAGAAATAAGAGTTGTCGAATACGCAAAATAAAATATATTTTATAAAATAAAAAACAGTGCTTCAAAAGAGCACTGTTTTTAAGTTTATGGAAAACAAATTAAACAAATTTGTTTAGAAATGGAGGAAATATGAAAAAAATAGTAATAGGAGCACTCATACTAAGCATATTACATTCTATCTTATTTTATGGACAGGATTTAGGAATATCAGTAGTGTTATTTGTAGTACCAATGCTTATTTTTATTTCGTATACATTAATAAGTAAAAATAAAGTGAAAAATAAAAAAGCTTTTTTTCTAAGTGTACCAATCAGTTTTTTAAGTTTAACATACGCATTATTTAATAATGGTATTTTAAATGTTGTAAACATGATAGCAATAGTTGTTTTAACAACAACTATGATAACTTGGGCAATATATGATAAATTTACTTTTAAAGAGGCTTTTGTGAAAATTTTTGTTATTATATTTAAACCTTTTGGATATATAGGAGAAAGTGTTAGAGTAATATCAAATAATTTATTTAAGAAGAAAACTAACGTAACAAATGTAGAAAATAAAAAAATAAAAGAAAATAAAGTAATTAAGCAAATTATAATAGGTCTTATAATATCAATACCATTATTAATTATTATTCTTGCTTTACTTATTTCAGCAGATACAATTTTTGCAGAAATCTTAGAACCAATTAAATATGTTATTATGAACATATTTAATATAAAATTTTTAAGTTCATTATATTTTAGAGCAATATTTATTATTATATTATTTATATATGTAGTTGCATTTATATGTAGTATGTTAAAATTTGATACAACTAAAAAAACTTTTGAAAAAAAAGGTGTAAATATGCAAAATATAACAGTTAATACAGTGCTAACTGTATTAAACATAGTATATTTATTGTTTTGCACAATTCAATTTGTATATTTATTTTTATTTACTAATTTAGGATTGAATGAAATTTTTGATTATGCTACATATGCTAGAAGAGGATTTTTCCAATTAATGTTTGTAACAATAATTAATTTTATAATAATAATTATTACATCTCTAAATAAAAGAGAAACAACAAAGGGAGTAAGTATTTATACTAAAATAATGAATGTTTTATTAATAATATTTACAATTGTAATGATATTTTCATCATTTTTGAGAATGTATTTATATGAACAAGAATATGGATATACATTTTTAAGATTAGTAGTGTATTTTATTTTGGCAACAGAACTAATGCTAGCAGTACCAACATGTGTATATGTATTTAATAAAAAAATTTCACTTTTAAAATATTATATAGTAATATTTTCTGTAATGCTTGTTTTATTAAACTTTACTAATGTAGATAGAACAATTGCCAAAAAGAATGTTGATAAATATTTAATGAGTGCAAATTTTGATGAAAAAGAAATTGATTTTAAATATTTGAAAAATTTATCTGTAGATGCAATACCGGAAATTGCTAGATTATATAGAAATACTACAGATTCAACTTTGAAAAATAAGATAGATAGATATTTTACACATGATTCTATGGTAAAATCAAGAAATAATAAAAAAATTCAAAAACTATATGAAAATAAGAATTTCCAAGAATTTAATTTGTCTGAATATGAAGCTAAAAGAGCTGTAGAAAGTATAGATGGTGAAAAATAAAATTAATTGTAAAATAAGAATAAAGAAAGTTAAAGTTGTTTTATGAGAAAAAATTACTAATTTTATGAAATAGAATTTAATTAATTTTCTCTTTTAACTATATAATTTTAAATTATAAATATTATTTAATCTTTAGTAAATTTTGATTAATATTAATATAGTGAAAAAGAATAGTTGTAATAAAATTGCAACTATTCTTTTTTTGTGGTATAAATAATAAAAAAGAAAAAAGGAGAAAAAAATGGAGCAAAGTAAATATTATGGAAAAATTGCACTAAAATTAAGTGTAATACTTTTTATTGTTTTAGGATTATTTATTACTTATAAATTAGCAATATTTTATATACCATTTATAATAGCTATAATGGTAGCATCTATTGTAGAGCCAATTACTAAATTTTTTATGAGAAAATGTAAATTAAGGCGTAAAATTTCGACAATAATAACACTTTTACTAATAACTATTATAATAGGAACAGTTTTAACATTAACAATAAGTAAGGTGATAACAGAAACAACATCACTTTTATCAAATTTAAATATATATTTTAAAGATTTTTATGATGATGGAATACAATTGTTTGATGACTTGAAAAATGGAAATATAGAAGTGCCAGATGAGGTTATGCAAGGTTTAAAAAATTCGCTTGGGGGAATTGTAGATGGAACTAAAAATGTTTTAATTTCTATATTAACTAGTGTAATAAATTTTATAAGCTCTGTGCCTACAATGTTTACATATGTAGTAATTACAATACTTGCAATTATATTTGCTTGCTTTGATAGAGATTATATAATTAATCAATTTAAAAAGCAGGTTCCAAAAAAATGGATACAAAAAGCAAGTGAAATTTATAAAGAAACTTGTAGTGTTTCATTAAATTATATAAAAGCAGAAGCAAAGTTGTCTGGAATTTGTTTTATTTTAGTATTTATAGGTCTTGTGTTTTTAGATTTAATTGGCTTTGATGTTAAGTATCCTGTAATTATGGCTATTTTTATAGGATTTGTAGATTTACTTCCTCTATTTGGAGCTGGTGTTGTTATGATTCCATGGGCAATATATCTATTTTTTACAGGAAATATACCACTTGCTATAGCAGTAGGATTAATTTGGATAATATGGGCTGTGTTAAAGCAATTAATGGAGCCTAAAATGGTTAGCAATCAAATGGGAATGCATCCGATTTTTACATTACTCGGAATGTATACTGGTTTTAGAATTTGTGGTGTATTTGGGCTTATGTTAGGGCCTATTGTACTATTAATAATAAAAAATGTATTTAGTGAATTAATAAGCAAAGGTGTATTGAAATCATTTTTTGAAATGGAATAAATAAGAACTAAAAAGGAAATCATCTCATAAACTGTTATGAGGTGATTTTTATGAATTTTGAAGAATTAAACAAAATGATTAGTAAATATGACGATGTTCCATTTCCAGAAATAAAATATGTATATGCAAATCAAATATATGCTAATTTATTGTATGATGATTTAGCAGGAGAACTTGGAGAATTATCTGCTGTTACACAATATGCGTATGAACATATGGATATGAAAAATAATGAAGGGCTTAGCAAAATAATGCTAAGAATTGCAATTCAAGAAATGAAACATTTAAATTTAGTAGGGGAATTAATAAAAAAATTAGGAAAAAATCCATGTTTTGTAAATAGTAAAGGGATAATATGGAATAGTGGAAATTTAAATTATGATGTAAAAGATATAATAAAAACAATGGAATATAATATAAAAACAGAGAAAGTTGCAATAGATCGGATATAATAAAGCAATTAGATATACAAGAAATAAAGAAATAAGAAACTTATTAAATAGGATTATTCTAGATGAGAAAAACCATATACAAGTTTTTTCGAAGATAATTGAAGAAAGCCAGAAAGAAATAAAAAGATAAAGTAATAAAATCTCGTGCTCTAAAATAGAATTGTTTTAGGAGGGGATTTGTTTTGGATGAAATTAATTTAGATAATAAGAAGATTGTAAAAAAATGGCAAATTTTAGCATCTGTTTTTAGTCTTATATTTGGAACTTTGTTACATTTTACATATGAGTGGTCAAATAAAAATGCTTTTATATCAAGTTTTAGTAGTGTTAATGAAAGTACATGGGAACATTTAAAACTTGCATTTTTTCCAATGTTAATTATTGGGATAATAGAATATTTTTTTGTAAAAAACAAAGTTAATAATTATATAGAATCAAAAACTATAGGAATTACTAGTTCAATATTGTTTATAACGTCATTTTTTTATACATATACAGGAATTATAGGAACAAACTTTTTTATAATAGATATTTTTACTTTTGTGTTTGCAGTTTTAATAGGAGAATACATTTCGTATAAAATAATGAATAGTGAGGAGCAATCTACAAAAGCTACTAAGATTATGTCCATAATTATATTAGTAGTATTAACTATATATTTTGTGTTATTTACATTTGTAACACCTAGAATAAACTATTTTAAAGATCCAGTAAATGGAAGTTATGGAAGAAAATTATAAGTGAAAGATAATACTATAGTAAAAGTAAAATTATAACTATCAGCTTCAAAATAAAAATTATACAAAGTAATTGCATATAGAAACAAAGTATAATATAATGCAAAAAAATAAGGAGAAAAAATTATGGAAAAAAATGAAATCAAAGGATTAACTAAAAAGGAAGTTGAGGAAAAAATAAAATTAGGTAATGTAAATACAACAAGTAAAAATAATTTGAAATCTAATTGGCAAATAGTTTTTGATAATGTATTTACATTATTTAATTTATACAATTTTATTATAGCTATAGCTTTATTAGCTGTAAAAGCATATACTAATACATTTTTCTTTTTGATAATTGTAATTAATGTTTTAATAGGTATTATTCAAGAAATACATGCTAAAAATATGATTAAAAAATTGGAGATTTTAGCTGCTTCAAAAACTACTGTAATTAGAGATGGAAAAGAAGAAAAAATAGAAGTAGAAAAAGTAGTTGTGGATGATATTATATTATTATCACCTGGAGATCAAATTCCATCAGATTCTTATATTATTGATGGAGAAGTGGAAGTTAATGAATCACTTCTAACAGGGGAGTCAAATTTAATCTTAAAAAATAGAGAGGATAAATTATTATCTGGAAGTTATGTAGTAAGTGGCAAATGTTATGCTAAAGTTGAAAAAGTTGGTGATGATAATTTTGCAAATCAAATAGTAAATGCAACTAAAAAGCACAAAGAAAATAATTCAGAGCTTATTAATTCAATGAAAAAAGTTACAAAATTTACAAGTTTTGTTATTATACCAGTAGGAGTATTTTTATTTATGCAAGCTTACTTTCTTAAGGAATCTAACTTATCTCAAGCAGTAATTGCAACATCTGCTGGACTATTGGGAATGTTACCAAAAGGACTTGTTTTATTAATAACTATAGCATTAGAATCTGGTGTAATAAAACTTGCTAAAAAAGATGTATTAGTTCAAGATCTTTATAGTATGGAATCACTTGCACATATTGATACAATATGTTTAGATAAAACAGGAACTATTACACAAGGAAAGATGAGAGTATCAGATGTTAAAATTTTTGATGAAAAAGTATTGCCTAGATCTTTTAATGATATGATGGTAGCTTTTGTAAATGAATCTGATGACAATAATGCAACTTTTAAAGCTATTTCCGATTACTTTAAAGGCAATATAAAATTTGAAAAGCAAGATAGTATATCATTTTCTTCAGAAAGAAAATGGAGTTCAATATCTTTTAAAAATGAAGGAACTATAGTGTTTGGAGCACCAGAAAGATTATTTGAGAAAAGTAAAAAAGAATGTCCCAAAGAAGTTGAAAATTTGCAAAAAAATGGTAAAAGAGTTTTAGCGGTAGCATATACAAAAAATATTATAAATGAACCAGTACTTCCTGAATTAGATATTGTTTCAATACTTATATTAGAAGATCCTTTAAGAAAAAATGCAAAAGAAATGCTTGGTTATTTCAAAAAACAAGGAATAGATGTTAAAGTTATTTCTGGAGATAATCCACTTACTGTTTCTAATATAGCAAAAACTGCAGGACTTGAAGAATATGAGTCATATATAGATTTATCTACAATAGGAAGTGATGCAGAAATAGTAGATCTAGTAGAAAAATATAGTATATTTGCAAGAGTGTTACCACATCAAAAAAGTATTATCGTAAAGGCTCTACAGGCTAAAAATCATAAAGTTGCAATGACAGGTGATGGTGTTAATGATGTTATTGCATTAAGAGAATCAGATTGTAGTATTACACTTCCTGATGCTAGTGATGCAGCAAAGCAGGTTTCACAAATCGTACTACTAAATTCAGATTTTAGTGTGCTAAAAGATGTATTAATGGAAGGAAGAAGAGTTGTTAACAATATAACTAAAGTTGCTAGAATATTTTTTATAAAAACAATATATTCAATATTATTGTCAATCTTTTGTATAATAACAAATATAGAATTTCCATTTATACCAATACAAATAACTCTTATAGATTTAGCTATTGAAGCATATACATCATTTTTTATTACATTTGAAAAAAATAAAAATCCAATTAAAGGAACTTTTTTACAAACTGCACTTACAAATGCAATGCCATTTGCTTTTGTTATTATTTTTAATATAGTATTTTTAATATTTGCAGGTGAAATAATAGGAGCATCAAGTACTTCTTTAACTACAATGATGTATTTACTTATTGGTTTTGTTAGTATATTAGCAGTACAAGAGGTTTGCAAGCCAATTACCAAAGTACATGTATTTTTATTTACTACAACAGCTGTTGGTTTTTATGTAGCAGTAGCTTTATTTAGAAGAATATTAGAATTAGAAATATTAACAAGGAGAGAGTTTATAATTGTACTAATATTAGCTATAATTAGTTATATATTGATACATATAAAGAGAATAATTTATAAAAAGAAATTAATAGATTAAAAAGAATAGATTAAAACGAAAAATTTAAATTTTTATAAAATTTATTACAAAATAAAAAGGAGTAGATTATATGGAAAATATATTTGTAGAATATCCGAAATGCTTGACTTGTAGAAGTGCAAAAAAATGGTTAGACGAAAATAATGTAACATACATAGATAGACATATAGTAGAAGAAACACCAACATATGAAGAATTAAAGAACTGGATAACAAGAAGCAAGAAAAATATAAAAAGCTTTTTTAATACAAGTGGATTAGTTTATAAAAGTTTGAATTTGAAAGAAAAACTACCAACTATGTCAGATGATGAAAAAATAAAACTTCTTTGTAGGAATGGTATGTTAATTAAAAGACCATTATTTATTAGTGACAAAATAATATTAATAGGTTTTAAACAAGATGAGTGGAAAGAAATTTTAGGAGGAGAATAATGCTAAATATAGGATGTCATTTATCAGCTACAAAAGGCTTTAAAAATATGGGAGAAGAGGCATTAAAAATTAATGCAAATACTTTTCAGTTTTTTACACGTAATCCAAGAGGTGGACAAGCTAAAAAAATAGATGAAAGTGATGTACAAGGATTATTAAAAATAATGCAAGAAAATAATTTTGCAAAAATACTTGCGCATGCACCATATACTTTGAATTTATGTTCTGCAGATGAAAAAATCAGAGAATTTGCAAAAAATACTATGTTAGATGATATGAAAAGAATGGAATATTTGCCACGGAAATATGTATAATTTTCATCCAGGAAGTCATGTAGGACAAGGTTTTGAAATAGGAAAAAAATATATAGTTAAAGCTTTAAATGAAATATTAACAAAAAATCAGACAACTACTGTTTTATTAGAAACAATGGCAGGAAAAGGGAGCGAAATAGGTAGAAGTTTTGAAGAAATAAAAAGTATTATAGATGAAGTAGAATTAAAAGAAAAAATTGGAGTTTGTTTAGACACTTGTCATGTAAATGATGCAGGATATGATATTGTAAATAATTTAGATGGTGTTATAGAAGAATTTGAAAAAATAATAGGCTTGGAAAAATTAAAAGCAATTCATATTAATGATAGTATGAATGCTATTGGAAGTCATAAAGATAGACATCAAAAGATAGGAAAAGGAACAATTGGAATTGAAGCATTTGAAAGAATAATAAATCATCCTAAATTAAGAAAATTGCCATTTTATTTAGAAACACCACATGAAGATATTATGGGGTATGCAGAAGAAATTGAAATTTTGAGAAATTTATATAAAGACTAATAAATTAGTACAATATAAAATTTATCATAAATAAAAAATAAAATATGGAGGAGAGTTGAAATGAAAAATATTGCAGACAGATTAAATGAAAAAATAACTAAGCTTAAAAGTCCAATTGTAGTAGGATTAGATCCAAAATTATCAGAGATACCAGATTGCTATAAAGACAGATTAGAAAAAAGTGAGAACAAATTTGAAGAGATTTCTAAAATAATTGTAGAGTTTAATAAAGATATAATTGATAGTATTTATGATATTGTACCAGCTGTAAAACCACAAATGGCTTTTTATGAAATGTATGGAGAGTATGGTGTTAAAGCATTTATACAAACTGTTAAATATGCAAAATCTAAAGGGTTATTTGTCATAGACGATTCTAAAAGAAATGATATTGGAAATACTGCTAAGTGTTATGCAAAGGGGCATTTAGGAAAAGTAGATTTAGGAAATGGTCAATTTGAAGAAGTTTTTGGAGCTGATTTTTTAACTGTATCTCCATATTTAGGTCTTGATAGTATAGTACCATTTATAGAAGAATGTAAAGAAAATGATAAAGGAATTTTTGTGTTAGTTAAAACATCAAATCCATCAAGCTCTGATATACAAGATAGATTAGTAGATGATGGAAAAACAATTTATGAAAATGTTGCTAAGTTTGTAAAAGAACAAGCAGATGAATTAATAGGTGAAACAGGATATTCTTCAATTGGAGCAGTAGTAGGAGCAACTTTTCCAGAAGAAGCAGCAAAACTAAGAAAAATAATGAGTAATAATATTTTCTTGGTGCCCGGATATGGTGCACAAGGAGGAAAAGCAAAAGATGTAATGTACTGTTTTAATGAAAATGGATTAGGAGCTTTAGTAAACTCATCAAGAGGTATTATTTATGCATATAAAAAGCATTTTGAAAAAGACTTATGTACAAAAGAAGAATATAAGAAATCTGTAAGAGAAGCTACAATCAGTATGAGAGAAGATATAGTATCTTGCCTAGAAGAAGAAGGAAAAAGTTATAAATAAAATATTTAAATTAGAATATAAGTATTATAAAAAATATAAGTTATAAAGAAAATCACACTTCCACTTTAAAAAAATATTATAAAAGTGGGGGTGCTTTTTTTATGAAAATAAAAAAGTATAAAAAGGATGATTCAGTAAAATATGCAAAAAAATGGGCATATTTAAGAAATCCAAAATATTATAATTATGATGCAATAGGAGGAGATTGTACTAATTTTGTATCTCAATGTATATATGAAGGATGCAAAGTAATGAACTATGATAAAATAAATGGGTGGTATTACAAAAAAGCAAATGACAAGTCACCATCATGGACAGGAGTGGAATTTTTATATAAATTTTTAATAAATAATAATGGGATAGGTCCTTTTGCTAAAAAGTGTAATATAGAAGATGTTGAAATAGGAGATATTATACAACTTTCGTTTGATGGAATAAAATTTTCTCATACTTTATTTGTTGTAGAAACAATAGATAACAATATTTATGTTGCAACACATACTTTTGATTCGTATGGACGTAATTTGAATACATATTCTTATAAAGACATACGATATATAAAAATAGAAGGATATAGGATTTGGTAGTTTATAATGTAAATTAAAAAATGAAATTTAATTTATAAAGATAAAAAAATAGAAAAATAGGTATTAAAGCTAAAAATGTTGTTGAAAAATGTAAGTCATATGATATAATGTGGCATATATTAAGGTAATATTATAAGAATAAAAATAAAAAGGGAGGATGGTTCAAGAAAAAATAGTATCTTGGCCAATAAAAAATTGACAGTTGCATTATATATATTTAAGATATACTTAAAAGTAGTTTATTTTTTTATAAAACTATTTACAAAACAAAAAAAACAAGTTTTTTTCTTAAGCAGACAATATAATTATATATCATTTAATTATAAAGAGATTATAAAAAGTTTAGAAAGAAATAATAAAGATATAAAAATAAAAGTTATTTGTCAAAAAGTAAACAGTGATATTAATGAATCGCTAAGAGATAAAAATCAATCATCTGCTTTAATAAAGGTAATAATGAAAATGAAAAAAGAAGCCAAAAGTATGATAGAATACTTTATTAGTTTGCATAAACAAATGCGGATGCATTGCAGAATCAAAAGTGATTATTGTTGATGGATATAATATTCCAGTTAGTGTATTGAAACATAAAAAAAATACAACAGTTATTCAAATGTGGCATGCACTAGCAGCTATTAAAAAATTTGGATATCAATCAATTGGATACAAAGACGGAGTGAATAAAACAATAGCAAAGATATTAAAAATGCATGCAAATTATGATTATGTTATTTCTGGATCAGAGGCAATGAAACCATATTTTGCAGAAGCTTTTAAAATTGATAAAGAAAAAATTATATCTATTGGAACGCCATATGTTGATTATTTGCTTAAAACGTCATCTAGACAAAAACAAAAAATATATAAAAAATATCCTGTATTAAAAAGAAAAACTAATATATTATATTCACCAACTTTTAGGAAAGATGGAAGAGATAATATAGATGAAGTGATAAAAAATATAGATTTAGATAAATATAATCTAATTATTACATATCATGATAAAGATGGAAAGAAAAAAATAGATAATCCAAAAGTTTTAACATGCAAAGATGTACCATATAGAGATTTAATAAAAATAGCAGATTATGTAATAACAGACTACTCAGCTTTATCAGTTGAAGCGGCTATAGTAAATGCAAAAGTATTATTATATGTATATGATTATGATAAGTATAAGGAAGAAAATGGTATTAATATAGATTTATTTAAAGAGCTTCCAGGGTATACATCTAAAAATATAAAAGATATAGTTAAAATAATTGAAGATGATAATTATGATATGCAAATTTTAAAGAATTTTAGAGAAAAATATGTATCTAATTTAAATGGAAATTCTACGAAACTATTAACAGAACTAATAGAAAAACATGTGTATGGTGAAGTGAATTTAAGAGAAAAAAATTTAGAAGGGATAAAAAAATGAAAGATAAAATAAAAAAGATTGTGATAGATTTTTCAAAGAAAAATATTGTCTTTAGAAAGATTATTAGAAAACTTGTCTTAATAAGAAGAAAAATTTTTTATCATAAATTCTATAGAAAATATAATGTGGATGATAAGACAATTCTGTTTGAAGTGTTTGGAGGAAGAAACTATTCTTGTAGTCCAAAATATATTTACGAAGAAATGATTAATATGGAAGAATTTAAAGACTATAAATTTGTTTGGTCATTTATAGATCCTGAAAAGCACAATGTAAAAAAGAGTAAAAATTTAAAAATAGTAAAACATGCATCAAAAGAATATTATAAATATTGTGCAAGTAGTAAATATTGGATTGTAAATTCTATAATGGGAGAGCATATAAAGAAAAAAGAAAATCAAATATATGTACAATGTTGGCATGGTACGCCACTTAAAAAATTGCGCTGTGACATAGAAGTTACAGGAAGTGTATTAAATACTATTTCTGAAATAAGAAAGAGAAATGATATTGATGCATCAAGATTTGACTACTTTTTATCACCATCTAAATTTGCAAGTGAAAAATTTATTTCAGCATTTAATTTAAAGTCTTTAGGAAAAGAAAATATTATTATTGAAGAAGGTTATCCAAGAAATAAATTATTATTTACATACACAAAAAAGGATATAGATAATATAAAAAATAGGTTGAATGTACCAAAAAATAAAAAAGTAATATTATATATGCCAACATTTAGGGATAATCAACATACTTCAGGAATACGGATATACATATAATATTGGAATAGATTTTGAAAGGTTACAAGAAAAATTTGGCCAAGATTATTGTGTTTTATTTAGTACACATTATTTTGTAGCAAACAAGATAGATCTTTCAAAGTATGAAGGATTTGTTATTAATGTAAATGGTAAATTTGATGATCCAAATGAATTATATATAATTAGTGATATTATAATGACTGATTATTCTAGCGTATTTTTTGATTTCGCTAATTTAAAAAGACCTATGATATTTTACATGTATGATTTAGATGATTATAAAAATAATTTAAGAGATTTTTATTTAGATTTAGATGAATTACCAGGACCAATAACTAAAAACGAAGAAGAGTTAGAAGAAGCTATTAAAAATATTGACGAAATATCAAAGAAATACAAAGAAAAATATGAAAAATTCAATAAAAAATTTAATTATTTAGATGATGGACAAGCAACTAAAAGAGTTATAAACAAAATATTTAATTTAAAAGATATTTCACAGGAAAAAAAAGAAGTAATAAAAAAATAAATTTGTATATAAGTATAGGAGGATAAAAATGAAAAAAGTATTAACATATGGAACATTTGATTTATTACATCCAGGACATATCTATTTATTAAAGGAAGCTAAAAAATTAGGAGATGAATTAATTGTAGGTGTATCTACAGATGAATTTAATTCGATTAAACATAAAACATCTTTTTTGCCTTATGAATATAGAAAAGAAATGGTGAAGTCTATAAAATATGTTGATGAGGTAATACCAGAAACTAATTGGGATCAAAAAGTAGAAGATATTAAAAGACTTGGAATTGATGTATTGGTCATGGGAGATGATTGGAAGGGTAGCGACAAATTCGAATATTTGAAACAATTTTGTGATGTTGTATTTTTACCTAAAATGGAAGGGCTTTCTTCTACTAAGTTTAGGGGACATGTTGAGGAATATGTTAAACTTATGGAAGAAGATGAGTAGAAAATAGAATATTAATAAAATATTTGCAATGTGTGATATATATAGTTGAGAGGATAGGAACATAAAAAATGAATAAAAAAAATAATTATATATGGTTGTTTGGTGAGAATTTAGGAAAAACAGCAAATAATAATTCGTTTTATTTTTGGAAACATATAATAAATAAAAAAAAAGATAATATAAATAAATACATAATTTTAGAAAAAAATAGTTTGAATAAAAAAGTATATGAAACATTAAATAAAAGAGAAAAAGAATCTGTTGTATGGAAAAATAGTTTAAAACATTTTATACTATTTTTTTTGGCAGATATGTACTTTGTAACATTAAGTTATAAAGATATAAGACCAGAACAATTTATGGGAAAAAAATATGAATTTCAAATAAGCAGACCAGTAATATATTTACAACATGGTATTACAGCTATAAAAAAGTTAGGGTATAAAGGAAATTCATACTGGAATAATATGTTTAGATTTATTTATTATAATAAAATTATAAAGCAACAATTAATTGAAGAAAATGATTTTAGAAAATATCAATTATATTATGGAATAGTATTTCCAAGATTTAAAGAATTAGTAAGAAAAAATAATTTGGAATTAAAAAAAGGTATAAAAAGTAAGCAAATATTATGGTTCTTAACATGGAGAGAATATAAAGAGGATAGTTTTGAAAATCAAATGCTAATAAAAAAAATAAATCATGTTTTAAGAAATGAAAAATTAAATAAATATTTACATAATAATAAATTGAAAATAAAATTGTGTTTGCATCAACTATATAAGACAGATGCAGAAGAATTTATGAAAAATGTTAATAAAAATAATATTGAATTAGCATATGCGACAGAAATTAATTTGATGGAAGAAATTGTAAAAAGCAATATGCTTATAACAGATTACTCTTCATTAGGATTTGATTTTACTTTTTTAAAAAAACCGGTAGTGTTATTTCAGCCTGATAGAGAAGAATATTTATCTAAAAGGCAGACATATTGTACAATAGATGAGTTAGAAGATAATAGTATAGATACAGAATCTGAATTCATAGATATTATAATTAATGAGAAATATGGAATAAATGAATTCTTCAATTCTAGAATTACAGATGTCGAGTTTGAAAAAGTTGAAAAAGGTTATTATATTGATAGAATGTATAAATATTTTAAAAAGAAGCAAGAGGAAAAAATTACATTCTTAGGATATAATTTTTATGGAGTTGGAGGAACTGTTAATGCAACCAGAGCTTTAGCAGAAGGATTATTAGAAAATGGATATATGGTTGAAATGTTATCTTTAAAGAATAATGGTAAAGCAAAGAATATGCCATATGCACTAAATTTAACGAATATAGATATGTATATGAATTTCGATAATTTTAAGATAAAACGATGGCTGTGGAGTAATATTTATAGAAATTATAAATATTTAAATTTTGATACATCTAAAAAATATTTGGAACCATATACAGGAGTAGCTATAGAAAAAATATTAAATAGAATAAAAAGCAAAACTGTTATTTCTACAAGAGAAACATTACATTTGTTTTTAGAAGATACAAATAACAAAAAGATAAAAAACAAAATATATTTTTTTCATTGTCAAGCAGAAATAATAGATGAGATATTTCCTGGAATTATGGGTGAGATAAATAAAAGAAAATTAACAAATACTGTATTTGTTACAGAAAAAAATAAAAATGAATATATAAAAAAACAGCAATATGATAATTATGAAAGATCATTAGTCTTAGGAAATGCATTAGAAAGAAAAAATGTAAGAAATATAAATAAAATTGAGGTGATTCCGGAAAAGGAAAAATATTATTTGATTTATCTATTAAGAATTAGTCAAGAAAGAAAATGCGACATAGAAAATTTAATTGAATTTGGAAAGTATTTAAAAGAGAAAAATATAAAAAATATAGTTGTAGATGTTTTTGGAGATGGAGATTATGTTGAAAACTTTGTAAATGAGTTAGTTGATAATGAACTTACTAATTTCATTAAATATAAAGGAAAAACAAATGATTCTACATATCATATAAGAAGGCATGATGCATTAGTTGATTTTACATTAAATCATTCTTTTGGAATGACATACATAGAAGGAATTTTAAGTGGAAAATCCGTATATTGTATGAAAAACACAGGATCTATAGAAGTTATGGAAGGAATACCAAATTCATTTATAGAGTCATATGAAGATCTAGTTAATAAAATTAATAAGTTGCCTACTATATCTGTAGAGCAGTTGCAAGAAAATTATAGGAAAATAGAAGAAAAATATTCAAGAAAAATTATAGCTAAAAAATTCATTGAGTACATAGATAGAGGAGCAAAAAATGAGTAAAATAGAGGTCGAATATAATGATAATTTATTGCAAATAAAAAAGATAAGAACGAGACAGAGTGATGACGATTTTGAAAGTATAGATGTATCGAAACTAGTATATAAAGAAGAATATCAATCAAAGATAAAAGTTACGAATGCAGACGAAAAAAATAAAATAATGTTATTTAAAAGATTGTCTAAAATAAATAATGATGATACGAATAGTATACTTTTAGTTTATGCAAAAGGCAATAAAATAAAATATAAAATAACATCAGAAGAAAATGCATACAAGACTTTTGTTCAAGTTCCATATAAAATATTAAATGTTAATATTACAAATAAATATTTAAAGTTTACAATATTTGCTTATATAGTAAATAATTGGAAATTAAATATAAAAGATATTAAATTTGCAATAGATAGTAATAATCAAAAAGATGTAACTTTAAAAGTATACGATTCAAAAAAACAAAAAGCAAAAAAGTTACTTGAAGGAAATGTTTATAAATTTAAATTTAAAATAAGTGACTTATTAAATAGTAATGAAGAAATAAATAATTTTGTATCACTTAATCTAAAAATAGATGAAGCAGAAGTACAATACAAATTGGGAATAAGAGACAAAAAAATAGTGAAAAGAAAAAAAGCAAAAAAGTATTATAACCTTCCAATGAAAAGTAAATATATAAAAGATTATGCGATTCATATAAGAAGAACTATAGCAGGAAATTTAGTCGTAGTAAAAAGATTAATAGAGCCAATAGAAAGTACTTTTAAATTTAAATTTTTAGAAAGTCAATTAGTTTCATATCTTATGTATGAATTAGGAAAATTAGGTACAAAAATCAGAAAAAAGAAGATAAATATATTTTATGAAAAATTTGCATCTAAATCGGAAGAAGGTGTATATGACTTATATGAAAAATGTAAGGCAAGTAAAAAAACTAAAAATTATTTTGTAATAGATAAAAATTCACAAGATTATAAAAATATAAAAAATGATAAAAATGTTATAATTAAATTTTCATTTAAATATTATTGGCTAATATATAATACAAGTTGGTTTATAGCATCAGAAGCACCAAGTCATTTGAACATATTAAGATCTAATAATAAGTACTTTAGAAAAGCAACTTATGATAAAGAATTTGTTTTTTTACAACATGGAATAATTTATATGAAAAATTTAGGAATTAATTCTTCTTTTGAAAAGGGGAAAGAAGGAGAATCTAAATATATGATTATAAGTAGTGAAAAAGAAAGGGACATTGTTGTAGATATGTTGAAGTATGATGAAGAACAATTATTAAAAACAGGACTTGGAATGTATAGTAAAATTAAATATAATCATATAAATGAAAAATCAGATGATATTGTGACAATAATGCTTACATGGAAACCATATGAAGAGCAGTTATATAGTTTTGAAGAATCTACATATTACAAAAATACCGTAGAAATATACAAAATGTTAAAAAAATATATAGATAAAAATAAAATAGTGATAATACCTCATCCTAAGGTTTTTGAATTGTTAACTAGTACAGATATTAAAGAATGTGTATGGCAAGGAAAGATTTCAGAAATATTAGAAAAAACTAAAATGTTAATAACAGATTATTCTTCAGTATGTTATAATTCGTTTTATCAAGGTGGGGGAGTAGTATTTTATCAACCTGACTTAGAAGTATATGAAACATATAATGGAAAGTTAGTTCCAAACGATGATGAATATATAGGTAAAAGAGCCTTTAATATAAAAGAATTAGAAGAAATTACTAGACAAACAATAGAAAATGGTAAAATTAATTTAGGCCAAATAAGAAATAGTAAATTTGAAGAAAATTACAAAACTATTAATGAATTTACAGATGGAAAGAATATAGAGAGAATTTTTAACGAACTAAAAAGACTAAAAATTGTATAGTAAAATATTATAAAAAATTAATATAGGATTGAGTAGAATGAAAAACGTGTTATATAAAAATAAAAAATTAATTATTATATTAATAGCTATTTTGGCGACAATAGCTATTAATATAAATTTAGATATAAGCAATGAAGTAGTTGATAAAAATATAATACTAAAAGTAATAACAATTATTAATCAATCTTTTAAAATTGATGTGATAAAAAGTGTTTTTATTTTTATTGGAGGATATTTTCTATTTTCAAAAACTTTTTTTCAAAAAAGTAACAAAAAAAACGGAAAAAAAATATGTAAAATATTTTTAGGAATTTTGTTTTCAGTATTTACAGTTATAGGAGAAAGTTATTTAAAAACTAATAGTTGGAATTTAGTATTTTTAAATAAGATTCAAATTTTTAAATCATTAATATTAATGGTTGGATATTATTGTTTTTATATAGGATTAATAAACTATATATTTGATCAGTTAGTAGATAAAATAGAATATAAAGAAAGTAAAAATAAAGTTTTTAATTTTATTTTTGAAAAACATTCATTTATAATACCACTTTTAATTATTCTAATTTGTTGGCTACCTTATATTGTAATTTATTATCCTGGAATACTAATGCCAGATTCAAGTAATCAAATTAAACAGTTTTTTGGATTAGAGATTTCAAAAAATAGTGCTACAGATTCGGTAAATTTAATAGATGAAAATGTGAAGATTACAAATCATCATCCAGTTTTACATACAGTACTTTTAGGGATGTGTATGAAAGTTGGTAAACTAATAGGAAATGATAATTTTGGTGTGTTTTTATGTTCATTAATACAAATTTTATTATTGTCGATTGCTCTTAGTTATATAGTAAATTTTATGAAAAAAATAAAAACTAATAATATTCTTAGAGTTGTAACGTTAATAGTTTTTTCACTATTACCAATATTTCCAATGCATGCACTAGAAATTACTAAAGATATTTTGTTTACAGCATTTCTTATATTCTATATGATAAATATATACTTTTTAGTAAAAAAAGCTAATATAGAAAAATTAAATAAAAAAGAAATTATAAAAATATTATTTATTAGTATTTGTATTTGTTTTACCAGAAATAATGGAATTTATGTAATATTATTTTCATTGCCATTACTTTTTATAATAGATAAAAAAAATAGAAAAAATATAATAGCAATATGTATAACAATTTTATTAATAAATAAAATCTTTTTATCAGTTATATTTCCAGCTTTAAGAATACCGACTAACATAAAAAGAGAAATGTTATCTATTCCATTTCAACAAACAGCCCGTTATGTAAAAGAACATAGTTCAGAAGTAACAGAAGAGGAAAAAAATATAATTGATAGAGTTTTAGAGTATGATACATTAGTTAAAAGATACAATCCTGTTCATGCAGATAGTGTAAAAAATAAATTTAATAAAGATGCAAGCGATGAGGATTTAAGAAATTATTTTTCGGTATGGGGTAAACAACTATTAAAACATCCTACCACATATATTCAAGCTACTTTAAATAATTATTATGGGTATGTATATCCAGAATGTAAAATAACAGAATTTACAACTAAATATATTGTGAATAATGATACAAGGTTAAACGGAACAAAAAAATTTAATTATAAATATATTTCAAAGTATAAAGGATTAAGAAAAATTGTAAAAAAAATATTAGAAACAATTCAAAAAGTTCCAGTAATATCTTGGATAACCAATATTGCATTTAATGTTTGGGCTATAATATTAATGATAGTATATATGTGCTACACTAAAAAATATAGATATATTATTTGTATGATGCCAATTGTATCTATAATCTTAGTTAATTTTGCATCACCTGTAAATGCATATTTTAGATATGCTATGCCATATATTTTTTCTATGCCATTAATACTTAGTATATTTTTAGATATAGTTAAAGAAAAAGGGAAGGGGAAGAAGTAAAAAATGAAGAGCAAAATAGCAGTATTAATACCATGTTATAATGAGAGTAAAACAATTGCAAAAGTTGTAAAAGATTACAAAGAGGCTTTACCAGAAGCAGATATTTATGTATATGATAATAATTCTACAGACAATACAGATGAAATAGCAAAGAAAGCTGGTGCAATTGTAAGGTATGAATCAAAGCAAGGAAAAGGAAATGTAATACGTACAATGTTTAGAGAAATAGATGCAGATTGTTATTTAATGATAGACGGAGATGATACATATCCAGCTGAAAATGCAAGACAAATGTGCGATTATGTACTAGAAAACGGAGTAGATATGGTAATTGGTGACAGATTATCATCTACATATTTTGAAGAAAATAAAAGGCCATTTCATAATTTAGGAAATAAAATGGTGAGAGGCTTAATTAATAAAATTTTTAAAAGTAATATAAGAGATATTATGACAGGATATAGAGCTTTTAGCTATAACTTTGTAAAAACATTTCCTATTCTCTCAAAAGGATTTGAAATAGAAACAGAAATGACAATACATGCAATAGACAAAAATTTTACATTAAAAGAAATTCCAGTACAATATAGAGATAGACCAGAGGGAAGTGTATCAAAATTAAATACATATAAAGATGGAGCAAGAGTAATAAAAACAATTGCAATATTATTTGAAGAATATAAGCCTGCTTTATTTTTTAATACAATTGCAGCATGTATATTTATAATTTCTCTTATTTTAGCTATACCAGTATTTATAGAATATTTTAAAACAGGTTTAGTGCCAAAGTTTCCTACATTAATAGTTGCAGGAATAATGCTGGTTATTTCATTATTATTATCTGTTTCAGGAATTATTCTACAGGTGATTGTAAAAAAACATAAACAGTTATTTGAAATTATGTTAAATCAAGCAGCAATCTTAAGAAAAAAATAAATAAAAGTATAGAGGATAAAGATGGATAAAGAAAATAAACTAGAAAAGATAATAAATAGTATAATAAAAGTGATTTTTTTGTGTATAATAATATTTTTATTCGTATGTAGCATTTTTAGCAGTGCTACAATGAAAAAAGATGAACATACAACATATAAACAAGATAATGTTATAATACAAATTGGGTGCATTACAATAGCTTGTGCTATAGTAACTTTTTTAAGAGCAAAAAAAGTAAAAATTAAAATAAGTAAAAAACATATAATTATAGCTATTGTAATTTGGATAATTATATGTACTGTATGGATATTTGCAACAAAACTTCAGCCAAGAGCAGATCAAAGTAAAATATTAGATGCAGCAATTCAAATGAAAAATGGCGACTTTTCAACATTTAAAACAGGAGGATATTTATATAAAAATCCGCATCAATTAGGGCTATTATTGTATTTTTATTTATTTGAATTAATATTTAATAATAATGCATATATAGCACTACAAATTATGAATATATTGGCAATTTTAGTAGCTTATTATAGTATTTTTAGGATTGTAGAATACATGTATAAAAATAAAAATGCATCAAAACTAACAATAATTGGATTGTTTTTATTTATACCAATTTCTATGTATATTACTTTTATATATGGAAATTTATTAGGTTTTGCACTTTCTATGTTAGCATTATTATTTGAATTTAAATATTTAGAAGATGAAAAAAATAAAGATATAATATTTATGGCAATATTTATTAGTATTGCAATATTATTTAAATCAAATTATATGATTACAATGATTGCAATGATTATATTACTTATAATGGAAGCAATTTTTAAGAAAAAGTGTAAATTAATTATTCCAATTGTAGCAATAGTTATTTGTTATTTATTAAGTGGAATTACAACCAAACAAGTTATAAAATTAATATCTAAAGAGGAAGTAAATAAAGGAACACCAATGACATCATATGTTGCAATGGGATTACAAGAAGGAGAAATGGCTCCACGGATGGTATAATGGGTATACACAAAAAATATACAAAAAAAATAAATATGATTATCAATTAACAAAAGCAAGAGTAAATTCTGATATAGAGAAATCTGTTATAAAATTAAAAGAAAATCCTAAATATGCATGTAATTTTTTCTATGAAAAAGTTACTTCTCAATGGAATAATCCTACATTTCAATGTTTTTGGATTTATTCAAAAAGAAAATCAGATATACCCAAATATAAAGTTGTAAAAAGTATATTATCAGAAAATAGAACTACCAATAAAATATTAACAAATTATATGAATATTTTGCAAACCTTGATTTTATTTGGAACTATAATGTATATAGTAATAGATTCAAAAAACATAAAATTTAAAGAATTAATATTTGCGATAATATTTATAGGAGGATTTGTTTTTCATTTAATATGGGAAGCTAAATGCCAATATACTATTACATATTTTGTATTATTAATTCCATATTCAATAGTAGGATATAAAAAAACAAGTGAAAAAATATTACAAATATATAACAAAAGCTTAGAAAAGTTGAAAAAATAGTTGTGTTATTATTATAATAAAAATACAAAAGGTAAAGGAAGTGAATTTATGCAAAATTTTATTCAAATAATTAAAGAGCATATAGAATATAGACAACAAATATTAAAACTTGCAAAGTCTGATATTATAAAAACTTATAGAGGTGCAGCTTTACGGATGGGCCTGGGCTGTTATTAAACCGGCTGTTACTATATTTGTTTATTGGTTTGCTTTTGTAATTCGGGTTAAGAATGGGAGGAAGTGTATCAGGATATCCGTTTTTTTTATGGCTAATTGCAGGAGTTGTGCCATGGTTTTATATGAGTGATATGATAACACAAGGGGCAAGTGCAATACGTAAATATAGCTATTTGGTAACTAAAATGAAATTTCCTGTTAGCACAATTCCAACTTTTGTAAACATATCGAAATTTGTAATACATATTATTTTAATGTTAATTGTAATTATTATTTTTTTGTTATTTGGTTATCCACCTAGTATATATTATTTACAGTTACCATTTTATATGATATTGATGTTTATATTTTTTGATGCATGGTCACTATTTGCATCACTGTTAGCATCAATAAGTAAAGATTTTTTGAATTTAGTAAAAGCGTTTGTTTCAGCTGTGTTTTGGCTTTCAGGGATTATATGGGATGCGAATTCTGTAACAATACCAGGGCTTAAAAAGTTTTTGAATTTAAATCCTGTAACTTTTTTTGTAAATGGATTTAGAAATTGTTTTATAAACCAAGTTTGGTTTTGGGAACAACCTAAAAGATTTTTATATTTAGGAATTTCTTTTGCAATTATTCTTGTTTTGGCATTATGGGCATATAAAAAATTAAGAAAAGAAATACCAGATGTATTATAAGAAAGCGAGGGTAAGAGATGCAAGAAGTAATTGAATTTAAAAATGTTACAAAGATATATAAATTATTTAAAAATGATAAAAAAAGGTTTGCTTCGTTATTTTTCAAAAATATTAAGGTGAAAGAAAAAAGGGCAGTTGATAATGTTTCATTAAAAATTAATAAAGGAGAAGCAGTTGCTATATTTGGAAAAAATGGTGCAGGTAAATCAACTATTTTAAAAATGATCACAGGAGTTACATTTCCTACAGAGGGAAATGTAACTGTTAATGGAAGAGTAAGTGCACTTTTAGAATTAACATCTGGATTTGATCAAGAATTTACAGGAAGAGAAAATATATATTTAAAAGGACAAATATTAGGTTTAAAAAATAAAGAAATAAAAGAATTAGAACAAATAATAATTGATTTTGCTGAATTAGAAGAATATATAGACCAACCTGTAAGAACATATTCAAGTGGTATGAAAGCAAGGTTAGGATTTTCTATAAATGTAAATATCAAGCCAGAAATATTGATTGTGGACGAAGCTCTTAGTGTTGGTGATGAAAGTTTTAAGAAAAAATGCATAAAAAAAATAAAAGAAATAATTTTGAAAGAAAATGTAACATTACTATTTGTAACTCATTCAACAAGTGTTGCAAAAGAATTTTGTTCAAGGGGAATTGTAATGAAGCAAGGAAAAATTATCTATGATGGAGAGATAAAAAATGCAATAGATAATTATAATAAAACAATTAAATAAAGTAGGAAGGTATATAAATAATGGGAAAACATGAGATAAAAAAAGATAATAAAACAAAGAAAAATGGCAAGAAAAAAGGACTAAAAATTTTTTTGGCTATATTATTAATTATAGTAATACTAGCAGGTGTTGGATTTGGATTTATAAAATCTAAGTTAAATAAAATAAATTATGTAGATATAAATGAAGAAGAGTTAGGTATTAATGATAATGCAAATGAAGAATTATCAGAATTTAGAAATATTGTACTTTTAGGATTAGATTCTAGAGATATGGATAATACAAAAGGTTCTAGAAGTGATGCAATTATTATAGTGAGTATTAATAAGAATACAAAAGAGGTTAATTTGATTTCTGTTTATAGAGATACATATATGGAAATAGAAGGTCACGGACTAGATAAAGTGACTCATGCACATGCTTATGGAGGACCAGCTCTTACAATTAATACTCTAAATAAAAATTTAGACTTAAATATAAAGGAATTTGCAGCAGTTAACTTTGAAGTAGTAGCAGAGCTAGTTGACATGATGGGAGGAATTGAGTTAGATATTAAGCAAAGTGAAGTAGCAGAAATGAATAAATATATAGATGATACTTCAAAAAATACAGGAATAACTTCTAAGAAAATTACAAAAGCAGGAAAACAAACTGTAAATGGAGTACAAGCTGTTACATATTCTAGAATTCGTAAAATAGCAGGAGGAGATTATAAAAGAGCAGAACGTATGAGAACCGTGCTAATGCAAACTTTTGAAAAAGCAAAAACAATGAATATTTCAACAATTAATAAAATAGCAAATAAAATTTTGCCAAATATACAAACTAATATTAGTTCTAACGAAATTTTAGCAACAATACCACAAATGGCATCATATAAAGTAAATGATAATATAGGATGGCCATATAAAACACAAGGTATTACTTTAGATAGATGGTATGGTGTTCCAGTAACATTAGAAACAAATGTTAAAGAGTTATATAAAGAAGTGTTTAAGAAAGAAGATTATACTCCATCTGAAAGTGTACAAACAATTAGTGAAAAAATTATAAAGAAAACAGGATATAAATAATCAGTAAAAGTAATAGATGTTAAGAAGATTATGTTTAATTCTTAGCATCTATTATTTTTATATAAAATGGATTAATATTGTTTATAAATATGGTTTTTTATAGGTATATTTTAAATAAAATTGCTATTTATGTATATTAGGTGGTTTACAAAAAATGAGTTTTATGAAATAATATAAGAAATTTTGTGGGAGGGCACTAATGAACTGGGAAAAGAATATATTACAAGATATGAAGTGGAATGGAGAAATAACCAACAAAGAACAAAAACAAAAATTAGCTTTAGAAGTAGCAAAAAAAGCTAATGATGGTGATGTTATAGGTTTTGGATCTGGTTCTACTTCTTTTCTTACTGTTTTAAAAATAGCAGAAAAAATTAAAGAAGAAAATATTAGGATTATTGCAATACCTACTTCATATGAAATAAAAATGTTATGTAATTATTTAGAAATACCAACTGTAACAATATTAGAAAAAAAGCCAGATTGGAGTTTTGATGGTGTAGACGAAATAGATAAAAATAATTGGATGATAAAAGGAAGAGGAGCTGCAATGTTTAAAGAAAAATTAAATATATTAAATTCAACTAAAACGTATATTTTAGCTGATGAAAGCAAATTTGTAGAAAAATTATGTACAAGTCATCCTATTCCTGTAGAATGTTATAAAGAAGCTTGTAACTATGTAAAAAGTGAATTGATTAAATTAGGTGCAAATCAAGTTAGCTTAAGACCTGCAAAAGGAAAAGATGGTCCGATTATAACAGAAAATGGAAACTTTATACTAGATACAAAATTTGATGTTATTAACAAGGATTTAGAGAAAAATATAAAATCTATATCAGGCGTATTAGATTCTGGATTGTTTATAGGCTATGATATAGAAATTATAAAATAAAACGTAGTATTAGTTTTAGTGTAAATCTGGTATATTAATAAAAGAAAGGAGAAAATATACTTTGAAGAAAAAAGTTTTGTTTATTTCAAGTACAGGAGGGCATTTTAATGAATTAATGCAATTAAAACCAATGTTTGAAAAATATGATTACCATATTATTACAGAAAAAGATAAAACAAATAAAGATTTAGTTCAGCAATATGAAAAAAAAATATATTTCTTACCTTATGGGACAAGAAGTAAAATTTTTTCGTATATAATAAAATATTTTTATTTATGTATGAAAACAGTTTTTTTATATTTAAAATTACGCCCAAAATATATTGTAACAACTGGGACTCATACGGCTGGACCAATGTGTTATTTGGGAAAGCTGTTTGGAAGTAAAATAATTTATATTGAAACATTTGCTAACAGTAATACTAAAACAGTAACAGGAAGACTTATCTATCCTATAGCAGATTTGTTTATTGTACAATGGAAGGAAATGTTGAAATTATATCCAAAAGCTGTGTATGGGGGGTCGATTTATTAATGATTTTAGTATTATTGGGAACACAAAATAATAGTTTTAGTAGACTCTTAGAAGAAGTAGAGAGATGTATTAATAGCAATATAATAAAAGAAGAGGTAATTGTTCAAGCGGGATATACAAAATTTAAATCAAAACATATGAAGATTTTTGATTTGATTTCTACAAAAAAATTAGAAGAGTTACAAGATAAAGCAAATATTATAATAACTCATGGAGGAGTGGGATCTATTGTTTCATCAATAAAAAAAGGAAAAAAAGTGATTGCTATTCCAAGACTTCATAAGTATGGAGAACATGTAAATGATCACCAAAAAGAAATTGTAAATATGTTTGGAGAAAAAAAGTATATTATTGCTTGCAATGAAGTATCCGATTTAGAAAATGCATTAAAAAAAATAGAAACTTTTGTACCTGAAAAATATAAATGCGAAACATCGAATATTATTAATATTATTGAAAGTTATATTAATGATAATTAGAGATAAAAATATATAATGTATAAATGGAGAGATATATATGAAAGAATTAATATCAATTATTGTACCATGTTATAATGAAGAAAAAGCACTTCCACATTATTATAACAAAATGAAAGAAATAATGAATAATATGAATTATGTGGATTTTGAGATAATATTAGTTAATGATGGAAGTAAAGATAATACATTAAAAGAGATGCAAGAACTAGCAAGAAATGATGCAAGAATTAAATTTATAAACTTTTCTAAGAATTTTGGTAAAGAAGCGGCTATGTATGCAGGATTTGAATATTCAAAAGGAGACTTTATTGCTGTTATGGATGCAGACTTGCAAGATCCACCAGAATTGCTAGAAGAAATGTATAAAGGAATAAAAGAGGAAAACTATGATTGTGTAGCTACAAGAAGAACTACAAGAAAAGGTGAACCGCCAATAAGAAGTTTTTTTGCAAGAATGTTTTATAGATTAATTAATAGAATATCAAAAACAGAAATGGTTGATGGTGCAAGAGACTATAGATTAATGACAAGACAAATGTTAAATGCAATATTAAGTATGAAAGAATATAACAGATATTCAAAAGGACTATTTAGCTTTGTTGGTTTTGATACAAAATGGTTAGAATATGAAAATGTAGAAAGAGTAGCAGGAGAAACACATTGGTCTTTTTGGAAGTTATTTAAATATGCATTAGAAGGAATAACAGCATTTTCTACTGTACCATTAGTGATGTCTTCTATTATAGGAATTATTTTCTTTTTCATATCAATAATTGCAATTATATATATAATTATTAATACATTAATGTATGGAAATCCAACTAGTGGATGGCCATCAATGATTTGTATAATTTTTATGGTTACAGGAATTCAGTTGTTCTGTATAGGAATAATTGGACAATACTTATCAAAAGTGTATTTAGAAGTTAAAAATAGACCAATTTATATTGTTAAAGATACCAATATAAAGTAAATATAAAAATATATAATAGCTACACATAATTCTAAATGAAAATGAAATAAAAAACAGGTGATAAAATGGATGATAATAGAATAATTAGTCCGAATTTAAAAGGAAATAATGAAGAAAATTTAGAAAATTCCTTGAGACCACAAGTGTTAGATGACTATATAGGACAAACTAAAGTAAAAGAAAATATGAAAATATACATTGAGGCTGCCAAAAAAAGAGGTGAGCCTCTTGATCATGTTTTATTATATGGACCTCCTGGGCTTGGAAAAACAACGCTGGCAGGAATTATATCTAATGAGATGAATTCAAATATAAAAATAACATCAGGTCCAGCAATAGAAAAAGCAGGAGATTTAGCTGCATTACTTACAAATCTATCTGAATTTGATGTCTTATTTATTGATGAAATACATAGATTAAATAAAAATGTAGAAGAAATTTTATATCCTGCATTAGAAGATTATACATTAGACATTATTATAGGAAAAGGTCCAACTGCAAGATCTATAAGATTAGATTTGCCAAAATTCACATTAATTGGAGCAACTACTAAAGCAGGATCTTTATCGACACCATTAAGAGATAGGTTTGGAATAGTACATAGATTAGAATTATATACAATAGATGACTTATCAACTATTATAAAGCGTTCATCTAATATATTAGGAGTGCAGATAGATGAAGAATCATCAAGAGAAATAGCGAGACGTTCAAGAGGAACTCCAAGAATAGCAAATAGATTATTAAAAAGAGTAAGAGATTATGCAGCAGTTTTAGGTGATGGAAATATAACATTAAAATTAACTAAAATGGCACTAAACCAATTAGAGATAGATGATATGGGATTAGACGACATTGATAGAAAATTATTAGAAGCAATGATAATAAAATATCAAGGGAGACCAGTTGGAATAGATACTTTAGCAACAACTATAGGAGAAGAAGTATCTACTATAGAAGATGTATATGAGCCATATTTGATTCAAATTGGTTATATTGCTAGAACGGTAAGAGGAAGAATAGCACTTCCAGATGCTTATAAACATATGGGAATAGAGATAAAAGAGTAAATAAAAAGTATTAAGTTAAGACTTTATGATAAATATTGGCGTTTTTATAAACATAAATATTCGTTATGAAAGTCTTTTTTTTGTATAAATGTTTATGTGAAAAAAATGTAAATATAAATAAAAGTATATATTATAGAATTTTTATGTTGAATATGCATTAAAATGCATATATAATATATAAAAAATAAAGAGGGAAAAAAATATGAAATTATTAATGCATACCTGTTGTGCACCATGTAGTGTATATTGTATAGACGAATTGAGAAAAAATGGAATAGAGCCTACTTTGTATTGGTATAATCCAAATATTCATCCATATACAGAATATGTAAAAAGAAAAGACTGTTTAAAAGAATATTCTAAAAAAATTAATGTTAAGGCTATATTTGAAGATGAATATGGTTTAGATGTTTTTTGTAAAAATGTTGTAGAAAATATAAATGCAAGATGTGTAAATTATTGCTATCCAGTGAGATTAAGGAAAACTTTTGAATATGCAAAAGCAAATGGATATGATACAGTAACAACAACACTTTTATACAGTATTTATCAAAAGCACGATTTTATAAAAAAATTAATGGAAGATTTGAGTAAAGAATTTGGAATAAATTTTTTATATATAGATTTTAGAAAAGGTTTTTGGCAAGGTCATCAAAAAGCAATAGAGCAAGGATTATATATGCAAAAATATTGTGGCTGTATATTTTCAGAGGAGATGAGATATAATAACCACAATGCTACAAAACCTAGTATTCCCAATGGTTACGAGATACCGAGAGAACCTAGAATGCAAGTTAAAAAAATAGAAAATAAAGAAGATTATATTGATTTACTTTTAGAGGCAGATCCTTCAAAAGATATGATACACAAGTATTTGAACGATTCTGATGTATATGCTTTAAAAAAGGGAGATGAGCTAATTTCTATTGCAGTTATTTTGCCTATTTCTAGAAAAACATTAGAGTTAAAGAATATAGTTACGAAAGAAAGTTATAGAAACAAAGGTTATGCAAAAACACTTTTAAAATCACTATGTGGTAATTATAAACAGAAATACGATAGAATGTTGGTAGGGGTGGCAGAAAATAATATTCCTTTCTATGTTAAGCAGGGATTTGATAAATATGAGAGAACAATTAAGAATTTCTTTATAGATAATTACAATGAAGAAATTAAAGATGGAGATTTAATTTGTACTGATTTAATATATTATTCAAAAGACTTAAAGAAAAAAGTTAAAGATAACTAGTAATTTGTCGTGATAATAAGAGATAAGAATAAAGGCAGCTTAATGCAGCCTTTTAATTATAGCTTTCTATATATAAGGCCTTTGCGATATAAGGAGTTATTTCTTTAAATTTATACCAACCTGAACTTTTGCTATCATTTTTTCCACCATTTGGATTAGAAATATATACCATGTCATTATCATCAGTTGCCAGTAAAACCATATAATGTGATGCAGTAGTCCAACGATTATCGTGTGGCTGATTCCATAAACAAATTAAAATAGGTCTATTAGTTTTTAAATGCTCTTGTAACTTTTCTTTAGATAAATGAACATTATCATAATAAAAATCCGTATTTTTAATATTAAATGTATTAGATAACTCTTTTGAAAGTGTGTCATAATCTAACACAGGATAATATTTTTGCCTAAGATCTTCAGGAGTATATTTTTGGTCATATCCACTCAAAATAATTGCAAGTGCAGTAATACCACAACCATTTTCAGCCATAGTTCCACCCCAATATTGATTATTACTCCAAGAAGCATCACTATTTTGTTTATACTCAATATATGTCTTTTTATGATTTTCAATAGTTGTAAATGTAGTAAAATAACCATTTTTATTTTTTACTTTTTCTTGTCCTATGCCAGAATAATTTTTATTTACATCTTGTTTGACTGTTTTATATTCTGAAGTGTTAGTTACTTTAGAAATAAATCTATTCAAATTATAAGATATATCGTTAAATGGAGTGTTCCTAAAAAATAGATATATTCCTAAAATTATTATTAAAAGTATTATTATTCTTTTTTTCTTCATTTGATTTCCTCCTCTTTCTTGTAACCTGTTTATATTATAAAACCGAACGAAGAAATAAGTTTTAAGAAATGATTAAATAAATCTTAACATTTCCTTACATTTGAAGAGAGTTATAGAAAATATTAAAAAAATATGGTAAAATACAAGAAATAGAAAAGAGGAAAAAATGAATATTTTAGTATTAGATGATGAAAGAGAAATTGCAGATTTAGTGGAAGTTTATTTAAAAAATGAGAATTACAATGTTTTTAAATTTTACGATGCAAAAGAAGCAATAAATTGTATAGAAAGTCAAAAATTAGACTTTGCTATTTTAGATGTAATGATAAAAGATGTTGATGGATTTAAAATATGTAAAATGATAAGAGATAAAGGACTCAACTTTCCAGTAATAATGCTAACTGCCAAAATTGAAGATAAAGATAAAATACAAGGCTTAACTTTGGGAGCAGATGACTATATTACAAAACCATTTAACCCATTGGAATTAATTGCAAGAGTAAAATCTGCATATAGAAGATATACAAAATACAATGAAAAAAGCGAAGAAAATATTATTTATATAAATGGATTAGAAATAGATCAAGATAAGCATATTTGCAGGTTATATGAAACGCAAATTGAATTAACACCTATGGAATTTGATATATTATTATATTTAGCACAAAAAAGAGGAAATGTAGTAAGTTCTGAAGAACTATTTGAAAAAGTATGGAAAGAAAAATATTTAGAAAATAATAATACGGTAATGGTGCATATTAGAAGAATAAGAGAAAAGTTAAAAGAAAATACAAAAAATCCTAAATTTATAAAAACAGTATGGGGAGTTGGATATAAAATTGAAAAATGAGGAATTTATAAAATTAAAAAATAGTATAGCAAGAAAATCTGTCATAAAAATATTATTATATAGTTTAGGTGCGATTATATTATTTTCAGTATTAATAGATGGAGTGTATAATGATGAACTAGCAGACAGTTTAGAAAGTGTAAATAGAGATATATACTATTGGTGCGTAGCAAATAAGATAATCTTACTTGGAATTACATATTTAGTAATATTTGCAATTATATCTTTTTTTGTTATCAGAAATACAAGTAATAATATGGTAGAAATAATAAAAGCTATGGATCAGATAATAAAAGAACCAGAGAAGGAAGTAAAGTTATCAAATGATTTAATACTATTAGAAAGCAAATTGAACAATATAAGAGTTGATTTGGTGTCAAATCAAAATAAGGCAAAAGAAGCATTGCAAAAAAAGAATGACTTAATAATGTATATGGCACATGATTTAAAAACACCACTCACATCAATTATAGGATATTTAACTTTGCTTACTGATGAAAAAGAAATACCTGAAAATTTGCAAAAGAAATATATGGATATAGCATTAAAAAAATCTTTAAGATTAGAAGAACTTACAAATCAATTTTTTGATATTACAAGATATAATTTACAATCAATGCCTATTACTAAACAAAATATAGATTTGGTATTTTTGTTAGAACAGCTTGTAGAAGAATCTTATCCAATGTTACAAGAAAAAAAGTTAGAATGTATTTTAAATAAGCTGAAAGCTATTCAATTTATGGGAGATGGAGATAAGTTAGCAAGAGCATTTGGAAATTTATTAAAGAATGCTATTAATTATAGTTATCTAAATACAACTATAAAAATAGATATAAAAGAATATGAAGATAAAATAGAAATTGTATTTAAAAATAAAGGAGATAAAATTCCAGAATACAAATTGGAAAAAATATTTGATAAATTCTATAGAGCAGATGAATCAAGAACATCTAGCACAGGGGGAGCAGGATTAGGACTTGCAATTACAAAGCAAATTATTGAACTACATAATGGAAAAATTTATGCTAAAAATGACAATGAATTTATTGAGTTTTATATAGAATTAAGTAAATGAGGTAAAAATGAAAAAGAAAAAATTTATTATTTTAATAATAATAATATGTGCAGGTTTGATAATATGGTATTTTAATACATTTACAATTAAAACTAATTATGAAATAATAGAAAGTGAAAAAATAGTAGATGAAATAACCATAATTCAAATATCAGATTTGCATGGAAGTTCATTTGGAAGAAATAACAAAGAACTTATTAAAAAAATAGAAAAAGAAAAACCTGATATTATTTGTGTAACAGGAGATATGTATACAGCAAAAGATGAAAAAGGCAAACAAATAGCTTTAAAGCTACTCCAAGAACTAGCAAAATCATATAAAGTATATTTTGTAAATGGAGAACATGATTGTGATGAAAAATTCATACAAAATTTAAAAGATAACGAAGTAAATGTTCTAGATTATAAAAAAGAAACAATAGCCATAAAAAATACAAAAATAAATTTATATGGTATAACAAATCAGTACTATTCAGCAACTTTTGATTTGAAAAATGCTTTTGAAATTAATAAAGAAGAGTACAACATTTTATTAGCACATATTTCAAACTTTGAAGAATTTGAACAATTTGGAATTGATTTATCATTATGTGGAGATACACATGGAGGACAAGTTAGACTTCCATTTTTAGGTGCAATAATAAATAGAGGAATATGGTTTCCAGAAATAGTACAAAAAGGATTAAATGTAGAAACAAATTATATTAAAGGATTATATAGTATAAATAATTCTTATTTATATGTATCAAGTGGACTTGGGAATTATCCAATCAGTATAAGGCTATTTAATAGACCAGAGATTGCAGTTATAAAATTAAGATGATTAACAAACATCCTATATTGTATTCTACATCTATGGTAAAGACAAAATTTATAAAATATACTATCCTTATTGTAGGAGGTAATTATTATGGATCAAGTAAAAATAGGAAAATTTATTGCACAATGTAGAAATGAAAAAAATATAACACAAGAAGAACTAGGAGAAAAATTAGGTGTAACTAATAAAACAACTTCAAGATGGGGAAATGAGCATTATCTACCAGATATTGAAATGATGCAATTATTAAGTAAAGAATTTAGTATTAGTATAAATGAACTAATTTCAGGAGAAAAGATAAATGATTTAGATTATAAAGAAAAAGCAGAAGAAAATTTAATTGTTGCATTAGAGAATAGTACATTTACTCTAAAGGAAAAAATAGAGTTTCATAAAAAGAAATGGTTAAAAGAGCATATATTCGATATTGTTCTATGTATAATTGCTTGGCTAGTAGTTATCGTTGCATTAAAATTACAAAATGCAGAAGGTTATTTAATAGGAACTATATCTGGAATATTAGCAGTTTTTTTCTATGTAGTAAGATATAATCAAATGATGATATATGTTGAAGATAGAGTATATAAGAAAATTGAAAAATAAGTATAGTTGATAACTATAAATTACAAGTTATAGAGATATAAAGAGAAGGGATGAGAGTATAAATGAATCCAATAGAAAATTTAAAAGATTTAATCATATACCAAAGTCAAAATAATGATAATGTTTCTGTAGAAGTTTTATATGATAATGAAGATTTTTGGTTAACTCAAAAATCAATGTCAAAATTATTTGATGTAGAAGTAAATACAATAAATTATCATTTAAAGGAGATTTTTGAAACACATGAATTAGAAGAAAATCGAACTATTCGAAAAATTCGAATAGTTCAGAAAGAGGGAAATAGAGAGGTTTCAAGAGAAATATCGTTTTATAGTTTAGACGCTATTATAGCAGTCGGGTATAGAGTAAACTCAAAACAAGCAACAGACTTTAGAATATGGGCAACTAATACATTGAAAGAATACATAAAAAAAGGATTTGTTTTAAATGATGAACTATTAAAAAACGGCCCTAAATTTGGAAAAGACTATTTTAAAGAGCTATTAGAAAGAATTCGTTCAATTAGGACAAGTGAACGAAGAATATGGCAACAGATAACAGATATATTTGCAGAATGTAGTATAGATTATGATAAAGATTCTGATATAACTCAAAGATTTTATGCAACTGTTCAAAATAAATTCCATTATGCGATTACAGGTAATACAGCAGCAGAAATTATATATCAAAAAGCAGATCATACTAAAGAAAATATGGGATTAACTACTTGGAAAAATTCACCAGATGGAAGAATTTTGAAATCTGATGTTGTTATTGCTAAAAATTATTTAGATGAAAAACAAATAAAAAGACTTGAAAGAGCAGTATCTGGATATTTTGACTATATAGAAGATTTAGTAGAAAGAGAAAATACTTTTACTATGGAAGATTTTGCAAAAAGTATAAATGAGTTTTTGGAGTTTAGAAAATATGATATTTTGAAAGATAATGGTAAAATATCAAGAAAACAAGCAGAAGAAAAAGCAGGAAAAGAGTATGATGAATTTAACAAAAATCAAAAGATAGTTTCAGATTTTGATAAGCTAATTATTGAAGCAAATAGATTAAATAATAAAAAGTAGTTAAAAATATAGGAGGTTATATATTATAACCTCAAAAACCTTGATATTATAAATGTTTTGATGAAGAATGACAGAGTACGCGAATTTGTATGGCTAGATACGAGGAGCCCAGAAGAACAATCTTTTTTAGCTAATACAAATAGCAAAAATAAATTACCAGATGGATTTGAATTTATTCCTGTAAAAAGAAGTATAAATATAAAAAAGGAGAAAGATAACAAAAGGCAGTATATAGAATTATTGCTTGAAGCAGATCCAAGTGAAGATATGATAAATAAATATTTGAAAGATGGAGATTTGTTTGTTTTGACTTATAAAGATGAAGTAGCAAGTATTGGTATTATGTTGGAGGAAAAATATGTCAGAAAAAGAGAAAATGTTAGCAGGAGAATTATATGATGCTAACTATGATAAGGAACTAATAAAAGATAGATATGAAGCTAAAGATATTTGCTTTGAATATAATAATTTAAAGCCATCAGATTTTGACGGTAAAGACAGAATAATAAAAAAATTATTTGCAAAAACAGGAAAGCAAATAATAGTTGAACAGAACTTTTGGTGTGATTATGGGTATAATATTTTTGTTGGAGAAAACTTTTATATGAATCATAATTGTACGATATTAGATGGTGCAAAAGTAGAGTTTGGAGATAATGTTTTTGTTGCACCTAATTGTGGTTTTTATACAGCAGGACATCCTTTGGACTATGAAACTAGAAATAAAGGATTAGAATATGCAAAGCCTATCAAAATAGGAAATAATGTATGGATAGGTGGAAATGTAATTGTACTTCCAGGAGTAAATATTGGAGATAATGTTGTAATAGGTGCAGGAAGTGTTGTAAATAAAGATATTCCATCTAATAGTATGGCAGTTGGAATCCCATGTAAGGTTATAAAAAAAATATAATTAAATAAGGAGGATAACACACATAATATACTGAATATAATAAGGGATAAAAGTTTATTTGGACAATAAAATATATTGGAAAAATGAATTTATATAGTAAAATTAGAAAAATAAATTCTATGTGTAAAAAATAATAAAAGTACTAATAAAAAGGAGTAAAAGAAAAAATGATATTATCAATGTTTTTTATAATTATTGGATTTGCACTTTTAATTGTAAGTGCTGATATATTAGTGGATGGTTCAAGTGGAATTGCTAAAAAGTTTCATATACCAGAAATTATAATAGGACTTACTATTGTATCAATAGGAACATCAATGCCAGAATTATTTGTAAGTATTACATCAGCTTTAGAAGGGCATCAAGATATGGCAATTGGAAATATAATAGGGAGCAATTTAAGTAATTTGTTGCTTATTTTAGGTTTATCAGCAATTATAAAACCAGTTGTATTTCAAAAAGAAACAAGGTTTTATGAAATACCTATGTGCTTATTTTTTACAATAATTTTTATGATATTTTGCAATTCTCAAAATAGTATATCTAGAATAGAAGCAATAATTTTATTAATATTGTTTTGTGTATTTCTTGGCTATACTATATTTATGGGAAAAAAAGAAAGCAAAGATAATTTAACTGAATCTGAAGTAAAAAGTGAAGGAAAAGAAAATAAAAAAAATAGTATAGTTAAAAATATAATTTTTGTTATACTTGGTATTGTAGGATTAAAGTTTGGAGGAGATTTAACTGTTAATAATGCGGTTAATATTGCAAATTACTTTAATATAAGTGAAAAAATTATAAGTCTAACAATCCTTGCAATAGGGACAAGCTTGCCAGAGCTTGTAACAAGTGTAACTGCAGCAATTAAAGGAAATAGTGATATTGCAATAGGAAATATAATAGGTTCAAACATATTTAACATTTTACTTATAATTGGTGTATCAGCTATAATAAAACCAATTACGTATAATGTTACATATAATTTTGACCTTTTAATATTATTGTTATCAACTATAATATTAGCAATTTTTCCATTCATACCACCAAAAGAAAAAATGAGTAGAGTAAATGGAATAATATACTTTTTAATGTATGTTATATATTTAGTAGTATTAATAGTAAAATAAAAGCTAAATAGTGAAAAATAAAAATTTTATTGAAATTAAAATGAGATATTTTTATAGAAAATTATAAATTGATATGATAAAAAATATATATTTCTTATAAAATTATGAATTTTAAATTAATATATTATAAAATTAAAAAAATAGTGCAGAAATAAAAAATAAATGCACTGTTTTTTGTTGTAATATAGTTTTTTGAATAAAAAATGAAGTTAAGCAAATTTTGTAGCAAAGATAAAAATTTTTAAGACTTTAAAACATTTTAAAAAGTAGAGAAAAAATGTTATTAAATGCTTGGTTTAGACTTTTTAGAAAATAACTATGTTTCAATTTTGTAAGGTAAAAAAATATATAAGAGTGGTATAATAAAGTTGTTAATAAATTAGAAGAAGGAACGATTAAGTATGAAAAAAATATTGATAGTAGAAGACGAGAAAATTATAAGAAATGAATTAAAAACACTGCTAGAAAATTCAGAATATGAAGTGATAACAATAGAAAATTTTGATAATCCAAAAGAAGATATTATTAAATCAGAAGCAGATTTAGTATTACTTGATATAAACATTCCAAAAGTAAATGGAGAAATTTTATTAAAAGAAATAAGAAAGGAATCTAATATTCCTGTAATAATGGTTACAAGTAGAGTAGGAGAAGTAGATGAAGTGCTATCAATTTCTTATGGAGCAGATGATTACATTACAAAACCATATAATCCAACTATTTTACTGTTAAGAATTCAAAATATATTTAAGCGAATGGAAATATCAAAAGAAGATATGAATTATGACGGAATAATAGTGAACCCTAAAAAGGGTATACTAGAGAAAGATGGTAAAACTTTAGAGTTAACAAAAAATGAAATGATAATATTTTCGTTTTTATTAAGTAATCGTGGCAAAATTGTGACTCGTGATGATTTAATGACAGATTTATGGAATAATAATGAATTTATAAATGATAATGCTTTAACTGTTAACATTAGTAGATTAAGAAGCAAATTACAAGATTTTGGACTTGAAAATAAAATAGAAACTAGAAAGGGACAAGGGTATAAACTGCTATGAAATTAATAAAATATTTATTAGATAAAATTCCGCAAATTATAATATCTATTATGGGTTTTGCTATTACAATATTTATGCTAAATGCATTTAAAGTTGAAAGTACTTTAAAAATAGCAATTACAATAATTTTTTTTATTGTTTGCACATTTAATATTGGAATTGATTATTTTAGAAAGTATAAATTTTATCAAAGTTTATCAAATACATTAGATGTATTAGATAAGAAGTATTTGATTTTAGAGATGATAAATAAACCTAATTTTTATGAAGGAGAAATTTTTTATCAAACCCTTTATGATATAAATAAATCTATGATTGAAAATGTTAAAGAATATAATTTAAGTATTATAGACTTTAAAGAGTATGTAGAAATGTGGATACATGAAGTTAAAATACCAATATCTAGTTTAACTTTGTTAATTCATAATAATCAAGAAAAAATTGACAAAAGATATGTTGAACAAATAAGGAAACTTGATAATTATATAGATCAAATTTTATATTATGTAAGAAGTGAAAATGCTGAAAAAGACTATATTATTAAAGAAAAAAGTTTACAAGAAATAATTAAAAATGTTGCTTTGAAAAACAAAGATGATTTGTTAGCAAGTAAAGTTAAACTTGATGTAAATGTTAATAATATTAAAGTATTAACAGATGCAAAATGGTTAGAATTTATTTTAAATCAAATTATAAATAATAGTATCAAATATAAAAGAAATAATGTTGAGTCATATATAAAAATAATTGCAAAAGAAGATAAAGAAAAAACATATTTAAGTATTTATGATAATGGAATAGGTATTCCTAAAAAAGATATACCGAGAGTTTTTGAAAAATCATTTACTGGAGAAAACGGAAGAATAATAGCAAAATCAACTGGTATGGGATTATATATTGTGAAAAAATTATGTGATAAGTTGGGGCATAAAATAAATATTGAATCAAAAAAGAAGGAGTATACAAAAATAACAATTATATTTTATAAAAATGATTTTTATAAAATTAAAGATTAATATTATAAAAACGTAAGATATATTACAAAATTGTAATGTTTAGTAATATTAAAATAACGACTTAGAGAAATTTTCATATTACAATATAAATATGTTGAAAAGTAATTTTAAGATTATTAAGAGTTAATTATAAACATATGTTATTTTTACTAAAATATAGATAATCTATTACAAAGTTAATACTTTTCAATATAAAAAATATTAAAAGGAGAAAAACTATGGAAATTTTAAAAATTGACAAAATTGAAAAATACTATGGTAATAAATCAAGCCTTACAAAAGCAATTGATAATATATCATTTGAAGTAGAAAAAGGAGAATTTGTTGCTATAATGGGAGCTAGTGGTTCTGGTAAAACAACACTTTTAAATTGTATTTCTACAATTGATAAAGTTACATCAGGGCATATTTATGTTGCAGATATGGATATTACTAAGTTAAAAGGAAATAATTTGAATAAATTTAGAAGAGAAGAACTTGGTTTTATATTTCAAGACTTTAATTTACTCGATACATTAACTGCTTATGAAAATATTGCTTTAGCTTTATCTATTCAAAATGTACCAACTAAACAAATTGATGAAAGAATAAAAAAAGTAGCAAAAGAACTTGATATTGTTAATATTTTAGAAAAATATCCATATCAAATGAGTGGAGGACAAAAACAAAGAATTGCGTCAGCAAGAGCTATAATTACTAACCCTAAGTTGGTTTTAGCAGATGAACCAACAGGTGCATTAGATTCAAAGTCTGCTAAGATGTTATTAGAACAATTCAAATATTTAAACAAAGATATTGGCGCAACTATTCTAATGGTTACACATGATGCATTTACAGCAAGTTATGCTACAAGAGTTATTTTTATAAAAGATGGCAAAATTTTTAATGAAATACATAAAGGAACAGACGGTAGAAGAGAATTTTTTGATAAAATTATTGATGTTGTAACATTACTTGGTGGTGATTTAAATGATGCTCTTTAAGTTATCATTAAAAAATATAAGTAAGAGTATAAAAGATTATGCCATCTACTTTTTTACTCTTGTACTTGGTGTTGCAATATTTTATGTGTTTAATGCAATAGATAGTCAAACAGCAATGCTAGATATTTCAAGTAGAACAAATGAAATTATAAAACTTATGACAAGTATTTTATCTGGAGTTAGTGTATTTGTATCATTTATTTTAGCTTTTTTGATTATTTATGCTAGTAGATTTTTAATAAAAAGAAGAAATAAAGAATTTGCAATATATCAAACATTAGGTATGGGAAAAAGAAAAATATCATTAATATTATTTTTTGAAACATTAGTTATTGGTATTATTTCCCTAACTATAGGACTTTTAGTAGGATTTTTACTTTCTCAAGTTATGAGTATAATTGTAGCAAATATGTTTGAAGCAAATTTAACAAAATTTACTTTTATATTTTCGAAAAGTGCTTGTGGTAAAACACTAATCTATTTTGGAATTATGTATTTAGTTGTTATGATTTTTAATACAATAAATATAAGTAAATGTAAACTTATTGATTTAATACACTCAAGTAAAAAATCAGAAAAAATAAAACTTAAAAATCCGTGGGTTTGTATAATTATTTTTATTATTTCAGTAAGTATATTAGGGTATGCATATTATTACGTTAATTCTGGTATAGATAAAATGACTAATGAATTTGCAATACTTTTTCCTATTGTTCTTGGAGCAGTATCAACATTTTGTATTTTTTGGTCTTTGTCAGGATTAATTTTAAAGGTGGTAAGAAAAAATAAAAAATTTTATTACAAAGAATTAAATAGCTTTACAGTAAGACAAATAAGTAGCAAAATAAATACAACAGTATTTTCTATGACAATAATATGCTTAATGTTATTTATAACTATATGTGTATTATCTAGTTCATTATCTATGAAAAATTCATTAAATAAAAATTTAAATAATTATGCACCAAGAGATATAGAATTAACTAAAAGATATAATCCTGATCAAGAAGAATTTGGTTATACAGATATTCAAATGCAAAATTCTAAATTAAGCATTGAAGAAACTCTTACAAATTTAGGATTTGATTATAATAAATATTTAAAGGATATTGTTAATTTCTCATTGTATGCAGACGATAATATTACACTTAAAGAAACTCTTGGAGACTATTTTGAAACTAGTAAAAATCAATATGCATTTTTATTATATAATAAACCAATATATTTGATGAAAAATAGTGAATATAATAATATAGCAAATAGTTTTAATTTAGAAAAAGTAACTCTTAGTGATAATGAATATGTAGTTGTAGGAAATTATAAAGATATGATTAAAATAAAAGATGAAGCATTAAAAAGAAACACTAAAATTACTATAAACGACAAAAAGTATTATCCGAAATATGAAAAATCAATTCATGGATTTTATGAGATGACGAGTAATGAAACAGAAGCGGGATTTATAGTTGTGCCAGATAATGCAGTAACAGATGAACAAAAAGTAGAAGTATGGATGGTTGCAGATTATAGAGGTAATAAAGATGAAATAGAAAATATGATTAATAGAATAATTCAAAATGAAAAATTTTTTGATAATATTATAACAATAAATACAAAGCAAGATATCAAAGATTCTTCTGTTGGTCTAGGAGCTATAGTAACATTTATAGGATTATATTTAGGAATTATATTTTTGATATCATGTGCTGCAATCTTAGCACTTAAAGAATTGTCAGAATCAAGTGATAATTTTGAAAAATTTAATATGTTAAGAAGAATTGGTGTTGATGAAAAAAGCTTAAATAAAGCACTATTCAGGCAAATAAGTGTGTATTTTATGTTCCCACTTGTACTTGCTATTATACATTCTATATTTGGAATAATGTTTTGTAATGATATTTTAAAAACAGCAGGTATTGGTTTTAACTTATTATCAGTTATTATAACTGCTATATTTATAATATTAATATATGGAGGTTATTTCCTAGTTACTTATTTGTGTAGCAAAAGTATTATTAAAAAGAAATAAAGCTTAACTTAGAGACTAAATGGATGATTATAATTATGATGAAAAATAAATAGGAGAAATTAATAATATATTTTAAGTTAAAAATAACATATGATTAAATATAAATCATATGTTATTTTTTATAATTATATTGGTAAAAAAAAGAAAAAAACAACATCATGTAAAATTGTTTACATTTATAAATTTCTTGATATTTATTTTATATTGATATATGATGATGAAAAAATGATATTATATAAATGCAATTAAAATCTAAAAAATGAACCTTTTTTAAATATTTTACGTCTAATAGTTAAAATAAGAAAAAAATGGAGAGGACATAAAAGATGAAATAATTAATAAAAGAGGAGAATACTCAAAATAAATTGAGTAGAAAATGGAGAGAAAAATGGCAAGAAAAGATTTAAATGAGATATTTGTAAATGGAATTAATGAAAATAGGCTTAGCTTTTACAAAACTGCGAAAGCAATTTTAAAAAACGAAGAAGATGTAGAAGATGCACTACAAGATGCACTAGAAATGGCATATAAAAATATAGAAAAGCTAAATGAAGAAAGATATTTTAAAACATGGATGACAAGAATTATAATTAATAAATGTTATGATATTTTAAGAAAGAAAAGTAAAGTAATTCCTTTCGAATCGGAATTTGTTGAAAATGTTGAAGAGAAATCTAATTTTAGTGAAAAAGTGGAAATGCAAATGATTTTAGATAAATTAGATAAAGACTTTAAGGAAATTGTAATTTTATATTATTATAATAATTTTAAACAAGATGAAATTGCAAGGATACTAGATATACCTAAAGGAACAGTTAAATCAAGATTACATAGAGCTAAATCTGAAATACTGAGAATTTTAAATAGTCAGAAGGGAGTGATCTAAAGTGAACAAATTTAATGAAGATAAAAAAATTAAAGAAATATTTAATATAAAAGAATCAGTTCCCGATAATATTAATAGTATTTTTGATGATTTCATAAATAAGAATGTTAAAGAGGAAAAAAGAAATAATATAAAAGTAAAAAAAGAGAATATAAGAAAAGTTTTATCAATAGCAGCATCATTTATTATTGTCATTGTAGCAAGTGAAACTATATATGCTTCTATAACAGGAAAATCGTTAATTAGTTTATTTAATATTAATGAAGGAGAATATAATAATAGCATTATTTCAGTAAATAAACAAGTGTCTGATAGTGATATAAAAGTAGAGCTTGAAACATATGCAATAGATCAAAATGCTGTAGTAGTAAATTATAAAATTTCATCTGATAAAGAATTAAACTTTATAGATAAAAAAGATAATATAGTAGCTGAAACACAAGTAAATAAAAATACACATATAGATATAGATAAACAAAATTATTTGCAAAATGATAAAACATATACAATTGCAACATTATATTCAATTGAAAAATTTGATTCAGTATTGGATAAATTTGAACTAAATATTAAAATATCTGAAATAGCGGGAATTAAGGGTGAATGGAATTTTGACATAAATTTAGATAAATCAAATAAAAAAGAAAATAAAATATCTTTTTATGATGATATAAATCTAAAAGATACAAATAGAATAGCAATAAAAACTAACTACACACCAATTTCAATGGATGTTAAATCAGTTTCAACAAGTGATTTTTCAACAATAATGAATATAACAATATATAGTGTTCAAAATGGAGTAAAACAGAGTGAAAAGATAGAGCCTAAAAAAGATATTACTGCAATGTCTGAGGAATATAATAATCCAAAATGGAATGAAACAGAAAATTTTATATTTGAAGTTAAAGATGAAAATGAAAATGAATTATTATTTTCAGAGTACGCATACACAAGAGCTGAATGGATAAAAAATGAAAAAATAATATTTCCTAATTTAAGTTCAGAAGTTAAAAAGTTAAACTTTAATATATATTTAATTAATGAAAACAAAGAAAGAGAATTAGTAGGAAAGTTTGAATTAGATTTAAATAAAGAAAAAGATAATAATAAAAATGAATTAGATAAAACTGACAAGTTAGAAAATGGAAGAATAGAATTTAAAGTTTCAAGTAAATGGAATGTAAAAAAAGAAGAAAATTTGTTGGAAATGTACACAAATGATTCTTATGGAAATCCTATAGAAATTCAATTTTATGAATTTTCGGATGATAAAACTAAAGAATTAAATGAAAAATATGGACGAGATTTAGAAAAAATTGCAAGTAACAATGAAAGTTATAAACATGAAGAAAAATCAGCTGAAAATTCAAAGATTATTAGTAAAGGTAAAGAAAAAATAAGTAATTTTGATGGATATCAAATGACATATACAACACTAATTAATTCATCTAATTCAGAATGGGCTACAGAAAGAATAAAAGAAAAAGACTTTTGGTTTGAAAATAATGAAAAATTGTATTTAGTAAGTATTCATGCATCGTCAGAAACAGCTGTTGATAATAATATGGCAGTATTTTATGATTTTATAAAAAATATTCAAATAAAATAGATAAAAATGTAATTAAAATGTAATAAAAGTAATAAAATTGTTGAAATACATATAAACAGCAGGTTGATAGTAAAACATGATATTGACGTAAAAATAAGCCAATGATATTATAAAAATATATTAAAAAATAAAGGGAGGAAATCTAATGAAAAAATCAACTCAAATTATTCTAATCTTAGTTACAATTCTTTTTGTAGCAGCAGTAGTGTTTGGAGGTTATGCACTAGTTGGCAAGATAAATGATGCAAATAATGAAATTAACAGTCTAAAAAATCAAATTTCAAATTATGAAAATAAGGAAAACGTAAATACTAATGAAAGTAGTAACAATGTAAATAGTATTCCAAATTCAACAGATAACAGTCTAGATGCAAATGAAGCAATAAAAAAAGCTTTAAAAGATGAAAGTTGGATAAAAAAGAATATAATTCCAGTTATGTTTGAACAAAATGATAATGTTGAAGAATTATATAACAAGCATACATTTTACTTTGAAAAAATAGAAAATACAGAAATACCAACATACATTGTTGAAGCAAAAGATTCATATATACTTGCAGTACTTGTTTCATATAAAGATAGTAAAGTAACTGTTAGTAAAAAGTATATTGAAGTCAGTGCAATTGAAAATGCTAGTGCAAATGTTGATGTTCAAAATAAGCTTGTAATAGAATTGCCAGATTCATATGATACTAAAGAAAAAATATATACAATAAAAAATGGAGAATTTGAACCAGTATTAAATTGGGAAGCTGGGGCTGTTGAAAATGGTATAGAAACACGTAACTATTACTATGAAGGTAAAAAAATAGAAAGTGAAGAATATGATAAAAAAGTAGATGAATATACAAAAAAATATAACTTTAAGGAAGTAAGTAAAAAAATCACAAATGAGAATGTAGATAAATATGTAAAATAGTAATATTAAAAAGTGTTTTACAGCTTACATAAAAAAGATAAAAAGTAAAAATAAATGTCGCACATTTTACTGTAGAATGTACGACATTTATTTTTGCAATTTATAATTTACTATTTTTTTCTTAAAAAGGATTGACTTAGAATTAACTCCAAGTGATATAAAAGTAATTGAAAATAATAAATAAGGAGGAAACTTTTATGGAAAATATTATATTAAACAATGGTGTTAAAATACCAAATTTTGGGTTGGGAACATATCTTGTTTCTCCAAAAGATGCAGAAGTAACTGTAAGAGAAAGTTTAAAAATGGGATATAGACTTATAGATACAGCTAATGCATATGTAAATGAAAGAGCAGTAGGAAGAGGGATAAAAGAATCAGGAGTAGATAGAAAAGAAATATTTTTATAAACTAAATTATGGATAACTGAATATGAAAATGAAAAAGCTGTTGATGAAACATTAGAAAGACTAGGCTTAGATTATATAGATTTATTATTTATTCATCAACCAGGTGAAAATTATATGGAAGGATATAGAAAGCTAGAAAAAGCATATAAAGAGGGAAAAATAAAAGCAATAGGAATTTCAAACTTTGAAGGAAAATATATAAAAGAATTTTTAGAAAATTGTGAAATTAAACCACAGGTCATTCAAGTAGAAGCTCATCCATATTTTACACAAGATGAATTAAGAAAAATTTTAGATAAAGAAGATATCAAATTGATGAGTTGGTATCCACTAGGACATGGAGATTCTAAACTTATGAATGAAGATATATTCAAAAAATTAGCTGAAAAATATAATAAAAAACCAGCTCAAGTAATTTTAAGATGGCATACACAAATGGGATTTATAGTAATACCTGGAACAAAAAATGTAGAACATGTTAAAGAGAATTTTAATATTTTTGATTTTAAGTTAACAGATAATGATATGAAAGAAATAGCAAAAATTAATAAAAATGAAAGATATTATACGCGAACAGACGAAATGCTAAAAAAATTTGCAACTTGGAAACCGGAATATGAAAAAGTATAATTAAAATATTGCTATGTAAGAAGAGTTTAAATATTTATGAAAAGAAAAATATTTACAACTAGGAAAATATTGTAAAACTACTTTACATAACCACTATTACATGATATAATAAAAAAGTATTAAATTTGTAAAAGGGTGGTAAATATGAAAGCAAGAATTCCAAAATTAGACGGAAATAATAAGGCTCCTAAGAAAAAGTCTGATGTTAAATTACATGCAAAGTCTAGTGATTTTGAAGTAAAACTAGGTCAACCAATATCAGAACTAGATAAAAAAATAAGAAATATATATGAAGCAACACTAAAGAAGGTTGGAGAACATAGAAAAATAGATGTTGTAGAATCTATGGCAAAAATGAGTTTTATAAAGTTATTTAATCCAGGAACACCTTATGTAAGAAAGAGAGTTACAGAAAGTATAGGGAGATTAGGAGAGTCTGTTATAAATGAAGAATTAGGAACAATGGTAGAAGATATAATATCAAAATCAAAAGGAAAAATTTCTATAGAGATGATAATTGAAAAAATGCAAACTAAAAACTTTTCAGAAAAATTAAAATCATTGTTTCCAAGTAATATGTCTGATATGACAGATAGAGCAGTTAGTACATATATTGAAGAAAAGACTAAAGAAATAGAAGAAAAGCAAGCATCAAAAAGAGCAGAAGAAGTTGAAGCATCAAAAAGAAAAGAACAAGAAAGAGAATTTTTTGAAAAAGCAAGTGATTATACTAAAGGTTTTAGATTTTTAGCAATGGATAAAGTAATGTATACTTCTGAAAATGGACACTTTGATTCTGAAGGAAAATCAAAAAAGTTTTCAAGTTTAGAAGAGTATGAAAGATTTAGAAAGATTCAATCTGCTGTAAGAAATCAAATGGCAATATTAAGAGTAGATGAATTAACAGCAATAAATTCAATCCTAGAGAATAGGGATGCAAATAAAGATGCTGAATTAGCAGACACAGCAATTTTAAGGGCAAGATATGACCTTTTAAATAAAAAGAAACCTATAAGCCCAAATGAACAAGAAATGTAATAAATTTTAAACAAAAACAGAGTAAAGTAATAAAAATCTTTATTCTGTTTTTTATTATTGGTGGTAAAAATATTTTAAGTTGCTCTCTATATACAAGTGTGATAGAATTTAACAAAATAGTATTTATAAAAATATATTGAAGTAAAAAGGAATAATTATTATGAAAAATATAAAACTTTATATAATAACATTTATTTGTACAGTTATTGTATTAATGTTTACACTTACTATTTCTTGTGTAATACCAAGTAGTTGGATAGAAAATAACGTCAAAGAGTCAAGTAAGATTTTAAAAGATGAAACATGGTTTAGAAAGATAGGAACTAAATATTCAGATAATTTTACAGAAGAGCTTATGATAAATATAGCTTATTCTATAGATAGCAGTACACCTTTTTATTCGTGGGTGGTAGCAAGAAGAAATTATATTCCACGGAATAACTACAAATGTATATGAGGATTCTTTACAAGAACTTGAAATTGCTACAAATTATGATGGAGAATATGGAAATCAGGAATTAGAGGAAATTTTAAATAAAAAAAATATAGATTCTTATGAATATACAAGATATTGGCATGGCTATATAAGTTTAATTAGGCCATTATTGTTGTTATTTAATATAATAGGAATAAGATATATTTTTAATGTAATTATAATAATTTCGCTAATAGTTATGGCTATATTAATTTATAAAAAGCTTGGAGTAAAGATTTGTGCTATATACATTTTAGCTTTTCTTGGAATAGATATTGTAAGCATGGGAGTTAATATGCAAGGAGCTATTTGCTTTTTAATAACTATTTTATTTAATATAATTTTGTTATTACAAAAGAGAATAGAAATTAAAAAAATATTAAACATTTTTATGGTAGTTCGGAATGTTGACATGTTATTTCGACTTTTTAACAACTCCAATAATAACTTTATTAGTAGGAACTATAACATTAATTTTATTAAATAATAAAAAAGGATTAAAAACCAATATAAAAATACTTATAAAAACGAGTATATTTTGGGGACTAGGATATGGCTTAATGTGGATATTAAAATGGGCTATTGCAGATTTTATGTACAATAAAGACACTTTTGCGACAGCTATGTATCAATTAATATTTAGGACAAGTTCATATGAATATAATGGAGAGAATATTTCTATTTTTGAAATGATTATGAATAATATATTATGGGCAATTAAACCAAATATTAAATATTTAGGACCAGGAATAATTCCTTCCATTATATTACCTTTTGTAATTATATTATATAAAATTATTCCATATGGTAAGATTTGCATAAAAAAGGAAAATGTCATGAATTCAGCAATATATTTAATAATTGCAATAATTCCAATATTATGGCTGATTGTATTTAATAATCATTCTTATTTTCATTGTTATTTTACATATAGAAACCTTTTGGTAACAGAAATTTCAACAAACTTGTTTTTACTTGAATTAATACAAGTAAAAGAGAAGAAAGGAAAATTAAAAGATGGAAAAAACAAAAAAGAATAATACAATAAAAATAATTGTATTAGCAATTTCTCTGATATTTTATAATTTGTCTATTGTTTTAATTAGAGAACTAAAAGATTTAGATGAAATATGGAATTTTAATTTTGCCAATAATATTGCAAATGGATTGATTCCATATAAAGATTTTAATATGGTAACAATGCCATTTCTTCCAATGATAATTTCTGTATTTTTAAAAATATTTGGACAAGAAGTAATTGTAATGAGAGTTTTATGTGTATTAATGATTACATACATAGAAATAATGTTGCTTTGCATTTTAGAAAAATTAAAAGTTAAAGATTATATTAAATACTTAAGTTTGATATTTATTTGCTATATTATTAAAGCATATATTACAATAGATTATAATTATTTTATACTTGCAATAGTATTAACAATAATTAATATAGAAATATCGCAATATATAAAAAATAAGAAGATAATATATTTTGATAAAAAAGTAGATTTTATAATAGGATTACTTGCGGGATTTTGTGTGGTTACAAAGCAAAGTACAGGAGCAATTATAGCAATTATAACAATTTTTTATAAAAGTATAGAAATAAGAAGTAAATCAGATTTTATAGAATTTATCAAGGCATTTTTTACAAGATTATTAGGAATGTTTATACCGATCTTTTGCATATTAGCTTATATTTGGTATACAGGAGCTTTTAGAGATTTTATAAGTTATTGTATATTAGGAATAAAAACATTTTGTAACTATAAGCCATATACTGATTTAATAAAAAGTTCAAATTTGAGTATAAAAATTTTAAGTATTTTAGTGCCTGTTATATTAATTAGCTGTTTAGGAATGTATATAATAAAAAACAAAAAAATATTTATTATCTTGTTTGGATATGCTTTAGCAAGTATGGTAGTAATATATCCAATAGCAGACAATATTCACTTTTTAATAGGAATATTTCCGAGTTTTATAATTTTAATATTTTTAATAGATAAGTTAATAAATAAAATTTTAAGAAATGATAAGATAATATACTTTATAGGAAATTTTCTTAAAATAGGAATAGTATTATTTAGCATATTATTATTTTTAAAGTCTGGTAATATATATATAAATTCTAACAAAAACTATGAGTTAAAACATTTTAGATATATAATAATGGATGAAAATTATATAAAATCTATTAAAGAAATAGAAGAATATATAGACTTATCAGAAAAAAAAGTATATATTTTAGATGCAACGGCAGCACTTTATATGATACCAATAGATAGGTATAATAAAAATTATGATTTATTTCTAATTGGAAATTTGGGAAAAGATGGAGAAGAAGGTCAAATTAAAAATATAAAGAAAGATACAGAAAAAGTATATTTAATTATGAATGATAAAAATAGGAGAAATTGGCAAAATCCAGAGAGAGTTAGAAAGTATATAATAAAGAACAAACAAAAAATTGACGAAATAGGAGTTTTTGATGTTTATGAATAAAAAATAGCTTTGTTTTTTATAAAGTGTTAAGTTTTAATAAAAAATATATGTAAAATATATTTATACTTTATAAGGATGAAAAATTAAAATCCATAAGTTAGAGTATGATAATGCAGGGAGGAAGTTTATTTTGAGTAGATTATTAGTTATAGATGGTAACAGTATTTTAAATAGAGCATTTTATGGAATTATGGGAAGTAAAATGTTGATGACAAAAGATGGAAAATATACAAATGCAGTATATGGCTTTTTAGCAATAATGTTTAAAGTATTAGATGATTTGCAACCAGAATATATGGCTGTTGCGTTTGATTTAAAAGAACCAACAGCAAGGCATAAGTTATATGAAGGGTACAAAGCAACTAGAAAGGGAATGCCAAATGAGCTTGCACAGCAAATGCCAATAATAAAAGAGATACTTCGTGCTATGAATATAACAATAATAGAAAAGCCCGGATATGAGGCGGATGATATACTTGGAACATTATCTATAATGGGAGAAAAAGATGGATTAGATGTTACAATTCTTTCAGGTGATAGGGATACATTTCAACTTGCAACAGATAAAGTAACTATTAGAATTCCAAGAACTAAAATGGGAAAAACAGAAGTAGATAACTTTGATAAAAATAAAGTTTTAGAAATATATGGAATAGCTCCTAGAGAATTAATAGAAGTTAAAGGACTTATGGGAGACACATCAGATAATATTCCAGGAGTTCCAGGAGTTGGAGAAAAAACTGCTTTAAGTTTAGTAAAAGAATATAAAACTATTGAAAATTTATATAATAAAATTGAAGCGGGAGAAGACAGTGTAAAAGGAAAATTAAGAGAAAAATTAGTAAATAATAAAGACTTAGCAATGCTTTCAAAAATACTTGGAACAATTAATATAGAAGTACCAATAGAAGAAAAGATAGAAGATTTAAAAGTAAAAGATTGGAATAATGAAAAAGTATATGAGATTTTTAAAGATTTAAATTTTAAACGCTATATAGAAAGATTTAGTTTAGAGGGAGAAATAAATAAAAAGCAAGAAAAAAATATAGAAGAATTATTTACAATAAAAGATTTATCAATGGAAAATAAAAAAGAAATTGATAAATTATTAAAAAAGACAAAAGAAAATAAAAAATTAATATATTTCTTTGAAAAAGAAGATGAAACTAATCAAAATAAAATAATAAAAAAGAAAATAATTTCAATTTCGATATATGAACCAAAGGAAAAAATATCATATTATATAAAAATAAATGATATGAATCAATTTGTTTCTAACTTTAAAGATATTTTTGAAGACAAGGATATAGAAATATATGGATATAAATTAAATGAAGATTTTGTTATGTTAAAAGAACTTGAAATTACGTTAAAAGACTTAAAGTATGATGCGGAAATTGCAGCATATGTACTAAATCCAACTAATAAATATAATTTAGAAGAAATAATAGAAGAATATTTAGAAATAAATATAAATGATTTTATTGAAAATGATCAAAATAAGAATGAAGATTGCAATCAAATTAATTTGTTCGACAATTTAGATAATAATAAAAATGAATTAAATAAAAAAAGATATTCGATTTATGTATATTGTATATATAAATTACAAGAAATAATGAGTGAAAAACTAAAAGAAATTAATAGTTTAGAATTATTTTCTAATATTGAAATGCCACTTGTTAAAGTTTTGGGAGATATGCAATTTAATGGAATGTATGTAGATAAAGAAGAACTAATAGAATTTGGAGATAAATTAAAACAAGGGTTAAATGAATTAACAAATGAAATATATGAATTATGTGGAGAAGAATTTAATATAAATTCTACACAACAATTAGGTGTTATACTATTTGAAAAATTGGAACTCCCTGTATATAAAAAGACTAAAAAAGGATATTCAACAGATGTAGATATATTAGAAAAATTAAAAAATAAGCATCCAGTAATAGAAAAAATATTAGAATATAGAAGTTTAATGAAACTTAATTCTACTTATGTAGAAGGGTTACTTCCATATATTAATGAAAAAACAAAAAGAATACATTCGTATTTTCATCAAACTGTTACAGCAACAGGAAGAATAAGTAGTACAGAGCCGAATTTGCAAAATATTCCAACAAGAATAGAATTTGGAAAAAGACTAAGAAAAGTTTTTAAACCAAAAGAGGGATGTATATATATAGATGCAGATTATTCTCAAATTGAATTAAGAGTTTTGGCACATATATCAGAAGATAAGCATATGTTAGAAGCTTTTAAAAATGATGAAGATATACATGTTCAAGCAGCTTCTAAAGTGCTAGGAATACCAAAAGAAGAAGTAACAAAAGAACAAAGAAGTTCTGCAAAAGCTGTTAACTTTGGAATAGTGTATGGAATAAGTGACTTTGGATTATCTGAACAATTGGGAATATCTAAAAAGAAAGCAAAAGAATATATAGAGCAATATCTAGAAAAATATAGTGGGATTAAAAAATTTATGGATGATATAGTTGAAATTGCAAAGAAACAAGGATATGTAGAAACTTTATTTCATAGACGTAGATATATTCCAGAAATAAATTCAAATAATTATATGGTTCGTAAATTTGGAGAAAGAGTGGCTATGAATACACCAATACAAGGTACAGCAGCAGATATAATGAAAATAGCCATGATAGATGTATATAATAAATTAAAAGAAGAAAACTTAGATGCAAAAATAATTTTACAAGTACATGATGAGTTAATGATAGAATGTAAAAAAGAAGATAAAGAAAAAGTAAAAACTATATTGAAAAATTGTATGGAAAATGCTATAACTTTATTAATACCATTAAAAGTGGAAACATCAGAAGCTGATAATTGGTACGAATGTAAATAAAACAAATGATTTTAAGGGAGAGATAATATTGCCGAAACAATTAAAAAAAATTTTTATAATACTAGTTCTATTAATTGTTATAGCAGTTGTTTTAATAAAAGTAATAAATATACAAAATATTATAATGGAAAAATTATATCCAAAAGAATATTCAGAATATGTGTACACATATTCAGAAGAAAATAATTTAGATCCATTACTTGTTTTTGCAATCATAAAAGCAGAGAGTAATTTTAATACTAATGTTGTTTCAAATAGTAATGCAATGGGGCTTATGCAACTAATGGAGCAAACAGCAGAAGAAGTAATGGTGAATCAAATAGAACAAAATTTTTCAAAAGATATGTTATTTAATCCGGAAGAAAATATAAAAATAGGAACTAAATATTTTTCACGGATTATTACAGAAATATAATAATTATCAAGTAGCACTTGCAGCATATAATGCAGGTATTGGAAATGTAGATGAATGGATACAAAAGGGAATAATACGAAAAGATGGTTCAGATATAGAAAATATACCATATAAAGAAACTAATAATTATGTAAGAAAAATTATTAGAGATTATAAAATTTATCAAGAATTATATTAATAAATTTTAAGTAATTAAAGGAGGAAAAAATATGTCAATTTTAGTAACAGGTGGAGCAGGTTATATAGGGAGTCATACTTGTGTAGAACTATTAAATAAAGGAGAAAAAATAGTAATAGTAGATAATTTTTCTAATAGTAAACCAGAAGTTTTAGAAAAAATTAAAGAAATAACAAATAAAGACTTTAAATTTTATGAAGTAGATTTATTAAATAAAGAAAAATTAGAAAAAGTTTTTGAAGAAAATCCAGACATAGATTCTTGTATACACTTTGCAGGATTAAAAGCTGTTGGAGAATCTGTTGCAAAACCAATAGAATATTATCACAATAATGTTACAGGAACTTTAATATTATTAGACACAATGAGAAAACATGGTTGTAAAAAGATAGTGTTTAGTTCTTCTGCAACAGTATATGGAAATCCAAAAACAGTACCAATTAAAGAAGATTTTCCTTTATCAACAACCAATCCTTATGGAACAACAAAATTAATGATAGAACAAATATTAAAAGATTTATATGTTTCAGATAATGAGTGGAGTGTTATTTTACTTAGATATTTCAATCCAATAGGAGCACATAAAAGTGGAAAATTGGGAGAAAGTCCAAATGGTATTCCAAATAACTTAATGCCATATATTAATCAAGTAGCTTGTGGTAAATTAGATCATCTTAATGTATTTGGTGATGATTATCCTACTAAAGATGGTACTGGGGTAAGAGATTATATACATGTAGTTGATTTAAGTTTAGGGCATTTAAAAGCAATAGATAAAGTAAGAACTATGAAAGGTGTGGAAATATATAACCTTGGTACAGGAAAAGGATATTCTGTATTAGATATAGTTAAAGCTTTTGAAGATGCGACAGGAATAAAAATAAAATATGAAATAACAAGCAGAAGACCAGGAGATATTCCAACATGCTATGCAGATCCAACTAAGGCAAAAGAGGAATTAGGATGGGAAGCAACAAAAGACATAAAAGAAATGTGTGAGGATTCTTGGAGATTTACTAAAAATAACACTAATATGTAACAAAAGAGAGGAAAATTTATGGCAAATATATTTGATTATTTAATATGGAGAGGAGATTTAAGTTTTTTAGAAGCACCTTTTAATGAAATTGATAATTTAATATTATCTAGAGTATCATATTTTCCATTTGATAACACAATAGAGGAAAACGAATGTATTACAATAAAAGAAGCATATGAGAAATTTGAAAAACTTGACAAACAAAAAATACATATACTTCAAAAAGAAGATATAGATTTATTTCCAGCATTGGCAAAAAGTGAAAGATTTGCAAATTTAAAATTAAAAAAATATATTAATAAAATAGACATAAAATCAGAAAAGCAATTTTCTGCAATAACAATAATTCTTCCAGATAATACTGCTTATATTTCATATAGAGGAACAGACAATACTTTGGTTGGGTGGAAAGAAGATTTGAATATGAGTTTTATGGATCTAGTTCCATCTCAAATTGATGCAGTAAATTATTTGAATAATTTAGAAAAAGAAATTAAAGGTGATATAAGAGTCGGAGGTCACTCAAAAGGTGGAAATTTAGCTGTTTATGCTGCAGCATTTTGCTTAAAAAAAATCAAAAATAAAATTATTCAAGTATATAATAATGATGGACCAGGTTTTTGCGAAAAAATAATTGAAAGTAACGAATATATTGAAATACTTCCTAAAATACATACTTTTATACCACAATCTTCAGTTGTTGGAAGATTGCTAAATCATGAAGAAAAGTACACTGTGGTAGAAAGCACACAAGTTGGTTTATTGCAACATGATTTATATTCATGGCAAGTATTAGGAGGAAAATTTGTTACATTAGAAGAAGTAACAAATGGAAGTCAAATAGTAGACAAAACTATAAAAGAATGGCTTAAATCAATATCACCAGAAGAAAGAGGGAAATTTTTAGATATTTTGTTTGAAATATTAAATTCAACAGATGCAAAAACTCTTTCTGAGATGAGTAGTAACTGGTTTGCAAGTGCAAAAGCAGTTTTAACAACATATAAAAATTTAGATAGTGAAAATAAAGAAATTATTATAAAAACAATAACGTCATTAATGAATATTGCCAAAAGGAATGTTTTAGCTAGAGATAAAAAACAAAATCCAAAATAGCATGAATAAATAATGAGAATAATATGCAGTGTATTTATTATTAGTATACTTCATATTATTCTTATTTTTTTATAAAGAACTATAAGTCATGTAGATTATAGCAAAGAAATAAACGATATGAAACACAAAAAGTAAATATTATGTTGAGTAAGTTGTTTACAAAGAAATTGATTTATGTAATAATAAAAAAGTGAAAATTTGGATATAAAAATATTAATTTAATATGGAAAGTAGAGGTACTATTTTATGTGGGGAGATATAATAATAGCATTTTTATTAGCTTTTATAACGGCATATGTAATAACACCATATACCATGAGATTAGCAAAAAAAGTTGGAGCAATTGATATTCCGTGTGATAGAAGAATAAATAAAAAACCAATGCCAAGATTAGGAGGAGTAGCAGTAATTTGTGGATTTATAGTATCTGTTATATATTTATTGTTTTCTATGGCAATAGAAGGTGGTTTTGGTTTAATGGAACATGCTATTAAAATAATAGGATTTTTTATAAGTATAGCAATATTAGGAATAGTATGTTTTATAGATGACTGCAAAGATATAAAAGCTATTTATAAATTGTTAGCACAAATAATAGCTGCTATAGTGGTAGTGTTGTGTGGAATAAATATAGAAAACATTGATTTTCCAGCTCTGAACAATATAATACAAACTTATCCATGGATTTCATATGTTTTAACGGTAGTTTGGATAGTAGGAATAACAAATGCAATCAATTTAATAGATGGATTAGATGGATTATCATCAGGAATTACTTTAATATCATGTATATCATTATTGATTGTTTTTACAATAAATGGTTCTCCATTATTATCAATAATATTAATAACGGCGTTAGCTGGAGCAATAACAGGGTTTCTGCCATATAATTTTAATCCTGCAAAAACTTTCATTGGTGATACAGGATCAAATTTCTTAGGATTTTCATTGGCTGTAATATCAATATTAGGAGTTGCTAAAACCTATACTGCAATAGTAATTATTGCACCAATAATAGTGCTTGGATTACCTATTTTTGATACTATTTTTGCTATAATAAGAAGAATATATAAGGGAAAATCATTGAAAGCGGTGTTCATGCCAGATAAAGGTCATTTACATCATAGATTAATGGCAAAAGGATATACACAAAAAGAAGCTGTATTTATATTGTATGGATTGAGTGCAACTCTTGGAGTTTTTACAATAGTTTTATTGGAAAGTGGAATCTGGAAAGCTGTTTCATTTGCATTTATGGTTATAGCAATTGGAGCTATAGGTTATAAAGATATTATAAAGTTAAAAGAAAATAAAAAAAATGGAGGAAACGAATGATGGAAAAATATGATTATTTAATAGTAGGTGCTGGTTTATTTGGAAGTGTTTTTGCATATGAAGCTAATAAACGTGGGAAAAAATGTCTAGTTATTGAAAAAAGAGATCACATTGGAGGAAATGTCTATACAGAAAATATTGAAAACATAAATGTTCATAAGTATGGTGCACATATTTTTCATACCAGTAATAAAGAAATATGGAATTATGTTAATAAATTTGCGGAGTTTAATAGGTATACTAATTCACCAATAGCGAACTATAAAGGAGAAATATATAATATGCCTTTTAATATGAATACTTTTAATAAATTATGGGGAGTAATAACTCCAAATGAAGCAAAGGAAAAAATAGAAGAAGAAAAGAAAACAAGCAATATAAAAGAACCAAAAAATCTAGAGGAACAAGCAATAAAGTTGATAGGAAATACTATATATGAAAAATTAGTAAAAGGATATACTGAAAAGCAATGGGGAAAAAAAGCTAAAGAATTACCTACATTTATAATTAAAAGATTACCGGTTAGATTTACATATGATAATAATTATTTTAATGATGTATATCAAGGAATACCAGTTGGGGGATATACCAAAATAGTTGAAAAAATGTTAGATGGAATAGAAATAAAATTAAATTGTGACTTTTTTAAAGAAAAAGATTATTTTGAGGGAATAGCAGATAAAATTATTTTTACAGGAATGATAGATCAATATTATAATTATAGATTTGGCGAATTAGAGTATAGAAGTTTAAGATTTGAAAATGAAATATTAGATCAAGAAAATTATCAAGGAAATGCAGTAGTAAATTATACAGATTTTGAAACTCCATTTACGAGAATAATAGAACATAAACATTTTGAATTTGGAAATCAATCCAAAACTGTTATAACACGTGAATATCCAGAAAAATGGTCAAGAGATAAAGAACCATATTATCCAATAAATAATGATAAAAATAATGTATTATATGAGAAATATAAAAGTATTGCTGAGAAAGAAAAAAAAGTGATATTTGGGGGAAGATTAGGTCAATATCAATATTATGATATGCATAGAGTAATTGAAGAAGCTTTAAAATGTTTGAAAAAAGAGAAATTATATTAATGTAAGTTGAAAATTTTTATACAAGAGGAGAAAAATAAATTATGAAAACAAAGATGAGAATTATGACTATAACTAATGATCAAAGTTTTAATGCAGGACCAAAAGCACCACGAGATATTATTAGCATATTAAAAAAAGAGTATGATGTTAAAGAAGTGTATTTAGTACAAACCAATAGTTTTATAAAAAAAATAATATATAGAATCAAAATGTTTAATAACATGGTAAAAAGTAAAAAAAATGACGAGGTTTTGGTTTTACAATTTCCAATGTATGAGAATAGTAAAATTTTAAATAAATTTTTTATGTTTTCATTAAAAAGAGTAAATAGGGATAAAACAGTTATTTTAATCCATGATTTAGAAGGTTTGAGAAACAAAAATGAAAATCTAAATAAACAAGATATAGAAAGATTAAATATGGCCAAGTATGTAATTGCACACAATGAAAAGATGAAAAAATATTTGATTGATGAGGGAGTAGAATCAAAAATCTATACATTGAAGTTATTTGACTATTTGTGCAAAGATGAAGAAAAAGAAAATGCAGAAAATAGTGAAGCAATAATATATGCAGGTAACTTAGTACAAGCTAAAAGCCCTTTTATTTATCAACTAGATGAAAAAAAGATGAATTTTAAAATGAATTTATATGGAATAGGGCTAGATAAAGGTGTAGTAAATAACCAGATAAGTTATAAAGGAAAGTTTCAACCAGATGAGTTACCGAACAAGTTGGTTGGAAAACTAGGATTGATTTGGGATGGAAATTATGATGAATCAGATCAAAATGAAGGGATGAAAAGATACACAAAATATAACAATCCTCATAAGCTATCATGTTATTTAGCGTCAGGAGTTCCTGTAATAGCATGGGAAAAAGCAGCAATAGCAGATTTTATCAATGAAAACAATATAGGATATACAATAAATTCTATATATGATATAAATAATATATCAATATTAGATTGGAATAAAAAATTAGAAAATGTTAAAGTTATTAGCAAAAATGTTAGAAGTGGATATTATACTAAGAAAATTTTCGAAGATATTGTTAAAGATATGAAAGGAGAATAATGAACAAAAATAGTGTATCAAAAAATTATGTTTACAATTTAATATATCAAATATTATTGATATTTTTACCGTTAATAACAACACCATATGTTTCTAGAGTATTAGGGGCAGAAAATATAGGTATATATCGGATATACTCTATCTATTGTTACGTATTTTATTTTGTTTGGATCTTTAGGAATATCAATGTATGCTCAGAGAGAAATTGCTTATGTACAAGATACTATAAAAGATAGAAGTAAAATATTTTGGGAAATAATATTTTTTAGAGCAATTACAATGACAGTATCAATAATAATATTTTTCTGTACTTTTGTTAATGGAAATAATGATTATAAAACTTACTATTTAATATTTTCCTTAGAATTAATTAGTAACTGTTTTGATATAACCTGGTTCTTTCAAGGGTTAGAAGACTTTAAAAAAACTGTTACAAGAAATATTATTGTAAAATTGATATCAATTTTATTGATTTTTATGTTAGTAAAAACTTCAAATGATTTAAATATGTACATTTTAATATATGTTATTTCAAATTTGATTGGAAACTTATCATTATGGTTTTATCTTCCAAAAAATATTCAAAAAATTAAGATGAAAGATTTAAATATTATACGACATTTGAAGCCAACTATATGGTTATTTATACCTCAAATATCAATGCAAATATATACAGTAATGGATAAAACAATGCTGGGTATCATAATACAGAACAAGGCAGAAGTTGGATATTATGAACAGGCACAGAAAATAGTGAAATTATGTCTTACAATTGTAACATCATTAGGAACTGTAATGGTACCAAGAATGGCAAATACTTTTATAAAAGGTGAAAAAGATAAAATGAATGAATATATGTTAAAATCATTTAAATTTGTTTATTTTATATCAATTCCAACTTTTATAGGAGTAAATTTAATTGCAAAGCAATTTGTGCCAATATTCTTTGGAGATGGATATGAAAAAGTGAGTGTTTTAATTAATGTTATAAGCCCTATAATAATTATTATAGGACTTAGTAATATTATTGGAATGCAATATTTATTACCTGCTAAGAAGCAAAAGGAGTTTACAATATCAGTGACAGTTGGAGCAATAATAAATTTTATGCTTAATATATTTTGTATAAGAAGAAGTGGAGCGATAGGTGCTTCAATAGCAACAGTGATTGCAGAGTTAACTATAACAATTATACAGTTATATTGCATTAAAGAGGATTTTAAAATATTAGAATTCATTAAAATTGCCAAGAATAATTCTATTGCAGGAGTAGGAATGATAATACCAGTTATTTTAGTAAAAATAATTCCTATGAATGAGTATCTTTCCATTTTATTACAAATAGTAATAGGAGTAGTAATTTATTTTATAATACTAATGTTATTAAAAGATGAATTTGTAAATGTAATTAATGAAAAAATAATAAAAAGGGGCTTTAATTATTATGATAGAAAAGATAAAAAATGTTAATATTAAAAGAATTTGTATAGTATTTATTCTAATTCAACCAATATTAGATATAGTAACATCTATACTTGTCAGACATATAAATAGTATATTTACAATTGGAATATTTATAAGATCAATATTTATGATTTTTGTAGTAATGTATGGAATTCTTATTTCAGCACCAAAAGAAAGAAAAAAAATTTTAATATACTATGGAGTATTAGCTTTATATTTAGTAATATTTATAGCAACAATGTGTATAACAAATGGGAAAAATATGATATTTACACAAATTAAAGGTGCTATAAAGTGTTTTTATTTACCAATAATATTAGTAGCACTGTTTACAATATTTACTAAAAAAAATATAAAAATAAATAGTAATATATATATATATACATTGTTAATATACTGTTTTAGTATATTTATAACTAAGATATTAGGAATTGCCTACCCAACGTATAGTATTGGACTTAATGTGGGAACAACAGGATTATTTTTTGCTGCAAATGAAATTGGAATTATATTAGGAATATTAGCAGTTATACTGTTTAGAGAGTTATTTATGAAAAAAGTTGAAAACAAAAGGAACTTTATATTATATATTGTTACATTGTTTTTATACATATATTCAATATTGGAAATGGGAACCAAAGTGCCAATTTTAGCATTTTTAGGAATATTATGTGTAACTATAATTATGTGTATAGTAAATGCTATAAAAATAAATAAAAAAATATTTATGAAAAAGATATTGGGAATATTAGGAATACTAATATTTATAGTATTAATATTGCCATATACAGCTGTAGGTATTAATATAAATAGGAATTATGGAATAAATACAGATTTGTTATCAAGGATTAAAATAAATGGTAAAGAAATAGAAAATAAAAGTAATACAGAAAAAATTTTCAATAATAAAGAAGAAGTAACAACCGCCGCTCTAAGTGGCAGAAATTTATTCTTAAGAAATAATATGAATGAATTTACAGAAGGAAAAGGAGCTAATAAATTATTTGGAATTGGATATGTAGATATTAACTCAAAAGGTACAGTAGAGAGAAAAACAGTAGAAATTGATTATTGTGATATACTATTTATGCAAGGAATTGCAGGATTTATATTATTTTGGCTCCCAATAGCTTACATTATATTTTATATAATAAAATATACCATAAAAAATATAAAATATAATATTTTGGATGTAGAAATAATTTCAAAATATATAATTATAGGTCTTGCTTTTTGTGTAGCAATGTTTGCAGGACATACATTAGTTGCTCCAGCAGTTTCTATATATATAGCATTAGCTGTGGTTAAACTATACATGGACTTAAAAGAAAATTGTAAATTAAAATTATAGTCAGAAAATTAAAAAAAGAGGTTTCAATAATGAAAAGAATTGTGGTTTTAGCATTACATTTAGGAACTGGTGGAATCGAAAATGTTATTGCGTCAATGTCAAATATTTTGACTGAAAATTATAAAGTTAAAATTATTTCAACGTATAAAGTAAATGAAATTCCAGCATTTAAATTAAATAATAATATTGAAATAGAATATTTATTAAATTGTGGACCAAATAAAAAGGAATTGTTAAAGGCTATAAAACATAAAAAGATAGTAAATATATTTAAACAAGGGGTAAAAAGTTTAAAAATTTTATTTTTAAAAAGATATCTAATGATAAAAGCAATAAAAAATATTGATGCTGAATTTGTAATTTCTACAAGAATAATTCATAATAAGTGGTTAGGAAAGTATGGAAATAAAAAAACAATTAAGATAGCTCAAGAACATAATTATCATAATAACAATAATAAATATATAAGAAAAGTTGTAAAATCTGTAAAAAATATAGACTATTTTATGCCAACTTCAAAGGAACTTTGTGAATTTTATAAAACAAGATTAATAAATAAAAAAACAAAAGTTGTATATATACAAAATTCATTAGAACGCTTTTCTGATAAAGTATCAAACTTAAAAAGTAAAAATATACTATCAATAGGAAGATTATCTTCAGAAAAGGGATATGTTGATTTAATAGAGATTTATAAGATGGTTAGTAAAATACATGATGATTGGAAATTGAGAATTGTTGGAGATGGATTACAAAGAGAAGAGCTGGAAAATAAAATTAAAGAATTAAAGCTAGAAGAAAAAGTTATATTAACAGGTTTTAAAAATAAAGATGAACTGGATGAAATATTTATGGATTCATCAATATATGTTATGACATCGTATACAGAATCTTTTGGATTAGTTTTAATAGAAGCAGAAAACTATGGAATACCTTTATTAGTTTTTGATACGGCTAGAGGAGCTTTGGAAATAGTAGAAGAGGGGAAAAATGGCTTTTTTGTAAAAAACCGTAGTAAAAAAGAAATGGCTAATAAAATAAATAAATTAATTGAAAATTATAATTTAAGATGTAAAATTGGTGCTCAAGGAAGAATTTGTTCGGAAACGTTTAAAAAAGAAATTGTTGCTGAAAAGTGGTACAAATTTATAGAATCAGCAAAAAAACAAATATAAGTAGAAAGGAATAAAAAGATGAAAATTTCTGTGATTATGCCAACATATAATGACTGCAAAAGTATTGAAGAAACATTAGATTCATTAAAAAATCAAACATACAAAAATTGGGAATTAGTTATTGTTGATGATGGATCAATTGATGATACTAAAAAAGTGATTAATAGATATATAGAGAATAATAATTTAAATAAAAAGATAAAATATATTTATCAAGAAAATGGAGATCAATTGAATGCTATACTGAATGGTATGAATTATCTTTCTGGAGATTATATATACTTATTACACTCAGATGATTTATTAGCATCTAATGAAGTTTTCGAAAAGTGTGTAAAATGTATGGAGAAGCATCCTGAATATGATGCTATAACAGCGGATTTAATCATAATTGATGAACAAAGCAATGAAAAAAAAATTCAAAAATTAAAAAAATATAAAAAGAAAGATTATATATTAGCAATACAAGAACTTTGGCTTGGTAGAAACCTATATGTGGATTTTGCATTTCATAGAGCAGAATCGTTTTTTAATCAAGTAAAAAATAATTATGTGATTTGGAATACACCATATTGGATTGACTTTAATCAATCGAAACCGGAAATGCTAAATATAGGAAAAGTTGATTTTAACATATTAAAATATAGAGTACATCAAGGAAATTATGTAAATAATTATAAAGGAAAGTTAAATGTTATAAATGGTGAATTAAGAACTTTAACTAGTTTAATGAAATTTTATGATATACCATGTTATCAGTTACAATATTATATATTTAGAACATTTAATAAATTAAATTTATTTTCAATATATAGACCGATATATAAAAACAAGTGTCAAGCTCATAGAGGTAATGTAGTTGAATTTGTTATAAAAAAGAGGTTTGGAGAGCAATATATAGAAAACAGATTTTTAAAGGTCTTAGTTGATTTTTATAAAAATGATAATAATAGAACTATAAAGATAGAAGAGGAAATAGATCAGAAAGTAGTTTATGAAGGAAAAGACAATGCAAAATTTAATAATGCTCTATTAGAGAATAAATTAAATAATATATATACATATATATTAAATGAAATGGAAATTGGATTTAATAAAGTAGTAGTAAAGGATAATATGGAAAAAGAAAAAATAGAGAAAATACTTAGATTTTTATGTATAAATTATTTTGTAGATGTAATAGTAGAAGAAAATAATTAAAATATGATGTGTGAAAAGAAGTGAGGAGAGAATATATGTCAATACCAAAAAAAATACATTACATCTGGGTAGGAAATAACAAAAAAACAAAAGATGTTAAATATTGTATTAATACTTGGAAAAAAAAATTTAAAAATTTTGAAATAATAGAGTGGAATGAAGAGAATTTTGATATAAATTTAAATCAATATACTAAAAATGCATATGAAGCGAAAAAATGGGCCTTTGTTAGCGATTATATAAGATTATATGCTTTGTATACAATGGGGGGGGTATATTTAGATACAGATGTTGTAGCAGTAAGAAATATAGAAGATTTGTTAAATGATAGAGCTTTTATAGGATTTGAAAATAAGGAATTTATTTCAGCTGCTGTAATGGGGGCTGAAAAAGAACATCCGTTGATCAAGAAAATGTTAGATAAGTATAATAGTGTTGAAAAAAAAGAGTTTGGATTTGAAGATAATAATTCTTTATTAGTTACTGATATTTTAAAGAATGAATATAAGTTACAACTGAATAATGCAGAGCAATATCTAGATGATGGAATACATATATATAATGATAGAATATTATCAAATCCATCAGGAGATTCAAAGACTATTCATGTTTTTACTGGTACATGGCTTGAACGGAGGTAGTAATTTTAAAAGAAAAATATGCCAAAAAATAAAATATAAATTAAATTCTCCGCGAAAGGCAGAATTATATGAAAAAATATTTGGAAAGTAAAAATTAGAAGGTGGAATAATAAATGATACAATATATAAAAAAAGCAGTATTAATTGTAATAGCAATAATTGCATCAATAGGTATACAGTTAAATATAAATATGGATATTTGTATTTGGAACAGATTTTCAGGAAATTACATGATATCATTAATTTTATGTTTTTTTATTTTTGAGGCGCTAGAGAAAGTATCAAAATTAAAAGATAAAAGAGTACATTTTTTTGCTGGAATAATTGCACTTGTTTTTTCTGTTATAGAAGTATTGGGGTTTTATTTAGAGAATTATAATCAACTACATTTTGTAAAAGTGTCCATAATTAAGGGAATAGCTTATTATATATGCTTTTATATAGCAATAACAATTTTGTTTAGTAAAATTAAGAAAAATGCTAATAAAGCAGAAAGAGTACACAGAGAAGCTAAATCTCAAAAAAATATTAAACTGTTTTTTGGCAGTTGGGGAGTTATTTTTATATGTTGGATTCCATACTTTATAAAGTACTTTCCAGGAATAATGACGCCAGATTCTATTTTGCAAGCAGGACAAGCTATAGCATATGGGCTGAATTCGCATCATCCGATGTTTCATACGTTAATAATAAAGCTAGCATTAAACATAGGAAATATAATAAAAGACTATAATATGGGAGTAGCAATATATTCAATTATGCAAATGCTAATAATGTCTTCGATTTTTGCGTATGCTATTACATATATTGATAGTAGACAAACTTCAAAGGTGTTTTCTATATTATCATTAGTATACTTTGCCATTTATCCAGTTTTTGGAGTATATAGTATAACAATGTGGAAAGATATATTATTTGGAGGAGTGGTATTAATATATGCTATCAGGATTTTTGAATTAATATGTAACACGGAAGAAAATATTAATTCTATTAAAAGTAATATAATATTAGCAACTATTATATTATTAATTTCATTATTAAGAAATAATGGAATTTATACTATAATATTATCGTTTCCAATTATGTTGATAATATTTAGAAAATATTGGAAAAAAATTTTGGCGATTTATTTAATACCAATTATATTATATTTTGTCTTTAATTCATATTGTTTCAATGTATTAAATGCAGGAAAAGGAAATATAGCAGAAGCTTTTTCTGTTCCAATGCAGCAATTTGCTAGAGTAGTTAAATATCATAAAGATGAACTACCAGAAGAGGATAAGAATAAAATTAATCAATATATACCAGTAGCAGATGCAGATAGTTTATATGATGCGAGAATTTCTGATCCAATAAAAAATAATTTTAATTCAGAAAATTTTAAACAAAATAAGTTGGAGTTTTTTAAATTATGGCTTAAGCTATTAAAAAAATATCCAAAAGAATATGTAGAAGCTTTTTTATATAATTCTTATGGATATTGGTATCCAGATACAACATATTGGATAATTGCTACTGAAATAACTAATAATGATTTTGGAATAACTCAATCAGGAATAAAAAATATCATATTATTAGATAAATTATTAGAACATAGAAATATACCTATTATTTCTATGGCTTATAGTATAGGCTTTATATTTTTTATTATTTTATTTATCATTGGTTATTTAATATATATAAAAGAGTATAAGATAATAGCTATATTTATACAAATATTAGCATTATGGTTAACAACATTGGCATCTCCGGTATATTGTGAGTACAGATATATGTTTAGTTTCTTCACTTGCATACCAATTATGATTTTAACAATCCTGGGAAGAAAAAATAATAAGAAAGGGAAAAATTCAAATGGAAAAAATAGCAGTATTAATACCTTGTTATAATGAAAGTAAAACGATAAAAAAAGTAATTGAAGATTTTAAAAGAGAATTACCAGAAGCAATAATATATGTATATGATAATAACTCAAAAGATGGTACTGATAAAATAGCTAAAAAGGCTGGAGCAATAGTTAGGTATGAAAGAAAACAGGGTAAAGGAAATGTTATTAGAAGTATGTTTAGAGATATTAATGCAGAGTGCTATATAATGATTGATGGTGACGATACATATCCTGCCGAATATGCAAGAAAAATGTGTGATTTGGTTTTAAAAAATGGGTCAGATATGGTTATAGGAGATAGACTGTCATCAACTTATTTTACAGAAAACAAAAGACCGTTTCATAACATTGGAAATGTAATAGTTAGAAAATTAATTAATATGATATATAAAAGTGATATAAGAGATGTAATGACTGGATATAGAGCATTTAGTTATCAGTTTGTAAAAACTTTTCCTGTTTTATCAAAAGGTTTTGAAATTGAAACAGAAATGACTATTCATACATTAGATAAAAATATGTTAGTAGATAATGTAGTAATTGAATATAGAGATAGACCTGAAGGAAGTAAATCTAAATTAAATACATATTCTGATGGTGTAAAAGTAATAAAAACAATTATAACACTATATAAAAATTATAAACCATTTTCATTTTTTTCGGTAGTATCAATTATATTATTTATAATGGGAACAGTATTTTTATTACCAGTAATAATTGAATATTTTAAAACTGGGTTAGTTCTTAAGATGCCGTCTTTTTTAACAAGTGTATTTTTATTTATATGTGGAATACAATCATTTTTTGGTGGACTAATATTGGAAAATATGGTGAAAAAGGGTAGACAGGACTTTGAAATAAAATTAAATGAATATAAAGATAAATTTTATGAATTAAAAAATAATTAAAAATAATATATTATTAAAATAATAAATAGAAAAGAACACATAAAATTATGAACAAAATAGTTAAAACAACAAAAAAATTAGCAGTCAAACCTTGACTTTGCTAATTTTTTTTTATATACTATCACAAGTGGCCAATCATTCTTATGTAAATATATTTTTTACTTAAAAAGCAAGACAAAATTTTATAAAAGTAAAAGTTTTGGACTTTCTAAAAAGAAACTTTGACCTAAAAAAGAATAACTTAAGGAGGAATAAAAGTATTATGAGTAAAAAAGAATTTAAAGCAGAATCAAAAAGATTAATGGATTTAATGATTAATTCAATTTATACTAACAAGGAGATTTTTTTAAGAGAACTTATATCAAATGCAAGTGACGCACTAGATAAGTTACATTATCGTTCATTAACAGATAAAAAGTTAAATGTTAATGTAGATGATTTAGAAATAAAAATAGAATTAAATAAAGAAGATAGAACATTAACAATAGAAGATAATGGACTTCGGAATGACAAAACAAGAGTTAGAAGAAAATTTAGGAACAATTGCTAAAAGTGGTTCACTAAAATTCAAAGAAGAAAATGATAAAAAAGAAGATATTAATATAATAGGACAATTTGGTGTAGGATTTTATTCTTGTTTTATGGTAAGTAGCAAAGTAAAGGTAATTAGTAAATCTGTAGATTCAAACGAAAGTTATATGTGGGAATCTGAAGGAATAGATGGATATACAATAGAGCCATGTCAAAAAGAAAATAGAGGAACAACAATAATATTAAAATTAAAAGAAGATACAGAAGACGAAAAATATAGTAGATTTTTAGAGGAATACGTAATACAAGAATTAATAAAAAAATATTCAGATTATATACGTTATCCAATAAAAATGGAGGTAGAACATCAAAGAAAACAAGAAGGAAAAGAAGATAAATTAGAGACAGTTAAAGAATTAGAAACAATAAATAGTATGATTCCATTATGGAAAAGACCAAAAAAGGATATAAAACAAGAAGAATATAATTCATTTTATATAGATAAATTTCATGATTATGAAAATCCTCTAAAAGTAATACATACAAAAGTAGAAGGTGGATGTTCTTATAGTGCAATTTTATATATTCCTTCTCATCTTCCTTTTGACTATTATACAAGTGATTATGAAAAAGGTTTACAACTATATTCTAATGGTGTATTGATAATGGAAAAATGTGAAGAACTATTGCCAGATTATTTTGGATTTGTAAAAGGACTAGTAGATAGTGAAGATTTATCTTTAAATATATCAAGAGAAATATTACAACAAGATAGACAACTAAAAACAATAGCAAAAAATATCGAATCAAAAATAAAATCAGAATTACAATCAATGCTTGCTAATAATCGTGAAGAATATGAGAAATTTTTTGATATATTTGGTGTTCAATTAAAATTTGGAACATACAATGACTATGGAATGAATAAAGAATTATTACAGGATTTACTATTATTTCATTCATCAGATGAAGGAAAATATGTATCTTTAAAAGAATATACTGAAACTGCAAAAGAAGGACAAGATTCTATTTATTATGCTTGTGGAGAAACAATAGATAAAATTGAAATGCTACCACAAGTAGAAAAAGTAAAAGACAAAGGATATAAGATTTTATATTTAACAGATAATGTAGATGAATTTGTATTACAAGTAGTAATGGAATATGAGGGTAAAAAATTTGTTAATGTATGTGCAGACAATTTAAATTTAGATACAGAAGAAGAAAAAGAAGAACTAAAGAAAATTAATGAAGAAAATAAAGATATGTTTAGTTTTATGAAAGAGGCATTAAAAGATTCTGTACAAGATATAAGATTTACACATAGATTAAAAAATCATCCTGTTTGTTTAACAAGTGAAGGTGCTATTTCTATAGAAATGGAAAAAGTAATGAAACAAATGCCAAACAATCAGAATATAAAAGCTCAAACTATTTTAGAGATAAACGCAGATCATGAAATTGCAAAAAAATTAAAAGAACTATATAAAAACGATAAAGAAGAGCTAAAAAAATATACAAAAATAATATATGCAGGAGCTAGATTAATAGAAGGGCTTGCAATAGATAATCCAACAGAAATTAGTAATTTAACATGTGAAATTTTAGCAAAATAGAGAAATGGCTGTTTAAAAAGGAACTAAACTACTTGATATATGACTGTTTATGAAAAATAGAAGATATTAATATTAAGTAAAAAATAAAAAATATAATAAAAAAGTATAAAGACAAGAAAGTGATTTTTTCTTGTCTTTATTTTGACACAACACAAAATTATGTTGACTTTGCACTGCAAAACTGATATAATTTATTTGGCTTTTTGTGTGCCAAGAGCAATATAGTATAACAAAATTCCGTATTATATTTGCTAAACTAAGTGAATTTAGAAAGGATACTACAAATGGCAAAAGTTTTTGTAGGAGCAACAATAGCACTTATTGCTGCAGGAGCTATTCTCATAGGTTTTGCGACTTTGAAGGTGTCTTCAGATTTTGATGACGCTTTTTTGTCTGAAAAAGACTAAGTGAAATAGCAACTAAAGGAAACCACTATAAGATTGTAGAAATTTATATTTTTATTAATCTTATGGTGGCTTTTTATATTTAGAATATATATAATGAAAAATAAAATATAAAAAGTAAATGTATTTTTATAAAAGACATATAATTGCATAAAATATATAAATGTGTTTGACTTTTAATTTATTTTATTATAATCTTTTTATATAAAAAAATTATAATAAAAATGTAAATAATAAAATTTTATATAGAAATTAAATAAAATTTTTTATATAAAAATATTAAAATTAGTATAAAAACAGGAGTTAGTGTTTAATATGAAAACAGGAAAGCATTTAGGGAAAAAATCTAAAAAGGTTAGTATAGTTTTTTTTATTAGAATAATTTTATTTGTAATTGCAGTTTTGTGTGTTATAAATATTACAAAATGGGTTTGCGAAAACCAAAAAAATAAAAATATATTAAGTGATATAAACAAAAATGTAAAATTAGAAAATACTTTAGACATACAAGGTATAGAAGTAGAAAAATATTCTGTGGATTTCAGAAATTTAAAAGATAAAAATCAAGATATAGTTGGGTGGATTAAAGTTAAAGGAACAGCTATAGAATATCCGGTGGTAAAAGGAGCAGATAATTCATTTTATTTAACACATAGTTTAGATAAAAGTTATAATTCTGCTGGTTGGATTTTTGCAGATTATAAAAATAAATTAGATGGAAATGATAAAAATATAGTAATATATGGGCATAATAGAAGAGATGGAACGATGTTTGGAAGCTTACAAAATGTTTTAAAAGAGGAATGGTATAATAATAAAGAAAATCAATATATCACATTTGAAAAAGAAAACGAAACTGAGATTTATCAAGTATTTTCTGTATATCAAATTGAAGTTGAGGATTATTATATAAAAACTTCATTCGATACAGAAGGAAAATTTGAAGAATTTATAAATACTATTAAATCCAGAAGTATTAATAATTTTGAAACAGATGTTAAAACAGATGATAATATTCTTACATTATCAACATGTGCAAATAATAATAAATATAGAGTAGTATTACATGCTAAAAAAGTAAATAATTAATATATAAATTTTGCTTTTTATTGTTACTAAAAAATAAAAAGAAAGGTGTTAGAAAATGTTAAACGAAATACCAAATTTTTTATACGAATTACTAATCAAACAGTATGGTGAAAAGTTAACGAATAGTATAATTGAAGGATATTCAACCAAAAGACCATTAACTATAAGAATAAATAAAATAAAAACAGATTGTGATAAAATAAAAAATATTCTTAATGCAAATAATATAAAATATAAAGAAGTATCTTTTTATAAAGATGCACTAATTATAGAAAATTATAATAAAAAAGATTTTGAAAATTTGGATATATACGAAAATGGAGAAATTTATTTTCAAAGTTTATCTTCTATGTTACCACCAATAATATTAAACCCAAAAGAAGGAGAAAATATATTAGATATGGCAGCAGCACCAGGTGGAAAAACTACACAAATGGCAGCTATTTCTGAAAATAAAGCATTAATAACAGCTTGCGAAAAAAATAAAATTAGATCTGAAAGACTAAAATATAATATAAAAAAGCAAGGTGCTAATGCAAATATATTAGTAGAAGATGCTAGAAAGCTAAATGACTATTTTATTTTTGATAAAATTTTATTAGATGCACCTTGTAGTGGAAGTGGAACTATAAACTTAGATGATAAAAATTTTAATAAATTTTTTACACAAGATTTAGTTAATAGATCTGTAAAAGTGCAACAAGAGTTGTTAAAAAAAGCATTAAAAATTGTAAGAGCTGGAAGTGAAATTGTATATTCAACATGTTCTATTTTAAAAAAAGAAAATGAAGATAATTTACAAAAGTTAATTAATGATAAAAAAATAGAAATTATTCCTATAAATCAGGATATATTAGATAATTTACCATTATTACCAGTAAGTATAAAAGGAACAATGTGTGTATGTCCGAATGAGTTATATGAAGGTTTTTTTGTTGCAAAAATAAGAAAAATTTAAAATAAAAAGGAGCACACCTATGAAAAAGATTGATTTAAAGCAAAAATATGAAATTTTAGATAAGTTATTTAGCAATATGAATGAAGACCATATAGGAGAATTTTCAGCTCAATGTTCTTATTATACAATATTATCATTTATTCCATTTATAATTTTATTAATAACAATGATTCAATATACAAGTATAGAACAACAAGCAATATTTGATGCAATTTCTAAAATAATACCATCTAGTATGAATGATATGGTAGTTGGTATTGTTAGAGAAGTATATTCAAAGTCAATAGGTACAATTTCTATATCTATTATATTTACATTATGGTCGGCTGGAAAAGGATTATATGCACTTGCAAAAGGCTTACAGTCTGTTTATAAAACAAAAGGTGAAAATAGACTGGATTTTATATATTTAAGATTAAAATCATTAGTAGAAACAATAATATTTATTTTCTTAATAGCTGTACGGATTAACATTATTAGTGTTTGGAAATAGTTTAGTTTCTATTATTAAAAATTATTTTGGCGGATTTGAAAATTTTAGTACATTTTCGGCGATAATAACAGAATTTATATTTATATTTGCAACATTTATTGTATTTTTGTTATTATATAAATTTATGCCAAAACATAAAGTTACATTTAGAAGTCAATTTTATGGAGCTTTATTTGGGGCGATAGCACTTAATGTTGTTTCTTTTATATTTTCTAAATATTTAGATATTTTTAAAGGTTTTTCAATAACATATGGAAGTTTAACAACATTAATGTTAGTAATGATGTGGACATATTCGTGTTTTTATACACTTTTTTTAGGTGCAGAACTAAATAAATTGGCAAGTTTAAAAAAAGAGATAAAAAAATAAAATTAGTGGAAGTGATACAAATGATACAGCTTTTTTATATAAAGAAAAAAGTAAAACAGATGAAAAATAGTGATAAGGAGTTACAAGAAAGATATAAAAATATATCAAAATATTCAAAAGAAAAAGTTTTAAAAGAATATAAAACAAGGGAAGATGGATTAACACGAAAAGAATATCAGGAAAGATATGAAAATAATGGACCAAATGTTGTTGTAAAAAATGAAAAAAAGAGTTGGTTTTCATTTTTTATAAAATCATTTAATGATAAATTTATTTATATATTACTTTTATTAGCATTAATAGATTTTTTCCTTCAAGACAAATTGGGAACATTAATTATAATAGGAATAGCAGTAGCAAGTGCAATGATTAAATTTTTTCAAGATTATTCATCGTATAAATTTAATCAAAAACTAAAAGCTCAGATATATTCTAGTACTAATGTTGTAAGAAATGGAAAACAAAAAGAAATAAGAGTGGAAAATGTTGTTATTGGTGATATTATAAAATTAAATGCAGGCTCAATAATTCCGGCAGATGTAATAGTAATAGAAAATAAAGATTTATTTTTAAATCAATCTGTTTTTACAGGAGAAAGTGTTTTAGTAGAAAAAACAAATACTTCAAATGATTCAAGTGATATTTTTGATATTAGCAATATTTGTTTAATGGGAGCAAGTGTTGTAAGTGGAAGTGCTACGGCAATTGTTATATCTACTGGATTTGATACATATTTAGGAAGAATGAGCAAAGAGTTAGATAACAAAAAAGAAATAACAAATTTTGAAAGAGGTATGGATAATATTACTAAACTCTTAATAAAATATATGGTTGTTGTTTCAATAGCTGTATTTGTAATTTATGCATTTATACGACACGATTTTATAGAAGCTTTGCTATTTGCATTATCTGTAGCAGTTGGAATAACTCCTAGTATGTTACCAATGATAGTAAATGTTAATTTAACAAAAGGTAGTAAGACACTTGCTAAAAAGAAAACCTTGGTAAAAAATATACAATCTATACAAAATTTAGGGTCTATAGATATTTTGTGTACAGATAAAACAGGAACACTGACAAAAGATAAAATAACATTACAAAAATATATAAATGTCTTAGGTGAAGAAGATTTAGAAATTTTACAATATGCATATTTAAATAGTTATTATGGAACTGGAATAAAAAATTTAGTAGATAAAGCTGTTATTGTATATGGAAATGAACATAAAATAAAAGAAGTATTAAAAGAATATGAAAAAATAGATGAAGTTCCTTTTGACTATGAAAGAAAACGTATGAGTGTGGTAGTAAAAAATGAAGAAGGTTATATAATGATAACAAAAGGAGCAATAGAAGAAGTTTTAAAATGTTGTGAAAATGTAAAATATAAAGAAGAAATAAGACCATTAACAGACAAGTTAATAAAACAAATTCAAATAAATGCTAATAATTTATCTAATATGGGGATGCAAGTTATAGCATTAGCATCAAAAAAAGAATATAGTGGAATTAATGTATTTTGCAGTAAAGATGAAGAGAAAATGACATTTATAGGATATGTGGCTTTTTTAGATCCACCTAAAAAAGAAGTTAAGAAAACATTAAATGAATTACGTAAAATAGGTGTTAATACCAAAATATTAACAGGAGACAATGCATATGCAACTAAAAATATTTGTAATATAGTAGGATTAAATTCTGAAAATATATTAACAGGAAAAGATATTGATTCTATGACTGATGAAGAATTATCTAAAAAAGTAGAAGAGGTTGATGTTTTTGCGAGAATGAATCCTTTACAAAAAGAAAGAGTAGTTAAAATATATAAAAATAATGGACATGTAGTAGGATATATGGGGGATGGAGTAAATGATTCTCCTTCACTACATATTGCAGATGTAGGAATATGTGTAGATTCTGCGACTGATATAGCAAAAGAGGCAAGTGATATTATATTATTAGAAAAAAGTTTACAAGTAGTTTATGATGGAGTAATAGAGGGCAGAAAAGTATATGGTAATATAATAAAGTATATGAAAATGGCATTAAGTTCAGATTTTGGGGATGTATTTAGTATATTAATTGCAAGCATATTTTTACCGTTTTTACCATTGCTTCCAATACAGATGCTAATACAAGATTTTTTATATGATATATCTCAAATTGCTATACCATATGATGATGTGGATAAAGAGTTTTTGGAAAAACCACGAAAATGGGATACAAAAGATTTAGGAAAGTTTATGAATGTTATGGGAATAACTAGTTCTATAACAGATATGATTGCTTTTATAGTATTTTGGTTTGTATTTGGCTATAATAGTGTAGAAAAACAAGCATGGTTTCAAACAGCATGGTTTGTTGAATGTTTAATTAGTGAAACAATGATAATACATTATGTTAGAACATCAAAAATTCCATTTATAGAATCAAGAGCAAATAAGTTCTTAACAATATCTACATTAATAACAATATTAGGAACAATAATAACGCCAATAATACTTCATAATGTATCAACATTTAATTTTGTAATATTACCTGTAAAATATTATTTATTTGTAATTGTTTTATTAGTAATTTATACTATTTTAGTACAATTTATAAAGAAAAGATATATAAGAAAGAATGGGGAATGGTTATAAAATTTTAAAAATAAAAAAATATTAGACTATTAAAAAACAGTCTAATATTTTTTTTATTCATCCCAGTTATGGTAAACATTAGTAACATCATCTAAGTCATCCAACATATCTATTAATCTTTGCATTCTTGCTTCACCTTTTTCATCTAATGCAACATAAGTTGTTGGAACCATTTGTACTTCAGCTTCTAAAAATTCTAAACCTTGAGCTTCTAATTTTTCACGAACAGATGAAAAATCTTCCGGAGCTGTTGTTATTTGGTAAACTTCTTCTTCAGCTTCAAAGTCTTCAGCACCACTATCAAGTGCAAGTAACATTAAATCATCTTCAGACATATCTGTTGAGGTTTTATCTATAACAATAACACCTTTTTTATTAAATAGGTAAGATACACATCCTGTTGTTCCTAAGTTTCCGCCTGATTTATCAAAAGCATGTCTAACATCTGCTGCTGTTCTATTTTTATTATCTGTGCTTCCTTCAACAATTACTGCAACACCATTTGGTCCATAACCTTCATATATTACTTCTTCATAATTTGCAGAATCTGCAGAACCTGCAGCTTTTTTTATTGCATTATTTATTGTATCGTTTGGCATATTAGCTGCTTTACATTTTGCGATAACATCTTTTAATTTAGAATTACCAGCAGGGTCTGGTCCTCCTTGTTTTACAGCAACTAATAATTCTCTTCCGAGTTTAGTAAATACTTTTCCTCTTGCTGCATCTGCTTTTCCTTTTTTTGCTTGAATATTGTGCCATTTTGAATGTCCTGACATGGTTAATTCCTCCTTTATAAATTTTATTCTCTTTGCATTATTTTATAAAAAATGCACCTTTACATATTTTACCACACCTTTTACATTTTGGGTAGCCTTTATTTATAGATTTTTTATAATTAATGTAAAAAAATTAAAAGATTAAAAAATAATTTAATATTATAAAATAAACTATAAAATTATGTTTTGGATAAGTATCATACAGCAAAAAAGTAATCATAATAAGTTGACACGCATAGAAATTATTTTTTCATTATGTTAATATTAGAGCCTAAAAATAAATATGTAAAAAATAAGAATAAAATTAATTAAGAGTGAATATATATTAAATATAATGAAAAAAATTTAAAAAATAATAAACGCAAAGTAAGAATTTAACTTTTAAAATTAAATTTTATAAAAATAAGAAAGGACAAGCTAAAAAATGCTAGATATATTGAAATTTTTTCCTAGAGGTATTGCTAATGAGATAAATAAAGAAATAAGTAAAATAGAAGAATTGGTACAAGAAATTAGAATTAGAGTTGGAAACAAAATTATAATAAAAACAAATAAAAAAGATGATATTATTATAAATTATTTCGTAACACAAGAAGAAATTTTAGAAATTATGCAGATAATTTGTAACAATTCGATATATAGTTATCAAAATGAAATCGCAAATGGATATATTACAATTAAAGGAGGACATAGAGTTGGAGTAACAGGTGATGTTGTTTTAGAAAATAATAAAGTAATAAATATAAAATACATATCATCATTAAATTTTAGAATAGCCAAACAAATTTTAGATTGTAGTAATAATATTTTGAAATATGTAATCAATTTAGAAGAAAATACTGTTTTTCATACATTAATTGTATCTCCTCCAGGAGCAGGAAAAACTACTATATTAAAAGATTTAGTAAGGAAAATAAGTGATGGGATTCCAGAAATAGGTTTTAAAGGAATAGATGTCAGTTTAATAGACGAAAGAGGAGAAATTTCAGCAATGTATAACGGAGTACCTCAAAATAAAATTGGAATTAGAACAGATGTATTAGAAAATGTAAGTAAGCCAATAGGAATAAAGATGGCAGTAAGATCAATGGCACCCAAAGTAATAGTAGCAGATGAAATAGGCAATTATAATGATATTGAAGCAATTAATTATGCTGTTTGTTCTGGCGTAAAGGGAATTTTTACAGCACATAGTTTAAGCTATGAAACTATGATGCTAAATAAAGAATTGAATAAATTGATAAATATGAAGATAATTGAAAGAATTATTTTTTTAGATAGTAAAACAAAAGGAAAAATAAAAAATGTATATTTATTGGCAGAAGATACAAAAAACTATCTGCGAGAGGTAGTAAAGAATTAAGTAAAAGTATCTCTTGACTTTTATTTAATGTTAAGTTAAAATATAAATTATGTAAGCATTTGTACATGCTATAAAAATAAGGGGGAAAAGAAAAATGAAAAAAATAGTTACAATATGTACAATTAGTGCAATGTTATTAGTTAGTTTATTTGCAATAACAGGATGTAAAAATAAAGAAGAAAATAAGGAAGAAAATACTCAAAAAAATGAAGTTATAGAAGAAACAAATAGAGCTGAGGAAAATACTGTAAATAATAATCAAAACACAACATATTCAGACCCACAAAAAGTAGCAAATAATACAGTAGCAGAAAATACTGTAGAACAAAAAGAAAGTACAACTAAAGCTTCAGATGATAAAACACCTATAGATATTAATGATAGTAAATCATACTATTTTGTCGTAAATGGAAAAAAATATTTTGCAGGAGATAAAATTAGTGATTTAGCTTCTTCTGAATTTACTTTAAATAAAACTGGATCAGAAAAAGAATTAGCCGCAAATGGATATTTAATTGGTGGTGGTGCAGTACTAAATTCAGACAAGAAAACAGTTTTTAATATTACACCATTTAACAATACTAAAGAAAAAATAAAAGGAGCAGATGCTTTTATTGGAGGATTTAGTTTAAATAAAAGCAATTATGATCTTCTTAAAGGAGAAATTGCAGTATATGGAGGAATAACTATAGGATCATCATTAGACGATGTAACAAAAGTTTTTGGAGAACCAACTAAAAAAACAGAAGCAACAGAATATGTAGGACCAACATATACATATGATGCAAAAGAAAGTTATAGAGATTTTACTATTAGTTTTGATAAAGATAACACAGTAAAAACATTAAATTGGAGAAACTTTACTTTTAATAAATAAAAATATGCAAAGTAATTTACGAAAATAAAAACAATTGATTATGCATAATGAAAATAAAAGTAATTAATTTAAATAAATCTTAAAATATTTTATATTTTAGGGTTTATTTTTTTTGCAATAAAAAATTGTAATAAAAATTTTTAAATAAATTTAACTAAAAATAGTTCTAAAGAATAAAAAAATTGAATATATATATTATATAGAAATTTACAATGGAGAAAAGTGAGCATATGGAAATTCTAAAATATATAATATTATTTTTTATATTTTGGACAAGTTCTTTTATAGGAATTTTAGTTTCAAAAAGATACAGTAATAGAGTAAAAGAATTACAAGAAATGAAAAGTGCTTTATTAATGTTTGAAGCAAAAATAAAATTTACATATGAACCAATACCAGAAATTTTTAAAGAGATTTCTAATAAATTTAGTGAACACATAGAAGAGCTTTTTGAAAATTCAGTAACTAAAATGAAAAATAAATCTGCAAGTGTTGCATGGTGTGAGAGTATTGAAGAGTCAAATAATAATATGAACAAAGAAGATAAAGAAGTTTTAAAAGGATTAAGTAAGTTATTAGGAAAAACAGATATAAATGGACAAATAAGTGAAATAAAATTAGTTAGTAATTTTTTAGATACACAAATACAAATAGCACAAAAAGAAAAAGAAAAAAATGGAAAAATGTATAAAACTCTTCGGTATGATAATTGGACTTGCTATTGTTATTGTATTAGTCTAGATGTAAAAGAAAGGAGGGTATGATTATTTAATAATCATACAAAATGTAATTATATGGATATTAATTTACTTTTTAAAATAGCAGCAATTGGTATCTTAGTTGCGGTACTCCATCAAGTTTTAGTAAGAGCTGGAAGAGAAGATCAAGCAATGATGACAACTCTTGCAGGATTAGTTATTGTATTAACAATGGTTATTAAAGAAATAAGCACATTGTTTAGTACAGTAAGAACAATATTCAATCTTTAAAAGGTGATGGATAATGGATATTATTAAAATTATAGGTATTGGGCTAATTGCACTTATTGTAATAATTATAATTAAACAATATAGACCAGAATTTGCTGTTTATGTATCTTTAATTGCTGGTGCATTAATACTTCTATTAATACTAGATAAAATGTCTGGAGTTATAAATTTGTTAACTAATTTAGCAAACAAAACTAGTATAAATAAAGATTTTATATTTTTATTAATAAAAATTACAGGAATAGCATTTTTAACAGAATTTGCAGTTAGTATATGTAAAGATGCAGGAGAAAGTGCAATTGCTACTAAAATAGATATGGGAGGTAAAGTTATGATAGTTGCAATTTCTATTCCTATTATTTCAAGTCTTTTAGAAACTATTGTAAAAATTTTGCCGTAAAGAATGAAAAAATATATGTTCAATGTAATAAAATTATAGTTTTAAAGTATAGCTAAATTAGGTTATTACATGTAATGGAGGTACAAATGAAAAAAATAATTATTTGTAGTCTCATTATATTTTTTATTAGCTGTTTTTATATTAGTAATGCTTCTAATGATATTAATGCTAATATGGATATTATAGAATCGCAAAAAGATACATTAAATATAGGAGCGTTTATAAAAGAAGCAAATAAATATACAAAAGATGTTTTTTCTGACATAGAGGTAGAAGAACTATTAAATTCAGCAATTAAAGGTGATATTCAAAATGGAAAAATAATAAAAAATATATGGAAAATATTTGGAAGTGAGATTATAAATTCGATTTCGGTAATAGGAAGTGTGATTATAATAGTTATCATACATAGCATAATAAAAAGTATAAGTGATGGATTAGAAAATAAAAGCATTTCAAAAATTACATATTATGTTCAATATATACTAATAGTTACTTTGATAATGACGAGTTTTTCGGATATTTTGTCGATGGTTAAAGAATCAATAGAAAACTTAGTGGGATTTATGAATTTACTTATTCCAATATTAATAACGCTAATGATAACAACAGGAAATATAACTTCTGCAAGTATGCTACAGCCAATACTTATATTTATAATTACATTAATAGGAAACTTTATAAAAGATGTAATAATTCCAATTGTTTTAGTGTCAACAGCATTAGGAATTGTATCAAAAATTTCAGATAGATTACAAATAGACAAATTATCTAAATTTTTTAAATCTAGTGTGGTTTGGATATTAGGAGTTGTTTTAACTCTTTTTGTGGGACTTGTATCTCTTGAGGGAACATTAAGCAGTAGTGTTGATGGAATAACTGCTAAAACAACTAAAGCAGCAGTTTCAAGTTTTATACCTGTTGTAGGAAAAATATTAGGAGATGCAGTAGATACAGTAATTGGTTGTAGTGTGATTTTAAAAAATGCATTAGGAATTGTAGGTGTAATTATAATTATTGCTATTTGTGTAAAACCTATAATAAAGCTAGTGATATTAATGGCAATGTATTATTTAGGTGCAAGTTTATGCCAACCTATTGCAGACGGAAAGATTATAAAATTATTAGAACAAATGGGAGATACTTTTAAACTACTACTGGGTATACTTTGTAGTGTTTCTGTTATGCTTATTATAGGTGTAACTCTTGTAGTAAAGATATCTAATAGTGGTCTTATGTATAGGTAAGGAGGAATTAAAATGATTTCCTTTATTAGCAGTTGGACACAAGGGATTATAGTTTCAGTTATAATAGCAAGTATTATAGAAATGATACTTCCAGATGGAAATAGCAAAAAGTATGTAAAGGTGGTTATAGGGGTTTTTATATTGTTTTCAATAGTATCGCCAGTGATTAATAAATTTACAAAAAAAGAAATTAATATATCGTCTATAGTAGATGTAGAAAAATATTCTGATGCAAAACAAGTATCATCAACAAATTTAGAAGTAAATACTAGTTTAAACATAAAACAAATGTATGAAACAAATTTAAAAGTAGATATAAAAAGCAAAATAGAATCAAAAGGTTTTAAAGTAAAAGATATAACAATTAATATTTCAGATGATGAATATAAAATAGAGAAAATAGATATAGGTATTATGGGAGAGATAAATGAAGAATCAGAAGTTAAAAATAATAAAAAATCTAAAAATAATGTAATAGGAATTGTTGATAGCATAGAAAAAATTAGTGTTGATATATCAAGTAAAGTTTCAAAAGAAGAAAAGGAATATGTAATTTCAAGTAAAGATGCAAATACATTAAAAGAATATTTAAGTAATGTATATGATGTAAACACAAAAAATATATTCATTCATTAGAAATGGAGGGCTAAACTTATGATAAAAGATCAATTTGAAAAAGTAAAGTCATTAGTTGTGAAAAATGAGAACAAAAATACTAAAAAAACAATTGAAAATTTAGTTGCTTTTGTAATTATACTAATAATAACAATAATAGCAATTAATACAATCTGGAAGAAAGATAGTAAAAGCGAAAATACTAAAAGTACTAATACTTTAGGGGCTAAGCTTGCAAAAAATAATGAAATAGTAGAAACAAGTAGCGAAAATACTACAAACAATATAGAAGAAAAATTAAAGAATATATTATCTAAAATAGATGGAGTTGGAGAGGTAGATGTTTTAATTACATATTCAAATACAAGTGAAATTGTACCATTATATAATGAAGATTCTAAAGAAAGTACTACAGAAGAAACAGATAAGGAAGGAGGGACAAGAAGAATTAATGAAAGTACAAGTAAAAAAGATATAATTTATAAAGAAAATAATGGAGAAAAAGAACCTATTACTCGGAAGCATAGTAAGTCCGAAAATAGAAGGTGCGATAATAACTGCACAAGGAGCAAGCGATGCAGTAGTTAAATCTAATATAGTTTTGGCAGTAGAAGCGGTAACAGGAATTGGTAGTCATAAGATACAAGTATTTGAAATGAAAAGATAAATTTTAAATAAAAAAGGAGTGATTTGTTTTGAAAATTATTAAAAAAAATCAGATTATTATATTTGTTATTGCTCTTATGTTAGTAACAGCTGGGTATTTAAATTATACAACAGGGGAGGGGGAAGATGCACTAGCAACTAGTGGGCTTGCAGATAATGCAGAAGTTGCAGAAATTGGAGATGCAAAACTAGTAAGTAGTAATAGTTTAACAAATGAGGAAAGTTCATCCATAAGTTCGGAAAAAAATAATAATATATCTAATAATACCGTAAGTAGTAATGTAGTAAAAAATGAAGAAAATCAAAGTAAAACTAATATAGCATCTAATAATGTAGAAAATGGAGAAAAAACAGTTACTACATCGACTAAAAATAATGATGATTATTTTACAAACTCTAGGTTAACAAGAGATACTATGTATTCTCAAATGATAGAAAGTTATCAAAAAATATTAAATAATACTTCTGTATCGGCAGATCAAAAAGCTATTTCACAAACTGAAATAAAAAAGATAAATGATTTAAAAAATTCTATAATGATTTGTGAAAACCTAATAAAAACCAAAGGAATTAACGATGTCGTAATTTTTGCAAATGATACAAGTATTAGTGTTATTATAAAAACAAATGGTGAAGAAGTAACAAAAGAGCAAGCGGCTCAAATTCAGAATATTGTTGCAAGAGAAATGAAAGCTGAAATAGAAAATATACATATTAGTAATAAATAAGAAAAACTCATCTGAAAAGTTGACAAAATTCGGATAATAATAGTATAATAAAAATATATTGAAATAAGGAGAAAGTGTATTATGTTAGCAAAAATATGGAAGAATTTATTATTACTTATACTAATTGTAGCGTGTCTATTTAATATAGTAAATAAAATAGTTACAAAAGCATCATTAAAGCAAGAATTAGAATCTTCAGCAAAATACACATATGAACATAAAAAATAAATGAAATTATTTTAATATAGCTATTGAAAAAAATATATATTTGTGTTAATATAATAAACAGTAGTTTTTATTTAAATTAAGGGAGAGGTGAAAACAAGATGAAAGAAGGAATACATCCAAATTATTCAGAAGCAACAATTACATGTGCATGTGGTAATGTTTTTACAACAAATTCAACAAAAGGTGATATGAAAGTTGATGTTTGTTCAAAATGTCATCCATACTGGACAGGTAACTTAAAAAGAGAAACAACAGGTGGTAGAGCAGATAAATTTAAAAAGAAATATGGAATTGCATAAGAATAAAAATATTAGAGGAATAGCTGAAGCTATTCTTTTTTTAGTGGAAAAAAGATTAAAATAATTTATAAAACTATTGACAATTGAATAAATATTCAACTATAATAAATTTAAAGTTGAGTAAACATTCAACTTTAAGAAGCATATAATAAAATATACAAAAGAAAGGAGCAGAAATTTAATGTCTAAAAATGAGTTTATATGTGATTGTAATATAATACATGAAGATGTCGTAAAAGATACATTAAATAAAATGCCTGAAGACGATTTGTTTAACAAACTAGCTGAATTTTTTAAAATTTTGGGAGATACAACAAGGGCTAAAATATTATTTGCACTTGACCAAAATGAGATGTGTGTCTGTGATATAGCAAATGTTTTGGGAATGAGTAAGTCTTCAATTTCTCATCAGTTAGGAACTTTAAGAAGAATGAGCATAGTAAAATGCAGAAAAGAAGGAAAAGAAGTATATTATATGTTAGATGACGAACATGTAAAAGGCTTATTTGAACTTGGAATAGAACATATAGAACATAAATAAGATTAACAAAAAATAAAAATAATAGGAGGATTTTAATTATGAAAAATACATTTAAATTAGTAGGATTAGATTGTGCAAACTGTGCAGCACAAATAGAAAATGCGGTAAAAAAAATAAAAGGAGTTCAAAGTGCATCTGTTAGTTTTATGACTTGTAAAATGATTGTTGAATGTGAAGAAGAAAACAGTGAAGAAATTATAGAAAAAATAAGAAAAGTTGTTAAAAGAGAAGAACCAGATGTAAAATTAGAAAAAATGTAGAGGTGATACTAATGAAAAAAAGAGCTATAAAAATTATAATAGCATTTATATTATTTATATTAGCTTTAGTTGTTCCTTTTGAAAATATATGGATAAATAGAGGGATTTATATAATAAGTTATGTTATTGCTGGTTATGAGATAGTTTTAAAAGCTATAAGAAATATTTTTAGAGGAAAAGTATTTGATGAAAACTTTCTTATGGCACTTGCAACAATAGGAGCTTTTGCAATAGGAGAATTTCCAGAAGCTGTTGCAGTTATGCTTTTTTATCAGGTAGGAGAATTGTTTCAAAGTTATGCTGTTGATAAATCAAGAAAGTCAATTGCAAGCCTAATGGATATAAGACCAGATTATGCAAATGTAAAACGTGATAATAAATTAATAAAAATTTCTCCAGATGATGTGAAAATTGGAGAAGAAATTGTAATAAAGCCAGGAGAAAAAGTTCCATTAGATGGTATAGTAACAGATGGAAAATCATCATTAGATACAAAAGCGTTAACAGGAGAATCTATGCCAAGAGATGTAAAAATTGGTGATGAAATATTAAGTGGATGTATTAATCAAAATGGATTATTAACAATTAAAGTAACAAAAGAATTTGGAGAATCTACAGTTAGTAAAATATTAGATTTGGTAGAAAATGCAAGTAGCAAGAAGTCTAAACACGAAAATTTTATAACTAAATTTGCTAAATATTACACACCTATTGTTGTAATAATTGCATTAGTATTAGCTATAATTCCTCCACTTGTATTAAAAGATGCAGGATTTAAAGAATGGGTATATAGAGCACTAACTTTCTTGGTTGTATCTTGTCCTTGTGCTTTAGTAATATCAATTCCTTTGGGTTTTTTTGGAGGAATTGGTGGTAGTTCAAAGATGGGAGTTTTAGTTAAAGGAAGCAATTATTTAGAAGCATTAGCTAAAACAGAAGTGGTAGTATTTGATAAAACAGGAACATTAACAGAAGGTGTTTTTGAAGTTCAAAAAGTAGAACCAGTAGGAATATCAAAAGAAGAGTTGATTAAACTTGCTGCACATGCAGAAAGTTATTCAAACCATCCAATATCAATGTCTCTAAAAAGAGCCTATAATAAAGATATTGATGAAAAACTAATCTCAGAAACAAAAGAATTATCTGGATTAGGTGTAATTGCAAAGGTGGAAGAAAAAGAAATTTTAATTGGTAATGATAAGTTAATGAAGGAAAATAATATAGACTATAAGCGGATGTGATGATATTGGAACAATTTTATATGTTGCAATTGGAGACAAATTTGTAGGTTATATTGTAATATCAGATAAAATTAAAAAAGATGCAAGTAGTACAATTAAAAATTTAAAGAAAAGTAATGTGAAAAAAACTGTTATGCTAACTGGAGACAAAAAAAATGTTGGAGAAAACGTAGCCAAAAAATTAAATATTGATGAAGTATATACAGAACTTTTGCCAGATGGAAAAGTAGAAAAAGTAGAAAATTTGATGAAACATAAATCTCAAAATGGGAAACTTGCTTTTGTTGGTGATGGGATAAATGATGCCCCTGTTTTAGCAATTTCTGATATTGGAATTGCTATGGGAGCTTTAGGTGCAGATAGTGCAATAGAAGCAGCTGATATTGTTATTATGACAGATGAACCATCTAAGATAGGTGAAGCAATAAAGATTTCTAAAAAAACAATGAGAATAGTAAAAGAAAATATAGTTTTTGCAATTGCTGTTAAAGTAGCAGTTTTAATACTTGCAGCACTTGGAATATCTACTATGTGGGAAGCTGTTTTTGCAGATGTAGGAGTTTCTATTTTAGCAATATTAAATTCTTTAAGAGTATTAAGAATAAAAAAATAGTGTTTAAAAAGTAAAATATAAACTTAGCAATGTGATATAACTTTATATAAATAATATAAGAGAATAAATAAAACAATTATTTATTCTCTACTTTTTACTAATTACTAAATAAAGTATTAGTTGACAAAAAAATAAAACACACTATAATAAATAATATGAAATATAGATAATATAAGGCATGAAGGGAAGATGAAAAATGAAGATATCAACAAAAGGTAGATATGCATTAAGAATAATGATGGATTTAGCCAATAATGAAAATGATGAATTTATATCATTAAAGGATATTTCTAAAAGAATAAATATTTCTATTAAATATTTAGAACAAATTGTAGCATTACTTAATAAAGCAGGATATGTGCAAACAGCTAGAGGAAATAATGGTGGATATAAGCTTGCTAAAAAGCCAGAAGAATATAAAGTTGGAGATATATTAAGGGCAACAGAGGGAGATTTAGCTCCAATATATTGTGTAAGCACTGATGGAACTTGTGATAAAAAAGATAATTGTAGTACATATTTCTTTTGGGAAGGTTTAGATAAAGCTATAAATGATTATGTAGATAGTAAAACACTTGCAGATTTAGTAAAATAGCAAGAGATACATTTTCTTTGTTTTCTAATCCTATTGACTTACTAGGAAATAAATGGTATAATTCCTACTAATTTAGTATGAAAAATAAAAAGGAGTAAATATAAAATGAAAGAATTATTACAAATAAAAGATTTATATGTAAATGCTGGGAAGAAGCAAATATTAAAAGGATTAAATTTAACTATAAATAAAGGTGAGGTTCATGTAATAATGGGACCTAATGGTGCAGGTAAATCAACCTTAGCAAATTGTATATTTAATAATCCTGAATATACAAAAATAAGTGGAAAAATAGATTTTGAAGGTGAAAATATAAACGACCTGTCTACAGACAAAATAGCTAAAAAAGGAATATTTATGTCTTTTCAATCACCAGAAGAAATACCTGGAATTTCTTGTCTTAATTTTTTAAAAACAGCTAAAAATAAAATTCAAGAAAAGCCTGTAAAAATATTTGAATTTAAAGATACAGTAAAAAAATACGTAGAAGAATTAAATATGAATCCAAAATTAATAGATAGAAACTTAAATGTAGGTTTTTCAGGTGGAGAAAAAAAGAAAAATGAAATATTACAAATGCTTGTATTAAACCCAAAACTTAGCATATTAGATGAAACAGATTCAGGACTAGATGTTGATGCTATAAGAACTGTTTCTAAAGGAATTGAAATGTACAAATCAAGTGAAAATGCAGTATTAATTATAACACATAATATGCGTATTTTAGAAAATTTAAAAGTAGATTTTGTACATATTTTAGTTGATGGAAAAATCGTAAAAACAGGAAATGCAGATCTTGCAAAAGAAATTGAGCAAGAAGGATATGAGAAATATAAGAAAGTAGAGGGATAATATGGCTAAAACAAAAGTAGACGATATTAACAGAAATATTTATGACATAAAAAACAAAGATGATTATGAGTTCAAAATGAAAAAAGGTCTAAATAGAAAAATTGTAGAAGAAATTTCAAAAATGAAAAATGAACCAGAATGGATGAGAGAAATAAGATTAAAAGCTTTAGAAGCATATAATAGATTAGAAATGCCAACATGGGGACCAGATTTATCAGAATTAAAAATGGACGAAATTGCAACATATGTTAAGCCAAAAACAAAATTAAATTCAAATTGGGAAGATGTTCCAGAAGATATTAGAGATACTTTTGATAAATTAGGTATTCCTGAAGCTGAAAAGAAATCTTTGGCAGGTGTTGGGGCTCAATATGATTCAGAAGTTGTGTATCATAGTATGAAAGAAGAGTTAATAAAGCAAGGTGTTATTTATACAGATATGGAAACAGCAGTTAGAGAGTATCCAGAATTAGTAAAAGAACATTTTATGAAATGTGTACCGATAAATGATCATAAATTTGTTGCTTTACATGCAGCAGTATGGTCTGGAGGTTCTTTTGTATATATTCCTAAAAATGTAAAGCTAGATATTCCATTACAATCATATTTTAGATTAAATTCTCCAGAATCTGGTCAATTTGAGCATACTTTAATTATTGTTGAAGAAAATGCTAGTCTTCATTTTATAGAAGGATGTTCTGCACCAAAATATAATAAAGTAAATCTTCATGCTGGATGTGTTGAATTATATGTAAAAGATAATAGTTATTTAAGATATTCAACAATAGAAAACTGGTCTAAAAATATGATGAATTTAAATACCAAAAAAGCAATAGTAGGAAAAAATGCCCAAATAGATTGGGTAACAGGTTCTTTTGGATCTAAAGTATCTATGCTATATCCAATGAGTATATTAAATGGTGAAGGTGCAAAAACAGAATATACTGGAATTACATTTGCAGGAAAAGGACAAAATCTAGATACTGGTTTTAAAGTTGTTCATAATGCAAAAAATACATCATCTGTTATAAATTCAAAATCTATATCTAAAGATGGTGGTAGTTGTACATATAGAGCACTTGTAAGAATTGGAAAAGAAGCTAGTAAATCTAAATGTTCAGTATCTTGTGAATCTTTAATGTTAGACAATATATCTAGATCTGATACAATACCAGTAAATGATATTAGAACAGATGATGTAGAATTTTCACATGAAGCTAAAATAGGAAAAATAAGTGATAAAGAAATTTTTTATTTAATGAGTAGAGGTCTATCAGAAGAAGATGCAAAAGCAATGATAGTAAGAGGTTTTGCATATCCGATTTCAAAAGAATTACCAGTAGAATATGCAGTAGAAATGAATAATTTAATTAATTTGGAATTAGAAGGTGCAATAGGATAAAAGAAAATATAAGAAAGGACTTTAAATATGGAGATATTAAAATTAAATGACACACCAGTAAGAACATCAAGAAATTTTGCAATCAATAATATAAAACTAGAAAATATAGATATTCCAGAAAGATTAGAAAAATTTCAAGATGTTGAAATTATAAGTGAAAATTGCATAGTAGATGATAATACTTCAAATCAAGAATTGACATATGGAAATGGTAAAATTCTAGAAGAAAATGTATCAAAATACTCAAATAATAATATAAAAGTTATAGCAAATAAAAATGCTAATATAAAAATAAAATATAATTTTAATGATGAGAACTTAAAATTAATTAATAATATAGATATAATGGCAAATAATAATATAAATGTTATTATAGAATATAGATCAAAAACAAATAAAGAATGTTTTCATAATGGTATAATTAGGTTACAAGCAAAAGAAAATGTAAATGTAAATATAACTATTATAAACATATTAAATGAATTTTCAAATAATTTTGATGCAATAGAAAATACAATTGATAATAAAGCAAAAGTAAATTATACAATAATTGATATTGGAGCTAAAAATAGTATTTCAAATTACTATTCTAATGTTTTAGGAGAGTCAAGTAAAAATAATTTAAAGACAATTTATTTAGCTGGAAAAGATCAAATAAAAGACATTAATTATATAGCTGAATTAAGAGGAGAAAATTCTAATGTAGATATAGATGTTCAAGGAGCTTTAAAAGAAAACAGTAAGAAAAACTTTAAAGGAACAATTGATTTTAAAAAAGGATGCAAAAAAGCAAAAGGAAGCGAAAACGAATTTTGTATATTATTGTCAGATGAAGCAAGATCATTAGCACTTCCAATGCTTTTATGTACAGAAGATGATGTAGAGGGAAATCATAGTACAGCATCTGGTAAAGTAGATAATAAAGATTTATTTTACATTATGAGTAGAGGAATAAGTTATAAAGAAGCTATAAAATTAATTATAAAAGCTAAGTTTAATCAAATTATAGAAACAATAAAAGATGATGAGTTAAAAGAAGAAATTATAAAAGAAATAGATAGGAGATTAGATTAGAATGGATTTTAAAGATGATTTTCCAATTTTAAAAAATAGAAAAATTAGTTATCTAGATAGTGGTGCAACGACTCAAAAACCACAAAGTGTTATAATGCAAATTGAAGAATTTTATAAAAATTTTAATGCAAATCCTCACAGAGGGGCATATAGTTTAAGCATAGAAGCTACAGAAAAATATGAAAATGTAAGAGCAAAAATAGCAAAGTTTATAAATGCAAAACATACAGAGGAAATTATATTTTCGAAAAATGCTAGTGAGAGTTTGAATTTAATTGCATATTCTTATGGCTTAGAAAATTTAAAAAATGATGACGAAGTTGTTATTTCTATTATGGAACATCATTCTAATTTGGTACCATGGCAATATGTAACTAAAAAGACTAATAGCAAACTTAAGTATATGTATATAAATGATGAATATGAGTTGTCTAAAGAAGAAATAGAAGCAAAAATTACAGACAATACTAAAATTGTAGGAATAACTCATGTTTCAAATGTATTAGGAACAATAAATAATGTAAAAGAAATTATTAAATATGCTCATAAAAAAGGAGCAGTAGTAATAGTAGATGCATCACAAAGTATTCCACATATGAAGATAGATGTTCAAGATTTGGATGCAGACTTTTTAGTGTTCTCAGGTCATAAAATGTTTGCTCCATTAGGAATAGGAGTTTTATATGGAAAAAGAGAAATGTTAAATAAAATGTCACCTTTTTTAATGGGAGGAGATATGATAGAATATGTATATGAACAAGATACAACATTTGCTCCACTTCCAAATAAATTTGAAGCAGGAACTCAAAATGTAGAAGGCGTAATTGGGCTTGGAGCTGCAATAGATTATATAGAAAAAATAGGATATGAAAAAATACAAGAAGTAGAAAATAGTGTTACAAATTATGCAATAGAAGAACTATCTAAATTAGATTTTATAAAATTATATGTTACAAAAAATAGTAAAAATCACTCATCTGTTATTTCATTTAATATAAATGGTGTACATCCACATGATGTTGCAAGTATTTTAGATTCAAATGGAGTATGTGTGAGATCAGGTAACCACTGTGCACAACCACTTTTAAGATATTTAGGAGTAGATTCTACTTGTAGGGCAAGTTTTTCTATATATAATACAAAAGAAGATGTAGATAATCTTGTAGAAGCGTTAAAAAAATCATATAAAATGTTTGAAAAGTATATAAATAAGGAGTAAAAAAGTGGATAATTTAGATGAAGTTTATAATGAACTTATAATGGAACATAGTATGAATTCATATAACAAAAAAAGTCTTGATAAATGTGACTTTTGTGAGTTGGGACATAACCCTAATTGTGGTGATGAAATAAAATTACAAGTAAAATTAAATGGAGATATAATAGAAGACATGGCTTTTCTTGGACATGGATGTGCTATATCTCAAAGTTCAACATCTATTATGATTGATACATTAAAAGGTAAAACAATTAAAGAGGCAAAAGAAATTATAAAAATATTTATAGATATGATAAAAAGAGAAACAAAAAGTGAAAAAGAATTGAAAAAAATAGAAGATGCAATAGCTTTTAAAAATGTATCAAATATGCCAGCGAGAGTAAAATGTGCTCTTTTAGCATGGCACACTATGGAGGATTTGTTAGAAAAAAATGGAAAATAAAAAAGTTTTGTTAGGAATGAGTGGAGGAGTTGATAGTAGTGTATCAGCTCTATTACTTAAAAATCAAGGATATGAAGTGATAGGAACTACTTTAGAATTATTTGCAGGAAGTAGCTGTTGTAACATAAATACATATATAGATGCTAAAAATGTGTGTAACATGATAGGAATACCACATTTTACATATGATTGCAAAGGTGAATTTAAAAAATATGTAATTGATGATTTTATAAATTGTTATAAAAATTGTAAAACGCCTAATCCTTGTATAGAATGTAATAAATATATGAAATTTGGATTTATGTATGAAAAAGCTAAAGAACTAGGATGCAATTATATTGCTACAGGTCATTATGCTAAAACAGAATATAATGAGGAATATAAAAGATGGGTATTAAAAAAGTCTAATGCAGGAAAAAAAGATCAAAGTTATGTTTTATGGAATGTTCCAAAAGAATTAATAGAACATATTTTATTTCCTTTAGCAGATTTTGAAAGTAAAGAAGAAATAAGAAAAATTGCAAGAGAAAATAATTTAAAAGTAGCTGATAAACCAGATAGTGAAGATATATGTTTTGTACCAGATGGAAACTATAAAAAATTTTTAGAAAATAATTCAGATTTAAAACCAAAAATTGGTAATATAGTAAATTTAAATGGTGAAATATTAGGAAAACATAAGGGGCTATATAATTATACAATAGGACAAAGAAAAGGACTTGGAATATCATATAAAGTGCCATTATTTGTTTTAGGTTTTAATAAAGAAAAAAATGAACTTATAGTTGGAGAAGAAAAAGAATTATATAAAACTGAAATGTTAGTTAATGATATAAATTTATTATTAATAGATAAGTTAGAAGGAGAAATAGAAGTATCTGTAAAAACAAGATATTCTAGTAAAGAAGAAAAAGCAACTATAGAAATGGCCGGAGATGACTTGATAAAAGTATGTTTTAAAAATCCTGTACCAAGAATAACTAAAGGGCAATCGGCAGTATTTTATGTTGATGACATTGTGCTAGGTGGAGGAAAAATAGTAGGTTAAAATAGTTTAAAAATATGTTGTAAAAATAAAGTTTATTGGTATAATAAATATATAAAGTATATACAAAGGAGGAATCTAAAAAATGAGTACAAAGTTTGTTTTAAATGAAACATCATATTTTGGAAAAGGAGCAAGAGAGGAACTAGCAGGAGAAATAAATAAAAGAGGATTTAAAAAGGTATTTTTAGTAAGTGATAAATCTTTAGTAGAAGCAGGTGTTACTGCAAAAATTGAAGAAGTATTAAATAAAGCTAAAATAAAATATGATTTATATGACGAAATAAAACCAAATCCAACAATACAAAATGTAACAGACCGGAGTAAAAGCTTGTAAAAAATCTAAGGCAGATGTAATTGTTGCAGTAGGAGGAGGTTCAAGCATTGATACTGCAAAAGGAATATCAATAGTTATGAAAAATCCAGATAGAGCAGATATTAAATCTTTAAATGGGGTATCTAATACAGTAAATAGAGGAATGCCAGTTATAGCATTGCCAACAACAGCAGGAACAGCAGCGGAAGTTACAATAAATTATGTAATTACAGATCCAGAAGCAGAAATTAAAATGGTGTGTGTAGATCCAAATGATATACCAATTTTAGCTATAATTGATTCAGAATTAATGGCTTCTATGCCAAAAGGGCTAGCTGCTGCAACAGGAATGGATGCGTTAACACATGCAATAGAAGGATATATTACTTTAGCACATAATGAAATGTCAGACATGTTCCATATGAAAGCAATAAAAATGATTTTTAAATATTTACCAGCAGCTGTAAATGATAAAGATGAAGAGGCAATTGAAATGATGGGACTTGCTCAATATATTGCAGGAATGGGATTTTCGAATGTTGGTCTTGGAATAGTACATTCTATGGCACATCAATTAGGTGCGGTTTATGATACACCACATGGAATTGCAAATGCAATGTTACTTCCAACTGTTATGAGATTTAATGGAGAAGTTTGTGCAGATAGATTTAGAGAAATATTAATTAATATAGGAAGACCAGATGCTGCAAATTTAAATGATCAAGATGTAATAAATACATTTGTATGGATGATATCAGAATTGAGCAAAAAAGTACGGAATAAATACAACAATAAAAGATTATGGAGCAAAAGAAGAGGATTTTGAAATGCTTGCTGATAAAGCAATGAAGGATCCATGCAAGCCAGGGAATCCAAGAGAAGTAACAAAACAAGACTTTATAGAGCTATTTAGAAAAGCAATGTAAATTAAATTATAAAAAAAGAATAGCTAAAAAGCTATTCTTTTTTTATAAAATGTTTTGAAAAACGGTATTAATATATATACTTTTGATTTCAAAATGTAGATTAAAAAGGAGGTAATAAATTTGAAAGCAGAAGAAAAAACAAATGTAATGAGAATACTTGATAGTAAAAAAATAAATTATAATAGTTATTCATATGCTAATACAAATGCTGTTTCTGGAATGGAAGTAGCAAAAACATTAAATCAAGATCCAAATAGAGTTTTTAAAACATTAGTAACAGTGAGCAATTCTAAAAAGCATTATGTTTTTGTTGTTCCTGTTTGTAAAGAATTGAATCTAAAAAAAGCTGCTAAAAGTGTTAATGAAAAAAAAGTAGAAATGATAAAACAAAAAGATTTATTACCACTAACAGGCTATATTCATGGAGGATGCTCACCAATAGGAATGAAAAAATACTTTGATACAATTATAGATGAAGAAGCAAAAAATTATGAAACAATAATTTTTAGTGCTGGAAAAATAGGATATCAGGTAGAATTAAATTTAGAAGACTTAAAAAAAGTTATAAAAATTCAATTATCTGATATAGTAGATTAAAAAATATAAAAATTTATTTATTAGAAATGAAAAGAATAAATAAAAAACATTGAAAATTATAATGAAAAGAAAGGAAATGATAAATATGAAAAATATAAAATTAAATATAGAAGGAATGGAATGTAATGGATGTGAAAATAGAATAAAAAATGCTATTTCAAGTATGAAAGAAGTAAAAAATGTAATAGCAAATTTTGAAACAGGAATAGTAGAAGTAGAATGTGAAGATACTGTAAAAGAAGATTTAATTAAAGAAAAAATTAGTAATTTAGGTTTTACAGTAAAATAAAGGAATGATAAAAAATGAAAAAGGTTATTTTAAATATAGAAGGAATGACATGTAGTGCATGTTCAAATGGATTAGAAAAATATTTAAAAAAGCAAAAAGGAATTATAGATGTAAATGTCAACTTAGTTATGGCAACAGTTATGATTGAATATGAAGATAGTATTTCTATAAATCAATTAGAAGAGTATATTAAAGAAGCTGGTTTTAAAAGTTTAGGAGAAAAACAAGAAAAAAAAGAGAATAAAAGCAATTTAATAAAATTAATAATATTTGCTATACTTAGTTTAAGTTTAATGTATATATCTATGGGACATATGATAAATTTGCCTATACCAAAAATTTTAGATATGGAAGAAAATCCTAAATTATATACATCATTTTTATTAATAATATCATTTATATTTTTAATTTGGGGATATGATATAATAAAAAATGGAATAAAGAATATTTTTTATAAAATGCCTAATATGGATTCTTTAGTAGGAATAGGTGTATTAGTAAATTATTTATATAGTATTTACAATGCTATTTTAGTATATATGGGAGATAGTAGTTGTACAATGAAACTATATTTTGAAGCATCCAGTATGATAATTCTTTTTGTAAAATTAGGCAGATATATAGATAAAAAGAATAAAGAAAGAGCAGTAGATAGTATAAAAAATTTAGTAATGATTACTCCGAAAAATGGAACAATATTAAAGAATGGAAAAGAAGTAGTTGTAACTATTAATGAAATAAATAAGGGTGACACAGTAATTACAAAACCAGGAGAGAAAATATCTGTAGATGGTACAATTATAAAAGGAACTACACATACAGATGAATCTTTTATTACAGGTGAAAGTAAACCAATAACAAAAAAAATAGGTGATAAAGTTATTGCAGGAAGCATAAATTATGATGGATATATTGAATATACAGCAGAAAGAATAGGAAAAGATTCTAGCATTTCTAATATTGTAAATATGGTAATGGAAGCAACAAGTACAAAAACTAAAATTCAAAGATTAGCAGATAAGATTAGTGGATATTTTGTACCAACTATTTTTGTTATAGCAATTTTATCTTTGATATTAAATTTGGTTGTTACAAAAGAAACTGCAAATGCATTTGTTGCATTTGTAAGTGTACTTGTAGTTGCATGTCCTTGTGCTCTTGGTCTTGCAACACCACTTGCTATGGTTGTATCTATTGGAACATGTAGTAAAAAAGGCATACTTATAAAATCAAGTGAAACATTAGAGTCACTTCACAAAGTAGATACTATAGTATTAGATAAAACAGGAACTATTACACAAGGGAAATTAACAGTTGTAGATGGAAAATTTTCTAAAGAAAATTTTGAAATATTGCAAAGTTTGGAAAGTAAATCTAATCATCCAATTGCAAAAAGTATATGTTCAAACATTAAGAATAGTTATGAAGTTAAAGAATTTGAAGAAGTTCCAGGAATGGGTATAAAAGGAATAATAAACAATACATTATATTTTGCAGGAAATAGTAAGTTTGTTAATAGCCAGAAGCTAGATAATCAGTTTAAAAAGCAAGAAGAGGAATATTCTAAAAAGGGATATAGTATAGTATATTTATTTACAAAGGAAAATGTAATTGCAATTGTAGGTTTATCAGATAATATAAAACCAAATATGAAAAAAATTATATCTGAATTATATGACATGAAAATGAAGGTAGTAATGCTTACAGGAGATAATAATGAAACAGCAAAAATGATAGCAGATGAGTTAAACATAAAAGAAGTCATTAGTAATGTATCACCTAAAGAAAAATTAGAAAAGGTAAAAGAATTAAATAAAAATAATACATGTTTAATGATAGGAGATGGAATAAATGATAGTCCAGCACTAAAAGCTGCTTTGGTAGGTGTTTCAGTAGCTAATGGAACAGACATCAGCGCAGATTCTGCGAATATAGTTTTATTAAATGAAAACATGGAAACTTTGTGTAATTTAATAAAAATAGGAAACAAAACTGTAAAAATTATTAAACAAAACTTGTTTTGGGCACTATTTTATAATATATGTATGATACCTTTAGCAACAGGTTTGCTACCAATTCACTTAAATCCTATGATAGCAAGCTTAGCGATGACTTTAAGTAGTTTAACTGTTGTTTTGAATAGTTTGAGATTAAAAAAATAAATTTAATTTTTAATGAAATTTTAAAAATCTTCTTAAAGAAAAAATTATAAAAACTATAATTTTCTTTTTTAAGAAGATTTTTTTATTATCATAGAAGGTACTATTGTTATAATTGTAAAAGAAAATTTTGAGTATATATAGTATAACAACATGATAAAAGTACGGATTTTAATAAATATTTATTAGTATCATCTTTAGAGTAGTTATCTATATAATCTTTTCGTTTGTAAGTACATAGTAATGCTTCTTCAAATTGATCACAAAAACTATTATAAGCTATTTTTATATCAGAATGTTGTAATGCAATATTAATTAAATCTTTTATATCATTCATACTATAAACTTGTTTTAAAATACATATTACAAATAATTTTGCAAGTTGAACTTTACTATATTTTTTCTTTTTAGGAGGTTCTATTAATTTGTTTTTAACATAATTATTAATCATAGTTTTAGTAAGAACCTGATTTTCTGTTTTGCTTGAATTAGATACGTTTGAAAGTATAAATGAGTTTAAAGAAGAGTTTATAAATGTAACTACTTGATCTAAATATAAATCAACATTTGGTAGTTCATTCCATCTAGGCATATGAATATCATTTAGCAAAGTAGGTTCAATGTTTTGCATATAATCACTCCTTTGTTTGGTAACATAATAACACTTTTCGAACGGTTAGTCAATAAATTGACAAAGTAATCTAGATATGGTAATCTGGTTTAAGAAACTAGATAGGAGAAAATGAAAAATGAAAATAAAAGAAAAAAATAAATTTAGAGATATTCCTAAATTTGATACTATAAAAGAAATTATTTATAATTCAGTAAAGTTGTATCCAAATGAAATTGCATTTGTTACAAAAGTGAAAAAAGAAGACAAAAGCATAGAATATATTAATCATACATATACAGATTTATTAAATGACATAAATGCTTTTGGAACAGGATTGTATGATTTAAAATTAAAAGAAAAAAGAGTAGCAATAGTTGGAAGAAATAGATATGAATGGGTTGTTACACATATTAGTAATTTATTTGGAGGAATAGTTTCTGTACCAATAGATAAAGAATTGCAAGTAAATGAATTAGAAGATTCTTTAATAAGAAGTAAAGTAGATGCGATTGTATTTGACGAGAAATATATAGAAAATATTGAATATATAAAACAAAATGGAAAAACAAATATAAAAGAATTTATTTGTATGGGAAATATAGATGGATATAAAACTTTTAATGAAGTTTTAAAAAAAGGATATGAAAAGCTTAAAAATGGTGAAAAGGATTTTATTGACTATAAAATAGATCCATATAAAATGAGTATATTGCTTTTTACATCTGGAACAACTTCAAAATCGAAAGCTGTTATGCTTTGTCAAAAAGGAATTGCAACAAATGTATGTGATATGTTAATGGTAGAGGGACTTCTTTCAACAGATACTAATATTGCTTTTTTACCATTTCACCATATATTTGGCTCAACATGTATTATTGTAATGTTAGCAGCAGGTGTAAAAACAGTATTTCCAGATGGATTAAGATATATAAAACAAAATTTAATAGAATATCAGGTATCAGTATTTGTTGGAGTACCGTTATTAATAGATAAAATGTATTCTAATATAGAAAAAGAAATAAAAAAGCAAGGAAAAGAAAAATTAATAAAAAGAGTAACTAAAATAAGTAATTTTTTATTAAAGTTTCATATAGATCTTAGAAGAGTAATATTTAAACAAGTTTTAAATCAATTAGGGGGGAAAATGAGATTTGTTATATCTCGGAGGAGCTCCACTTGATAAAAAAATAGCTATTAAGTTTAATGAAATGGGAATACATTTAGTTCAAGGATATGGATTAACAGAAACTTCACCTGTTATTGCAGCTGAGAATGATTATTATACAAAACCTGGCTCAATAGGTTTTCCAATGAAAAGTGTAAAATTAGAGTTAATAAATAAAGACGAAAATGGCATAGGAGAAATAAGAGTAAAAGGTGATAATGTAATGCTTGGATATTACGAAAATGAAGAAGCAACAAATAAAGTATTAAAAGATGGATGGTTTTATACAGGGGACTTAGGCTATTTTGATAAAGATGGATTTTTATTTATTACAGGAAGAGATAAAGATGTTATTGTATTAAAAAATGGAAAAAAAGTATTTCCAGATGAGATTGAAACAATGGTTAATAGATTAGAAGAAGTAGAAGAATGTTTTGTTTATGGAATGTCTGACAAAGAGGATAAAAACAACTTAAAAGTTTGTGTTAAAATTGTATACAATAAGCAAATAGTAAAAGAAAAATATAAAGATATTAGTGAAGAAGAATTATATAAAATAATTTGGGAAAAAATAAAAGAAATTAATAAAACTTTTCCACCATATAAATACATAAAGAATATGATTTTAACAAATGAACCATTAATAAAAACAACGACAAATAAAGTAAAAAGAAAAGAAGAATTAAAGAAAATATTAGAAAATGAAAATTAAAAAATTAGCCAAAATGGATAAACGATTAAATTATAAAAAAGTATAATAAAAGATAAAGTAAAATAAAAAAGTGAGTAAAGAAATAAAGCTTTAAACCTTAAAGATGTTTAGTCTTTTTAGGAATGCTATAAAATCTTTGCTCACTTTTATCTTATAAAATAAGAGTTATATTTTGATTTCTGGATTGTATTTTTCAAGCCACATATTAACTTGGCATAAATAAGCGATAAGTTGAGGTCCAGTCATTAATTGACCAAACCAAGGCCTTGTGAAAGCTTTACCATCTGTTTTTAAAATATCTAAAATATATTGTCTATTTAATAAATTATTAATTGGAGCTGATTTGTTTTCCATAATTTTTGTAAGCATATCTTTTACTTTTTTTAGATATGTTGGATTCCAAGTTTTTGGGTAAGGACTTTTCTTTCTATCTACAATTTCTTCTGGTAACATATCTTTCATTACATAACGAAGTAATCCTTTTTCACGGCCATTAAATGCTTTTATTTCCCAAGGAATATTCCATACATATTGAGCCAAACGGTAATCACAAAAAGGAACTCTTATTTCAAAACCATTATACATAGACATACGGTCAGATCTATCTAAAAGTGTTTGCATAAACCAGTTTAGAGTTAAATGAGATATTTTTCTTTTTTCTTTTGTTTCTTTAGAATCTTCATCTAATACTACTACTTCATTTAAACTTTCATTATATCTATAATCTATATAATCTTTTAAATTAATCTTTTTAGCAAGTAAAGGATTTAATAAAGTTTGACGCTCACTAATTGCTATAGACCAAGGAAATGTATTACTATCTAAACAGTCTTTTCTAAAAAACCATGGGTATCCTCCAAATATTTCATCTGAGCATTCACCAGTTAAAGTTACTGTAGCATCTTTTTTTACATTTTTGCAAAATAGTAATAAAGAAGAATCTACATCAGCCATTCCGGGATAATCTCTTGCAATCATAGCATCTTCTAATGCATCAGCAAGTTCTGGAGTATCTAAAATGATATTATGGTGATTGGTATTTAATTTTTTTTGCATTAAACTAATAAAATAGTTGTCAGAATTTGGCTGAAAATCGGTTTTAATGAAGTTTTTATCATTATCCACATAATCTACTGAATAAGTATTTAAAGGCGGTAATCCTTTTTCCTTGCAATAATTTGCAGCATATAAAGTAATAATACTAGAGTCCAATCCTCCAGATAAAAATGTACATAAAGGAACATCAGATACAAGTTGTCTTCTTATAGAGTCTTCTAATAAAAAGCGAACTTTATCACATGTAGTTCCAAAACTATCAGTATGTGGCATACTAACTAAAGACCAATATTTATTAATATGCAATCCAGATGAATTAAATACAGCATAATTAGCAGGCTTTAATTCGTAAATATTTTTAAAGATTCCGGTTACCGAGGAGTATGACTAGGTCCGAAGTCCAAATAATTCAGCGATTCCTTCACTATCAATTTTGGCTTTTATTCCAGGATATTTAAATAAAGCTTTTACCTCAGAAGCAAATACTAAAGTTTCATCAATAATAGAATAGTAAAAAGGTTTAACTCCAAAATGATCTCTTGCCATAAATAATTCTTTTTTATTTGAATCCCATATAGCAAATGAAAATATACCATTTAATTTATTTACAACATTATATCCAAATTTAATATAACTTTTTAATAAAACTTCAGTATCAGAGTAACTTTCAAATGTAAAGTTATCGGCTTCAAGTTCTTCTCTTAATTCTTTTGTATTATATAATTGACCATTATAAACTATAACATAAGTATTAGAATCTTTTCTACAAATCATTGGCTGTTTACCACCGATTTATATCAACTATAGCAAGTCTTTTGTGACCAAGACAAATATTTTTATCTATATAAAATCCGATCTTCATCAGGTCCTCTTCTAGAAATAGAATTATTCATATCAGATAAAACATTTCTAAAACTAGAAACATCTTTTTTTGTATTAACAAAACCAACTAATCCACACATATTTTACCTCCACATCTTTTTTATTTAGTATATGCAAAAAAAATTAAATATTTACAAAAATAAAAGGAAAAAGGCAACACAATTATTCGTGCTGCCTTTTGGGGGGATAATTAATTAGTAATTGTTTCTTACAGAATTTAAGATTAACCCTTTCTGCAAGTTGATGCTAACGACTTCTGCAAAGATAGCAGAACCCTCGATAAGATTTGTATCTTTTGGTACATTTACAATACCCCGAATCCTTGGGGTTACTTGACACTGATAGCCATATGGGTTTAACTTCATTCCTATTCTTACAGGAATAATGCTTCCGATTTGGTACTGGCTTTTTGAATTTGCAAGTAAAGGAAAGGTGAGTTTGTGCGAGATTCTAAAAGGTACTCCCTGAATTATGCTAAACTTTTTGGTTATTTTACATCTAAGCTTAGTTCCAGGAAAGATCCAGTTATCAAGGTTTTCGATAAAACAGGAGGAATAATCTTCTTGTTTTAGTTTACCTTTTACACCATTTCCAATATCGAAAAATGCGACCTTCTGAAAAACAGTAGTTGCAACTCCGAGTATGGTAGAACCTTCTTCTAGTAAATTGTATGTCTTCAGGATGTTACTTTTCCTAGAAAGAATTACGAAATCACTAGAAATTGCAATCACTTCAGCTGTTATCTTGGTACCCAGAAAATACTTGATATCAGTTGGAGTTGCAAAGTAGGAAAAATCGTTAAGATCAATTTTCCCAAGACCACAATCGTTAAGATCAACTAGACAATATCCATCTTTATACTCAAGAAGTCTTCCGGTGACTACATCACCAATGGAAAGCTTGTCTCTTGAAGGAAGTTGGATAAAAGAATTGAACCGTTCTGGTAAAATAATTCCCATTAAACAATACCTCCTAAAAAGAAATTTTAAGTTATATTATAGTATGCTTTTGCAAAATAGTAAATAGAAGTTTTAAAATAAAAGAAAAATTATTAAAATAAAAAACATGTGAAAAATAGAAAATAATAAGATTTTTTTATTTTGAAATAGAAATTTGTGAAAAAATAAATTAAAAGTGATATTAAAAAGTAATCAAACACTTAAAATAGTTGATATTGCTTATACTTTTTATGTTGACAACTATTATTAACAGGGTGTACAATTTTAAAAGGCAAAAAAGAGAAAAACATATAAATTAAGCAATAGTTTTAGAAAAAAATAAATAGAAATGGAAGAGGGATAAAATGTTAAATCAATTTTCAAGAACAGAATTATTAATAGGAAAAGATGGAATAGAAAAATTAAAAAATGCAAAAGTTGCTATTTTTGGAATAGGGGGAGTAGGTTCTTTTGTAGCAGAGGGATTAGTAAGAGCGGGAGTAGGAAATTTTGTATTAATAGATGACGATAAAATATGTTTAACTAATATAAATAGACAAATAATTGCAACAAGAAAAACAGTTGGAAAATATAAAGTTGATGTAATGAAAGAAAGAATATTAGAAATTAATCCAAATGCAACAGTAGAGACTGTTCAAGAATTTTTCATGCCAAATTCAGAAACTAATATTATAAATAAAGAATTATCATATGTAGTAGATTGCATTGATACAGTTACTGCTAAAATAGAAATTATCATGCAATGTAAAAAGTTGAATATTCCTGTAATATCTGCACTTGGAACAGGAAATAAACTAGATCCATCAAGATTTGAAATTACAGATATTTATAAAACAAATATCTGTCCATTAGCTAAAGTAATGAGAAAAGAATTAAGAAAAAGAAATGTGGATAGTTTAAAAGTTATTTATTCAGAAGAAGAACCAATAAAGCCAGATGAAACATTAGAGTGTAGTTGTAAAACAAATTGTATATGTCCTTCTGGAACAAAAAGAAAATGTTCTAAAAGAAATCAAGTACCAGGAAGTATATCATTTGTTCCATCTGTTGCAGGATTAATGCTAGCAGGAGAAGTAGTTAAAGATATTATTAAGAAAGTGTGATAAAAAATGAATGAAGAATATATCTATTTAGATTATGCATCAAATACTCCAGTAGATAAAGATGTATTAAATACATTTAATGAAATAACATTAAAGTATTTTGCAAATCCAAATTCAACACATATTTTAGGAAAAGTAACAAATAAAAAAATACAAGAAACAACAGAAAATATAATTAAAGAATTATCTAAAAAAGCAAATTTAGATGAAAATATGGAAATTATATATACATCAGGTTCAAGTGAATCTAATAATTTAGCAATAAAAGGAATTGCAAAAAGCTATAAAGAAAATGGTAAGCATATAATTTCAACTTTTTTGGAACATTCATCTGTCAGTAGTCCTCTTACATATTTAAAAGAACAGGGATATGAAATAGATATTGTAAATATTACAAATGAAGGTAAAGTTGATTTAGAACACTTAAAGAGTTTAATTAGAAAAGATACTATATTAGTTTCTATTTGCTATATAGATAGTGAAGTTGGAATTGTACAACCTATTGAAGAAATTGCTAAAATAGTAAAAGAATATCCAAATTGTTTTTTCCATGTTGATTGTACACAAGCAGTTGGAAAAATAAATATAGATTTAAAAAATATAGATTTAATATCTTTTGCACCACATAAATTTTATGGCTTAAATGGTTTTGGAGCATTAATAAAAAACAAAGAGATAGTATTAGAACCATTAATAAATGGTGGGGCAAGTACGACTATTTATAGGAGTGGAACACCAGTTATAGGTCAAATATGTGCTTTAGAAAAAGCTTTAGAGATTTCATTTGATAATTTGGAAGAAAGAAAAAAATACGTAAAAAATATAAACAAAAAACTAAGGGAAAATTTATCAAAATATAAAGATGTTAAAATTAATACAATCTCTGATGAAAATCCTTTTATTTTAAATATAAGTGTTAATGGAGTAAAAGCAACAGAGTTTAAAAACAAATTAGAAGAATATGGTGTATGTATTTCTATAAAATCTGCATGTACTATAACAATAACACCATCAAGAATTGTTATGGCAATGACACATGATAGAAAAAGAGCATTAGATTCTTTTAGAATAAGTTTAAGTCACTTAGTAAAAGAGAGTGAGATAAATAAATTTTTAGAAATATTTGATAAATGTTATAAGTATTTTAAAGAGGTATAAAAATGGAAAGATATGAAGAAATAGAGAAGAGTATAGTTACTACATATCGTAAAAGAATATGGAGTAAATTCATAAAAGGAATAAAAGAATTTGAAATGATAAAAGAGGGAGACAAGATTGCAGTTTGTATTTCAGGAGGAAAAGATTCTATGCTACTTGCAAAATGTATGCAAGAATTGAAAAGACATAGACAAATGAATTTTGAACTTGTATTTCTTGTAATGGACCCAGGGTACAATAAAATTAATAGACAGAAGGTAATTAATAATGCAAAATTATTAAATGTGCCAATAACAATTTTTGAAACTAATATTTTTGAAGCTGTTGAGCAAATAGATGATCATCCATGTTATATTTGTGCAAGAATGAGAAGAGGATATTTATATAAGAAAGCACAAGAACTTGGATGTAATAAAATTGCATTAGGTCATCATTTTGATGATGTTGTAGAAACGATTTTAATGGGTATGTTATATGGAGCACAGATGCAAACAATGATGCCAAAATTACATAGTACATATCATGAAGGTATGGAGCTTATAAGACCATTATATTATGTAAAAGAAGCTGATATTATAAGATGGAAAGAAAGGAACGATTTACAATTTATACAATGTGCTTGTAGATTTACTGAACATTGTACAATGTGTGATAATGGTGGTGGAGGCTCTAAAAGAGAAGAAATGAAGAAACTATTAAAACAATTGAGAAATGTTTATGACAAAGTAGATATGAATATTTATAATAGTACAAAAAATGTAAATCTAAATACAATTATTTCTTATGTTAAAGATGGAGAAACACATCATTTTATGGATGAATATGATAAGAAAAATTAAAACTTATAAAGGGATAAAAAAGATAAAGTAATTATAAGTTGATATTCAAAATAAAAAGTAAAATTTAATTCTAAAAAAATAATGATTTAATTAAATTAAAAATGAAATATAATTTTTTGCAAGACTAAAATAAATTGTAGATAATAATTTAATTAAATAATGTTTTGCAAGCTATTGACAAAAATAAAAAAAACTAGTATACTTTTAAAGTGACGTGAAAATAAGTTAAAAATTAGAATATATACATAATTCTATACATATGCAAAGGGAGGGAATATAAAATGGCACAACCAAAAAGAAGATGGTCAAAAGCTAGAACACACTTAAAAAGATCTACATGGAAATTAGAAAATCAAAATTTAGTAGAATGTCCACATTGTCATGAAAAAATGATGCAACATAGAGTTTGTCCAAGTTGCGGATACTATAATGGAAAACAAGTGGTAGCAAAAAAAGAAGCTTAGTTTATAAGTAAAATAAGAGAAAGGCAGCATTAAAGGCTGTTTTTTTTATTATCACACAAAAAACATAATGAGTTGACATGCAGAGAAATTATTTTGGCTTTATGTTAAATTTAGAGCTGAATTTATATTAAAAAGCTAAATAAAACAAAAGGTTACTAAAAAACAAAATAAGCAAGTAATAAAAGAAATAACAAATTTATAATAGACTGAAAAAGTTAAATATAGAAAGTGGAATTTTGAAAATTAAAATAACTAAAAAGTAATTTCTTTTTTTTATTAGATATGATAAAATAAAAAAGGTGATGAAAATGAGTTTTTTTGGAGTATTAATATTCTTTGTTGTTATAATAGTAATTTTAACAAGTAATAAAACAGGACAAGTAAGAAAAAATAATTTAGTAAGAAGTAGTATAAAAATTGAAGAAGAGTACTTAAAAAGTGAAAATGAAATAGTAGAAGATATAATAAAAGCTGAGCTACAAAAAAATAATTATAATGGAAAAAGTATAGTAGAAGTAGAAAGAAAAAAATTTAGAGTTACTACTATTTTTTCTGTTTTAAATTTTATTCTAATATCATTAGTTTTTTTTCATTTACCAATATACTGGTATTTATTAGAAATTGTAAATATTGCTGTGTATATGATTTTCATTAAAAGATATAATATAATAAAATACTTAAAAAGAGAAATAAAAGCAAGACCAGATGATAATATTTCAGATATTATATCAAGTGTATTAACATCAGGTGTTGTAAATAAAAATAAAGTTGTTTTAAAAGAAATTGTAACAATTTCAATAGCTTTTATTCTTCCTCTAATAATTTTTATTAAGCCAATAACCTTTTACGAGAAGAGTGATGACGGATATTATTTAAGATTTTATACAACTGGATTAATACATTCAAGTGAAATTACAATTCCAGAAACACATAAAAATAATAAGGTAGTAGGAATACGTGGAGATGTATTTGCAAATATTAGATATGTAAAAAAGATTAATTTACCAAATAGTATAAATACAATTAGGGGAAAGGCTTTTGAGAATGACTCTAAATTAGAAGAAATAAGTTTACCAGAAAATCTTACATATCTTGGAGGAGGAGCTTTTAGAAATTGTAAGTCTTTAAAAAGTATAACGATTCCAAGTGGAGTTACAGTTATAAATGGTGGTACGTTTGAAAATTGTACATCTTTAGAACAAATTAATCTACATGATGAAATAACTGAAATACATGGTGAGACTTTTAAAAATTGTAAATCATTGGTTAGTATAAAATTACCTACTAAAATAACAGAAATAAAAGGAAATACATTTGAAAATTGTACATCTATAAAGAATATAGATATACCAGACGGTGTAACTAGAATAGGTGGGCATGCTTTTTATGGGTGTACATCTTTAGAAAGTGTTGCTATCCCAACTTCGCTAAAAGAAATAGGAAGTTCTGCATTTAGAATGTGTAATTCGCTATTAGGTATAATGCTTCCAAAAGGTACAAAAGTAAAAGAAAATAGCTTTAAGGAAAGTCCTACAAAGGTGATATTTGTTAATGTTGATGGAGAAGAAGTAGTAGAAGAAAATGATGATCCGGCTACAAATCTAAATAAAATAGTAGACAATTTAACCAATAATGTAATAACAAATAATGAAAAGATTACTAATATTACTAATGCTAGAAATACCACTAATGAAAATGGTATAAAAAAGCAACCACTTTTAGTAAATCCAATACCAATACAAAAATAGCTAAAATACGAATAAATGAAAAACAAGTAAAGTTTTAGGAGGAATGTATGGAAGATCTAAAATTTATTCATTTACTATATGTACCAACTATGGCATGCAATATGCGGTTGTAAGTATTGCTATTTGGAAGATAATACAATAGATGAAAAAACGGAATATAAAGCAATAGATACATTAAAATATGCAGTAGATAAATTAAAAAGTAAAAACATAATACCATTTAATATTTCTCTTCATGGAGGAGAAGTAACAGTACTTAGTAAAGAAGAGTTTAGAGATTTAATAAAATATGTTTCAGAGTATTATGATAAAAATAAAAAAATAATTACAGAAAATGGATTTAAAATAGGCAATCCACACATAAAAACTAATTTATATAATTTAGAAAAACATATTCAAACAATAAAAGAGTATAATGTTTCAATAAGTGGAAGTATAGATTTACCATTTTTGCTACATGATAAATTTAGAACAACTAAAGACAATAAAAAAACTATGAAAAAAATATTAGATAATATAAATCTATTAAAAGACTTGCCAAATAATAAAAAAGTTTCTGCAACAGTATTTAAAGAACATTATTTAGAAATAGATAAGATAATAGAAGATATTAAGTTTTTACATAAAAATACATGTCTAGATATGAATGATTTTAATTTTATGATAGGATTTGACTATAATTCAAATGGATTGCTAACACCACTAACTGAAGAAGAACAAGTTGATTTCTTTAAAAGAATGCATAAAGAATTTGATAATACAGATTTAGCATCAGGGGTAAATGGTGCATGGTTTAATGAATTTGGTCCAGAATATTGTACAAATTGCGATAACTGTGGTGAAAAATTTTTCTTGCTTGAAAAAAATGGTGATATATATTCGTGTGTAAGAGGGCAAAAACACGAAGAATTTTATTATGGAAATATATACAAAGATTCAGTAGAAAAGATAATGGATACAGCAAAAGCGAAGATTTTTAAAAATCATAATAAAAATCAATTTAATGAGGATTGCGCTAAATGTGGATATTTATATATATGTAAAACAGGATGTCCTTTTGTAAAAAATATATATAATTCAAATAAGTCATATACTTGCAAATTACAACAAGAATTATATAAACTAAGAAATTATGAAAAAAATGAGAATGAAGAATTAGTATATATATATGTATCTAAAATGCATCCAGATATAATGGAAAAATATGTTCCAGAGGCTAAGATAGATGATGAAAATAATTTAATAAACTTAATTAAGCAAGATAAAAAATTAAAGTACATATATGATGCAGATACATTTATATTAAAAGTAGATAATAATGAATATAAATTACAATCACAAATATTAAGAAAAGCTAGAGAAATTGTATATATAACTGAAGATATAGATGTTAAGATATATATAAAATCTAATCTTTTGGATGAAGAAAGCTTGTATCCTCAAAACAATTCATTGTATATAATGCTATTAAGTGGAGATTTAATAACATATGGTGATGAGGGAAGAACAAAACAAAAGCATATTATGTCACATCAGGTTTATAAAAATGTATTAGAAAAAATTAAGAGTGACAAAAAAGGTTTTTATTGCTACGATTTAAAAGAATTATTGTTTCTATATAGGAAGTTTTTATCAGTAGAAAAACCAAATAATTTATTTTTTACAACAAAGGATCTAAGAGATTATCATTATACAAAACAAAAGAATAATGCATATTATCATATACAAGCAATTAATTTACCTTTTCAAAATATTGAATTTTACTATATATGTAAGGAGGATGAAGATGAAAAGTAGAATACCAAAAACATATAATGAAGTAATAAGGAAAAAAAGATGTTATGAATTAGCAAAATATTTTGACGTAACTAATGAATTGTTAGTAGATATTTATGACTTCTTAGGTGCAAATAAACAAAATAGAATTGTTACAACACAAAATATGATAACATTTTATACTGGAAACAATATGATAAAAAATATATCAGTAAGTCCGATAAATAATACATTTGATGGAATAACGATGTCTGATAATAAATTTGTTATAATCCCACATTATACGCCATCAGATTCTAGTGGAAGTAGTGGAGGATCATCTTCAAATAACAATAATAATAACAACAATAATAATAATAGCTAAGCTTAAATAAAATTACATAAAAAAATAATAATATTTTAAAATATTGATATAGCTTAGTATTAGTAAAAAATATTAAAAGTAAGGAATAAAAATATGATAGTAGAGCAATTACATTTAAAAAGATTAAAAGAGCTTGGTATAAATATTTGTACAAAGTATAAAAAAGACGATAAAATCTTACAAAGAGATACAAATAACACTAAAAATGATAATATAAAAGATGCAATATGTTTAGAAAAAAACTATTATAAAGATGGTTTATATTTAGATAAAGTAACAGGGTTTGATCCAAGAATTAATTATACATATATTAGTAATGGTGATGGAGAAAACGAAGTAGTTTGTCCAAATTGTGGTAAAATTAGTAAACAAAAAGAAATTGGTGATTTTTGTCCATATTGTAAAACAAATTACAACATGGAATATAATGATAAAGACTTAGGAACAAAATATCATTATGATAGAGTAGTTCAAGGGGGTAATTATAGAAAAATTACTTTGATAGTAGATGTATTAATTAGTGCCATTATAGTATATCTATATATAGCTACTAATTCTAGAACATTTAATATATATGATATTTCAAAAATATTGGTTGGAACAGTTATATTAAGTCTTATATTATATTATTTCTTTTACATAATAGATGCGTCTATTATTGTTTTGCCAATAAAAATATACAAAGATAAAATTAATAAAAATCAAATGAAATTTTGGTCTATGATGGAACAAAAAAATGTTACTAAAAAAATTTTTTATAATAATGTAAATTATGAATTACAAAAATATTATTATGGAGAAGATAGCAATAATAAAAATATAATAGATTATGATATCATAGACTATATTTCAATAAAAGAAGAATCTTTGAAAAGTGATAAAATAATTATTAAAGCAAAGATTAGAATAAGAGAAATAGAGTTAAAAGAAAATAAAATAAACAAAAAAGTAATAGTAAAAAGTTTTTATTTTGAGAAAAATAATGGAGAAATAATAAAAACTAAAGAGGGAAGTAATATAATAAAATGCAATAATTGTCGGAGCATCTGTAGATATAGTAAAAGGAAGATGTGATTATTGTGGTACAAAAATAAACAGCTATCAAGAATGGTATATAGTAAAAGTTGATTAATTAAAATAAAAAAAAGAAGTATGTTTGTTTATAAATAGCAAAAATGAAATAAAATTAGATTTTAGTTTTGCAAGATAAATAGTATAAACAAAGAATACTTCTTTTTTATGTGCTTTATAATAATTATTAATTATTTTTCTTGTTGTTTATTTTCAAGATTTCTATTTTCATCATTCATATTATAACATTCAGAAGGACTTTGGAAGCTTAAATACCAATTCATTCCATTTCTATTTTGAGAAATTTCTTTATTCCTTGTTTGTAAATCACAAAAAGTTTTGGGTGCAGGAACAATAACGGGATTACAAGGTATCCAATTAGCAGGAGTAGACATATTATTAGCATCTGCTACTTGAAGTGCTTGAACTGTTCTTAAAATTTCAGGGATACATCTTCCAACGTTCATTGGATAAATTAATATTGTACGAACAACTCCTTTATTATCAATAATAAATACATTTCGAACAGTTTCAGAATTACTAATATCACTTGAAATCATACCATATTTTCTGGCAATTTGCCCATTTCTATCAGCAATAATAGGGAAGGGAACACATATGCCTGTTTTACAATATATATCATAAAGCCATGCAAGATGAGATGAATTACTATCTACACTAAGTCCAATTAAACAAGTATTTAATTTTTCAAAATATGTATTAGATTTAGCAAATGCTATTATTTCAGTTGTGCAGACAGGAGTAAAATCACCAGGGTGAGAAAATAAAACAATCCATTTACCTTTATAATCACTAAGTTTAATATTTCCCATAGTAGTTTGAGCTTCAAAGTCTGGAGCATACATACCAATTCTAACATTTCCATTCATCATTATTTCATAATCCATAAAAATACCTCCAATCATTTTTTATATAATATGAATTTAAATTAATATTGTGAAAAAAATAAAAAAGCAAAAGAAAGGTACCATAACAAGTTGACGCGCATGGAAATTATTTTTTAGTTATGTTAAGTTTAGTGCCAATGTCTAAACTATTAATTAGTAAAAGAACAGTGCTACGTGTACTGAAATCATAAGAAAAAATAGAATAGTATAAAAATGTTTATAAATACTCACTAGAAAAGAAAAACAAAAAAGAAATTATAATTGTATTATTTTTAGATAAGCGTAAAAAAATAAGAAATGGTTATAATAAATGATAGAAAGGAGGTAAAAAAAATGAATTTAAATCAAAAAATTAATTGTACAGTAGGAAGCTGTAAATATAATAATCAAAAAAATCAAATATGTGAGTTACAGCAAATAGTTGTTACACCAAGCAATAATTGTAAAACTAAAAAGCCAGATGAGTCTATGTGCAGTAGTTATGAAAATGATAATTAAATAAAAGATAAAAAAGATCAAAATAAAAAACATAATAACTTGACTTACACTAGAATATGATATAAAATATTTAGCAATAAAGGTTTTAAGATTTTTCATCTTTTTGGGAGATCTGAAGCTTTTAAATAAAATTAAGGAGGTCAAGGAAACATGACCAAAACGTTCGTGCTACGGCCAAATGCACTTTTGTCATCACCAAACAGTACGCAAAAGTTCGGAGACGACAATATTGTCGTAATACCGAGATCTGTGCTGGACGAAGTGCAAACTCGTAGAAACATGTCAAACGAAAAGGCGAAAGTTCGCAGAAGGATTCTGGAATATATCAGATCTTTCGATTACAATGAACTGACGTCTACCGGCGTAAGGCAGTCCAATGGCTCAATCCTGAAGATTTGCAAAAATTACAAGGATATCCAGTTGGGCGACGTAGAAAACGAAACTACAGAATTCCAGAGACGAACCCTGCAAGTCTGCAAAGGGCTTATGCGAGATGGAAATAATGTGGTTTTGGTAACCAACAATCTTTTGCTGCAAATGACTGCGGCAGGACTCGGTATTCGCGCGGAAAGTTTCCGTGATGAAGTTTTTCCGAAGTTCGAAGACCAATACACCGGAAGAGTGAGCATTGAGGTTAGTGAACCTGATTTCAATTCTTTCTGGAATAATGGTTTAAGTCTTGCATCCATTCCGCAAGTAGCCCAAAAAGAATGGTGTCAAAACCAATTCGTGGTGGTAAAGTGCTGGAACAAGCAGACTGTGGATGGTCAGATTGACTACAGTAAAGCTTATGGCAAAGTAGTTGGAGACAAAATCATCGCAATTAACATGTTTGAGCGCAATCCATACGGAGTTAAGCCGTTAAATGACGGTCAAAGATTTTTAATCGAAGCTCTGTATAGCGATTCACCCTTAGTTGTAGTAAAAGGCGATGCCGGAACTGGTAAAACTTTTTGCACACTAGCGGTTGCTCTTGATGAACTGGAAAAAGGCAAGAAATATAGCCGAATCCTAGTCACAAGAAAAGCAGATTTTTCGTCTATTGGATATTTACCCGGAGAGATTGAAAACAAAATGTCTCCGTATCTTGCGGGCATTAAAGACAATTTGGCGATTCTAATCAACTCTGATGGTCAAAGGAGGAAGGGGGGCACCTATGAGGATGGTGAATATTACTTTGAGTCTGGAATGATTCAGGTTCAAGCAATTGACTTACTCAGAGGTCGCTCGATCGTCGATACTCTTTTTATCATTGATGAAACTCAAAACATTGAGCCTGAAATGATAAAGACTATCGTAACAAGAGCAGCTAAAGGGTCGAAGTTCGTCTTCTTGGGAGATCCAACACAGGTTGATAACCCGAACTTAAACGAGAGATACAACGGCTTAGTTTATCTTTCGGAAAAGATGAAGGGCATACCTGGATGCGACCAGATCACTTTACTGGAGGATGAATCAGTTAGATCTGAACTTGCGAGAATAGCAGCAAAAATTTTGTGATTTCTAGCAAGGTTAAGCTCTTTTGGTTTTAGTTTTCAGACAATCAATCTTTTTTTTATTTTTAGCTAGCCCTGCGGAATTTTCTGCGGGGCTATATTTTTTTATGTTGGGGACGGGGCAAATTTATCAAATTTTTATATGTAACTTTAATTTATAAATCACTAGTCATACCTAGTTATACTAAGGGATAATTATATGTAATAGATATCAACAAAATACAAAACGTAAAAACGTTTTTAAAAAAGAGCTTTTAAAAAAATTATATACAAATAGATAATTAGATTGGGGTTTTCTATTGACATCAAACTAAAATAGAAATAAAATGAAAAAGAATTGATAAGTAATTATCAGAAAGATAACGCAAGGGAGGAATTTTTATGCCATTAGTAACAACTAAGGAAATGTTTGAAAAATCAATGAAAGAAAAGTTTGCAATAGGAGCTTTTAATGTAAATAATATGGAAATAATCCAAGGAATTGTAGACGCAGCAGCAGAGCAAAAATCACCAGTAATATTACAAGCATCATCAAGTGCAATAAAATATGCTAGAATTAATTATTTAATGAAAATGGTAGAAGCAGCCATGGAAGAACATCCAGAAGTACCAGTTGCTATACATTTAGATCATGGACCTGATTTTGAAACAGCTAAAATGTGTATAGATAATGGTTTTACATCTGTTATGATAGATGGATCAAAATATGATTTTGAAGAAAATGTAGCTTTAACAAAAAAAGTAGTAGATTATGCACATAGTAAAGGTGTTGTTGTTGAAGCAGAACTTGGAAAATTAGCAGGTATAGAAGATGAAGTAAATGTAAGTGAAAAAGATGCTATGTATACAGATCCAGAACAAGCAAAAGAATTTGTAGAAAGAACAGGATGCGACTCTTTAGCAATTGCAATTGGAACAAGCCATGGAGCATATAAATTTAAAGGAGAAGCTAAATTAAGATTTGATATATTAGCAAAAATAAAAGAATTAATACCAAATACTCCAATTGTATTACATGGTGCATCTACAGTTATACCAGAACTTGTAGATATGTGTAATAAATATGGTGGAAATATACCAGGAGCAAAAGGTGTTCCAGATGAAATGTTACATGAAGCAAGTTTGTCTGGTGTATCAAAAATAAATGTAGATACAGATTTAAGACTTGCTATGACATCAGAAATTAGAAAAGTATTCGCAGAAGAACCAGGAGTATTTGATCCAAGAAAATATTTGGCACCAGCAAGAGAATCTATAAAGAAAACTGTTGAACATAAAATAAGAGATGTATTTGGTTCAAGTAATAAAATATAATTTAATATAGAGAAATAAAAAAGTCACCTAAAGTACGTAGTATAAGGTGGCTTTTTATAATGAAAGATATTTATTTTTTAGTAGAGAATATATAACAGCATGTTATTAGATATTACTCAGAAATTAAATTGAACTTGTATACGTCACTTTTTTAATTAAAAATTCCCAAGTAAAAAACTTGGGAAAAATTTATTATTTATAATTTTCTTTCATTGCTCTTCTAATTTTCATTTCAGCATCTTTTTTTGCTATATCTTGTCTTTTATCATAAAGTTTCTTTCCTTTTCCAATACCTAGTTCTAATTTAACTAAACTTCCTTTAAAGTATAAGCTAACAGGAACTAAAGTATAACCTTTTTGATTAATAAGTCCAATTATTTTATTTATTTCACGTCTATTTAATAATAGTTTTCGTGCACGTAATGGATCTTTATTAAATATATTTCCATGTTCATATGGACTTATATGCATTGAATATATATATACTTCACCATTTTTATTAATAGATGCATAACTATCTTTTAAATTTACTTTTCCTGCTCTTATAGATTTTATTTCAGTTCCTGTAAGTACGATTCCTGATTCTAATGTATCTATAATTGTATAATTGTGTTTTGCAGTTGGATTTTTTGCAATTAGTTTACCCATAACATTAACCTCTTTTTTCATAATTAAAAAATATTATATCATGAAAAAATCAATAAAGGAAGAGCTAAAAATATTAATTTAGTAAAAACTATATTTTATTTAAATTTAAATTATTCATCATTATGATTATTATAGTTATTTTGTTTTGTTGAATAATACCAAATTAGAGCAATAATAGCTAGTACAATTATAGCAGTAACTATCCAAGTCCAAGCATTGTTTCCAAATGAACTAAAGAAATTACCACTAGCTGTAGTTCCTTCAGTAGAAGTTTTAGTTGCTTTATAATTATTGTTTTTATCCATATTAGTATCATGTTTCATTGCATTTACAGTGTTTTCAGTAGCATTGCCAGCAGTATTAATGCCAGATCTTACAGCACCGGTAGCATCTTTAACAGCATCTTCTACAACATTTTCTGCACCACCAACTACATTTCTTACGTCATTTGCAGCATTATTCATTGTATTTGCAAATACATTAGAAAATGAAAATAGTAAAGAAATGCATAATATTAAGAATGATGATATTACTATTTTTTTCATAATTAACCTCCTTATAAAATTTGAGTTTAAAAATATTCTCACATTATTATTATGAAATTAAGAAATGTAAAATATACATAAAAAAAAACTCTATTTTGTAAAAAAATAGAGTTTTTAGAAATATATAGAAAATTATTTTAAACGTATTAAAATTGCAATTGCTAAAAAAATAATAACAACACCAACGGCAATTAGTAAAATATTTAATGTATTAGTAAGTGATGAGCTTCCGAGACCTTCTTCTGAATCATCAAAACTTGTAGTAACAGATGAAGTGTTTGAATTTTCAGTACTTACAGAGTTAGTTTGTGTTGTAGTAGAATTTTTTGAAGTATTTGCTGTATTTGAAGTATTAGTTTTATTATTTGTGTTAGTATTTTGAGTTGTATTTGCAGCAAATACATTATTTATACAAAAACATGATAAAAATATAGATATTATTAAAAATATTTTTAAAAATTTTGACATTTTTTTGCCCTCCTAAAACAATTGAACTATTAAAATAGTTTTTCATCTATAGTATGTAAATATAATATCATAATAAAATATGAAAAGTCTAGTAATTTATAAAAAAATATCAAATAAATTGATAACATAATATATATTTCTAGTATTGTAAGGTATTACGAATTTATACTAAGTAAAAAATATATTGCATAAAATTTATTGATTTAAAAGTTATATATTATTTTTAAAAAATAAATTTGAATTATAAATTTAATAAAATAGGCAGAAATTAGTATATTTATGAAGAATATGTTTACATAACCTCAAAAATGTGCTAAAATTAATTATATTTTTTTATTAGGGGATGATGTAAGCATGGAAGCAAAAAAACAAATATCACCAGATGAAGTAGCAAATTCTGCAGAAAGCCAACTTTTAAACTTAAAAAAGGCAGGAGATGCTAAACAAAAAGAAGTAAGTGATGAAAGAAAAAGAATTTTAGAATTTAAGAAAATGGTATCTTGTTTAATATATGCAACAGCAAGTACATACAAAAGTGTTTATCCTGGAGCAAAAGGATTTGTAGAAGGTAGGGTAAAATCTCCTAATAGTATAGAAACTAAAATTATAAATGAAATTACAGAAAAATTAAATCAAATTAAAGAAGATCCAAATATAAATCAAGAGGAAATTATTAAAAAAATATTAGAAATTGATTTTAAAGATATATTAGCACTTAGTGTAATAACAACAGTTCCACCCAAAAAGTTTAGAACAGGTAGTGATGAAGTAAATAAAAAACTAAATAGTATGAGCGAAAACTTACAAATAACAACAAAAAGACTAGAAGAACATAGTAGTTTTATATCAACAAATGATGAAAGAGCTACTGTTTTATCTAATCAACTATATGAGCTAAAAAAGAAAATGCAAAGTGCAAGTTCAAAACAAGAAAAAATCGAATTAGTAAAAGAGCAAGAACAAAGATTACTTCAAATATACCAAAATCAAGAATTAACACCAGAAGAATTTATGGAGCAAATTAAAATATTAACTAAGCTTATAGTATCTTTAGAAAAAGAAGATTTACAAAAAGTAATAGAAGAAAAAAGTGCAGAACTTGAATTAGTTATGGAAAATATGGAATATGGAAAAAGAAATGAAGATAGAACTCAAGATGTATATGATTCAACTTTAAGAGATTTACAATATCAAATGAGTTTATATTATGTTTCAAATTTAGAAAAATTTTCTACATTTAAATATTGGGGAACTGAAGCAATAAGAGTTCCAAAGCAAATAGAAAAGAATGGCTTTAGAGCAGTTAATACAGGATATAGTGTTGCTTTTTCAGATTTGGACGAAAAAGATAAAAAATATACTATGAAATTTGAAGCTCAAGGAAAGGGAAAGATGGATTATGACGAAGCAGAGTTTTCTTGGCTTGGGGCTTCGTACCATGAAGAACAAAAAACAAAAGATGGTATTATTTCAAAAAGAACAGAAGATTTAGATTTTACAATTATAGGGAGAGAACTAACAGAAAAAATAGAGAAAAGAGTAAGAAGACAATATACAGATATTAGTTCTATATATGACTTAGAAGAATATATAGAAGAAAATCCAGAAGACTTAGAGGTACAAACTTTATATACTCAATTAATGTCTTATGAGCAAGAACTAAAAAATCAAGGAGCAGATAAAAAAGATATAAAAAGAAAAATTAAAGAAGTTTTTAGTTCGTCAAAAGAATTACTTATTCAAACAAAAATAGAATCTATAATTGACGAAATTATTGGTAATATAGCAGATGGCGATAATTTTTTACAAAAAATAGAAGAAAATGAAGAATTAAAAAGTTTCTTTGAAGATGAAAAAGGAAAAATAGCAGAAAAAGAAGCAGATTTATCTGAAGATGAAATTGAACATCGTGCAAGAGTAAGAACTTTATATCGAATAAAAGAAAGAGAAGTTCGAAATGTGGCATCTAAATCTGTACCACCATTTTTTAGAACAAATATTGATAATAATGAACCAATAGTATATTGGTTTTCAATGGGAGAATCTATATATAGATATTACTACAATAGATTAAATGGACTTAAAGATGAAAATGGTATATATAAGTATAAACCTCAAGAACAACAAAAAAGAGCCTTGTTAAAATTAAGTGGACTTTTTGAAATAGAGGATGGAGCTTTTTATACATATAACGATATAACTGAAAGTTTTGGTGGATTATCAAGTAAAGGATTTGATATAGAACTTTAAAAAAATATATAGAAAAAAATAATTATTAAAATAACATTATATAAATAAAACATTTGAAATAAAAAGTAAAATATTATAAATAATAATGTTTTACTTTTTTTATATTAGTGTTATAATACCAACGAAGAAAGGTGAGTGATATAAATGAAAGAAAGTATAAAAGAAGTATTATTAATGGGATTAGGAGCTATATCTCTTACAGGAGAAAAAGCAAATGAATTAAAAAAAGAATTGTTAGAAAAAGGTGAATCTTTATATAAAGAAGGTTCTATTAAAAATGAAGAATTAAAAAGAGATATTAAAGAAAAAATAAAAGAAAATACAAATATAAAAGTTACTACAGCAAGCAAAGAAGAACTTGTAGAAATAATAAATAATTTAAGTGATGAAGAAAAAGAAGAAATAAAAGAATTATTAAAAACAGAAAAAGAATCATCAAAAGAAAATACAGATGACGAAGATGGTAAAGAATAAGAAACTAATGATAAAATAGAAAAGGTAGATAATTATGAACGAGAAAATGAGATTAAAAGAGATCATTACTATATTAAAAGATAGTGATCTAATAAGTGGAATTACTCCTCAGAAATTATGTAATACTATATCTAATTTAGGACCAACATATATAAAAATAGGACAAATTTTATCAAGTAGATATGATTTATTACCAAAGGAATATTGTGACGCCTTAGCAAATTTAAGAGCAAAAGTAACACCAATGAGTTTTGAAGAAGTTTCTGAAATTTTAAAAGAAGAATATGGAGATATAAATGAGATTTTCGAAAGTATTTCTCATGAATGTATTGGTTCCGCTTCTATTGCACAAGTACATAAAGCTAAATTAAAAAATGGTGAAAATGTTGTAATAAAAGTTCAAAGAAAAAATGTATATGAAACAATGACAACAGACATTAAACTTATAAAGAAAGCAATATTACTATTACGTTTAAATTCGCTTGTAAAGGTAATAGATTTAAATAGTGTAATAGATGAAATATACTATATAGCTAAAGAAGAAATGAATTTCCAAATAGAAGCAAAATATCTTGAAGAATTTAAAGAAAATAATAGGGATATAGTTTATGTAGATGTCCCAAAAGTATATAATGAATTAGTTACTAAAAAAGTTTTAGTAATGGAAAATATAGATGGAATAAATTTAAATAATAAAGAAGCTTTAATAAAACAAGGATATGATGTAGAAGAAATAGGCTTGAAACTTGCAAACAACTATATTAAACAAGCTTTGGATGATGGACTTTTCCATGCAGACCCACATCCAGATAATATTTTTGTACGTGATGGAAAAATAATATTTTTAGATTTAGGAATGATGGGAAGAATTAGTTCAAGAAATAAAAAATTATTAAAAGACGCTATGAAAGCAATAGCAAAAAATGATGTAAATGAGCTTGAGCACGTACTACTTAGTATTTCTACAACAAAAGAACCAGTAAATCATATAAAATTAAGATCAGAGATTCAAAATATATTAGACAAAAATGTAAATGAAGACATAAAAAATATTAATGTAATGGAATTTATGAATAGTGTTAATACAGTTTTAAAAGAAAACGGTATCAAATTAGATAAAAATATTACATTGTTAATTAGAGGAATCTGTGTTATAGAAGGAACACTTGAGGGAATTAGTCCAGATATAAATTTATTAATGGTATTTAATAATAAAATAAAAGAAGATAGCCTAAATGAAGTATTCTCAAAAGAAATGTTATTAAACACTGGAAGGAATGTTGTAACAGGTGCAAATAGTTTAAGTATGCTTCCAAACGAATTACTAAATTTTATAAGGGATATAAATCGTGGGGAAACAAAAATAGATATAGAAATGGCAAACTCTGCAAAACAAGTAGATAAACTAGAAAAAATGCTTCATCAACTAATTATTGGATTGTTGGATGCAGCAATACTTTTAGGTGCAACAATGGTAAACAACAAAATTCTAAGATATATATATTTAGCTTTTGCGATAGTATTTACTATATGGCTATTTATACAAATGGCAAAAGATCATTTTCATAAAGGATATTAGTAAAAAAAAAGACGGGGTAAAATTTAAAGTTTATATATAAAATTATATACAAAATTACTTTAAAATTTTTACCTCGTTTTTAACAGAAAGGGGATAAGAAGATAATGTTTAAGCTTCATTCACCATATAAACCAACAGGTGACCAACCAAAGGCAATTGAATATTTATCAAATGGAATAGAAGAAGGAAAAAAATTTCAAACACTTCTAGGTGTTACAGGATCTGGAAAAACCTTCACAATGGCCAATATTATTCAAACGGTTCAAAAACCAACATTAGTACTTGCTCATAATAAAACATTAGCAGGACAACTATATTCAGAATTTAAAGAATTTTTTCCAGAAAACGCAGTTGAATATTTTGTCTCTTATTACGATTATTACCAACCTGAAAGCTATTTACCCGCTTCTGACACTTATATAGAGAAAGATGCATCAATAAATGATGAAATAGATAAATTAAGACACTCAGCAACAGCATCTCTTTTTGAAACGAGGGATGTAATTATTGTAGCATCAGTATCTTGTATATATGGACTTCGGAGACCCTATCGATTACGAACATATGATTGTTTCACTAAGGCCAGGAATGAAGAAAGAAAGAAATGAAATACTTAAAAAATTAGTTACAATGCAATATACAAGAAATGAATTAGATTTTAAACGTGGTACTTTTAGAGCAAAAGGAGATATTGTAGAAATATATCCATCAGATCAAAATGAATCTGCAATAAGAGTAGAATTTTGGGATGATGAAATAGAAAAAATATCAGAAATAAACCCGCTAACAGGAAAAGTAATAGCTACAAGAAATCATGTTATGATATTTCCTAATTCTCACTATGTAACAACTAGTGACAAAATGGAAAGAGCAATAAAAACAATAGAAGAGGAATTAGAAAATAGGGTTAAATATTTCAAAGATAATGGTAAGTTAATAGAAGCACAAAGAATAGAAGAAAGAACTAATTTTGATATAGAGATGATGAAAGAAACAGGTTTTTGCCAAGGAATAGAAAACTATTCTAGACATATTAGCGGTAGGGAAGCGGGGAGTCCACCTTTTACTTTATTTGATTATTTTCCAAAAGATTTTTTGTTATTAATAGATGAATCACATGCTACAATACCACAAGTAAGAGCAATGTATAATGGTGATAGAGCAAGAAAAGAATCTTTAGTAAATTATGGATTTAGACTTCCATCAGCATTTGATAATAGACCTTTGAAATTTGAAGAATTTGAAAAAAGAATAAATCAAGTTGTTTTTGTTAGTGCAACACCGGCAGATTACGAAAAAGAGCATTCTAAAAATAATGTAGTAGAACAAATTATAAGACCTACTGGACTTCTAGATCCTAAAATAGAAGTAAAACCTGTTACAAATCAAGTAGATGATTTAATAGAACAAATCAGAGAAAGAGTGGCAAAAAAAGAAAGAGTATTAGTAACTACTCTTACAAAAAAAATGGCCGAAGATTTAACATCATATTTAGCAAGTTTAGATATAAAGGTTAGATATATGCATTCAGAAATAAAAGCATTAGAGAGAATGGAGATTATAAGAGATTTAAGATTGGGTGAATTTGATGTTTTAGTTGGAATAAATCTTTTAAGAGAAGGATTAGATATTCCAGAAGTATCACTTGTTGCAATACTTGATGCAGATAAAGAAGGCTTTTTACGTTCTGAAAGAAGTTTGATACAAACAATTGGTCGTGCAGCAAGAAATACAGAAGGAAAAGTAATAATGTATGCAGATGAACTAACAGAAAGTATGGAAAAAGCAATAAGTGAAACAAATAGAAGACGTAAAATTCAAATGGAATACAATAAAGAACATGGAATAACGCCTAAAACAATAAAAAAATCGGTTAGAGATGTAATAAAAGCTAGTGTTATAGAAGATATGAAAAATGAGTATAAACTAGATAAAAATGCCGATATAGATATAAAAGATTTAATTGCAAAATTAACAGATGAAATGTTAGCACATGCCGCTTCTATGGAATTTGAAAAAGCAGCAGAATTAAGAGATAAAATAAAAGAATTAGAAAATATGAATTCGTAAATATTGGAATAAAATTTATATAAGCAATTTTTTATAACAATATATATTAAAAATTGGAACAAAACATCTTAAATATGTATATATCCAGTATTGACAAACTTATGTAAGCATTATAAAATGATTAAATCAAACAGAAAAGGAGGAATATCCATGGTTGAATCTGTATCCTTGGGATTTGTTATGCCGAATGGCAAAACTTATGATCAGGAGAATCAGTCAGAAGGGCATATTGAGATTGCTCGGAGAGTGATTGAAGCAGAAAATTTGGTCGAAAAATACCAAAACAGCAAATGGAATGACCCTGTTGATTTTCTACTCTTTGTTGAAGGAGCTTTGAAGGTGGGAAATCGATGGGGAAAACGAGTTGTTTCGTACTATCCCAATATGCTAACTTCTACGATTCAAAAGCATTTAGAGAGCTATAAAAATCGGTGCTACGCAGAAGATAAGGTTTATACGACCGGTGAAAATTGTGGGGAATCACTGATCTCATTTTTCCACATGAAGTAATCAAGTAAAAGGGAAATGTCATGGCTTGTGTATTTTTAACAAGCTATGGCATTTTTCTTTTTATATTCGTTTTCTTTTATATTTATGGTAGTAATTTTTCGGATTTTTTATTAATATTAAGCGCTTTGTTAAACTTAGATGCAGAAAAAGTTTTGCTCAAAATTATTTTAATCTCTTGTTTATCAATAGATTTTATGTTAATATAATAATTAGTACGCAAATCCGCATTTTTTACATTTGAAAGAGGTGAAAGTTATGGTAGTACCTGTAACAGTTATTATCCCAGTATATCGGGCTAATAAGATGAAATTTTGGGAGTGCTTAAACAGTTTGTTAGAACAGACTGTATCTCCTGAGAAAGTAATCATTGTTGATGATGGAAATACCAAACAAGAAAAAGCAAAACTTCAAGAGGTCATAAAAAAGGTTACAAGCACACGTAAGATAGAGCTTGTATTACTTCAAAATGATACAAATGAAGGAGTTTCTACAGCAAGAAACAAGGCCATTTCTGAAGCGTCGACAAAGTGGATAACTTTTCTGGACTGTGATGACAAATTGTCACCACAATTTCTTGAAAGGCTCTACGAAGCAACATATCTTTATGAAAATATTGATATAGTTGCTTGTGGCTGTATAGCTGACGATGGAATGGAATATCATCCAAACCACTTTTTCATGAAAGAAGAAGTCTTTTCTGGAGAAAATTTGATTGAGGTTGAAAAAGCTTTAATCAATCAGTTCTACCGGAGAATTGGTTACATCGACACAGCTTTTGGCGTCCCTTGGGGAAAATTATATAGCCTTAAGACTGTAAATGGCATCTGGTTCGATCCGCTATTAAAGCGCATGGAAGATTCAATTTGGAATCACCAAATCCTTATTGAAAGAAAGCCTAAAATTCTGTATATTGACGAGATGTTATATATCTATAATACTGAGCACATTGCAAAGTATAGTCAAGAATATGCAGAAGATCTTTCTGATTGGACGAAGGTTATTAATTCAAGAAAAAGACTTGTAAGCAGTCATCTTGGAACAGGAGACCAGGTTGAAGAATTCTTTTTTGAAGAAGTTGTGAGGATTTTAGTTCTCATGCTTGAAAAAAAGTATTTTCACAAAGAGAACAAAAACAAAAAGCAAACCTTTTTAGAGCTTAAGCAGTTACTGGAAAATAAAACAGTAAATACAAGTTTAAAATATGTTTGCAAAAGGACACCATTTTATCGGCAAATAATGCTAAAGTTACTGGCTGCTGGAAATTTAAAACTGGCATATGCCATGTACATTGCAAGAAACCTGAAAAAGTAAAATGGAAGCGCGGGAATGAATGTTCCTGCGCTTTTTTTATATTTATAATAAAAACTACAAATAAAAATAAGATAAATAAAAAATAGAAAACTGTGATTTTTTATTTTAATATGTATAAAAGTTAAATTTACTATATATTTGCATGTGATATAAAAAGATGTTATAATGTGTTTATTCTTTTGTTAAAGGAGGGATATAATGAAATATCCAAGAGGATTTATAGATCCTCACCGTCAGCACTTCTACAGCAATGGTGGTAAAAGCCATCGAAAGAATGCGGAAGAGGTAATCGAAAAAAGAGGCTGGAAGTCAGAGTGGGAAAAAGATACTATTACCTGTAATGAAGCTCCAGACTTTTTGATCTTCCGAAAAGGATTTATCCAAATTGGAAGTGGCAACAGCAAGATTATTGCTGTGTCAGATCAGCTCTATGGAGTAGACTTTCATAATACACGCATTTGGCGGGCAATTCGTAAGTCATTAACTGTAGAAGAGGCGGTAGCAGTGGACAAGGAATATATCATCATAAAGATGACTACTCCAAAGTTCTAACATTAAAAAAGAGAGTTATGAAAGGCTATTTTTCTAACTCTCTTCTGCTTTATATATTTTTATAAAAATATTAAACAGTTAACAAATATTATATCTATAAATAGGCCAAACAAAATCAAAACAAACTCTTGTTTTGTATAAAAAAATATAGTATAATAAGACTGTTTAAAATAAATTAGGGGGCCTATTTATGAATGATAAAATTATAATAAAAGGAGCAAAAGAACATAATCTAAAAAATATAAATATAGAAATACCAAAGAATAAATTAGTAGTAATTACAGGTTTATCAGGTTCTGGTAAATCTTCACTTGCATTTGATACTCTATATGCAGAAGGACAAAGACGATATGTAGAAAGTCTTTCTTCATATGCACGTCAATTTTTAGGGTTAATGGAAAAACCAAATGTAGAATCTATAGATGGACTCTCACCAGCAATTTCAATAGATCAAAAAACTACTTCTAAGAATCCACGTTCTACTGTTGGAACTGTTACAGAAATATATGATTATATTCGTCTATTATATGCAAGAATAGGAACGCCCTATTGTCCAAATTGTGGCAAAAAAATAGAAAAACAATCTATAGATCAAATATTAGATAGTATAATGAGTTTAGAAACGGGAAGCAAAATACAAATATTAGCACCAATCGTGAGAGGTAGAAAAGGAGAATTTACAAAAGTATTAGAGAAATATCAAAAAGAAGGTTTTGTAAGAGCAATAATAGATAACGAACTAATAGAACTCTCAGATGATTTAAAAATAGACAGAAAGAAAAAACACAATGTAGATATTGTTGTAGATAGATTAGTTATAAAAGAAGGAATTAGAAGTAGACTGGCTGAGTCTGTAGAAGTAGCATTAAAAAATGCAGATGGATTAGTTAAAGTAGATGTTGTAGGAAAAGAAGAACTTTTGTTTAGTGAAAATTATGCATGTCCAGATTGTGGATTTAGTTTTCCAGAGTTAACTCCAAGTATGTTTTCTTTTAATAATCCTTTTGGTGCATGTCCTAGTTGTACAGGTATAGGGTATTTAATGAAAATAGATGAAGACTTAATTATTCCAGATAAAAATAAAACATTATATGATGGAGTTAAAGCTTTTGGTGCAAGCACAATGAAAAAAGGTGACACTATGGCAAAAATGTATTTTGAAAGTATAGCTAAACATTATAATGTAGATATAAAAAAACCAATAAAAAAACTTCCTCGTGAATTTATAGAAAAGATATTATATGGTACTGGTGATGAGGAAATAGATTTTGAATATGCATCAGCAGCAGGAGTTAGAAAATATAGAGCACCTTTTGAAGGTGTTATTCCAACATTAACTAGAAGACATAACGAAACAAAATCACAGGGAATGAGAGACTTTTACGAAATGTATATGAGTAACTCAGATTGTGATAAATGTCATGGGGCAAGATTAAAAGAAGAAGTATTAGCAGTTAAAATAGGAGATAAGAATATTAATGAATTAACTAATATGCCTATAAATAAAATAAAAGAGTATATAAACAATATACAATTAACTAAAACAGAAAAAATGATATCAGAACAAATTTTAAAGGAAATGAATAAAAGACTTCAATTTTTAATGGATGTAGGATTAGAATATTTAACATTATCTAGAAGTGCAGGAACTTTGTCTGGAGGAGAAGCACAGCGTATTCGTTTAGCTACTCAAATAGGTTCAGGATTATCTGGAGTACTTTATATATTAGATGAACCAAGCATTGGATTACATCAAAGAGATAATGATAAACTTTTAGCAACATTAAAAAAACTAAGAGATTTAGGAAATACACTTATAGTAGTAGAACATGATGAAGATACTATGTATGCAGCAGATCAGATTATAGATATAGGTCCTGGTGCTGGAGTACATGGGGGAAATGTAATGGCACAAGGAACAGCAGAAGAAATAAAACTTATTGATGGTTCTATTACAGGAGATTATTTAAGTGGAAGAAGGCAAATAGAGGTTCCTAAAAAAAGAAGAAAGCCAGTAAAAGGAAAATATATAGAAGTAGTAGGGGCAACAGAACACAATTTAAAAAATATAAATGTAAAATTTCCATTGGGATTATTTACATGTGTTACAGGTGTATCTGGTTCTGGTAAAAGTACACTTGTAAATGAAATTTTATATAAAACAATAGCAAAAGAAATAAATAAATCAAATGAAAAACCTGGAAAATGCAAGAATATAAAGGGAATAGAAAATATAGATAAAATTATAAATATAGACCAATCACCAATTGGTAGAACACCACGTTCTAATCCTGCAACATATACAGGAGTATTCGATATTATTCGTGATATTTTTGCAGGAACTAATGAAGCAAAAATGAGAGGCTATCCAAAAGGTAGATTTAGTTTTAATGTACCAGGAGGAAGATGTGAAAGCTGTTCTGGAGATGGTTTATTAAAAATAGAAATGCACTTTTTACCAGATATTTATGTTCCTTGTGAGGTTTGTAATGGAAAAAGATATAATCACGAAACACTAGAAGTAAAATATAAAGGAAAAACTATAGCAGATGTATTAGATATGACTGTTGAAGAAGCTTTAGTATTTTTTGAAAATATTCCTAAAATAAAACAAAAAATTCAAACTTTATATGATGTTGGGTTAGGATATATAAAACTTGGACAACCTTCTACAACATTATCTGGAGGAGAAGCACAGCGTGTAAAATTAGCTACAGAACTTTCAAAAAGAGCTACTGGAAAAACTTTATATATATTAGATGAACCAACAACAGGACTTCATATAGCAGATGTTCATAAATTAGTTAATATTTTACAAAGATTAGTAGATACAGGTAATAGTATTATAGTAATAGAACATAATTTAGATTTAATAAAAACTTGTGATCATATAATTGATTTAGGCCCAGAAGGAGGAGACGGAGGAGGAGAAGTTATAGCAATTGGTACTCCTGAACAAATTGTTAAAAATGAAAAAAGTTATACAGGTAAGTTTTTAAAAAAGTATTTAGAAAAATAAAAATTTTTAAATATTTTGAAAACTAAATAAAAGCAATATCACAACAATAAATATAAATAGTAGAAGCGGAAAAAGTACTAATATTAAGCTAAATATTTAATATTAGTACTTTTTGAATTAATACAAATAAATGATTGTATTTTACATAAAGCTATAGTATAATAATCTTCAGATATGGCTGAATGTCATATTTTGAAGCATAGGTCAAAAGAGTATTAAGCAAGAGAAGAAAAGGAGGAAAAATGAAACTTGTAGATCTTTGTCGGGATAACAGTTTGGATTCTATTAAGTCTGTAAACCCAACTTTCTACCAGTGTATGGTTCGGTTAGAAAAAGAATCAAACTATTGGACATATCCAATTTTCGATATCTTTGTTGTGTCGGAGTTTGGAGATGTGCTTCCTGCCCTTTGCAAACTAGAATATATTACTACAGAGAGTTATTACTTTGTAGCCAAACAATATATTTCTTATTTGCAGCATTGCAAGATTATTCAAAAGGAAACTGCTAACAGACTTCAAAACTTGAATGCACTGATGACTGAAAAGCGGATTCCAGCCAGAAGATTTTCGGCAAACTGGAAAAATTATTCAATTTCTTACCATGTGAGCATTGCAGATCAGAAAAAGGCCATTGAGGCTCTTTTGAAATTTGAAGTGTAACACCATAGGAAAGAAAAGAAGGAAAGACTCAAAAAGTTATAAAACTAAAGGAAGCCATAAAAAGCTTTTTATAGATTTATAAAAATATGAGTCTTTTTTCTTTATTAAAATACTTGAATTAAAGGATTATAAATAATTACAATTATTCACAATCTTTATTACTTTTTTGTTCATTATTTCTATTACCATTTTTATTACCTTTTTTGTTTTGCTTATTCTTTTCTGACATATCAAAGCACCTCCATTCTAGTGATACTTATATTGTGTATATTTTTTAAAAATTTATACATGATAAATTAACAGTTGTTAAAATTTTTATTTTGGTATATAATATAGCACGAATTATTAACTAATGAAATAAAAATTACATATTATAAAAGAAAAGAGCTTTTGGAGGTAAAATAAATTGGAAGAAATCAATGAAAAATTACAAGAATTTAATAACTACATTGTAAATAAAAAAGTAGCAATAATTGGAATGGGAGTTAGTAACATTCCTTTATTAGATTATTTTTATAAAAAAAATGCAAATGTAACAATATTTGATAAAAGAAATATTGAAGATTTAGATAAAAATGTTATAGAAAAAGTATCTAGATATAATATGGGAATGTTTCTTGGAGAGAATCATTTATCTAACTTAAAAGGATTTGATATTATATTTCGTTCACCAAGTTGTAGACCAGATACTAAAGAAATTGTAGAAGAAGTAAAAAGAGGAGCTATTTTAACATCTGAAATTGAAATGTTAATGGAACTATGTCCTGGTAAAATAATTGGGATAACAGGAAGTGATGGAAAAACAACAACAACAAGTTTAATATATGAAATTATAAAGAAAAAAGGATATAACTGTTATTTAGGTGGTAATATAGGAATTCCATTATTTACAAAAGTTGACGAAATGACTAAAAATGATATTGTTATATTAGAATTAAGTAGTTTTCAATTAATGAATATGAAAATAAGTCCAGATATATCAGTTATTACTAATATAACACCAAATCACTTAGATATTCATAAATCATATGAAGAATATATAGATAGCAAAAAAAATATATTTAAATATCAAAGTAAAGATGGAATATTAATATTAAACTATGATAATAATATTACTAGAGAATTTGAAAAAGAAGCTAAAGGTAAAGTAATATTTTTTAGTAGTAAAACAAAATTAGAAAATGGAATCATATATGATGACGGAAAAATAAAATCTTGTGAAAATAGCATAAGAAGACATATTCTAAATACAAAAAACATATATCTAAAGGGAGTACATAATTTTGAAAACATTTGTGCGGCAATAGCGGCAACAGCTCCATTAGTAGATATAGATACACAAGTTAAAGTTATAAGTGAATTTAAAGGTGTTCATCATAGGTTAGAATATGTAAGAGATGTAAATGGTGTGAAATGGTATAATGATTCAGCAAGTTCATCACCTACAAGAACTATTGCTGGAATAAATGCTTTTGAAGAGGGTCTTACATTAATAACAGGAGGTTATGATAAAAATTTAGATTATACTCCTATGGCAAAACCTATTGTAGATAAGGTAAAAACATTACTTCTAATTGGGCAAACTTCAGAAAAAATATATAATGCAGTAAAACAAGAAATGCAAAAACAAAATAAGACTATAGAAATATATAAATGTGATAGTTTACAAGAATGTATAGATATTGCAAATGAAACTACAAAATCTGGAGATATAGTATTATTCTCACCAGGTAGTGCTAGTTTTGATATGTTTAAGAATGCTTATCAAAGAGGAGATATATTTAAAGAATTAGTAAATAAAATAGAAGAATAAATAAAAAGCAAAAAGTTGGTGTATAAGTTTAGCCAACTTTTTTTGTTAAATTTAAAACTTGTATTAAATATTTTTTATAGTAATAAGTGTTAATATAAGTTAAAGTAGTTAGTATTTTGATAAGTAAAATTTTAATAGAAATAATCTTTTTTAAAAATAATAAATTGTAACATATATACTCAAAATGCATATTATAAAATTAGAACAATAAATTTAGGAGGTAAAATTTATGCATAATGAATATGAAGAGTATATGATGAGTGTTCTTGGATATAATAATAGAAACAATACAGATCTTTATAATGAAAATTATGAGCCAAATTATTATTTTACACCTACATATAACAACTATACTAGAATAGAAGATAATGTAGAAGATTTGTTTCCAGATATTTATAAGATAATTAATCCAATGGTATGTAAAATTTGCAGCAATAATACAAAACCAATCACAAACGAATTATTAAATCAAATGACAATGGAAATATATAATAATATACAAGTTGATGATTTAAATGTAGTAAATGTAAATGTTCAAACGAGAAATGTAGAAAGTAAAGCTATAAATTCAAATCAGATTGAAAATAGGGACTCTAAAGAAATTAAAAGAAAAGAAGTAGTAGAAAATAGAGAAGGAAAAGAAACAAGAAGTCCAAGACCAAGTAATCCGTTATTAAGAGATTTAATAAGAATATTAATATTAAATCAATTATTAGGAGGAGGGGCTTTTCCACGGAAGACCACCTATAAGACCACCATTTCCAGGTCCAGGACATTATGGAAGACCACCTTTTCCAGGACAAAGACCTCGGAAGTAGGGAATATAATTATGAAAATTATTTGAATTTTTAAAAAATTTACAAGATATGCAAAATATAACTTGCATATCTTTTTTATTATATGCAAAAAATAATAATATATTTTTAAATTTGTTTCGTTTTTTATATAAATTTAAAAATATATAAGTTCTAATATGAACTAAAAATAAAATAAAAAGGTAGGGTTTGTTATGAAAGTAAAAGATTGTATGTGCAGTGATGTAAAATTTGTTACTCCTGATACTACTTTATGTGATTGTGCAAAACTAATGTGTAATAGTCACATAGGTTGTGTTCCTGTATGTGATGATTCTAAAAATGTTGTAGGAGTGGTTACTGATAGAGATGTAATACTTCGTGCAGTAGCTTGTGATAAAGATTATAAAAATACAGCAGTAAGTGATATTATGACTTGCAATGTATGCTGTTTAGATGGAAATTCAGATATACAAGAAGCGGAAAAGTTAATGTCTGAAAATGCAGTTAGAAGATTACCAGTTGTAGAGAATAATAAAATTATAGGTATTTTAACAATAGGAGATTTAGCTAAAAATGATAATGTTAATCCAGAAGGTATATGTAATACGTTAGAAAATATATGTAACTGTAAAAGTAAAAATGCTGAATAATAGATTATTTGGCAATAGATGTTATTTTAAATAAGATTATAAATAAAGAATAAGTGCATACCAAACATTTATTCTTTATTTGTGTTTGTAATAAAAATTAATGGAATAAAAAGTAAAAAAAAACATAAAATATAAATAAGGAGTAATACATATATGGTTATAGATATGAATTATTGGACAAAGGTCTTAAGAAAAATAATTATTTTAATATTAATGATAATTCGGAGTATATTTGGGATTTAAATTAGCAATTTTTTATATGCCTTTTTTAATTGCATTTATACTATCGTTATTAATAGAACCTATAATACGTTTTTTGATGAAAAAGGTTAAATTAAAAAGAAGGACAAGCGCTATAATTGTTTTTGTATTAGTAATTTCGATAATTGTAGGACTTGCTTTTTGGGGAATTACTACATTAATACAAGAAGCTTCTAATATGTTAACCCGGTTTAAATAGTTATTTCGAAAAAGCATATATACAAATTCAAAAAATAACTTCTATATCGGAATTTAATAAGATAAAAGTTCCAGAAGAAGTTCAAAAAATAATTCAAAATTCAACAGGGGATTTTTTAGAAACTATATCTGTTTGGTTAAAACAAGGTTTAACTAAAACAGTAAATACATTAACTTCACTTCCAACAATAGGTTTTTATATAGTAATTTGTATATTGTCTTTATATTTTATTTGTACAGACAAAATATATATGTTAGATCAATTAGAACACCATTTACCAGAAACGTGGGTGAAGAGATTAATAAAACATATAAAGGAAATAGCTAAAGCATTAGGATGTTATTTAAAAGCAGAAGCGGTTTTAATATTAATTTCTTTTATTATTTCTTTAATAGGTTTATATATTTTTAAAATAATAGGTCTTAATGTACAATATCCATTAATGGCTGCACTTGGAATAGGATTTGTAGATGCTCTTCCTATATTTGGTTCTGGAACAGTTATGCTTCCATGGGCTTTAATAATAGCATGCAATGGAGATTTTACTTTGAGTTTATCAATCCTAGGATTATGGGCATTAATGAGTATAGTAAGACAGGTAATAGAACCAAAAGTTGTTAGTGGACAAATAGGAATTCATCCGATTTTTACGTTAATAGCAATGTATACAGGTTTTAGAGCTATAGGAGTTCTTGGAATGCTGGTAGGACCAATTATTTTAATTATATTAAAAAATATATTCTCTACCATAATAGATAAAGGAATTATGAAATCTATATTTGATAGAGAATAAAAAATTAAAATATATTAGAAGTAGGTATATATGAATCATCAGGAGGGTAAACATATTCATCATTTGGTTTATCTACTTCTTTTATACTAGTAACTTCTATAATTGGAATTTCACCATGATAAGAGCCTTTTGTAATTTTACCTTCTAGTTCTACCCAAGTATTATTAGCAAACTTTTTAGAATCATTAAAATGACATAAAAAACCGACAACAACAGTTTGAAAATCAGAACTAATAATCATGTTTCTTCCTAAAACAAATTGTTCATCTGATAAATCATAAACTCTATAAACAAAACCAATAAACTTTATTTTTTGACCTTGATAAATGTCTAAGTTGTTATGTACTTCATTTAATACATTTGTATAGTTTTTACTATTCAACTCATTTGTTTTACTTTGTGGGAATTCATCATTTATAGTTGTTTTTCCAATATTAGAACCAAATATTCTGTATGTAATAATTCCACATATAATAAGAATTATTACAAGTAGAATAATAAAAAAATTCTTAGCCAATTTATTTCCGTTTAATTTTAAATTATATATAAACATAGAAAAACCCTTCTTTCTTAGCATTATTAAAAGAATTTATTAATAAATAATATTCTACAAAAAATAATTTATGCCAATAAAGATATAACTGTTTTATGGATTTATTTATAAATAGTTATATTTAGTAAAATTTATAATAATTTTTACTTGCTAAAAATTATAAAGAGTGGTATATTACTATGGAAGTAGTAAAATTACATATTTACATAAGATAGAAAGGGAGAAAATAAATGGGTATATTGAGCAAAGTATTTAAATCTTATAGTGAAAAAGAAGTTAAAAGAGTTATGCCAATAGTTGATAGCATTAATGAATTAGAAGAATCTATAAGTAAATTATCTGATGAAGAATTAAAAAACAAAACTACAGAGTTTAAGGCTCAGTTAAAAGAAGGAAAAACATTAGATGATATATTACCAGAAGCATTTGCAGTAGTAAGAGAGGCATCTAAAAGAGTTCTAGGAATGAGACATTTTGATGTTCAATTAATTGGTGGTATTATTTTACATCAAGGTAGAATTGCTGAAATGAAAACAGGTGAAGGAAAAACTTTAGTTGCTACACTTCCAGCGTATTTAAATGCTTTAACAGGAGAAGGAGTTCATGTAATTACAGTAAATGATTACCTAGCTAAAAGAGATAGCGAATGGATGGGTAAAGTATATAGATTTTTAGGATTATCTGTTGGACTTATTATAAATGGAATGAATCCAAAAGAAAAACAAGAAGCATATAGTTGTGATATTACATATGGAACAAATAATGAATTTGGTTTTGATTACTTAAGAGATAATATGGTTATCTATAAAAATCAATTAGTACAAAGAAAATTAGCATATGCAATAGTAGACGAAATTGATAGTATTTTGATTGATGAAGCTCGTACACCACTTATTATTTCTGGTAGAGCAAGTGAATCTTCAAATCTTTATAAAAAGGCTGATAGTTTTGTTAGAAAACTAACTCCGAAAATAATAGTAGAAGAAGATGTAAAAGATTACGAACAAGCAGAAGATAATGAAAAATATGATTATATAGTAGATTTAAAAGCAAAATCTGCAACATTAACAGGAAAAGGTATAAAAAAAGCTGAACAAGAATTTGGTCTTGCAAATTTCAATGATTTAGATAATTCAGAATTAGTTCATAATGTAAATCAAGCATTAAGAGCATATGGAATCATGAAAAAAGATGTAGACTATATTGTTAAAGATGGAGAAGTTTTAATTGTAGATGAATTTACAGGAAGAATTATGTATGGAAGAAGATACAACAATGGATTACATCAAGCAATTGAAGCAAAAGAAAGAGTTAAGATTGCAGATGAATCAAAAACTTTAGCAACAATTACATTCCAAAATTACTTTAGAATGTATGGCAAATTATCAGGTATGACTGGTACAGCTATGACAGAAGAAAACGAATTCCAAGAAATATATAAATTGGACGTTATAGAAATACCAACAAATAAACCAATGATAAGAAAAGATAATCCAGATATAGTATATAAAAATGAAGATGCTAAATTTAGAGCTGTTATAAAAGATATAAAAGCAAGTCACGAGAAAGGACAACCAGTTCTAGTTGGTACAGTATCTATTAGTAAATCTGAAAAACTAAGTAAATTATTAGATAAAGAAGGAATTCCTCATGTTGTATTAAATGCAAAATACCATGAAAAAGAAGCTGAAATAGTAGCACAAGCAGGTAAATTTGGTGCAGTTACAATTGCTACTAACATGGCAGGACGTGGTACTGATATTATGCTTGGAGGAAATAGTGAATATTTAGCAAAACAAGAAATGAAGAAACTAAATTATTCTCAAGAACAAATAGAACAAGCTACAGCATTTAATGAAACAGATGATAAAGATATATTATCTGCAAGAGAAAAATTTAGAGAATTAGAAAAGAAATATGACGAACAAATAAAAGAAGAAAAAGAAAAAGTAACAGAAGCTGGAGGATTAAAAATCATTGGTACAGAAAGACATGAATCAAGAAGAATTGATAATCAGCTTCGTGGACGTAGTGGACGTCAAGGAGATCCAGGAGAATCAAGATTCTATATAGGACTTGATGATGATTTAATGAAAATATTTGGTGGAAATGCAATTTCTAAAGTTTACAATACTTTAGGTGCAGATGAAGATATGCCAATAGAATCAAGAATTATATCAAAATCTGTGGAGGCTGCTCAAAAGAAAGTAGAAGATAGAAACTTTAGTATAAGAAAGCATGTTCTTCAATATGATGATGTTATGAACACTCAAAGAGAGATAATATACAAACAAAGAAGAGAAGTTTTGGATGGAGAAAATCTAAAAGACAGTATATTAAAAATGATGGATTCTTCAGTAGAAAATTTAGTTGCAGTATATACAGCGGATATAGAAAATGTAAATAAAGAAGCATTTATTCAAGACATAAAAATGTCATTTGATATTGACGAAGTAGAATCATTAAATAAAGAAACAATAAATCCAGAAGATATAATAAATGAATTAAAAGAAAAAATTCATTCAATGTATGAAGCAAAAGAAAAAGAATTTGGTGATGAAGATTCAAGAGAGCTTGAAAGAGTTGTAATGTTAAAAGTAGTAGATCAAAAATGGATGGATCATATAGACAATATGGATGAGTTAAAAAATGGTATTGGACTTCGTGCATATGGTCAAAAAGATCCAGTTGTTCAATATAGAATTGAAGGATTTGACATGTTTGATGAAATGATTAACGATATAAAAGACGAAGTAACAAAAATCTTATTACACATTCAAAAGAAAGAAGGAGTAACAAGAAAAGAAACAGCTCAAATTACAAATGCAAGTTTAGAAGATACAGCTATTAACTTAGTAGATGGTAACCTTTCAGAAAAAGAAGGTGGAATGAATAAAACAGTAGTTAATAAAGAACCAAAAGTTGGAAGAAATGATCCATGTCCTTGTGGTTCGGGAAAAAAATATAAGAATTGCTGTGGAAAGTAAGATAAAATAAGGGAAAAAGTAATTTTAGAAAAAATGGCAAATTTGTTATTTGTCAACAGATTAAATAGAATGTGGACAAAATCCATTGGAAATAAAGGATGTTAACAAAAATAAATTTGTTGACATCTTTTTAATTGAAAGGAGTATTTAATGAGAAAAGTTTATATAAAGGGATATGTAAGTTATGAAGATGAGAATTACACATTTATATATGAAGAAGGAAAATTAACATTGATATCAGTGAATAATCATCAAACATTTTTTAGCGAATATAAATTTGTTGATGAGTTTAAAGGATTTACTATAGATGGGTTTAATATTATTTTTTATATAAATAATAGTGTTTATTATAAAGATGGTTCATTTATTTGTTCACCAAGATGCATATTTATTTCTAGAAATAAGGAATATGAACTTACTGGTATGAAATTCGATACCTTAAGAATTTCTGGTGGAATATTAAATAGATTTTATACTAATAGGAATATGATTGAGTTTGACCCTAAAGAAAAAGATTATTTTAAATTTAAAGAAGTAGAAGAAACTATTTCAGAAGAATATGTAAATTTAAATGGCGATAAAACTCAATTTGAATTTAGTATAATGAAACCAGGTTGGAAAGATGATGGAGCAATAACATTTAATAATTACGATTCACTATTAAGAATTAAATATGAAACGGCAAAAGATTACAAATCCATAATAAAAGATGTAAATAGTGTTGATAAATTTTTTAAATTCTCTGCTAATAGAGTGGATATTTCTTTTGATGAGGCTTTTTTGGAACTAAAAAAAGATGATGGCAAATTTGAAAAAACTGTTGAAATAATAATTCCATATATGACTAATAATGAAATAAATAAAGATTTGCTAGATTATGTTATATTTAAAGATTATTTAGATCAAATATTTAAATTTCTAGATAATTGTGACTATATCTTTAGTATTATACCTGATAATAATAAATCATTTGGAAATATATCAAATAAAGATTATTGTGCTGGATTTTCATGTTTTGAATCTATATATCAATATGTTCATGGTAATAAAAATAAATTAGGAACTTCGAAAGAAGAATTAGCATTAGGAGAAGTTAAAGAAGAAATATTACCTTTATTAAGAACACTTGATGACAAGTACAATGGAAATAATAAAACAAAGAGGGATTTTATAAAAAGATTTATTAGGATTATTTCTACTGCTAATTTGAAACTAGAAAAATGTATATTTAATGAATTGGGGAAAAAAGATTTTATACTTGAAAGCATATATTATAAAAGAAGAAACGAAATAAAAGAATATGGTTTATTTGCTTCAGTAAAAAAAGCAGTAGATGATAGAGATGACATCACACATAATAATACTGTTAGATTAGATGGTATTTCAATAGGAATATATGAGATGCTTTTGAAGTTAAATTATGCAATGATTATGGATTATATTGGAGTTTCTGTTGAAACATATGGAGATAGAATACAGTATTTAAGTTTAAGAAATATTATTTAATAATAGGATACTATGAAAGTAGTATTCTTTTTTTGATGTAAAATAATAAAAAGAAATGGAGAGTGATATAAATGATTAGTATTAGAAAGAGGGGCAATGTATATCAATATTGTTTTGATGCAGGTAAAGTAAATGGAAAAAGAAAACAAATAACTAAATCAGGTTTTAGAACTAAAAATGAAGCATATATAGCAGGTCAAAAGGCATATAATGAGTTTATTAATGGAGATAATACAAAAGAAAGTAATATGTTATATTCTGAATATTTAGATTATTGGATGAAAGAATATTTTGAAATAAACTATAAATATTCTACGGCAAAGAGATATAAAGAATCTTTTTGTAATATTAAAAGGGAATTAGGTAATTACAAATTATCAGTTTTAACACCATATATTCTAAATCAAGCACTATTAAAGTTATATCAAACATCTGGCACAAGGGACGCATTAAGAAATTATCAAAAGGTTATTAAAAGTTCGTTGAGAGACGCAACTTACTATTTTGGATTTATTAAGAATAATCCGGCTGGTGATTTGGAGATACCTAGAGTATTATCATTTGAATTAAAAAAAACAATATAGGTCACATCTATGCTAAAGAAGAAATAGAAATAATTTTAGGTAGATTTAAAAATAATAAAGTATTTATATGTGCATTTTTAACTGCTTGCTATACGGGAATGAGAACTGGTGAAGTATTTGCATTAACTTGGAATGATATTGATTTAGACAATAGAATTATCAGAGTTAATAAGACTGTTTATGCAAAAGATAAAGAAGAAAATGGCAGATGGTACTTAGGTACAGCAAAAACAATAGGCAGTGGTAGAGAGGTTTATATTTGTGATACTTTATATTCATTTTTATTTAAATATAAAGAATTACAAGACAATTATAAAAAAGAGTGTGGTAAAAATTATAAACACTATACCTTAGAAGAAGTTAAAAATAAGTATGGTAAGTTAGTAGAATATAAAATCATAAAAAATAATTCTAAACGCAATAGAGTAGAAATGGTGTTTACTAGAAAAGATGGAACTTATTCAGGAACGGATATTATTAGATATCCATTTAGAATAATTCATCATGAATTAGGAATTCAATGTAGATTTTATGATTTAAGAGGGAATTTTGCTACTATTTGTTTAAGAAATGGTTGTGAGATAAAAGATATTGCAGAAACATTAGGGCATAAAAGAATAGAAACAACTCAAAAATATTATATATTAAGTTTAAAAGAAAATAAGAAAAAAGTTACTAAAGTTTTTGAAGAAAATATTAGTCTAAATGATGTTTAAAAAGGGAAAATATGCTATAATAAAAGCAAAAAAATCACATATTAAAGGAGGTTAGAAATGAGTTTAAAAGAAGTTTTAATAGATATAGTTATTCCGCTAATTTCAGGTTTTATTGGAGGCAGTATTGGTAGCGTTGTAATTATAAAGAATAAATATAGCAGTATTGGAACTATAAAAAAAGATAATAGAAAAGTTAATAACAAAAATGCACTATATAATAATATAGGAGAAGTTTATAATGGGGATAGAAATAGATAATAGAAAAATTAATAATTCAAATGCAACATATCAAAATATTGAAAAAGTAATTAACGGAGATGAAACAAACATATATAAAACTACAGTTTTTCAAATAAATATGAATAGAAGTTATGAACTTTTAACAAATAAGGTTAATTACAATGAGTTCTATAAGAAATATCTTAATAAATTTGATGAACTAGATAATTATGCTTATCATTTAACTTTTCCATATTTTAATGACAAGAAATATGAATTTACTAGTAAACCATTAATATTAGGGAAAAAAATAGTAAATTGGATATTTGGGTTGAGTGACTTTCCTGATAAAGAATTAATAGAGTTTTATCACAACTTAAAATTAGAGTTTGATTTAAGTGATGATAGTACAATTTGTAGACGCTGGAAAGCAAATTTTGCATATTTTCGTGGTGATTTAAAAAAAGCATCAAATGAATATGATAAATTGTTTGATTATGCTGTTAATCTTAATGATTTTCCAGAATGGTATTTAGATGATATTTGTATTGATGGCAGAAATATATTTCAGCAATATGAAAATACAATTAATAAGCTTGCTTTTGACAATAAATACCAAAGAAAAATTGACGCAAATAAGCATAAGTTATCATATCCTGATGTGGATAGAATTAAATCTGAAATTTTTGACAGCTTATCAAACACTATTTTTAGTAATAAAACAAAATCAAAATATACAACTATTTATGGAATCGGATTAGAAAATTGTTTCAAACAAATACAGCAACTTTTATATTTAACAATTTTTTATGGATCAATAACACATATGAGGCTTATTAGAGGGTTAATATCTAATATAATGTATATGTATGCTGAAACATTTGAAGACGAAGATTTTTATAAATTAACGTTAAAGATGTTATTCCTAAGTGGAGAATTTAAAAAATATAGAAATTTGTATAATAAGATTAAATTAAAATATTGTTTTGTAAATAGTGAGGAATTTATAAATAGTTTAATCGAAGTTCGAAAATCTTTGTTTAAATTTGAATTAGACAAAAATAATATATTTTTGTACGACATATATGGGCGATATATTAATGATTTGTTATTTGATGAGTTAACAGCTGATATTTATTCGATTATTGATATAGATAAGGAATACCAAATAAATATAATTAGTGATGCTTTTAAGGCAATTGGAAATAATATATTAAGAAATAAAAAAATAAGTGAATTATTAGATCTTCTTGCAATATATTTTAAAAAGGAATATTCAAGATTTTATATTGATTTTGGAAAAATAGTAAATGAAATTAGAGTAGAAGAATTATCTGAAAGTGATTTAAATTCTTTTCAATTTATAATAGATTCACTGATAAAAAATAAGGAACATATTAATTTTGACTTTTCAGACTGTATTATAAAAATAAAACAGCGAAAACCAAAAATAAAAAAATATGATAAGTTATTTAATAATAAGGATAGTACAGAAAATATTTTATACAACGTTGAAATAAGAGATAATGAATTAGAAGCAATTAAAAGTATAGTTAATATTTATAGGCAAAGACATGAAGAAAGAGAAAAGAACCCTGGTGTTTTTGTCGGATATTGGAATGATTATAATATTGGTATAAGTATATTCAGTTCAGAAAGGTATAAAGATGAAACTAAAAACTTTATTTTAAATAAATATCTACCACTTGCTAAAGAGATAATAACTTCAAAAAATGAAATTTTATATGAAAAAATAAGACATATAAGATTGCTAGCACGTTTATTGATGGTAGAAAAAGATGAAAAAATTATGAATGATATCTACTTAATGATTCATAGCTCAATTGAAATCTCTAATCCACATAAATCGTTTGATTTTGAAAATATTCACTATAAAGATAAAACTGATTTAATTGTTAATGTAATAATGTGTGACGTTATTTTGAATAAAATAGAATATGATGAGGTATTAAATAGATATATTGAAATTGCAATAAATAACTATGATAACATTGATGAAATACTTAATTGTGTTGAGATTATCAATGAGTATTTAAAACCAAAAACAAAGTCAATAATTGAGAAACAATATGTATTATTTAATATATGTTATAAAATAGATGATATTGACATTAGAAATAAGACAGTAATTTTAAGTGATATATTTATAGGAGTTGATAAATATCAAGATCAAATTTTTGATATATTAAAGCAACGAATAGAAAATATTATATTTGAGGAATGCAAAGGATATTTAAATTTGATTAGAAAACAAGAAAATAGAAATTTATTTAATGATATAATTAGCTCATTAAAAAATAATAGAAATTATTATATAAAGTACATTTCTAATAAATATTTATAGAAAATATTTGCACATTTTATAAGATAAGAAAATATGATATACTTATATTAGTGAACGGATGTGGACAATGTCCACAATATGTCCACGTTGGAGAAATACTCATAGTACAGATAATATCATAAATACAAATAATATAGATGTTACCTAGTTTGATAAATAAAGAAATACGCATAATACTATAAGTATAAATAATACTGATAATATGGGAACATCCACTACTTGCGGAAGTGGAAAGAAATATAAGAATTGCTGTGGCAAAAACCAGTAATATCAAGAGTTACAGAAATCGACAAAGTAAACATAAATTTGTAAACACAGCGATTTGTTTGCAAAATATTTTTGTAGGTTTATATTTAATCTCTGAAATACTTGAAAATAAAGGATTGTGAGATTGCAAACAAAGTGAATATAAAGTAAAGAAATGTTATCATTCTTGGTAGCATTTCTTTTTTAGTATGTTTACATTCGAATTATGAAAGGAAAATGTAAAAAATGGCAAATGTAACAATTCAAAAGAGAGGTAAATTCTATCAATTATTATACAGGATATTGTAAAATATGAAATTGGGTAAGTATATTACGAAATAGAAAAATGTTGATTTATTTGTTAAAATACAAGATTTTTTTATTTTTTTATGATATACTAATACCAGAAATTTATAACTATTAAATTTAAAATGAAAGAAGTTTTGTAATGAATTTTAGAAAAATAAGTAAAGAAGAATTTGATAAATTAAAAAGCTTATTTCCAGGTGATGATGCATTATGGGAAAAATATAAAAAACAAAGAATGAACGAATTTAACAAAAATGAAATTGATGTATTTGTAGTCGAAGATAATGATGTGTTTATTGGAGAACTTACAATAAACTATGTTAATCATGATTTACAAACTGAAACAATTCCCAATCAAAGAGTATATTTAGAAGCATTTCGTATAGATAAGTCATATCAAGGAAAAGGATTAGGTCAAGAATTATTAAATTATTGTATAAAAACACTTCTCGATAATGGATATTCAGAATTTACAATAGGTGTTGAAGATGAAAATGAAAGAGCAAAACATATTTATTTTAAATATGGATTTACAAAAGCTATTGATAAAGGTTTAGGAGATGAATTTGATCCTAGCATATATACATTATATTTAAAAAGAGTTGAAAAAGTTGATGTTTACAACAGAAATAAAGAAAAGACGGGGAAGATAATATATAGAGAAAAAGGTGCTTCTTTAAATAGAGATGAATTTATTATTTCAATTACTGCATGGATTGTAAATTCTACTGGAAAAATCTTAATGACGCAAAGAAGATTAGACAAAGATAAGGGTGGCATGTGGGAACCTACAACAGGATTAATTCAAAGTGGAGAAACAAGTACCAATGGAGCATTAAGAGAATTAAAAGAAGAGATAGGTATTGAACTTAATGTAGAAGATATTAAATTAGTTCAAGAATTTGTAGAAGAAATAACTGATTTGAATTTCTTTAGAGATATTTATCTTGTTAATAAAGAAATTCCACTAGAACAAATTAAATTTATTGATGGTGAAGTAATAAATGCAAAATATGTAACTATTGATGAATTTAATGAAATGATAAAAAATGGAGAAGCACATAGTTGGCTTAATTATTTTAACAATATTTATAAAAAATATTGTTTTATATAAGGTAGTGTCAAAATGTAAGCTAGGAAGAATCTATGTATTTTTTTTAAAAACAACTCTAACGAAAAGCTCTACATAATATTATTGACAAAAGACAAATTTGTGTGTTATACTAGAAACATATTTTAAGAGTATATCTAAAACAAAAAGTTTGAGCGATATAGAATAACTTGATAAAAAAGTTATTTACACGGTGCAATAGATTAGAGTCTTGCAAAGGAGTCTTAAAGAGATTTCTTTGTGAGGCTTTTTTGAATTTATGAAAGGAGATGCAAAATATGGATTTTATAATTAGAAAGGCAACAATTAAAGACATTCCAGTAATTTCAATGATAAAGGTTAAAGGATGGCAAACAGCATATAAAGGAATGATAGATGACGATTATCTAAACAATATGGACATAAATCGTACAATAGAAAAGAATACTAAATCTTTTGATAGATATCCATTTGTAGTTGCTGAATCTAACAATGAAATAATTGGTTTTTGTGGTTTTGATTATGGAAATATAGAAGATTTAGATGATAATTGTGATTGTGAATTACGAGGCATATATGTTAGACCCGATTTGAAAAGAAATGGAATAGGTAAAAAATTAATAAGATATGTAATGAATTTATTTTTAAGAGCAGATAAAAGAAAAATGATTTTGTGGTGTTTAAAGGAAAATATTCCATCTAGAAAATTTTATGAAACAATGGGTGGAAAAGAGTCCAGTACAAAAACAAGTAAATTTGGAGAAAAAGAATATGAAATTATTTCTTACATATTTGAATTAGATAGTGAACTTGAATTAGTATTCCCAACTAAAGAAATGCAAAAAGAAATAGAAGAATATGTTCAAGAGTTTTATGATAATGGAGATACTTTAAATGGTATTGGAGGATATACAAGAATAAATAATTTTGATATATGGTTAGATAAGGTTAATAAGGATCTATCTAAAAAAAATATAAGTCAAGAAAGAATACCTGCAACTTTATATTTTACTCGCAGAAAATCAGATAAAAGAATAGTTGGAAATTTACAAATAAGACATTATTTAGATGAAAAACTCTTAAAATATGGCGGACACATAGGAGATAGTGTAAGACCATCTGAAAGAAAAAAAGGATATGCTACAGAACAAATTAGACTTGCTTTGAAAAAATGCAAAGAATTAGGTATAGACAGAGTTATGATGGATTGTGATAAATCTAATATTGCATCAGCAAAATCAATTATGAACAATAGTGGTATTTTAGAGAATGAGGTTATGATAGATGGAGAACTTAATCAAAGATATTGGATAAGTTTAAAGAAAAGATATGCAAATAGATATGAATTTCAAAAAAATACTATTTATAAAATCAAATCTATTAATAGTGACGAATTTACAGGAGATGTTTGCTATTACAAATTCAAATCCATAAATAGAAAAATTAATATATCTAATGGAACTTGTATATTAGATAATAATTATGAATGGCTGGAATTCTATGATTATAATTCAAAAATTAAATTATCGGCTTTATATAACAACAAAAAAGAAATAATAGAGTGGTATTTTGATATTGCAAGAGAAATTGGTAATGAAAATGGATGTCCTTATGAAGATGATTTATATTTAGATGTTGTGGTAAATCCAAATGGCGAAATACTCTTACTTGATGAAGATGAACTAAAAGAGGCGTTTGATAGACTTGAAGTAAGTCTAGAAACTTACGATATGGCTTATAATGAGGCAAACAATTTAATGGAAAAATTAAAAGGAAATAAAGACAAATTAGAAAAATTTACTAATAGATATTTAAAAGATTTGGAAGTGATAATATGATAATTGAAAGTTCAAGACTAATATTAAGGCTGTGGCAAGAAAGTGACATAAATGATTTAATAGAAGGTCTAAACAACATAAATGTATCAAAATGGATGGCTAGTATTCCATTTCCATATACTCAAAAAGATGCAATTGACTTTATAAAATATGTCAGAAATGAAGATGTAAATGAACATATACATTTTGCAATTGTATTAAAAGAAGATAACAAAGTAATAGGTGGAACAGAAATTAGAAATATAGATAAAAGAAATGGTACAGCAGGTGGAGGTATATGGATTAATGAAAATTATCAAAAAAATGGATATGGAACAGAGGCATTTTGCATAAGAAATAGATATATTTTCAATGAGTTAAATTTGCGAAGAATTGAAAACGGATATTTTCCAAACAACGAAAAATCTCATAATATGCAATTAAAACTAGGCTATAAGGATGAAGGAATAAAAAGAAAGAGATTCATATGTATGGCAACAAATGAATATGTAGATGAATGTATAACTGGATTATTAAAAGAAGAATTTATAGATAAATATTTAGATGAAATGGGGGAATAATAATGCCAAAATTCATACAAATAATTGGGCCACAAGCTGTTGGAAAGATGACTGTAGGCCAAGAATTAGCAAAAATAACAGGTTATAAATTGTTATATAATCACATGACCATAGAGATGGTTAGACTAATATTCGATTATGATAAGGAAGCATTTAGAAAAATGAATAGTATAATTAGATATGAAATATTTAAAGAATTTTCAAAAAGTAATGAGAAGGGTATAATTTTTACAGGATGTTTTGATTTTGAAAATGATTTTAAAGAAGAAAAAGAAGAAACAGACAAATGGATGAGTTTATTTGATGAAACTTATACTATTGAATTAGAAACTACATTAGAAGAAAGATTACGTAGAAACAAAACAGCAAATAGATTAGAACATAAAGCATCAAAAAGAGATTTAGAATGGAGTGAAAATGATATATATAGATCTCTAAAAAAACATAGATTAAATTCTAAACCAGGAGAAGGTGAGAAAATCTTCGAAAATTTTTATAAAATAGATAATACAAATATCTCGGCAGAAGATGTTGCAAAAATGATAAAAGAAAAATTTAATTTATAGAAAGAAGAAATAATAATGTATAAAAAAATGAAAGAGATAATAAAATATTTAAATGTTAGCATTTATTTGCTAGCATTTTTTGTTAGATTAGCTCATTTATAAATTATGTAAGAAGAAATTTGACATAGTTTTATATCGTGGTATAATACGTGTGAATTAATAAAAAATATTACTACATTCGAAAGGAAATTAAGATTTTATGAAATATACTTTTTGTGAAAAAATAATATGGTATGCTATGAATGGGACGATTGTAGATTTTTTAAATATAAAGCATCCTAATTGGAATATAAAATTGATAAAAAGTAAAGCAAAAAAGCGTTATAAGCAAATAATAGAAGAATCACCAGATATTGGGAGCATAACAAAAAATTCATTAAGAACTTGCTTAAGCAGTGGAGCTCTTTGGTTAGCTTTTTATGAAACTTGTGAAGAAAAAATTAAAGACGAGGAATTTGGAGAGATGGTAAAAGCAACAATAAAATCTCCTATAATAGCAAAAGCTTTTTCGTCTAAAAATCCATTTACAAAAAAAGCACAATTAAAAAAGGAAAAATCTGTTAAAAAGGCTAATGAAGCAAGTAATAGTGAATTCAATTGGAAAGCTGAATTTATTAAGGGAAGAGATGAGGAAGAATATACTATAATTTATAAGCAATGTGGTATATGTGCTTTAGCTAAAAAAGAAAATCATCCTGAATTGGTAAAATATATGTGCGTTTTAGATACTTTATCTGTTGATATGTTTGGTGGAGTATTGTATAGAACCAAAACTTTGGCAGAGGGAAAAGATTGTTGTGATTTCTATATTTGCAAAAAAGATTCTCACTGGAATTTGCAAAAAGAAAAAAATAAATGTAGTCACATACCAAACAATACCAAAAAAGAATGATGAAAATATTAATATACTTAAAATTTATACAAAATGAGTCTTGTATAAATATGATATTTAGTATATGAGAAAAATAAATAGTAATTTATGGAGAAGCTTTATGAAGAAAGTATTAATATATGGAATAATAATTATTGCTATATTAATGATAATTGTTTTAGGGATAAATTTATATGTAAAAGCATCTACAAATAAACAAATTCTTGGAGAAAATGATTATACCAAATTATCAGATATAGATTGCATAATTATATTAGGAGCAGGAGTATGGGGAGATAAACCTAGTCCCATACTAGAAGATAGGTTATTAGAAGGTATAAAATTATATCAAAATAATGTGTCAGATAAAATAATAATGAGTGGTGACCATGGAAGAGAAAGTTATGATGAAGTAAATATAATGAAAAACTATGCAATAGAAAAAGGCATACCTTCAGAGAATATTTTTATGGACCATGCAGGATTTTCTACTTATGAAAGCATATATAGAGCAAGAGATATTTTTAAGGCAAAGAAAATAGTAATAGTTACTCAAAAATATCATTTGTATAGGGCTCTATATGCTGCAAATTGTTTAGGATTGGAAGCCTATGGATTAGGCGCAGATCCAAGACAATATTCTGGAGCAACTTTCAGAGAATTAAGAGAAATATTAGCACGAGATAAAGATTTTATAAAATGTATATTTAAACCAGAACCTACTTATTTAGGTGATACAATTCCTGTAAGTGGTAATGGAGATGTTACAAATGACGACAAAAAAGATATTTAGAAATGCTTAAACTAATAAAAAGTTATTTAATATAAATATAAAACTAAAATAATAATTTAAGGTTACAAGATATCAAAATATTAGGAGGCAAAAATGAAAGAAATATTGTTTGCAACAGGAAATGCATCAAAGGTTGCTAGATTTTCCGAAAAGTTATTAGAAAAAGGGATATTATTAAAATCATTAAAAGATATAGACATTAGTTTAGAGATAGAAGAAAACGGGAAAACAGCAATCGAAAATGCCAAAATAAAAGCAAAAGCATATTATGAAGCAACTAAAATGATAACAATGGCAATGGATGACACTATGTATATAGATGATATTCCAGAAGATAAGCAACCTGGCGTTTTTGTAAGAAGAATAAATGGAAAAAGATTAAATGATGAAGAAATGATTAATTATTATACTAATCTTGTAAAAACATATGGAAAAAATGGAAAATTAAATACAAAGTGGATATTAGGAATGGCAATTATAAAAGATGGTAAAATTTCAACATATACAAACATAACAGAGGAATATTATTTAGTTGATACACCTGCAAAAAAAATGAAAGAAGGTTACCCATTGAGTTCAATATTAATTAACAAAAAACTAAATAAATATGATGTTTATCTAACAGAAAAAGATAAAAAAATAGGACAGGCAGATGATAGTGAATTTATTAATTTTATTGAAGAGAATGTTAATTGATAACATAAAACAAATACATAAAAAATTAAGTGATAATAAATTTTATATTATAAACAAGGTGATAATATGAATATTATAGAATATGAGAAAAGTTATTTAGAAGATGTGAAAAATTTATTAGTTGAACTTGAAGAGTATATAATATCAATTGATAAAGATAATTTGGACCAAGTTCATCCTGAATACAGAGATAAAATGGCTGTAATAGATTTAGAAAAGATAAATAATTATAATGGCAAATGCTATTTAGCAATTGAGAATAATAGCGTTGTTGGTTTAATAATGGGATGTATCCATCCATATGATGAGTATGATTATTTAGACTACAAATGTCCGAAAGCAGGAGAAGTAACAGAATTAATTGTTAGTCAGGATGCTAGAAGTAAAGGTATAGGGCAACTACTATTAAATAGTATAGAAAAATATTTTAAAAAAGTAGGTTGTGAGTATGTTTTAATAGATGTATTTGCATATAATGAAAAAGCAATTAATTTTTATGAAAAACATGATTATCATGCAAGAATGTATACTGATATAAAAAAATTATAAAAAAGATGCTATAATAAGAATAATTTTGAAAAGAATTAAATTATAAAATAAAAAGAGCTAAATTACTTGAAGAATTTTTTGAAATTTCCTTCAAATCGTTTAGCTCTTTTTTTTATTTTACTTTTATTATCTGGGCAAAAGGAATAAAATCTTTCTTCAAATAGGTAGCAAGCAAAATTGAGTGTGCGACAATCAGAATGTTCTTTTCAGAATAATCTGATATAACAGATTGCAATCTGTTAATCATAGACTCTTTGCTTTCGTACTGAACATTGGAATTTGGCTTACCACCAATAAACTCCATATAGGAATTCCAGTAGGACTCCCAGTTAGATGCTCCTGAATCCCAAGGATGAAGTCTTTCATCCACAATAGCTGGAATAGAAAGATTATTTTCTTCGAGCAGTATTTCAACTGTTTGCTTTGTTCTGAGCGAATCAGACAAAATAATGCAGTCTAAGTTAAGTGGAAGAACCACCTTACGTACTTGCTCTTTGCCAAGGTCGGAGAGCGAAATTAATCGCGAAGCTTCAATTACGGACATGTTTTTATTTTCTTTTTTAGAGAAAGTATCTCCATGCCGCATGAAATATAATGACATACAATACACTCCTTTATATGTGTTAGTAATATTATTATAACATAATTTACATAATTTTGAAAGTGTATATTTTATAATTCAATAAACATAAAATTATATATATTGATACTAAAAAAAAATAGGAGTATAATATACCTGCAAAAGATAAAAATAAATAGTATAAAGCATATAATAACATACTATAAAAACTTATATTATGAAATAGGAGGAGAAGATTATGAATATTCAAAAATTCACACAAAAATCAGTAGAAGCAATACAAAATGCTCAGAGTATAGCAGTTCAAAATCAGAATCCGCAAATAGAAGAAGAACATTTATTACTTGCGTTATTAGAACAAAATAGTAGTTTAATAAAAGAACTATTAAAAAAAATGGGAATACCTCAAACTTTTGAAAACACATTAAAAAATGAAATTAATAAAAAACCGAAAGTAACAGGTGGAGCAAGACCAAGTGATAGTATATATATATCACAAGAAGTTGAAATAGTTTTAGCAAATTCTGAAAAGCTTGCAGATAAAATGCAAGACGAATATGTCTCTGTAGAACATATAATGTTATCATTAATTGATAATGCAAATAGTAATTTAAATGATTTATTTAGAAAATATAACATAACAAAGAATGAATTTTTAAAAGCTCTATCGAGTGTTAGAGGAAATACAAGAGTTACAACAGATAATCCAGAAGAAACATATAATGTTTTAAAAAAATATGGACAAGATTTAGTAAAATTAGCAAAAGAGCAAAAGCTAGATCCAGTTATAGGAAGAGATACAGAAATTAGAAATGTTATAAGAATTTTATCAAGAAAAACTAAAAACAATCCTTGTTTAATAGGTGAACCAGGTGTTGGAAAAACAGCAATTGCAGAAGGATTAGCACTTAGAATTGTTAGAGGTGATGTGCCAGAAGGATTAAAAGAATGTACAATTTTTTCGTTGGATATGGGATTACTTATAGCTGGAGCAAAATATAGAGGAGAATTTGAGGAAAGATTAAAAGCTGTTTTACAAGAAGTGAAAAAAAGTGAAGGAAAAATAATTTTATTTATTGATGAGATTCATACAATTGTTGGCGCTGGAAAAACAGATGGAGCAATGGATGCAGGAAATTTATTAAAACCAATGCTTGCAAGAGGAGAATTACATTGTATTGGAGCAACAACATTAAATGAATATCGTCAATATATTGAAAAAGACCAAGCTCTAGAAAGACGTTTCCAACCAGTAATGGTTGATGAACCATCTGTGGAAGATACAATATCAATATTAAGAGGATTAAAAGAAAGATATGAAGTTTTTCATGGTGTAAAAATTGCAGATAATGCATTAATTGCAGCAGCAACATTATCACATAGATATATATCAGATAGATTTTTACCAGATAAAGCGATAGATTTAATAGATGAGGCTTGTAGTATGATAAAAACAGAAATGGAGTCAATGCCTACAGAATTAGATGAAATTTCTAGAAAGATTATGCAATTAGAAATTGAAGAAACAGCTTTATCCAAAGAAAAAGATGAAATATCAAAGCAGAGATTACAAGATATTCAAAAGGAAAAAGCAGAGTTAAAAACTAAATTTGATTCTATGAAAGCAAAATGGGATAATGAAAAAGCATCAATAGTAAAAGTACAAAAATTAAGAGAAGATATAGAAAAAGTAAATAGTCAAATAGAACAAGCAGAAAGAAATTATGAATTAAACAAAGCAGCAGAATTGAAATATGGTAAATTACCAGAATTACAAAAACAATTAAAAATAGAAGAGGAAAAGGCAGAAAAAGAAAAAAGTGCAGATGATAACTTACTACGTAACAAAGTTACTGAAGATGAAATAGCCAAAATAATATCAAGATGGACAGGAATTCCAGTTGCTAAATTAATTGAAGGAGAAAGAGAAAAATTATTACATTTAAGTGAAATTTTACACAAAAGAGTAATAGGACAAGATGAAGCAGTAGAGAAAGTGTCTGAGGCAATTATACGTTCAAGAGCTGGAATTAGTGACCCTAAAAAACCAATTGGCTCATTTTTATTTTTAGGACCAACTGGTGTTGGAAAAACAGAACTTGCAAAAGCACTAGCGGAAAGTTTATTTGACGATGAACATAATATTGTAAGAATTGATATGACTGAGTATATGGAAAAATATTCGGTATCTAGATTAATAGGTGCACCCCCAGGATATGTAGGATATGAGGAAGGTGGACAATTAACCGAAGCTGTTAGAAGAAAACCATATTCTGTTGTATTGTTTGACGAAATAGAAAAAGCTCATCCAGATGTATTTAATATATTATTGCAAGTGTTAGATGATGGTCGTATAACAGACTCTCAAGGAAGAACGGTAGATTTTAAAAATACAATAATAATACTAACATCCAACTTAGGCTCTGAATATATTTTAGAGGGAATAGGGGCAAACGGTGAAATTTCTGAGGAAGCAAAAAATAAAGTAAATTCATTGTTAAAGAAAAGTTTTCGTCCAGAATTTTTAAATCGTTTAGATGAAATTATATTCTATAAGCCATTAAGGAAAGATGAAATTTCTAAAATTTTAGAATTATTAATTCAAGATTTAGAGAAAAGATTAGAAGATAAACATATTAATTTAGAATTGACTAAATCTGCAAAAGATTATTTAATTGATAATGGTTATGATGAAATATATGGGGCAAGACCTTTAAAAAGATTTGTTCAGAAAAAATTAGAAACATTAATAGCAAAAAAAATTCTATCACAAGAAATATTACCAAATACTACAGTTGCAATCGACTGCATAAATAATGAATTAGAATTAAAAAAATAAATTTTATAAGATAAGAAAGGACAAATATTAATGGACGAAAAGTTTGATGTATTAAATGAATTAGGAGAATTCACAGGACAAGTTGCTTCAAGAGAAGATTGTCATAAAAAAGGATTATGGCATAGAGCTGTATATGCTTTTATAATAGATAAAAATTCAAATGTGTTACTACAAAAAAGAAGTAAACAAAAAAAACTTTGGCCTAATTTATGGGATGTAACTTTAGGAGGACATGTTGATTCAGGAGAATTTGGAAGACAAGCTCTGATAAGAGAAGCAAAAGAAGAACTTGGTTTAGATTTAAATGATGATGATATAAAATATTTAGTTGGATCTACTTCGATAAATATAAAAGGAAATATAATTAATAAACATTATAATGAATGTTACTTAATAAAAAAAGATATAGATGTATCAAAAATAAAATTACAAAAAGAAGAAGTTTCAGAGGTGAAATATTTTTCAAAAGAAGATATATTAAATAGAATATCTAATAATTTTGAAGGGCTTACAGAGAAAACAGGACCATGGAATTTTTTAAAAAGAATATTAGAAAGTAAATTATATTAATTATTAATCAAAACGTGGAAATTTTTATTTTCAAATTAATTTACAATGTTTTAAAACAAAATATAGAAAGGAAGCTATATAATGAAAGCTTTAATAACTGGTGCATCTTCTGGCATAGGAAGAGATATTGCAAAAGAATTAAGTAAAAGAGGATATGATCTAGTCTTAGTTGCAAGAGATTTGGAAAAGCTAAATAAAGTAAAATCAGAAATAAAAAATACTAATATAGAAATAGTAGGATTAGATATATCAACAGTAGAAAATTGTAAAGAATTATATAAAAATTATAAAGATATAGATATATTAGTAAATAATGCAGGATTTGGAGATTGTGGTTATTTTATAAGCACCAATCTTGAAAAAGAAGTCCAAATGATAAATACAAATATAGTTGCATACCATGTATTAACTAAGTTATACCTTAAAAATATGCAGGAAAAAAATAAAGGAAAAATATTAAATGTAGCTTCTATTGCAGGTTTTATGCCTGGTCCATTAATGGCAACATATTATTCTACGAAAGCTTATGTTGTAAGGCTTTCAGAATCAATTAGAGAAGAACTAAGAAAAGAAAAATCAAAAGTACAAATAAGCATTTTATGTCCGGGTCCTGTTAATACTAATTTTAACAAAGTGGCAAATGTAGAATTTGCACTAAAAGGTTTAAGTAGTCAGTATGTTGCAAAATATGCTATACAAAAGTTCTTAAAGGGGAAATTTTATATAGTACCTGGAATAAAAATAAAACTTGCTAAATTTGCCAGTAAAATATTTCCAAGCAATTTAGTTGCAAAAGTTTCATATAATATGCAAAGAAAGAAAATAAAAAAATAATTTTTTTAAATTTAGCTATTACATTAAAATTTTGAATTATGTTATAATAAATAATTGCAAAGTAAGTAATTCTTTATTGTTTTACTTTGAAAATTTATTATAAGATAAGGAGAGAATAGCTAGGTGAAAGAACAAAGATTACCACAAAATGGAAAAGAAGGATTTTTATATGGAGGAACAATTTGTTTAATAACAGTTATCGTAATGCTAATTTTAAATGTTTCTACGAGTTTAAATAAGTTTGATTTAGAAACATTAATAATTGTTACAAAAATGCTTCCTATTATTTGGATTGTAGCAATGTTAGTAGAAAATTTTATAGTTGGAAAAATTTCATTTATATTAGTTTCAAAATTCTCAGGTGAAAGTGACGGATTTAATGCTAAAATATTATTTAACATTTTGTTTTGTGTAACTGGAATGTCTGCAATTATGACAATATTGGGAGGAATGATAGGCATGCGGAAAATTAAGCTTAAAACCAATTATTACATTTGCTGAGCATTGGCCAAGAAATTTTTGTGTAGCATTTTGGTGTGAAATACTACTTGCTCAGCCAATCGCAAGATTTGTAATGAAACAAATACATAAAACAAAAAAAGATAATGCAGAACTACAAGAAATAAAAAAATCAACTGAAATTAATCAAGAAAATACTGAAAGTATATAAATAGAAGGGTACAAAATATATTTTGTACTCTTTTTACATTTTTAAGATTGAAAAAGATAATTGCTTATGATACACTAAAAACATAGAGAAAGGGGAGAGAGGAATGATTGAATTAGAAGAAAATAAAAGATATTTACAATCCTTAAAATCTAGATTAGAAAGCATTGGTGAGTCCCTTTGACATATCTAAAATAGAAAAAGAATTAGAAAAATTGGAAAATAAAACATTAGAACCAAACTTCTGGAATGATTCAAAAAAATCAAAAATAGTTTTATCAAAAATAAAAATTTTAAAAGATAAAAAAGATAATTTTACAAAAATAGAAAAAGAATTAGAAAATCTAGAAGAAATGAATGAAATGCTACTAGTAGAAAACGATGAATCTTTAATAAATGACATTTTGGTTGGTACAAAAAAAATAGAAAAAGATATAGAAAATTTGGAAATAAAAACACTTCTATCTGGAAAATATGATCAAAATAATGCTATTATAACACTTCATCCTGGAGCAGGTGGAACAGAATCTCAAGATTGGGCAGAAATGTTATACAGGATGTATACTAGGTGGGCAACAAGTCATGGATATATAGTAAAAGAATTAGATTATTTAGAAGGTGATGAAGCTGGTATAAAAAGTGTTACAGCTCTTATTGAAGGGGAATATGCATATGGTTACTTAAAAGCTGAAAAAGGTGTTCATAGATTAGTAAGAATATCACCTTTTGATGCAGGCGGAAGAAGACATACATCTTTTGCATCATTAGAAGTTCTACCAGAAATAACAGATGACATTGAAATAGAAATAAATCCGGATGATTTAAGAGTAGACACATATAGAGCTTCTGGAGCAGGAGGACAGCATATAAATAAGACATCATCTGCTGTAAGAATAACTCATATTCCAACAAACACAGTAGTAGCTTGTCAATCTGAACGTTCTCAAATTCAAAACAGAGAAACAGCAATGAAAATGCTTAAATCTAAATTGTTAGATTTAAAAGAACGTGAACATAAAGAAAAAATAGAGGATTTAAAAGGCGAGCAAAGAGATATTGCGTGGGGAAGCCAAATAAGATCTTATGTTTTTTGCCCATATACGCTAGTAAAAGATCATCGAACAGGATATGAAATTCGGAAATGTTCAAGATGTTATGGACGGAAATATAGATGGATTCATTGAAGAATATCTTAAGAAAAATAGTAAAATAGATAAAGAAGAGGTATAAATATGAAAACTAAAGATATATATAAAGAAAATAAAGAAAGAAAGTATTGTCAAATAGTAGATATAAAAAATGAAAATGTAGAAGTTGAGTCTGCTCCTATAAAGGTAATAAAAGAAAATTGGAAAAAATATTTAGCAGCTACGTTAATTATATTAGCAATAATAATTTTTACATTTTATAAAGATTTAAAAGTATTATTCTCTGTAATAGCATTTTTTGCTTTTATTGCATTATTATCTATTGTATCAAACATATATAGTATGAAATGCAAGGAAAACTCTTTATCACTTAAATTCAATTTTCAAAAGTTTGAATTACCATATAGTAGAATTGCTAATATATATTTATCAAAAGATTTTACTGCAAATGATTTAATTCCAATGATTAATTACAATTTGGTTATTCGATACGTAGATAACATGAACTTTTTAAAAGAACTATCTTTTTCAACTATGTTTTTGAAAGAAGAAAAATTAAAAGAATTTTTAGATAATTTTGTGATAAGTAATGAAGAACAAGCAAAATGTGTTAAATATGAAAAATATAAACTATTCAAGAAGATATTAAAAAGTTCAGCTTTTATAATATTTATCATTGCTTTAATAGTAGTTGTATGTTTAAAAATAAAATAATCACATTTTAGAATAAATATAAATATAATAAAATATAATTAGAATTATAATTAACTCTAATTATCAATTTTATAAAAAAGAAGGTGCCTAGAATATGGACACGATAGTATTAAAATTTGGTGGAAGCTCTGTAGCAGACAATATTAAATTAAACATAGTGGCTGATAAAATAATAGAACTATATAACCAAAAGAACAACATAGTAGTTATAGTTTCGGCACAGGGAAAAACAACAGATAAATTATTAAAAGAAGCTTACGAATTATCTAGTATTCCAAATGATAGAGAATTAGATGTTTTACTTAGTACTGGAGAACAAGTATCAATTTCAAAACTAAGTATATTATTAAACAGATTAGGATATCCATGTATATCATTAACTGGATGGCAAGCAGGAATTTTTACTAACAAAACAAATCAAAATGCTATTATTCAAAATATTGATACAAATAGAATAACAGATGAATTAAGCAAAAGAAAAATTGTTGTTATTGCAGGTTTTCAAGGAATAAATGAAAATATGGATATAACAACATTTGGTAGAGGCGGATCTGATACAACAGCAGTAGCAGTTGCAAGTGCTTTAAATGCAAAACATTGCTATATTTTTTCTGATGTAGATGGAATATATACTACAGATCCAAATAAAGTAACTGTAGCAAAAAAATTAGAAACATTATCTTATGTAGAGATGCTAGACATTGCAAGTGAAGGTGCAAAAGTCCTACATAATAGGTGTATAGAAGTAGGACAGAAATTTAAAATACCAATTATTACAAAATCTACATTTAATAATAAAGCTGGAACTATAATACAAGATAAAATTATTGAAGATACAAAAGTTAAAAGTATAGTAAAAAATGATGATATTATATTAGTAAATTTAAAATATGAAAATTATTCTATTCAATTATTTAATCAAATTTATAATTGTTTATTGGATAATGGAATTATTTTAGCAAACTTCATCAATTCTAGTATTCATAGTTTAGATGTAAGCTTTACTATGAAATCAGTGTATTTAAACAAGTTTCAGAATATATTAGAAACCGAATTAAAAATGTTTAATTCTACCTTTTCTAATATATCAAGAATAGCAATTATTGGTCATGGAATAATGAATGATGATAAAATTTTAAGACAAACATTAGATATATTAAAAATAAATGAATTGGAACCTATTAGCTTAGAAACAAATGAATCAAAAATAGCAATAACTTTTAAAGAAAAAATAAGCAATTCAATATTAGAACAATTGCATACAAAATTAATAGTTTAAAACGAAATCTATGACAAAGAATTGAGCATCCTTATTTGTCACATTTGTTAAAGTTAATTAGTTTTATCATAACTAATTAGGATAGAAAATTATATTTTTAGCAATAAATAGAGATAAAAAGTTATCTCTATTTATTTTTTTAGTTCTAAAATAGACAAACTTTGAATATATATATTTTAGGAAAAAAAGTAAGGAGTGATAAAAAATGGCTATAGATGAAAGGAAAGCATTATCTTCTAATGTAATACAAAATATAGTTTTAGAAAATAGAGAAAAATTAAGTATCTCAGGAGTACTTGATGTTCTCAGTTTTGATGATCAAATAGTAATTGTAGAAACAGAACTTGGATTGTTAACTATAAAAGGAGAAAATTTAAAAATAAATAAATTAAGTATAGATACTGAAGAAGTAATTGTAGAAGGAGAAATAATCAATCTTGGATATAGCGAAAAAGATGATGAAAAAAAAGGCGGTAGTTTTTTAAATAAGATTTTTAAATAGTAAGTAGGTGTTTTTTAAATGGAGAATTCTATAAACCAATTATATACATTGTTTGTATTTATATTAAGTGGAGCTGTAATTGGAATTCTATTTGATTTATTTAGAATACTCAGAAAGTCATTTAAAACTCCTGATATCATAACATATATAGAAGATATTTTATTTTGGATACTAACAGGGTTATTTTTATTGTATATAATATTTAAATATAGTTTTGGCCAGTTACGTATATATATGTTTGTTAGCCTAATTATAGGAATTGTTATTTATTTTCTTACAATAAGTAAATATTTTATAAAATTAAATGTAAAAACAATTCGGATTTATAAAATTTATTATATTAAAAATTTTATACGTAGTATTTTACCCTATAAAAATAATATTTAAAATTTTACAAAAGACACTTTTAAAACCTTTTTCTTTTATTACTATAAATATTCGCAAATTTTGTTTAAGTTTTTTGAAAAATTTGACAAAAATATTAAAAAGTGTTAATATATCAAAGAAAAAAAGAAAAAATTATAAAGAAAAGAAGGATTTTACTTTATAATGTAGAAAAATATTATTAAGATATTATTTATATTAAAATTGGAGAGAAGTCTTACATATGAAGAAATTAAAAAAACCATATAAAAAAATGTTTATATTGTGTATAAGTATATATGTAATATATACACTCATAACGCAGCAAAAAACATTAAATACATATAAAAAAGAAGAAGAAACTTATACAAAACAAATTGCACAAGAACAAGAAACTAATCAAGAACTTAATCAAGTAAAAGAAAATGTTGATTCAACCGAATATATAGAAGATGTAGCAAGAGAAAAACTAGGAATGTACTTACCAAATGAGAGAATTTTTTATGATATTGGTAATTAGTTTACAAGAGACTAAAAGTCTCTTGTAAATAAAATTTTTTCTATTAATTTAATTCTTAATAAATTTCCAAAAATGTAATAATAAAAATTAAATATTAATTATGTGGGGGGGCCTATTTATGGATTTCGAAAAATGCACTTTAGTAGAATTACGTCAATTAGCAAAAGAAAAAGGTGTTAAAAATGTATCAAAATTAAAAAAAGAAGATTTAATTGATATATTATCTGACTTAAATCCAAAAGAAGAAAAAGAAAATTCAAAAGTAAATAATCTATCAAATGATGCGAGTGCATACAAAATAACAAATGCAGATGATGAAATTGTTGAAGGAATATTAGAAGTATTACCAGATGGTTACGGATTTTTGAGAGGAGAGAACTATTTATCTAGTCCTAAAGATGTATATATTTCTCCTGTTCAAATTAGACGTTTTAGATTAGACAAAGGTGATAAAATAAAAGGAATTGCAAGACAACCTAAAGAAGGAGAAAAATTTCCAGCTTTAATATATGTAGGAGAAGTTAATGGACAAGCTCCAGAAATGGCATATAAAAGAAAAAAATTTGATGACCTTATACCTATATACCCTAACGAAAGATTAAAATTAGAAACCAATCCTACAGATTTTGCAATGCGACTTATAGATTTAGTATGCCCTGTTGGAAAAGGTCAAAGAGGAATGATTGTTGCACCACCAAAAGTTGGAAAAACTACTCTTTTAAAGAAAATTGCTAACAGTATTTCAGCTAATAATCCAGAAGTTGAACTAATAGTACTATTAATAGATGAACGTCCAGAAGAAGTAACAGATATGAAACGTTCTATAAAAGGCGATGTAATATATTCCACTTTTGATGAATTGCCTGAACATCATGTGAAAGTTGCAGAAATGGTATTAGAAAGAGCAAAAAGATTAACTGAGCAAAATAAAGATGTAGTAATTTTGCTAGATAGTATTACAAGACTTGCAAGAGCATATAATTTGGTTATTCCATCATCAGGAAGAACTCTATCTGGAGGATTTGATCCAGCAGCACTACATAAACCAAAGAAATTCTTTGGTGCAGCTAGAAATATAGAAAACGGCGGAAGTTTAACTATTCTTGCTACAGCCTTAATAGAAACAGGAAGTAGAATGGATGAAGTTATATTTGAAGAATTTAAAGGTACAGGAAATATGGAGGTTGTACTTGATAAAAAGTTATCTGAAAAAAGAATTTTTCCTGCTATTGATATCAATAAATCTGGAACAAGAAGAGAAGATTTATTGCAAACTCCAAAAGAACTAGAAACAGTTTATGCATTAAGAAAAGCTATGAATAGCTTACCTGTTGCAGATGTTACAGATCAATTAATTAGTCAAATGGTCTCAACTAAAACAAATGAAGAATTCATTGATAAAATAGATTTGTATTTAAAAAGATTTAAATAGAAAATTTTTAAAACGCATACACTTGTTTTATATTCAATATGAGTAAACTTTTAAAATATGTCTGATAATATAGTAATATAGACTAATATAGAAGATAAACTTACTTGATCGCTTGCGTTTTATGTAAATTTGTTATATAATATATTTATACAAACTGTATAAATTCACTTAGAGGAACTTTAACCAATAAAAAAGGTTTTCAATCCTACTCTTTGTGAATTCGCCAATGGATTGATTTTCCAGAGGAGGAAAAACAATGAAAAAATTCACAAACTTAGACGATTTCGGAGCTAGCGATAAGAAGAGTTTTTTTCAAACATTCGAAGCTCCCAATGTGATGGAACTCGAAGAACAACTTGCAAACTTCGAAAAGTCTAACAACTGCACCGAAATTAACAGAAGTGCACCTGCCGCAGCCTGCTTTGATGGCTACTTTCGAGTATATATAACATCCCAGTTTAAGGAAAACTCAAAAGGATAACTTCGGCAATATTTAAGTTTCGGGAATGCAAGAATGCTCAAGATCCGGATTCGGAGTCTTGGGCATTTCTTTTATAAAAATCAAAAGTAAAGCATATATACACTACAAAAACTCTTGTCATATACAGTAAATCTTTAAAAAAGCTGTTTTCTCATATTTATTTTCCGATGTTTAAATATAAGAATAAAAGTAAATTGTTCTGTATTTGACTTGCTAGATAATAGGATTATATTATAAAATATAAAAAAAGTGTGGAGGTAAATAAATATGGCAAAATTTTATTTTATAAGACATGGAAAACCAGATTATACATATGGAGATACTCATGGCTTTATTGGACAAGGTCATGACTTTGCACCTTTAAAAACTGAAAAAATTGAAGAAGTTATAGAAACTGCAAAAGACAAGCGATTAAAAGATGCACAAATTATCATATCTTCTCCATATACCAGAGCATTGCAAACAGCAAGTATTATATCAAAAGAGACTGGAATTGATATTGTAGTGGAATCAGATATCATGGAATGGCAACCAGATCTTACATATCAATATAAACGGTTCTGATGAGATGATAGAATACTACAAAGAGTATGTTGAAAATAATGGGAAGTATCCTAATAATGAACCCAAAAAATGGGAAACCAAAGAACACTTAAGAACCAGAGTTATGTCTGTAATTGATAAGTATAAAGATACATATGACACAGTTATCATAGTAGCACATAAAATAGCATTTCAATCTATTTGTAATTGTGGAGATATGAAACCTGCACAAATTTTTGAAACAGAATTTTAAATAATAAAAGAGGTGAAAAATTTATGACTAAAAAAATAGTCGCAGTAGGTGGGGGAGAAAACGGTAGATTAAAAAGTGATGGAACAAGAACTATGTATCCCTATGAGTTAGAAAAAATGGATAAAGAAATAATAAAATTAACTAAAAAGGAACATCCTAACTTTCTTTTAATTGCTCATTCACAACCATTAGAAAGACAAGAAGTATATTTTCAAACGATGGTTGATATATATAGGAAATTATATAACTGTCATTGCAAAGACTTAAAAAGTAATGAGCTTAATGACAAAAATAAAGTTGAGGAATTGATTGATTGGGCAGATATCATATATGAAGGTGGAGGAGATACTTTTAATATGATTAAGTTATGGAAAGAAACAGGCTTTGATAAAGTATTGAGAAATGCTTGGAAAAGAGGAAAGGTAATGTGTGGTATATCTGCAGGAGCTAATTGTTGGTTTTCGTTATGTAATTCGGATTCATTAAAGATACAAAATGGTAACAATCAACCATTTATAGATGTAGAGTGTTTAGGTTTTATTGATGGATACCTTGTGCCACATTGTGATGAAAGAGGAAGAGCAGAATCTGCAAAAGAGTTATTGAAAAACAACAAAAAAGTAGGATTGTTACTGTCAAATTGTACAGCATTAGAAATAATTGATAATAAATATAGATTAATAACAAGCGATGCTTCATATCATAACATAAATGCTTATGGGTTAAAATGTTACTGGAAAGATAATAAATATTATGAAGAAAAAATTGATGATTCAGAGGACTTTAAAGAATTAAATGATTTGTTAAAGATTTAATATAGTAAAAAATATATATTTAATTTAATAATAAAGATGCTTAATTATATTATCAAATTAAATATAAAAGTCATTGCCTATGAAGAAATTTTCTAGGCAATTTTTAGTATAGGAGAGGATAGGAAATATAGACAAAGATAAGCAAAAAATCGAATATTAAACATTGCACAAAATCAAAGTTTTGTGCAAAAGGAGTAGGAACAAAATATAGAGTCCCTGTTTCAAGTACCTCCCTTTCAAAATCAGCAATTCATTGCTATAAGCCTATTATAGCTATATTTTATAGACAATAAACTACATTACTTTTATATAAAAACTCCTTAAAATTGATTCTAACACTTCATTATTTTGTGTTTATTCTTGGTTGGATTTTTTTTCATTATTGTAACCTAATAATTTATAAAAAATTATATAAGTTTAGATTATTTTTTCAAAAATTTTTTAAATCCTTATATATCAGTATTTTGCCTTATTTTTCAAACAACAAGTTATATGCCTAAAAAATAAAAACGCCTTAAAATCGATTCTCGTGCGTCACTTTTTTAGCCATTTTTGAGCATTTTTAATAAATGCCTTATTTATCAATATTTTAGCCGTTTTATATAATCTTTATAGCAAATCATATTATTTGTAATATAATATTAAACATATAACTTGCTAAACATTATATAAAAATGTCTTAAAACCGATTTTAGAGTGTTAAATCTATAAAATAATATAATAAGTTAAACAATTAAATCTGTCTTGTAAATTAATAAAATTATACATTATAATTTGTAAAAAAATGTTTTATACAAATGTTTGGTTTTAAAATTATAAATTTAACATTGCACAAATTTAAAGTCTAAATTTCATAAATTATAAAAATTTATAATTTTAATTTTATTTTATTATTTTAATTATAAATTTTATTTTTATGGTTTATTCTCATTTGTTTTGTAAATTTTATTTAAAAATTTTTTGTAGTATTTTTTAAAATCAATTTAGAAATTTTATTTTTTTAATTATTAAATCATTATTTTTTCAAAACTCCCCCTCTCTCCTACTCTTCCTTTTTCTGTCAAAATTGAAATATTATCAAATTCAACTTTTCATACTAAAAAGAAGCTGATATTTTAATCAACTTCTAGTAAATTTTATATTTAATTGATTCAGTAACTTGATTATATAATCAAAGTATTAGGTAACCAGCAACTTATTTATAAATCTAAACTGTTAGGATTTAATAAAAATTCCTCTAATCCTATTATTAAAATTCCTTCCTCATTTCTCCAGAGATTTATATCTTCTTTAACAATAATTATTTTCTTAAAACTATCATCTATATTTATTAAAGACCTTTGCTCTTGTTCCATTTTTTCTTTATTAGGAATAGCAAAAGCAGATTGGATATAATATCGTTTGTTTGCTTGATTACATACAAAGTCTACTTCTAATTGTTTTCTAATCGTTTTTTCTTCATTATTTTTTTCAAAACGTTCAATAACGCCAACATCTACATTATATCCTCTAACTAATAACTCATTATAAATAATGTTTTCCATCAAATGATCTTCTTCTTGTTGTCTAAAGTTTAATCTTGCGTTTCTTAAACCTATATCAGTAAAATAATATTTTGAAGGTGTTGTAATATATTTTTTCCCTTTTATATCATATCTTTCTGCTTTATTTATCAAAAAAGCATCTTGTAAATAATTCAAGTATGAGTTTATCGTATTTCTATTTACATCTTTATATCCATCACTTATAAATGTATCATATATTTTTTTAGGATTCGTTAAAGAACCTACTGATGAAGATAACATATTTATTATAGTTTCTAGTATATCTTCTCTCTGTATTTTATTTCGTTCGATAATATCATTTAAATAAGTATTTTTAAATAAATCATTTAGATATTTACTTTTTTCTTCTGCTGTTTTTAAGTATAGAGTATATGGCATTCCTCCATAAGTCATATAATCTCTTAAAGCTTTAGATTTGTTATCGTAAGCATTATAAAATTCAGAAAAGGAAAGAGGATAAACTCTAATTTCATCTCCTCTGCCTCTAAATTCTGTTACAATATCTGTAGAAAGAAATCTTGAATTACTTCCTGTTACATAAACATCTAAATTTTCTTTCCTTAAAAAACTATTTAAAACGCTTTCAAAATCTTGCACTTTTTGAATTTCATCAAGAAGAATATAATACATATCCTTGTCTTTTATTTTATTCATAATATATTCATATAATTTTATACCATCTGTTGTTAGATCTCTATTTTCAATTGAGTCTAAATCTACTTTTATGATATGGTCTTCTTTTACTCCATCGTCCAACAATGAGTTCTTTAGCATCGGATCAAGCAAATATGATTTTCCACTTCTTCTAAGACCTGTAATTATTTTTATCATTTTATTATTTTTTTTACTTTTTAATTTTTTTAAATATAAGTCTCTAGCGATTTCCATTTTTACCTCCATTGAACTTTTTTGTGTATACACACACTTTCTGTTAATATTATAGCCAAAAAAATCAATTTAGTCAATTACATTTTGAATTTCTTTGTGTATACACACATTTTTTGTTAATATTATATTTAATTTTTAAAAAATTATTCGTTTTATTATTGTTCAATTAATTGTTCAATCGTTCGCTTGGATTTAGCATACCACTTTTATAATAAAATATTTAATAGATATTCTCAGAATTATTATTTTTTTGCTATAGATGTCAAGTAGTACTATATACCAAATGTATCCTGTTACAAATAAAAACAGGTTACATTTGGTTTGTATTATCAAAGTTTTGTGCAAAAAAGAGTAGGAGCAAAATATAAAACCATACATATATGGTCCTACCCGCAAAATCGTGCAATTCCTTGCTATTACTAGTATTTAAGCTATTTATTTTAACAACAAACTATATTACTTTATTATAAAACTTTCTTAAATTTGATTCTGAAGCCTCATTATTTTTAATTATTCTTGGTTGGATTTTTTTTCATTATTGTAACCACATATTTTAAAAAATTTATATAACTTTAGATTATTTTTTTCAAAATTTCACAAATCCCCATATTTCAGTATTTTGCTTAATTATTCAAACAACAAGTTATATGCCTAAAAAATAAAAACGCCTTAAAATCGATTCTCATGTGTCGCTTTTTTAGCCTTTTTCGAGCATTTTTAATAAATGCCTAAAAATCAGCATTTCTACTAAAAATTATATAATAAACACTAGATTTATAAATTAGCATGTCTAATCATAAACATATAACTTGTTTGATTAAATATAAAAATGTCTTAAAATCGATTTTAGCGTGTTATAATTGCAAAATTATATTATGGATTTGTAATCTAAAATTATATAATATTTATAAGAAAATTTATTAAATTATTTTATTAAATTATAATGTAAAATTATTTACAAGCATTATTAACAAATGTTCGTTAATAAAAAATTATATGAAAAATTTAACTTTACACAAAATTTTAAATTTTAAAATTTCTAATAAGAAATCTTTATTTTATATTTTATATAGAATAAATTTTTTATGTATTTATTTTTCTGTTTTAAAATTTATTTTAATATTTTAAATTTCTTTTTTATACTTTTTATACATTTCTAAAAATAGCCTATTCCCCTATTCCCTATTTATTTTTTTGTATACATGAAAAAATACTATATAGCTTTTAAGTTATTCTTTTGCTGTGTTGGAACAAAATTATTACTTAATAACTTGCCCAAACTACTTAAATTATCAATATTAGTAGCTTTTGTATCAACTTCTGCATGTATAAAGTAAACATTTATTATAGCTTTAATATTATTTGGAAGTGTATCACCAGATGCCATCAATACTGTTGCAGCCCCCATTGGTGAACCATGTAATATAATATTAGAATTTCTGTTTTGCTCTATAATTAAATCTATCCAGCACTTTAAATCTTCTTTATCTAGCCATCCCATTCCAATTCGCCAGTCGCTCTCATATATGGAATTAATACATTATAGCCTTTTTCTGAAAAGTGCATTCCTATCGATATTACTGATTCTGGATTCTAGCGATAACCATGTAAAACAATTACCCAATCATCAATTTGTTTGTCTTTTATATATTCTGTTCCTCTTAAAGTAATTCCATCTTTTGCAGTAACCTCAACTTTTTCATTTTTTATAGTATTGGTCCATTGACTTGCTTCTTGAATCTTAATTTCATAAAACGATGCTAAATATAACTTATCAAAATTATATTCTTCCATAAGTTTTTCCAATATACTTAATTTATAATGCAAAAGACAGCCCACATTAGATGTGAACCGTCTTCTGTCCAAATATGATTAAAGAATTACTGATTTGCAATGTTGCGAGTTGCTCTTCTCAGTTCATCCATTGCATCGAGTTCCTGCCTCATCTTACTTGCCATCTGCTGGAACTGTTCAGCAAGTCTAAGATTACCTGCTTCGGATGCCATGTTAGCCAATCTTCTGAAACGAGTCTGTTCGTCCTGCATGGACTGAATCATCTGATTCATCTGGCTTGCCATCTGCAGATAAACTTCTTTCTGCTTGCGATTAGTACCTGCATTTCTTGTTCTTTTCAGTGTCCGAGCTACTTCATCTGCCAAGTTCATGTTCATAATTGTTTTACCTCCAAATAATTTTTTTCCATGAATGTTGTTGCCAAGAAGCAAACACGAGTGTTGATAATATCTCCTTATTAGGAATATATCTTAATTAATTATAGCATAATTTTACATAAGTAGCAAATTTCTACTCACCTGTTAAGCAAACTTATCAATTAAATCATGAAATCAGAAATTTTTCTTTATTGTTAACAATACTATATGCTCCTCCAAATCCTATTTCTTCATCATATGTAAAATATACTTTATCTCATTTTTTATTTTACTTAGATTAGTTTCGGATCACGCACATCTATAATTGCTGCAATTCCGCCTTTTTCATATCACATGCACCAAGTCCATATAATTTATTATCATTCTCCGTTAATACAAATGGGTCTGTATTCCATCCATCAGTGACCTCTCATTTATTAAAGTGTAATTTCATTTGTATACTTTTTTTGGCTCATTATATATGTTTACGTTTATAAATTCAATATATACTTTATTTATATTTTAAATTTAAAATTACAAAAAAGAGAAGTTAAACTTGCTTAAGATTATTTTTTAAGTTAAATTCTCTTAAACTTTCCAAATGATTCATTAAAAAATATTCCTCGTAATCAATATTATATGTTTATATTTCTATATTTCAAATTTAATATTTATTTTTTAGAGATTGTTGCATAGATAATATATGTTTTTTTATTCTTATCAACTCATTATCAATATTTTTTATATCATTTTTAAAATATTCTGTCATCTCATCTACTTCATTTTCATTCAAATCGATTACGCCTATTTCTCCATATAAAAGTTTTTTAGCCATATCTTGTTTCATATTTTCTTCCGAAAATTTGTCTCTTATGGAATTCTTGAAATTTGAATTTGGTAAATTATTATTTGAGTTTTCATTTGAAATTTTTAACTTATTTTTTTTATAAAATAAAAACTTCTTAAAAAAATTTTTTATTTTGTACCAAAGGCCATCTGTTGTAATTAATTTATTCTCCATTAAAATCAACTCCATTTTTTTTATCTTTAGTATCAGCTACAAGTTGCTCATATTGTTCTTCTAATTTTCTAGCCTCATCTAATTCTCTCCTTTTTTCTAAATCTCGCTTTATTAATTCTGCTAATTCCTTTTGTTTCTTTGTGCCATATTTTATATCGATATCAGATACTATTTCTAATACGGCATCTGTTTCTGGATGCTCTTCTCTAAATTGTTCTCGCTCTTCATCTGTTGGTTTTTCCATATATGGCTTTATTAACTGGCTTCTTATGTTTTGCAAAGCTGTTCCTAATTTTTTTTCTTCCTCGTTTTTGGATTTTGAATATGGCTTTTTTGGGTTCTCCTGACATTTTATCCATTCTAGTATTCTTTGTGCATTTAAATAATGTGTAGAAGTAGAAATATCTATTTCTTTTATTATTTTTCGTACATCATCTATTTCTGGATGCTTTTCTCTAAATTCTTCTCGTTCTTCATTTGTTGTTTTTTCCATATATGGATTTATTAAATAAGTTCTTATAGAACTCAAAGCATTTCCTAATTTTTTTTCTTCCTCGTTTTCTGATAGTTTAGATGGCTTTTTTGGGTTTTCCTGCCTTTTTATCCATTCTAGTATTCTTTGTGCATTTAAATAATATGTAGCAGTAGAAATATCTATTTCTTTTATTATTTTTCGTACGTCATCTACTTCTGGATGCTTTTCTCTAAATTTTTCTCGCTCCTCATCTGTTGTTTTTTCCATATATGGCCTTATTAAATGGGTTCTTATACTATTCAAAGCATTTCTTAATTTTTTTTCTTCCTCATTTTTGGAGTCTGCAGATGGTAATTTTGGGTTTTCCAGCCTTTTTATCCATTCTAGTATTGCTTCTGCATTTTTTAAATAAGTCGACCTACCTGTAATTCCATTGATTTCTTCTAATAATTCTAAAAATTTTAAAGTTTCACCTTGAATCTTAAATATGTCTATATCCCCGGACTGACTTTTCTCACTCTTCTCACCTTTCTCACCAATTATTGTATTTTCTTTATTACCATGACTAATATCTTCGTTTCGTCCATTAACCTCTGCATCTAAATTGTTCTTCAC